>Ga0316204_10000049_pt1 | contig 516147 bp, 479 predicted proteins | sample 6monrhotite_MG_2_FD_205661 | JGI IMG/M metagenome (GOLD analysis project Ga0316204, IMG submission 205661) | Microbial mat bacterial communities from mineral coupon in-situ incubated in ocean water Damariscotta River, Maine, United States -... | ecosystem: Environmental > Aquatic > Marine >...
AGGAAAGAAAGGCGTGAGCCTGACCATTTGCTCATCCGTAAGCCAATAAAGATCACTCATGTCACCGCTCCGTTTTGGGAGCCGTGAATCACATCAACGAACAAACATCAATGCATCCTGACCCTAGTCGTCAGCCAGCGGGTGGTGTTGAAGCACAAGCTCTTTAAGGCGCTCTTCGAGGACATGGGTATAGATCTCGGTCGTGGAAATATCGGCGTGGCCCAGAAGCGTCTGGATCGAGCGCAGATCGGCGCCATGGGCCAGAAGATGCGTGGCAAAGGCGTGGCGCAGGCTGTGCGGGGTGACGCGTGATGGCGGCACGCCACTGGCGACGGCCAGCGCCTTGATGCGGCCATAGAACCAGTTGCGGGTCAGGTGGCCGTCTTTGCCGCGCGAGGGAAAGAGGTATTTTGATCGGGGCTGGCCGGTTTTATCGGCCTGATCCTGGTCTTGCGCCTCATCAAGATGGGCAATCCAAGCGGCCAGCGCGGCGCGGGCGGGCGGGGATAGGGGCACCATGCGTTCCTTGCCGCCCTTGCCGCGCACCAAAAGCATGCGCGGATCGCCCCGGCCAGAGGCCAGAGGCAGGCCGACCAATTCACTGACCCGCATGCCGGTGGCGTATAGAACCTGCATCAGGCAGGTCATTCGGAGCCGCTCGCCGGGTAATCTGGCGGTGGTTTCGGCAGCTTCCAGCAGCCTGTCAACTTCGGCCTCGGAGAGGTTTTTGGGCAGTTTCTTGTCGCGGCCCGGCCCCTTGATGCGAATGGCGGGATTGCCGTGGCGCAGGCCTTCTTCGAAGGCAAAGCGGTAAAGCTGACGGATCGCCGAGAGGCGCCGCGCCCGTGTGGCGCGTGCCAGCCCCTGGGCGTCGCAAAAGACAAGGTAGCTTTCGATGTCGGCGCGCGAGGCGGTTTGAAAATCAAGGTCCTTGCGGCGCAGCCACTGTGCAAAGTCCTTAAGATCACGCGCATAGGCCAGTTGTGTGTTGGTGGCCGCGTCCAGTTCAGCCGCCTGCGCCTGCAGAAAGGTCTGGATCAGCTGTTCCATCAGCCGCCCTTTGGCACAAGGATCAGCGCCTGCAATGACACGCGGCGCGCGACGTCTTCGAGCCCGACACTGCGTAGAAAGGCCAGACCGTCGGTCAGTTGTTTATAGTCCCCCATAATCCCGGCATCGACCATTTTAGTGGCCATCAGCGTGGCCTCGCCCAGCCGATCGTTCTGCGCCAGATCGGTCAGATCGCGCGGTGGGGGGGTGCCGGCAAAGGCCTGGGCCACGGCGGCAGACATCCGATCATAAGGCGCGGTGCCATCGGGCAGACCGCGCGCGAGTGCGGTCAGAAAGGCGTCTGAGGCGGAGACAGGATCATGGGTGTGCTGGCGCGCCGAGGTTTCGTAATCGGCCGTCAGGAGCGTCAGGTGATAGGCCAGTTCCCCAGGTCTGCCCTTAAGGCGCAGGGTTTGTAATTGCGGGCCGATCGCATCGGCAAGCGGCACTTCGAGGCGTTCGGCGCGCATCTCGTCATAAGCACGCTCAAGCGTGGCGGCGACCCCGGCGCTATCCTTGGTGTAAAGCGCGTTTTCCAGCGCTTGGACGGCGGCGACCCGATCCCAGATGCCGCCCGAGGCCGAAGGTTTGCGGCGGGTAAACAGATCAAGCAGGCGGGCAGGCGAGATTGCGCCCACGCGCGCCAGCCGTTCGGCCGCCTCAAGCTGCGCCTTCCAGCCGATCGAACTGCGCAGATCGGATTGGGCAAAGGCCAGCGGCAGGGGGCCGGTTGGCAGCGGCTCGCCAATGGCGTCGAGAATGCGGAATGTCAGGGGCGAGGGGGTGATCCCGCGTGGCACCGGCAGGTGGTCGGCCAGTTCAGGGTCCAGAAAGCTGGCCAGAAGCGTGTCGTCATCGGTATTGATCTGGCCAAGGGCGCGGGCGGCATCCAGCGTCAGCGCCGCCGCGTTCCAGTCACCGGTGCGCGCCAGGCAAAAGACGCGCGCAGGGTAGGTCGGGCGCACGCCCGGTGTGCGGCGCAAGGTGCTGCAGGCGCGGTCTTCGGCGCCGGTCAGAAGCGCCACGTCAAAGGCCCGCCGAAAGCGCGCCGCATCGCCGATGCCGGCCTGATCCAGAAGTGCGGCGGCCGGTTCCAGCGCGCCGCGCGACAAAAGCTGATCGACCCGCGCCAGCAAGAGCGCTTCGCCATCGGCGGTCACGCCGGGGCCGGCTTCGGCCAGCATCAGGGTGACGACAAGATCGTTGATCGCGGGCAGGCGCGAGGGCCTGAGCGTGCTGAACAATGCCTGAATGCGGATGATCGGGGTACCGGACCAAAGCGTGTCGGGCAGACCGGTGGTGGTGCCCGACAGAACGCCGACCGCGCCGGTGCCTGTGCCGCCAAGCGTGCTGACCGAGACATCGCCAACCGCCGCGTTGGTCGCAACACCCGGCTGGGCGGCGGCCAGGGGTGGTTCGGGCGTGGCGGCAGTGTCGGAAAGCCAGTCGATGGCGGACATCGGTGTCTGGGCCAGTGCAGGCCCGACCAATAGCCCCCAAAGGACGGCGCTTTTAATCCACATTCAGCTCTACCGGTTGTTTCATTTCACTTCGCACCGGCGCAAGATCGCCCAGATAGGCATAGCCAACCAGCGCCAAAAAACCGAGAACCACCAGAATAAATACCAGTTTGAACAACCGCCCCATCGTACCATCGCCTTTTTGTTGTATCAGGCTTAACCTGCCGAGTGCGTTTATATATGGCTTTTTCGGCAAGATCACGCCATTCAGACGGGCAAACGTCAAAATTGGGCGGGACATGGCCGATCAGAGCTACAAACTGAAGAAGACGATCGTGCTGGTCGGGATGATGGGAGCTGGAAAATCGGCTGTAGGCCGGCATCTGGCAGACTATTTGCGCGTTGCCTTTCTGGACAGTGATGACGAGATCGTGAAGGCCGCCAACAGGCCCATAGCCGAAATTTTCGCCCGTGACGGCGAGCCGTTTTTCCGCAATCGCGAATCTGAGGTGATCTCGCGACTTTTGGAGGGGCGCCCGGGCGTTTTGTCGACGGGGGGCGGCGCGTTTCTGGCGCCGCGCAACCGCGAGATGATATCAGGGCGCGGGATTTCGGTCTGGCTGGATGGTGATCTGGAGCTTTTGTGGGCGCGGGTGCGCCATAAAGACACCCGGCCGCTGTTGCGCACCGCCGACCCCAAGGCCACGCTGAGCGAGATATACGACCAAAGAGTGCCGCAATATGCGCTGGCCGATCTGGCGGTCAAGGCCGATCCGGCCTATTCCATCGCCCAGATGTCAGGGCAGGTGATCGAGGCTTTGTTGACCCGCCCGGACGTTCTGGAACAAAGGAAAGGCCGCCGCTAATGACTGCTTCAAAGACCGTAATCGTCCATGTGCCGCTGGACGACAGGGCCTATGACATTCACATCGGCCAAGGGCTTTTGGCGCGGTCCGGCGCGTTGGTGGCGCCGTTTCTGCGCCGCCCGCGTGTGGCGGTTGTGACGGATGCGAACGTCGGCGCCCTGCATCTGGAGGCCTTGCGTGCAGGGCTGGCAGGGGCGGGGATAGAGATGGTCGATCTGACCCTGCCGGCGGGTGAGGCGACCAAAAGCTGGCCCTATCTGACGCAAACGGTTGAATGGCTTTTGCAGCAAAAGGTTGAGCGCAGCGATGTGGTTCTGGCGCTTGGCGGCGGGGTGATCGGCGATCTCGTGGGCTTTGCCGCCGCGATCCTGCGGCGCGGCGTGCGCTTTGTTCAGGTGCCAACCTCGCTTTTGGCGCAGGTCGACAGTTCGGTCGGGGGCAAGACCGGGATCAACGCACCGCAGGGCAAAAACCTGATCGGCGCCTTTCACCAGCCGGTGCTGGTTCTGGCCGACACGGATGTTCTGGGCACGCTGAGGCCGCGCGATTTTCTGGCCGGCTACGGCGAGGTGATCAAATATGGCGCCTTGGGTGATGAGAGTTTCTTTGGCTGGCTTGAAAAGATGGGCCCTGAACTGGCCCGGGGCGATGTGGTCGCGCGCATCGAGGCGGTGCGCCGGTCCTGTCAGATGAAGGCCGATATTGTGGTGCGCGACGAGACCGAGATGGGCGATCGCGCGCTTTTGAATTTGGGCCATACCTTTGCCCATGCGCTGGAGGCCGCGACCGGGTTCTCGGACCGTCTGATGCACGGCGAGGCGGTATCGGTCGGCACTGCGCTGGCTTTTGAGTTGTCGGCGCGTCTGGGACTTTGCAGTCAGGAAGACCCCTCGCGGTTGCGGGCGCATCTGCGCGAGATGGGGATGAAAACCGATCTGGCCGATATTGAAGGCACCCTGCCGGATGCGGCGGCTCTTTTGGCGCTGATGGGGCAGGATAAGAAGGTCGTCGATGGTCAGTTGCGCTTTGTTCTGGCGCGCGGGATCGGGCAGGCCTTTGTGACAGGCGATGTGCCCGCCGATGCGGTTCTCAAAGTGCTGAGCGACGCGTTGGCCGCGCCGCGCCAGCCCGCCTGAGGGCAGCGCCCCTTGCCCGCCTTAGCGGTGGGCGCGCATCACCATCAGCTCGCCCAGGTTTTCGCGCGTGACATAGCCCAGCATATTGCCACCCTTATCGGTCACAGCCACCGCCGGGGTTTTACCATGCAGGGCGCGCAGAACCTCATCCAGCGGGCCGCCTAGTTGCACCTTGGGAATATCCGTTGCCATCGCCTTGGATACCTGCATCGCCGTCTGGCCATGTGCGACGGCGTGAAAGATCGCGTTGCGGGTCAAAAACCCCTGCAAGGTGCCATCGGGGGCAAGGACCGGAAACTCATGCTGGGTGGTGCGGATCAGCGCCGCCGAGGCGATCTGCATCGTGTCATCGGGCCCAAGGCTTTCGTATGAGGTGATCATCGCATCACGGGCTTTGAGGACCTTTGCTGCACTGGTCATCTGGACATCGTTGCTTTCGGCGGCGGCCGCCATAAAGATGAAGATCGCGATCAGGATCAGGATGACGTTGCCGCCCATCAGACCCCAAAACCCAAAGGCAAAGGCCAGCGCCTGACCCGCGCCCGCCGCGATACGAGTGGCTTTTTCGCGCGGCATGAACATCGCCATGAAGGCGCGAAAGACGCGCCCGCCGTCCATCGGAAAGGCCGGGATCATGTTAAAGCCGGCCAGAAAGAGGTTGATCGCCGCCAGCTGCGCCAGAAAATTTCCCGCGCCAAGCGTGGCCCCTGAATTCAGCTGCGCCAGCGCGCCGACGCCCGTGGCCCCCAGAAAAAGCGCAAGCACCGCCCAGATCACCACATTGACCGCAGGGCCAGCCAGCGCCACGGCGATCTCTTCGCTGGGTTTTTCGGGCATACGTTCCAGCCGCGCCATGCCCCCGATCGGCAAAAGCGTGATGTCGGGGGTTTTGATGCCATAGCGCCGCGCCATCAGCGCATGACCAAACTCATGCGCGATGACGCAGACGAAAAGCGCAAGGATAAAGGCGAGGTTCTGAACCGCCGCCTGGGGGCCGTGGGCCACATAAGCGGCCCCGCCGATCCAGAGTAAAAGCAGAAAGAAAGTGGCATGGACCTTAAGCTGTGAGCCAAAGAGCCTGCCGATTGAAAATGACCACTGCATGACGCCTCCTGAAAGTTAGAGGGCCAACGCCGTGTCAGCCCTTAGAACGGGATTTCGTCGTCCATATCACTGGCCGGGCCTGGGCCGCCAAAGCCGCCCGAACTGCTGCCTGATCCGCCACCGGACGACTGGTCGGACATATATCCGCCACCGCCACCGCCTTGGCCGCCGCCCTGATTGTCGCCCCGGCCATCCAAAAGCGTCAGCTCACCCTTATATGGGCGCAAGACGACCTCAGTTGAATAGCGGTCGGCGCCGGATTGATCCTGCCACTTGCGCGTCTCAAGCTGGCCTTCAAGATAAACCTTGGAACCTTTGCGCAGATATTGCTCGGCGATTTTGGCCAGAGGTTCGGAAAAGATCGCGACCGAGTGCCATTCTGTACGCTCTTTACGCTCGCCGCTGCTGCGGTCTTTCCAGGTCTCGGAGGTTGCGATGCGCAAGTTACAGACCTTGCCGCCATTTTGAAATGTACGCACCTCGGGGTCGCGCCCCAGATTGCCGACCAAAATGACCTTGTTTACTGAGCCTGCCATAAGAGACCTCCCGTCTTGTCCTGAAATTGCTGTTCTGCCCGACCACTTGGGGCCGAAAACTCTTTTCACATGGTTCTGCCCGGCCACTTGGGGCCGAAAACTCTTTGCACATGGTTAATGTCTCAACCGGCTTAATGAAAGGTCAATCGAACGCCGATTGCCCCCAAAACGCGCGTTTTTCTGCCCTAAACTTTCGGTCTAACGCGCGCAACTGCAACGTCGGTGCAATGGCCGGGCCGCTGCTTTCTGACCTAGAGCAGGGCACACGCCGGCAAAACCCCGGGGACAGCGATTTGAGGTCCTTTGCGGTTTTGGCGGTCACCACTCAGGAACGACCCCCGCGCCGGGTACCACTTGAAGGCCGCGACCCAAGACGCGCCAGAACCGGTACCGGGCCAAGACGACGAAGACGACGAAGACGACGAAAACGTAAAGGAAGACACGATGAAGACCCACGGACTGTTGAAAGACGTAAAAGCCGTCACGCTGGCGGTAACCTTGTTGGGCGCATTTGCTACCGCGTCGCTTGCTGAAAATTCGCGCACGGTTCCGGCCGAGGCAAAAGCGCAGATCACGCAGAAACTTCAGAGCGAAGGCTATGAAGTGCGCAAGATCAAGCGCGAAGACGGCATGGTCGAGGTCTATGCGATGAAAGACGGCAAGATGTTGGAGCTTTACCTAGATGCCGCGATGAACGTCGTGCGCGTCAAACAAAGGTAGGGGGGAGGGCGCGCGGCGGACGTCCCTATCGGGCAGTCACCCACGATGTCCGTGTATCGCTGCGCGCCATTTTCCAAAAGCTGACATCTATCCGCAAAAAGGCACCCTTTATGAAAGAATATGTCTGGGATCCTGTGGTCAGGATCTTTCACTGGTCGCTGGTTGTGATCTTTACCGCGCTGGCCGTGTTCATCGACCCCGAGGGTCAGCTGCATGTCCAGCTGGGCTATGTGATTGTGGCGCTGATCATGCTGCGCGTGGCCTGGGGCTTTGTCGGCACCCGTCACGCCCGGTTTCGCGATTTTCCACCCAGTTTACCGGCCGCGATGGGCCAGCTGCGCGATATCGCAACGGGGCGGCCCAGCCACCAAAGCGGGCACACGCCGCTTGGCGCGCTGATGATCTATAACCTGATCGCAACGATCCTTTTGATCGGGCTGACCGGGTACCTGATGCTGACGCCGCGTTTTTTTGGCAGTGAATTCATGTATGAAGCGCATGATCTATTGGTGACATGGGCCGAAATTTCGGTGCTGATCCATATCGCGGCGGTCATCTGGGAAAGCATGCGCAGCGGCGTAAACCTTCCACGGGCGATGATAAGCGGCTATAAAACCTACAAAGACAAGACAGGAGACTAGGCGTTGCGCGACAAGTCCGGCTATTTTCTGGCGATCCTGATTGTTATTCAGCTGGCGACGGCTGTTTTCTTTTTGTGGGACGTGATGCGCGATCTGCCGGATGTGTTCATTCACATCGTTAACGATGCGCATCTTCTGGTCGAACTGCTTGCCACGCTGGTGCTTTTTGCCGGTATCTTTGTCGAATGGCAGTATCTTGCGCTGATGCTGCGCCGTCAAAGCCGGGCCAACCGCGCGCTTGGCGTGGCCGCAGGCGAGTTGCACGATCTGATGGAGCGTTATTTTGAGCAATGGGGCCTGACCGCCGCCGAGGCCGATGTCGCCAATTTCGCCCTGAAAGGATCGTCGATCAACGAGATCGCAGACCTGCGCGGATCGCGCGAGGGCACCGTCAAAACCCACCTTAACGCGATCTATCGCAAAGCGGGCGTCAGCGGGCGGGCCCAGCTTTTGAGCCTCTTGGTTGAGGACCTGATGGCCGTGCCTTTGGTCAAAATGCCAAACCCCGCATCCCCCCAAGCGCCTGAAACGGCTGTCTAAAGCCAAACTGACCCTGATCATTCGGGGGGGTGGTCCTTTGCGGCAAAAGATGCCAATAATGGACGAAATATCGCGGGGGCGGTGATGAAACGAGTGATTTCAGCGGTACTTTTGGTTGCGATGCCCGTGGGTGCATCGGCCGAGGCTTTGAACCTGTCATCGAAAAACCGCGCGTCGCTGTTTCGCTCACAGACCAAAGTTCTGGATACCCGCGCGACCAAACAATATTCGCATTCGGTCAGGCTTCAGCCCAAATCAGCGGCTGAACTGACGCCCGGCGCCACGCCCGGATACACCGGCAAATATCGCGGTCCCTATCTGGATATGGCGCGTTCGGCCGCGCGGCGCCACGGCATCCCAGAAAGCCTGTTTCTGCGTCTGGTGCAGCAGGAAAGCGGCTGGCGCCCACGCGCCAAATCGCACAAGGGCGCATTGGGTCTGGCCCAGCTGATGCCGGGCACAGCACGCGTATTGCGCGTAAACCCGCATGATCCGTATGAAAACCTGGAAGGCGGCGCGCGTTATCTGCGCCAGCAGTATGACACGTTCCGCAGCTGGCGTCTGGCACTGGCGGCCTATAACGCAGGGCCCCAGGCGGTCGAGAAATATAATGGCGTCCCGCCCTACGCCGAAACCCGCAACTACGTGCGTGTCATTTTCGGCAACTAGACGCGCCTAACCGGATCTGTTTTCAAGCTGCACCATTTCGGCCGCGTAGCGCGGGGCGAAAAAGCTTGTAAAGGCTTTGACTTCGGCCCGGCGGTAGGCCTTGGGATTGACCAGAAGCCACAAGGTAAGCGCCGTTTCGGGCGGCGGCGCAAAACAGCGTATTACCTTGTCCTGGATTTTTACCTGAGACGTTGGCAAAGGGCCAAGGCCCGCGCCCATCTCGATCGCTGTGAACATGGCATTAATGTCCGGAACGCGCATCATGATCTGGTCTGGATCGATGCGCCCAAGAAGCCAGTTGTTCAGCTTGATCGGGTTACCGGGGGCATCAAAGACAATGAACTTGTGCCCGGCCAGATCGTCGACCGATGCCGGAAGACCGTGTTTGTCGCCGTAGCGCTTTGAGCCGTAAAGAGAGCCGGTCAGGACCGCCAGTTTGCGGCAAATGAGCGCTGGATCTTCAACTTCTTCCGCGGCCCTGATCGCGATATCAACTTCGCCCCCGGCGATATCTGTCATGGCGTTGCTTGGAAAGAACTCAAAGCGCACATTGGGGTGCATTTCGCAAAAGCTGTCTAACAGGCCGGACAAACGTCTTGTGAACGCCGGGATTGGGGCCGTCAGGCGGATCGCGCCGCCGCCATTTGATTTCGCCCGCTCGGCAGCTTCCGACAAGGCGGTAACCCCGGCCTCTATCTTCTCGGCCGGCTCCATCAGTTCCAGCGCTTCTGCCGTAGGATGAAAACCCCGCGTGTCGCGATCGAAAAGCATAAGGCCCAGCGCATGTTCAAGAGCGTCGATCCGGCGTGCGACCGTCGGCTGGGTCATCGCAAGGGTTTTCGATGCGCCCAAGGTGGACCCGGTCCGCACGACAGCCAAAAAGACCCGCACATCAGACCAATTGTGAAAGTGGCTCTTCATTTATGAAGAACAGCACATCTTCAAACACGATACTACTTTTATCGGCGTCTCCGTATCTTGACCTTGTCAACAACCGGAGGCCCATAGAATGGCTTTTGTTTTTCCAGATTTTGCACCGACAGGCTTTACCCGCCTCTTTTCACGATCCGTTTTTCGTTCTGCGACGGTAGAGACCATCGCCAGATCCGGGCCGAACAATACGCGTCAAAGGGATCTGTGGGAGATGATGGACCGCAACCCAGATGCCTTTGAAAGCGATCTCGACGTAATGGCCTTGGCCAACCTTTACGCGCCGCTATTTTAGCCGGCACTGCGGCCCGGACGACGGCCGCCGGAAGGCACGGGGCACAAGGTGCGTGGCGCTCCGCCCCCCCCCCACCGAGGGCGCGCCCGACCTATTCGGCCGCGATTTTGATCACAGGTGTCATACGCCTTAATATGTCGTCGGCCAGGTGGCATTTCAACTGATGCCCCGCGCCCAGATCGCGCACCGGTGGCACCTGGGTGTCGCACAGATCCCCCGGAACCTGTGACTTCCACCGACATCGCGTCTGAAACGGACAGCCCGGCGGCGGATCCATGGCCGAGGGGATCTCACCCTCCAGCACGATATGCTCTTTCTCGATTGAGGTATCGGCAATCGGCACGGCCGACAAAAGCGCCTCTGTATAGGGGTGGTAGGGGGGCGAGAACACCTGATCGGTAGTGCCCATTTCAACCACATGGCCCAGATACATCACCATCACCCGGTCCGACAGATAACGCACAATCGACAGATCATGGCTGATGAACAAAAGCGTGGTTTTTTCGTTGCGCTGGATTTCCATCAACAGATCGGTGACGGCGGCCTGAACCGACACATCCAGGGCCGAGACAGGTTCATCCGCGACCACGATCCGCGCACCGCCCGCAAAGGCGCGCGCAATGCCGACCCGCTGTTTCTGACCGCCCGACAACTGGCGCGGCATCCGGCCTGCAAACTCGCGTGGCAGCTTGACCAGATCCAGAAGCGTCAGCATTTTTTCGCGCCGCTCGGCCTCGGTCTTGCCGATCCCGAAAATCTCCAGCGCGCGAACGATCTGACGCCCGACCGTCATCGACGGGTTCAGCGTATCGAACGGATTCTGAAACACCATCTGCACATCCGAGATCGTCTTGGTGCCGCGCTTTTCGATCGGAATGTCCTGAATTTCGCGCCCATCAATGGTGATCGTACCCTCGGTCGCCGTCTCCAGCCCCATCAGAACCTTGGCAAAGGTCGACTTGCCACAACCGCTTTCGCCCACGATTGCCAGCGTTTCGCTTTCGCGCGCTTCAAAGGTCAGCGTCTCATTGGCCTTGACCACCTTATGCGCCCGCCCGCCAAACAGGGCATTGGCCGAAACCTCATAATATTTCTTGAGGTTATCCATCTTCAGGATCACCTTGCCCGGCGGCGGTTTGACCGTCTCTTGTGCGGCGACAATGGGCGCGTTCCAGTTAATCTCGCCGATGCGCAAACAGCGGCTGGCATGGCGATCATGGCCACCAACCTCATGCATGCGGATCTCTCCTGCATCGCAGATACCGTTCAGGAAATAGTCACAGCGCGGGCCAAAGTTACAGCCCCTTGGCCGCTCGTGCGGCAACGGAAAATTGCCCGGAATTGCGACCAGAGGCCGCGTGTTCTTATCTGCCCCCGGCAAGGGGATCGACCGGAACAAGGCTTGGGTATAGGGGTGCTGCATCTTGTCAAAGACATCGCCGATGCTGCCGGTTTCCACCGCCTCGCCCGAATACATCACGCAAATCCGGTCACAGGTTTCCAGAACCAGCCCCAGATTATGGCTGATAAACAGCATCGAGGTGCCGTATTTCTTGCCCAGGTTCTTGACCAGTTCAACGACCGCCGCCTCAACCGTCACATCCAGCGCGGTCGTGGGTTCGTCCAGTATCAACAGCGATGGCTTGGACATCAGCGCCATCGCGATCACGATGCGCTGCTGCTGGCCGCCCGACAACTGATGCGGATAGCTGGCCATGATACGCTCAGGGTCTGGCAGCTTGACGTCCGTCACCACCTCCAGCGCGCGCCGCGCCGCCTCTTCGCGCCCCACACCCTCGTGGATCATCGGCACTTCCATCAGCTGACGACCGATCTTCATCGCCGGGTTCAGCGAGGCCATCGGCTCCTGATAGATCATCGCAATCTCTGATCCGCGAATATCGCGCAGCTCTTCGGAGGTCATCTCGTTCAGATCGCGCCCCTTGAACTTGATCGACCCACCCACGATGCGCCCGTTGACGCCCAGATCCTGCATGACCCCCAAGGCAACCGTCGACTTGCCACAGCCACTTTCCCCCACAAGGCCCATCGCCTCGCCGGGCTGCACCACGCAACTGAAATCCATCACCGCCGGAATTTCCTGCAGCCGGGTGAAGAACGAAATCGACAACTGATCAATCTCCAGGATCGGCCCGTCATAATCCCATTTCGTCATTCGCTCTCACTCCCATACCCAAGCCCGGCTTCTTTGTGGTTCAAATATCCCCGGGGGTCCGGGGGCTGGCCCCCGGCCTGTCTGTGCAAATTCAATCCCTCAGGCTTTCTTCACGCAATCCATCGGCCAAAAGGTTCAGCCCCAGAACCAGGCTCAAAAGAGCAAAGGCCGGCGGCAGGGCAGGGTGCAGATAGATCGTCAGCAACTTGCGCCCCTCGTTGATCGTTGATCCCCAGTCCGGGCTTTCAGGTGCAAGCCCCAGACCAAAGAACCCCAGGGTTCCCAAAAGGATCGTGGTATAGCCGATGCGCAGACAGAAATCGACGATCAGCGGCCCGCGCGCATTGGGCAGGATCTCCCACAGCATGATGTACCAGGGGCCCTCGCCGCGGGTCTGGGCGGCGGCCACATAGTCGCGCGTCTTGATGTCCAGTGCCAGGCCCCGCACGATCCGGAAAACGGTGGGCGAGTTGACGAACACAACCGACACAAAAACCACCAGAAGGTTGGGCGGAAACACGATGACCCCGAAAGGATCGCGGTCCCATGCGATCCCCGCATAAAGCCAGCCGCCGATCACCAGCGTCAGCGCCAGGTAGACCACGTTTTTGACCGGTTGGGTGAAGAACCGCGAATTGAAGAGGATCACCAGAAAGATGATCGGAAAGATAAAGAGGACCCTTGCCATATAAGACGGGATGCCGGTGGCCACGATTTCGGGCGTGACCAGAAGGTAGAACAAAAGGATCACCGGAAAGGCCAGAATGAGGTTCGACAGGAACGACAGGAACGTGTCCAGCTTGCCGCCATAATACCCCGCCGGAAGCCCCAGCGTGATCCCGACCATAAAGGCAAAGATCGTCGCAAAGGGAGCGATCTTGACCACCACAAGGCTGCCTGCAACCATCCGGCTAAAGACATCCCGCGCCAGGTTGTCGCCGCCCAGAAGGTAATAGGCGAACCTGTCCGATCCCTCGCGCAGCGCCGTGCCTGGCACTTTGTTTTTCATCCCCGAGACCTGATCAAGCGGCGGATGGGTCATGATCATATCCATCCCCGCAAAAATCGCCGTATAGACCCAGAACATCACCAGCGCGAAACCGATCATCCCGATCAGGCTGTCAAACAGTTTGCCATAAAGCCCAAGGCTGCGCTTGAAGGTGATCGACAGCGCAAAGGTTACAACAAGCGCAATCCAGACCGGTAGGAACCGGGCAAAAAGATTGCCAAGGATGCCGCGCGCGGGGACAGACAGGAACAGCCCGATCACCCCGTAGGCGATGACCACTGCGATCAGCACAAAAAGGCTGGCCTTCACGGCAAAAAGCGTGGCTGAGTAAGTATCGCTGTGTCCGCCGCCCATTGCAGGGCCACCCACGGTGTCGGCGTGAAAAAACGACAGAGGGATCGATGCGGCGATGCCCAGAACGAAGATGCTGAGAAAGGTCAGCAAAAGTGGCAAAAAGACGGGCGCCATGACCCCGGTCCATGTAAGTGGTTCCATTGCCCTGACCCCCTAAGCCATTCTGATCCGCGGATTAAGGAACACATATCCTATATCCGAGATCAGTTGCGTGACCAGAACGACGACGACCGACACAACAGAAACCGCCAGCAACAACTCGATATCGTTGTTGCCCGCCGCCTGTACCAGCGTCCAGCCGAAGCCTTTGTAATTGAAAAGCGTCTCAACGATGACAACACCGTTCAGCAGCCATGGAAATTGCAGCATGATGACCGTGAAAGGCGCAATCAGCGCGTTTCGCAGGGCATGTTTCAGAACGATATTGTGGAACGCCACGCCCTTGAGGCGCGCTGTTCGGATATATTGCGCGGTCATCACCTCGGTCATCGAGGCCCGCGTCATTCGGGCGATGTAGCCTATGCCGTAAAGGGCGATGGTCACCACCGGCAGGGTGAAATTTTCAAACGTTGCATCCGACATCGCCGAGGTGGCGGTGCCTTTGAACCATTTCAGCCCCACCGCCGAAGAGGCAAACACCGCAATAAACAACACGCCCGAGACATATTCCGGCGTGGCCGTGGTGATGATCGAAAAGGTTGACAGGCCACGGTCCAGTTTCGACCCCTCGCGCATCCCCGCCAGCACCCCGATCAAAAGCGCCGTAGGCACCATGACCAGCATCACAAAGAACATCAGCTTGCCGGTCATTGCAATCCGCCGCCCGACGATGACCGAGACATCTTCGCGAAAGACCGTCGAATAGCCCCAGTCGCCCTGAAGAACGCCACAAAACTTGCGCGCGGTTTGCGGGGTCTGATCGGGGGCAATGCATCGCCCGCGCGTGCGCCCGTCCTCGCCTTCGATGACATAACCGGGATAAATGCCCAGCCATTGGGCGTATTTAACGCCGGTCGGCTGAAGATAACCGCGGTTGCCCAGCCATGTCTGAACCTGTACATCCGTCATCCGCTGGTTGCCCTGCTCTTTGGCAAGCTTTTCCAGGTTCGGATAAAGGTTGGTCAGAAAGAAGACGACGAAGGTCAGGCAGATCGCTGTAAGGATCATGACCCCCAACCTGCGCAGAATGAACAGTCCCATGTATTTCCCTGTTGTCAGAGCGCGCGGGGCTTTGCCTTTGTGGCTTGGTTTGTCCGGCGGGGCGAAACCCCGGGGTCCGGACACCCGCTTTTGGGTGAAATGGCCGCCCCCTTGAACAAGAGAGCGGCCATCACATTTTTCAGTGCTTAGGCTGCAAGGCCCAGCTTTTGGACGTGGATTTCAAAGGCGGGGTGCATTTCGCCGTTGATCACCTTGTCGGTGTGGTGACGATAAAGCGAGCGCCAGTAAGGCTGAATGATCACGCCTTCGTCCTGCATGATCGTTTCGATCCGCACCATAACCTCGCGGCGCTTGTCGGCATCGGCAATCGACAGGGCCTTGGTCAGAAGGTCATCGAACTCTTTGTTCGAAAACGCAGCTTCGTTCCAGGCCTCGCCCGAGCGATAGGCCAGTGCCAGAACCTGCACGCCAAGCGGGCGCTGGTTCCAGTTGGTCGAGCTGAACGGATACTTGGCCCAGTCGTTCCAGAAGGTCGAACCGGGAAGGATCGTGCGCTTGACCGGAATGCCGGCATCGCGCAGCTGAGCGGCCACCGCATCGGTGGTGTTCTTGCGCCAGTCATCATCGATCGAGATCAACTCATGCTCGAAATCGGCCATGCCTGCTTCGGCCATCAGCGCCTTGGCACCGGCGGGATCAACCTTGAGCGGTGGCAGTTTCGCATACTCAGGGTGGATCGGGCAGACATGGTGATTCTCGGCAGGAATGCCGCGGTTGCTATAGCCCAGCTCAAGGCAGACCGCGTTATCGACGGCCATCGCTAGTGCCTTGCGCACGCGGCGGTCGGCATAGGGTTTTTTGCCGTCTACTTCGGCCTCTTCATTGGCGCGAATGACGATCGTGGCAGCGGTCACAACTTCGGATTTCTCCCAGCCGATTGCGTCCATCACATCGACAAAATCGCCGACGGTTTCATAAAGCATGTCCACTTCTTCGGATTCCGCCGCCGCAACCCACGCCGAAGGGTCGGTGCCATAGTCGATCATCTCGATCCGGTCGAGGTAAGGGCCGCCATAAACCTCGGTGCCCCACCACGGCATATCCGTGTTGCGCACCAGAACGGCCTTGACGCCAACCTCAAGCCCCTCGGGCTTGAACGGGCCGGTGCCAACCGGGTTGTCCAGCATCGTCTCGGGCGTATAGCCCGCAGGCACGATCGCCGCAGGATAGTCGGACATGCCCGGGATCAGCGAAATGTCGGGGGTGGGAAGGTTCAGCACAACGGTGTGGCTGTCCTGAACGACAATGGCACCTTCCATTGCTTTCTCGGTCGTCGCATCGATCAGCGTGGCCATCCGGCCCGCCATCGAGTTGCCTTCGACCGACTTATCGCACCAGCCGGTGATGTTGCGCGCCACGTCTTCGGCGGTAAAGTCACTGCCATCGCTCCACTTGACGCCCTTGCGCACGTTCAACGTGTATTTCGTGGCGTCGTCATTCACGACCCAGCTTTCCAGAAGCATGCCGTTGAAAGTGCCGTCGCTCTGGTACTCGACCAGATATTCCAGCCAGCCGCGCGAGAAGTTGGCGATCTGTGACCAGTCATAGGTGCGCGGATCTTTCAGGCCCCGAACTTCGGTTTGAATGCGCAGTGTGCCGCCGGCCTGGATATGCGCGGCCGCCTTGGCCGGTGTTGCCATGCCGATCAACGCATAGGCCGTCGTGGCGGTGGCACCCAAGGCAGAGGCGCGGGCCAGAAATTCGCGGCGGTTGAGTTTGCCGGCGTTATGCTCTTCTGCGTACATTTCGACGGCCGGGTGCAACGGCCGTCCGTTCGTGGTCGAGTGCGTCATCTTGTTCTCCCTGTGACACGGAATATTAACTACAGTTTACAGATTGCTTGGAGGCCAGCTTTGCCATTGGCGTCATGGCCCGGTCAGAAACATCCCCACATCCTGTTGTCCCGCCCCATTCAGCAGCATGGTGTCGGCGAGGTCAACGCTTGGTTCCGGCTTTTAATGTAACATTTGCGACTATTGGCTGTGACAAAAGCGACATTCAGTGAATGTCTTGCGCTCATCTGTCTTACATTTGGACTTATACGCCGATTAACCGCTTTTGCGAAATCGCGATGGGGTGAACCCTGTGGAATGGTGAAAAGCGCGTGAAAAATAGCCGGGCGAGGTAAAGCCCAGCTGGGCCGAGATCTGACCGATCGGGTGATCGGTATCTTTCAGCATCACCTGCGCTTCGGCGATGACCCGGTCAGTAAGGAGCGCCGACGCAGGTTTGCCACAGGCCGTTTTGCAGGCCCGCGTCAGATGGGTCGGCGTGATCCCCATGTCGCGCGCATAAGAGGCGATGGATTTGCCGGTCTTGAAGTCGCGTTCCAGACGGTCGCTGAATTCTGCCGCCAACCGGTCCGAGGCAGCACCATAGTCATCGGGCGCAAACGGCTGATTTTCGTTGCGCGCCATCCAGACGCCCAAAAGCCCCGCGTGCAGAACCGAAGCGCGCTGATGGTCAGGCGCATCGCTGTCCAGTTCGGTGCGAAGTGCGTCCAGAATGCCGGTCAGTTCCGCCTGGGCGCGCGGCTCGCGCACCCGGAACTGAACCGCCTCGTCGGGCATATAGAGATCGGCGGTCGGCGGAATAAAGACGGCGGTGCCCAGAACCTGACGCCCAACCTCATAGCCGTGCACCGCACCGGCGGGCACCAGAACCGCGTTATGCGGGCCATAGCCATGCGTGACCCCCGAGACGGTGACCCGGCCCTGACCGCGTGTGAACCACAAGAACAGATGATCACTGGACGTGCGCATCGCTTCGATCCGCCAGCGGCCTTTGCTGGCAAGGCTGGCGATTGAAAACAGGCGGATGCGCGGTGCGTCTTCTGCAATCATCCAAGGAACTCCGTTGTGTCGAAAAGCTGCATATCGCTTAGGTGCGAATATGTTCGAATTTGGACAGTATGAAGCAATCGGGGCGAAAAAAGGGCAATCTTTGCGTGTATCGGCGGAACCTAGCCCAATTCGACCGGATGCCATCCCTTCATCCGCCCACGGAACCAGCTGCGCTGACGTTTTGCGTATTGATGCGAGGCGATCTTGGCCTGGGTTATCGCGTCTTCCAATGACATCTGGCCGCGCAGATGCGCAATCAGCTGGGCCGCACCAATCGCCTTTGAGGAGAGGCGGGCAGGGTCCCAGTCAGGCTCCATCATGCGGGCCTCGTCCAGCGCGCCGCCGGCGACCATCGCATCAAAGCGCTGATTGATCCGCCCGTTCAGCCAGTCTTTTGGCGCGTTCAGCACATAAGGCTGAGCGCGGCTCAGCGGCACAAGCGGGGCCGGCGTGTCATCCTGCCAGGCGGCCAGCCCGCGCCCGGTGGTGCGCATCACCTCCCATGCGCGCTGAACCCGCATCGGGTTCTTCCGGTCAATGCGCGCGCGCGTTGCGGCATCCAGTTCGGCGCACATGGCATCAAGGCCGACGCGGGCGCGGTGGGTGTCGCCCTGGGCCCGGATCGCATCGGGGGTCGCGGGGATCTCTGCCAGCCCTTCGGTCAGGGCCGCAAAGTAAAGCCCGGTGCCGCCGATGATCACCGGCGCGGGGCTGGCGCCCAGCAAAGGTGCCACATCGCGCAGCCAGGCCCCGGCCGAATAGCCCAGATCATAAGGGATATGGCCGTAAAGCAGATGGCGCGCGGCGGCCAGATCGGCGTCATCCGGGCGCGCCGTCAGGATCCGCCAGCCGTCATAGACCTGCAACGCATCGGCATTGACGATCGCGCCGCCGGTATGGGCGGCCACCTCCAGCGCGAGCCGGGATTTGCCCACAGCGGTCGGGCCCGCGATCAGAACCGGGACCGCTGGATCGATATCGTTAAGGTTTATTAGCGCCTTGCGCGTCATTTCAGTCCCGGTTTCGCAGGCTTTGACGAAAGCAGGTGAAATAACCCAAGCTTCCGGTGTTGAACCCGCCCCGCTTTTGAGACATTTTGCGCGCAAATCAAAGCATGAACTGTAAGGGGCGCAACCATGACATCTGAAACCCAAGATGGCTCGGCCGATGATGCCCGCCCGTCGTTCAAGCGGGTAATGCTGAAAATCTCGGGCGAGGCCCTGATGGGCGATCAGGGGTACGGGCTGCATCCGCCGACGGTTGAGCGTATCGCGGCCGAGGTGAAAACGGTCCACGATATGGGCGTCGAGATTTGCATGGTGATCGGCGGCGGCAACATCTTTCGCGGGCTTCAGGGGTCGGCGCAGGGGATGGAGCGGACGACAGCCGATTACATGGGGATGCTGGCCACGGTGATGAACGCACTGGCGATGCAAAGCGCGCTGGAAGAGATCGGCGTTTATACCCGCGTCATTTCAGCGATCCCGATGGATCAGGTCTGTGAGCCCTATATCCGCCGCCGCGCCGTGCGCCATCTGGAGAAAAAGCGGGTTTGCATTTTTGCAGCCGGCACCGGAAACCCCTATTTCACCACCGATACAGCCGCCACGCTGCGCGCCTCGGAAATGGCCTGTGAGGCGATTTTCAAAGGCACCAAAGTGGACGGGGTTTACGACAAGGACCCTGAGAAACATGCCGATGCCCTGCGCTATGACAAGATCAGCTATGACGAGGTGCTGGCCAAACATCTGAAGGTCATGGATGCCAGCGCCATCGCGCTGGCGCGCGACAACCATTTGCCGATCATCGTGTTTTCACTGGATGAACCGGGTGGTTTCCGGGGCATCCTGGCGGGCAAAGGCACCTATACTACTGTCGGGGGCTAGGCCGGACATAGGTGGTTCCACCAACCGAATATTCGGTGCAACCGTCATTGTCGGCTTTGGTCGGCTTCGACGGGTCCGCCCCAAGTGTCCAGTTCATGGCAGGTGATGTCCACCGCTTCCACATAAGGGAACGAATTGTAGGTGCCCAGAATATGGGTGCCAGAATGGCGCTGGCATTCTCGGCATTCCCGTTACTTTCATCAATAACTACCGATGTCAGGGTACCGATAGAGTTCACCGGCAACGAATAATGAAGGGGCGTGAACTGACAGATAACTTGTCGTCAAGAAAACGTTTGCCTACGTAAAATCTCAATCGCGTCCAAGCGGTGGGGCACTTGCTGTTTTTTCATTCCTGATATGTTGTTTTGCAGAGTATATCGACAAGAAAACCTGTCCCATCGCGGCAAACTTGTGACCCTTCTTAGTGATAGTCTCGCCCATGAACCTGATCGGCTCACCCGCTGCTTCAACGTTCAGGCCCTCTTGCGGCGTCCTTTCGTGCGGTGCGGTGCGTACCGTTTGGATTTGCTGATCTTTGGTCGCGACAAGGGCGCGGGCTATATCAACCAGAACATCAAGGATCGTGGAGAGTGCGACCAGCGCGAATCCAGCGATAGCGAGGGCCACCATTGTAACGCCGAGTCCGGTGCTGTTGCTGGTGCCCAGGGCGCCTGATAGTGCGCCCCAAGCACCAATGGTGCCAATGGCAATGGCCAGCCACCCGGCGATGCCGACAACTACCACGATCAGTACTGCGACGCCAAATTTCATGTGCCTTTCCTTTAAATATCGTCATTCTGGATCATTCGCCGCATGGGGGCAGCCCATTTCAGGCGGATGCTATATTCAGTCCTATTTAGATTGTTGGCCGAAGAGAGGTCAAATGTGCCGCGGATCGCGGCCCCCGGGCGGATTTCCTTAACCTTATTGCGGCCGTCTTCGGTTTTGAGGATCCCGACGCGCCCAATCGCACCCGCGTCAATTTCAAAGAAGCTGCGGGAAAACAGCAAAGGATCACCGGGCTGGGTGATCGAAGTCATGGAATCGTCCTGCGCTTCGACTGCGATGATATTTGGTTTGTTGAAGCGGCCATAGATCCCGAGCTGCCACGCACCAGTAAATATATAGTTCCCACGCCTCGGTCGCCAAAGACATCCTTCTCCCGCCGCCGGACCCTATACAAACCGCGCCGAACGAGGGTATAGCAGGGCATAAGATGAATAACCTGTCCCGGAGAAGGCATGTCAGAAGAGTTTGAGATTGACCTCGACGACCTTGAGCGTCGTATGGATGGCGCAATGACGTCGCTGCGCACTGAATTTGCTTCGCTTCGGACCGGACGGGCCAGCGGCTCGATGCTGGAACCGATCATGGTGGACGCTTATGGCGCGATGACGCCGCTGAATCAGATCGGCACGATCAACGTGCCTGAGCCGCGCATGGTCACGGTCAACATCTGGGACAAGGGTCTGGTCAGTAAAGCCGAAAAAGCGATCCGTGACAGTGGCTTGGGGATCAATCCTCAACTAAATGGTACGATCATCATGCTGCCCATTCCGGACCTGAACGAAGAGCGTCGGCGCGAGTTGTCGAAAGTGGCGGCGCAATTTGCCGAACACGCGCGCGTATCGGTGCGCAACGTGCGGCGCGACGGCATGGATCAGGTCAAGAAGGCCAAGGCCGATGGCATGTCCGAGGACGACCAGAAGCTTTGGGAAAGCGAAGTTCAGGACCTGACCGACAAGTCAATTGCCGCCATAGATGCCCAGCTTGAGACCAAGCAGGGCGAAATCATGCAGGTCTAGGGCCTGCACAATCGGGAGAGCCCTTTTGGCCAAACCGACGACCACGACCGACAAGACGCGCCCGGGCACACCACAGGACGCGGACAATGAGGGTCAGGGCCCCGACGGCCCGCGCCATGTTGCGATCATTATGGATGGCAACGGCCGCTGGGCCACAATGCGCGGGCGCCCGCGGCTTTTTGGCCATCATGCAGGCGCAAAACGGGTCAAAGAGATCGTCCGAAAATGTCCCGATATCGGCGTTAAATACCTGACGATATTTGCATTTTCGACCGAAAACTGGAAACGCACCCAGACCGAGGTTGCCGGTCTGATGAAGCTGTTCCGCCGTTATATCATGCGCGAAAGCCGCGATCTTTTGGCCGAGGGTGTGCGCGTGCGCTTTATCGGGGATCGCGTTCAGCTGGACCCCAAGCTGGTCAAGCTGATGGACGAGCTGGAGCTTTTGACCAGCGTCAATGAGAAGGTGAACCTGACGATCGCGCTAAACTATGGTGGCCGCGACGAGGTGACCCGCGCGACCCGGCGTCTGGCACAAGAGGTCGCGGCGGGTGAATTGAACCCCGAGGATGTCGACAGCGAATGTCTGGCCCGGCATCTGGACACCTTTTTCCTGCCCGATCCCGATCTGGTGATCCGCACTTCGGGCGAGGCGCGCATCTCGAACTTCCTTTTGTGGCAGTCAGCTTATGCGGAATACGAATTCGTCGAGACGCTTTGGCCTGATTTCACCGCCGCCGAGTTTGAGCGTGTGACCGCCCGTTTCGTGGCGCGTGATCGCCGCTTTGGTGCTGTCGCAAAATGAGCAGCGGCAAGTGGGATGACCTGGCAGTTCGGCTGAGCGTCGGGATTATTCTGGCCATCGTTGGCATCTGGGCGATCTGGATGGGCGGGCTTTGGCTGCACATCGTGCTGGTTGCCGCCGCCGGTGCCATGACCTGGGAACTGGCGCGGATGCTGTCGCCGACCGAGCCGCAACTGGCACTGCAGCTGGGTGCGCTGGCGGGCGGGGTTCTTTTTCTGTCGCTCTATTTTCCGCCCTATATCGCTGTGGCGCTGTTGCTGGCCACGCCGGTGGTCGGGCTGAACTGGATGAGCACGCACCGCGTGGCTTACGCAGGCTTTGCCGCCGCGATCCTGATTGCGGCTTACGGGCTGGCGCAGCTGCGCGACACCTTTGGGTTGATCTGGATGCTGTGGCTGACGCTGATCGTCATATCCACGGATGTTCTGGGGTATTTCGCGGGGCGCTATATTGGTGGCCCCAAGTTCTGGCCGCGCATCAGCCCCAAGAAGACATGGTCCGGCACCGCCGCAGGATGGGCCGGGGCGGCGGTTTTGGGCGTGATATTCATGGTCATCACCGGCGCGGGCGCGGCGATCATCCTGATTTCGGTGGCAATGGCGCTGGCCTCGCAACTGGGCGATATTGCCGAAAGCGCGCTGAAACGTTGGCGCGGGGTCAAGGACAGCTCGGGTCTGTTGCCCGGTCATGGCGGCGTTCTGGACCGGTTTGACGGCATCCTTGGGGCCTCGCTGTTTTTGATCGTGGTGCGGGGGCTTTGGGGCTTTCCGCCGCTGCCCCTCTGAGGGCCGGGCCAACCGGCGGTAAGGCGACAGACGTGCGACGTATTTCAATTTTTGGGGCGACAGGGTCGATCGGGCAAAACACGATTGACCTGATCAAGCGTGATCCCGAGGCCTATCAGGTCGTAGCCCTCAGCGGCGCGCGCAACATCGCGCAGCTGGCAGGCGATGCCATAGCCCTGAAGGCCGAAATTGCGGTGACCGCAGATGAGACGCTGTTGCCGGATCTGCGCGCGGCACTGGAAGGCAGTGGCGTGACAGCCGCCGCCGGGGCAGGGGCCATTGCCGAGGCCGCCGCCCGTCCGGCCAATTGGGTCATGAGCGCGATTGTCGGCGCCGCAGGTCTGGCGCCAGGGCTGGCGGCGCTGAAAACCGGCGCAACACTGGCGCTGGCCAATAAGGAAAGCCTTGTCACTGCAGGGCCGCTCCTGATGGCGACAGCGCGGGCGCATGGCGCGCGCATCCTGCCCGTGGACAGCGAACATTCGGCGATCTTTCAGGCGTTGGCGGGCGAGGATATCGGCGCTGTTGAACGCGTGATCATCACCGCCTCGGGTGGCGCGTTTCGTGACTGGCCGGACGACGCGCTGGCCCGCGCCACGGTTGCCGATGCGTCAACCCATCCCAATTGGGATATGGGCCAGCGGATCACAATCGACAGCGCCAGCATGTTCAACAAATCGCTGGAGTTGATTGAAACAAAAGAATATTTTGGCCTTGATCCAGACAGGATCGAGGTGCTGATCCACCCTGAAAGCCTGATCCATGCGCTGGTCGGCTTTGTTGACGGGGCGATGATGGCCCATGTTGGCGCGCCCGACATGCGCCATGCGATCGGCTATGCGCTGCACTGGCCAACGCGCCGCGATTTGCCGGTTGAGCGGCTGGATCTGGCCGCGATCGGTCAGCTGAATTTCGCAGCCCCCGACACCGCGCGCTACCCGGCACTGAGGCTGGCGCGTCAGGTCATGGCCGCAGGCGGGCACGCGGGCGCGGCATTTAACGCCGCCAAAGAGCAGAGCCTTGATGGTTTCATCGCCGGACAGATCGGATTTCTGGACATGGCCGAGGTTGTGGAAGCCACATTAGGGGCACTTTCAGGCCATGAGATATTCACATCTAAAGTAGAGACCCTTGATACTGTCGCACAAATGGACCATCTGGCCCGCAAGACGGCAGGGACATTGATCGGCAAAAGAGCAAAAGGATAATTTATGGAAACCATCGCGATTCTACCCTCGTTCGGGGGCGCGATCTGGACGCTTCTGGCTTTTGTTGTTGCTCTTTCGGTGATCGTCGCAATTCACGAGTATGGCCATTATATCGTCGGCCGCTGGACTGGGATCGACGCCGAGGTTTTTTCGCTTGGGTTCGGGCCGGTGATCTATTCGCGCTATGACAAGCGCGGCACGAAATGGCAGGTGGCTCTGTTGCCCTTCGGCGGGTACGTCAAGTTTCTGGGCGATGCGGATGCGGCCTCGGGCAAGGACAGCGAGGCGATTGCCACGATGTCGGAAGATGAACGCCGCCGCACGATGCATTCGGCCCCTTTGTGGGCGCGCGCCTCGACCGTTGCGGCCGGTCCGATCTTTAACTTTATCCTGTCGATCCTGATTTTTTCGTCGGTTCTGTTGTTTCAGGGGCAGGCGCGCGACCCGTTGACCATCGCCAAGATTTTGCCGCTGCCGCAGTCCACACAAGCGCTGAAACCCGGCGACGAGATCCTGTCGATTGCAGGCGTTGCGGTTCCCAAACTTGATAATTTCGACGGGTTTGCCGCGAAACTGCCGGTTCAGCCGATGCTGGACTACAAGGTTTTGCGCGCCGGTTCCGAGACAACCGTCAGCGGCCCTTACCCTTACCCGCCGATGGTGATGTCGGTTCAGCCCCAGTCGGCGGCTTATGACGCGGGGCTTGAGAATGGCGACGTGATCGAGGCCGTTGACGGCCAGCCGATCGTTGCCTTTGACGATCTGCGCCGCATCGTTGCGGGATCGGATGGCAAGGCGCTGACCCTTAAGGTCTGGCGCGCAGGGCAGGTGTCTGACGTTCAGCTATCGCCGCGCCGCGTTGATTTGCCGATGCCTGAGGGCGGTTTTGAGACACGCTGGCTGATCGGGATCACCGGCGGGCTGTTCTTTGAGCCTGAAACGGCCAGCCCCGGTGTCCTGGCATCGGCCAAATACGGTGTCGATCAAACCTATTTCATTGTAAGATCTTCGCTGTCGGGGATCTGGAACATCATCACGGGCGCAATCAGTTCGTGCAATATCTCGGGGCCGATCGGCATCGCCCAAGCTTCGGGCGCGATGGCAAGCCAGGGGCCGTCCAGCTTTATCTGGTTCATTGCGGTCCTGTCCACGGCGGTGGGTCTGATGAACCTCTTTCCGGTTCCGGTTCTGGACGGCGGGCACCTGGTGTTTCACGCCTGGGAGGCTGTGACCGGCAAGCCGCCAAGTGACCGTGCCTTACGCGTGCTGATGGGCATCGGTCTGGCCCTGATCGGAAGTCTGATGGTCTTTGCCCTGACAAACGATATTTTCTGTCCCTGATCGGGGGCAGAAACGCCTTCGGGGCTGCTTGTCGCGGCCCCGGGGCAAAACTTTGTAGCAGGCGGCTTTGCAAGGGAAAATGCGGGGCCAGGTCCTACAATCGCACCAATGGCGCCCCATTTCCGTCACATTTCCTTTTTAGATGTCATGTTAACAAATGACGAACGGAAAGGTACAATCATGCAACATATTCAAAGCGGTTATCGCGGCCTGTCGGTGTTGTTCGGTCTTAATATGGACCGGGTGATGTACTTTGCGGCGATCGCGGGCGCCCTGATGGCCGGAGCCTTTATCGGCTCTCTGTGATCCATATCCGGATTTAACGACCGAGGCACCCCGGCCACACAGGCCGAAAAGGGTGCCTTTCGCCTTTTGACAAGCCCCCCCCAAGAAGGTATCCCAAACCCAACAAAAAATTCGTGGGACGGGTGTTATGGGCAATTTTTTCAATGTGTCAGTCGGGCACCAAAAGACCTTCATCAATCAGATTTACAAAACGGCGCTTTCATTTTTCCTAGTGATTGCAATTGGCTGGCTGACATTGGGTCAGGCCGAAGCCCAGACGTACCGCTTTAACTCGGTCACGGTTGAGGGAAATCAGCGGGTCGATCCGGCCACGGTTCTGTCTTATGCGGGAATCGGTCGCGGTCAGGCGATCAGCGCCGGCCAGTTGAATGACGCCTATCAGAACGTCCTTGGATCGGGGCTTTTTGAGACGGTCGAGATGCAGCCGCAGGGCAGCCGCCTGATTATCCGCGTCAAGGAATACCCAACAATCAACAAGATCAGCATCGAAGGAAACCGCCGTCTGAAAGACGAAGCGCTTTTGGCGCTGATCAAGTCGCAATCGCGCCGTGTTTACAGCCCGACACAGGCCGAGCTGGACGCCGCCGAGATCACCAAAGCCTACCGCGATCAGGGTCGCATAGCCGCAACCGTCAGCCCCAAGATCATCCGCCGCAGCGAGAACCGCGTCGATCTGGTGTTTGAGATCGGTGAGGGGCGCGTTGTCGAGATTGAGCGCGTCAGCTTTGTCGGCAACCGCAATTATTCGGACCGCCGCCTGCGCCGGGTGCTCGGCACCAAACAGGCTGGACTGCTGCGCGCCTTTATTAGATCCGACACTTATGTGGCCGACCGGATCGAGTTCGACAAACAGTTGCTGCGCGATTTCTATCTGGCGCGCGGCTATGTCGACTTTAAGGTCCTGTCGGTGGCCACCGAACTGACCCGCCAGCGCAACGCTTTCCTGATCACGTTTAACGTTCAGGAAGGGCAGTCGTTCAACTTTGGCAAGATCACTACGGTCAGCGCCCTTGAAGAGGTCAATGCAGACGAGTTTCAGGCCGAGATCAAGATCCGCTCGGGGCGGACTTATTCGCCGACGAGCATCGACAACACGATCCTGCGGCTTGAGCGTCTGGCGCTGCAAAAGAGCCTGGACTTTATCCGGGTCGAGCCGCGCATCACCCGCAATGACCGCGACCTGACGCTGGACGTCGAGTTTGTGATCTCGAAGGGTCCGCGCGTCTTTGTCGAGCGTATCGACATCGAGGGCAACAACACCACGCTTGACCGGGTGATCCGCCGCCAGTTCAAGACCGCCGAGGGCGACCCCTTTAACCCGCGCGAGATCCGCAACAGCGCCGAACGCGTGCGCGCCCTGAACCTTTTCGCCAATGTCGATGTGAACGCACGCGACGGATCAACCACTGATCAGGTCGTGGTTGACGTGAACGTGGAAGAAAAACCAACCGGGTCACTGTCCTTTGGAGCAAGTTTTGGTCAGGACGCCGGGATAGGTTTTAATTTTGGGTTTTCCGAGGCCAATTTCCTGGGCCGTGGTCAGGATGTCAGTTTCTCGTTCAACACGGCCAAGGCCTCTTCTGGCGCGTCGCTCAGTTTTTACGAGCCGTATTTTTTGGGGCGTGATCTGGGGTTCCGGCTATCGATGGGCTACTTCCGGTCAGACAGCGCGAACTCATTTTACAACACGCGATCGGCCTCAATCCGGCCTGCCTTCGATTTTCCGATCAGTGAAAATGGTCGCCTGACGACTTACTATTCGCTCGCCCGCGACACGGTTTCGAATGTTGACCCGGCGGCCTCTCCAGTTCTCAAAAACGAAGCGGCACGCGGCGCCCTTGTGACCAGCGCATTGGGCTATAGCTATACGTTTGACAACCGCCGCACGGGGTTGAACCCCAACGCAGGTGTCTTGCTGACATTCGGTCAGGAATTTGCCGGACTGGGTGGCGACAACAAATACGTCAAGACAACGGCGCGTGTTGCGGCACAGACAAAGATCCTGCGCGAAGAAGTAACACTTCAGGCCTCGCTTGAGGGCGGTGCGCTGAGCATGATCTCGGGCAATAGCCGGGTGACAGACCGCTATCGCCTGAACGGTCTGATGCGCGGCTTTGAGGCCAATGGTATCGGCCCGCGCGACCTGAACGCGGCCAATCAGGACGCATTGGGCGGCAATTACTATGCCGTTGCCAAGTTCGAAGCGGAATTCCCACTGGGCATCCCCGAAGAATATGGCATCACCGGTGGCGTATTCCTCGACGTAGGCTCGGTCTGGGATCTCAAGAACGTTGACACAACGGGCGTCGGCGGCCCGATCGATGGCGGCTTCCATCTGCGTTCGGTTGTCGGTGTCTCGGTGCTCTGGACAACGCCGATCGGGCCTTTGCGTTTCAACTTCTCCAAGGCTCTCAAGAAAGAGACCTATGACAAGGAACGCACCTTCGAGTTCACGATCTCAACGAAGTTCTGATGATGGCAGCAGGGCGGCTGATTGCGGTTGCTTTGGGCCTGATGCTGGCGGCCTTTATGGCGGTCGGCCCCGTGCACGCGCAGGGACAGAGCCCAACACCGATCCTGACGGTTGAACCTGAGCGTCTGCTGACAGGCTCGGAGCGCGGCAAAGAAATGCAGTCCGGGTTTGAGAGGGAAACCGAGACCTTGACCGCCGAAAACCGCAGCATCGAAAAAGAGCTGATCGCGGAAGAAAAGGCGCTGACCCAGCTTCGCAAGACACTTGCGCCCGATGCCTTCAGCAAAGAGGCCGATGCCTTTGACGCCAAGGTTCAGGAAATCCGCCAGCGCCAGGATGCAAAATCACGCGACCTGATCGCTCGGCGCGACGCGGCGCGGCAAAATTTCATCTCGGAAAGCCTGCCGATTCTAGCTGAAATTGTCGGTCAGCGGCGCGGGCTGGTTTTATTGGATCGCGCAACGGTGTTTCTGTCGGCCGATACGGTCGACATCACCAACGAGGCAATTCGGCGGATTGATGCTGCTGCGGCCCGAAAAAAGGCGGAAGATGCGCAAAAGGCGGGTGGAAACAATGCCCCGGCACCAACCGAACCTGCAAAGCCCTGACCAGAGCGGCTTGTCTCGAAAGAGCGGCCTTGCTAGGCAGAGATCGACAATAAGACAGGGAAAACCATGAGCGACCTAAAGTCAGCCGACATCGATCTTATTCAGCGGATCATCCCGCATCGCTATCCCTTTTTGCTGGTCGACCGGGTCGAGGATATCGACGGTTCCTCTTCGGCGCGCGGCATCAAGAATGTCACCTTTAACGAGCCGCATTTTCAGGGCCATTTTCCGGGCAAACCGATCATGCCCGGTGTCACGATCATCGAAGCCATGGCGCAGACGGCGGCGGTGATGGTGGGTGTCGATATGGACATGGCCGACAAAGAGCTGTTGGTCTATTTCATGGCCATCGACGGCTGCAAGTTTCGTCGCAAGGTGATCCCCGGTGATGTGCTGGAACTGAACATCACCACGACGCGCGGCAAGGCCGGCGCGAAGGTCTGGAAGTTCAAGGGCGTCGCAACGGTGGGCGGCGAAATGGCCGCCGAGGCCGAGTTCACCGCAATGATGGACCTGCCCGCAGCATGAGCATTGACCCATCAGCGCAAATTCACGCCTTGGCCGTGATCGAAGAGGGGGCCACGATTGGCGCAGATTGCGTCATCGGGCCGTTCTCGATTGTGGGCACGGATGTGACGCTTGGCCGGGGCGTTGTGCTTAAAAGCCACGTCGTTGTCACCGGCCTGACCGATGTCGGTGACGAGACGGAGGTCTATCCCGGCGCCGTCATTGGCGAGATCCCGCAGGATCTGAAATTCTCGGGCGAAAAGACCCGGCTGGCCGTCGGGGCGCGCAACCGCATCCGCGAAGGCGTGACGATGAACACCGGCACCAGCGGCGGCGGCGGTGTCACGCGCGTGGGCGACGATTGTCTCTTTATGACCGGATCGCACGTCGGCCATGACGCGCAGGTCGGCAACAAGGTGATCATGGCCAATCAGGCCGCATTGGCGGGCCACTGTGTGGTCGAGGATGATGTGATCATCGGCGGGCTGTGCGGCATCCACCAGTTCGTGCGCATTGGGCGCGGCGCGATCATCGGCGCGGTCACGATGGTGACCAATGATGTGATCCCTTACGGTCTTGTGCAGGCGCCGCGCGGCGAATTGGACGGGCTGAACCTTGTGGGGCTAAAACGCCGCGGCGTGGCGCGCGGCGATATCACCGCGCTCAGGGCCGCCTATCAGGCGCTGGCGCAGGGCGAGGGCGCCTTTCAGGAGCGCGCGCAACGCCTGCGCGACGAAACCGACAGCGAATATGTGCGCGACATGGTTGATTTCATCCTTGCCGGCTCGGATCGCTCATTTCTGACGCCAAGCTGATGCTGGCGCTGATCGCAGGAGAAGGCCAGCTTCCGGTGCATCTGGCCAACAGATGCGCCAGCGAAGGGCGCGCGCTTCAGGTCTGCGAGATGGAGGGGTTCCCCTCGTCGCTGTCTTATGTCGACGGCGTGATCCGGTTTCGCATCGAACAACTGGGCAGCTTTTTCAACGACCTGCGCCGCAAGGGCGTCAAAGAGGTGGTCTTTGCAGGCGCGGTGCGCCGTCCGCGGCTGGACCCGCGCGCCATCGACACCGCAACCCAACCCTTTTTGCCGCGCATGTTGCAGGCCATTCAGGCGGGCGATGACGCTGCACTCAGGATCGTGCTTGAGCTCTTTCAGGAACATGGCTTTCGCGTTGTCGCCGTGCATGACATCCTGCCCGATCTTTTGCCCCAGCCGGGTCCGATTTCGGCCCGCGCCGCAAATGCGCGCGAAGAAAAAGATGCCCGCCGGGGCGCGCGGGTTCTGGATATCATGTCGGGCGCTGACGTGGGGCAGGCGGTCGTCGTTTCGGCCGGTCAGGTGGTCGCGGTCGAAGCGGCCCCCGGTACCGACTGGATGCTGGGCGCGCTGCGCTCGGTTGGCCTGCCACCCGGCGTGCCCGATGGTGGAACGCTTGTCAAAGCGCCCAAGCGCGGTCAGGACCGGCGCATTGATCTGCCGATGATCGGCCCGATGACCGTCGCCGCCGCCGCCCGCGCCGGGCTGACCGCCATCGCCATCGAGGCCGGCGGCGTCATGGTTCTGGACCCCGAGGCCTGCCGCCAGAAAGCCGAAGCCGCAGGTATTGCCCTTTGGGTGCGGGAACGCAGCTGATGCGCCTTTTCCTCATCGCCGGAGAGCCTTCGGGCGACGCGCTGGGGGCCGCTCTGATGACCGGGCTGGACGAGGCGTCGCCAACCCCGCCAGCGTTCAGCGGTGTGGGTGGGCCGCTGATGCAGGCGCAGGGGCTGACCAGCCAGTTTCCGATGCACGAGTTGTCTGTCATGGGACTGGCCGAGGTTCTGCCGAAATACCTGCACCTCAAACGCCGCATTCAGGAAACCGCCGACGCGGTTCTGGCCGATCCGCCCGATGCGCTGATCACCATCGACAGCCCCGATTTCACCCTGCGCGTGGCCCGCATCGTCAAAGCGGCGCGCCCCGATATTCCCACGATCCACTACGTGGCGCCAACCGTCTGGGCCTGGCGGGCAGGGCGCGCGGCCAAGATGGCGCAGGTGATCGACCATGTGCTGGCGCTTTTCCCGTTCGAGCCGCCCTATATGACAGAGGCCGGGATGACCTGCGATTTCGTGGGCCACCCGGTTGTGGCCAAACCCCGTGCCACCCCGACCCAGGCCGCGAGTTTTCGCCAGGCCCATGACATCGCCGCCAACGCACCACTGGTTCTGGCCCTGCCGGGATCACGTCGGGGCGAGGTTGCGCGCCTTGCGGATGTCTTTGGTGCCAGCCTTGCGGCGCTGCAACAGGACCATCCTGAGCTGCGCGTCGTCCTGCCCGTGGCCCCCGCCGTCGCAGACGAGGTTGCCCGCGTGATCCACCGCTGGCGCACCCCTCCGATCCTTGTGAACCCCGAACGAGACGGCATATCGGCCAAGGACGCGGCCTTTGCCGCCGCCGATCTGGCCCTTGCGGCCTCGGGCACCGTCTCGCTGGAACTGGCCGCTGCGGGCACGCCCATGGTGATCGCCTATGACATGAACTGGTTCTCGCGCCAGATCATCTCGCACCTGCTCAAGGTCGACACCGTAACGCTGGTCAATCTGATCAGCGAAACCCGCGCGGTGCCCGAGTTTCTGGGCGAAGCCTGCAAGCCAGCCGACATCGCCCGTGCGCTAGGCGATATTCTGGCCGATCCGGGCCGCCAGAACCGGGCCATGTCCCTGACGATGGAACGCCTCGGCCTCGGCGGTCCCAGCCCGGGCCTTATGGCCGCGCGTTCGGTCCTGAGCCACCTCAAAGCCGGCTGAACAGAACCCCGCTCAAACCCGCGCTAAAACCCCTGCTCAAACCCAGCGGCTCTTTCTTCTTTGAAAAAATACTCAAAACCCGGACCACACCACAAGCGTCGTGGCTTCCCGGACCCTTGCACGCTGTTCAGTCGCCGCGCCAGATCCATCCACCGCCCAGAACCCGGCTGCCTGAACCTTCATAAAAGACACAAGCCTGCCCGGGCGAGACACCTTCCTCAGGCGTCAAAAGCTCTACCTCGGCGGTTGTCGCCGACAGGGGCCGCACGATCGCCTCGCGCGGCGGGCGCGTTGAGCGCACTTTGACCGACACATGATGCGCCTCGACCGCGTCAAAGGCCCCATCGCCCAGCCAGTTGATCTCGCGCACCGGGATCACCCGCGTCGACAGCATTTCTTTTGGGCCCACCAGAACACGCTGTGTATCAACGTCCAGCTTGACCACATACAAAGGCTCGTCCAGCCCGCCGATCCCAAGCCCGCGGCGCTGACCGATGGTGTAATGAATGACGCCGTTGTGCTGGCCCAGAACGCGCCCGTCGACATGCACGATCTCACCGGGTTCCGCCGCACCGGGGCGCAGTTTTTCGATCACACTGGCATAGTTGCCATCGGGTACGAAACAGATGTCCTGACTGTCGGGCTTGTCGGCCACGGGCAATCCATAGCGCTGCGCCAGCGCCCGCGTCTCGGCCTTTGACCCCAGATGGCCCAGCGGGAAGCGCAGATACGCCAACTGCTCGGGCGTTGTGGAGAAGAGGAAATAAGACTGATCGCGGGCGGCATCAGCAGCACTGTGCAATTCTGGCCCATGCGCGCCCATCTTGCGCTGAATGTAATGGCCCGTCGCCATGCAATCCGCTTCCAGATCCTTGGCCGTCTCTAAAAGGTCCTTGAACTTGACCCGCTCGTTACAGCGGATGCAAGGCACAGGCGTGGCCCCCGCCAGATAGCTGTCGGCAAATTCGTCGATCACGGCGTCCTTAAAGACATTCTCGTAATCCAGCACGTAATGCGGAAAGCCCATTTCCTCGGCCACCCGGCGCGCATCATGAATGTCGCGCCCCGCGCAACAGGCGCCCTTTTTGGCCAAAGCCGCGCCGTGGTCATAAAGTTGCAGCGTCACCCCCACGACATCGAAACCGGCCTGCGCCAGTTCGGCCGCCACGACCGAGCTGTCGACACCGCCCGACATAGCCACAACAACCCGCGTCTCTGACGGGGGTTTTGCAAATCCAAGGGCATTCAGTTCTGGCAGGTCCAGTGGCATGGCGGCGATCCTTTCGCGATCCTCGCGGAATATAGGAAAATGCAACACACTCTCAAGGGCTGGTTTCATACAGCATTAAACCCCTCCGCTCATTGTGAGCGACGAAACGTTCGAGGGGAATTGATATGTTTCTAAAGAAGATCGACGGCCCGCGCGCTGTAACCTTGCCTGATGGCACGGTAATGACCCGTGCGGACCTGCCCGAGGCCGACACCAAAAGATGGGTCGCCTCACGCAAAGCGGCCGTTGTCCGGGCGGTCGCCTTTGGGTTGATAGAAAAGGCCTTTGCCTTGTCCCACTACGGGGTGAGCGAAGAAGAGTTCGAGGCCTGGACCGTTGCCGTAAACACGCATGGCGAGGCGGGTCTTCGAGCCACTTCCTTACAGCAGTATAGACAACCTTAGGTTGAATGTCATAAAGTCTCCTTGCTGGTAACGGGCGATTAACCATTCTTCTTCATGGTTAATTCAGTCGAAGGATTAGTAGTGGAGACATTAAGATGCGCGTGCTTTTGGTCGAGGATGACCCAACGACGTCAAAGAGCATTGAGCTGATGCTGACCCATGCCAACCTGAACGTCTACTCGACGGATCTGGGGGAAGAGGGTATCGATCTTGCCAAGCTTTATGACTATGATTTGATCCTTTTGGATCTGAACCTGCCTGATATGAATGGCCATGAGGTCTTGCGCCAGCTGCGTATGGCCCGGATCGAGACCCCGATCCTGATCCTTACGGGCGAGGATGACACCGAAAATAAGATCAAGGGATTTGGGTTCGGTGCGGATGACTATCTGACCAAACCCTTTCACCGCGAAGAGTTGGTGGCGCGTATTCATGCGATCATCCGACGCTCAAAAGGGCATTCGCAAAGTATCATCAAGACCGGCACAATTGCGGTCAATCTGGATGCCAGGACGGTCGAAGTGGGTGCAAAACCTGTGCATCTGACCGGCAAGGAATACCAGATGCTGGAACTTTTATCGCTGCGCAAGGGCACGACCCTGACCAAAGAGATGTTCCTGAACCATCTTTACGGCGGAATGGACGAGCCTGAGCTGAAGATCATCGATGTCTTCATCTGCAAATTGCGCAAGAAGCTTTCGGTGGCTACAGGCGGCGACAATCATATCGAAACGGTCTGGGGCCGGGGCTATGTCCTGCGTGATCCTGAACCTGCCGAATTGCCCGAGCCGATCGCCATAGGGGCGTAAAAAACCCGCCAATACCGCCTGGGTAGGCCGGACGTTTTCACCTCCCTGAGCGTCCGGCCTTTTCATGCGCGTTTGCGGTCAGAAGACTGGACCTTACGCAGGGCGCCACCTATCACTGTCGGTGTGATTTTGCGGAGGCGGCGATGGGCGGCAAAGCGGCCAGCGAAGACCTGACAGAGGTCAAAAACCTGACAGAGGCCGAGGCCCGCCAGGAACTGAAACGCCTGGCGCAGCTTTTGTTGGCGGCCAATACCGCCTATCACGGCAATGACGCACCCGATATTTCCGACGCCGAATATGACGCGCTAAAGCAGCGCAATGCGGCGATAGAGGCGACTTTTGCCCATCTCAAACGCGCCGATAGTGTCAGCAATCAGGTCGGCGCCGCACCTTCCGATGGTTTCTCAAAGGTTCAGCATCAGGTCAGAATGCTGTCGCTGGGCAACGCCTTTGACGAGGGCGAGGTTCAGGATTTCGTTGACCGGATCCGTAAATACCTTGGGTTGGGCGCCGATGCGCCCTTGTGCTTTACAGCCGAGCCAAAGATAGACGGCCTGTCGCTGTCGCTGCGGTATGAGGACGGGCAACTGGTTCAGGCCGCAACCCGCGGCGACGGGGCAACCGGCGAAGATGTGACCGAAAATGCCCGAACGATCGGTGACATTCCTCAAAAACTGGCTGGGGCGCCCGAAGTTCTGGAAGTGCGCGGCGAGGTCTATATGGCCCATGCCGATTTCGCCGATCTGAACGCCCGCCAGTCCGCGGCGGGGGGCAAAACTTTTGCCAACCCGCGCAATGCCGCGGCGGGATCGTTGCGTCAGTTGGATGCCAGCATTACCCGCCAGCGCCCGCTGAGGTTTTTCGCCTATGCCTGGGGCGCGCTTTCGGCACCGCTGGCTGACACACAAATGGGCGCGATTGAGCGCTTGGATGCGCTGGGTTTTCAGACCAATCCGCTGACCCGGCTTTGCGATGGGCCGACCGCATTGATTGACACTTACAACCAGATCGGCCAGCTGCGCGCGACACTGGGTTATGACATCGACGGGGTGGTTTACAAGGTCAACGACCTTGGGCTGCAACACCGGCTTGGTTTTCGCTCAACCACGCCCCGCTGGGCAATTGCCCATAAATTCGCGGCCGAACTGGCCTGGACCCGGCTGGAGGCGATCGACATTCAGGTCGGGCGCACTGGGGCCTTATCGCCCGTGGCCCGGCTTTTGCCGGTGACGGTGGGCGGTGTGGTGGTGTCGAATGCAACGCTGCATAACGAGGATTATATCGCCGGGCGCGACGCCACCGGCACCCCGATCCGCGGGGGTCGCGACATTCGTGTGGGCGACTGGGTTCAGGTCTACCGGGCGGGCGATGTCATCCCCAAGATTGCCGATGTCGATTTAGAGAAACGGCCCGAAGGGTCCACGCCTTATGTCTTTCCCTCCCGCTGTCCCGAATGCGGATCAGATGCGGTGCGCGAAGAGGGCGACGCGGTACACCGCTGTTCCGGTGGCATTATATGTCCTGCGCAAGCCGTGGAAAAACTTAAACATTTTGTAGGCCGCGCGGCTTTTGACATCGAAGGTCTGGGTGCCAAGCAGGTCGAGGCCTTTTACCACGACGACCAACTGGCGATCCGCGAGCCTGCCGATATTTTTACTCTGCGCGCGCGCGATGCAGAGAACCTGACCAAGCTTGCAAACCGCGACGGCTGGGGCCCACGATCGGCGACAAAACTGTTCGAGGCCATCGACGAGCGGCGCAAAATCGCGCTGAACCGGGTGATTTTTGCTCTTGGTATCCGACATGTCGGCGAAAGCGCTTCGTCGCTTTTGGCGGGGCACTACGGCAGTTGGCCCGCCTTTGAGGCGGCAATCACACAGGCCGCACCGGGGGACGGCGCGGCCTGGGACGAGCTGATCGGGATTGACGGCGTGGGCGGCGTGATGGCCACAAGCCTGGTGCGCGCATTCGCGCAAGAGGCCGAACGCGCATCGATTGACCGGTTGATCGCGCATCTGGATGTCCAAGACGTGGCGGCGCGGGGCGCGGTGGAAAGCCCCGTTTCAGGCAAGATCGTCGTTTTCACAGGAACACTTGAGAAAATGACGCGGGCCGAGGCCAAGGCCCGCGCCGAGGCTTTGGGGGCCAAAGTTTCGGGGTCTGTTTCGGCCAAAACCGACTTGCTTGTCGCTGGTCCCGGCGCGGGATCAAAAGCCACGAAAGCTGTGGATCTGGGGGTCGAGGTGATCGACGAAGACGCCTGGATCGCGTTGATCGGTGCCACATGAGCGGGCGCCCCGAGGTTCTGTTTCCGCTTTTTGCGGAGCTTGAAAAGCTGGAGGGGATCGGCCCCAAGACCGCCAAGAATTTTGGCGCGATGGGGATTGAGAAGCCGCGCGACCTTTTGTTCACGCTGCCGCATTCGGGCGTTGACCGGGCGCGGCGCGCCTCAATCCGCGATGTGGTGCCGCCCACGACCGTGACGGTCGAGGTTGAGGTGACGCGCCACATCCCGAACCAGTCCAAGGGCCGCCCTTACCGCGTCGATGTGGCCGACGCCCAGACCAGCTTTCAGTTGGTCTTTTTCCATGCGCGCGCCGATTACCTGTTGAAAGTCCTGCCTGTGGGCGAACGGCGGCTGGTATCGGGGCGGGTCGAGATCTTTGATGGTCTGGGCCAGATGGTGCACCCCGATCACATACTTGAACTCGATGAGGCCAAGGAAATTCCAGCCTATGAGCCGGTCTATCCGCTGACCGCCGGTGTCTCTCTCAGGGTGATGACGCGGGCGGCGGATGCGGCGCTGGCCTTGGCGCCGAAGGTGGCGGAATGGATCGATCCGGGCCAGAAAAAGCGCGAAAGCTGGCCCGATTGGGATGTCGCGATGCATCAGGCCCACCATCCGCAAGGTCCCAGCGATCTGGCCACGACGGCGCCGGCGCGGCTGCGCCTGGCCTATGACGAATTTTTCGCCCATCAGATGACACTGGCCCTTGCGCGGGCGGCGGCGCGGCGCGGCAAAGGCCTGTCATCGGTGGCGACCGGGCGGCTACAATCGAAGGTTCTGGCGGTTTTGCCGTACGAGCCGACGGGCGCGCAAACCCGAACGATCGCAGAGATCAGCGATGATATGGCCGCGCCCGAGCGGATGAACCGTCTGCTTCAGGGGGATGTCGGCGCGGGCAAGACGCTGGTCGCGCTGATGGCGCTTTTGGTGGCGGTCGAGGCAGGCGGGCAGGGCGTTATGATGGCGCCTACGGAAATTCTGGCGCGTCAGCATCTGGCCAATCTGACGCCGCTGGCCGAGGCGGCGGGCGTGGTGTTGGAGATCCTGACCGGCCGCGACAAGGGACGCGAGCGAAAGGCAAAGCTTGAGGCGCTGGCCAAGGGCGACATCCAGATCCTGGTCGGCACCCATGCGGTTTTTCAAAAGTACGTTGTTTTCAAGGACTTACGCCTTGCGGTCGTCGATGAACAGCACCGTTTTGGCGTGCGCCAAAGGCTGGAACTGGGTGCCAAGGGGCAGGCCGCAGACGTTCTGGTGATGACTGCAACGCCCATTCCGCGGTCTCTGTCATTGGCGCAATATGGCGACATGGATGTCTCGGTTCTGGATGAAAAGCCGCCCGGGCGCACGGCCATTCAGACCGCGTTGGTGCCAACCTCGCGCATGGATCAGGTGATTGACCGGTTGCGCAGCGCCTTGGGCGAGGGGCGGCAGGCCTATTGGGTTTGCCCGCTGGTCGAGGAAAGCGAAGTTCTGGATTATACGGCTGCCGAGGACCGGTTCAAACGGCTGCGCGCGGCTTTGGGCGAGGGCATTGTCGGCATGGTCCATGGCCAGATGCCCCCAGCGGAAAAAGACGCTGCCATGGCCGATTTTGAGGCCGCAAGGACCAAGGTTTTGGTCGCCACCACGGTGATCGAAGTGGGTGTCGATGTGCCCAATGCCTCGATCATGGTAATTGAACGGGCCGAAAGTTTCGGGCTGGCGCAGTTGCACCAGCTGCGCGGACGGGTGGGGCGGGGTGCGACTTTGTCGACCTGTCTCTTGATGTATCAGCATCCGCTGTCGGAAACTGCTGACCGGCGGCTGCATATCCTGCGTGAAACCGAGGACGGGTTTCGGATATCGGAGGAGGACCTTGAGATGCGCGGGGCGGGCGACCTGATCGGCACGGCGCAATCAGGCCTGCCACAGTTCCGGATTGCCGATCTGGAACATCAGGCCGCGTTGATGGCTGTGGCACAATCGGACGCCAGAAAGCTGTTGGCGGATGATCCTACGTTAACCTCGGCGCGCGGGCAGGCGGCGCGCGTTCTTTTATGGTTAATGGAACAGGATAAGGCAATTCGTTTGATATCAGTGGGTTAGGTGCGTACGTCCACTTTTGTTCGCAAATGTTCTTAAAAAGTTCTTTACAAGAGCGTTAAGATTTGAGAACAAAGGGGCAACAAAGAGTTCTAATCAGGATCGCCTCACATGCTGAATGACATCAAATCCGCCCTCTCACGCTCGTCGGCCACATTGGTCGAGGACGCCCTTGGCGCTGCTGCCCTGACTGTCATTCTTTTGGTTGGCCTTTACTTGCCGGCTCTCGCCTGAGCTGACCTTTTTACCTGCCCGCGTTCTGCCCCCGGGGCCCACCGCATCCTGTCCCCAATTCGATGCGTCCCCCGGACACTGCCTGTCCCCAACCATAGGGTTTGCCTCAACCCCTGATGGCCCTGGAAATTGCAGATACGCAACCTTGCCGCCGCGCCTCCGATACCGGACGCGCGGCGGTTTTTTTATGGGGTGAGGGCGGGTCAGGCGCAGTCGGCGTTTTCTGCCTGAGAGAAGGCTTCGACCGTGGCCTCGAGCGCCAGCATGATCGAGGCATGGCGGTTTTTATAGTCACGAGCGGGTTCCAGAACCTCGAGCCCGTCAAAGGGCGCATCGGGAACCGGGCCACCTGATTTCAGCATCGATTTCAGCTGATCGCGGGCCGTTTCAACCTGGGCGCGGGTGCAACCGACCGTATTTGCGCCAACCACAGCAGCCGCAGCCTGACCCAAGGCGCAGGCCTTAACATCCTGACCGTAATCGACAATATGGCCATCCTGCACCGCGATATCGACCGTGACGGTTGAGCCGCAGAGCGGCGAGCGGCGCATGACCGTGGCGCTGGGGTTTGCCAGCCTCTGGGTGCGCGGCATATCCGCCGCAAGCGCCAGAATACGCGACGAGTAGAGTTTTATCAGGTCATTCTCGGCAGTCATTGGGGTCTTCCTTTGGCGCGGTCTGTGTCATAGATAGGCAAATCTGAGCAAGATGCAAAAAGGTTTTAGCAATGGCGTTTGACCCCGCAACATTGAAAATGAATGACGCAGGGTTGATCCCTGCGATAGCTCAGGACGCTGAGACCGGCGATGTTCTGATGATGGCCTGGATGAACGCCGAGGCCGTGGAGCGGACGCTAACGACAGGGCGGGTCACCTATTGGTCGCGCTCGCGAGTGGCGTTTTGGGTCAAGGGCGAAACCTCGGGGCACATTCAGAAGCTGGTGGAGATGCGCGTCGATTGCGATCGCGATTGCCTGTTGGTCATGGTGCGCCAGGAGGGGCCCGCCTGTCACACGATGCGGCGCAGTTGTTTTTATACGGCGGTCGTTGAGGGCGAGGAAGTTGAGATCATGGAGCCTATGGTCTGATCCGGTGCGGGGCGGGGTTGTTGCCTTGCCTTCGGCGAGGATATTTGCGGCCACAAAGAAGGGTCAGAGACCGACCAATCGGCGGATGTCGCCCGGGCTGAGGCCCTGATTGCGATAGGTTTCGATGGCGCGGGCGTCGTCGCGTTTGGCCAGCCGTTTGCCGGCCTCGTCGCGGATCAGGCGGTGGTGGTGGTAGACCGGTGTGGGCATGCCAAAGAGATGCTGCAGGATTACCTGAATTTGTGTGAAATCAAAGAGGTCCTGGCCACGGATCACATGGCTGATGCCCTGATCGGCGTCGTCAAAGGCCGAAGCCAGGAAATAGGCGACGATGTTTTCGCCCCGGCGGCTGAGGACGATATCGCCGATCTGGGACAGAGCGAGAGCGGGGTCAACCTTATGCTGGCCGCGATACTTGGGGCCGGTTTCCTGATAGAGGAGCCTGTCGGGGTTCAGCCCGTCGAGAGCCGCCACAAGGTTCAGCCGCAGCGCGTCGCCGGGTTGGCGCGAGGACATGGGGCGAGCGCGGCAGGTGCCGGGATAAGCGCTGTGATCGACGCCTTCCTGTGGCGCCGCGAGGGCCGCGCGGATGTCGCCGCGGCTGCAGGAACAGGGGTAGAGCAGGCCGCGATTGGCCAGGGTCTCTAGCTGTTCATTATAGTGGTCCAGATGCTGAGACTGGCGGTGAATAGGGCCATCCCAGGTGAGGCCGAGCCATTCAAGATCATTTTGGATCTGGGCGTCCCATTTGCGTTTTGAGCGTTCAAGGTCTGTGTCCTCCATCCGCAAAAGAAACTGGCCGCCGGCGGCGCGGGCCATGTCATGGGTCAGGATCGCGGAAAAGGCGTGACCCAGATGCAGGGGGCCGGTTGGCGAAGGGGCGAAGCGTGTAATCACGTCTTTTCAAGTATATATACGGTTGAGTTCATGTCTTTGCCGGGCAGGTGCGGGCCCGTTTCGTTGAACAGGAGCCTGGCGCGGCGGCTGTCCTGAAGGCTTTGCAGTCTGTCCGTATAGTCCGGATCAAGGAGCGTGGCGTCATTGTAGGACATGGCCAAAAGCCCCGCCCGGGCCAGCGATGCAAAGATTAGATCAAGCGTGGCGGCAGGGGCTGCGCCGGCACCGATTACACCGATGGCGGTGATCGCGGCGTAAGTGCCAGAGCGCACATCCAGATGGTCGGGCGTACAGGTCCATGTTTTTCGATAGAGATTAGTGGCTTGGGCCTCTTTTATCATCTGATTCGAGGCATCCGTGCCGTCGACGCAAGTGAACCCTTGCGCCCGCAATGCCGCACCCGAAAGCCCGGTGCCACAACCAAAGTCGAGGATCGCGACGCTTTTGTCGATAAGCTGATCAGCGAGGGCTGTGGCTATGCGGCCGGGTGTTGCATAGCCCCAGGCCGTGACATCTGCGTCATAGGTTTTGGCCCAACTGGCATAAAGCCTGAGCGTGTCATCGACGCTGCGGGGCTGCCAGAGGTTGGCGGGGGGATCGGTGCTCATGCGCCAAACCTACCTCTGGGGGTCAGGCGACGTCCAGTGCGCTGTGGTCCAGCCATGCGGCCCAGTCCAGTTTCGCCCGATCGGTATAGGCCTTGTAGCGGATCTTGCGGCCACGCCGCCCGCCCTTGGCTTCGATCGGGGGGAAAAGCCCGAAGTTGACGTTCATCGGCTGAAATGTCTTGGCCACGGCGCCGCCGGTAATATGGCTGACCAGTGCGCCCATGGCGGTGGTGGCCGGAACCGGGGGCAATCTGTGGCCCAGGATCTGGGCTGTGGCCATACGGCCCGCCAAAAGCCCCATGGCGGCACTTTCAACATAGCCCTCGACGCCGGTTATCTGACCCGCAAAACGGATATTATCACGGGATTTCAGGCGCATCTGATCATCAAGTAATGTGGGAGAGTTGAGAAAGGTGTTGCGGTGAATGCCGCCCAGCCGCGCGAACTTGGCGTTCTCAAGGCCCGGGATCATCCGCAGAACCTGGGTCTGGGCGCCGTATTTCATCTTGGTCTGAAAACCGACGATGTTGAAAAGCGTGCCCAATGCATTGTCACGACGCAGCTGAACCACGGCATAGGCCTTGGTTTCAGGGTCATGCGGATTGGTCAGCCCAACAGGCTTCATCGGGCCAAAGCGCAGGGTTTCGCGGCCCCGTTCGGCCATCACCTCGATCGGCAGGCAGCCGTCGAAGTAGCCTGCGGTTTCGCCCTCGTGAAACTCGGTCTTATCGGCGGCCAGAAGCGCGTCGATGAACGCCTCATACTGGTCTCGGGTCATCGGGCAGTTGAGATAGGCCTTTTGCTGTTCCTCGGTCTCGCCCTTGTCATAGCGTGACTGAAACCAGGCCTTGTCCAGATCGATGCTGTCGAAATAGAGGATCGGCGCAATGGCGTCAAAAAAGGCCAGCGCGTCGGCCCCGGTTTCACGTGCAATCGCCTGACCCAATGCGCCCGAGGTCAAGGGACCCGTGGCGATGATCCAATGGCCATCATCCGGCAGTTCGGTGATCTCTTCACCGGTGACCGAGATCAGCGGGTGGGCCGCAATCCGCGCGGTGACAGCGGCCGAAAAAGCATCACGATCCACCGCCAGTGCGCCACCTGCGGGCAGCGCATTCGCATCGGCCGTCGTCATGATCAGCCCGCCCGCCTGACGCATTTCCCAATGCAAGAGGCCGACGGCGTTCTGTTCGTCATCATCCGAACGAAATGAGTTTGAACAGACCATTTCCGCCAGATCGCCGGTCTTATGCGCAAAAGTTGCAACCTTGGGTCGCATTTCGTGGATGACGACCTGAACGCCAGCGTTTGCCGCCTGCCAAGCTGCCTCGCACCCGGCCATTCCGCCGCCGATGATATGAAGTGTCTGTGTCATGGGCCGGGGGTTTAGCGAGGCTGGCGCGATTTGAAAAGCGCCAAGCGCAGGCCGGGCGAAGATGTGATTTTCAGGGTGGGGGGTATTTCAGAGGTGTCTGGCAAAACCGTTTGGGACGATGCTTTGCCAAACACCCCTAAAACCTTGCCCCTTTCGGAGCGATGAGAATGCGGTAAAAGCAACCCGCTTTCCCGGCAGGGAGATAAAGGGCCCGAATGAAATTTGGGACGCCACCCAAGCCCTGACACATTGACGCCGAAACACGGCGATGCGTCCATAGCGAGTTTTGCAAACCGGGCTTTGCGCAATACCAGTGTAGTGATGCAGTCTAAGTCTTTGTAATCTATTAAAAGATTTGTTAATTAACGCAACTGCGCGAGGCAGCAGCGCATTAGAACTGATAACAATCCGGGTCCTGTGGGTTAGACTCTCCGTCAAACTCAGGACCTTGCTGGCAGGCGCGCGCCACCGCTGAAGCCAACCATTGAACGGCCTTTTGGAGCTTCGTATCCTCACGCCGCGAAGCGTGATAGGCGTACCAAATCACCATATTGACCCGGGCGTCTGCATGTTCTGGAATCAGCTCAAGTTCGGGCACCCGGCCGCAGATTGCATCAGGCACGATGCCGGCCAGTCCTGTGTTGCACATCGCCTTGACCTTATGATCAAAGATGCTGGAACGCAGGCGCGGCGGGCGATCAAATAGTTCGAACCCAAGCTGAGTGATAGGTGAGCTGTCTAGCTCGTGCGTAAGGGCAGCCCAATCCGGCGAGGCGCTGGATTTCAAACGGTAGGCCCGAAAGCTCATACTCCCAACGCGGCGCGCGACGAGGCGCCCAGATTCAGGCGCGCCCCAGCGCAAAAAGATGTCTGCCTCGCCCAGTCCGTGGCCGTTCGTTCGGTTGGTCAAGGTGACATTCATCAGCGGCTCGGCCCGCATCAGGTCCGGCAGGGCCGGAAGCAATATGGTCGACACAATCACCGGTGGTGCGGCGACGTTGATCGTCGTGACCTGATCGCTGGATTTCTCGCCCAGATTATTTTCTTCGCGCTGCAGGTTGGCTTCGAACTCTTCGGCCACCGCGATAAACGCGCGCCCTGATGCTGTGACCGCCCAGGACCCGCCTTCTTTCTGGAACAAGGGTGAGCCCAAGTCTTCGCCCGCACGTTCAATACGGCGCGAGACCGTGGCGACATTGGTTCTGAGTGCGGCCGCAGCCGCCGTCATAGTCCCATGCCTATGCAGAGCAAGAATAAACCGAAAGTCGTCCCAGTGCACCATCACAGCACTCTAGGCAGGGCAAATCGCCTCCGACAATGCAGGAATGTCGTAAAAGTGAAAATTATGCCAGTATGCCGCGCTTATCCCCCGGTTTGTGCAACTATAGCGTGCAAAACCGGGGGTTAGGGCGATCAGCTTTCGCCATCTGCCGTGTTCGGGCCCTCGTCGGTTTCGATCTCGTCTTCGCCCTGATCCGCGATCCAGGCCACCGACACGACCTCTTCTTTCTTGCCGGTGTTGAACACTTTGACGCCGCCTGCGCCGCGTGAGCGGAACGATATCCCCTCGACCGGGACGCGGATCGACTGACCCTGATTGGTGACCAGCATGATCTGGTCCTGCAACTCGACCGGGAAAGATGCGATCAGAGCACCGCCCCGCATCGCGCGATCCATCGCCGCCACACCCATGCCGCCACGCCCCCGAACCGGGTAGTCGTGGCTGGAGCTAAGCTTGCCCGAGCCTTGGGTCGTGATCGTCAGGATCAGGTTTTCGACCGCAGACATCTGGGCATAGCGTTCCTGAGTGATCGCACCTGCGACACTGTCCTCGTCATCCGCCTCGGCCTCATCCGACAGACCCGCAACCGCGCGGCGCATCTTGAGATAGCCGGCCCGCTCTTCGGGGGTGGCTACGAAGTGGCGGATCACCGACATCGAAACGACATGGTCGTCGCCCGACAGACGGATGCCGCGCACGCCGGTGGATTTGCGGCCCTTGAAGACGCGCACATCGGTCGCCCGGAACCGGATCGCCCGGCCAGAGCGGGTGACCAGCATCACGTCATCTTCTTCGGAGCAGATCCGCGCATTGACCAACTCGACGCCCTCGGGCAGGTCCATCGCGATCTTGCCGTTGCGCATCACATTGGTGAAATCCGACAGCGCATTGCGGCGCACGTCACCGGCAGAGGTTGCAAATACGATCTGAAGTTCGTTCCATTCATCCTCGTCCCGGTCGACCGGCATGATCGCCGCGATCGAGACACCCGTGGGAATGGGCAGGATATTGACGATCGCCTTGCCCTTGGCCGTGCGCGAGCCTTGCGGCAGGCGCCAGGTCTTAAGCTTGTAGACCATCCCGTCGGTGGTGAAGAACAAAAGCTGGGTGTGGGTATTGGCCACGAAAAGCGTGGTCACCACGTCTTCTTCTTTGGTGGCCATGCCTGACAAACCTTTACCGCCGCGCCGCTGCGCGCGGAAATCCACCAGCGGTGTGCGTTTGATATAACCGCCCGAGGTGATCGTCACGACCATGTCTTCGCGCTCGATCAGGTCTTCGTCGTCCATATCGCCCGACCAGTCGACAATCTCCGTCCGGCGGGGGACAGCAAACTGATCCTTCACTTCATGCAGTTCGGTCGCGATAATTTCCATGATCCGGTCGCGCGAGCGGAGGATATCAAGATATTCGCGGATTGCTTCGGCCAGCGATTGCAGCTCGTCCGTAACCTCTTTGACGCCGATCTGGGTCAGGCGTTGCAGGCGCAGGTCCAAAATAGCGCGCGCCTGAGTTTCCGACAGGTTATAGGTGCCATCATCGTTCACCGGATGGGTCGGATCGTCGATCAGTTTGATATATTCAACGATGTCGCCCGCAGGCCAGCGCCGTGTCATCAGCTTGTGCCGCGCCTCGGCTGCATCGGCGGATGACCGGATCGTGGCGACGACCTCGTCGACATTGGTGACGGCCACGGCCAGACCACATAAGATATGGCTGCGCTCGCGCGCTTTGCGCAGATCATAAGCGGTGCGGCGTGCAACAACTTCTTCGCGGAAGGTTATGAAACTGGTGAGGAATTTCCTGAGCGTCAGTTGCTCGGGGCGGCCGCCGTTCAGGGCCAGCATGTTACAGCCGAACGAGGTTTGCATCGGCGTAAAGCGGAACAATTGGTTCAGTACGACCTCGGCCGTGGCGTCACGTTTCAGCTCGACAACGACGCGCACACCGATCCGGTCGCTTTCGTCCTGAACATGGGCGATGCCTTCGATCTTTTTGTCGCGGGCCATTTCGGCAATCCGCTCGATCATGGTGGCCTTGTTCACCTGATAGGGGATCTCGTCGATGACGATCGCATAGCGGTCTTTGCGGATTTCCTCGACGCGGGTTTTTGAGCGGATGACAACGCTGCCACGGCCCTCAAGATAGGCCTTTCGCGCGCCTGTACGGCCCAGAATGATGCCGCCGGTCGGAAAATCGGGCGCCGGGACGTAATCCATCAGCTGCTCGGAGGTCAGATCAGGTTCGGCGATCAGGGCCAGCGTGGCGTCAATGATCTCGCCCAGGTTATGGGGCGGGATATTGGTGGCCATGCCGACGGCGATACCGCCCGCGCCATTGACCAGCATATTGGGAAATCGCGCCGGCAGGACGGTCGGCTCGCGGTCCTTGCCGTCATAGTTGTCCTGAAAATCGACGGTGTCTTTTTCAATATCGGCCAGAAGCGCGGCGGCGGGTTTGTCCATGCGCACTTCGGTGTAACGCATCGCGGCGGGGTTATCGCCGTCCATCGAGCCAAAGTTGCCCTGACCGTCCAAAAGAGGCAGCGACATCGAGAAGTTCTGCGCCATCCGCACCAGCGCGTCATAGATCGCGCTGTCACCATGGGGGTGATACTTACCCATCACATCGCCCACGGGGCGCGCCGATTTGCGATAGGATTTGTCATGCGTGTTGTTGGTTTCATGCATCGCATAAAGGATGCGCCGGTGCACCGGTTTCAGCCCGTCACGCAGATCAGGGATCGCGCGGCTGACAATCACCGACATCGCATAGTCGAGGTAGCTCGATTTCATCTCTTCAACGATAGAAATCTGCGGCCCATCGTAAGTCGAGCGCCCGCCTGCGTTTTCTTCTTCGTTTTCAGGTGTCTCTGGTGTGTCGTTCATGTGGTTCGCTTGCGCCTTTTGGGCCTCTATATATAGTTGGTGTCACACTATCAGATCGCGCATATTGGGTGCAATGCGGAAGGTGCCCCCGATCAAGCAGCCATCGCATTTGAGTGATAACACCCTGTTATTATTGAAAACTAAACCATTTTATGTCTCAATCAACCTGTGAGCAGAAAATGAGGCCCAAAATGGACCGTTCAGAAACTGAATTGATGCTACGCGGATACGGCCTGACAACGGCGGAGTTCTTTTACCGGATGCCCGACTTTCAAAGCGTGCTGCAATGCTATGTCTGGCAGGAATATGATCTGGCCCCCGATCATCCCGAACTTTTCAAATTTATCGAGTTCTGGCAGGACGAGATTGAGGGGCCGCTGCATTCGGTCCGCTTTGTGCATCGCAAGATGATCTCGCCCGGTGAATGGCGCAATGTCACGGGTGAGTTCACCCTGCATTAGCGCGCGCGGGTGTCTTATGCCCGGCGCCACGCCATCAGCCAGAGCACCACAAGGCCCAGCGAAAAGATCGCGTTCCAGCTGGCCATCGAGATGCCGTATAGGTCCCAGGCAACCTGATCGCATTGCACCAGAGGGGCCTGCAGGATCTGGTTGAGCAGATCGTCGGTCGAAACCCCTTCGATTGCTCCGGACGTGCAGGTATCGGGCCCTTGCCACCAGGCCCGTTCAACCCCGGTGTGATAGATGCCAAGGACTGCGGTGGTTAGCGCGGCGCCGGCGCCCAGCAGGGGCAGGGCGCGCCAGTTGCTGGCCAGAGCCGCAGCACCGATCACAACCGCAACCATATGCGGATAGCGCTGCCAGTAACACAGCTTGCACGGCGCATAGCCAAAGTACTGAAAGGTCCACGCGCCGATCAGCAGGGCGGCCGACCCAAGCGCGGCCAGAAGAACAAGTTGATTGCGGTTCATAAGTACCTCACCAGTAAAAAGCTGCCCAGCAGGAGGGCCACGAAGATCGTGAAAAGCAGCCCCAGCCGCTTTTCGATGAAAATGCGGATCGGCGGCCCGAACTTCCACAAAAGCCCCGCCAGAACGAAGAACCGCAAGCCGCGCGCCACGATCGAGGTGGCGATAAAGATGCCCAGCGGCAACGATGTTGCGCCCGAAAGGATCGTGATGACCTTATAGGGAAAGGGCGTGACCCCGGCGATCAGAACCACCCAGACGCCCCAGTCATTATAGCGCTGCTGAAACTCGGCGAAATAAGCCTCTTTGCCCAGCGCCAGAAGGATCGGCTGACCCAGCTGGTCAAAAAACACAGCGCCGATGAAATAGCCCAGCAAGCCACCCAGAACCGATGCGATCAGCGCCACACCGGCGATCAGCCACGCCCGGTTGGGGCGCGCAAGGATCATCGGGATCATCAGAACATCGGGCGGTATCGGAAAGACCGAGCTTTCGACAAAGGCCACCACCGCCAGCGCCCACAAGGCATAGCGCGTTTCTGCCAAACCCATGGTCCAGTTGTACATGCCTCTGATCATGCGTGCTCCGTCAGATTTTTCCCCATGCACCACGCCAAAGAGTTGTCGTCAATGGTTGAAGCGTCCAGGAAGGGCGCTAAACTTTAACACGAAAGGATGATCATCATGCGCTGGCGGGGACGACGCGGAAGCGGCAACATCGAAGACAGACGCGGTCAGCGTGGTGGCCGTGGTGTAGGCCGTGGTATTGGCCGGGCAGGCGGATTGGGTGGTGCTGGATTGATCGCCGTCGTGGTGATCGGTTATTTTCTGGGCATTGATGTGACCCCCTTGCTGAATGAGGCCGCCCTTGGGCCCCAGACCGCTCAGACCACCCAGATCACCAAATCCGACAAAGAGGCGGGTCAGTTTGTATCCGTCACGCTGGCCGATACCGAAGAGATCTGGACCGAGGTTTTTCGCCGCGAAGGTCTGGGCCCCTATCAACCGCCCGTTCTGGTGTTGTTCAAGGGCGCCACCAACTCGCCCTGTGGCGGGGCCAGCGGCGCCAGCGGGCCGTTTTACTGCCCCGGCGACAAAAAGGCCTATCTGGACACGCAGTTTTTTACGACCATGGCCAAGCGCCTTGGGGCCAGGGGTGATTTTGCCGCTGCTTACGTTGTCGCCCATGAGGTTGCCCATCACGTTCAGAACGAACTGGGCATTCTGAGCAAGGCCAACAAGATCCGCGCCGAGGTCAGCCCCGCGCAATCCAATGCAATCTCTGTCCGGATCGAGCTTCAGGCCGATTGTTATTCGGGCATTTGGGCGCGCTACGCTGAAAAGCGCTTTGGCTCGCTTGAGTCGGGCGATCTGCAGGAGGCGCAGAACGCCGCGCGCCAGATCGGGGATGACACACTTCAGCGCAACGCCGGGCGCACGCCCAATCCGCATAGCTTTACCCATGGCACCTCAGCCCAGCGCGAGGCGTGGTTTCAGCGTGGGTATAAGACGGCAAGTCTGACCGAATGCGATACTTTTAGGGCCAGCAGTCTCTGACGGCGATGAAATACCGACCGGATGGTCGATAATGTTTGCCCCAAATGTCGATTTTGGGTTTCTATGGCTTGTAATGGCCCCGGCGCTCTGCATCATGCCGGTCAGGAATTCATAGTAAGTCAGGGAGGACATTCATATGACTTCATTACTCAAAGCCGGCGTGGCAAGTGCTATGGCAGGCGCGATCGCCGTTGGTCTGACGGCAACCGCCGCATTCAGCCAGGAAGTGACACTGCGCTGTCAGCACTTTATTTCGCCCAAAGGCTCGGTGCCCAAGTTCTTTATGGAACCATGGGCCAAAAAGGTCGAAGCCGACAGCGGCGGGCGCATCAAGGTTGAACTTTACCCCGCCATGCAGCTGGGCGGCAAACCGCCCGCGCTTTATGACCAGATCCGCGATGGCGTGATCGACTGTGGCTGGGCCTTGCCCGCCTACACGCCGGGTCGTTTTCCCGAAACCGAAGCCTTCGAGCTGCCGTTCATGACGGCAAACAGCGCCGAAGCTTCGTCAAAAGCGGCTTGGGATTTCACCGAAAAATATATGGCCGAGCGTATGGGCGACATCAAATTGATGGCTGTCCACGTCCACGGCCCCGGCGTGATCTTCAAAAAGGGTCCGGCGATTAAGTCTCTGGACGATTTCAAAGGTCTGAAACTGCGCGGGCCCTCGCGTCAGGCCAACGCGCTTTTGGAAACACTGGGGGCCACGCCGGTTGGCATGCCGGTTCCCGCTTTCCCCGAAGCTTTGTCCAAAGGCATCGTTGATGGCGGCGTGATCCCTTACGAGATCGCTCCGGCGCTGAAGGTGCAGGAACTGACCAACAGTGCCACCGAAGTGGGCGGTGATCGCGCGCTCTATAACACCTTCTTTATCTGGGGCATGAACAAAGACACGTACAACAAACTGCCCGATGATCTAAAAGCTGTGATCGATGCCAACTCGGGGCTGGAGACCTCGGGCCTGGCCGGCGCGGCGATGGATCAGGGGGATGTGATCGGCAAGGAAGTCTATGGCAAGGCCGGCAACGAGATCTATGTGATGGACGAAGCCATGCGCGACCAGATCAAGGTCATCGGCGCGGCCCAGACCAAAGCCTGGATCGAAGAAGTCACCGCCAAGGGCCTTGATGGTCAGGCCATGGTCGATGACGCGCAGGCGCTGATCGCCAAATACTCATCAATGTCCAACTGATGATCCTGCCTTGTCCGGGTGCAAACCCGGGCGGGCATTTCGGACCTGCAATATGACTGTTCTGATCTCGGGCGCCGGAATTGCCGGGCTGACGCTTGGCCTGTCGCTGCATCAGCTGGGCGTCCCTTTCCGCATATTCGAAGCCGTGGCCGATATTCGCCCCTTGGGTGTGGGCATCAACCTGCAACCCCATGCCGTGCGCGAGCTTTTTGATCTGGGCCTTGAGGCTGAACTGGACAAGATCGGCCTGCGCACCCGCGAGGTCGCTTATTTCTCCGCTCAGGGTCAACAGATCTGGAACGAGCCGCGCGGTCAGCTTGCCGGTTATCACTGGCCTCAGTTCTCAATCCATCGCGGCAAGCTGCAAAATCTGTTGCTGGCCACGCTTCAGCGCCGTGCGGGCGCGGTTGTCACCTCTGGCGCTGCTGTCACCGATTGGCGCGAAACGGGGCAGGGGATCGAAATTGACCTGACCGACCGCATGGACCCCAAGGGTGCCCGCCCCGCAGGCACCGCGAAAGGCAGGGTGCTGATTGCTTGTGACGGCATCAACTCGGCCGCGCGGGCAAAGCTTTACCCAGATGAGGGCCCGGCCCATTGGGGCGGCACGCTTATGTGGCGCGGCGTCACGCACGGGCCCCGTTTTCTGACCGGGCGCACCGTGGCGATGACCGGGCGTAAGGATACCAAATTCGTGGCCTACCCGATCGCTGATACCCCAGATGGCGGATCGCTGATCAACTGGATCGCGGACCGGCGGCTGCCGCAAGGCACCAATTGGCGCGCGCAGGACTGGAACCGGCAGGGCAATCTGGATGATTTCCTGCCCGCGTTCGAGGGTTGGAGCTTTGACTGGCTGGATATTCCGGCGGTGATCCGCGGCGCCGGGGCGGTTTACGAATACCCGATGGTTGATCGCGAACCACTGGCGCGCTGGCGTCATGGGGCGATGACCCTGATGGGGGATGCGGCGCATGCGATGTATCCCATCGGCTCTAACGGGGCTAGTCAGGCTATTCTGGATGCCCGCGTTCTGGCCCGCGAGATCCGCGATCACGGGGTGGGCACGCAGGCACTGGAGGCCTACGAAGAGGTCCGGCGCGACAAGGTCAACGCACTGGTTCTGACCAATCGCGGCGACGGACCCGACAAGATACTGGATATTGTCGCGCAACGCGCACCGGACGGCTTTGCCGATATCGAAAAGGTCATGCCGCTTGCCGAGCGACAAAACTTTGCGGACGGGTACAAGACAGTTGCGGGAATGGATATTGCCGCGCTAAATGCCGCCGCACCGCTGATTGCGGGCAAGGGGGAATAGAATGGCCATCGCCAAGGCAGCCCAGATAAAGACCGGCCGGGTGGTCGAGCATATCTCTAAGATTTTCGCCTATGGCGGCGGGCTTATCCTGTCGGGTGTTGCGGTGATGACGGTGATCTCGATCATCGGGCGTCAGGTGATCAACCAACCGGTGCCGGGCGATTACGAACTGGTCGCCAATGGCGTGGGCCTTGCGGTCTTTGGGTTCCTGCCGCTTTGTCAGCTCAAGCGCGGCCATGTCACGGTCGACATCCTGATCGGTCTCTTTCCGCCCCGGGCACAGGCGTTTTTCGGCTTTGTCGGTGATCTTTTGGTCGCCATTGTCAGCCTTGTTCTGCTGCGCCAGCTTTGGCTCGGCTTTGGCGAGAAATTTCCCTATGGCTCGGACGCGCTGCGCGAGGTTCTGGGGATGGGGTATAAACCCTTCTTTCCCGAAACGACCTATGAGTTGGAAATCCCGATCTGGCTGCTTTACGGCACGGCGCTTTTCGGCGCGGCACTTTTCGCCGTGGTCAGTATTTATACAGTCTGGCGCAGCCTGAACTGGGTGCTGGACGGGCAGGAGGTTCAGCCATGAGCGGGATCGAACTGGCCATGACCGCCTTTGGCCTGATGTTGGGCGCGATTTTTCTGCGGGTGCCGATTGCACTGGCCATGGGTCTGACCGGATTTTTCGGCAGCTGGTACATTCTGGGCACGCCCAATGCGGCGATGGCCCAGCTGAAAACGCTGAGCTATGAAAGCTTTTCCAATCAAGGCCTGTCGATTGTGCCGCTTTTCATCATGATGGGCCAGTTTGCCACCAAGACGGGCATGTCTTCGGCGCTTTTTGTGGCGGCCTCGGACTGGTTGGGCCATCGCAAGGGTGGCATCGCCATGGCGACCGTCGGCGCCTGTGCAGGCTTTGGCGCGGTTTGCGGGTCCTCGCTGGCCACGGCATCGACCATGGGGCATGTGGCTTTGCCCGAGATGCGCAAACGCGGCTATTCTGACAGTCTGTCTACCGGGGTTCTGGCGGCGGGTGGCACGCTGGGCATTCTGATACCGCCCTCGGTGATCCTTGTGATCTATTCGATCTACGCCGAGCAGAACATCGTCAAGATGTTCATGGCCGCGATGATCCCCGGCCTTTTGGCCGCTGCGGGCTATCTGATCACTGTGGCGATCTATGTGCGCCTGCGCCCCGACAGTGCCACCGCAGCCCCACGCGTGCCCTATCGCCAGCGTTTTCGCACGCTGGCCAGCACATGGCCGGTCATCGTGATCTTTGGGCTGACCATCGGCGGCATCATCGGCGACTGGAACTGGGTCAAGCCCGGCGCGCAGGCGCTTTTCACCCCCAACGAGGCCGCAGCCTTTGGCGCCACCGCCACCGCCGCCTATGGCATCTTTATGCGCACGCTCAGCTGGAGCGATTTTCTGGGCGCCATCCTGGAAACCGCGAAAGCCACAGGCATGATCTTTTTCATCCTTCTGGGCGCCGAGGTCTTTAAGGGGTTTCTGGCCCTGTCACGCGCGCCCGACACATTGGCCGACTGGGTCACGACCCAAGGGTTTACGCCGCTGGCGGTTCTGACGGTCATGTTGCTGACCTATCTGGTCTTTGGCTGTGTGATGGACAGCCTGTCGATGATCCTTTTGACGATCCCGATCTTCTTTCCGATCATCGAGGCGCTGGATTTTGGCATGTCCGCTGAATACACCGCGATCTGGTTTGGCATTCTGGCACTTGTCGTGGTCGAGGTGGGGCTGATTACGCCGCCGGTAGGGATGAACCTGTTCATCATCAATCAGGTCGCCCGCGATATCCCGATTGTGCGCACTTATAAGGGAGTGGCGCCATTCGTGCTGTCTGATCTGGTGCGCGTCGTGCTTTTGGTCAGTTTCCCAGGGATCACGCTTTGGCTGGTCGGGGTCATGTTCTAACCAGTTTGTCGGGGACTAAAATTAGCCCTTGGCGGCCCCGCCGCTGCGTATTAGAGAGGGCATCGCTGGCCGGTGTGGCGGAATGGTAGACGCAGGGGATTCAAAATCCCCCGATGGCAACATCGTGAGAGTTCGAATCTCTCCACCGGCACCAGATGCCCTGAAATTCAAACCCCCGAGAGATGCGGCGAGAGATGCGCCGAGACTGGCGCCGAGAGATGGGTCAATGCATTTGCCAGAGATGCAGGCCGTGCTTTGGGGCGCCCGCGCTCTGCAAAGGCCCGCTGATCGCCGGGCGATTGTCGGCGATGTACAGCCGAAGCGGGGCGAGGGGGCTTGCCAGCTTCCCTAGCGGAAGCCTTTCGACACCCATTTTGCCTAAGCGATTCGAAATTTTGACCGTCGGCCGAGCGTTGATCGGGGATAATCCGCGCTGGTGCGTAAAATTGGTGCCAAATTGTGGACGAACCCGAATTATGTCAGAAATTGGTTAATCGAGGGCACATTCGGAAAGCGAGACCTTTGCGAATGATGCGCCATTGGAAACAATGCGACGCATCACGGTAAATGGCTACCTCGCCGCTCATAAGCATAGCTAGAAAAATATGGGCAATCTGAAATCCGGCGCCTTTGTCACTTCTGAATTCTGGAAACAATCACTCTGTGACATGCTGCCACATTCAGCGTCTCTTTTTGGCTATGATGTCGCTTTGAAACGCTTTTTCTGACACTTTTTGGACATTTTTTCCTTTGTTGTCCCCACCAGAACCGGCTACCTAGATGCAGCCCAACTGGGGGGTGAAGTCTGCTGGCCACGGGGGCGGCCACACACGAATGCCAGTCGTCTGCGATGTGGGGAAGCATCGAATTCGACACTGAGGTGAGTGTGTGTCCGTTAGGATGATGCGTAGGCATTGTCTGGACCACATGAGGATGTAAGGCGGTTTTCCGCTGGGGTTGTTTTGGGCCCTCTTGCGTCCCGGTAGCTGCACATCGCAGCCGACTGTCAACTCTTGAAAACGCATCGCGTGTTGGCCGCCCCCTTTGGGTTGGATGCACCTGAACAGGTGTTGGACAAACGAGGGCATTTGTCGGCGCTGAGGCGCCAGCCGAACTGGAGAACGAACGATGTCGAGTGAACCAACGCCTGATACAACAGCTACCGATTCATCGGAACTGGGGCTGATCGGATTTTGGGATTTCCGCGCAGGTGCGGAAAACAAGGACACCGGTCTTGCCGATGGGGTTGCCCAGAACGGGACGTTCCATGGCGACGCTTACGCTTCGGGCGGCAAGCTGACGCTGGATGGCGACAAGGATTACTTCAAGGTTGATGGCTCGACCAACGAATTTGACCTGAACGAGGGCACGATCGAAGTTCAGTTCGTGCAGCACGAGCAGGTTGGCGGCAGCCCTGACACATTGGTCAGCCGCGGCGAATACTATGAAGACGACAAGGACGGCTATTTCAACATCTCCGTCACAGATGACGGCCGGGTTCAGGTCGTTCACATGGCCAATGGCCAAGAGGCAATCATCCAGACCGACGCGGGCGCATTCGCCCCCGGCGACCAAGTGACCGTCAGCTATTCATGGGACGCCGCAACCGGTGGCACCTTGAGCGTTCACAACGCAACCGATGGCACAGACACCGAAGTGACCCATGATGTCGCCGGTCTGGACATGGCCGTCGGCGATCACGACAGCGACAGCTTTATCTTTGGCGCGCGTGAAAAAGACGACGACCACTATGACAAGTTCTTTGACGGTGACATCAACTATGTCGCCTTCTACGACACCGCCGATGCGACGCGCCTTGACGGTATCGTCGAAGGCACCGACGGCGATGACCTTATCGATACGACCTATCTGGGCGACCCTGATGGCGATCTGATCGATGCCGGTGATGCGATCCTGCCGGGCGAGGGCCCACAGGATGACATCGTCAAAGCAGGTGCTGGCGACGACACGGTTGTTGCAGGTGCCGGTTCGGACGAAGTTTACGGTGAAGCAGGCAATGACACGCTTTATGGCGACGGCCTGACATCGACACCGCCTGAAACTGTCCGCGAAAGCTTTGAGTGGGATCTGGCGCCCGATCCGCATGACAATTCGGCAATCGACAACGACGACAAGATCACCGGGTTCACGCAGAACACTGGCAACGTCGATGTGACATTCTCGGTTTTGCATTCCGACAAATACGTCGCGAACAGGTTCGAAGACAGCACCCAGAAAGTGGCCGGTATTGCCGCTGATGGCGCGCCTGTTGATGCAAACAGCTCTTTTGAATCGGTCACGAACGGCGAAGGAAAATCGGGCGATTATGCGCTTGATTTCTCGAAGTCGGTTGAGAATGTTTCGTTCCGTATCAATGACATCGACGGCGATGGTATTGTAAAAGTCACAGCCTATGCCGCAGACGGCACGGCCATCACGGTGAACCTGACGGCTGGCAGTAACGTAACCCTGTCCGACACCGATAGTGTCGATGGTAACGACACCGCAGACAGCAACGGCGGCTACGACTCTGATGCTTCGGCGAACTATTCGGTTCTGGTGGATATTCCGGGTCCCGTCGCCAAGATCGTGATCGAGCATGATCAGGACGGCAGCAATAATTCGGGCGTCAACGTCACGGACGTCTACTTTGACGTCACAGACAGCGCGGACGACTTTATCGACGGCGGCGCCGGTGATGACATTCTGATCGGTGGCGCAGGCGCGGACGTTCTGTTGGGCGGCGACGGTCAGGACACCTTTGAACTGGGTGCTGGCGGTCTGGGCGGCGACATGATCGGCGATAAGATTGACGGCGGCGCCGGTGGTGTAGACCACGACGTTCTGGACCTGCGCGGCACGGTTACACCCGGCGGCAGCCTGGAAGTGACGCTGACCGGTGCAGATAGCAACGGTAACGGCCATGACGGCTATGTTACCTATTACGACGACAAGGGCGACGAAGTTGGTCGCACCGAGTTTGAAGAGATCGAAGAGATCGTGCCCTGCTTTACGCCCGGCACCACGATTGCCACGCCTAAAGGCGAGCGTCGGGTCGAAGACCTGCGCGTAGGCGACAAGGTGATCACCCGTGACAACGGCATTCAGGAAATCCGCTGGCTTGGTGCCAAGGAACTGAACTGGCAGCAGCTGAACACCAACAGCCACCTCAAGCCGATCATGATCAAGGCAGGCGCCTTGGGCAACGGTCTGCCCGAGCGTGACATGCTCGTCTCGCCCAACCACCGCGTTCTGGTGGCCAATGACAAGACCGAGATCTACTTTGAAGAGCGTGAAGTTCTGGCGGCTGCCAAACATCTGGTTGGCACCATCGGCATTCAGAACGTTGATACGCTGGGCACGACTTACATCCACTTTATGTTCGACCACCACGAAGTGGTTCTGTCGAACGGTGCCTGGACCGAAAGCTTTCAGCCCGGCGACTATACGTTGAACGGTCTGGGTGACGAGCAGCGTTCGGAAATCTTTGATCTTTTCCCTGAGTTGCAGTCGCATCAGGGTATCGAAGGCTATACCGCCGCTCGTAAGACCTTGAAAAAGCACGAAGCCCGGCTTTTGGTCGCGCTCTGAGTATGCAGCTGCCCCGAGGGGAGTACGGCACTTTTTAGTGCTGTGCGCGGGGCGCATGGAAACCGGGGAGCCGAAACGCTCCCCGGTTTTTTTTGTTTCAGCGCCCTCTGTCAGGGTCCAAATTGGGCAGTCTTGCACAGAATGCCCGCAATTTTGCCCTGATCTTCTGTTTAAAGCCGCGTAACGCGCAAGCTCTGTGGTTGGCCATTGCCGGGCCAAAGGGCCTCTGTTGCTAGAATTCGAGGTGAACCGAGTGACAGCCAACGACAAAAGCGGATCGCTATGAGCATCGTGAGTTCCGATGTCGCATCGCATCTGACCTGTTTTACGCCCGGCGCGATGGTTCAGACCGACAAAGGTCCGGTGCCGTCCGAGCGTTTGCGCCCCGGTGACCGCATCCTGACCCGTGACGATGGCTTTCAGACCCTCAAATGGATTGGCGCACGGCAATTGTCGAACCCGGTTCTGCGCGCGAACCCCGATTTGCATCCGATCCTGATCCGTCAGGACGCTTTGGGGCAGGGGCTTCCGCTGACCGATATGAAGGTCTCCCCCGCTCAGATTTTCCTGCTGCCGGGCGAGGCAGGCGAAGGCGCGGGCGATCCACTGGTGGCTCTTCCGGCGCGTGATCTGGTGGGCCGTGAGGGGGTTCAGGCGCTGTGCACGCTGACCGTGATCTACATTCACCTGATGTTTGAGACGGATGCGACCATTCTGGTCAATGGCATCTGGACGGATTGCCATCAGCCTGCACGCGTCACCAGACGCGAGCGCGGTGATGATCAACACCGCGAGTTGCTGCGAATTTTTCCCAACCTGCACCGCCGGGCCGGGCGCGCCGGCTTTGTCGCCCTGCGCGCTGAAAGTAAGGCCAACGGCGCCTGAAGTTTAGCGTGGCGGGTGGGCCTTTTCCCAAGCCTCCCATTCCTCGGGCGTATCAAGATCGACAAGCGCGCGATCACTGTCCAGTTCAACCGTCTTCAACCTGTCAGAATGCGCGCCCAAGACCGGTCGTGCACCTGCGTCGCCCGACAGCCCCGCCATCGCCGCCAAAAGATCGCCGGGAATGACCACAGGATGACCCATCTGGCCTGCGGCGTTCGCGGCCCGGTAAATTAGCTCAGGATTGTCCTGAAAGAGATTGATAAACAACGATATGTCATCGGTGGTGACATCGGGCATATCGGCCAGCAACAACAGCACGCCCGGCGCTGTTGCGCCAATTGCCGCCAAACCTGCGGCCAAAGACACCGACATGCCGCGATGGGGCTCGTCCACCTCGACAATCGTCAGGTTCAGCCCATGGGTGGCGCGGTGGCGGTCCTGGTCCCCGGCTGGCAGGCACAGATAAACCGGCGCGCCGGTCGCAATGGCACGGGCTGCAACCCGCGCGATCAGCGGCTGACCCGCGATCTGGCGCATCAGCTTGTCCTGACCGCGCATCCGGGATGAAGAACCCGCCGCCAGGATGACGATCGGAAGTGGGATGGGGGACATGGCCTTTATCCTCGCATCCTTGCACCATCGGCGTCAAAGAGCGGCTGCGTGATCAGTTTAGCGGGGCACATCTTGCCCAAGATCTCGATCTCGACGGCCAGACCTTCTTGCGCGTCTTTGTGTGGCACAAAACCCAAAGCGATGGATTTGCCCGCATGGTGCGCGTAGCCACCCGAGGTGCAGAACCCCACGACTTTGCCCGCCAGAAAGATCGGTTCATAGGCGGTCACATCGGCGTCATTTGCCTGAACCTCAAAGGCCGCCAAAACCCGTTCGGGCGGGTTTGCACGCTCATGCTCGGCCGCTGATCGTCCAATGAAATCAACGTTCTTCTTGAAAGAGATAAACCGGTCCAAACCGGTTTCTGCAGCCGTGTAGTCGGGCGAAAACTCTGACAGCCACGAGCCAAAGAACCGGTCCAGCCTGAGCGACATCATCGCGCGCATGCCAAAAGGTGTCAGCCCCAGATCCTGACCCGCCGCCCAAAGCACATCCCAAAGATGTTGCTGGCTCATCGGGTCAGTGTAAATCTCATAGCCCAGATCGCCGGTATAACTGACCCGCTGTACGGTGCAGGGGGCCATGCCGATCGTCATGCGTCGTACATCGAGAAACCGCATCGCGGCCACATCCGTGCGCGTTACTCGCGACAAAAGTTCGCGCGCATTGGGGCCGGCGATCTGAAAGCCATTAAGAGTATCCGAGATATTATGGACGGTTACGCCGTCTTCCTGATGTTGAAGGAACCAGCGATGGTGGTAATCCTGCGCCCCGTAAGAGGCGGTCAGCTGGAACGTCTCGTCGCCCAGACAACTGACCGTGAAATCGCCGATCAGCCGGCCTTTGGGCGACAGCATGGGCGTCAGCGACAGGCGTCCCGGGGCGGGGATCCGCCCGGCCATGATCCGGTCCAGCCAGCTGCGCGCGCCTGCGCCGGTGACCGAATATTTACCAAAGTTATGCACCTCGTTGATGCCGACCGAGTTGCGCACGGCGGCCACTTCGCGCGCGGTAGCCTCAAATGCGTTGGAGCGTCTGAACGAAGGTTCTTCATAGCGCGGCTCGTCGCCTTGGGCGAAGTAGTTGGGCACCTCCAGCCCGAACTGAGCGCCCCAGACCGCGCCAAGCCGGTCAAAAACCTCATACATCGGTGTTTTGCGGAAGGGCCGCGCGGCGGGCAGTTCTTCATTGGGATAGCTGATCGAAAAGCGGCGTTGATAGTTCTCGATCACCTTGGGGCGGGTATAGCCCGGCGTGATCCAGCGCCCGAAACGCGCGCAATCCATGGCGAAGACATCGCTCTCGGGCTCGCCCTCGATCATCCATTGCGCCAGCGTCAGGCCAACGCCGCCGCCCTGACTGAACCCTGCCATGACGGCGCAGGCCGACCAGTAGTTGCGCACCCCCGGCACCGGCCCGACCAGCGGGTTGCCATCTGGCGCGAATGTGAAAGGCCCGTGGATCACATTCTTGATCCCGGCGCGTTCCAGAACCGGAAACCGGCGATAGGCAAATTCGACACTATCGGTGATCTTGTCCAGATTGTCGGGCAGCAACTCATGCCCGAAATCCCAAGGCGTGCCATCGACGGCCCAGGGTTTGCAGGGTTGTTCGTAAAACCCGATGCACAGGCCGCGCCCTTCCTGACGCAGATAGCTTTCACCGGCGGGGTCCATCACATGCGGATGCTCGGCGTCACGCTGATAAATTTCGGCGATGTCTTCGGTGACGAGATACTGATGCTCCATCGGGTGCAGGGGGAAATAGACACCCGCCATGGCGCCAACCTCGCGCGCCCAAAGGCCGCCTGCGTTCACCACATGTTCGGCGTGGATTGTGCCCTTGTCGGTCACCACATCCCAAGTGCCATCGGCGCGCTGGTTGGTTTCCATCACCTTGCAATGTGTCTCTATCCCGGCCCCAGCCATCCGGGCGGCGCGGGCATAGGCATGCGTGGTGCCCGAGGGGTCAAGGTGACCGTCCAGCGGGTCATAAAGCCCGCCGATGATGCCGTCGGTATTGGTCACTGGGGCGATGCGCGCGATCTCTTCTGGCCCGATGATTTCGGTCTCAAGCCCCATGTAGCGATGTTTGGCGCGTTCGGCGACCAGCATATCGAACCGGTCCTGATTGTCGGCCAGTGTGATGCCACCCACATGGTGCAGCCCGCAGGACATGCCGGTGATCTCTTCCAGTTCCTTGTAAAGGCGGATGGTATAGCCCTGAAGCGCCGCCATATTGGTGTCACCGTTCAGCGTGTGAAAGCCGCCCGCCGCGTGCCATGTGGAACCCGAGGTCAGTTCCGAGCGTTCAAGCAGCATCACGTCAGACCAACCCAGCTTGGTCAGGTGATAAAGAACCGAGCATCCGACGACGCCGCCACCGATCACGGCAACACGGGTGGTGGTTTTCATGGGGCAGGGCCTCCTTTTGCTGGACCGATATCTGCGTTCATGTTCAGAATGGCGCTGAGTGACCGCAAAGAAAACCACCAAAGGCGACGCCGGGTGTCGCATATGTGACGACGGTTTCGGCCGGGCAAAGGGCCGCAGGGCGCGGTTGCGGGCGACAACAACGGTAGCAGGCCGAATGATCAAAACTTTTCTACGCAAGCTTTTTGCGGTCAGCCGCCGTCTGTGGGTGCGCGTCAGCCTTGTATCGGTGCTGAGCCTTGTGTCAATTTTGGCCGCAAAACCGCTGAGCCCGCTGATCCCGGATGGGTTCAGTCAGGTGATCGGCGCCAAGGCGCTGAACCCGCTTTTGAACATCATCGCCAACTCGATGCTGGTGGTCACGACCTTTTCGGTCACGGTGATGGTCAGCGTTTATCAGTCGGCCTCGGCCCAATGGACGCCGCGCGCGCATCGCACTTTGCTGGACGATTCCACCACCCAGACGGTGCTGGCCACCTTTGTCGGCGCCTATATCTATGCGCTGACCTCGCTGATCGTTCTGGACACGCCGTTTTTCGGTGAAAACGAAGTTGTGGTTCTTTTCCTGATGACGATCGGTGTCATTGCCTGGGTGGTTCTGACGATCCTGCGCTGGATCCTGCACCTGCAGACGCTGGGAAGCCTGATCGAGACCACGACGCGTGTTGAAACCGAAACCAGCGTAGCCTTCACCGAGGCGATGGCGCATCCCTGCCTTGGGGGGCATGTCCTGAAATCTGGCGCAAAGACTGGGGCAAGATCTGGAGGAGTGCCCAAATCGGCCAATGCAATCCGGTCCGATAAGGTCGGATTTGTCAGCCAGATCTACGAGGATGCGATCGAGGCCGACGCCGCCGAGGCGGATGTTCAGGTCTATTTGCCCGCAGCGGTCGGGACTTTTGTGCATCACGGCGATGTTCTGGCATGGGTGACGGACGACAAGGCCGAGCTGCTTGAGGAAATCCGCAACCACATCCATATCTCGACCCTTCGCACCATCGATCAGGACCCACGGTTTGGCCTGATCGTCCTGCGGGAAATAGGCTCGCGCGCTCTGTCGTCGGGGATCAATGATCCGGGCACGGCGATTGATGTGCTGGGGCGGATCACGCGGGTTCTGGAATCCTATGGTGACGAGATGGCGACCCCCAAAGACGAGCCAAAGAACCCGCATATCCACGCGCCTCTTCTGGATCCCGCAGACCTGATCGACGATGGGTTCTGGGCGCTTGCGCGCGATGGGGCCGCTCAGGTCGAGGTCCAGATCACCATTCAGAAACATCTGGCCGCCCTTGCGCGCCACAGCGACAAGAAACTTGCCAAAGCCGCCCGCGAACTGGGCGAAAGCGCCGAAAGACGCGCCCTTAAGGCGCTGGATTTCGCCGACGACCAAAAACGGCTGAAGGATGCAATCGCAGGATTGGCCAAGGACTAAGGCCCCAATTGGGCTTGCAGCGGCGCGCAGTGACCTAAACCTGTCGCTGCAAGGCATAACAAACCGCCGCAGCGCGCGGCATCATGATCCTTGAAAGCACGCGATCAAGGACAACTGACGAATGAAAACCCACGCTCAGGCGGTCGTGATCGGTGGCGGTGTAATCGGCTGTTCGATCCTTTATCATCTGGCCAAACTGGGCTGGTCCGATGTCGTTTTGCTGGAACGCGACGAGCTGACAAGCGGGTCAACATGGCATGCGGCGGCCAATATCCACGGGCTGCATGACAGTACCAATATCAGCCGCCTTCAGCACTATACCATGGGGCTTTACAAAGAGCTTGAGGCCGAGACCGGGCAGGGCTGTGGTGTTTTTCAGCCCGGATCGCTTTATCTGGCGCAGACCGAAAACCGCGAGCATCAGTTGCGCCTTCAGGCCGCCAAGGCGCGCCTTTACGGCATGGATTTTCATGAGGTTTCTCGCGATGAGGCTGAACGCCTGCATCCGCTGGTCAATTTTGATCGCATCCGTTGCATCATGTTCGAACCTCAGGGTGGCAATGTCGACCCCTCGGGTGTGACAATGGCCTATGCGGCCGGCGCGCGTGCGCGGGGGGCTGAGGTGCACCGCTTTACGCCTGTGGTGGGGACCGAGGTTCAGCCCGATGGCAGTTGGATGGTGCGTACCGAAAGGGGTGATATCCGCACCCAATGGGTGATCAATGCCGCTGGTCTCTGGGGTCGCGAAGTGGCGGCCATGGCGGGCGTGACACTGCCCCTGCAACCGACCGAGCATCAGTATCTCGTCACACAAACCATCCCCCGGATCGCCGCGATGGATCGCCGTCTGCCGTCTGTGGCCGACCGGGACGGCGAATACTACCTGCGCCAGGAGGGGCAGGGATTGCTGGTCGGGGCCTATGAACGCGACGTCCGGCTTTGGGCACAAGAGGGCACGCCGCAGGGCTTTGGCCACGAGCTTTTCGCCGATGATCTGGAGCGGATCGAAGACAACATAATGCGCGCCATGGACCGCGTGCCAGCGGTGGGCGAGGCGGGCATCAAACGGGTGATCAACGGGCCGATGATCTGGTCGCCGGACGCCAATGTGCTTTTCGGACCGCTGCCCGAGCTGCCCAATTACTTTTGCTGCAACGGGATCATTCCGGGGTTCTCGCAATCGGGCGGCATGGGGCAAATGGCGGCCGAGTGGATGGTCACGGGTGAAACCTCGCTGGATATGTTTGGCTGGGATGTGGCGCGCTTTGGGCCTTGGGCGGATGCCACCTTTACCCGCGCGCGGGTGCGCGATCAATACGCCCACCGTTTTGCAATCCACTATCCAAACGAGGAACGCAGTGCAGGGCGCCCGGTCAGAACCCGCCCCGTCTATGAGACCCAGAAAGAGATGGGTGCGGTCTTTGGCCTGAACTACGGCTGGGAGCACCCCTTGTGGTTCGCCGATGCCCCCGGCGCGGCGGATACAAACGGTTTTACCCGGCAAAACTGGTTCGAACCGGTGGGCCGCGAATGCCGGATGCTGCGGGACCGGGCCGGGATCATCGACATCTCGAATTTTGCCAAATACCGGGTGCAGGGCCCGGGCGCGCAGCAATGGCTGGACGCAGTTTTTGCCAATCGGATGCCGTCCGAGGTGGGCCGCTCTTGCCTGACACCATTGATCGGCAAAAGGGGCGGCATTGCGGGCGATTTCACCGTGACCTGTCTGGATCTGGATGACTATTGGGTGATCGGATCTGGCATGGCCGAACGCTATCACCAGCGCTTTTTCAACGCGGTGCCGCTGCCTGAGGGCACCAGCTTTACCTCGCTCACCAACAGCCACTGTGGCTTTAGCGTCGCGGGCCCGCTGGCGCGCGATCTCTTGCAGCGGCTGACCAATACCGACCTTACGACACCGGCCTTTCCTTTTATGCGCTCGGGCCGCATCGATCTGGCCGGCCTCGATGTCATCGCCCTCAGGGTGTCTTTCACCGGCGATTTAGGATGGGAGCTTCATTGCGCCGAGGCCGATCAGCCGGCTCTCTACCGCGCGCTGTTGCAGGCAGGTGCGCCACAGGGGGTCGGCCCCGTGGGCAGCCGCGCGCTGATGTCGCTGCGGATTGAAAAGGGCTACGGCAGCTGGGGGCGCGAATACTCGCCCGAACACTGGCCCCAGGAAGTGCGTCTGGATCGGCTTGTCAAAATGGACAAGGATTTTCTGAACAAAGAGGCCGTCGCCGAAACCCTGTCAAAACCGGCCCGTGAAACGCTTTGCCTGATTGCGATCGATAACGCCGACGTCACGGCCTCAAATGCCGATGCAAGCGGCGGCGAACCGATCTTTACCCCCCAAGGCGCCCCCGCCGGGCGCGTCACATCCGGCACTTACGGCCATAGCGTCGGCCAGTCGCTGGCCCTTGGCTATCTCAGGGGCATCCAGCCCGGCCAGCGCGTCACTGTCATGATACTGGGCCGCCCGCATCGCGGCACCGTGCTCAAAGAGCCGCCCTTTGATCCAAAGGGGACAAGGCTGCGAGCCTGAACCGCGCGGGTTTCTTCTTTGCTGAAATACTCCCGCCGGAGGCATCCCGCCACCACCCGCCCCGCGCCTAACGTTCGGGGATAAGCCCGCGCGGCGAAAACCGCAGAACAAGGATCAGGATCACCCCCATCGTCAAAAGCCGCATATGTGCGGCACTATCGATCAGATGCGCCCCCAGTGCCGATCCCTCGGGCAAAAGCGATGCGATCCCCGACATCAACAGCAGCCCGATCGGTTCAACCTGAACCCAGAGAAACCAGATCAGAAACCCACCCAGTACCGCGCCCCAGTTGTTGCCCGACCCGCCAACGATCACCATCACCCAGATCAGAAAGGTAAAGCGCAGCGGCTGATAGGTGCCCGGCGTCAGCTGACCATCCAACGTGGTCATCATTGCCCCGGCGACACCGCAGATGGCCGATCCCAGGACGAAAACCTGCAAATGGCGTCGCTTGACGTCCTTGCCCATGGCTTCGGCCGCGACCTCATTGTCGCGGATCGCCCGCATCATCCGACCCCAAGGCGAACGCAGCGCCAGTTGCGACAATGCCAGAATGATCATCAGCACAGCCGCAAACAACACCCCATAGCCCAGCTTGACATAGAGCGTCGATGCAGTCACCGGATCAAGCCCGATGTCCGCGGCGGCTTTGACAAAGCCCGCGCTGTTTTGCAGATCAATCTCATAGGGCAGGGGGCGCGGAATGCCGATCACATTCTTGACCCCGCGCGCCAGCCAATCCTCGTTCTTTAAAACCGCAATGACAATCTCGGCAATGCCAAGCGTCGCAATCGCCAGATAGTCCGACCGCAGGCCCAAGGCGGTCTTGCCGATGATCCATGCCGCACCAGCGGCCAGAACGCCGCCTACAGGCCAGGCCAAAAGAACCGGCAGGCCCAGCCCGCCCAGGTTTCCAGTGGCCGCAGGGTTAATCGCCTCAACCGCCGTGGTGCCCGCATCATAGACCCAGCGGTATAGGAAAAACCCACCGATCAGGATGACAAACACCGCAAAACTGCGCGCCCGCCCACGGGCCATGCGCGCCCAGACAAGGATCGCCACCACAATTGTGGCCGCGCCAAGGATCAGCCCCAGCACAATCCGAAATCCACCCGCGGTCCAGGCCCCCGGTGTGGGTGGCATTGCGACCAGAACCGTGGCCAGACCGCCCAAGGCCACAAATCCCATGACCCCGATGTTGAAAAGCCCCGCAAAGCCCCATTGCAGGTTCACCCCCAAGGCCATGATCGCCGATATCAGCCCCATGTTCAGGATCAGGATCGCGGTGTTCCAGCTTTGCAGAAACCCGGTGGCGATAATCATCAGCGCAACCAAACCGAACAAAAGCGGGATCTTCACGGCGTCGCTCATACTGATTTCCCTTCAAAAAGCCCGGTCGGTTTAAAGAGCAGCACGATAATCAGGATCGAAAAGCTGACCGCGAACTTATAATCGGTCGACAAAAGCTGCATCAGTGTATCGACCTGCAAATTCTCGGGCGCCAGATAGTTGAAGACCTTTTTGAAGGCGTAAGTGATCGACAGTTCCGAAAACGCAATCACGAAACCGCCGGCAATCGCCCCGATCGGGCTGCCCAGGCCGCCCACGATCGCCGCTGCAAAAATCGGCAAGAGCAGTTGGAAATAGGTGAAGGGCTTAAAGCTTTTGTCGAGCCCGTAAAGAACCCCCGCAACCGTGGCCAGTGCTGCCACGATCAGCCAGGTATAGGTCACCACCCGCTCGGGGTTGATGCCCGAAAGCAGCGCCAGATCTTCATTGTCCGAAAAGGCCCGCATGGATTTGCCGGTGCGTGTGCGGTTCAGAAACCAGAACAAAAGCGCCACGACGATCACCGCCGCTGCCACCGTGATCCCTTGGGTTGTCTTGATCGCCAACCCCTCGCTCAGGCCCGTGGCCGATTTAAAGTCGCGTGCGGTGATAATGAACCGCTCTCCATCAGCAAATTGCTGATCGCCCGGCCCGATGATGATCCGCACCAGCCCGTTCATAATGAACATAACCCCCATCGACACGATCACCAAAATCACCGGCGCAGCCTTTTGCCGGCGGTAGAACCGGTAAACAACCCGGTCCGTCGCCAACAAAAGCGCGGCCGTGCCCAAAATCCCGACAGGCAGCGCCAAAAGAGCGGTCGGCAAAGGCCCCGCCGTGATCCCAAGCGACTGCAGCCCCCATGTCGTCAGGATCGTCACCATCGCGCCAAAGGCCATCGTATCGCCATGGGCAAAGTTCGAAAACCGCAGGATCCCGTAGATCAGCGTGACGCCCAAGGCGCCCAGCGCCAACTGGCTGCCATAGGCAATCGCAGGCACCAGCACAAAGTTGGCAAGGGCCACAAAGGCATTCAGAACGTCCATCAACAGCACCCCTTTTCGAAACGGACGGTACCGCCCGGCAACGTGACCGAATTATCGCCCATTCAGCCCCCCAGAAACGACTTGCGCACTTCGGCGTCGCCCAAAAGGTCAGCGCCTGTGCCGGTAAAAGCATTGCGCCCCTGCACCAGAACATAGCCCTTATCGGCAATCTCAAGCGCCTGACGCGCGTTCTGTTCAACCATCAGGATCGAAATGCCGGTGCGCGCCACCTCGATGATCCGGTCAAAAAGCTCATCCATCACGATGGGCGACACACCCGCCGTCGGCTCATCCAGCATCAGAACCTTGGGCTGGGTCATCAGCGCACGACCGACGGCCACCTGCTGACGTTGCCCGCCTGACAACTCGCCCGCCGCCTGACGCCGCTTGTCGCGCAGGATCGGAAAGAGGTCATAGACCTGCTCCATCGTGCCGCTGATGTCGTCGCGTCGCAAAAACGCACCCATCTCAAGGTTTTCTTCGACCGTAAGCGAGGTGAACACATTCGAGGTCTGTGGCACGAAGGCCATCCCCTCGGCCACCCGATCCTGCGGCGACAGCGCGGTGATATCCTTGCCATCCAGCCGCACCGCCCCAGATCGCAAGGCCAACATCCCGAAAACCGCCTTCATCGCCGTCGATTTTCCGGCCCCGTTCGGCCCCACGATCACGGCAATCTCACCCTTCTCGACCGCCACAGTGCAGTCATGCAGAATATCGACACTGCCATAGCCGCCCGTCATCGCATCCCCGATCAGAAAGGGCTCACCCATGCCGGCCTCCGATCTTCATTTCTCTGAAAATATCCCCGCCGGAGGCATCCGCGCCCAAAACACTCATGCCTTCACCCGGTTCTTCAGACCGGTGCCAAGATAGGCCTCGATCACATGCTCGTTCTTCATGATCTCGGCCGCTGACCCTTGTGCCAGAACATGCCCCTCGGCCATCACGATCACCGGATCACAAAGCCGCCCGATGAAATCCATATCATGTTCGATCATGCAGAATGTATATCCGCGCTCTTTGTTCAACCGCAGGATCGCATCGCCGATCGTGTTCAAAAGCGTGCGGTTCACGCCTGCGCCAACCTCATCCAGGAAAACAATCCGCGCATCGACCATCATCGTGCGCCCCAGCTCCAACAGCTTTTTTTGCCCGCCCGAAACCTCGCCCGCCTTATGGTCGGCCAGATGCTCGATTGTCAGGAACTCCAGCACCTCATCGGCCTTGGCCGCCAGTGCCCGTTCCTGATCCGCAATGCGTCGCCGCCCAAACCATGTGTTCCACAACGTTTCGCCCAACTGACCGCCCGGAACCATCATCAGGTTCTCGCGACATGTCATCGAGCCGAACTCATGCGCGATCTGAAAAGTCCGCAGCAGCCCTTTGTGAAACAGATCATGCGGTGGCAGCCCGGTGATATCTTCGCCCGCCATCGTAACCCGACCCGAAGTTGGCTTTAAAACCCCGGCCACAACATTGAAAAGCGTGGTCTTTCCCGCGCCATTGGGCCCGATCAACCCGGTGATCGTCCCCTCACGGATCTCAAGCGAGGCCCCATCGACCGCGCGAAACCCGCCAAATTGCTTGACGACATTCTCAACAACTATCACCGATGTGTCCCCCCCCCCCGGTGTTTTCTCGCGCCCGTCTTTCTCACGCCCGCCTGTCTCACGCCCGTCTTGATGCGGCGCTTTACTTACGCAAAGGCAGCCCGAAAACTTCTCGGGCTGCCCTCAGTTCACATAAGCGCAATCAGCGGTACTTGGCTGTCGTAATCTTGCCGTCCTTGATCACGATCTCACGGTAGTTACCGGCGCTTTCGCCCGGTCCGATCAGCTCAACCGCAGTCGCACCAACATAGTCGATGTCGCCACCGGCCTTCAGGATATCCAACGCTTTGCCCAATTCCCCGGGATAAATCTTTTCACCCGGAGCATTGGCCACATCCATAACCTTGCCTTTGTAATCCGCAGATTCAGCCGATCCCGCCGCCTGCATCGCCAGCATCATCAATGCAGCCGCATCATAGCTTTCGGGCGTAAAGGGCGATGTGGCATCAAATGCGCCGCCAACCAGTTCGGTGAACTTTGCTGCACCGGGGCTGTCTGTGCCCGGATGCTGGCCGGTCGATCCTTCGATATCCGTGCCAAAGTTCTCTTCCAGCTTGGCGCTGATCATCCCGTCGGGAAAGTGGAACGTGTCAAATGCACCGGCGTCCAAAGCCGCCCGCACGATACCCGATCCGCCCTGATCGACATAGCCCGCAACAACCAACCGGTCACCGCCAGCCGCGGCCAGCGCGCCAACTTCAGCCGAATAATCGGCCTTGCCGTCCTCATGTGCTGCACTGATCGTCACCTTGCCGCCACGCTCGGTATAAGCTGTCTGGAACGCGTCCGCCAAACCCTTGCCATAGTCGTTGTTGGTATAGGTCAGTGCCACGCTCTTGATGCCCTGCTCCAGCAGGACTTCAGCCATCACAACACCTTGCCGCGCATCAGAAGGCGCTGTTCGAAAGAACAATCCGTTGTCTTCAGCTGTCGACAGGCCCGGCGATGTCGCCGATGGCGAAATCATGACGATGCCGTTTGGCACAGCCACGTTCGACAGGATCGCGCCGGTCACGCCGGAACAATCGGCGCCCATGATGCCTTTGACACCATCCGCGGTGATCTGGCGTTCCGCCACGGCAGTCGCGGCACCTGCATCAACACAAGTCGAATCGCCCCGGACCGAAACAACCGTGGCACCATCCAAAAGTTTGCCGCTGTCAGTGACTTCCTTCATCGCAAGCTCGGCACCATCCGCCATCGAAGGCGTCAGCGATTCAATTGGCCCCGTAAAGCCAAGAATGATGCCGATCTTGATCTCTTTGCTGTGACTTGCTGCAAAAGCGCCACTGCTCATCAGTGCAGTTGCCGCCGTGGCAATCAATAGTTTTTTCATTTCGTTATCTCCCTGGTTGGTCTTTGACCTGCACCAGAAGTTAAATCGCCCCAAGCCAAAAGAAAACAGGTTATTTCAGCGATCCCGCGCCATTTTGTGCGATGCCTGAGCAACCCGATCCGCGCCCGGATCCGACAATAAATTCCCGCCATTTCTTTGTGGTACAAATATCCCCGCCGGAGGCAGAACCCGCTTGCCTTGTGCAATCGCGCCGAAGTTGGTTCAGCCGGAGTTGGCTCAGATCGACAGCCGCGCCGCCTGCGCCCCGCGCTCACGGTAGGGGGTGGTGCTGTAATGTGACCGGTAGCATTTTGAAAAATGCGACGGGCTGGCAAACCCGCAGGCCAGCGCGACGTTGATCACGCTCATATCGGTCTGCATCAAAAGGTTGCGCGCCTTTTGCAGACGCAGTTCCATGTAGTAGCGTTTGGGGCTGCGGTTCAGGTAACGCCGGAAAAGCCGCTCAAGCTGGCGCGTGGACATGCCGACGTCGCGGGCCAGAACCGAAGGGCTGATCGGTTCTTCGATATTGGTCTCCATCATCTGGATGACGCGGCTCAACTTGGGGTGGCGCACGCCGATCCGGGTCGGGATCGACAAGCGCTGGGTGTCCTGATCGGTGCGGATCGACGAATAGATCAACTGATCGGCCACCGAATTGGCAAGGTCCTCGCCATGCTCATCGGCGATCAGCTTGAGCATCAGATCGATCGAAGAGGTGCCACCGGCCGTCGTGTACCGATTGCCATCCATTACGAAAACCGACTTGGTCAGTTCAACCTCGTCGAACTCTTCGGCGAAACTGTCCTGATTTTCCCAGTGTATCGTGGCCCTCTTGCCGTCCAGCAGCCCGGCCTTGGCCAGCGTATAACCCGCCGTGCAGAGCCCCCCGATCGTCGCCCCGCGCCGCGCTTCACGCCGGATCCAGCTGATCACCTTTTTGGACGAGGCTTCTTGCACACCGATGCCACCACAAATCAGGATGATATCGTCGCGGTTCATCTCATTAAGGTCCGCGTCCAGTTTGAACCGGGTGCCTGCCGAACAGGTCACGTAATCGCCACCTTCGCCCGCTAACACCCATTCATACAAAGGTTTTCCCGACATCCGGTTCGCAATGCGCAGCGATTCCAGCGCGCAGGAAAAACAGAGCATCGTAAAGTTCTCCAGCAGCACAAACACAAAGCGTTTGGGCTTGGCCGCGGTCGGGTTCACTTTGACAGTTTGACGCGCAACCTGCATTGGAAGGCACCTTTTCTTAATTGCGCATTCACGGAAACAGGTTTGCCGCGCGCGTTCAAGAACATTCGCTATCAGCACAGGCTTTGGCGCTTGCCCGCGTTCTGTGGTATTTTCCCGTTGGAACACATTGTAATACTGGTATAGAACGCGCCGGTATCGCTAACGCTTGAGGACAGAAAAATGACCAAAGCCTGGACAAAATCCACCTGGAGGCAAAAGCCACGTATCCAGATGCCAGACTATTTGGACCCCGCCGCATTGGGCGCGGTTGAGACGCAGCTGGCAAAATATCCGCCGCTGGTCTTTGCCGGTGAAGTGCGCAGGCTGAAACGCGCGCTGGGTGCGGCCTCGCGCGGTGAGGCGTTTCTGCTGCAGGGCGGCGATTGCGCCGAAAGCTTTTCTGAATTTTCCGCCGACACGATCCGCGACACCTTTAAGGTGATGCTTCAGATGGCGATGGTGCTGACCTATGGCGCCAAAGTGCCTGTCGTCAAAGTTGGCCGCATGGCAGGGCAGTTTGCCAAGCCACGCTCGGCGCCAACCGAAACCAAGAACGGGGTCGAACTGCCGAGTTACCGTGGTGACATCATCAATGAGCTGGACTTCACCCCTGAGGCCCGCATCCCGGACCCCAGGAAGATGCTTCAGGCCTATACACAAGCCGCAGCATCGCTGAACCTTGTGCGCGCCTTCAGTCAGGGCGGCTATGCCGATGTGCATCAGGTGCATGCCTGGACGCTGGGCTTCACCGACCGCGACGAGGCCGAAAAATACCGCGAGATTGCCAACCGGATTTCCGACACGCTGGACTTTATGTCTGCCGCCGGGGTCAATCAGGACACCGCCCATACGCTGCAATCGGTCGATTTCTATACCAGCCACGAAGCGCTGCTTTTGGAATACGAAGAAGCGCTTTGCCGGATTGATTCGACCACCGGCCTGCCTGTGGCGGGTTCCGGCCACATGATCTGGATCGGCGACCGCACTCGTCAGCCCGACGGCGCCCATGTCGAATTTGCCCGCGGCGTGCAAAACCCGATCGGCCTGAAATGCGGCCCCACCACGACACCCGAAGACCTTAAGGTTCTGATGGAAACGCTGAACCCGACCAACGAGGCGGGGCGTCTGACGCTGATCGCGCGTTTCGGGGCAGGGCAGGTGGGTGATCACCTGCCGCGGCTGATCAAGACGGTTCAGGCCGAGGGCGCCAATGTCCTGTGGACCTGTGATCCGATGCACGGCAATACGATCAAATCTTCGACCGGTTACAAGACACGGCCCTTTGAAAGCGTCCTGGGCGAAGTGCGCGAGTTCTTTGGGATCCACAAGGCCGAGGGCACGATCCCCGGCGGTGTGCATTTCGAGATGACCGGTCAGGATGTCACCGAATGTACCGGTGGCGTGCGTGCCGTTACGGACGAAGACCTGTCGGACCGGTATCGCACCGCTTGCGATCCGCGCCTCAATGCCAGCCAGTCACTGGAACTGGCCTTTTTGGTCGCAGAAGAGCTTTCGACGCGCCGCCAAGAGGTTGCTGCGCGCGCCGTTTAGGCAAAATGCGGTGAGCAAAATAGGGCCGGGCGTTTTACCTGAGTAATTCGCGTTAAACCTGCATCACCTAACGCTGCCTGAGATCACAGATTTCAATGCGTTGGGTGATGCTGAATGTCTAAAGTAAAACGCGAAACGCTTGAACGTCCGGCTTTTTCCGTCCTGCGTTTGTCGGATTTCTGAAAGGGCTAGTCGCGGCCCAAATCCTCGCGGCGCGTTACAGCAGCCGGCTCGGGCTCTTGCGGCACTGAGCGGACCACCCGCAACATCGGACGGGCCATAAACGGCGCCCTTTCCTGCGGAGCAGTGGGCGGGCCGTCAAACGGTGCGGCGGGATCGGCAAACCCTGGCACATCGCGCTGTGTTACCGGCACCATTACGGGCGCGTCATTGTCAGCGCAGCGTGTGTTCGAAGGTGCCAGTGGGGTCATCCTTACGCTTTCCAGATCGAACCGGCGCGGCGTGCGCCCGATCTGTCCGATGGTAACCAGACACCCCAAGGCGCGTGAGATATCGCCCAGATCACTGCGCAGCGGCAACATCAGCAGTTTTGCATCCATCGGTGGCTTGCCGATGCCGCGTTCTGCGGTCAGGGTCATCTCGGCGATTTTGGGGCCTTGGAACATCTCTTCCAGCCGGGCCGAGACATCTTTGCGAAAGCTGGGTGTGAAAAAGGCCGTCAAAGGCATGCCGCGCACTTCCATCCCCATCACATCGTTCAGATGCATCCCCGAGAGGCGAAACCGCGCAACTCCGGGCGCTATGCGTTCAATTACAAAGGAATATTCCAGCGCCCGCTCGATCCCGCGTGGATCAATCGCCGACCGCAAGGGCACGATTTCCCCTTCGCGCAGGCCCTGCCAGTAGGCCTCGACCTCTTTCACCAGAGGAAATTGCATTTCGCCCTTGTACATGGACATCGAAACCACATTCTTGCCGGACCTGTAATTGCGCATGATTGCACCTAAGTTGTAATCCCACCACGGGCCGGCTTTGTTGTCCGGAGGGGGCCAATCTGTTAACCCTATCTCCACAAAGATTACCCGTTCGTTAACATCGCACGGTTTGAGGCAAATTGAACGGCAAAAGCAGATAAATGGTTAACCACATAATCACGTCGATGACCGGCTTTTCAAGCCAGAGGGGCAGCAACAAGGGCTATTCCTGGGGCTGGGAGATGCGCAGCGTCAATGCCAAGGGGCTGGATATCCGGCTGCGGGTTCCCGATTGGATCGAAGGGCTGGAGCAGGCGCTGAAGACCAGGGTAAGCGCGGCCATCGGGCGCGGCTCGGTGACTTTGAACCTGCGGGTTCAGCGTGAGATCAGCGATGATCAGCAAGTGGTCAAACCTGACCGCCTGAGCGCGGTTTTGAGCTCTATCGCCGCGATCGAGCTCGCGGCCGACAAGGCGGGCATCACGCTTGCGCCGACCTCGGGGGCCGAGATCATGAGCATCAGAGGCGTATTGGATGCCCCCGAAATCATTGACGATATCGACGCTCTGTCAAAGGCTCTGCTGGTCGATTTTGAACCTGTGCTGACGGCTTTTGTGCAGATGCGGCACTCCGAAGGGCAGGCGCTGAACACGGTGCTGATCCGCCAGATTGACGAGGTTGAAACCCTTTGCGCCGCTGCGGCCATCGCAGCCGAGGCGCGCCGCGACAAGGCAGCCCAGACGCTGGCGACCAATCTGGCGCGCGTGCTGGACATAGCGCAGGCCGATCCCGACCGCATTGCACAGGAACTGGCGCTTTTGGCCGTCAAAGCCGACGTCACAGAAGAGCTGGACCGGCTGGACGCGCATATCAAGGCTGCGCGCGCGCTTTTGGCGACGTCTGGCCCGGTGGGGCGCAAATTTGACTTTCTGATGCAGGAATTCAACCGCGAGGCAAATACGCTGTGCTCAAAGTCCGGCTCGGCCGATCTGACGCGGATCGGGCTTGACCTTAAGGCCGTGATCGACCAGATGCGCGAACAGGTTCAAAACGTGGAATAGCAATGCAACGGCGTGGTCTTCTTATCATCCTGTCATCGCCATCGGGTGCTGGCAAATCAACAATCGCCAAGCGCCTGCGCGCCTGGGATCCGGACATCCGTTTTTCAGTATCGGCCACCACGCGGTCCCCACGACCCGGCGAAGAGGATGGGCGAGAATACTTTTTCAAAAGCCGTCAAGAGTTTGAAAATATGGTGGAAAAAGGTGAGATGCTGGAGCATGCAGAGGTATTTGGAAACCTCTATGGTTCGCCCCTTGAACCGGTTGAAAAGGCGGTCGCCAATGGCGCGGACATCCTTTTTGATATCGATTGGCAGGGTGGGCAGCAGGTCCGCAACTCGGCTTTGGCCGAGGACGTTGTGTCGATCTTTCTGCTGCCGCCCTCGATTGGCGAACTGGAACGGCGGCTGATCTCGCGCGGTCAGGACAGTGCCGAAATTGTCGCCTCGCGGATGCAAAAGTCGAAGGACGAGATCAGCCATTGGGCCGAATACGACTACGTTCTGGTCAACGACGATCTGGATGTCACCGAAGAGGCTGTGCGCACTATCGTCCGGGCCAGCCGTCTGAGGCGGCGGCAACAGACCGGGCTGAACGACAAGCTGCGCGGGCTTTTCGCCGAGTTCGAGGCCCGTAAATGACGCTGTATTCACTTGAAGATCGCTCGCCAACCACGCCAAAAGACGGTGATTTCTGGATTGCGCCCACAGCAAATGTCATCGGCGCGGTCGTTCTGGAACAGGCAACTTCCGTCTGGTTCGGCGCAACCCTGCGCGGCGACAACGAAACCATAACCGTAGGGGCCGGCAGCAACATTCAGGAAAACGCGGTGCTGCATACCGACATGGGGTTCCCGCTGACGATCGGGGCAAATTGCACGGTCGGGCACAAGGCGATGCTGCATGGCTGCACTATCGGTGAGCAGAGCTTGATCGGCATGGGCGCCACGGTTTTGAACGGCGCTGTGATCGGGCGGAACTGTCTGATCGGGGCGGGTGCGCTTATCACCGAAGGCAAGGTCATTCCCGACGGATCGCTGGTCGTGGGTGCGCCGGGCCGGGTTGTGCGCGCGCTGAATGATCAGGAAATCGCCGGGCTTCTGGCCAGTGCCATGGGCTATCAGGCCAATATGCGCCGGTTCGCGCAGGGGCTTTCAGACCTTAAACAGGGCCGTTCTGAGCTTAAAGACGTGCCTTAAGCCTTTAATATGCTTTTGTTAAAAATAATCCGGCCTCGTCTGGCCAAAATGCAATCAACCCCGGTGATCTTATGACTAAAGCCCCAAAACCACCCCATACTCTGGTTCGTCGCACACCGTGGCCCGCATCGATCAGTCGGCCCGTGGCGACGCCGCTGCAGCCGTCGGTCGTTTATGCCTCGCAAAGTCCCGATCAGCTGGACCAGCAGTATGAGGGCCAGGTCCATGGCTATACCTATTCGCGCGAAGGCCACCCCAACGCCACGGTTCTGGCTCAGAAGATCGACGCGATGGAGGGCGCCAGCGGCGGGATCATGACGGCTTCGGGCATGGCGGCGGTGACGGCGGCGATGCTGGGGCTTTTGAAAAGCGGTGACCATGTCATTGGCGGCGATCAGCTTTATGGCCGCTCGCTGAGGTTGCTCAGCCAGGATTTGCCGCGCTTTGGGATTGAAACCACGCTGGCCGACCCCACCGATATTGCCGCAATTGCCGCGGCGGTGACCGATCGCACCCGCATGATTTTGGTCGAAGTGGTATCGAACCCCACATTGCGCGTGGCCGACATGGAGGCGATCACGGCGCTGGCGCGCGACAAGGGTCTGATCCTCTTGGTTGACAACACCTTTACCACGCCGTCCGCCTATCGACCGTTTGACGAGGGTGCGGATGTCATCGTGCATTCGGTGACCAAGCTGATGGCAGGGCATTCAGATGCAATGCTGGGCTATGTCGTGGCCCGCGCGCCCGCCCATCAAGAGGCGATCACCGCCACCGCCGTGACAATGGGCCTGACGGCCAGCCCATTTGATTGCTGGCTGGCGGAACGGGGTCTCTATTCGTTTGATCTGCGCTATCGGGCGGCATCGGATAATGCAGCAGCTTTGGCCGATCATCTGGCCAACTTGCCGGGGATCAAACGTGTTCTTTACCCGACGCGACCTGATCATCCTGACCACAACCGCGCGGTCGGGCTTTTGGGCGGGCAGGGCGGCAATATGGTCAGTTTCGAGGTGGCCGGTGGCCGGGCTGCGGCCAATGCGCTGACAATGGCGGCCGAAAACATCGCCTTTGCGCCAACGCTGGGCGATGTTGGAACGACCCTGTCGCATCCGGCATCGTCATCGCACCGGGCACTGACACCAGAAGGGCGCGCCGCATTGGGAATATCTGAGGGTTTATTCCGCGTCTCGGTCGGGGTCGAGCCGATAGACCTGCTCAAGACAGAGTTCGAGGCAGCGGTGGCCGCAGCAGTAGCCTTTAGTTAGGGCGCAGACCCGATGTCTGATCGATAACCAGCACGTCAAAGTCGATCTCGGACGAAATTGAACGCACCTCGCGCCGCACAAGGCCCGGATTGGGTAAGCGTGGCGTCAGCGCGCGATAACGTCCGGTAAAGCCCGCCGCACCCAGCGCGCGCGCAAGATCAAGAGCATCAAACTTTGGTGTAAAGATTGATGACAGCACAATGTCAGGGTTCAATTCATGGATGAAACCCGGGGTAATCTCATCTATCTCCGCGAATGTGAGCTGTGAGGCATCGGGCAGGCTTCGACCATCAGCAGTCCATGCCGTAACGTCCCCAACGATCAAAACGACCAGGTCGCCCTGATCTTCTTCATCCTTCACAATCCCTTGCGGACGGTCGTCCCTTACCGTCATATCCACTCCTTGCAGACTTGGGTGATTTCCAACCGAAGCCATCCCCGACTTCAACAAAAACCTTACTTTTCAAAATGTTACACTCATCTGCAAAAGCTAGTATAGGTCCAAATTTCGATCACGCAATCCCTTGCGTGGCTTTACAACAGTATCGGGGATGGCCTAGCAGATAGCGATAACATTCCGGACCAAAATTGTATGAATAACGACATCCAACAAGCCTTAGTCGGGGCAATTCCATTGCCGGCGCTTTTGATCGACGGCGAAGGGCGGATTGCTTCGGTGAACGGTGCGGGCGCCGAAATTTTTGGCCCGACGCTGGTCGGGCGCCATTATGCGACGGCGATCAGGCAGCCACGGCTGTTGGATGCGATCGACCGGACCATCGCCACGGGCACGGCCCATGAGGGTGAATTGCAAAGCTGGCATGGGACACGCGAGGTCAGTTACACGGCCTCGTGCAGGCCAATTTTGATGTCCGAACAAACCTCGGTCCTGATTTGTCTGGTGGATCGCTCTGACCGCGAACAGGCGGGCATCATGCGGCGCGATTTTGTGGCCAACGTCAGCCACGAATTGCGCACGCCCCTGACCGCGCTTTTGGGTTTTATCGAAACCCTGCGCGGCGCGGCGCGTGATGATCCAAAGGCGCGCGATCGTTTCCTGGGCATTATGCAGGGCGAGGCCGAGCGGATGAACCGCATCGTCAAGGACCTCTTGTCGCTTTCGCGCGTCGAGGAAGAAGAGCGGATGCGCCCAACCGCTCCGCAGGATCTTTGCGTGGTGATCGACAATGCGGCTCAGTCGCTGCGCCCGTTGATCGAGGCGCAGAAGATCACCATCACAATCACGGGCCGTGAGGCGGCAACGCCAGTGCCCGGAGATGCCGATCAGTTGCAACAGGTGATGACCAACCTTTTGGAGAATGCCATCAAATACGGTGGAGCCGGCAAAACGGTCACAATTGCCTTGCGCAAGGTTGATCGGGACGGCGAATTGCGCGGCCCGGCCCTGTGCATCGAGGTCATCGATCAGGGCGAGGGGATTGACCCCATCCACCTGCCGCGCCTGACCGAACGTTTTTACCGCGTCGACAGCCACCGCTCGCGCCAGATGGGTGGCACCGGGCTGGGGCTGGCTATCGTTAAACATATCATCAGCCGCCATCGCGGCCGTTTGGCGGTTGCATCGGATCCCGGCAAAGGCAGCCGTTTTTCGGTGTTTTTGCCCAACTCCTGAGGGCACGCGCGGCATTTGGCCTAAACTCAGCCCGCCTCTGTCATAAAATTTCTGCACAAGGGCGGTGATTGTCATGAAACTGTTACACAGCTGTCACAAAAGCATTGTCAGGGCCGCTTATCTGCTGCGGTGAAGTCGCCGAGGGGGTGACTTTTTGTCAAAAGACAGGAGCTATCAATGAAATTTGCGAAACTGACCGCCTCGATCCTGGCGATCGCTGCCGTTTCCGCAAGCGCCGCTGTCGCGCGCGAACAGATCCGCATCGTCGGATCGTCTACCGTATTCCCGTTCTCGACCGCAGTGGCCGAGCGCTTTGGCAAGACCACTGATTTTCAGACGCCCGTCGTAGAATCGACTGGTTCTGGCGGTGGCCTTAAGCTGTTTTGTGCCGGCGTCGGCACCGAAAACCCGGACATCACCAATGCCTCGCGCCGCATGAAGGCCAGCGAGTTCAAGATCTGCCAGGAAAATGGTGTCACGGACATCACCGAGGCAGTTGTAGGCTTTGACGGTATCGTCGTTGCAAACGCCATCGACGCGCCATCCTTTACGATCACACGTGAGCAGCTTTGGAAGGCTCTGGCCGAAAAAGGCCCCAAGCCCACAATGTGGAACGAGATTGATCCCTCGCTGCCTGCTGAAAAGATCGAAGTGCTTGGCCCCCCACCATCATCGGGAACCCGCGACGCTTTTGAAGAGCTGGTTATGCAGAAGGGCTGCAAGGCCGCTGGCGCCGGCGACAAGAGCTTCTGTAAAAAAGACGGATCCGAGCTGCGCACAGATGGCGTTTACGTCGAAGCGGGCGAGAACGACAACCTGATCGTTTCCAAGCTTGAGGCGAACCCGGTTGCTTTGGGCGTCTTTGGCTTTTCGTTTCTGGATCAGAACGCTGACAAGCTGAAAGGTGCGGTTGTGGACGGGGTTGAACCAACGTTCGAGAACATCGCATCGGGTGATTACCCTGTGTCACGTTCGCTCTACTTCTACATCAAGGACGCGCATGTTGGGGTTGTTCCTGGAATTCAGGAATACGCTGACCTCTTTATGTCGGACGCGATGACCGGTCCTGAGGGCGCATTGGTCGACAAGGGCCTGATCCCGCTGCCAGAAAAAGATCACGCGATGATCAAGGGCGCTGTTTCAAGCCTGAAGAAGCTGACAGCAGAAGACCTGCACTAATTCTAGTCAGGCAAAAAAAAGGTGGGGGCCAGCGGCCCTTGCCTGTATATGACGAAAAAAAGAGAGCGCAGGGGAAACCAACCGGCGCTCTCTGCCTTGGGGGGCAGTGAATGATTGCAGTAATGTTTCTGGCCGTGGCGCTGATTGCACTTGCAACATGGGTGCTGGCGCGCGCGCGCGCGGTCTCTTTGGCCGGTGGTAAACTGGCCACGCTGCATTCACGCCCCGCATACCACGGGCTTTACGCGGCCCTTTGGGTCTTGATCCTGGGCTGGGGCGCTTTGATCATCCTGTCGGTGGCCAGTGCCAGTTATACCCAGACCACATTGATGAATGAGATCGGCGCGGCGGCCCCCGACACCCTGAGGATCGAGCGTCAGCTGATCCTGTCGGACGCCCGCGCAATTGCCGCAGGCACGGTGGCGTCAAAAACAGATGCGCTGCGCGAAGATATAGCAGGTCAGTATAAGACGCTGTCTTTGCTGTCTTTCTGGCTGGTAGTTGCCGGAACGGGCGCGGCGGCGCTGGGGGCGTCGGTTCTGACTTTGCGGCAGGTCACACCTGAATGGCGCGCGCGCAACCGGACCGAACGGATCATCCGCTATATTCTGATGGCCATGGCCGCAATTGCGGTTCTGACCACGCTGGGCATCGTTTTGTCGCTGATTTTCGAAACGCTGACCTTTTTTGCCAACATCGGCTGGCGCGTTGACAAGTTTCTGTTCGGCACCACGTGGAGCCCGCTTTCCGGTGTGCATTCGGGTCAGATGGACCCCAATAAAGTCGGCGCAGTGCCGCTTTTCGCAGGCACTTTTCTGATCACACTGATTGCGATGATCGTGGCCGTGCCCGTGGGGCTGTTTGCCGCGATTTATCTCAGTGATTTCGCCTCGGCCCGGGTGCGTGCGGTTGCCAAGCCGATGCTTGAGCTTCTGGCCGGTATCCCCACGGTCGTTTACGGCTTTTTCGCCGCCATCACCGTTGCGCCGTTCATTCGAAATACGGGCGAAAGCGTGGGCCTTTCGATTGCCTCGGAAAGTGCGCTGGCGGCGGGAGTGGTTATGGGGATCATGATCATCCCGTTCATTTCCTCGCTCAGTGACGACGTGATCAACGCAGTTCCGCAAAGCCTGCGCGATGGATCTTACGGGCTGGGTGCAACCAAGGCAGAAACCATGCGTCAGGTGGTTTTGCCCGCGGCCTTGCCGGGTATCGTTTCGGCCATCCTTTTGGGCATCAGCCGCGCGGTCGGTGAAACGATGATCGTGGTGATGGCGGCGGGGCAGGGTGCAAACCTGACCGCCAACCCGCTGGAGGCGGTGACCACCGTTACGGTCCAGATCGTGGCGCTGATCACCGGCGACACCGAAGCGTCAACCGCCGCGGGGCCCGCGTTTACATTGGGCTTTACGTTGTTTTGCGTAACACTTGCCATGAATATCGTCGCGCTCAGGATCGTCCGGCGCTACCGCGAACTTTACGATTGAGGGCCTTGGCATGACCGACACATCTCATAATCCCGGCCAAAATTCCGGCCAAAGCACTGGCGCAACGGCCTTTGGCGACGATCGGACGGCGGCCCGGCTTAAAAAGCGTCGCCGCGCCGAATGGCGGCTCAAGGCTTATGGCATTGCGGCAATCTCTGTGGCCGGTCTGGCGCTGATTGCGCTTTTGTCGTCGGTTGTGACCAAAGCGGGCGGGGCGCTGACCGAAAGCTATCTGACGCTGCCGGTTGTTCTGGACCCGGCTGTGATTGATCCACAAGAAGCCAAGGACCCCAAAAAGATCCTGCGCGCCGATTTTGGCGGGCTGACCAAAGCCGCATTGCGCGACGAATTTCCATGGGTCAAGGCGCGTGGCGCCAAGCGCGAGCTTTACGATCTTGTATCAAATGGCGCCAGTTTTGAGCTGGCACAGAAGGTATCGGATGATCCATCGCTTGTGGGTCAGACGCTGGACTACCGGTTTTTGGCCTCTGATATCTCGGACCTATACCTGCAAGGCTCGTACGGTAGCCTTGTTCAAGCCCGCACGAAGGGCAGCCTGAGCATTGTGGACGAGGGCAAGACGGTCAAGATCACGTCCACGGCCGATGATTTCGCGCCCATCCTTGAGGTGGTCAAGCGCGGGCTTGTGGGTCAGGCCGCGTTCGAGCGGCGCCAGGCCGCCCTGCAGGACAACGGCGTGCGCGCCTTTGCAGCACGCCTTGAAGCGGCCACAACCGACGAAGACAAAGCCGCAGCCCAAGCCGAAGTGACTGCAAGATCTGCCAAGCGTGACGCCTTTCTGGCCGAGGCGGCCGATCTTGAGGCCCGCGCCAAAGGCGCCGGTGGCAGCGAAGATCTGACCACTTCAACCCCCTCACTTCTGATCCAGACAGCAGGCGGCTGGATCAAGCTGACGCGGGTTGAAAAATCCAGCGCCCAAGGCATCGTGATGGCCCCAACTGACGGTGCGGTCACAGACAGCCAGAACTGGACGCTGTATTCCAGTTCGGTACCCGAAGCCTCGCGCAAGGTCAGCGACGATCAGATCGTCTGGCTTGAGGTTCTGCGCGATCAGGGGCGCATCGACACTGTCTTTAACACCCGTTTCTTCACCGCCGGCGACAGCCGCGAGCCTGAGCTGGCCGGCATTTGGGGTGCGGCCGTGGGATCGTTCTGGACGATGCTGGTGACCTTCTGTCTGGCCTTTCCCATCGGCGTGCTGGCGGCGATTTATCTTGAAGAGTTTGCCCCAAAGCGCAGGCTTACGGATTTCATCGAAGTGAACATCAACAACCTTGCCGCCGTGCCGTCGATTGTCTTTGGTCTGTTGGGGCTCGCGGTTTTTCTGGGCTTTTTCGGAGTGCCCCGGTCGGCCCCATTGGCCGGTGGTATCGTTCTGGCGCTGATGACCCTGCCGACGATCATCATCGCCTCGCGCGCGGCCATTCGCGCCGTGCCGCCGTCAATCCGCGAGGCGGCGCTGGGGGTAGGGGCCTCGAAACTGCAATCGACATTTCACCATGTCCTGCCGCTGGCGATGCCCGGTATCCTGACCGGAACGATCATCGGCATGGCGCAGGCTTTGGGCGAAACCGCCCCGCTGATCATGATCGGCATGGTGGCCTTTATCGTCGATATCCCGACCGGCGTTCTGGACAGTGCGACGGTTCTGCCGGTTCAGGTCTATCGCTGGTCCGACTTCCCTGAACGCGCGTTCGAGGCGCGCACCGCCGCGGCCATTCTGGTCTTGCTGGGATTTCTTGTAATAATGAACGCGCTTGCAGTCTTTTTGCGCAAACGCTTTGAACGCCGCTGGTAATGCGAGGACGCATGGACGACGTAAGATATCTGGAGAGAGACGTGACCACTCAGACACCTAAAATCACCGCGCGCGGCGTAAATATCTATTATGCCGACAACCACGCGATCAAAGATGTGAACGTCGAGATTTTGGACAAGACGGTCACCGCCTTTATCGGTCCCTCGGGCTGTGGCAAGTCGACGTTTCTGCGTGCGATCAACCGGATGAATGAAACCATCGATATCTGCCGGATGGAAGGCACGATCACGCTGGATGGTCAGGATATCCATGCCCCCGGCGTTGATCCGGTTCAGTTGCGCGCCAAAGTGGGCATGGTCTTTCAAAAGCCCAACCCCTTTCCTAAATCCATCTATGACAACATCGCTTATGGCCCGCGCATTCACGGGCTTGCCGCCAATAAGGCCGAACTGGACGCGATCGTGGAAAAATCGCTGCGTCGTGGGGCGATCTGGGACGAGGTCAAGGACCGGCTGGATCAACCGGGAACCGGGCTTTCGGGCGGCCAGCAACAGCGTTTGTGCATCGCCCGCGCGATTGCCACGGCCCCTGAGGTTCTGTTGATGGACGAGCCCTGTTCGGCGCTTGACCCGATCGCGACCGAGCAGGTTGAGGAACTGATCACCGAGCTGCGCCAGAATTTCGCGGTTATCATCGTCACGCACTCGATGCAGCAAGCCGCGCGCGTTAGTCAGAAAACCGCCTATTTCCACCTTGGCAACATGGTTGAATACGGCGAGACCGGCAAGATTTTCACCAACCCCGAAGATCCCCGGACCGAGAATTATATCACCGGCCGGATCGGCTAGGAGGACGACATGAACGACACACATATCTCCAGCGCCTATGACCGCGATCTTGAGGCTATTCAGGCCAAGATTGTGCGCATGGGGGGGCTGGTCGAAGCGGCTATCGTCGATTCCGCGAAATCACTGGAAAGCCGCGACACTGAACTCGCCGAACGTGTGCGCAAGGGCGACAAGGCGATCGACGCCCTCGAAGAACAGATACAGGAAGACGTCGCGCGCGTTATTGCCCTGCGCTCGCCCACGGCGGGCGATCTGCGCACGGTGCTTACGGTGATGAAAATCTCATCCAACCTTGAGCGCGTCGGCGACTATTCCAAGAATCTTGCCAAACGCACATCCGTACTGGTGCAGATGGGGCAGGTGGCAGGTTCGGCCGGGGCGATCCGACGTCTGGCCACAGCCGTGCAATCAATGCTGAAAGACGCGCTGGACGCCTATATTCAGCGCGATGCGGCCTTGGCCGAAAGCGTGCGCCAGCGCGATCAGGAAGTTGACCAGATGTACAACGCCCTGTTCCGCGAGTTTCTGACCCATATGATGGAAGATCCGCGCAATATCACGGCTTGTATGCACCTGCATTTCATTGCCAAGAACATCGAGCGCGCGGGCGATCACGTCACCAACATCGCCGAACAGGTGATCTATCTGGTCACCGGCGAGATGCCCGACGACAGCCGCCCAAAGGGCGATCGCACGGCCTATGAAACCCACGGTGGAAGCGAAGTCTGATGTCTGCCGAGCAACCGCTGGTCCTGCTAGTCGAAGATGAACCGGCACAACGCGAGGTTCTGGCCTATAACCTTGAGGCTGAAGGGGTGCGCGTCAATCGCGCTGACAATGGCGACGAGGCGCTGATGCTGGTCGAAGAGGACAAGCCGGACCTGATCGTGCTCGACTGGATGATGCCCAACCTCAGCGGGATCGAAGTGTGCCGACGCCTGAAGATGCGCGCCGATACCAAGGCGATCCCGATCATCATGCTCTCGGCCCGCTCAGAAGAGGTTGACCGGGTCAGGGGGCTGGAAACCGGTGCCGACGACTATGTTGTCAAACCCTATTCGGTGGTCGAACTGATGGCCCGCGTGCGCAGCCAGCTGCGCCGTTCCAGACCCTCGACCATGGGGGAAACCCTTCGGTATGACGACATCGAACTTGACGCCGAAACCCACCGGGTCAATCGCGCGGGCAAGCCGCTGAAACTGGGCCCGACGGAATTTCGTCTGCTCAGCACCTTCATGGAAAAACCCGGCCGTGTCTGGAGCCGCGAACAGCTGTTGGACCGCGTCTGGGGCCGGGACATCTATGTCGATACGCGCACTGTCGACGTCCACATCGGCCGTCTGCGCAAAGCGCTTGGCACGCATGGCGGCGACGATCCGCTGCGCACAGTGCGCGGTGCCGGGTACGCCTTGGGCTAGGCACATCCGAACCGGGGTGGCGGCGCCCTGCCGGGTTGACATTGGCGGTGCGGGTTTGTGAGGGTTGTGCAGTACGCCAAGGGCTGTGCCCAGACTTTGCCACAGCACCAGGCTGGATTGTTTCAAACCGGAGCCTACGCCATGCGTTTACACCGCGCTGTCTGTTCATTCGTCCCCCCTGAACCCGTCGCGGGCGCGCCGCGATGAGCGGTTTGATTTGCGCCGTGCCCTTGATCAGCAGTCTGTTTTCGGTCTGCGCCGCGCCGGGCCCTTTTGCCGTCGGCTATGTCGAGGGCGAATATGTGCTGGTAGCGCCCATTGAAACTGCCCAGATCGAGGGCATAGAGGTGCGCCGGGGCGATCATGTCAAACCCGATGAGCCACTGGTCCGGCTTGCGGTCCGCGACGCCGAGATCGCCGTGGCCAGTGCAAATGCCGGGTTGGCGCGCGCCCAGCAACAGCTTGCCAATCTTCTGGAAGGGCGCCGTCCCGAAGAGATCGCCGTGGTTGAGGCCGCACTTGCCTCGGCACAGGCACAGGACGAAGAGGCCGCGCGCGTCCTTAAGCGGCGCGCTGATCTGTTGGCGCGCGGCATTCTGGCCCAGGCCGAATTCGACAACGCCCAGACAGCGATGCAGCAGGCCCGTTCGAAGGTTAAGGAACTTGAGGCAGATCTGGCCGTGGCCAGGCTTGCTGCGCGCCCGCAAGAGATCAAGGCCGCCGAAGCGGCGGTGAAACAAGCCCAGAGCACTTTGGATCAGGCGTTATGGCGGCTGGACAACCGCATTTTGCGCGTGGCCCAGCCCGGCACTGTCTTTGACATTATTCGAAATGCCGGCGAAGTGGCCGGACCGCAGGCGCCGGTCATCTCGATCCTCCCCGATGGGGCGACCAAGCTGAAACTATATGTGTCCGAACCATCGCTTTCAGGGATAGCGATTGGAACCGTGCTGGAGGTGCGTTGTGACGGCTGCGGGGCAGGGATGAGGGCCGCGATCAGCTATATCTCGCCCAGCCCCGAATTCACGCCCCCGGTGATCTATTCGACCGACAACCGCCAAAAGCTGGTTTATCTGATCGAAGCGCGCCCTGGCCCGGATGCCAGCGCGCTGAAACCAGGCCAGATCGTCGATGTCATGGTCGGAAACGCAGGGCAATGAACGTCATCGAAGTCAAGGACCTGACAAAGCGCTACGGGTCTAAAACCGTCGTCGACCAGGTCACGATGAGTGTAGCGCAGGGCGAAATCTCTGGGTTTCTGGGGCCCAATGGTTCGGGCAAGACCACGACGATCCGGGTGATGTGCGGGCTTTTGACACCTGATGGCGGCACGGGGCAGGTTCTGGGCTATGATCTGGGCACGCAAAGCCAGCGCATCAAGCGCGAGGTCGGTTACATGACCCAGCGGTTTTCCTTTTACGAAGATCTCTCGATTGAGGAAAACCTGACCTTCGTTGCCCGCCTCTATAACCTGACGCCGGTGCGGGCCCATGTACGCCAGACCCTGGAGGATCTGGGGCTGGCATCGCGCCGAGCACAGCTGGCGGGGACGTTGTCGGGCGGTTGGAAACAACGTTTGGCACTGGCCGCCTGCCTGATGCATTCGCCCAAGCTTTTGCTGCTGGATGAACCGACCGCGGGCGTTGATCCCAAGGCACGGCGTGACTTCTGGGACGAGATCCACCAACGCGCCACCCAAGGGCTTACCGTGCTGGTGTCGACCCATTACATGGACGAGGCTGAACGCTGTCACCGGATAAACTATATCTCTTACGGAAAACTCATGGCGCAGGGCACGGTCGACGAAGTGCTGGCGCAGGCCGGTTTGCACACCTTCGTTCTGACCGGTCCGGATCTGGCCGAAGCGGCCACACAGCTGCACGGCCTGCCGGGCGTCGATCAGGTGGCCCCTTTTGGCCTGACCCTGCACGTCGTGGGTCAAAACGCAAAGGCCTTGCAGGCGTCGGTCCAGAAGACGACCAGCGCATTGCGCGTGACCGCCGCGCGTGGTGAGACCAGCCTTGAGGACGTCTTTATCCAGTTCATGAGCCAGTCGCAGGACAACAGTCGATGATCATGGGGTTCTCGTTCAGTCGGCTGATGGCCATCATCCGCAAGGAAGCCATTCAGATGCGGCGCGACCGGCTGACATTTGCGATGATGCTTGGGGTGCCACTGCTTCAGCTGGTGCTTTTTGGATTTGCCATCAACAATGACCCCAAAAACCTGCCAGCGGCGCTGGTCAGTACCACGCAAGATCATTACTCGCGTGCCATGGTGACGGCGATGGAACTGACCGGTTACTACCGGTTCGACCATGTTGTGAAATCTGCCCAACAAGCCAACGACCTGATGAGGGCAGGGACCGTGTCCTTTATCGTGACCATCCCTTCGGATTTTCCGCGCCGTGTGCAACGCGGCGACACCCCGCAGATCCTGATTGAGGCGGATGGAACCGACCCGTCGGTTGCCTCTGGCGCGATATCGACGCTAAGCACCGTTGCGGCGCAGGCGCTCTTGCGCGAACAATCCGCCGAAGCTCAGGCCGCCCAGCAATCGGCCAGCGCCCTCGATGTCGTGGTTCACAAGCTATATAACCCCTCAGGGATCACCCAGTACAACATCGTTCCGGGGTTGCTGGGGGTTATCTTGCAACTGACCATGGTGATGATGACGTCGATGGCGCTGACCCGCGAGACCGAGCGCGGTACGATGGAGAACCTTCTGGCGATGCCAACGACGCCGGTCGAGATCATGCTTGGCAAGGTGTTGCCATATCTCGTGGTAGGGGCGGTGCAGGTTATCGTCGTGCTTGTTGCCGCAAGGTTCCTCTTTTCCGTGCCTTTTGTCGGATCGCTGACATTGCTTCTGAGCGGTACGTTGCTTTTTGTTCTGGCGCTGGTTTTGCTTGGCTACACGTTCTCGACCCTTGCCCGATCGCAAATGCAGGCCATGCAGCTGACCTTCTTTTTCTTTCTGCCATCGCTCTTGCTGTCAGGTTTCATGTTTCCGTTTCGCGGCATGCCGCCATGGGCGCAAGCACTGGGAGAGATCTTTCCCCTTACGCATTTCATTCGCGTGATCCGCGCGGTCATGCTGAAAGGCGCGGAATTTCGCATTATGCTTCCCGAACTTATGGCGCTCTTGCTGTTCGTCGTGATCTTTGCGGGCCTGGCACTTTTGCGTTTCAGACGAACGCTGGACTAAAAAGCCCGGGGCGCGCCGCAGGTGCGAAAATGCGTGACGGAAATGCGTGACAGGGCATGGTGTGTGTGAGCGATACATGAACCGCGACTCTTGTTAGCCTTAGGGTGGGGGTCTCATCGCATTTCCTCCATCATCTTTTCCCGGAAGACCTCTGCAGGTGTTTTCCAGCCGAGGTATTTACGGGGTGTGTTGTTGAGGCGGTCGCAGATTTGTTTCATTTCATGATCGGACATTCTCCGAATGTCGCGCTTGCGTGGAAGCCAGCGTCTGGCGCGTCGGTTCGTGTTCTCGACGGTACCTTTCTGCCAGGGTGAAGAAGGATCACAGAACCAGGTCTGCGTGCCGATCTCGGCCTGCAAATGCGGCCAGCTGACAAATTCGGTGCCACGGTCAAAGGTGATGGATCGGCGGGCTTGATGGGGCAGGTCGCGGATGGCGTCCATGATCTTGCCCATGACAGGCTTGGTACGTTTGTTTGGGTTCTTCAGAATCCCGGTGAAGCGGCTGATGCGTTCGACCAGTGAGGTAACGTTCATCTGGCCAAACTTCTGTTTGAACAGCATCAAATCACCTTCCCAGTGACCAAATTGGCGGCGGTGGGCGACGTCATCGGGGCGGAACAGGATACTGACGTCACGGTGAAACTTGGGCTCACGCCGCCGTCTGGTCCGCCTTGGACTTCGCGCAACACGATGGGTTGGAAGGTACCACCACAGATCATCGCGCTGACCTTCATTGGAATAGATGTAGCGGTAAATCGTTTCCTGACAGACGCGCAGTGGCGCACGCTCATGGATCATCCGGTTGCCGATCTGTTCGGGCGTCCAACCGTTCTTCAGACGCTCAATCACACGCTTGCGCAGGTCAGGGTGTTTGATCAGTTTGCGATCTCGAGCACGCCGATCTGCCGTCATTAGCTGGGCCGCTGCCCCGTAGTAGCCATCGCATTTCGGCAGGCATTCGTCCGAGAAATGGTTGCGTTTCAGATCTCGGAATATCGTTGATCGACAGCGCTTCAGCACACGAGCCATTTCATCGACAGGGACTTTCGCGTGCCTCCAGCGTTCAATCTTGCGTCGTTCTGTGATACTTAGTTGCGTGTAAACGGCTCCCATACCGATTCCTCTCGTCAGATAAACTACTGTTTTCTAACAAGAGTCGCAGTTGGGGGTAGCGCGCGCCGTTAAAGAAGAAGCGGACGCATAATCAGTATTATGTTAAAAATGATGTGCCATAGTGAGCCTCGATGAACACCAAAGGATTACAACGGCTTACCCTTTAGATTGATCACACGAGACGCAGGGGCAAGCTGGGACATGAATGTCTGACCGATAGCGGTTGATCTTGCACGACATTCGTTATGATATCGCGCCCATCAGAAGTAAACGGAGCCGCAGATGTCGCGATCAGATCAAAAACCTCGTGTGGTTGTCACACGCACGCTGCCTCAGGCGGTCCACGATCGGTTGAGCGCGCTCTATGACACTGAGCTTAACGTCAGTGATCTGCCCTTGACCAAAGTGGACCTGATCCGTGCCTTTCAAAGCGCCGATGCCGTTGTCACAACTGTCAGCGACCGGATCGACGCGAGCGTGCTAAACGGGCCCGGTATCCGCGCGCGCATGATCGCCAATGTTGGCGTTGGGTTTAGCAACATCGACACGCAAGCCGCTGAAAATGCGTCTATTGTTGTCTCAAACACTCCGGATGTCCTGACCGAAGCCACGGCCGATATTGCGCTGCTGCTGATCCTGGCGTCAACGCGCCGTGCCTATGCGGCGGAGCAGCTTTTGCGCCAGGGCAACTGGGCTGGTTTTTCAATCGTTGCAGGTCTGGGCGCCGGCGTTCAAGGCAAAACGCTGGGCATTATTGGAATGGGCCGTATCGGTCAGGCAACGGCGCGCCGCGCGGCGTTGGGATTGGGCATGAAGGTTGTTTTCTACAATCGTTCGACAGTGCAAGGCCTTGACTTCAAAGCAGAACAACTAACAAGTATAGAAGATGTCATGACCCGCGCCGACGTGGTTTCCCTGCATATTCCGGGCGGTGGCGCCAAGCCACCGATTGACCGCGCCCTGCTGGCCCTGATGAAGCCGACGGCGCATCTGGTCAACACAGCGCGCGGTGATGTCATCGACGAAGAAGCTTTGATCGACGCGCTGGAGACGGGACAAATTGCCGGCGCCGGGCTGGACGTCTTTGCCCATGAACCAACGATCCCCGAGCGGCTGAAGGCGTTGACAAATGTCACCCTCCTGCCCCATGTCGGGTCCGCAACACTTGAGGTGCGCACAGCAATGGGAATGCTGGCCGCGGACAACCTTGAGGCCTTTTTCGCGGGCAGAGAGATGCCAAGCCGGGTTGTCTAAATCGCCTTAATTATACCTTTTAAGCGTCAGAAACCTAACAACTATACGAATTAGGAGTGTTCGTAGAAATTGCACAAGGCGTCATAGGCGCCGGGCAAAGCGTTGTCTTGTGCCTTTTGCCAGAACGCGTCGCTTCCAAGCTGGGCAAAGCCCGGGTGGTCGTCAAAATAGACCTCGTCAAAGTTACGAAATCCCATGGACCAGTCGGCGAACATCCGCGTGTTTGTTTCGCCTTCTTCCAAAATGATTACCGTGTGGTGACGCTTGTCGTCGCAAATCCGAGCCCAGACCGGATCAAGCGCCTCTTTGGGCCCTTCCAGAACCTGCATGAAATTCCCGCGACCAAAGTCGTGATTGTAGCGATAGATCAAAAGGCCGGTCACCCCGCCCTGGGTATTGTTGCGGCGACTGACCTTCAGCAAGTCCTCAAGATCGGCGCCAGAGAACGGTTTTTTGGCCTGACTGACATAGACGCGGTATTTCATCGTATTCTTTCCTTAACGGGTCATTCGCATCCGCTTATCCAGACGATCCTAAACCGCCTGCAAGAGCTTGGCGAACCCACTTTTGGCGCGGGCGCTATTTTGTCGAACCGACCGGTTGCAGGAACCCAAAATCACAGCCTTCGTCGGCTTGTGTCACTTCTTCGGCGTAAAGCCTGTCATAGCCACGCCGCTCGGCTGGTGGCACGATCTGCGAGGTCCAGCTTTTGCGGCGGCGCGCAAGCTCATCTTCGCTGACCAAAAGCTCGATCGACTTATTCTTAACCGACAGTTTGATCAGGTCACCGTTTTGCACCAATGCAAGTGGCCCACCTACGGCGGCTTCGGGTGCGACATGCAGGATGATCGTACCAAAAGCCGTGCCTGACATGCGCGCGTCTGAAATGCGGATCATATCCTTGACGCCCTTGGCGCTTAGCTTTTTGGGGATCGGCAGATATCCAGCCTCGGGCATGCCGGAGGCGCTTTTTGGGCCTGCGTTTTGCAGGACCATCACGTCGTCCTTGGTGATGTCCAGATCCGGGTCATCAATCCGCGCGGCCAGATCCTCAAGCGAGTAAAAGACGACAGCGCGGCCCGTTTTCTCAAACAATGTCACATCCGCAGCCGACCGTTTCAGGATCGCGCCCCGTGGCGCCAGATTGCCAAAAAGCGCAACCAACCCGCCCTGCGGTTCCAGCGGCGCCTCGGCCTTGGCGATGACGCGCGTGTCGACATAGCCCGGGTCCTGTTCCAGCCGGTCGCCCAGCGTCTCACCTGTGACCGATATCGTGTCGAGGTGCAAAAGCGGCTTAAGCTCGCGCAGGACGGCCCCTACCCCACCTGCGAAAAAGAAGTCTTCCATGTAGTGCGAGCCAACCGGTTTGAGGTTCACAAGAACCGGCGTGGTATCGGACAGCTCGTTCATCCGCTCAAGCGAGACATTGATCCCCAAGCGTCCCGCCACCGCCGTCAGATGCACGATCGCATTGGTCGATCCCCCCAAAGCCAGAAGAATGCGCAATGCGTTTTCGACGGATTTTTCGGTCATGATCTGACTGGGGCGGATCGGGTTGTCGATCATCCGGGCCGCGGCCCGACCCGACGCTTCGGCCGCGCGCAACCGGTCTGCGTGAACCGCAGGGATCGCCGCCGTACCGGGCAGCGACATGCCCAGGGTTTCGGCGATACAAGCCATGGTCGAGGCAGTGCCCATCACAGCACAAGTGCCCGATGTTGTGGCCAGCCGGCCTTCGATATCGTCGATCTGGTCCTTGCTCACCTCACCGGCGCGATACTTGCCCCAGAACCGGCGGCAATCGGTGCAGGCGCCAAGGCGTTCTTCGCCATAGCGCGAGGTCATCATCGGCCCGGCAACCAGCTGAACCGCCGGCAGATCAGCCGAGGCCGCCCCCATCAGTTGCGCCGGGACCGTCTTGTCGCAACCGCCCATCAGGACCACGGCATCCATCGGCTGGGCGCGCACCATCTCTTCTGTGTCCATCGACATCAGATTGCGGAACTTCAGGCTGGTGGGGTTCAAAAAGACCTCGCCCAGAGAAATGGTAGGGAACTCAATCGGCAAGCCGCCGCCCAAAAGGACGCCGCGCTTGACGGCTTCAAGCAATTCGGGGAAATGGCGGTGACAGTTGTTAAAGCCAGAAAAGCTGTTGGCGATGCCGACAATCGGCTTTTTCAGCACCTCTTGGGAGTACCCCATCGAGGCCGCAAAGGAGTTGCGCAGGTAGACCGAAAAGTCTTTGTCACCATAGTTTGTCAGCCCGCGAGCCAGGCCTTGTTCTTTCTTATCAGTCATTTGCCAGTCACTCCGCCAGCTTGATTTTTACGTATTTGGGGTTGAGGTAATCCTGTATGCCGAAAGATCCGCCCTCGCGACCCATACCGCTTTCCTTGACGCCACCAAAAGGGGCTTCGGCGGTTGCCAGCAGCATTTCATTGACCCCGACCATGCCAACCTCAAGGTCCTCATAGGCGCGTGTCGAAATCCCAAGATCATTGGAAAAGACATAACCGGCCAGTCCGAAGGGCAAGGAATTGGCCCGCGCCATAACCTCGTCATAGTCGGTGAAAGTCGTAATCGGTGCGATAGGGCCAAAGGGCTCTTCGTTCATGACCATTGCGTCATCGGGCACGCGGCCCAAAACCGTGGGTTCCATGAAATAGCCCTTGTTGGACCCCGCAGGCACACGCCCCCCCGCCAAAAGCTCGGCGCCCCGGCTAAGCGCGTCGGCGGTCATTTCCTGAATGGTATCAAGGCCCCGGCGGTTGGCCATCGGCCCGACCTGAACCCCCTCCTCCATGCCGCGCCCGATCTTCAGCGACTTGGCGATCTCGGCAAAGCGGCCGGCGAACTCTTCGTATTTATTCTCATGCACGTAAAACCGCGTGGGCGAGATGCAGACCTGCCCGCAATTGCGGAATTTGGTCGGGGCGCACACCTCGGCCGCGCGGGTGGCATCGAAATCCTCGAAGATGACGACAGGCCCATGGCCGCCCAGCTCCATTGAGACTTTCTTGACGCCCTTGGCGGCCAGCGCAAGGATCTGCTTGCCCACCGGGACCGAGCCTGTGACCGTCACTTTGCGCACGATGGGCGAGCCGATAAGCTGCTCGGCGATGGCGCCCGAGTTGCCGGTCACAAAGTTGACGACGCCTTTGGGGATGCCGGCATCATGGCAGGCCTGAACCAGCGCGGCACAGGATGCAGGCGTCTCGCCCGCCGGTTTGATGATGATCGAGCACCCCGCCGCAAGCGCCGCTGCAATCTTGCGCGCGGGCAAAAGTGCCGGGAAATTCCAGGCCGAGAAGGCGGCTACAACGCCCACGGGCTGCAGGATAACGGCCATGCGGCTGTCGGCGGTGCGCGACTGGATGATCTGGCCGTAGATGCGTTTGGTTTCTTCTGAATACCATTCGAACTGATCGGCGGCCGCTCCCGTCTCGCCGCGCGCCTCGGCCAGGGGTTTGCCGGTTTCCAGCGACATGGCCACGGCGATATCTTCCAGCCGCTCGCGGATCAGATCGGCGGTGCGCCTGATTTTTGCCGCGCGTTCCCATGTGCCGGTTTTGCGCCAGGTCTCAAACCCGGCGCGCGCTGCACTCAGCGCATCATCGATGTCATTTTCCGTGGCCGTGGCAATGGTGGCCAGCATATCTTCGGTTGCCGGATCAGTCACCGGCTTGGTCCCCTTGTCAGAGGCCGCGCGCCATTCGCCATCGATATAGAGGTTCAGATCTTGATACATTTGCCAGGTCCTCAGACTTTCATTTCCAGATAGGCCGATTGCACGTCATCCACCCAGTTTCCTACATTCCACAACCCGTAAGCCCCCATGCCCGCCAGATCGTCGCGCCCGCCGTAGACCGGGATATGCACCAGCGACAGACCGTCAAAGGCATGCGCTTGGGCCAAAGCCTCTTCCAGCTCTTCTTTGGTGGTGCCGCCATAAAACGCCCCTACCCCACTGACCGAGCGCGCCATCATCACATAGTCAACCGCAACGCTGTCGTTTGTTTTGAACTCGCGGCCATATTGCGCGTATTGAAGCCCGGTGATTGCCGCCATGCGCCGGTTGTCAAAAAGCGCGATCATCCCCTTGATGCCATGTTCGACCCCGTCGATCAGGATCTGCGGGTTCATCATGAACGAGCCGTCGCCGGTAAAGGCTATGGCGTATTGCGCGGCTTCGACATGGGCCGCGCCCAAAAGGGCCGAGGCCGAAAACCCCATGTAGGAGGCGCCGGTTTCAGTGAAAGTCTGGCCCGGCGTGTCGTCTTGGACGATCTGAAACCCGTTGGCCTGAACGTCGCCTGCATCAAAAAACTTAATCGCCCCGATCCGGTTGGCAAAGCTTGAAACGGTATGGATCGCCGCAGGCTGGGTCAGAACGGGCGCGCTCCAGATATCGTCGGCCATGGGGGCGGCATTGATGCGCGCGGCTTTGAAAGCGGTCCATTTCGCCTTGGCCGCGGCGCAATCGGCCAGCCAATTCTGTCGCCCGCTGGCCCCGGTGTCATCGCCAAGCGCCCGCAGCAACCCCTGGATCACCGCCGTGATATCGCCCGGCAGGGCCGCTGTATTGGCATAGTGGCCAAGATCGTCCAGATCACCGTTGATATTCACCACTGAGGTCGCATTGGGATACCCGATGCCCGAACAATCGGCCTGACAGACGCCGCGGCTTCCGATCATGATGGCCGCATCGGCGTTTTGCATCGCATAATTGCCGCTGATCGACCCTTTCGAGCCACCGACATGCATGTTTTGGGTGTCGCCATCCGCCATCACCCCGGTCGAGCCGGGCGACAGCACAACCGCCGCCCCGATCTTATGAGCCAGATCGCGCACCGCCTGAAAATGCCCGCGCGTGCCGCCCCCGGCCTTGATCGTGATCCTCGCGCCCGAACGTATGAGGTCGACCGCCTTGCTATAAGCGCCCGCGTCGCCGGGCGCTGTGGCGGGCACCTGCGACCGGGTGGGAAGCGTTGCCAGGTTGATGCCGGTCAGTTCCGGCTGGGTGTTGATCGGCAGCATGATGTAGAACGGCCCGGCCCGGTATGGGTGATGCACACACGCCGTGCCGCGGCGCAGACATTCGCGCAGCGCACCGGGCGTATGAAGCGTATAGGACTGGCCCATCGCCGCACCCATTTTGCCAAACACCCCCTGCTCGGGCTTTGGCACCTGCTGCATGTTATAGCCTTCGCCGCGCGTCGTCTCATCGCCGTAGATGTGATAGACCCCGATCCCGTTTGAGGCCGCCGCAAGTGATCCCGCCATCGCCTGAAGCCCGCCGGGCCCGATCGACGTGACGACCGCAGGCGTCTTTTCATAGACCCAGGCATAGGCCGTGGCGGCATGGGCCATTTCAACCTCGTTGCGGCAATTGACGACCGTGACCGCGCCCGCGTCGTGATAGACGCGCAAAACCTCGCCCAGATCGGTCGAGCCATGGCCAAAGATCGCGTAGTACTGGCGCACGCCCTGTTTCATCAGCCCGATGACCAGCGCTTCGGACAGGGTGACTGTCAGCGCGCCCTGCCCCGCCTCACCGCTCAGGGCCTCGGACACAGGCAAACGTGCCAGACGGGCCGCGCGATCGGCCATTTCCGCCTGCGGCTGCGATAGGCTCTTTGTCTTTTCAAGCATCGGTCGGTTGAACCTCTTGTCTGGATTTCCTTCTGATCTTCAGCTCGCTCAGGCCCTGAAGAACAATGATCAGCGCCGCGAGGCCAAAAAAGACGACTGCCGTCGGCGAGGTGTAAAAGATGTTCCATTCGCCTTCGGACAGCATCATCGCGGTGCGAAATTCATTCTCAAGCGTGGGTCCAAGGACCATACCCAGAATGATCGGCGTGATCGGGACCCGGATTGCCACAAGGATGTAGGCGCCCACGCCGATCACGGCCATTGAGTAGATGTCAAAGGCGCTGTTGCGGATCGAGTAAGCCCCGACGGCGCAAAGCACCAGAACCACGACCGCCAGCAACTCGCGCGGAACCTTCAGGACATGCACAAAAAGGCGTATGCCAACCAGCTGCAGGCCCAGAACCCAGAAATAGGCAATCACCACGGCCACATACATCCCGTAAACTTCGGTTGCGTGGTTCATGAACAAGGCCGGGCCGGGCACGATCCCGTGGATCATCAGACCGGCCAGCACGATCGCTGTGGCCGGGTCCCCCGGAATGCCCAGCGACAAAAGCGGGATCAGCGTACCGCCCGTAACCGCGTTATTGGCTGTCTCTGGCGCGATCACGCCTTCGATATTGCCCTTGCCAAAGGTCTTGGAGGATTTCGAAAACCGTTTGGCGTGATCATAGGCCAGAAACGAAGCGATGGCGCCGCCGGTGCCCGGAATGGCGCCGATCCCGGTTCCGATCACCGAACAGCGGATCATCAACCAGAGGTTTTTGAACAAAAGCCGGATCGACGGCAGTTCAGTGCGCACGTTGACCATGGGTTTGGACCCAAACGAGGTGTCGTTTCGCTGGCTGAAAGCCTCGATTATAAAGGGCACGGCGAATAGTCCGATCATCGCCACCAAAAGATTGACGCCCTGCAACATGTTGATGCTGCCAAAGGTCAGGCGCGGAATGCCTTCGATGGCGTCCAGCCCGATGGTCATGATCATAAGGCCCAAGACCCCGCTGATCAGACCCTTCAAGAGCGACGGACCACAAAGGCCGCAAATCGTCGAGAACCCAAAAAGGACCAAGGCAAAGATCTCGGCCGGGCCAAACCCGATTGCAATGCGCGAGACCAGATCGACTGAGACGATCATCACCACAAGGCTGAAAACTCCGCCAAAGACCGACACGATGACGGCTGTGCCCAAGGCGATCGAGGCGTCACCGTTCTTGGTCATCGGGTGCCCGTCAAGCACCGTCGCCGCCGCCGAGGGTGTTCCGGGTATGCCCAATAGGATCGCCGAGACGGACCCGCCGGTCATGCCGCCGATATAGGTGCCCAGCAAAAGGCCGATGGCAGGCACCGGTTCCATACTAAAGGTGATCGGCAGGGCCAGAGCAAGGGCCACGGTAAAGGTCAGACCCGGGATCGAGCCAAAGATCAGGCCGACCAGCGTGCCAAAACCAACAGCACCAATGGCATAGGGCGTAAAGGCCAGTGCCAGCGCCGAAAGAAAGCTGTCCATCGCTGCTATCCCAAGTTGATCCAGGTACCGTTCGCAAGGTAGATACCCAGAATTTTTTCAAAGACAGCCCAACAGATCAGCGTGGTTCCAACCGACATCAGCGCGATCTTCTTGATCGACCGGACGTTCAGATTGAAGCGCATCACGACAACGATGATGAGCAGCGTTGCGATTACAAATCCGCATTTTTCAAGCAACACACCGTAAAGAGATATCTCCACCAAAAGCGCGCCGGCCGCGACCCAATGGATCGTGCTGGCAACCTCTTGTCCGGCCCCTGCCTGCCCGCCAGCGGCGCCGGTTCTGCCACGCAGATAGGCCTGAACCAAAAGCAGGATCGACAAGACACCCAAAGATACCCCGAATATCAGGGGGAATGCGCGGGGTCCGATGTCTCCGTCACCGAACCCCGGCGGTATTGTGTCAATGACCAACCAGGTCCAGGCACAGGCTATGATCAGCAGGATCAGCCCAAAGATTGTGTTCTGGCGTTGAGTGGTCATCGATCTTTTCCCTTGGCCTGCGGTTATTTGGCCATGCCCAACTGGCCAAGCAGCTTGGCATAGAAGGCATCGTCACGTTCAATCACCGCACCAAACTCCTTGGCGCCCAGGTAGGCAGACGAGAAACCGATTTTACCTGCTGCATCCTGAAACTGCTGTGTCTCCACCGCCTTCTTTGCGGCCATTTCCAGCTTTTGGATGACATCGTCCGGGGTGCCTGCAGGGGCTGCCAGACCGCGCCACATGGTGATGTTGACATCTGCGCCCTGTTCCATCGCGGTAGGAACATCCGGCAGGATCGCCACGCGGCTGTCGCCCGTCACAGCCAGAACCGTCAGATCACCGGCCTGTGCATAAGAAACAAACTGGCCCGGCCATTGAATGGCTGCATCGATCCGGCCGGCCAAAAGTTCGACCGGGGCCTTGCCATCGCCATATGAGATATAGCTGACGTTATCGCTGATGCCCAAAGCATCAAAAAGCGCCGCCGAGGTCAGATGGGTGAACGATCCCTTGCCCGAGATGCCAACCTTCAGCTTCTTGTCCGAAGCTTTGGCCGCCGCCACCATATCGGCAAGGCTGGTCCAACCGGACGACGAATTTACAGCCAATGCCGGAACCTCGGTCGAAACGCGGGCAATGGGCGTAAACGCCTTGTAATCAAACGGGATGCGGCCCGTGTGATAGGTTGTTGAGATCGAGTTTGAGTTCCAGACGATGTTATAGCCATCCGCAGCCGTACCAGCCATGAACGAATACCCAACAGCACCACCACCGCCTTTGCGGCCCACGGGCACAACGGGTTGGCCCAGCTCTGTTGACATAAGCTCGGACAAAAGCTGGGCAATGGTGTTGGCTGTGCCGCCAAAGAGCACGGTCATTTCGACCGGTTTTTCGGGGAATTCTGCCCGAGCAGCCCCGGTTGTCGAAATCAGCGCCGCAGCGATCACGGCAGTCAACACACCGCGCGTACCAGATATAAGTTTCATATTATCCTCCCTTGATTTCAGTTATTTGCCGGAACTTGCGCAGCATGGCAGGCACCGGGTGGTCAGAACCAGTTCAAGCCCCCCTTTGGGTGCCGGCAATCTCCTCCACTGCCGGTCCGGGGGTCACTGCTTGGCTGGCATTCCTGGCGCGCAGGGCGCTCAGTATCTTTTCGGGCGTCGCTGGCAGCGATTTCATCCGCACGCCGATCGCGTCGTAGATTGCGTTCATGATCGCAGGTACCGTTGGCACCAGTGCAGGTTCGCCGATACCCTTGGCGCCCAAGGGGCTCAGCGGATCGGGATCCTCGACAATCGTGCAGTTGATCTGCGGAATATCCAGCGAAGTCGGCAGGATATATTTTGCAAATCCATGCGTTGTCGTATGGCCCTTTTCGGTCTGATAATCCTCCATCAGGGCCTGACCCAGCCCCTGCACGACACCGCCCTCGATCTGGCCCTCAACCCCGCGCGGGTTAATCGCGCGGCCCACATCATGCACCGCCCAGATCCCCAGAACCTGAACTTCGCCGGTGTAGGTATCCACCTCGACCTCGGCCACTTGCGTGCCGAAAACATAAGCCTGCCAGGGGCTGCCCGAGCCATCCACAGGGTCAAGCCCCGTGCCATGCGCCGTGAACGAGGCGGATCCCACAGGCACCACGCCGCGCGCCTTACAGGTTGCAACCGCCTCTTGCATCGTCATCCGCAGGTTTGTGTCGCTTGCCCAAACTTCGCCATCGAAGGACCGCAGCGCGTCAATCTCGACGCCCCAGTGATCGGCGATCTGCTCAAAAAGCGCCTTTTTCGCCTCGCGGGAAGCCAGCGCGACCGAGTTGCCGATCATGTAGGTCTGACGCGTGGCGCCGGCATGGGCAGCTTCGGGTGAGCGCGCGGTGTCATTGTCACCGATCGTCACTTGCGAAGGCTTGATACCCAACTCGTCCGCCGCGACCTGTGCCAGAAGCGTCAGAATGCCTTCGCCGATCTCGGTCACGCCGGTCACGATCTTGGCGGTGCCACCATCGTCCAGCTCAGCCCACGATCCAGCCCGATCAATCGTCGCGGTGCGCGCGATGCCATACCAACTGGCAGCAACGCCGCGCCCTCTTAACTTGCGCTCCATCACGCCACCTTTTCTTTGTTGCCGCTTGGTCCGGTTTGCTTGATGCGCGCGCCCAAGGTGCATGGCGCCCGCGTGTCCGGGCCGCCCAGATCGCCCCGCAGGGCGCCGCGCACGGTCGGTGCGCCCGGCTCCCAGCGCGAGGCCGCTTGGGCCGCATCCAGAACCCGGTCAAGCGACGCGGTTGTCAGCGCCTGCTGCGTATGCGTGCGCGAGCCGATCTTCATCATGTTGACGCGCCGGATCTCAAAAGGATCGATCCCCAGCGCCTCGGCGGCCATGTCCATCATGCTTTCGGTGGCAAACTGGGCCTGCATGCCCCCAAAGGTGCGAAACGCGCCCGAGGGGGTGTTGTTGGTATAAACGGCGGTCGTATCGACCGTCAGGTTCTCAACCTCGTAAGGCCCGCACGACAGGATTGCGGCCTTGCGCATCACCCCTTCGCTGGACATCCCATAAGCACCGCCGTCAGATAACATGCTGAATTCAATTGCCGTTATGCGCCCATCGTTGGTCAGGCCCATCTTGTAATGCACCTGCGAGGGGTGCCGCTTGGACGAAGCGATGATGCTTTCCTCGCGGGTAAAGTTCAGCTGAACCGGCCGATGCGTTTTCATCGCCGCCAAGGCCAGCATGCCCTGATAGATCATGTCCTCTTTGCCGCCAAAACCGCCGCCAACGGGGCTCATGATAAAGCGGACCTTGTTGATCGGCTTGTCGATGATCGCCGACAGCATATGCCGGTGATGGGTGATGTTTTGCGAGGGCGAGATCACCACGACCACGTCATCGGCATCGACATAGGCAATACCCGCCTCGGGTTCGAGATAGGCGTGTTCGACCTGCTGGGTGCTGAATTTATCCTCAAGGATCAGATCGGCGGCGGCAAAGCCTGCCGCGGTGTCGCCTTTGCGAACCGGGATATGTTTGACCACATTGTTCTGCGCATAGTCATGGACCAGGGGCGCATCTTTTTCCATCGCGTACAAAGGGTCAAAAACACCTGGAAGTTCTTCGTAGACCACCTTGATTTTTGACAAGGCGCGCCGCGCGGTCAACAGATCTTCAGCGGCGACCGCAGCCACCGCTTCGCCGACATGGCGCACCTTGTCGCGTGCCATAACCGGTTGATCGTGCACGAAAACGCCAAAGCCGTCCTGCCCCGGAACATCCGCCGCGGTGATGACGCAAGCCACGCCCTCCATCGCTTCTGCCGCGCTGGTGTCGATGCTGATGATCCGTGCATGCGCATGGGGCGAGCGCAAAACCTGCATCTGCAACATCTCAGGCATCTTCATATCGGCAGCATATTTCAGCCGCCCCGACACTTTCGAAGGCGCATCCAGTCGCCGCACGTTTGCCCCGATATATGAAGCGCCCACGGCGTCCTCTTCCAAACCGGCCTCGGGCATGTCACCGGCGATGACCGCGCGGGCCAGCTCGACCGCCTCAAAGATCTTGGTGTACCCGGTGCAACGACAGATATTGCCGCCAAGGCGTTCTTTTATCTCTTCAATTCCCGCATCAGGGTTCTGGCGCAAGGCCGAGGTTGCGGCCATGACCATCCCCGGAATGCAATAGCCACACTGGCTTGCCCCGGTCTTGTGAAAGGCCTTCTGGACCGGTGTCAGCTGGCCGGGTGTGGCCAGCCCCTCGATCGTTTCGACCTTGCAACCCGATGCTTTGGCCACCGGCATGAGGCAGGATTTCACCAGTTTGCCATCAACAAAAACCGAACAGGTCCCGCACTCACCCGCGCCACAGCCTTCTTTGGCACCGGTCAGGTTCAGGTCGTCGCGCAGAAAATCCAGCAGCCGTTTTTGCGGCTCGGTTTCGCGCGAAACCTTGCGCTGGTTCACTTCCATTTCGATTTTCAGCTTAGACATCTGCAGTTTCTCCTGCGCCCCGAATTGTCACATGAACGTCTGGCTGATCGCTCAGCGCTTCTTCCAGTGCCGCTTTGACAAAACCGACAACGACCTCGCGCCGATATTCCTTGCGGCTGCGTGAACCGACCCGGTCGGCGGCCAGTTCGGCCACCTCTGCGATCACCTTGAGCGACACCGCCTTGCCGCGCAGCGCCTCTTCCACTTCGGTCAACCGAATGGGGCGCGGGCCGACGCCGCCCAGGGCAAGACGGACGTCGTCAAAATGCGCACCCGCGGCATCGGTTTTCACCAAAGCCGCACAGCATGCCACGGAAATGACAAGTGAACGTCGCTGCCCAACCTTTTGAAATGAACCACCATATCCGACCGCATCATCCAGAATGATGGCTGTAGCTATCTCGCCGGGGCGCAAACCGGTTTTGCCCGGGCCTTCAATGAAATCGACAACCGGCACCAGACGGCGGGCAATCTGATCGCCCTCAAGGCGCGCCAGTTCGATCTGGCCGTTCAGGGCCACCACCGGCGGCGTGCCATCGGCCACGGGCGAGGCGTTCACAAGATTGCCGGCAAGTGTTGCCTGTTCGCGGATCTGATCATCTGCAAACCAGATTGCACAGTAAGGCATGCAAGGCAGGCTTGCGCGCAACGGCGCTTCTGTCAGGAAATCCTGATAGACCGTTTTGGCCCCAAGCCGCACGCGCCCATCCTTGACCGAATACCCGCCAAGCTCCGCGATGCGGGTGACGTCGATCAGCGCAGGCAGATGCACATCCCCTGCCCGGCCTTCACGTGCCCAAGGCAGAATATCGGTGGCCCCCGAGATCAGGCGCGACCCCGGCGGTGCCTCAGCCAAAAGCGACAAAGCTTGCGCAAGGCTGGTTGGCATATGGTATGTGTCACAAGTCAGCATGACGCGCCCTTTTCTGGCACCGGGCCTATTCAGCGGCCACTTTTTTGGCGAGGCTGTGTTTGTTCTTGACCACCACCTTGATCGCATCTTCGACCCGGTCCTTGGCATAGCGAAGCGCCTCTTTCAGATCGCCCATCTCGAAAGTGTGGGTGTGGATCAGTGTGGCATCAAAGCGCTTTTGGCGCATGAAAGCTTCGGCCCGGTGGGTGGCTGTCTTGCCCTCGCCGCGGATGCCGAAGAGGTAGATGTTGTTGCGAACCAGATAGGCCACATCGACCTCGGGGCTGTTGCCGGGAAAGGCCGCCAGACAAATCTTGCCGCCACGGTTGACCATCAGGGCCGCATCATTGACGCCGTTTGGCGCGCCTGCGCATTCCACGACGTAATCGACACCCTTGCCATTGGTCAGCTTGCGCACCGCCTCGACCGCATCTTCGTTGCGCACGTTCACAACATGGTCAGCACCAAGTTTTTTGCCAATTTCCAAACGGTTATCGCGCGTTCCTGTGAGGATTACAGGCTGCGCACCAAGGGCTTTGGCCACGGCCACACCCATCAGGCCAATGGGCCCCGGACCGGTGACCACAACGCTTTCACCGGCAACCAGCCCACCCAGTTCGGTCAGCCCGTACATCGCAGTACCGGCGGTGACGACCAGCGTCGCCTCTTCGTCGGTCATCGTATCGGCGACATGCACCAGCGTGTTGATGTTGTTGATCGCGTATTCGGCAAACCCGCCATCAGTGGTGAACCCATTGGCGCGGTGCCCCTTGTCCACATCGCCGTAGTTCTTGCCGTAGTTGTGGCACGAGGTGTACATGCCCTGGCGGCAGCGTTTGCACTGGCCGCACCCTGCGTGGATTTCGACCGTAACACGCTCACCGATCTCATATTCATCCACCCCGTGACCCAAGGCGACAACCGTGCCCATATATTCGTGGCCCGGAGTGAAGTTCTTGTTGAAGGGATCGCCGCCGTTGATCTGGGCCGGTGGCCCGTGATGGATAATCTCCAGATCCGTGGCACAGATCGCGACCGCGTCGATGCGCACCAGAACTTCGGCCTTGGCGGGTGCGGGCACCGGCTTTTGCTTAAGGGTCAGCTCACCCGGATCGCCAAGGACCCATGCGTTCATCATCTCGGGAACCGGATAGTCCGGGCTGACAGTCACGTTCTCAGGCATGGCCATAGTTTAAGTGCTCCACTTGATTTATCAGATGTCTCTAGCGTCGGTATTTCCGCAGCCGGTTTGAAAACTCATGCGCGGCGGTGATCATCGTTTTGGACAGATGAGCGCGGTACTCTTCGGTGGCCTTTTGGGCCGCGACAGTGGTCGAGATCGATGCCACAACAGCGCCGCCTACTTCGCGCAAGGCTGCCCCGATACAGACGACCCCGGTCTGCAACTCTTCATTGTCGACCGAAAATCCGCGCCGCCGCACTGACCTCAGTTCTTCGACCAACCCCGACAGGGTGACGATGGTTTGATCGGTATAACGCGTCAGCCCGTTGGCCGAGATGATCCGCACCAATTCGGTGTCAGGGATCCACGCAAGAATGGCTTTGCCCGTGGCGGTCGCGTGCAGCGCTGTCATTTTTGCGACCTCGTCGGGTTCGCGCAGCTTATCCTTGCCGGGGGCAAAGCGCAGCTTGGTCAAAAGCGATGTCTCACTCAGAACACCCATTTGAACGCCATGACCCAGCCGGTCACTCAGCGCGCGAATGTCGTCCTTTAAAAGTTCCGCAGGATCGGTTTCACGCTCAGCCAATGTGTTCAACTGGCTGATCTTCTGCCCCACTGCATAGCCGCGGCTGCGCCCAAGGTTCACAAGATACCCACGCGCAACCAGCGTTGCGATAAGATGGTGGCATGTCGAAGGGTTCAACTCGGCCCGCTCGGCCAGTTCTGACAACGTCAGCTCGTCCTGTTCGGCGGCCATCACTTCGAGGATGGTCAGGGCGCGGTTCACCGACTGGATCTGACGACCCCCCGATGGCGCAGGCGCCAGACCCGGCGGCGGGTCACTTGCAGCCTTGCGGCCGTCAAAGGAATTCTGTCTCTCTTGTGGCACTGTCATTTCTCCTTGTGACCCAAAATGTGACCCAGAACCGGCCATCAAGCAACACTCTTTCATAATGTCGCTTTTAATTTAACTATGAGAAATTATAGGGCCGCCGCGCCGGGAACCAAGGCGGCCCAGACGCCCCCTTACGCAAGCCGCAACGCACAAGGATGCAACCCAGCCTTGAAATTGGCGGTTTGGGTCAGACCAAATCAATGGGCTGAACGCCAAGGATTACCAAGCCGTCACCTTGGGCACATGGCTCGGCCCAACGCCCCTCTCGACAGAGCGTTCTATCGGTCGTAATAGTTTGGAATGAAAAGCATTCTTATCCTCAACGGTCCAAACCTCAACATGCTCGGGCTGCGCCAGCCCGAAATGTACGGCAAGACCACGCTCGCCCAGATCGAAACAATGTGCCTTGAACACGCCAAGGCACAATCGGTTAAAGTTGAGTTCCGTCAATCCAACCACGAGGGCGTTTTGATCGACTGGATCCACGAAGCACGGGGTAAGTTTGACGGTCTCATCATGAACGCGGGCGCCTATACGCATACATCGGTCGCCCTGCGCGACGCAGTATCGTCAAGCGAAGTTCCAATGGTGGAATTGCACTTATCGAACATCCACGCCCGCGAAACCTTTCGCCATGTGTCGCATCTGGCCCCGGTTGCGGTTGGTCAGATCTGCGGCTTTGGCGCAACCGGTTACCGGCTTGCGATCGATGCAATCAGGGCACATCTGGATTCGTCGGGATGAAAGACTATCTCAGAGCCGTAACAGAAGCTGAATCGGTCGAGGCGCTATGGGCGCTGCACACGGTCGAGATGGCGAAATACGGTTTTGATCGCTTGATCTATGGCTTTACCCAGTTCCGCAGCGCGACCTCACTGGGTGATACTAAGGATATGATAATCCTGACAAATCACAGTCAGGAATACGTAAAGGGCTTTATCGAGGACGGGCTTTACTTTCATGCGCCGATGGTTCGCTGGGCGCTGGAAAACAACGGTGTCTGTTCGTGGCGCTGGATGGACCGGCAGTTGCGCGAAGGCGGCCTGAGTGAAACCGAGCGCCGTATCGTCGAATTTAATCGTGCGATGGGTGTCACCGCCGGCTATTCCGTCAGCTTCAGATCCGTGTCGGCCCGTGCCAAGGGCGCCATCGCTCTGACCGCCGCGGTTGGAATTTCGCAAGAAGAAGTCGACCGCATCTGGGAGCGTCACGGCGGCGACTTGATCATCATGAACAATGTCGCGCACCTCAAGATTATCAGCCTGCCCTATTCGACCGCACGACGGCCTTTGACCGCCCGACAGAAAGAAGCGTTGGAATGGGTCGGCGAGGGTAAAACCACCCAAGACATTGCTCAGATCATGGGTTTAACTCCCGCTACGGTTGAAAAGCATCTCAGGCTGGCGCGCACGGTGCTGGACACGGACACGACGGCCCAAGCGGTCCTGAAGGCGACGTTCCAGAACCAGATCTTTGTGATCGAAACCTGAGCGACTCAAACAACAGCTGATTCACGACCGGTCCGAATCCACCGGTTTCTGATTCTTTCCGGCGCGTTTTGCGAAACTTTGCGGATAAATTCTGTGCTTTATGGACCACATGGTAAAAATATTCGTCTTTTTTTTGTAACCAAAGCGCTTTGAAAGACCCGAGTAGGGAATCCCCTACTTTATTGACGCCACGTTAACAGGCGATAATTGATCTGTTCCGTGAGTGGTGGCCTTAGGCCAGGGAACTTCGGGCAAGCTCCTTGAGATTTCAGGGCAGGTTTGTTCGACCGGGTAACCGGACGCCGATCCGTGGGGTTCATTCCAATCGCGCGGGTCGGCACCTAGATACACTCTTGTCCTCATCCCCAATCAGGAGGGTGTGTCGCATTTAAACGGTAGGGCCGGTTGGCTCTGCCGTTTTTCTTTGTGCAGGTCCTGGGTGCCGTCACGAGGTCTTCTCTTCCCCTTTGTCGCTGAACCTGTAGTCTTGGGATTTTGATCACCCATTATGAAGAGCGCCGAAATGACCGAAATTGCACACCCGCAAACCGGCGAGCTGAACGCAGCCATCATCGCGGGCTGTGTCGTGGCCTTCCTCAGTTTTGGCTTTGCCGCCAGTTTCGGCGTCTTTCTTAGCCCGATGTCGGCCGATCTTGACTGGAACCGCGAGGTGTTTTCCCTGTCGGTCGCCATTCAGGCCCTGTTCTGGGGGCTGACCCAACCCATCGCCGGGCTGATCGCAGACCGCAAAGGCAGCGCACGGGTTCTGGCCGCAGGTGCCGTCCTTGCGGCACTTGGGTTCTTGTTGCGTGGCAGCATCGTGCGGCCGGATGTCTTTATCTGGTCGGGGGTTATCGTGGGGATAGGAACCGGGGCCTGTTCCTTTCCCGTTGTCGTCGTGGCACTTGGCAAGGTCGTGACGCCCGAGCGGCGCAGTTTCATACTGGGGCTTGGAACGGCATCGGCGTCACTGGGAATGTTCATCGCCGCCCCCACATCGATTTTCATGATCGGGCGGCTGGGATGGCAGCCGAGCCTCCTGCTGATCAGCATCAGTTTTCTGTCGATCCTGCCCTTTCTTTACTTCATCTCGCGCGTGTCCGTGCCCACCGCCAGTTCCGGGACCAAAGGCGAAAGCAGCGCCGCGATTTCCACCGCCTTCCGCGATCGCAGCTATGTCTGCCTGTTCGTCGGCTTTTTCGTCTGTGGCTTTCACGTCTCGTTCATTCAGACCCACCTGCCCGCTTATGTCATCGACATGGGGTTGGCCGCGGCGGTGGGTGGATGGTCAATCGCATTGATCGGGCTTTTCAACATCGCGGGCAGCTTTTTGTCTGGATGGGTTGGTCAGCGCTATTCGCGCCGAAATGCGCTGGTCGGTATCTATATGGCGCGGGCCATCGCCATTGCCGCCTTTTTCATGATCCCGATCTCACCGGCCAGCGTCTATGTTTTTTCCGCCGCGATGGGACTTTTGTGGCTGTCGACTGTGCCACTGACCATGGGACTGGTCGCAGCAACCCAAGGGCTAAAGTACCTGTCGACGCTGGTTGGTCTGGTCTTTCTCAGCCACCAGTTTGGCGCCTTTCTTGGGGCATGGCTGGGTGGTCGGATCTATGACGTTGCGGGCGACTATGGTCCGATGTGGATCAGTGCGATCCTTTTGGGGCTTTTGGCGGCCCTTGTTCATATGCCCGTGCGCGAAACACCGGCACCGCAACCGGCCTGACGCGGCCCCGGAGTGCGGAGAACGGGGCTGTAAAACGAAAGCAGGGCCTGAAAACGAAAACAGGGGATGGAAAAAACCACCCCCTGCTTTCAATTTTTTCAGGTCACTGATCTTGGCGCGTTGCCAAACTGGCTAGCCCTGAGCGGCCTTGGCAACTTCGGCGGCAAAGTCTTCTTTTTCGACCTCGATGCCTTCGCCAACTTCCAGCCGGACAAAACCGGTGATCGTGGCGCCCACTTCTTTGGCGGCTTCTTCAACCGTCAGATCGGGGTTCACGACAAAGGCCTGACCCAAAAGCGTGACATCGGCCAGATACTTCTTCATCCGCCCAACGATCATCTTTTCGATCACGGCTTCGGGCTTGCCGCTTTCGCGGGCAATATCCATCTGAACCGTCTTTTCCTTCTCAACCAGAGCCGGATCAAGATCAGCTTCGGACAGCGAGGCCGGGTTGGCGGCGGCAATATGCATTGCAACCTGCTTGCCAAAACCTTCGTCGCCGCCGGTCATTGCGACCAGAACGCCGATCTTGCCCATGCCTGCGGTCGCGGCATTGTGGACATAGGAAACAACGGTTTCGCCTTCGACCATAGCCATCCGGCGCACCGACATGTTTTCACCGATTGTGGCGATCTTGGCGGTGATCGTGTCTTCGACCGATTTACCACCCATGTCCGCGGCTTTCAGCCCGTCGATATCTGTCACGCCAGTTGCGACGTTGGCAACATCGCCAACCATCTTCTGGAACTCAGCGTTCTTTGCGACAAAGTCGGTTTCCGAGTTCACCTCGACGGCAACGCCTTTGCCGCCCTCAACCTTGACTGCAACCAGACCTTCGGCCGCCGTGCGACCCGACTTTTTGGCCGCTTTGGCCAGACCTTTGGTGCGCAGCCAGTCAACAGCGGCTTCCATGTCGCCATCGGTTTCGGTCAACGCTTTTTTCGCATCCATCATGCCCGCGCCCGTGCTGTCGCGAAGCTCTTTCACCAATGCTGCTGTGATTGCCATCTCGGCTCTCCTCAATTGAACGTAAAAACGTAGGGCAGGTCATCCCTGCCCCACGTGTTTGGGGTGACGCGGCTGAAGGTCTTAGCCTTCGGCGGGCGTCTCGTCTTTGACGGCCTCAGGTGCGGCCTCGGCTGTGGGGGCGGCCGCAGGGGCTGTCTCGACGACAACCTCTTCTACAGCGGCCACTTCCATTGCGCCGATGTCAACGCCTGCAGCACCCAGTTGAGCGGACATGCCGTCAAGAGCAGCCCGTGCGGCCAGATCGCAATAAAGCGAGATCGCGCGTGCAGCGTCGTCGTTGCCGGGGATGATGTAATCAACGCCGGCAGGCGAACAGTTGGTGTCGACCACAGCCACAACCGGAATACCCAGCTTTTTGGCTTCGAGGATGGCCAGGTCTTCTTTGTTGACGTCGATGACGAACAACAGATCCGGAACACCGCCCATTTCGCGAATTCCGCCCAGCGACGCCTGCAGTTTGACCTGCTCACGCTCCATGCCAAGACGCTCTTTCTTGGTCAGGCCCTCGGCGCCTTCTGCCATCTTCTCGTCAATTGCTTTGAGGCGGCTGATCGAGTTGGAAACAGTTTTCCAGTTGGTCAGAGTGCCGCCCAGCCAGCGGTGGTTCATATAGTACTGAGCGCATTTTTCAGCGGCTTCAGCCACCGGGCGCTGTGCCTGACGCTTGGTGCCGACAAACAGGATACGGCCGTTTTTGGCAACCGTGTCGCGGATGATGTTCAGCGCCGCGTCCAGCATCGGGACGGTCTGTGTCAGGTCGAGAATGTGGATGCCATTGCGATCCCCATAGATGAACTCCTGCATACGCGGGTTCCAACGCTGGGTCTGGTGGCCGTAGTGAACGCCTGCTTCAAGCAACTGGCGCATGGAAAACTCTGGAAGAGCCATGTCTTTTTTCCTTTCCGGTTTCTACCTTGGCGGGGCATCAGAGCTGTTGCTCAACCGGTGGACCTTTTGGGGATGTCTCTCCCAAAGGGCCCGGCCCCGCCTGTGAAGTGGCGTCGCATTAGGCCAGATTGCGCGCCGTGGCAAGGGCTTTCACCTGCAAAAGGTCCGCCGCGGCCGTTATGAGCCAAATAACCGTCAGAAACCGCCAATCAATAGGGGTCTTTGGCCGAACGGTCCTCTGACAGCGATCCTTGCCGGTGGCGCACAAGGTACTCAATCGCGTCGGCCAGATGTTCCTGATCGATGTTGTAGTCGCCCCGCTCGACCCGGATCCGGTGCGCTTTGATCATCACATCGGCGTGGCTGCATCCAAACGGCGGCTCGAACCGGTAAGAGGCCAGTTCGATAAGCAATCCCATCGGGTCCTGAAAATAGATCGAATCCATAAAGCCCCGGTCCTTGGGGCCTGAATGCTTGATCCCGCGCTGGTCCAGACGCTCAACCGCCTGCGCAAAACTGGCATGCGAGACGTTAAAGGCCAGATGATGCACGCATCCCGGTTCGGTCGGGGTGCGCCGCGCCACCGGTTTGCGCGTCTCATTGGTAAAGATCGTGATCAGCCGCCCGTCGCCGGGATCAAAGTAAAGATGCCCCTCTTCGGGTTGATCGAGGTTTGGTTGGTCAAAGATAAAGGGCATGCCCAGAACCCCCTCCCAGAAATCAATCGAGGTTTGCCGGTCGGCGCCCACGATCGTGATGTGATGCACCCCCTGAGTTTGTAGTTTCCGCATGGCACCCTGCCCCTCTCTTTGATTGACTGACCCCAACAGCCCTAGCACGCCCAAGGCGCGCCTGCCCAGCGGGGCCTTGGAGTATTGAGCGTTGGCATTTCCAATTTTGCGGCTGTAGATCAGAACCCATGACAAAAGCACCCGACATATTGTGCATCGGATCGGTCCTTTGGGACGTGATCGGCCGCAGCGCCAGCCACATGCAGGTGGGATCAGACGTGCCCGGGCGCATCACCCGCCTGCCGGGCGGGGTTGCCATGAACATCGCCATGACCTTTCGCCGCTTTGGCCTGACGCCTGCGCTTTTGACGACGATCGGGCGCGACGAAGAAGGTCGCGATCTTTTGGCCGCCTGCACCGAAATGGGCATGATCACCGATCACATCTATCTGTCCGATGACCTGCCCACGGACGTCTATATGGCGGTCGAGGGGGCCAATGGCCTGATCGCGGCCATTGCAGATGCCCATTCGCTTGAAGCTGCGGGCGACAAGATCCTGCGCCCGCTGGAAGACGGTCGGCTGGGCAGTGCCGCCAAACCCTTTGCCGGCTGCATCGCCTTGGATGGCAATCTGACGCTGTCGCTTTTGGGGCGCATCGCCACCAGCCCGCTGTTTTCGGCCGCTGATCTGCGCGTGGCTCCCGCCTCGCCCGGCAAGGCCGAGCGGCTGTTGCCGCTTTTGGCCCATCCCACCGCCACGCTTTACCTCAACCTCGAAGAGGCGGGGCTATTGTGCAAAGCCCGGTTTGGCAAATCCGCCGAAGCCGCCGAGGCCCTGATGCAGCGCGGCGCGCACCGGGTTCTGGTGACCAATGGGGCGCAAACCGCTGCCGAAGGGGCCGGTGGCCAGATCCACAGCGCCGATCCCCCCGATGTCATGGTCACCCGCGTCACCGGGGCCGGTGATACCTTTATGGCAGCCCATATCGCGGCTGAACTTGGCGGTCAGACCGGTCAGGCCGCGCTGAAATCAGCACTGCGCGCGGCGGCGGCCTATGTTTCGGGCGAGACGCGGTCCTGAGCGCGCGGCGCCGCGCGGGTCTTATCCCTATTGATCATCCTTTGGTTCGGGATCGGCGCCATCATCATCGCCTTTGCCAGCCATCGCAACCATCACGCCAAGGATCGCCAGTCCGATCGCAATCCCCTTGCCCGACCGCAACAGCGGCAAAGCCGCCAGCGCAGCTTGGGTCAAAAGCCGGTTGCGGTCTTCGGCACGCTGGCGCGCGGCCTCGGCTTTGTGCATCCGCAACCGGATCACGATGATCCCCCAGGTTACCGCGCTGATCCCCAGCGAGATTGCCAAGAGCAAGGCAAGTGCCGCGGTCAGGCCAATGGACTGCGCCAAAAGCACGACACCCAGAACCAGCGCCAGAACCACCGAGATCAGAAGAAGGACGATAAGGACACCATCCAGGATCAACCGTTCAGCCGTGCGCTGGCGCAGATCACCCAGCGAGCCGCCGATCATCCCCATTGCCAGCTTGATAAGCTCGCTCATCTCAGCGTCGGATCAAGAGGCCAAGCGCCAGACCACCCAAAGCGGCAACCCCAAAGGTGCGCCAGGGATGTTCGCTGGCCTCTTTGACCAGCCGCCGCTGGGCCGCCTGCCATTCAGCAGTAACCTCATCGGCAACCCGCGCCGCCGCGTCCTGACCTTTTTCCAACCCTTCGCCCAGCCGCGCCTTGGCACGGACCCGGGCCAGCGCGACACCGTCGATGCCGACCTGACGGGCCAATGCCGCCACAGCCTCAAGTTCGTCGCGCAAGAGTTTCACTTCGCTGGACAGGCTTTCCGCCTCGCCCTTGCCACCGGGTTCCGGCTTTTTGTTTACCGATGCAGTTGCCATGAACGTGCCCTCCGTAATTAATTCTAAATGTGCGTGAGTGCAATCAGGCCAATAACCTGTGCCCCACTCCCCTCAGCTAACGACGCTTTGGTGACATTCAATAGTTACATAGACCATTTACCAACCCCGGCATTGACCCAGATCAACCGCCCTCATCTACGGCCCATGCACAGCGATGCCTTGAACCTTCCGCCCCTGACTGCAATATCGCACCTAAGTGCCCTTCCAAGTGCCCTTCTCTGCCGGAGTTTACAGGATGCCCCAGCCGACCCTCGATATTGTCTACTCTGCCGAGGTCTCTTTGGCGCGGGCAGATGACGTGCCGATCGTGGCGCTGGAAAGCACGATTATCACCCACGGCATGCCCTACCCGCAAAACGTCGAAACCGCGCTGAAGGTGGAAAAGGTGCTGCACACCAAAGGCGTCGTACCGGCCACTATCGCTGTGATCGAGGGGCGGCTGCACATCGGGTTGGACCCTGACGAGCTGACCCGGTTTGCGCAAAGCAAATCCGCCGCAAAACTTTCGCGCGCCGATCTGGCCGCCTGCATGGCAACCGGCGGCACCGGAGCCACAACGGTCGCCGCAACCATGATCGCCGCCCATGCCGCAGGGATCGAGGTCTTTGCCACCGGTGGCATCGGCGGTGTGCACCGGGGTGCTGAAACCAGTTTTGATATCTCGGCCGACCTGTACGAACTGGCCCAGACACCCGTGACAACCGTAGCTGCGGGCGCCAAGGCCATTCTTGATCTGCCCAAGACGCTGGAGGTTCTGGAAACGCTTGGCGTACCGGTGATCGCCTTTGGTCAGGATGATTTTCCTGCCTTCTGGTCACGGTCCTCGGGCCTGAAGGCGCCGATCCGGATGGACGATGCGGCGCAAATCGCCCGCGCCCATATCTTGCGCGCGGAACTGGGCCTGCCGGGCGGTCAACTGATCGCCAATCCGATCCCTCAAGAGGCCGAAATCGACCGTGACAGCCTGATCCCGATCATCGAGGAGGCCCTGACCCAGGCCGCGGCCGAGGGGATAACCGCCAAAGCCGTCACCCCATATCTGTTGCAGCGCATATTCGAGCTGACCGAGGGGCGCTCGCTCACTGCCAACATCGAACTTGTGCTCAATAACGCGCGACTGGCAGCTAAAATTGCCCGCGAAATCTGTGTTCAGCGCCAAAATAGCGGCGCTTCGGCCCGATGACCCGTTGTGCGCCCCCGGTTGAGGCCCTAAATCTGGATGGAACAGCGCGGAGGACCGGGCGCCCCGATGTCCGATAACAAACTGACACCAGACACGCCGCGCCGACGGCCCGGGGTTTTGGCGCGCATGCGGGCCAATTTCCTGACCGGTGTCGTGGTGATCGCGCCTATCGGCCTGACAATCTGGTTAATCCTGACGGTTGTCGGCTGGGTCGATGGCTTTGTCTTGCCGCTGATCCCACGCGCCTATCACCCTGATGTCCTGCTTTTGAATTATCTGGGCATTCAGGATGCACCTCTGAACATTCGCGGTGTTGGCCTTGCCGTGTTCCTGGTTTTCACCGTCATCGTTGGCTGGGTCGCCAAAGGGCTGATCGGGCGCTCGTTCCTGCGATGGGCCGAAGGGCTGGTCGACCGGATGCCGGTCGTCCGCTCAATCTATAACGGGGTCAAACAGATCGCCGAGACGGTTTTCGCGCAATCCGATGCCTCGTTCGAAAAAGCCTGTCTGATTGAATATCCGCGCAAGGGTATCTGGGCCGTGGCCTTTATTTCGACCCCAGCCAAGGGCGAGGTTGCCGCAACGGCCAAGGAACCCATGCTGGGTGTTTTCGTGCCGACGACACCTAACCCCACATCGGGATTTTTGCTGTTCTTTCCCAAGTCTGATGTAATCGAGCTGGAAATGTCGGTCGAAGATGCCGCCAAGCTGATCATTTCCGCCGGGCTGGTCTATCCAAACCCCAAGAACCCGGCCCTGCCCCCGGTTCAGCCACCCAGTCAGATTGAAAGCGTTGAGCCCGACCGCGCGCCTTCAAATCAAGCCGCCAACAGCTGACGGCGGATGATTGCAGCGGCCTCCACCGGGTTTCTGACCGCGCTTTCGCTGATCCTTGCCATTGGCGCGCAAAACGCATTTGTCCTGCGTCAGGGCCTTTTACGGTCGCATGTCTTTTGGCTATGCCTGCTTTGCGCTGTCTCGGACGCGGTTCTGATCACTATCGGGGTCCTGGGCTTTTCCAGCATCGTCAGCCTTTATCCGTCGTTCCCCACTATAATGGCCCTGGCCGGTGCGGCCTTTCTCTGTGCCTATGGCACCGCCCGGCTGCGCGCCGCCTGGATCGGTCTTTACCATATGACGATCGACGGCGCGCGCGGGTCGTTGCGTGAGACGCTGCTTATGGGGATGGCGATCACATGGCTGAACCCGCATGTCTATCTGGATACTCTGGGGCTGATCGGGGCGGTTTCGACGCAGTTTCAGACAGCGCCCGAAAAGATTGCCTTTACGGTTGCCGCCACCACGGCGTCGTTCGTGTTCTTTTTCTCACTGGGATATGGCGCGCGTTTTCTGGCGCCAGTGATGCAGTCGGCCCGTGCCTGGCGCGTTCTTGATACGCTGATCGGCGTGATAATGCTGGCCTTGGCCATCGGGTTGATCCGGTCGACCATGTAAGCCTTTCCAACCAGACCGTTCCGCCAAAAAAAAACGCCGGCACGAAGCCGGCGTTAAGTTATTGAGGCAGGTTTCATACAGGCAAGAAACCTATCGAGCAGTGAGTTCTTTATAAGCAAACCCCTGCCGCTCGCCAAGCTAAAAGTTTGAAAAGCCTTGAAGGCGCCGCTACGCTCTAGCAAAAGAAACAAAGGGCAGAGAAGGATTGTTGCTGAAATGAGATCGGATTATTTCCAAATGGCCAAGCGGTTTTTTGCCGCATCGGCCTTGATCAGCGCCGCTGGATTCGCGGACGCAGAGCCCAAACATGGCATAGCTATGTATGGTGAGCCTGCCTTGCCACCGGATTTTGTATCTCTGCCCTATGCAAACCCTGATGCGCCGACCGGCGGTCGCTTTGTCGATGGGCAGGTCGGAAGCTTTGACAGCCTCAATCCGCACATCCGAAAAGGGCGCGTTCCGTGGCAGTTGCGCTTTGTGGCATATGAAAGCCTGATGGGCCGTTCATATGATGAACCCTTCACTCTTTACGGGCTCTTAGCCGAATCAATCGATGCCGATCCCGAAGGTCGTTGGGTCGAATTCACGCTGCGACCTGAGGCGCGATTCTCTGACGGCTCGCCTGTCACGATCGAAGACGTCTTGTGGTCCTATGAAACGCTGGGGACCCAGGGGCACCCGCGCTATGCGGGCGCATGGGCCAAGGTCGCCAAAGCCCAAGCCGTGGGCGAGCGCGGTGTCCGGTTCGAGTTTACCGAACAGGACCGCGAGTTGGCCCTGATCATGGGCCTGCGCCCGATCCTGAAAAAGGCGCAATGGGACGGCGTTGATTTTGCGCAAAGCGGGACCGATATCATCCCGATCTCATCCGCGCCTTATGTCATCGCTGATTTCGAGCCGGGGCGCTTTGTGTCGCTCAAACGCGATCCCAACTATTGGGGTCGCGACGTGCCGTTCCGGCGCGGCACCAATAACATCGACGAAATCCGCATGGAATTTTTTGGCGATGGCACAGCAATGTTCGAGGCGTTCAAGGCGGGCGAGCTGTCGACGATGCGCGAATCCAACGCCGCCAAATGGGAGACAAATTATGACTTTCCTGCCGTTCAGTCCGGCGAAATTGTCAAATCCCTGATCCCCAACAAACGGCCTTCGGGCATTACCGGTTTCGTGATGAACACCCGGCGCGACACCTTCAAGGACTGGCGCGTCCGCGAAGCCCTGATCCAGGCCTTCAACTTTGAGTTCATCAATCAGACGCTGAACGGCGGCGAAGAGCCACGCATCACCTCGTATTTCTCCAACTCGGTTCTGGGGATGGAACCGGGGCCCGCAACCGGCAAGGTGGCCGAACTTCTGGCGCCCTTTGCCGCCGATCTTCTGCCCGGCGCCATTGATGGCTATGCCCTGCCCGTCGCGGATGGCGGCGAAGCCAACCGCGCCGGTATCCGCCGCGCCAATGCCCTGCTGCAAGAGGCAGGCTATAGCGTTCAGAACGGCGTGATGACCGGACCGGATGGCAAGCCGCTGACCTTTGATATCCTGCTCAAGCAAGGATCAAGCGAGAACCAGTCGGTCATCAATATCTACGCCGAGGCCCTGACCCGTCTGGGCATCACCCCCACCGTGACCACCGTCGATGACGCCCAATACAAAGAACGCACCCAGGTCTATGATTTTGACATGGCCTATTACCGCCGCGGCCTGTCGCTGAGCCCCGGCAATGAACAGACCCTGTATTGGGGCGCCGATGGCGTCACGGAACCGGGCAGCCGCAACTGGATGGGCATGAATGTGCCCGCCGCGGAAGCCATGATCGCCAAGATGCTGAACTCACCCAGTCAGGATGACTACCGCGCCGCTGTGCGTGCGCTGGACCGTATCCTGACCTCTGGGCGCTATGTGATCCCGCTGTGGAATTCGCCCATTTCGCGGATCGCTCATAAGGCCGAGCTTAAATACCCCGAAACCTTGCCGATGTACGGCGACTGGATCGGATTTCAACCTGATGTCTGGTGGATAGAGAGCACAAAATGAAAAAACTGATGATCGTTACAGTTATGTTGGCGCTGGCGGGATGCGCCACTGTCGAAGGAATGGGCAAGGATGTCTCGGCCGGAGCCCGGGCGGTGAACAACGCCTTCTGATCCTTTACGGACGCGACGTGACCCAGAGGATCGTCGCGTCTTCATCCGAGATGCTGACCACATTGTGGCCCATCGACGCGTCGTAATAGGCGCTGTCGCCGCGCGCCATTTCGGCCGGTTCGTAAAACTCGGTGTAAAGCCGGACAACACCGGTCAGCACATAAAGAAACTCTTCGCCATCATGGCGCACCCAGCCGTCAAACTCGTCCATTGAGCGGGCGCGTACCCGTGCACGATACGGCAGCATTGTTTTCTGGGTCAGCGACTGGGCCAAAAGCTCGTGTTCATAAGTGGCGGTGGCAACGGGCTGGCCGCCCTCAGCGCGCGTCAGCGACATCCGCCCGTTGGCCTGCGCGCCCAATGGCTGTGTGAAAAGCTGAGGCACCGGAATTTCCAGACCCTGCGCCAGTTTTTTCAATGCGTCATAGGTTGGCGACATCTGACCGTTTTCGATCTTGGACAGGGTCGAGCGGGCAAGCCCCGCCTGAACCGCCGCCTGTTCCAGCGTCCAGCCGCGGTCTTTGCGCAAGCCGCGCACCCGCAGGCCCAGATCCAGAGGCGCGGCCACGACTTCGGGCGCGCCGCCCCGTGCCAGTCTCAGTACTTTTTCCGCGCCGCGTTCATCCATGCCCTCGGACTAGGGCATCCCAAGCCCCCTTGCAAATCCCAATGGCTGGCCATAGCCATTTGTCATGCCTTCCGTCTTTGATCACGGCGCCTTTGCGCCCTGCCCGCGGTCCTTCAACCTGGCCGCGCATGTCCTGGCCCATGCGGACCGGCTGGGCGACAAGACCGCTTTGGCAGTGCTTGACCCCGATCATGCCGAAAGATGGAGCTTTGCCGATCTCAAAGCCGCCGTTCTGGGCACGGCCACCGGGTTGATGGATGCGGGGCTCAGGCCCGGTGACCATTTGCTTATGCGGCTTGGCAACTCGGTCGATTTCCCGATCACCTATCTGGCGGCGATTGCCGCAGGGATCATCCCTGTGCCGACCGCCGCCCAGCTGACGGTCCGTGAACTGGACAAGCTTACGCCAACCTTGCGCCCGGCGGCCACGGTTCATGCGCCCGGAATTTCCGTGCCCACAGTTCCCGGCACACTGATCACCCAAGACAGATTGCGCGGTTTTCGGACACTGCCCGCCGCCGCCTACCAGATAGGCGATCCCGACCGGCCCGCCTATATCGTCTATACCTCGGGCACCTCGGGCAATCCGCGCGGGGTTGTGCACGCCCATCGCGCCGTCTGGGCCCGTCAGATGATGTGGCAGGGTTGGTACGCAATGACGCCTCAGGACCGCATTCTGCACGCAGGCGCGTTCAACTGGACCTATACGCTGGGCACGGGGCTGATCGATCCGCTGGCGATCGGTGCGACTGCGCTGATCCCCGCTCCGGGACTTGAACCACGCGATCTGGCCCAGCTTCTTGGAACCCATAAAGCCACGATCTTTGCCGCGGCCCCGGGCGTCTATCGTCGCCTTTTGCGGCAGGTGCCGGACCTTAACCTGCCCGATCTGCGCCACGGGCTGTCGGCGGGCGAAAAGATGGCCGATGGCATTCGCCAAGCGTGGCAGGACAAGACCGGCACTTTGGTGCATGAGGCATATGGCATGTCGGAATGTTCGACATTTATTTCAGGTGCGCCGGATCACCCTGCGCGCAAAGGCACCTCGGGCCAACCTCAGCCGGGGCGCCGCGTGGCCATCCTAAACGACGCAGGTGAGCCCGCAGAGCTTGGTCAGGAAGGCCAGATCGCCATAGCGCAGGATGATCCAGGCCTGATGCTGGGCTATCTGGATGCCCCGGCAGAGACCGCCGCAAGGATGCAAGGCAACTGGTTTTTGACAGGCGACCGGGCCGCGATGGATAGCGACGGTGCGATCACCTATCTGGGTCGCACAGATGACATGATGAACGCAGGTGGTTTCCGCGTCTCGCCCATCGAAGTTGAACGCGCCTTTAGTGATTTTGACGGCATGGGCGACTGTGCGGCGATCGAGGTGCCTATCAGGGACGACACCACTATTATCGCGCTATTTTACGAGGCGGACCGCCCGTTGGAGGAACCTGTGCTCAGGGCCCATGCCCAAGGGCAGCTGGCGCATTACAAACAACCGCGCATCTACCGCCACATCGACAAGTTGCCGCGCGCGGCCAACAATAAGATCGCCCGCAAATTATTGCGCACAGAGACCTGTGCACCGGGGTCGGTTTAACCTTTTACTGCCCTGACATAGTGATACATCTGACGCGTTGCGCGAAAGGACCCATTTATGATCACGCTTGATATTCTGTCAGACCCGATTTGCCCCTGGTGCTATATTGGCAAGGTTCAATTGGATCGCGCGCTTGAGGCGCGCAGCGACCGGCCCGTGGTTCTGGCCTGGCATCCCTTTCAGCTGAACCCTGACATGCCACGCGACGGCATGGACCGGCGAGAATATCTGGAAACAAAATTCGGCGGCAAAAGACAGGCGGTCGAGGTTTATGGCCGTATTGCCGAAGCCGCAAAGGCGGCAGCGCTCGAGCTTGACTTTGGCGCAATCAAACGCACGCCCAACACGCTGGACGCGCACCGGCTGATCCAATGGGCCGGGATCGAAGGCGCCCAGACCCGCGTCGTTGCGGCGCTTTTCGCCGCCTATTTCAAAGAAGGTCGCGATATCGGAAATGCCGAAGTTCTGGCCGATATCGCGGATGCCTGCGGTATGGATGCGGCCATGGTCCTGCGGCTTTTGGCGACCGACGCCGAAGTTGACGATATCCGCGCCCGCGACGCCCATTCGCGTGAAATGGGTGTAACCGGCGTGCCCACGTTCATCATCGCCAATCAGCACGCGGTCCCCGGTGCACAACCGACCGAGCTTTGGACCAAAGTTCTGGACGAACTTGCCGCGCAAAGTGAGGTCGAGGCAGACCCCACACCCGAGCCTGAGCAGTGACCACCCCCAAAGCGCAGGACGAAAATCAGCCGGGACGGTTTGAGTTTGTGGCCCTTATGGCCATGCTTTTTGCAACGATCGCCTTTTCGATCGACGCAATGCTGCCCGCCCTGCCCAGCATTGCGGCAAACCTGACCCCGACCGACCCCAACCGCGCCCAGCTCATCCTGACCAGCTTTGTCTTGGGAATGGGCATTGGCACGTTTTTTACCGGGCCACTGTCGGACCGCTTTGGTCGCCGTCCGGTGATCTTTTTCAGCATGGCACTATATATTGCTGCAGCACTGGTTGCCTGGTGGTCTCGATCGCTTGAGTTGATGCTGATCGCGCGGGTGGTTCAGGGTATTGGCGCGGCCGGTCCGCGGATTGTCGCCGTGGCAATCATTCGCGACCGATTTGCAGGGCGCGGCATGGCGCGTCTTATGTCATTGGTCATGATGATCTTTGTGCTGGTGCCCGCCATCGCCCCCAGCCTTGGCGCTGTGATTATCGCATATGCAGGTTGGCGTGCGATCTTTCCGGCATTTGTCATCTTTGGCATCCTGTCAACCACGTGGCTGGCCCTGCGCCAACGCGAAACTCTTGCGATTGAGGACCGGGTTCCCCTGAAATGGGATCGGTTTCAGGCGGCCCTGACCGAGATATTTTCGAACCGGCAGATCACCCTGTCGATCGCGGTTCAGACGCTGTGCTTTGGCATCTTATTTGGGCATATCTCGGTGGTTCAGCCAATATTCGATGTCACCTTTGGCCGTGCAGAAAGCTTTCCCTTATGGTTCGGGGGCATTGCATTGGTGTCGGCCGGCGCGAGCTTTCTGAACGCCCAGATCGTCGAGCGCATCGGAATGCGACGGATTATCACGACGACACTGATCATCCAGATCGCATTCTCTGCCACCATGGCACTGGTGACTTATTGGGATCTTCTTTCCGCGGCTGTCTATTTTGGCGCCTATGTCGTCTGGTCGGTGTCGATCTTTGCGCTTGCAGGGCTAACCATCGGCAATCTTAACGCGCTGGCGATGGAGCCTGTGGGCCATATCGCGGGCACGGCGGCGTCGGTTATCGGAGCTATATCGACAGTGCTGGCGGTTGCGATCGCGGCCCCCATCGGACTGGCCTTTGATGGCACACCTCTGCCCGTGGCGCTGGGGCTTTTGGCGGCGACAACACTGGCCCTGATCTTGATGTACAAGATGCCACCAAGCGAGATGGACGGTTGATGCCGGGGCTCTCTTATTAGAAGCCGGGGGCGCCGCCCCCGGGCCCCCGGGGATATTTGACCCACAAAGAAATCAGGTGGGCGCGGCGCTTTTGCGCTTTTTCTCCTGCACCAGTTTTTCGGCAAGATCGCGGGCAATGGCATAGGCGCCCTTGATCTTGTCGGCGTCGTTTTTCCAGTCGCGGCGGATAACGATTTTATTGTCTTTGACGCGCGCAAGATCGCGCTGTGCCTCGATAAATTCCACAAGGCCGCGCGGCGAGGCAAACTTGTCGTTGTGAAACTGGATCGTGGCGCCCTTGGGGCCACCATCAAGTCGCGCAATACCGGCGCGCTGGCACATCGCCTTGATCCGGACGATCAGCATCAGGGTGTTGACCTCTTTGGGAAGTTTGCCAAATCGGTCGATCAGTTCGGCGGCAAAGCCCTCAAGTTCGACCTTGCTGGAAAGCGATGAGAGCCTGCGGTAGAGGCCGAGGCGCACATCGAGATCGGGCACGTAAGCCTCAGGTATAAGGACCGGCACGCCCAGATTGATCGTGGGGGCCCATTGGTCGTCGCCATCGCTTAGGCCCTGCAATTCGCCCGTCTTGATCCGCGAGATCGCCTCTTGGAGCATCGACTGATAAAGCTCGTAGCCAACCTCGCGCACATGGCCCGATTGTTCTTCGCCCACTAGGTTGCCGCCGCCGCGAATATCCAGATCCTGACTGGCCAGAGTAAAGCCCGCGCCCAGCGTATCAAGCGTGCCCAGAACGCGCAGACGCTTTTCTGCGCCCGGTGTCAGTGGAACGCGCGGTTTGGTGGTGAGGTAGGCGTAGGCACGGGTTTTTGAGCGCCCGACGCGGCCCCGTATTTGGTAAAGTTGGGCCAGACCGAACATATCCGCGCGGTGAACGACCATTGTGTTGGCGGTCGGGATATCAAGGCCGCTTTCGACGATCGTCGTGGCCAGAAGCACATCGAACTTGCCGTCGTAGAAGGCGTTCATCTTGTCATCAAGTTCGCCCGCCGCCATCTGGCCATTGGCCACCACATAGGTCAGTTCAGGCAATTGCGTTTTGAGGAACTCTTCGATTTCGGGCAAGTCCGAGATGCGTGGCACGACATAGAACGATTGCCCGCCGCGGTAGTGTTCACGCAAAAGCGCCTCGCGGATGGTCACGGCATCAAATTCGGACACGTAGGTGCGAATGGCCAGCCGGTCGACCGGTGGCGTGCCAATGATTGACAGATCGCGCACCCCCGACAGCGACAGTTGCAGGGTGCGCGGAATGGGCGTCGCCGTGAGGGTCAGGACGTGCACATCCGAACGCATTTCCTTCAGCCGCTCTTTGTGTGAGACGCCAAAATGCTGTTCTTCGTCGATCACCAGAAGCCCCAGATCCTTGAAACGGACCGATTTGGCCAAAAGCGCGTGGGTTCCGATGACAATATCGACTGTGCCGCGCGAGATACCTTCGCGGGTGGCTGTCGCATCTTTAGCCGAAACAAAGCGCGACAACTGGCGCACATTGACCGGAAAGCCGCGAAAGCGTTCGGAAAACGACTGAAAATGTTGGCGCGCAAGCAGCGTTGTGGGTGCCACGATAGCCACCTGAACGCCCGACAGAGCCGCCACAAAAGCCGCGCGAATGGCAACCTCGGTCTTGCCAAAACCCACGTCGCCACAGATCAGCCGGTCCATCGGCACGCCTGCGGCCATGTCCGACAGAGTCTCTTCGATTGCAGAAAGCTGATCTTCGGTTTCCTCGTAAGGAAAGCGGGCCGAAAAGGCATCCCACATCGCGTCTGGTGGCTCCATCACCGGGGCGGTGCGCAGGGCGCGTTCGGCCGCGATGCGCATCAGCTTTTCGGCAATCAGGCGAATACGCTCTTTCAGCTTGGCCTTTTTGGCCTGCCACGCGCCGCCGCCCAAGCGGTCCAAAAGCCCCTCTTCGTGGCCAAAGCGCGACAAAAGCTCAATATTTTCAACGGGCAAGTAAAGCCGCGCGGCATCGGCATATTCAAGGCTGAGGCATTCATGCGCTGCACCCGCGGCCGTGATAATTTCCAGCCCCTGATAGCGGCCAACACCATGATCGACATGAACCACCAGATCGCCGTGCGAGAGGCTTTGCGCCTCTGTCAGAAAGTTGTCGGCGCGCCGCTTTTTCTTGGGCGTCCGGATCAGGCGGTCGCCCAGAACATCCTGTTCTGAGATCACGGTCAGGCCGGCGCCTTCGAACCCATGTTCAAGCGCCCAAACGACAAGGTGAATTCCTTTGCCCATTATATCCGCAGCGCGCGTTATGGATTGGGTCGAGGCGATCTTTTCGTCTTCCAAGAGCCCCGCAAGCCTTTCGCGCGCACCTTCGGAATAGCTGGCAATTACCACTGGACCATCGGCCTGTCTGGTCTGGATATGAGCCGCCAAAGCGCCGAACAGGCTGATGCTTTCCTGTTGCCGTTCTGGCGCAAAATTGCGCCCGATCCGCCCGCCTGCGTCCAGAACCCCAAGGCCCGTAGGTTGCGACAGCACCGAAAGTTGCAGAACCCGCGTCGATTTAAGCGCCTGCATCCATGCCGCGTCATCAAGGTACAAAAGCCCCGGCGGCGCGGGCTTGTAAACTGTGTCCAGCCGCGCCTTATGGGTCATCGCTTCGCGCCGGGTGTCGTATTGATCAGCAATCGCGACCCAGCGCGCAAGCCGCGTGGGCGTTACCTGATCATCCAGCATTACCGGCGCACCCGGCAGGTAGTCAAAAAGCGTTTCCAGATGATCGTGGAAAAACCCCAGCCAATGTTCGACACCAGCGTGCTTGCGTCCGGCACTGACCGCCTCATAAAGCGGGTCATCCGTGCCTGCGGCCCCAAATTCAAGGCGATAGTTCTGCCGGAACCGCGTGATCGAGGCTTCGTCAAGAATAACCTCACTGACCGGGGCCAGTTCGACAACTGACAGCTTTTCTGTCGTGCGCTGGGTCACAGGATCAAACCGGCGCGCGCCGTCCAGAGTGTCACCAAAGAGATCCAGCCGGACGGGGCCGCTTTCGCCCGGTGGAAAGATATCAATGATCCCGCCGCGAACGGCATAGTCGCCCGGTTCGCTGACCGTCGGCGCCATCACAAATCCCATCCGGACAAGAAAGGTTTTGAGCGCGGCTTCATCAAGGCGTCGCCCGACCGTGGCGGTAAAGGCGGCCTCTTGCAAAAGCGCGCGCGCCGGAATGCGTTGGCTGGCGGCCGCCAGGGTTGTCAGAACGATAAAGTTGCCCGAAACACCGTGGGCCAGCGCCGCCAGCGTTGCCATCCGCGCCGCCGAGATATCGGCATGCGGTGAAACCCGGTCATATGGCAGGCAATCCCAGGCGGGAAAAACAAGAACCGGCACCTCTGGCGCGAAGAAGGCCAAAGCCGCGCGCATCGCCTCAAGCCGCTTATCGTCGCGCGCCACATGAATGACCGGGCCCCCCGCGCGATCCAGCTCTTCGAGCAGAAGCTTGGCGTCATGGCCTTCCGGCGCACCTGACAGAACGATATGAAGCGGGTTTGACATGGGGCTTGGGGCTAGTCGAACCAGCACCAGTGTCAACCATCAAAAGCCAGAGCCGAGCACACCTGTGTCCAGATTTTGGTACATTCCCCAGATCGAGGTGACAAAAATCGAAAGCATCCCGATCACCTGGGTCCAGAGCCTGTGGTGCCGCATCCGGGTATAAAGCGCCTCGCCGGGCTGGTTTTCTTCGACAATCTTATGGGCGGTCCGCACGCTGATCAGGCCGACGATCGACATCGGAAACGCCAGAAGGAACAGCGCCTGCGCAAACTCAACCCAATACCAGAAGCCAAGGATCGCCAGAGCCGACAAAAGCCCACAGCTTAAGGCCAGAACCCAGATACCCGACATATTAACGATATAAAGGATGCGGTTGATGTTCACGCGCAGAAGATCGTGGAAATCAGCTTCGGCTTGACCGCCATCGCGTTTGGCCCGCAACACCACATCGTAAGGCACGCCCAGAACCCAATGGCTGGCCGTAGACCAGACCACCGCAAGGGCGATCCAATACCAGAGGTTTGAAAATGATCGCATATCGATCAGCTCGAAAACGGTCTGATACCAGTCCAATGTTGTCACGCCTCGTGCCTGTTTTGCGCACCCTACATTCAGTTATCCCGAACCACCAGACTTGAGATGCACTCCAATCCATGCTTTCAGATGGGCCTGAACGACAGCAAAGAGGTTCGCGCATGCGCCCCACAATCGCCCCCTTCCCCGCAACCCGCCTTCGCCGCCCACGTCAAAGCGACGCGTTGCGCAGACTGGTGCGCCAGAACAACCTCTGCGTTGATGATCTGATCTGGCCGATATTCCTGTGTGAAGGGCGCGATTGCGCCGAACCTGTGGCCTCGATGCCCGGTGTGTCGCGCCTGTCCGTAGACCGCGCCGTGAAGGCCGCGGTCCACGCCCGTGATCTGGGCATCCCGGTGATCTGTCTTTTTCCCAGCACCGACCCCGCCTTAAAAACCGAGGATTGCGCCGAGGCCTGGAACCCCGACAACCTGTCCAACCGCGCCACCCGCGCGATAAAGGACGCGGTGCCCGAAATTGCGGTCATGACCGACGTAGCATTGGATCCCTATAACGCCAACGGCCACGACGGGATTGTCCGCGATGGCATCATCGTTAACGATGAAAGTGTCGAGGCTCTGGTTAAGATGGCACTTGCCCAGGCCGCATCCGGATCGGATATTCTTGGTCCCTCTGACATGATGGACGGTCGCATTTCGGCCATGCGAAATACCTTGGAAACAGAAGGTTATCAGGACACATTAATCCTGTCGTATGCCGCAAAATACGCCAGCGCCTTTTATGGCCCCTTCCGGGATGCGGTTGGAGCGACGGGCGCGCTGAAAGGTGACAAGAAGACATATCAGATGGACCCCGGAAACTCGGACGAGGCACTGCGCCTGATTGAACGCGACCTTTCGGAAGGCGCCGATATGGTCATGGTCAAACCGGGCTTGGCCTATCTCGACATCTGTCACCGCGTGAAGACGCATTTTGGTGTGCCAACTTTCGCCTATCAGGTTTCAGGTGAATACGCGATGATCCGCGCGGCCGCAGATCACGGATGGATCGACGGCGAAAAGGTGATGATGGAAAGCCTTCTTTCTTTTAAAAGAGCAGGTTGCGACGGTATCCTCACCTATTTCGCACCTCAAGTCGCCGAGATCCTGAACCACTAATCCCCGGCCACACCCGCCTTCCGGCAGCCCCGCTTGTCTTGACTGATGACAGGCCCGGCGCCTTGGCTTATAGTCAGCATCAGAGCGGGAAAACCGCCACGACACGTCAGGCATTTCAGGCACAAGGATACCCCAAGAGATGAGCAGCTCTTCCTCACAAAGCTTCACCCGTCGCAAGTTTATCGCAGCCACCGGCGCCCTTACCGTCACCGCCGCATGCGGCAACGGCATTGGCTCGTCTGGCGCGCAAAGGATTGACGCCCGCGTCGCCACGACGCTTGATTTCATGTATCAAAGCTATCCCGGCACGCTGGATCTCGCCAATAAGGCCTCGGGCATGCTGGTCATGCCGCTGATCACCAAGGCCGGCTTTGGTATCGGCGGTTCTTATGGGCGCGGCGCGCTCCAGATCGACGGCTCAGACGTTGACTACTATTCCGCCGCCTCGGGCACTTTTGGCTTTCAGATCGGCGCTCAGCAGTTTGCCCATGTCCTCTTTTTCATGACACCCGAAGCGCTGAACGGATTTCGTTCTTCAAAAGGCTGGTCCGCGGGCGGTGATGTCGAATATGCCTTCAAGGATCAGGGCGGCAATCTCGCGGCAGGCACAACAACTGCCCTCAGCCCGGTGATCGCGGTCGTCTTTGGTCAGACCGGCCTCTTGGTTGGCGCCACGCTTCAGGGCACCAAATACACCCGCATAATCCCATAAGACCAAATTGGCCTTAGAATAGGAAAGGGCCGCCTATGCATTACATTGCATCGGCGGCCCATTTTCTTCTTTGCAAAAATACTCAAGTCCGGGCGCGGCAATCGCGCCCAGGATCAGCCCATGGCGCGCAGGCGTTTCAATAGGCTGGACGTATCCCAACGCGCCCCGCCCATTTTCTGGACATCCTTGTAGAACTGATCGACCAGCGCCGTCACCGGAAGTGACGCACCGTTTTCATTGGCCGTGCTCAGACAGATGCCCAGATCCTTGCGCATCCAATCCACCGCAAACCCATGCTCGAAATGATCGTCCAGCATCGTCTCATACCGGTTGACCATCTGCCACGAACCCGCCGCACCGCCGCCGATCACTTCAATCACCGCCCGCCCGTCCAGTCCCGCTTTCTCGGCAAAGTGCAGCCCTTCGGACAAGCCCTGCACCAGTCCCGCGATGCAGATCTGATTGACCATCTTGGTCAACTGCCCCGCCCCGCTTTGCCCAAGCCGTTTGCACAGCTTCGCGTATGCGTCGATCACAGGCTCGGCGCGCCCATAGGCCGCCTCGTCGCCACCGCACATCACAACCAACTGGCCGTTTTCCGCACCAGCCTGACCGCCTGAGATCGGGGCGTCGACAAAGCTGATCCCGCCCTCTTTGGCAAGATCGTAAAGCTCGCGCGTCACCGCGGCCGAAACGGTGGTGTGATCAACAAAGACAGTGCCGCTTTCCATGCCGGCAAAGGCGCCGTCATCGCCCGTGCAGACCTGGCGCAGGTCGTCGTCATTGCCAACGCAAGACATCACCAACTCGGCCCCTTTGGCCGCAGCCGCCGGCGTCCGGGCTGCCGTGCCGCCGTGTTCTTTCGCCCAAGCCTCGGCCTTGGCAAAGGTGCGGTTATAAACCGTCACCTCGTGACCGGCTGCTGCCAGATGCCCCGCCATCGGATACCCCATGACGCCCAAACCCAGAAATGCAATTTTCGCCATGGCTTTCCCCTTTTGCCTTGTGTCATTACTCTGCCTAACCGACATACCCGACCCACCGGCCCCGTCAACATCTGCAAGGGACTTCCGATAACAATGGCACTTACATTCCGTTGGCTCTTGCGGGCGTTTCTGGCCCTTGTCGTCCTAGTCATTGCCGGCGGGATCTTTGCCTACTACCTCGCCTCGCGGTCGCTACCTGACTACAATGCGACTTGGAAAGTCGACGGCCCCACGGCCCCGGTCGAGATTGTCCGCGATCAGGCCAATGTCCCGCATATCTTTGGCAAAACAGACGCAGACGTCTATTACGGGCTGGGCTTTGCGCATGCTCAGGACCGTCTGTGGCAGATGATGATGATGCGCCGCACGGTCGAGGGCCACCTGTCCGAGGTGTTTGGCTCCCGCACCCTGAAAACCGACAAACTGTTGCGCCGCCTTGATCTTTACGGGCTGGCCCAGGCTTCTTACGCAGCACAGGATGACGCGACCAAATCCGCACTCACCGCTTATGCTGCGGGCGTCAACGGTTGGCTGAAGACGGTCAACGAAAACGCGTTGGGCCGTGGCGCACCTGAATTTTTCATGTTCTCGCGTGAGATTGCCCCATGGCAGCCCGCCGATAGCCTGGCCATACTTAAACTTGTCGGCCTGCAGATCTCGGTCCACCTTGAAGAAGAGGTGATCCGCGCGCGCACATCACTATTGCTGCCCGCGGACCGTGTATTGGATATTTTGCCTGATGCCCCGGGCGACGGTGTAGCCGCCCTGCCCGAATATGCGCGCCTTGTGCCGGGCATCGAACCCAACTGGGACACCGCAAGTGCCGAACCCGATCCATTGTCGCCCTTTAAGGGCCGCGCCATGGCCGGTGCGTCCAACGCCTGGGCGGCGGCGCCTTCGCGATCCGCTTCGGGTGGCACATTGCTGGCCAATGACCCGCATCTGCCGTTTTCGGCGCCAACTTTGTGGTATCTGGCCCGGCTTGAGCTTTCGAGCGGCGGTGTCATCGGTGGCACGGTCCCCGGCATGCCCGTCGTTCTGACCGGGCGCAGCGCCGATCTGGGCTGGGGCATCACCGCATCCTATATGGACGATCAGGACGTCTATATCGAAAAGCTGAACCCCGAAAACGACGGCGAATATTTAACGCCCGATGGCTACAAACCTTTTCGAACGCGCAACAGTATCATTCAGGTCAAGGACGCCGAGCCGGTTACCGTCGCACTGCAATGGACTGAAAATGGCCCGGTTCTGCCACCGGATCACTATAACCTGGGCGCGGTGACGCCGCCGGGGCATGTCGCGACAGTCGCGTGGACCTTGTTGAGCGCGCGCGACACAACGATGTCCGCAGCTCGGGCCCTGACCGTTTCAAGTAACATTGATGAGGCCGTTGATGCCGGCACGGGGTTCGTCGCACCTTCGGTCAACCTGATGCTGGTTGATCGTCAGAGGATAGCGATGAAAACGGTCGGTGCCATGCCCCTGCGCGCGGCGCGCCACCAAAGTCAGGGCCGCCTGCCAACGCCGGGCTGGTTGCCGCAGAACCGCTGGCAAGGCATGGCCAATTACTCAGCTAACCCCGAGTTCATCGACCCCCAAGGCGGAATTCTGGGCAATACCAACAACAAGACCGTCGATCGCCCGTTTCCCTTTCATGTCTCGTATTTCTGGGGCGATACGCAACGGATCAACCGCTGGCGCAAACTGATGCAGAACCGAAAGGTCCACACGCGCGAAAGCTTTATCGAGGCACAGCTCGACACCGTCAGTTTTACCGCCCGCTCTCTTTTGCCGCTGATCGGCAAGGATCTGTGGTTTACCGGCGAGGCTGCGCCCGAAGGCACGCCCGAGCGGCGACGCCAAAAGGCACTGTCACTTTTGGCAAGCTGGAACGGCGAGATGAACGAACATCTGCCCGAGCCCTTGATCTACGCGGCATGGCTGCGCGCCCTTCAGGAACGGCTGGTGCGCGACGAGATGGGCCCCCTGGCCAACGAGTTCACCCGCGTTGAGCCGCTTTTCATCGAGCGCGTCTTTCGCAATGTGGATGGCGCGGGCGTCTGGTGTGATGTCGTGCAATCGGCGCGGATTGAAACCTGCGAAGAAATCTCGCGCCAGGCGCTGGATGATGCACTTTTGTGGATCGATGAACGCTATGGCGGATCCTTGGAATCGCTGCGTTGGGGCGACGCGCATCAGGCCACGCAGGACCACCCGGTTCTGGGCAATGTGCCGGTCCTGAAATGGTTTGTGAACATCCGCCAGTCGACCTCGGGTGGTGACAATACGCTGATGCGCGGCGTGACCTCGGGCAAGGGGCGTGACCCGTTTCAGAACGTCCATGGTGCGGGGTATCGCGGGGTCTACGACTTTGCTGACCCCGACAGTTCGGTCTATATCACCTCAACCGGTCAATCGGGTCACCCGCTGTCGCGGTTTTATGACAATCTGGGCGAGCTTTGGCGCCGCGGCGAATACATCCCGATGTCGCTGGACGCCGATCTGGCCCGTGCGGCGGCGGTTGGGATCACCCGGCTGGAACCTGTGACCGACGCCTCGGGCGGCTAAGCGGGCCTTAGGCCGAGGGCAAGCTGAAGCCCAGAATGCGCCACAGCCAAAGACCGCAGGTCGCCGCCACTGCTGTCAGTACCGTGCCCCAGATCAGGTCAACGCCCACTTGTGTCCAGCTCCAGCCGCGCAGGGTTGCCAAATTGGTGAACTCATACGTGCCATAGGCCGCCGCACCAAAGATCGCAGCATTCAGCGCCACCCGGCTAAGCGGCTGATCCAGTCCGGGCACGGTGACCAACCACAAAAGTGCCGCGACATAAAAAAGATAGAACACCGCCGCCGGACCCAAGCGCGGCTGATCCAAAAGGATCGATCCCACCCGCGCCTCGAAAACCGGGCCCACGATGTACCGCAGTCCCAAAAAATCCAACCCAAGGAAAATAGCAGCGGTCAGAAGGTAGAGTACAACAAGTGACATCCGTCAGACCTTTTCTTAAAGCATCAAAGCTTGGAAAAATCCGCCTTTTGCCGGGCGGTCCATTTTAGGGAAATGGCCCAACCTTCTTCGGTTTCAAGTTGATTTTCGACAAGACTGTGATCAAAGAGCCAGGCCCGCTTGCGGCCGTCCGAAAATTTCAGGGTTATCGTCTCTTGTAGGGTGGGCGGCTCAAGCGCGACCGAGACCGCCGTCAGAAACGGATCCAGCCCCTCGCCCGTCAGCGCCGAGACAATATGAACCTCGTCGCGTCGCACGGCCCGCGCGCCCAAAGCCTCGCGGTTTTCCGGCGAAACCAGGTCGATCTTGTTCCAGACCTCCAGCATCGGGGTCTCTTCTGAGACACCCAGACCAAGTAGAATGCGCGCCACATCCCGGGCCTGCGCTTCGGTATCGTCATGGGCAATGTCGCGCACATGCACGATCAAATCCGCGGCCAGCACTTCCTCAAGCGTGGCGCGAAAGGCCGCAACCAACTGGGTCGGCAGCTCGGAAATGAAACCAACCGTGTCGGACAGGATCACATCCACCCCCGATGGCAGCGTCACCGCGCGCATCGTCGGATCAAGCGTGGCAAACAGCATATCCTTGGCCATCACCTCAGCCCCGGTCAGCCGGTTGAACAGCGTGGATTTGCCCGCGTTGGTATAGCCCACCAGCGCAACAATCGGATAAGGAACCTTGGCGCGGGCGGCGCGGTGTAATTCGCGGGTTTTGACGACCTTGGCCAATTGACGGCGGATCCGCGTGATCGCGTCGTCAATTGCACGCCTGTCCGCCTCGATCTGGGTCTCGCCGGGGCCGCCGACAAACCCAAGGCCACCGCGCTGACGCTCAAGGTGGGTCCATGCTCGGACCAGTCGCGTCCGTTGATAGGACAAGGCGGCCAGTTCAACCTGCAACACACCCTCGCGGGTCCGGGCGCGGTCGGCAAAAATCTCAAGGATCAGCCCTGTGCGATCCAACAGCTTCAAACCCCAGCTCCGCTCAAGATTGCGCTGCTGAACCGGTGTCACCGGCCCGTCGATCAGGACCAGATCAATCTCTTCGGCTTTGAACCGCGCGCCCAGTTCCGCCAGCTTTCCCTTACCAAACAGCTCACCCGGCCGCGCGCGTGGCAATGGCACGACATTGGCGCCCACAACTTCGAGGTCAGGCAGGGCAAGCGCGCGCGCCTCGTCAAGCGAGGCCTCCGGATTGCGGCGGTTTCTTTCGCTCTTGATGTCTGGATGCAGCACCCAGGCGCGCGTCGCGCCCGCGTCATCGCCCATTTTGGTTACTCTTCACCGTCGTACAGGCTGATCGGTTGGGACGGCATGATCGTCGAGATCGCATGCTTGTATACCAACTGAGATTGCCCGTCGCGGCGCAAAAGAACACAAAAATTGTCAAACCAGGTAATAACACCCTGCAACTTTACGCCATTGATCAGAAAAATCGTGACCGGAACTTTTGTCTTGCGTACGTGATTCAGAAATGCGTCTTGCAAATTTTGCTTGTCGGCAGCCATTGTTTTCTTGCCTTTTTTTATTGTCGCTGCCCTCAACTGGCAGTCCTTGGGATATTCGGGTTGGATTATGTCGTGGCTCAGCGCCAGTTTCCAGCCCCAAAACGAAGCCTTTGGCGTCCATTTGCCTAGCTGCGCCAGAATTCCGGATTGAAAAGCGCAATTATTGCCAGCGCTTCAAGCCGTCCCAACACCATAGCCGCCGCCAGTATCCCTTTGGCCAGCCCATCCAGATCGGCGTAGGAATAGGGCGTCTCGCCCGCGACAACGGCCAAGGGACCAGTTGTCGACAGCGCCGAGACGCTAAAGATCATCGCCGGTTCAAGATCGATCCCGGTCAGAGCCAGTGCAAGGGTAACCAAGGCGATCGACAAAGCAAAAAGCATAAAGAAAATCCAAGCGATATAGGCGCCCTTGCGGCGGATCAGTCGGGCCGCCGCGCCCTGCCCCGCAACCGACGACGGATGGCTCAGCTTTTCGATCTCGCGCACACCATGTTTGAAAAGTGCGTAGACCCGAAAAAGTTTGACGCCCCCCGCCGTGGTGGCCACGCCGCCGCCAAAAACTGCCAGCCCCATCAGGATCATCCCCGGCGTGCGCAGACCTGACCAGCTTCCGGCGCTGACCCAATCAGCGCTCTCGAACCCTGCGGTCGTCATATAAGAAAATACAGTGAACAACCCACCCCAGAGCGAACTAAACGCCGCGGGCAGGTCTTCTTGATCGTTGATCTCATAGGCACCGACCCAATGGCGCAGGAAAAGCAGACTGGGCACCAGGACCAGAATTGCCAGACCTATACGAATTTCAGGATCCTGATGCAGACGTTGTGACCAGTTTTTGTTGCGTGTCGGCATGAAGGTCTTTTGGCTTAGTGCAAAGACCAGGAAAAAGAGGACCATCAATTCGCCCGCGCGGCCGCTGTCCCCACCGGCAAGCCCGCCCACCGGAGAAATCCCGCTGGTGGCCAGCGTCGACATCGAATGTACCAGCCCGACAAAGGGCGTGTCGCCCGCCAGAATCAGCGCCAGCCACAGCACCAGCGTCAAAACGCCATAGATCGGGGCCAGCATCATGCTGAACCGCGTCACCCGTTCCGAGGCGCTGGCCACTTTTGAGATTTGCGAAAACGTCCCCGTTTCCTGACCTGCCATGCTGGTCGAGGTCACCTCGAACCCACCCAGGTTCATTGGGGCAAGGATCGCAGCAGCCATCATCCAGGCCAGAAAACCACCCATCCAGCCCACGATCCCGCGCCAGAAATGCACCGGCTGGCTGAGCCGCTCAGGGTCATCGAAAAGCGTGGCTCCGGTGGTTGTCAAAGACGAGACCATCTCGAAGTACGAATTGTAAAAGGTCGTGGTCAGAACCGCCTCATTAAAGGGGACGGCCAACATGATCGGCAGCACCGTAAAGGCCGCCAAAAGCGTCAAAAGCTGATTGCGCGCGTCCAGCCGCGGACGCCGACCGCTCATCGCCACGCCGACCAGCCCGATTAGCAGCAAGAACAAGGTCGCCGAGTAGAAAAACGACCGAGCGGCGAAAAAATCGTTCTGAGAGACGGCGAAAAAGGCCGGCAGGTACATCGCCAAAGCAGCGACGCCGGCCATTTGCAGGAAAAGCGGAAGTCGGCTGAGCCAAGCGCGCATGGATCAGAAGAAGTCGATGGAGACCTGCAACAGCCTCTCGACTTCGGGGACATCGCTGGACATGGCAAAAAGCGTAATTACGTCGTTTTCTTCGATCCGCGTCTGACCGGTCGGCTTGATCACTTTGCCGTCCTTCATCACGGCCCCGACCAACACGCCTTCGGGAAAATCGATGTCACGGATCATCTTGCCCGAGATGGGTGAGGTTGACAGCACCTGCGCCTCGATCACCTCGGCCTCGGCGTCGCCGATGGAATAAACCACCCGAACACGCCCATGCCGGATATGGCGCAGGATCGATGAGACGGTCGTCTGGCGCGGGTTGATATAGGCGTCGATATTCAACGGCCCCATCAAGGGCAGCAACGTGGGATCATTGACCAGACAGATCGCCATTTTGGCGCCCGCCGCCTTGGCCCGCACAGCCGCCAAAAGATTGGTCTTGTCGTCATCGGTTACCGCCAGAATGGCATCGGCGCGCCCGACGTTTGCCTCGGCCATCATATCGGCGTTCAACCCGTCCCCATGCAGAACGATCGTGCGTTCCAGCGCGTCGGCGGCATTTTCAGCACATTGACGGTTCTTCTCGATCACCTTGGCGCGCACCTTCTCGGTCCGCTCTTCGAGCCGGGTGGCCACGGCCAGCCCGACGTTGCCACCACCGATGATCACAATGCGTTCCTGCTTGCGCGTTGTTTTGCCAAAAATCTCAAGCGCGCGGTTCACATCCTCGATATGCGAAAAGATATAGATCGCATCGCCGACGAAAAGCTGGTCACCGGGGTTTGGCGCAAAAAGCCGCCCCCCGCGGCGCACGCCGACGACAATGGCGCGCAAGGTCGAGAAAAGGTCGGTCAGCTGGCGCAAGGGCGTGTTCACCACCGGACAGTCTTCGTCCAGCATCAGGCCCAAAAGCTGCGCGCGCCCTTCTAGAAACATCTCGGTGTCAAAAGCCGCAGGTGCGTTCAGCCGCCTCAGCGCCGCCTCGGCCACCTCGCGTTCGGGCGAGATCACCACATCGATCGGCATGTGGTCGCGCCGATAAAGGTCGGAATAGATCGCCGTCAGATAGCTTTGCGCCCGCAGACGCGCGATCTTGCGCGGGATGGCAAAGACCGAATGGGCCACCTGACAGGTGACCATATTTACCTCGTCCGAATGGGTGGCCGCGATGATCATATCGGCGTCCCCCGCCCCGGCACGGTCCAGAACATCGGGATAGCTGGCATGGCCCGCGATCCCCTGAACGTCCAGTGTCTCGGTGGCACGACGCACCAGTTCGGGGTTGTTATCAACCACGGTTACGTCGTTTTTTTCGCCCGAAAGATGGCGCGCGATTTGCCAGCCAACCTGACCAGCGCCGCAGATAATGACTTTCATGCCTTACCTTACAGTCCAAGCGATATCATAAGGCCCCTGCATGGCAGAAGCGTGCCAAAGGGTCAATCAGGCGCTGTCGGCCTCGGCGTCCTCGACATAAGCCACCCGCGCGCCGGCCTTGGTCGAGGTCACGACGTTCAGTGATTTCAGCTTGCGGTGCAGCGCCGAGCGTTCCATCCCGACAAAGGTCGCGGTGCGCGAGATATTTCCGCCAAACCGGTTGATCTGGGTCATCAGATACTCGCGCTCAAACAGCTCGCGCGCCTCGCGCAAAGGCAACATTGCAAGGCTTGACGACAGGACCACCCGGTCTTCGCCCTCGCCCGCGTCGTCATTGTTGGGCAATTCGCGCGCTTCGATGGAACCGCTGTCCGAACCCAGGATCAGAACGCGTTCGATCACGTTCTTTAGCTGGCGCACATTCCCGGGCCAGAGCATCGTCTGCAACAGGGCCTCGGCCTCGGTTGCCAGTTTGCGCAGCGGGAGGCCCTGTTCCTTGTTGAAGCCCGCAATAAAGTGCTTGGCCAACTCGGGAATATCCTCGCGCCGGTCCTCAAGCGAGGGCACTATGATCGGCACGACGTTCAGCCGATGGAACAACTCTTCGCGAAAGCTTCCTGTCTGAACTTCCTGGTTCAAGTCCTTGCTAGAGCTGGAAATAACCCGAATGTCGACCCGCACCTTATCGGTTCCGCCAACACGCTGAAACTGTTGGTCGACCAGAACGCGCAGGATCTTGGACTGGGTGCCAAGCGGCATATCGGCCACTTCGTCAAAGTAGAGGATGCCGTTATGCGCCTCTTCCAGAAGACCCGGCTCGACGCCGCGGTCAGCGGTTTCGCGGCCAAAGAGCACCTCTTCCATCCGCTCTGGTTCGACCGAGGCCGAATTGACGCTGACAAAGGGACCTTTGGCGCGGTTCGAGTTGACATGAATATAGCGCGCCGCCACTTCCTTGCCCGCACCCGCAGGCCCGGTCAGCATGACCCGACCGTTGGACTTGGTAACTTTATCCAGATGTGATTTCAATGCCTTGAATGACGAACTTGAACCGATCATCTCGGACGAGGTAACATCCTTACGGCGCAACTGAATGTTTTCGCGGCGCAAACGCGAGGTTTCCATCGCGCGCCCGATCACCACCATCAACTGGTCGATATTAAAGGGCTTTTCGATAAAGTCATATGCGCCCTGCTTGATCGCAGCGACCGCAATCTCGATATTGCCATGGCCCGAAATGATCACCACCGGAATATCGGGATTGTCGCGTTTCACGGTCTTGAGAATGTCGATGCCATCCATCCGGCTGTCTTTCAGCCAGATATCAAGGATCATCAGCGCCGGAGGTTCGGTGTTGATCTGAGCCATGCATTCGTCCGCATTGGCCGCCAGACGGGTGTTATACCCCTCGTCCTTCAAAATATCGGACACCAGCTCTCGAATATCTTTTTCATCGTCGATAATCAGAATATCGCTCATACTAACCAGCCATTTCCTGTTCTAACCCAGTTACTTCAGCACTCTTTATCGGCAAGCTAACCCTTGCCAGCGCGCCCTTATGCGCGCCCTTTTCAAACATCTCGGCATCCACCAGCGACAGCGTGCCGCCATGTTCCTCGATGATCTTCTTTACAATCGGCAATCCCAATCCTGTCCCCTTGTCGCGTGTGGTTACGTAAGGCTCAAACAACCGCGCGCGGTCCTCGGGCAAGCCAATTCCGTTATCCGCGATCTCTATCGTTGCGGTCCCCTCCAAAAGCTCCATGCGGACCCTGATCTGAGGATCAAAGCCGGTATCGCCGCTCTCTTGCCGGGTTTCAATGGCCTCGCCGGCATTCTTGATAAGGTTCGTCAAAGCCTGACTGATCATCGTGCCGTCCAACTCGGCCATGACCACGGTGTCAGGCAGGTTCGAGCTGATAAAAACGCCCGGTTGGCCGGCCTCTTGCAACAAAACCGCATCCGACACCAGCTTGGTCAGATCCAGTTCGCGCCGTTCGGGTTCGGGCATCCGGGCGAATTTGGAAAACTCATCAACAATGCGCCGCAAGTCATTGGTTTGCCGTATAATAACCTCTGTCATCTGTTCCAGAGAGTCGCCATCTTCGCCAACCTTGGGCAGGAACTTTCGTTTCAGCCGTTCGGCCGATAACTGAATGGGTGTCAACGGGTTCTTGATCTCATGCGCGATGCGCCGCGCGACATCACCCCAAGCCGCCATCCGCTGGGCTGCAACCAGATCGGTGACATCATCAAAGGCCACAACATAGCCTTCAAGCGTGCCGTCATCACTGCGCCGCGTCGACAGCCGCACCAAAAGGTTTTCAAGCGTACCGTTGCGGGTCAGCTTGATCTCTTCCTGAGCGACCTCGGCTCGGGTCTGGCGTAGCCGCGCCAAAAGCGCGCCAAACTCGGGCACGGCAACGGCCAAAGCATTGGGGTCTTCGCCGGTTCCCAACGCCAACAGCCGTTCCGCTGAGCGGTTAACAAAAGCCACATTGCCGTCCGGATCCAGACCGATAACCCCCGACGTGACCGACCCCAGCACAGAATCAAAAAGCCTGCGCCGACGCTCAATCTGGCGGTTGTTGTCCAAAAGCGTATCGCGCTGGCCCTTAAGCTGGCGCGTCATCTGGTTGAAATAGCGCCCCAGCATCGCGATCTCGTCGTCGCCCTCTTCTTCCAGAACCTGCACTTCGAGGTCCCCGGTTCCAACCCGCTGGGCCGCCCCGGCCAGACGTCCCACGGGCCGCGACAGCCGTTCGGCGAACCACAGTCCCAGCCAGATCGACGCCAGAATAAGGACCAGGGCAAAGCCAAGGTAAATCAGGCCAAATTCGAACAGGCGCCGTCCGCGATCGGTTTCCAGCTGTTGATAAAACAGCGCTGATTTCTGCGTGTCATCCAGAAGGTTCAGAATGTCGCCATCCACATTGCGCGAGACGTAAAGATAGCGATCGGGAAAGCCGTCCAGCGCCAAGAGCACCCGGAATTCATTGTTGTCCCAATCCTTGATCAGAACAATCTCGCCATTGGTTGCGCGCGTAATTTCTGGGGACGATGGTGGCTCAAAATCAAATAGATAAGACCGCTCGCCGCGCGCTTCTATCTCGGCCGTGCCGTTGATCACAAACGCCTCGCGCAGGCCCCGCTGAACCTGGGCCTGCCCTTGGGTCAAAAGCTGGCGCAGATCGCCGTTCGACAAAAAGAAATTTTGCTGCCGCGCCCGCGTCAGATACCTCGAAAGGGCCAGAGTATCCTGCGTCAGATCGCGGGTTTGTTCATCCTGATAGGCCTCTGCTGCGGCAAGTGAATTGCCGACCACTTGCCGGACACGGTCTGAAAACCACCCTTCGACACCCATGTTGATCGTCAGCCCCGCAAAGACCGCCACCAGAACCGTCGGGATCAGCGCCAAAAGCGCAAAGACACCGGTCAGCCGCAGGTGCAGCCGCGATCCCGCTGAGCGCGCACGCCGCGCCGCAATCATCTGGGCCACGCGGCCCAGGACAAGGGCCGCAACCACCAGAATATAGACGAGGTCAGCCAAAAGAACGCCGCGCAGTGCCCGGTCGGTGCCTGAGCTGTCCAGCGGTCCAAGGACAAGGAAGGTCAAAAAGGCCAAAACCGGCCCCAGAATCACAAGACCCAGCGTTGCCGCGTTCTGAACGCGTCGCTGTCGCCGCAAGCGGCTGACCTTTTCCCAGGCTGAACTTTTTCCCAGGCTCCGCAAATGGGATGCCTCTTCCTGAACAATACCGCCGTCATACCCGCCGTCCTGCAGAATCTGCGTTCCGTCAGCAACAGATATGTTGCCCTTTTACATCAACCGGCGGCGGCGTGTCACGTGGATATCGAGCTCGGTTATCTTCTTACGCAACGTATTGCGGTTAATGCCCAGCAAATCGGCACATTTAGCCTGATTTCCACTGGTTGCATCCAAGGCAATTTCAATCAGCGGAAGCTCGACTTCGCGTAAAATCCGCTGATATAGCCCCGGCGGAGGTAGCTCTCCGGCGTGCAGATCGAAATAACGCCGCAGGTGTTTGCCCACCGAGGCCGATAGTTTGTCGCCCTCTCCACCACTGACCAAAGGTTCGACCGCGGGCTGATTGCTGAGCACCGCTTCGACCTCGGCGCGGGTGATCACCGGCTCGGTCGCCGTGACCACAAGATGACGGATCGTGTTTTCCAACTGGCGCACATTGCCGGGCCAGCTGTAGGCGCGCATCAGCTCCATCGCGTCTTCGCTCAGCTGGCGCAGAGCATGCCCTTCGCGGTCAGCCCGCGCCAGAAAACTTTCGGCCAAAAGCGGGATGTCATCGACCCGAACCCGCAAACTGGGCACCGACAGGGTCACGCCGCCCAAGCGGTAAAACAGGTCCTGACGGAAACCGCCGGCTTCCATCCTGGCCGACAGATTGACCTGGCTGGAGGCCATTACACGCGGCGCAGTATCGCCAAAAGCATCCAGCATCCGCACCAGCCGGGCCTGAGTTGCTTCGTCCAGATCGCCAACCTCGTCAAACAAGATGGACCCGCCGCGCGCCCGTGACAGAACCGTCGTCGGCCCGTCGATCGCCATCAGGTCCGACACGGTCGCCACCACAAACGGCAGGCTGCGCCGATCCGAAAAGTCATGAATTGCACGCGCGATCAGTGACTTGCCAGTCCCGCTTTCACCTGAGATCAGCACCGACAGATCAGTGTTCATCACCCGCGCCACCAACCGGTATAGCCCCTGCATCGCAACCGTTCGCCCCACCAACGGCAGATCGCCCGAGGCATCGGGCGTGTCCACACGCTGAACCGGGGCCCGGCGCTTGACCTCAAGCGCGCGCGCGGCCCGCTTCATCAGATCGGGCAGATCAAAGGGCTTGGGCAGGTAGTCATAGGCGTCCTTTTCGGTTGCCTGCACCGCCGTAGTGATCGTGTTCTGGGCCGAGATTACGATGACCGGCAGGCCGGGCCGCCGCGCCATGATATCGGGCAGCGCCTCAAGCCCGTTGCCATCGGGCATGATGACATCCGAAATCACCAGATCCCCCTTGCCCTCATCAACCCAGCGCATCAGCGTCACCATCGACGAGGTCGCGTGCACCTTGCACCCTGCGCGCGTCAGCGCCTGTGTCAGGACTGTCCGGATCGTGCGATCATCATCGGCAACCAGTACTGTTCCGTCCATCAGGTTTTCTCCTCAGATTTTGGGGCAACGGGCAAGGACACACGAAAGACTGTGCGTCCCGGCACGCTTTCGACACCGATCCAGCCTTCATGTTCGGTAATGATCTTGGAGACCAGCGCCAGACCCAGGCCGGTGCCATTCTCGCGCCCGGACACGAAGGGCTCAAAAATGTCGCCGGCAATTTCGGGCGGCAAGCCCGGGCCATCGTCGATGATCTCAATCTGCAGGGGCACTGGACGACCTGTGCCATCCTTGCGCCGAAGCCGCAGCGATTGTTCGTAATAGGTATGAATGCGCAGGGTGCCCGCGCTGTTGCCGCCGCGTTGGGCTGCCTCGGCTGCGTTCTTTAGAAGGTTCAGGAACACCTGTAACAACTGATCGCCATCGGCGAAGGTGAGCGGTAGCGAAGGGTCGTAATCTTCGACAATCTTCATATTGGCGGCAAAACCCACCATCGCTGAGCGCCGCGCCCGGTCCAGAAGGTCATGGATATTCACCGCCCGGCGCAGAGGCGGGCGCAGGTTGCCAAATTGCTCAACCTGTTCCAGCAGTTTCACGATCCGGCGGCTTTCTTCGACGATCAGATCGGTCATTTCGCGATCTTCGGCCTCAAGGTTCATCGCCAGAAACTGCGCCGCCCCGGTGATCCCGGCCAGCGGGTTCTTGATTTCATGTGCCAGCATCTCGGCCATGCCAATTGCCGATTTGGCCGCCGATTTGGCCGGCGACATCCGCCCGTTCAACTCGCGCGGTGAAATCAGCAACAAAACCGCTTCGGGGTCACCCGAAATCGGCGCGATCTGAATGTTGCAATGCATCGGCGCGCGCAACCCGCCGCCCACTTCGACATCATTGACGAAAAGCGGCGCGCGCCCGTTTCGGACGCGGGCAAAGGCCTCTTCCAGCGGGGCATCCACCATAACCGTGTCCCAAATGGGCGCGCCCAAAAGCGCCCGCGCCGAAGTGTTCAGAAACCCTTCGGCAGCCGGATTGGTGTCGGTGATCTGGTCGTCGCCGCCCAGAATGAACGCCGGAACCGGCAAGGATGCCCACAAAAGCTTATCGTCGGGGATCATGCCGCCTGCCTTTCGCCGTAGGAAATGGCAGGCCCGATCAGGCGCAACACCTGATCGGTGTCACTTTGCGTCAACACTTCGCGCCGCAGCGCCGAAGGCGTCGCCACCTCGTCCATATACCAGCCCAGATGCTTGCGCGCGACGCGTCCACCCAAGACCGGCCCGTAAAAATCCAGCATCGCGCTGTAGTGCCCACAGACCATGTCGGCAAGTTGTGCGCCCTTTGGCACCTGCGGCGCGGGCGTGCCATAGATCTCGGCCGCGATCTGCGCCAACAGCCACGGACGACCCTGAGCCCCCCGCCCCACCATCACACCATCGGCCCCCGACGCCGCCAGCGCGCGACGCGCGCGTCCGGTCGAGGTGATGTCGCCATTGGCGATAACCGGAATTCTGACCGCGGCCTTGACCCCGGCAATCGCCGCCCAGTCGGCCGTACCTTTGTAAAACTGACAGCGCGTGCGCCCATGAATGGTAAGCATCGCAATGCCCGCCGCCTCGGCCCGCTGCGCCAGATCGGCAGCGTTCAGGCAATCGTGATCCCACCCCAGCCGGGTTTTCAGCGTCACCGGTATATCGACCGCGGTCACGACCGCCTCAACCAAAGTGATCGCATGGGTCAAATCGCGCATCAGCGCCGATCCCGAATAGCCGTTGGTGACCTTCTTGGCAGGGCATCCCATGTTGATATCGATCAGCCTGGCGCCATTGTCTTCGATCATCTTTGCCGCGCGCGCCATCCATTCCGCTTCGCGCCCCGCGATCTGAACCGATGTATTGCCGACATCAAACCCCAGTTCGGCCCGTTCGCGCACGCCGGGCTTGGCCTGAACCATTTCCTGACTGGCCACCATTTCGCTGACCACCAAACCAGCACCAAAGCTTTGCACTAAGTTGCGAAACGGCAAATCGGTGACCCCGGCCAGCGGAGCCAGAAAAACCGGAGGCTCCAACGTCATATGTGCCACTTGAACAGACAGATGATTAATCCTTGTGCAGTTGCCCTTAGCTAGCTCAAACCCCAAGCCATCACAAGAAAACGACGGGAATAAGGGGGGCTCAAACACAATGCGCCTATTTTTTAATCACTTGCGCCGGAACTGCGCGGACCATTGCACGCCGCACGTCTCTGGCCTAAGCCTTGGGCCATGACAAAATCGCACCGCCCCACCAATGCCGCCGTGATTGTCGCCGCCGGGCGTGGCCTGCGCGCAGGTGGTGATCAGCCCAAGCAATGGTGTGATCTTGCAGGTGCGCCTATGGCCGATTCGAGCATACGTGCCTTTCAGAACCACCCCGGCATTGACCAGATCGTTCTGGTTCTGCACCCCGACGACATCGCGGACAAAGCGGATTATGCCCATTGGGACAGGGTTGTGATTTGTTCAGGCGGTGAAACCCGCGATGCATCGGTTCGGGCTGGACTGACAGCCCTCTCAGGGCGCGACATCCGCCATGTCCTGATCCACGACGTGGCGCGCGCTTGTGTCAGCGCCAATCAGATCACGAAGGTGCTTGAGGCACTGGAAACGGCCCAGGGTGCGGCCCCCGCACTGGCGGTTACGGATGCATTGTGGACCGGTCAGGACGGGCGCGTCACCGGCACCCGTGATCGCACCGGGCTATACCGCGCCCAAACACCGCAAGGATTTGATTTTGTGGCTATTAGAGCCGCTCACGCCGCTCATCCCGGTGGCGCGTTGGACGATGTTGAGGTGGCCCGAAGCGCCGGCATAGATGTCGTGATCGTGCCCGGCGACGAAGAGAACATCAAGATCACCCACCCCGGCGATTTCGCACGCGCCAAGGCAATCCTGAAAGGCAAACCCATGAACATCAGGCTGGGCAACGGTTATGACGTGCACCGCTTTGGGCCGGGAAACTCGGTCACGCTTTGCGGCATCGAGATTGCACATGACCGGGGGCTTCAGGGGCATTCCGACGCCGATGTGGCTATGCATGCGGTGACCGATGCAATCTATGGCGCCTTGGCCGAGGGCGATATCGGTCAGCATTTCCCCCCCAGTGATCCGCAATGGAAGGGTGCCGCCAGCCGGATCTTTCTGGAACATGCTGTGGCCCGCGTTCGCGCGCGCGGTTTTCAAGTGTCGAACATTGACTGTACCCTTGTGTGCGAAGAGCCGAAGATCGGCCCGCATGCTCTTGAAATGAGGACTAAAATGGCTGAAATCATGCAAATTGAGATCGACCGCATAAGCGTCAAGGCAACCACGTCCGAACGGCTAGGCTTTACCGGCCGCCAGGAAGGGATTGCAGCGATTGCCACAGCAACACTGGTGACCGCATGAGCCGCCTTGTCGCCACTGTCTTTGGGGTCGGAAACCTGCGCCCCGCACCGGGCACATGGGGATCAGCCGCCGCGATACCGTTGGCATGGGGGCTGCACGGTTTGGGCGGTTTTCCTTTATTTGGCGCAGCCACGATCATCGTCTTTTTCGTCGGCTGGTGGGCTACGGCTGCGGCGACGCGCGGCCAATCCAACCATGACCCGTCCGAGATCGTCATCGACGAGGTTGCAGGCCAGTGGATAGCACTTTGGCCGCTTTCTGCGGGCCTGTGGTTTGCCGGCGCGGCACCCTGGCTGTTCCCCTATCCCGGCTGGGTCGGCGCCTTTCTGCTGTTCCGCCTCTTTGACATTTGGAAGCCCGGGCCGGTCGGTTGGGCCGACGGCATGAACACGCCGCTGGGCGTTATGCTGGATGATGTCATCGCCGGTGTTTTCGCAGCCATCATCGTTAGCATTGCCGCCGCCGTGGCCCACGGAGCGCTGGGATGACCCCAGGCGCGCTTTTGGTGCTCTGTAAGAAGAACGCCCATATGATTGCCGTCGCCGAAAGCTGCACCGGCGGGCTGTTGGCCGGGGCAATCACTTCGGTTGCGGGATCATCCGATATCTTTGACCGCGGGTTCGTGACCTATACCAATGCCGCCAAAGTCCAGATGCTGGGCGTAAAGGACGCCACTTTGGCCGAATATGGCGCGGTTTCGGAACCTGTGGCCATTGAAATGGCCCAGGGCGCGCGCGCCCACTCGGACGCCACCATCACCGTTGCAATCACCGGCATTGCGGGCCCCGGCGGGTCCGAGTTCAAGCCCGAAGGCCGCGTGTGTTTTGCATGGGCGAACGCCGATGACTGCCGCTCCCAGACAATCGAGTTCGGCGCGATCGGGCGCACCGAGGTGCGTAAGGCAGCCGTCGATCATGCCCTCGCTTTGCTGGGTAAAGCGGCATTTCTTCCGCGATCATAATTTGTGCACAACGCCCAATGGCCGCACATATATTAAGCACCTCACAAACTGCTCACGTTTTAAGCGCCCCAGCCACCCGCTGCCACTTTAATTTGCGCCCCACTCTCGTTTGATACCGCAAAACGCAAATTATCATCAAAGGGGATGCAGTGATGAACGGAGCGGACACCGCCTGGATTATAGTAGCGACGGCACTTGTGCTGTTCATGACCTTGCCGGGACTGGCATTGTTTTACGGCGGCCTTGTTCGCGCTCGCAACGTTCTCAGCGTCTTTATGCAATGCTATGCGATCGCATGTTTGATGAGTGTTCTTTGGCTGGTCGCGGGCTATTCCATCGCCTTCGGCCCCGGTGAAAGTGGCCTTTGGGGCGGGCTGGACAAGATGTTCCTTTGGGGCGTCACCGCCGATAGCCTGTCGGGCACCCTGCCCGAGGTTCTGTTTTTCGCCTTTCAGATGACTTTTGCAATCATCACACCCGCCCTGATCGTCGGCGCCTATGTCGAACGCATCGGCTTTGGCTTTGTCCTTCTCTTCTCCAGCCTCTGGATGCTTTTGGTCTATGCACCTGTCGTGCACTGGATCTGGGGGGGCGGCATGTTGTCGGATGGCGGCATCTTTGGCGAAACCGGTGTGCGCGACTTTGCCGGCGGCATCGTGGTGCATGAAACCGCAGGTCTTGCCGCCCTGATCCTCGCGATCTTTCTGGGCGCGCGGTCAGACCGCAGCAAACCACCACATAACCCCGGCATGGTTATGATCGGTGCAGCAATGCTGTGGGTCGGATGGTTTGGGTTTAATGGTGGTTCACAACTGGCCGCCGATGGTGGTGCTGCGATGGCACTGACCGTCACCCACATTTCGGCGGCGACCGCATCGCTGAGCTGGGCGCTGTGGGAGCGTATGAAATATGGCAAAGCCTCACTTGTAGGGATCGTGACCGGCACCATTGCGGGTCTGGCCTCTATCACTCCGGCGTCGGGGTTTGTCGGCCCGGTTGAGGCGCTGATCATCGGCGCGGTCGCAGGGGTTCTGTGCCAGGAGGCCGTCTATTTCATTCGCAACCGGGTCCGGATCGACGACACGCTGGATGTCTTTGCCGTCCACGGTGTTGGCGGCATCTTTGGCACGATCATGATTGCGATCTTCGGCGCAGGTACGTGGGCCGCTCAGCTGGGTGGCTTGGCCATTGTGGGTGTTTTCACCACCGTGATGACGGTCATTCTGATCAAGCTGGTTGGTCTGATCACACCGTTGCGCGTTGACACCGAAACCGAACGTCAGGGCCTTGACCTGACCGTCCACGGCGAACGCGCGTATGAATTCAACTCGTAAGCTGACGCTTTAAGGCGATGCGTGGCGGTCCCATCCAACAGGTGGGCCCGTTTTTTAGTCAAACCGTCAGGACACCCGTTAATCCGGCCAGATCGCGCCCATTGACCGCACGCCACAATGCCTCTGCCCGCTCCGCGCCCAGTATAGACGCCGCTTTGGCGGCAAGCCGGGCCTCGCGCGCAGGTAAGGTGATCGGTGCCAGAAGGTCGTGAAACCCCAGGCTGGATGACCCATCTTTCAGCGTGACCCGCAGATTTGCCTGCGTTTCGGTCAGCTTTGCACTTTGGGTCACCGTGACCCGATCCGCCCAGGCACTTAAGCTGGGATCCTTTGCCAGATCATCGGCAAAACTATCGGGGTTTCCCGTATCCACGCCCGCCAGAACCATCGCTATGATCACCTTGTAGCTGAACTTGGCTTCCAGCCCCGTGTCGGCCCTTGGCTTGTTGCAAACAGTCATCCACGCAGGATGCGTTTCGATCGCGATCTGATCGACCTCCAAAGGGTCGGGGTTGAGCACCAAAAGCGCCTCAATCGCGGCATGTGTGCCGTGGCAGCAGGCATGAAACTTGTGGCTGACGCCCTCAAAAAGGTAACTGTTGCCGATACCGTCAAAGGCCTGTGCAACGGCCAGACCGGCGTGGGACGAACCAAAGCCCTGCGCGACGTCCATCGCTTGGGGGTTCGACACCATCCCCTGCGCGGCAAGGCGCGCCACCTCGACCCCGGTTTCAGCGGCAATACCTGCGTTATAGGGTTTTCCCATTGTCCCGAATTGTGATTTCAGCCCCGATGCGCGCGTCGCAGCCAAGCCAAGTGCGTGCACCGTTTGGTCGTGATTGAGGCGCAACAGCCGGGCCGCAGCCAAAGCCGCGCCAAAAGCCCCCGCCGTCGCCGTCTGGTGAAACCCGGTCAGATAGTGATCCCGCCCCAGCCACAGACCGACCCGGACGCTGGCCTCGACCCCGATCAGAACCGCGTCGATCACCGCCTCAACATCCGCCTGCGTCGTTTCGGCCAGCGCCAATGCCGCCGGTACAACGGCCACCGAAGGATGCCCAATATGGGCAAAATGTGTATCGTCATAGTCCAGAGCATGCGAAGTGGTGCCATTGGCCAGCGCCGCAGCCCGCGCAGGCACCAGACCTCCACCGAACAGGCTGGCCTCGGGGCGCCCGCCATCCTCGATCACGCGACTTTTCAGGATCCGGGCGACCGGCTCATCCACACCGGCCAGGCCACAGGCCGCCCAGTCAAAGATCGACAGGCGCACCATCTGGCGCGCGTCTTCGCAATCCCGCGGCGTCGATCTGCCGAACTCTGCCAGAATATCTGAGATCTGCATGGCGCACCTCTATTTCCCACCGTAAAGCGCATCCGCGCGCCGTTCGAACGCACGCACGATCCGTTGCATCGCGTCATTAAAGACCACACCGACCACGCCCCGCAGGATTGCATTGCGAAATTCGAAATCCACAAAGAAATCCACGTCACACCCGGTTTCAGTGTCGCGAAATCCCCATGTCGACTTCATATGGCTGAACGGTCCATCCAGATACTCGGTATCGATCTTCATCTCTTCGAGATACAGCGTCACCTTGCTGCCAAATACTTCGCGAAAGACTTTGAACGAGATCACCAACTCGGCGATCATCACCTCGGCCGTTCCCTGAGATTTGCGCGATTTGATCCGCGCCGCCGCACACCACGGCAGAAATTCAGGATAGCGCGCGACATCTGCGACAAGATCGTACATCTGAGCCGCCGAATAGGGCATTTTCCGTGTTTCCTGATGCGTCGGCATCCGATACTCCCATTGTAGTCGGGCAAGGTGTCGTAAACTCTGCCCCGGAATTCAAGGGGGATAGATGGCCAGACGACCATATGTCATCGACGAGCTGATTTCAGCCAAGTCGATCGCTGCACGTGTAGAAACGCTTGCCAAAGAAATTGAAACCGCCTTTGCGGGCACCGACAAACTGATTGTTGTGGGGCTTTTGCGCGGATCGTTTGTCTTTATCGCCGATCTGGTGCGCGAGTTGGAACTGCCGGTCGAGGTCGACTTCCTTGAGGCGTCCTCCTACGGGGATGAAACAACCTCAAGCCGTGAGGTGCGCATCCTCAAAGACCTGCGCGGCGAAATCGGCGGGCGCGATGTTCTGGTTGTCGAAGACATCGTCGACACCGGTTTCACGCTGAAACACGTGCTTGGGCTTTTGGAAACGCGCGCGCCTCGGCGGCTTGAAACCATCGCCCTTCTGGATAAACCCGCGCGCCGCGAGGTCGATATCAAAGCCACCTGGACCGGCTTTGAGATCCCTGATGCCTTTGTCGTGGGCTATGGCATCGATTTCGCCCAGCGGAACCGCAACCTGCCCTATATTGGCACCGTTCGGTTCACCGAATGAATTTCCGCTGGCTCTTGCGCATGTCGCGGTGGGCAAAAAACCCACCCTCAGAGGGCCGCGTGAAATTTGTCTTTGCGATCATTGCGATCTGCCTTGTTCTTTATGGGTTCGAGCGGATTTATGGCTGGCCTGAGTGGCTGACACCGCAAGCCACGCCCAAGGGCCGGATCAGCCGCTAGCGCCCGGCCAAGGCGCGCGCATCCTGCCACAGGGCGTCGGCCAGGTTTTCGCGCAAACGCCGCAGCCGTGGACCATGCGCCAGGTCAACGTGACTGGCCACCCATATGGGCACCTGCATCGGCGGCACGACACCCGGCATACGGGTCAGACGCGGGTCCGGGTCCCCCAAAACGCACGGCAGGATTACGCGCCCCTGCCCCATCGCCGCCATTTCGCGCAGCACCAGAAAACTGTCACCCGAGCCTGATATCTGATCTTTTGAAACGTGCTGTGACATCCATTCGGCTGCCACCGACCGGCTAAGCGACCCCATCAGGCCCAACCATTTTTGCGGCGCGCCTGCGCCCGCATAGACGTCAAAACCCAATTCGCCTGCGCGCACCCCGAAAAGGTCGGGCGACAGGTCGTTGGTTGGGCGCACTGCGATATCGGCCATCAGTCGCGACATATCCAAAGGCGTGTTCGAGCATATAATTTCCAGCGAAAGCCCATCGGCCTGACCTGCAAGCCGCGCCATGATGGGCGGCAAGATCACCTGACAGAACGTGTCGGTCGAAGTCACACGCATTACGCCCGACAAAGGCGCGATCGTTCCCTTCACAATCCTGTCAACAGACGCCATCGAAGCCTCGACCTCGCGGATGGCCTCGACCAGCCTCATCCGGTCAGGTGGTACCTTATAACCCTGCGCGCCCTTTTCGAACAAAGTGACCCCGTGGTGGTCCTCGAACGCGGAAATACGGCGTAAAACGGTGGCATGGTTCACCCGCAGGGCGCGCGCAGCCCCGCTGACTGTGCCCGCATCGATCACCGCCAAAACAAATTTCAGATCGTCCCAATTCGAGTTGTGCATAAATCGAAGGATACTCTTGAAATTTTAAGAGTGGTATTCCCTTTTTTCACAGGTATCGTCCTTTTAGATTTCAGACCTATGGAGGTGTTTTATGTTATTTTACCCGAAACTCGTCGTCGCCGGTGTTCTTTCTGTTGCCCTGGCCGGATCAGTCTTTGCTGGCAGCCATTCCCAGGCTCAGAATGAGGCGGCAATCAAGGCACGTCAGGCGCATATGGACCTCTATGGATTTAACATGGCAACCCTTGGCGGAATGGCTCAGGGAAAGATCGACTATGATGCGAATGCCGCCCAGGCGGCCGCTTCGAACATCAAGGCCCTAAGCGGAATGAACCAGATGGCCTATTGGCTGCCCGGATCTGACAGCGAAGCCATGTTCGACACCCGTGCCCTCCCCGAGCTTTGGGGTAACATCGACGATGTGATTGCAAAATCCAAAGCGTTGAATGATGCCGCAACGGCAATGGACGCGGCTGCAGGCAAGGACCTTGCCTCGCTTCAGGACGCGATCCGACCCTTGGGCGGTGCTTGCGGCGCGTGCCACAAGGCCTATCGCAAACCAGAATCCTAAGAACCCGATCCGCCGTGCGTCTCTAACGGGGCGCACGGCGACCCTTGCCCTCACGCCTATCTGGTAAGTTTTGCCCATGATGCGATTGCTGCGCGCGGCGCTCATTTTGCTCCCCATCGGACTTGCCGCCTTTTGGTGGATCAGCCGCCCCGAAAGCGTCTCGGCCGCGGCCCTTGCAGGCCTTGAAGGCGATCCCGTCAGAGGCCGCGAGGTTTTCTTTGCCGCAGGCTGTGCCGGATGCCACGCCGCCCCCAACGCCGTTGGAGAAGACTTTTTGAAACTGGCTGGCGGACGCCAGTTTCCATCTGACTTCGGGACGTTTGTGGCGCCCAACATCTCGCCCGATCCAGAGTTTGGCATCGGTCGCTGGACAGACGCCCAACTGGTAACCGCAATCATGAATGGCGTCTCACCCAAGGGCGAACACTACTACCCCGCCTTCCCGTATGGCACCTACGCCAAGGCCGAACCCTCGGACATCCTGTCCCTTATCGCCTTCATGCGAACCCTGCCGCCTGTCGCCACCCCCAGCCAGCCCCACAAAGTCAGCTTTCCCTTCAATATTCGCCGAAGCCTTGGCATCTGGAAGGTCCTCTTTCAGGGCAATGGCTGGGTCATAAATGCGCCCAAAACCGATGAGGAATTCAAAGGCCGCTATCTGGTCGAAGCCTTGGGTCATTGCGCAGAATGCCACACACCGAGAAACGCGCTTGGCGGGCTAGAGATCAAAAACTGGATGACCGGCGCCCCGATCCCCGGCAAGGCCAGCGGTAAAACCCCGGGCATTACCCCCGCTCAACTGGATTGGAGCGCGGCAGACATCGCAGAATACCTAAAAAGCGGCTTCACCCCGACGTTTGACACGGCCGGCGGCGAAATGGTGACCGTAATTGAAAGCACCTCAATGCTCACCGACAACGACCGCCGGGCAATTGCGCTCTATATTAAGGGACTACCCACACCATAGCCGCGCAAATGCCTTCGGCGAGAGTACTTGTGCAAAGAAGAATGGGCCCGTTTCTTCTTTGAGAAATACTCCGGGGGTGCGGGGGCAGCGCCCCCGCGTGAAACCAGAAACTAGCCTCACTACTTAGTGTTTGCTGTTGGTGAATTTTTCCTGACGCGCCTTTTGAAGCCGCGCAAAGTCGTCGCCTGCGTGATACGACGAACGCGTAAGCGGCGTCGCGGACACCATCAGAAACCCTTTTCCGTATGCGGCCTTCTCGTAGGCTGCGAATTCTTCGGGCTTCACAAAGCGATCAACCCTGTGGTGTTTCGGCGTCGGTTGAAGGTATTGGCCGATCGTCAGAAAGTCGATGTCGGCGGCGCGCATATCATCCATGACCTGACCGACAGACTGGCGATCTTCGCCCAGCCCCACCATGATCCCCGACTTCGTAAACATCGTCGGGTCCAGTTCTTTCACACGCTGCAACAACCGCAGAGAATGAAAATAGCGCGCGCCGGGGCGAACTTCGGGATAAAGGCCAGGCACCGTTTCCAGGTTGTGGTTAAACACATCCGGCTTAGCAGCTACGACGGTTTCAAGCACTTCTGGCGCGCATTTCAGGAAATCAGGCGTCAGGATTTCGATCGTAGTACCGGGCGATTGGCGCCGCACGGCGCGGATCGTCTGGGCAAAGTGTTCTGCCCCGCCGTCTTTAACGTCGTCACGATCTACACTGGTGATCACCACATGTTTCAGCCCAAGTTTCTTGACGGCATCGGCAACGCGCCCCGGTTCAAAGACGTCCAGATCTTCGGGTGGTTTGCCCGTGGCAATGTTGCAGAACGTGCAGGCCCGCGTACACACCTCACCCATGATCATCATGGTCGCATGGCCCTGGCTCCAGCATTCGCCGACATTGGGACAGCCCGCCTCTTCGCACACTGTTACCAGTTTATGCTCGCGCATGATGTCACGTGTCTGCTTGTACCCCGCCGAAGTAGGCGCCTTGACGCGAATCCAGTCAGGCTTGCGCGGCTGGGCATTGTCTGGTCGGCGCGCTTTTTCGGGGTGGCGCTGTTGGGGTATCTTCAGGTCGCGCATAATTTGCTCTCGGTCCTCGTGGCTTTGACACGATATACCCTGCCCGCGCGCGAATGTCCCGCGCGAACAGGGTACCGAATTGCAGGTCTGCACGAAATGCATGGCCCTCTGGACCGCCGCCCCATGTCCGACGGTCCTAACCGATTAGGGGTGCCTTACCATCATTTGTCATCTCATAGTGCCTTTTGAGCCGCTGCAATGCGATCCGCAGCACAATTTTACCCGACCTCGCCGACCAGCCCATCCGCTTTTCGGCCGTCTCCATCCCTTCCAGAAAACAGCAACACCGCAGCACGACATCCCCCAGACCCGGACCCAGATCTTTAAGTGCTGCCATCACCCGGTCGCGCGCGCCCGAAGGGCCTGCGGCCAAACCCGCGTCACCTGCAAAACTGCCCCTGTCGCCGCCCGTCAAAAAGCGCTCCCAGTTTTGCGCTACCCGAGGCCCCATCTGTGCCAGTTCGAAATCCTCACGCAGCCGTTCGCCCGCCGCCACAAGGTCATCAGCCAGAAAGTTTCCGCCATTCTTGTCCTTGCGCCGTGCCAATGCCGCCAATGGGCTTTCGGCAAGGTTGTAGCGCAAGCGCTGACTTGCTCCTGTCTCTTCATCGCGAAAGGTCTTTTCACCCCAGATCTTGTGCTGATCGCCAAATTGCGCCGGCGCTTCGGCGAAGCCGCGCGCATTTGCTTGCTCAGCCAAAAGCCGTTTCAGCGCGGCGCGCCCGGCGGCAGTGATCGAGTAGCGCGCGATCTTGCCCGGTGTCGTGCAGTGGATCCAGTCCTTTAGCGCCATGGCCTGAGCGACACGACGGTCCACAACCGCCGTGCGCGTGCTATCGCCACCCGGCAAGTCCCTGACCACAACTGCTTTTTCCAGCTCGGCCACGACGGCCAAAACCGCGCCCGTCTCGCACAGGCGCCGTAATATCCGGCGGCCTTCCTTCTCAATTGTTGCTTCATCCGGTTCGTTCAGAGGGCGGCGCAGTTGTGCTGTCATTTGCGGAATTTCCTTACAATCCTGAGAATTAACCTTGTGAAAATGCACTGCGCCCAGGCGCAATAGTGCTTCATCCACAAGAGGATCGTCGCGGCGATTTTCAAATCGTCTGATCTGACGCAAAACGGTTGATGCATGGCATCCCCTTCGTCGTGCCAAAGCACGAATCGAAAGACCGTTTTCGGTGTGATTTAGGTATGTGCAGGCAGCTTCCGGCACCCATCCAGGCAGGTTTTGCCTAGTTTCTGGTGATTGGGAACTGTTGATCATTTCACGCTCCGGGCCCTGTCAGTTATTAAGATTTTATCCACAATAGTAGCACAACCTAAGGTTGCATTTATTACCGATGTGTTAAAATCCGCGACTATCAACAGCATTGTTTCTATAACCTAAACAATATTGAAACCTGCGAACGCTCATTCAGCCGCAAACGCAACACCCGCTTAGGTTGTGCGCATCATGGCCACGCAACAATAGCGGAGCCGACACCATGACCGACATTCTCAGCCTTCTGAAATCCTTGCACAGACCGCGCCTCCTGATCCGTGCCGCACGGCTGGGACTGGCCGACTACAATCGGGCGCGCGATCTAAAGCGCGTAATGAAAGTGTCCCAGCTTCCAACACCGGGGCGCGCAATCCTGAGCCTGATCAATCGCGAAGCAGAAATCGAAGAAGCCCGCAAAAACGGTCAGGCCAGCTACTCAATCGCCCAGCACGTCGACATTCTGGTTGCAATGATGGGTGAAGCGCGTCTTTTGGCAGCGTCGCGCTAAATGCGGCCGCCAGTTCTTCTTTGCATAAATACTCAAAGCCCGACCGGGATCAGGCGATCCCGCCGGGCTTTTCCAGGCGCGCCTGTTAAACGCGCCCAGTGCAAATCAGACGAAAGCGTCCGGCATTGAAGCCTTTTTACGGGCCACATAATCTGCCAGAGCCTCAGAAATAGCCGGATCAAGCTGCGGTTGTTGGTAATTGTCCAAAAGGTATTTTACCCGCACCGCGGCCAGCGCCTGTGTGTCACGCGCGCCCTCTTCGTCCCAGGTCTCAAACGGCTTGTAGTCAAAGAGGTTCGTGCGCCAGAACGCATCTTTGAAATTGCGCTGAGTGTGATCGCAGCCAAGGTAATGCCCGCCCGGGCCAACCTCGCGGATCGCATCCATCGCTTGTGCGTCCTCATCGATGGCCACACCTTCGGCCATCTTGTGCAGAACGCCCAGCTGGTCCGCGTCCATCACAAATTTCTCGTAGCTGCTGACCAGCCCGCCCTCCAGCCAGCCACAAGCATGCAACATAAAGTTCACGCCCGACAAAAGACCCGCGTTCAGTGAATTGGCCGTCTCATAGGCCGCCTGCGCATCTGGCAGCTTTGACCCGCAAAATGATCCTGCCGACCGGTAGGGCAACCCCATGCGGCGCGCCAATTGGCCAACACCATAAGTGATCTGCGCAGCCTCAGGCGTGCCAAAGGTCGGTGCGCCCGAGTTCATATCGATCGATGTCACAAATGCGCCGAATATCACCGGCGCGCCTGGGCGGATCAATTGAGAATAGGCGACGCCGGCCAAAACCTCGGCCATAACCTGCGTCAGCGTTCCCGCCACCGAAACCGGCGCCATTGCGCCACCCACAATAAACGGAGAGATGATACACGCCTGGTTGGCTGCGGCGTAAACTTCCAGCGCGCCCATCATTGTGCTGTCAAATGTCATGGGCGAATTGATGTTGATCAGCGAGGTCATGACCGTGCGGTCATTGAGGCCGCCAAACAGGATATCCGACATCTCAATCGAATCCTGAGCGCGCACAGGCTCGGTCACCGACCCCATATAGGGTTTGTCCGACAGCGTCATATGCGCGTGCAACATGTCCAGATGACGCTTGTTGACGGGCACATCCGTAGGCTCGCAAACCGTTCCACCTGAATGGTGCAGCCATTTGGACATATAGCCCAGCTTGACGAAATTGCGGAAGTCCTCGATCGTCGCATAGCGCCGCCCACCGGCCAGATCACGCACGAATGGCGGCCCGTAGACCGGCGCCAGTACAAGGCTGCGACCGCCAATTTCGACGTTGCGCTCGGGGTTGCGCGCCTCTTGAACAAAGCCGGAAGGTGCCGTCTGGCACAGTTTCTTGGCCAGCCCTTTAGGCAGACGCACTCGCTCGCCCTGAACATCCGCACCGGCATCGCGCCAGCGGTCCAAAGCGGCTGGGTTTTCAACAAAGGCCACGCCAACCTCTTCCAGCAGCGTCTCTGCATTGGCCTCGATAATCTCCATTGCTTCTTCGCTCAGGATCTCAAGGTTAGGAATGTTGCGGGTTATGAATTTCGCGGTCTCAATCCGAACCGCCGTGCGCTCGGCACGGCGCGCGGCGCCCCCGCCCCCACGTCCACGTTTGCGTGCTGCTGCCTCTGTCATAGCTGGTCCCTCTGATCGCTTGCTGCATCAGATACCTGCAAAACAGCGCCCTTGAGGGTGAATTCCGCCCCTTGTGGTGCGAAAACGACATTCGAGCCCATTCAGAAACTTGCCGCAAATTTCCATGACCACCTTGCAAGCGCGTTCAGGTCTGAATATTGGCTTGCCATGACCCAGACATCCCATGACCGCCTTTTGATCATCGACTTTGGCAGCCAAGTGACGCAGCTTATTGCCCGGCGCCTGCGCGAGTTGAACGTCTATTGCGAAATTCACCCGTTTCAAAAGGTCGATGCGGCCTTTCTGAAAAATTTCGCACCCAAGGCGGTGATCTTTTCGGGTGGCCCTGCCAGCGTCATCGATGCCGGATCGCCCCGCCCGCCGGCCGAGGTTTTTGATCTGGGCGTGCCTATCCTTGGCATCTGCTATGGCCAGCAAGTCATGATGCAAGAGCTGGGCGGCACGGTGGAACGCGGCCACGGAACCGCCGAGTTTGGCCGCGCCTTTGTCACCCCCGCCGAAAAATCGCTCCCGCTGATCGAGGGCTGGTTCACGGCGGGCAAAGAACAGGTCTGGATGAGCCACGGCGATCATGTCGCCAAGATTGCTCCGGGTTTTAAGGTCTACGGCACCTCGCCCAACGCGCCCTTTGCGATCACCGCCGACATTGACCGCCAATTCTACGCCGTTCAGTTCCACCCCGAAGTGCACCACACACCACGCGGCGCGAAACTTTATGAAAACTTCGTCAAACTTGCTGGCTTCAAGGGCGACTGGACGATGGGCGCCTACCGCGAAGAGGCTATTGCGCGCATCCGCGATCAAGTGGGCGACGCCAAGGTCATTTGCGGTCTCTCCGGCGGCGTTGACAGCTCGGTCGCGGCGGTCCTTATTCATGAGGCAATTGGTGATCAACTGACTTGCGTCTTTGTCGATCACGGGCTTTTGCGCAAAGGCGAGGCCCAAGAAGTCGTCACCATGTTCCGCGATCATTACAACATGCCTCTGGTCCACGCGGACGAACAGGAACTGTTCCTGTCCGCCCTCGACGGTCAAAGCGACCCTGAAACCAAACGCAAAATCATCGGCAAGCTCTTTATCGATGTCTTTCAGAAACACGCCTCTGACGTCGGCGGCGCCAAGTTTCTGGCCCAGGGCACACTCTACCCCGATGTGATCGAAAGCGTCAGCTTTTCCGGAGGCCCCTCGGTGACCATCAAAAGCCACCACAATGTCGGTGGTCTGCCCGAGAAAATGGGCCTTCAACTGGTCGAGCCGCTGCGCGAACTTTTCAAAGACGAAGTGCGCGCGCTGGGCCGTGAACTGGGGCTGCCGCCCAGCTTCATCGGCCGCCATCCCTTTCCCGGGCCAGGCCTTGCCATCCGCTGCCCCGGCGAAATCACCCGCCCCAAACTGGATATCCTGCGCGAGGCAGACGCCGTCTATATCGACCAGATCCGCCGGCACGGCCTTTATGACGAGATCTGGCAGGCCTTCGTGGCGATCCTTCCAGTGCGCACCGTTGGCGTGATGGGTGATGGGCGAACCTATGATTTCGCCTGCGCCTTGCGCGCGGTCACCAGCGTCGATGGCATGACCGCTGATTACTATCCCTTCAGCCATGAATTCCTTGGCGAGACCGCCACCCGGATCATCAACGAAGTGCCCGGCATCAATCGCGTCACATATGATATCACCTCAAAGCCGCCCGGCACGATCGAGTGGGAATAGCGCCCCGCCCGGCGAATTGCCTGACCGGGGCGCGCCTTCACTTCTCACGGTCATCGGCGTCCCCGCCTGTACCGCGCTCCCATCGAACGCCTTTAATCTTTCATTTCTCTTAAAATATCCCCGCCGGAGGCGACTTTCTGTCGGACAGAAGAAATTTGTGCCTCCGGCGGGGATACTTACTGAGAAATGAAGCTCCCTTGTTTTACCCTGCCATTCGTGGTGCCTTGCACGGAAATTCAAGGACGTAGAAATGCCCGATAGCCCGCAATCACCTCAGCCGCAGCCATTGCGCGCGGCCCTCTGGATGATCGGCGCCATTGTTTCTTTTTCGTCCATGGCCGTTGCCGGGCGCGCGGTGTCACTGGATCTCGATACATTTGAGTTGATGATGTACCGTTCTATTATTGGCATTGCGATCGTGCTGACGCTTGGCGCCAGTTTCGGGACGCTGGGGCAAGTCAGCAAACGGCGATTAGGCACCCATTTGCTGCGCAACTCTTTTCACTTCGCTGGTCAGAACTTATGGTTCTTCGCGCTCACCATGGCCCCGCTGGCACAGGTTTTCGCTCTGGAATTTACATCGCCCTTGTGGGTAACGCTATTGGCGCCTTTCCTTTTGGGGGAAAAGCTGACCAAGCGGCGCGGTCTTGTGGCTTTGGCCGGGTTCGTAGGTATCCTTATCGTCGCCCGGCCCTTTGGCGGGGCGCTGAACTTGGGCCTGGTTGCGGCGGCGCTTGCGGCGGTCGGTTTCGCGGGCACAACGATCTTTACCAAACGCCTGACACGCACCGAATCGGTGACCTGCATCCTTTTCTATCTGACCGTTATGCAGGCCATTTTGGGCCTTGGCTTTGCTGGATTTGACGGAGACATCGCCTTGCCCAGCCCGTCGACCCTGCCATGGCTCTTGTTGATCGGAGTTGCCGGGCTCTTGGCACATTTCTGTATTACGACCGCCCTGACACTCGCCCCGGCGCTGGTCGTCATCCCCGTTGATTTTGCTCGTCTTCCGGTGATTGCAGCCGTTGGAATGCTATTTTACGGCGAATTTTTGGATGTCTGGGTCTTTCTGGGAGCGGGCATCATTTTCGCAGCAAACTACTACAACATTTGGGCTGAAAGTTCCAAATCAAGAGCCCGGGCCGCAATTTTGTGACGCTACGTCCATTTACCTTGGGTAAACCTTTGTTGACGAGCCGCCTCGAATTATAGCAATCAGATAATAATCTAAACAGACGGGGATGAGACAATGAAACGTTTTGCAATTACAGCCGGGGCTATTTCACTCATAGCCGGTGCTGCACACGCCGGGGGCGTAGATCGCTCCGGACAATCGGTCCGCGCGCTTTTCGAAGAGGGTGGCTCCTCCGGTGCATATGCCGAATTTTCCTTTGGATCCGTCAACCCGACGGCGAACGGAAACTTAGGTGGCGATCCGCTGCAATCGTACACCCAATTGGGGTTCGCCTATAAACAGAACATGGGCGACGCATTTTCAATCGCACTGATCGCCGACCAACCCTTTGGCGCGAGTGTTCAGTACCCTACTGGTGCTCCTTTCGGTGGGTCAGGTGCAAATGTGAAAAGTAGTGCACTCACAGCCGTCGGTCGCTACAAGATGGCGAACAACTTCAGCATCCATGGCGGACTACGGTTTCAAAAGCTGAACGGAACAATCGTATCCGCGCCGGATACACTTATCGCGTCCAGTAAGTACAACGTCGGCTACCTGATCGGTGTTGCGTATGAAAAGCCTGAGATCGCAATGCGCGTTTCGCTGACATACAATAGCAAGATCACGAATAAGATGTCGGGCACTGAAAACGGCGGCCCCATCAACTTCAACATCGTGACACCGCAAAGCTGGAACCTTGAGGCACAGACAGGAATTGCCGCGAACACGCTTTTGTTCGGTTCAATCCGCCATGTCGGCTGGAACGGTTTCAATGTAACCACACCGCGAAAGACCTATGCCAGTTTCACCGGCAACACGACGACTTACAGCATCGGCCTTGGCCGTAAGTTCAACGAAAACTGGTCTGGTGCCGTGACCCTTGGCTACGAAAAGCCGGGCGTGCGCCCAACGACCACAGCGCTTGCGCCGACAACCGGTTCGACAAGCATTGGCCTGGGCGCAACTTACACCAACGGCAACACCAAAATTACCGCTGGTGTGACATATGCCAAACTGGGCGACCAGAACAATGGCGGCGGCATTACCTGGACAGGTAACAAAGCAATTGGTGCTGGCATTCGTGTCGGCGTCAGCTTCTAAATTCAAACGACCCAAGACCAATACCATTCACAAGTTCCGGGGGCTTCTGCATCAGCAGGGGCCCCTTTTGCTTGGCCCATGTTTCGGGTCGCGAAACCTGAGCCTTGGCATTAAGTCAAACCCATGACACCGCAAAAAACACTCACCGGCCGCGCCTGGGCAGAACTGCTGCTGCTGTCGGCAATCTGGGGCGGCTCGTTCTTGTCCGTCCGGCTGGCTCTCAATGAGATCGGGCCGCTGACCACGGTTGCGCACCGGGTCTTTTGGGGGGCGTTGATCCTCTGGCTGGTTATTGCCGCTCGCCGCTTGCCCCTGCCCCGTGATCCGCGGATATGGGTCGGTTTTCTGGTGATGGGCGCGCTGAATAACGTCATCCCCTTTACGCTGCTGACATGGGGCCAACTGCATATCGAAACCGGGCTGACTTCGATCCTGAACTCGACCACGGCGATCTTTGGCATATTGGTGGCGGCGGCCGTCTTTGCCGATGAGCGGCTGACGATCCGGCGGCTGATCGGTGTCACTTTGGGGTTTTGCGGCGTGGCGATTGCAATAGGCCCCGAGGCGCTGATGCGGTTTGACCTACGCTCGATCGCGCAGCTGGCCGTTTTGGGGGCAACACTGTCCTATGCGTTTGCCGGAGCATGGGCGCGCGCACGCCTGTCATCGCTCAGCCCGTTGGTGGCCGCCGCAGGCATGCTGACGGCCAGCGCGCTTTTCATGGTGCCGATGGCCTGGATCACAGAAGGCGCGTTTCGCTTTGATCTGTCCCTCGTCACATGGGGGTCAATCGCCTATATCGCGGGCGCAGCAACCGCTGTGGCCTATCTTCTTTACTACCGGGTTCTGGCGATGGCCGGCAGCGGCAACCTGATGCTTTGCACCCTTCTGATCCCGCCCATAGCCATTGTTTTGGGCGCTGCTGTACTGGGCGAGGCGTTGATGCCCCAGGCCTATGGCGGATTTGTCCTGTTGGCGTTGGGGATGGTTGTTTTGGATGGTCGGGCACTGGCTGCGCTCAGGGGCAAAAAATTCTTCTAGAAGATCGGCGCCTTGCCCGTTACCACAAGGTTCAGACAATCAAGGCGGGATGCATGATCTATAATACGGCGCAAGAGTGGCTGGACGCCCCGCAAAAGCGGGTTCTTTTGTTTGGAATGTCGGGCTTGGGCAAAACGCATCTGGCGAACCTTCTGCGCGGTGGCGGCGGCTGGTTCCATTATTCGGTCGATTACCGGATCGGCACCCGGTACATGGGCGAACACATCGTCGATAACTTCAAAAAAGAGGCCATGAAGACGCCGTTTCTGGCCGAACTTTTGCGATCAGATTCGATCTATATCGCCTCAAACATCACCTTCAACAACCTTGCCCCCTTGTCGAGCTATCTGGGAAAACCGGGGGCGGCGGGAAAAGGCGGTCTTCCATTTTCCGAGTATCAGCACCGGCAGGACCAGCACCGTCTGGCTGAAATTTCGTCTCTTCTGGATAGTGCGCATTTCATCTCTCGCGCCAAGGACCTTTATGACTACGATAACTTTGTCTGTGACAGCGGCGGCTCTATCTGCGAGGTTGTGGACCCTTCGGACCCGCATGACCCGGTTCTGACGACGCTTTCTGAAAATATGCTGATGGTTTGGATCGAAGGCGATGACAGTCACAGCGAAGAACTGGCGCGCCGCTTTGATCGTGCGCCAAAGCCGATGTATTACCAGCCACAGTTTCTGGCCGATAAATGGAAGGAATATTTGAGTATTAACAATGCCAAAGAGAGCGATGTTAATCCAAATGACTTTGTTCGCTGGACATACGCTCAGGCGCTTTCGCATCGCCAACCACGGTATCGCGAAATGGCCAACTGGGGCGTGACGGTCAAAGCGGCCGACGTTGCATCCGTCAAAACGTCCGAGGATTTCAATCAGATGATCGCCGGCGCGCTGACCGCGGCCCTTGCAGCACGCTGATCCTGCCTATATCTCTGCCCCTCCCGACGGAGCACCCTGATGCCAATAACCATTCCCTCTGACCTGCCCGCCTTCAAAGTCCTCTCAAAAGAGGGCGTGATGGTGATGTCAGACAGTGATGCCGCGCGTCAGGACATCCGCCCCTTGCGCATCGGTCTGTTGAACCTGATGCCCAAAAAGATCCAGACCGAGAACCAGTTTGCCCGCCTGATCGGTGCCACCCCGCTTCAGATCGAGCTGAGCCTGATCCGGATGACCGAGCATCAGACCAAGAACACCGCCGCCGAACATATGGAGGCGTTCTATCGCCCCTTCAGCGAAGTGCGTGAGGAAAAGTTTGACGGCCTGATCATCACTGGCGCCCCGATCGAACACCTGCCCTTCACCGAAGTGACCTATTGGCAGGAACTGACCGAGGTCATGAACTGGACCCAGACCAATGTGCATTCCACCTTTGGCGTCTGTTGGGGCGGAATGGCGATGATCAACCATTTCCACGGCGTCCAGAAACATATGCTGGATGCCAAGGCTTTCGGCTGTTTCCGGCACGCAAACCTTGACCAGCAAAGCCCGTATCTGCGGGGCTTTTCCGACGACTGCGTGATCCCTGTCAGCCGCTGGACCGAAATGCGTCAGTCCGAGATCGCCAAGGCCCCGGGCCTCAGGACGCTTTTGGGTTCGGACGAGGTTGGGCCCTGTCTGGTCGAAGATCCGGCACATCGCGCGCTCTATATCTTCAACCATTTCGAGTATGACAGCGACACGCTGAAACAAGAATATGACCGCGACGTATCTGATGGAACACCTGTCAATGTGCCGTTGAATTACTACCCAAATGACAATCCATCGCGCACGCCGCAAAACCGCTGGCGCAGCCATGCCCATTTGCTTTACGGCAACTGGATCAATCAGATTTACCAGTCAACCAGCTATGATCTTTCGAAAATTGGGGCGTAGAACACTCTCGATCGCAGCTCTGGGGGCCGCCATCGGCGCCGGGGTCTTTGTCAGCGACCGCGCCGCCAAGCGCGAAGCCGCCGCCGAAGCGGCCTATCCACCGACCGGTCAGATCCTTAACGTCGACGGCATCAAGGTGCATGCGGATGTCCAAGGCTCGGGGCCCGATCTGGTGCTGATCCACGGCTCATCCGGCAATACCCGCGATTTTACATTCTCTTTGGTCGACAAGCTCAAAGACGACTACCGCGTGATCGTGATCGACCGGCCGGGCCTGGGCTGGACCGACCGTATGAACAAACGCCCCGAAAGCATCACCGATCAGGCCCGCCTGCTTCAGGCCGCAGCCGCCCAACTGGGTGCGACCCGGCCGATCGTTCTGGGCCAAAGCTATGGCGGTGCCGTCGCACTGGCATGGGCCGTCAATCACCCTGACAATCTTGCCGCTCTGGTGCTGGTCGCCGCCGGTTCTCAGCGCTGGCAGGGGGGGCTTTCAGGCTATTATAAACTGACCTCCTCAAAGATCGGCCAGAAGCTCGCCGTGCCCTTCTTTACGGCCTTCGTCGGGCGCGCCCGGGTCGAGGCCGCACTGGACGAGATTTTTGCACCCCAAACCACACCACCCGGCTACGGCGATTACATCGGCGTGGGCCTGACCCTGCGCCGCGCCAGCATTGCCGCAAACGCCGATCAACGTGCCAGCCTCAAGGCTGAGATCACCGCCCAACAGCCACAATACGTCAACATCGGCGTCCCGACCGAGATGATCCACGGCGACGCAGACACAACCGTGCCCCTTGAAATTCACGCTAAACCTCTGGCACGCCAGATCAAGGGCGCCAATCTGGTCACCCTGCCCGGCATCGGCCACATGCCCCACCATGTCGCCCAAGCCGACGTGCGCGCCGCCATCGACCGCGCCGCCACCCGCGCCGGATTGCGCTAAGCGCGCCCCTCGCCCATAGTACCGACAACGACCGGAGGATCATCGATGTCCAAACCCTTTGACGGCGCCATCAGCCGCTTTTTCAAAGAAGCCGCACCCGCCGAAATGCGCCGGGCCATTCTGGAGGCCAACAAAAAGGACATCCTGAACGAAACCTACCCCTATAGCCGCCGCATGCCGCGCAAAGACTACGAAGAGCAGCTTTACGCACTTCAGATTGAACTGGGCAAACTTCAGGCCTGGGTCAATGACAGCGGTGCGCGGGTCACGATTCTGTTTGAGGGGCGCGATGCTGCCGGAAAAGGCGGTACAATCAAACGGTTCCGCGAATTTCTTAATCCACGCGGTGCACAAGTGGTCGCCCTGCCAAAACCCACCGACCGCGAAGCCTCCTCATGGTATTTTCAGCGCTATGTCGCCCATCTGCCGGCGGGCGGCGAAACCGCGTTCTTTGACCGTTCCTGGTACAACCGGGCCGTCGTCGAACGTGTGTTCGAATTCTCGACTGATAGGCAGCGCAAGACCTTCTTCAACCAACTGCCCGCGTTCGAAGGCGCCTTGGTCGAAGATGGCATCCACCTGATAAAATTCTGGCTGAACGTCAGCCGCACAGAACAGTTGCGACGCCTCTTGTCACGCGAAGATGATCCTCTAAAGAACTGGAAACTATCGTGGATTGATGTCGAAGGCCTGAACCGATGGGACGCCTTTTCCAAGGCTATAACTGATACGTTCGAACGCTCTCACAGCACCACAGCCCCCTGGACAATCATCCGCTCTGATGACAAACGGCGCGCCCGGCTTGCTGCCATTCGCAAGGTGCTCTTCCAGATTGACTACGACGGCAAGGACACCACCGTCGCCCATGCCCCCGATCCAGCAATTTGCGGCGGCCCCGACATCTGGGATGTCTAAACGCGGCTATCACCACGGCAACCTGCGCGCCGCCCTGGTCGAGGCCGCCCTCACCCTTATCGAAGAAAAAGGCCCCACCGGCTTTACCCTTTCCGAAGCCGCAAAACGCGCAGGCGTCACCCCCGCGGCCGTCTACCGCCACTTCGCCGGACGCGAAGACCTCATCGCCGAAGCCGCGCGGCAGGGCTATGAGATTTTCGGCGACCTGATGGAGTTCGCCTATGCGGGCGGCCAACCCTCGGCCCTTGGCGCTTTCGAGGCCACGGGCCGCGCCTATCTGGCCTTCGCGCGAAAATTCCCTGGCCATTACGTCGCGATGTTTGAAAGCGGCATTTCGATCAACCGAACGCCCGAACTGGCACATGTGGCCAACCGCGCACTCGGCGTTCTGCAAAAGGCAGCAAGCGATCTGTCACAACATATCCCTGCTGACAAACGCCCCCCCGCTCAGATGTTCTCTGCCCATATATGGGCAATGAGCCACGGCGTTGTCGAACTTTTCGCCCGCGGCTCCCCCGGCACCAAAAGCCCGTTTCCACCCGAGGATCTGCTCGAGACAGGCATCGGCATTTACCTGCGTGGCCTCGGGCTGATCCCACCGGACGAATAGGGTCTCTCAGCCCTTTTTACAGCCCTAGTTGCGGCCCTTCTTTGTGGCGAAAATATCCCCGCCGGAGGCTCCCCCGGCAAGTCAATTGCAACACGGCCCCTATTTAGGGACGGCCACTACGTAAAGAACGACAAGATGATCTTGTCGCCGTCCTTCATCTCATAGTTCTCGCCTGCATCCGTCTCAGTTCCGTTGACCGACATGATCACCCGCGATCCATAATCAACAAAGGATCTACCCCAGATCGCAAAGAACGTCCCCAGCCGCGCATCATCACGCGTCACACGGCCCGGAAATTCCAGATGAACTTCGCCGTTGGCGTCATGGGTATGCATCCCTGCCATCCCGTGGCGGGCATCAAACGTAGGTTTTCCTGCGAACCCCGCGCCAACGCCGATGTCACCCGGAACAGGCTGGCGCGCGCCGTTGACATAAATTTCAAGATCGACGTGCCAGTGCAAACCACCCGTGGCAATCACATCCGTCGGAGCCGTCGTTTCGACCCCGCCTGCCGCCACCTCTTGCACTTTGGGCGTCATGGCCCACCAGGCACCGCCGGCCGCAATCACAGCCAGAACCGCGCCTACAACAATCGTTTTGTTCATCAGGTTTTCCCTTTATCGTCGTTCATATTCTGCAAGTTTGAGCGGGGCCTCCAGCCTAACCGATATTGGCCAGAAACGGAAAAGTGCCCAGCATCCAATAGGCCATGCGCGACAGTTGGCCGGTCATCACGGCCAGCCCCATCAACACCATGATTACACCCGCACCCTTGTAAAGGAACCGGCCCGCGCGCCCGATCCCGCGCACCCGCGCGGCGATCACATCCGTAAAGAAGGCCGCAAAAAGAAACGGAACACCCAGCCCCGCCGAGTAGATCGCCAATAGCCAGATACCGTCTGACAGACTGGCGGTATTGGCGCTGACCGTCAGGATCGCGCCCAGAATTGGCCCAATGCAAGGCGTCCAGCCAAAGGCAAACGCCAGCCCCAGCACATATGCACCCAAAGGTCGACCGCCGGGGATATCCAGATTGAACCTCGTATCGCGATAAAGGGCTCCAAACCGGAAAACGCCCAACATCACCAGTCCAAAGACGATGATGATCGCGCCACCCAAAAGGTTCAGCTCGGTCCGCCAGGTTAACAGCAGCGACCCCAGCGCGCTTGCCCCGGCGCCAAGGGCCACGAAAACGGTCGAAAAACCAAGAACGAAACAGGCGCTCAACCCCAGCGCCCCTGCCCGCTTGGCCAGTGCGCGCCCCGGTCGCGTCGCCTGTCCCGGCTGCCCCGCAATGTAAGAGACATAGCCCGGCACCAGTGGCAGGACACAAGGTGACAGGAACGAGATCGCTCCTGCCAGGAAAGCCGCAAAAATTCCGATGCCCGAGATGTCCAAGTTCTACCGCCTGCGTTGAGTTTCAAAAATGCCGATCAGATCAGTCAAAAGTCGCCTTGACCCGCGCCCACCAGCCATCATCGCCCGGCACATGCGGGCCGACATTCAAAAGCCCGTTGATATAAAGAACCGCGTTATTGGTCTCAAACTCGAGCCCATGAAACTTGGCCGCCAGCATCCCCTCACGGTCAACGATATATGTAACTGCCGCATGGGTCTGAACCTCGCCATCTTCAGACGGCGTGAACCGCAGCCCGAATTTTTTGGCCAGATCGCGGGTCGATGCCTCGGCGGCACCCGGATTGCGGGTCAAAAAGGTCCAATTGGACGCATCCAGCCCATGCCATTCGTCGTATGAGCGCATCACCTTGTTGTCGTCTTTGACCGGGTCGGTCGTCACAGAAACGAACTGAACCATGTCTTTCATAGGAGAGGCGTTGATCTTGGTCTGTACCTCGGCGATCTTTTCGGCATGCAGCGGGCAGACATCCGTGCAGCTGGCATAGACAAAGAACAAGACCACGATCTTGCCCTTGAACTCGTCCAGCATGACAACCTTGCCGTCGGCATCGCTCAATGAGAACTTGGGCGCGGCAACACCTGCCATCGGCTGAAAATATTCTTCGCGCTTGAAAAATTCATCGTCCAGCGCCTTGACCGTCTGATGCGCAAATGCAGGCGCGGCCAGAAGAGTTGCAAGGGCGAAAAATGCAAGGTGGTAAGAAGGCAGGCGGATCATTTGCGGCTCACTTTAGTTGCTTGGTAGTCGACCACAGTCTGGACCCCATCACAGCCCCAAGCGCCACTGTCAAAAGCGTCGCACCGGCGGGCGCCGACCATGCGGCAGGTCACTCTGTGAACCCCTTCAAAAAGGCCACCATCTTTGGGTCATCCCATTCCGCAGGCCCGTTCAGTCTACCGATCTCGCGGCCCTCGGCATTGATCAGGATCGTCGCGGGCAAACCGAAGGCCCGCAAAGCCGTCGCCGCCAGCATCGTCTGATCGACGTAAATTTCGAGGTTTTGAACCTTGATCCGGTCGAAAAACGCGCGCACGACCGGGGCGCCTTTGCGGTCAATCGATAAGGTCAGAACCTTGATCTTATCTGCTCCCAACTCGGCCTGTAGCCGGTCCAGCGTTGGCATTTCCTTGACGCAAGGCGGGCACCACGTCGCCCAGATATTGACCAACAGGACCTGCCCGCGAAAATCCGACAGGCTCAGCTTTTTGCCCGCCTCGTTCTTAAACCGAACGTTGGGCACATCCTGAGGCGCGTTGTGCACGGCAAACGCCTGTTGCGAAACCGCGGCCGTGGCCAGGCCGGATGCGATCAGAAACCCAAGAGCCAGCGCCAGATGTTTCATCGCTGCACTCCTGACGCGGCCATAAGCTGACGCACCAGCGGCAGCAATCTTTCTTCTAGAATCTGGGGAGTTATCTGTCCGACCTGACGATAGGCGATGGTGCCATCGGCATCAATCACATAGGTCTCGGGCACACCATAAACGCCCCATTCGATCCCGGCCCGCCCGTCCAGATCGGCGCCCAGCAAAGTGTAAGGATCACCCAGTTCGGCCAGCCATGCCTCGGCCTGATCCGGCTTGTCCTTATAGTTCATACCATAAAGCGGCACCTCGCCGGTTTTGGACAGCGCCATGAACAACGGGTGTTCGGCCCGGCAGGGCACACACCACGAAGCAAAGACATTGACCAATGACACCTGCCCCATAAGGTCCGCCGTTTCCAGACCACGGGTCCGACCCTGCACCGCAGGAAGCGAAAACTGGGGTACAGGCTTGCCCACCAGAACCGATGGCAGATCGTCGGACCCCGTCATCAACCCCCAGCCAAAGAGCACGAACAAACCGAACGCCGCCAGCGGCACGATGGCCAACACCGAAATGCCGCCGCGCTTTTCAGAACGCTCGTGATTGTCCGCATCCATCGTGTTTGTCCCACCTGTGACCGGTTTTTGGTGCCTTTGGGTGCGCACCCTAGAACCTTCCGCCTGATGGAGGTCAATACACAGCTTGTTCACGTGAATGTGACGCCGCCAGATGATGCGCGCAGATCGCCCGTCAGGCACCTCAATTGAGCATCAGGCCGGGCCCAGATAATGCCAAAAACTCAACAGATCCGTAAATTGACCCCTCCCCGCACGGGGCTTATATGACCACAACCACGGGCCAACATCACTCTTCGGGGATGGTCCGATAAATTGTCGCACCGGGGTTTGCATCGCACCACGGGTGTTCTAGGCCAAGGCAGCGGCAAAATCTGTCGCGCAAACAACGGCAAAACCTGTGCATTTAAAACACCTTCCGACTTGTGCGGTTGTTGTAACCGTACTTTTGACTGTGACACCGGCACTTGCCCACGGCGGGCAGGAGCTGACGGATGAAAACCTCTGGCAAGCATGGCGATTGACGCCCGAAGTGACAGGCGCCATTTTGATTGCCCTTGTGATCTATCTTCGCGGCGCGCGGCGTCGCGACATATCAGCGCGCGGCCCCACACTTGGACGGCACCTGATGTTTTTTGCAGGCCTCGCCTCGCTCTTTCTGGCGCTTCAATCGCCGATCGATCCGATGGGCGAGCGCCTGTTTCTGACCCACCAGATCCAGCACCTGCTGCTGCGAATGCTGGGCCCGATGCTGATCGTTCTGGCCCGCCCCGAGGGGACATTGATCAGCGGCCTGCCCCGCGTCCTGCGCCGGCGCGTTCTTGCCCCCATGCTCGCCAATGGCCCTTTGAACGCGGTCTTTCGCACGCTGATGCTGCCTTGGGTCGCCTTCGGCAGCTTTGTCGGAACGCTTTATTTCTGGCAGATCCCTGCGGTTCACAATCTGGCCCTGAGGGTCGAGCCGATCCATTATCTGATGCATATGACGATGATCCTTGCAGGCTTTGTCTTCTTTGCGATGATCTTTGATCGGCGTGACGGGATCGCTGCGGCCTATCATGGCAAGCGCGTCTTTCTGCTTTTTGCGGCAATCCTGTCGAACATATTTCTGGGGGCGCTCACGACGCTGAAAACCGTTGTGCTTTACACCGCTTATGACGCCCCCGGGCGGCTTTTCGGGACCCTTCCGCTGGACGACGAAAGCGGCGGGGGCTACGTCATCTGGGTGCCTGCCAGCATGATGTGCATCATTGCGATAATCATCGTCATGCGGGTCTGGAACGACGCCGAAGAACGCCGCATCCTGCGCCGCTACGAGTGGAGCGGATCAAATACAGCCGCGCTGGAGTTCCCGCAAACCGCGCAAGAGCTGCGTCTGAAAGTGGACACCCCGAACCGGCGGATCGCCCAAAGTCTGGGCCTTGGGGTGATGACGCTTTTCGTCGTCGTCATCGCCACCACCATTTCGATTGTCTATCGCTGATCAGCCATCGGCCCACATCCGCAGAAGGTTGGTCCTGGCCTTGTGCAAACGGTCAAATGCGGCCGTCTTGCCACCCATCTCAAAGGCCTCGCGTGCCGCGACATCCAGATCATGCAGAACCTCGCGCTGGGCCGGGTCGCGCACCCACGATTGCACCCAGCCCACAATGGCCAGCCTTTCGCCCCGCGTGACCGGTGCCACCCGGTGCAGCGCTGAAGTGGGATAAAGGACCGCGTCGCCCGGCGCGGGCCTGAAGACACGTTCTTCTGCGTGGTCCTCCATCACCAACCCTCCGCCGTCGTAGTCGCCAGGCGGCGTCAGGAACAAGGTAAAGGACAGGTCGGTGCGCGCGCCGCCAGTGGTCGCATTGCCCATGATCGCATCATCAACATGGCGGCCATAGCTCATTCCGGGGTCATAGCGCGAAACCATCAACCGAACAAATCGGCGCGGGCGCGCCAGCGACTGAAACAGCTCATTTGCGCCAAGAGCGTTCGCCGCCTTGTCCAGGATCGCCTGAAGCTGCGGCGAGGAAGTGGCCTGTTGGTTGTCCTTGACGTCCCGCGCAAAGCGTCCCGCCGTTGCCCGCCCGTCCTGAAAGGTCAGATCGCCACAAGCTTCGGCCAAGGCCCCAACCTCTGTCGCACTCAGGATGTCCCCAATAACGGCTACCATGTGCTATTTCGCGCCAAGGGCGGCCAGTTCCATGCGCGCGGCGGCGGCGTAAAGCAGGCTTGGGTCAAGCTCGGCAATGCCATTGCCCTGAAGATCGCCAAAGGCGGGCGCCATGCTACTGGCAAGCCCCACAATCCTTTGCGCAGCCTCAGCAACGCGCGCATCGTCTGACGCGGCCAGATGGCCTGCGGTTACGCGGATCGTCTCGACAAAGCCCCAAGCGTCCTGATACTCGCCAAGATCAGAGATCGCAGCATCCTCAACCGCCGCCGAATAGTCGCCAGCGGCGATCCTGGCCAGTTCTGCCAGCGCCAGAAGCCGGTCATGCGCATCACTTGGCGATGCAGCAGCCGCCACATCCACCCCGGCCATAACCTTGTCATAAAGGCGCTCAAGCTCGGCCACCGGCGCATCCGCTTCGGTTGCTGCGCTCAGCGCCGCGAAATCGCCGCGCAGCTCGTCCAGGCCCAGCTCTTTCGCCCGCTCGGCTACCATTTCGTATTTACCGGCAATCGGCTGGCCCATATGCGCGCGCGCAGCCGTCCTGTCACCCTCTTTGGCCAGGGCTAGCCCCACGCGCAACCGGCCCGTCAGATAGCCCAGATCGCGCAGGAAATCGACATCACCCACCATCGCCTGACCACCTTCGCCTTCGCCACCGCCACTGGCCGCGACATTGATCAGAAAGCCGGGACCTGAAGATGCCTGAACGCCGCCGGCCTTTTCCAACACCGACTGTGAGCCAGTATCAGTTGGGCCAGTAACGGGTGCGCCAACGGCCGGAAGTGCAAGTGAAACCGCAACACCGCTCAACGTCAGCATTCGCCGTGCGCTTACCGATCGGGGACCATCTTTGAAAGACATCTTACTTTCCTTTAAATCTGGCCTTTGAATCTGGGGCCAGGTTACCCGAGTCTTTTAGTTGGTTACCCCAGTCCACCCAGCTTTGGCAAGTATCTCTGACTATTTTAGTTCGCAATATAAGCGATACCCCGGACCGCTTAGACCTCGCGCCAGAACCGGCGCGTGAAAAGAACGAAAACCGTCAGCATTTCCAACCGCCCCAGATACATGCCCACAATGAAAATCAGCTTTGCTTCGTCGCTGATGGTGGCAAAATTTCCCGCAGGGCCAATCTTGTCACCGACACCGGGACCGACATTGGCCAAAGCCGTTAACGCCCCGCTGACCGCCGACAGAAAGTCCAGACCGACAAGGCCAAGCGCAACGGCCAAAACCGCAAAAGTTGCGAAGTAGAGTGTGAAAAAAGCGATTACGCCCGAGGCGACGTCGTCGCCCACGGTCTGGCCTTCGTATTTCGTGGTGAAAATCCCGTGGGGCGAATGGACCGACCGGATCTGGGCCCGGACGCTACGATAAAGGATGATCCAGCGCATCGTCTTGGCCCCGCCCGCGGTCGAGCCCGTGCACCCGCCCACAGCGGTCAAAAGCAGAAACGAGGTCGCCGCAAACGGGCCCCATGCGGTGTAATCTGCCGATGCAAACCCCGTGGTCGTCACCACCGACACCACGTTGAACGCCACCAACCGCAGCGCATCCAGAAAGGGCGTGGGCGAGGTCAGCGTCAACCAGAGCGAAAGCCCCATGATCACCACAAATAGCCCGCGGATCAGCCCGAAAACCTGTTCGCTGCGAAAGATGTTGCGGTTGATCGCGCGGATGTACCAGGCAAAGGGCAAGGCCCCCAAAAGCATGAAAACCGTGCCGGTCCATTGCAGGAAGCTGCTGTCAAAGTGGCCAAATGAGGCGTCGTAGTTGGAATAACCACCGGTCGACAGCGTTGTCATTGCATGGGTGATGGCATCAAAAATGCTCATCCCGCCCTCGGCGTAGATCAGCCCGCAAATCCCCATAAGGCCGATATAGACCACCAGCGTTGCAAAGGCGAACTGAGTGGCATTGCGCAGCTCTTTGTCGCCTTTGTCAGAGCTTTCGGTCCGAAAAAGCTGCATGCCTCCGACCTTGAGGATCGGCAAAAGGGCAATGCCCGTCACGATGAACCCCACCCCCCCCACCGCCTGCAATAGCGCGCGCCACAAAAGGATGCCGCGCGGCGTGCTATCCAGACCGGTCATGACTGTGGAACCGGTCGTCGTGATCCCTGACATCGCCTCGAACAGGGCATCCACCGGCGGCAGGGACCACAGATAAAGTGGAAGCGCCCCGGCCAGCGCCGCAATCAGCCAGATCGAAGTGGTCAAGACAAAGGTGTGCAGCCGGTTCAATTCGGGCGACGAGGCCGAGGCCGCAATCGCCAGCATCGCCCCAACAAAGCCTGTCAGGATAAATGCCGTGGCAAAGATCGCGCGGGTTGCCGGGAACAAAATCGCGTCAACGCCCATCAGCCCTGCAAAGAACATCAGAACAATACCATTGACGAAGGCAACAAAGCTCATCGTTCACTTCCCCGCGTGAAGGGCGGCCAACCATGCGCCCCAGGATTGGGCGGCTCAATGGCCCGGATAAGACGTTCCGCAGCGAATGGCAATTGACCACACCCACAACGCTTTTCAAGCGCTCATTTACCGGCGCATGCGAGGGCGCGCAAATCGTGACCCGAACACCCCCCCAGTCGCGCCAGATTTCCACAATATCATGGTGGACAAATGCCGCGCCGGGCGTCATCAGAAAGACCCCATGCCCTGCCAGAAAGCCTTGGGTCGTGGCACCGCAAATCCGCCTTTTTGAAAGGCACTAAGAGGGAATTGGCACGTGACGACAGACGCGGAAAACACCCATTCTATCTATGCAATCGACAGATGGGGCATGGATCTGGCAAAGGTCCTTCCAAATGGCGATCTGGGCCTCAAGAACCCTCTGAAAGAAAACGCGGCCCTGATCAGCCTGCCCAAGCTGGTGCGCGACCTAGAAGAACGCGGCATTCACACGCCGCTTGTCTTGCGTGTCAGCTCGTTTCTGGAACAGGGCATTCGCAATATCAATCAAGGTTTCGCCGAAGCGATTGAGCGCGCGGGTTACAAGGCCCCCTATCGCGGCGTCTTTCCGATCAAGGTAAATCAACAGGCACAAGTCGTTGACCGGATTGTAGAATTTGGTCGCCCGTATTCTTTCGGGCTTGAGGCCGGATCCAAGCCTGAACTGGTAATTGCGCTTTCACACCGGATGGCCAAGGACGCGCTGATCGTCTGTAACGGGGTCAAGGATGCCGAGTTCATTCGTCTGGCGATCCTGTCCCGCAAGCTGGGTTTTAACACGGTGATCGTTCTGGAAAGCCCCAAAGAGCTGGACACGGTTCTGTCGGTTGTCGAGGAACTGGGACAGGAGCCGCTTTTGGGCGTTCGGGTCAAGCTGACCAACCGGATCAGCGGCAACTGGGCCGAAAGTTCGGGCGACAGATCGACCTTTGGAATGAACACCGATCAGATCGTGGCGGTGATCGACAAGCTGAAGGACCGCAGCCTTTTGCATTGCCTTAAGCTTCAGCATTCGCATCTCGGCTCGCAGATCCCTGACGTGAACGATGTGCGCCGCGCCGTGGGCGAGGCTTGCCGGTATTTCGTGGAGCTGATCGGCGAAGGCGCGCCCCTGACCCACCTGGATCTGGGTGGCGGCCTGGGAATTGATTATACCGGCGAAAAAACCGCGTCAGAAAACTCGATCAACTACGGCGTCAAGGAATACTGTGCCAATGTGGTTGAAACCGTTGGCTATGCGATGGACGAAGCGGGTCTGGATCACCCGGTTCTGGTGACCGAAAGCGGCCGCGCGACAGTGGCGACCTCATCCATGTTGATCTTTAATGTGCTTGAAGCCACGCTTTATGACGCCGCAACTGCCCCCAGCCCCGAAGAAGACGACAATCATCTGGTTGTGGATCTGGCCGCAATTGACAGCTATGTCGTGCCCGAGCGCCTGCAGGAATGCATCAACGACGCCAATTTCTACCGCAATGAGCTGCGCGCGCTCTTTCGGCGGGGCTTTATCGGTCTGCGCCAGATGGCCCGCGCCGAGCGTATCTTTCTACACCTGATGGGGCGCATAAAGCAGCTGGCTCCGCCGACCGGTGAGATGCCTGAAATCGACGCCCACCTCGAACAGCTGGCCGACATATACCACTGTAACTTCTCGCTTTTTCAGTCGCTTCCCGATGTCTGGGCGATTGATCAGCTGCACCCTGTGGTGCCATTGCAGAAGTTGAACGAAACGCCTGATCGCCGCGCGGTTCTAAGCGACATCACCTGCGACTCTGATGGCAAGATCAACCGCTTCATTCTGGAAGACGGGATATCGCCCTCACTGCCGGTGCATTCGCTGAAAGAGGATGAAACCTATCTTCTGGGCGTTTTCTTTGTTGGCGCATATCAGGAAACATTGGGCGATCTGCATAACCTTTTTGGCGACACCAATGTCGCCACCGTCGAGCTGCGCGAGGACGGCGGTTTTGATCTTTTGCACGAGCAGGAAGGCGACACGATCGCCGAGGTGATGTCTTATGTCGAATACGATCCGCGCGATTGCGTTGATGCTTTCCGCTCGATCGTGGATCAGGCCATTTCTGAGGGGCGGTTGAACACCTCGGAACGTAAGACGCTGATGGGGGCCTACCGTGACAGCATCAATGGCTACACCTATTATGAATGAGAAATGAACGCGAAAGGCAGTTGCATGGGTAAGGTTCTGGTTATCGGCGCGGGCGGGGTTTCGTCGGCTGCGGTGCATAAAATGGCGATGAATGCGGATATTTTCACCGACATCACACTGGCATCGCGCCGCAAGTTCAAATGCGATGACATCGCGGCGGCGGTCAAATCGCGCACCGGGGTCGATATCGCCACGGCCGAAGTGGACGCCATGGATGTGCCCGCCATCGTGGCCCTGATCCGTCAGACCGGGGCCGAATTGCTGGTCAACCTCGCCCTGCCCTATCAGGATCTGGCGCTGATGGACGCCTGCCTAGAGGCCGGGATCAATTACCTTGATACCGCCAACTATGAGCCCGAGGATGAGGCCAAGTTTGAATACCACTGGCAATGGGCTTATCAGGAGCGGTTCAAAAAGGCCGGTCTGACCGCGATCCTTGGATCGGGCTTTGATCCCGGTGTGACCTCGGTCTTTGCCACATGGCTGAAAAAGCATAAACTGGACACGATCCGCCAAATCGACGTGCTGGACTGCAACGGCGGTGACAACGGCAAGACCTTTGCCACCAACTTCAACCCCGAGATCAATATCCGCGAAGTGACCGCCGACGCCCGTCATTGGGAGAATGGCGATTGGGTGATCTCGCCCGCGATGGACCATAAAGTGCCGTTCGATTTCCCCGGCGTGGGCAAAAAGAACATGTACCTGATGTATCACGAGGAACTGGAAAGCCTGAAAACCCATTTCCCCGAAATCCAGCGCGCGCGCTTCTGGATGACCTTTGGCGATGCCTACATCAACCATGTGCGGGTTCTGGAAGGGATCGGCATGACTTCGATTGAACCTGTCGTGCATGAGGGCCAAGAGATTGTGCCGCTGCAGTTTCTTAAAACCGTCCTGCCCGACCCTTCGGATCTGGGCGAGTTGACCACCGGCAAGACCTGTATCGGCGATATCGCCACCGGCTCCAAGGACGGCGTGGAAAAGACCTATTACATCTATAACATCTGCGACCACGAAAAATGCTTTGAAGAGGTCGGAAGTCAGGCGGTTTCTTACACCACGGGCGTTCCGGCAATGATCGGCGCGGCAATGGTGCTGCAGGGCAATTGGGCCGAACCCGGCGTCTGGAACATGGAACAACTGGACCCCGACGCCTTTATGGACATGCTGATGACCCAGGGTCTGCCTTGGGAGGTGCATGAACTTGACGGGCCGGTCGCGTTCTAGGCGATGAGCGATGTGATGCAGACCCAGGCCGGGGACGCGGGCGCATTCCGGCGCTTTGATCTGGCCCGCGTGCCCAGCCCCTGTTTCGTGGTCGATGAGGTCGCGATTGAACGCAACCTTGCTATCCTGGCCGATGTTGCGGACCGATCTGGCGCGCGGGTTCTTAGCGCGCTCAAGGCGTTTTCAATGTTTTCGCTGGCCCCGCTGGTGCGCCGCTATCTGCCGGGCACCTGCGCCTCGGGGTTATACGAGGCGCGGCTGGCGCGGCAGGAATACGGTGGCGAGGTTGCAACTTTTTGCGCCGGCTACAAGGCCTCCGAGATAGACCAGATCATCGCCCTATCCGATCACATGATATTCAACTCCCCCGCGCAAAAGGACCGCTTTCTGCCCAATATCCGGGCCAGCGGACGCCCCGTTCAGGTGGGCTTGCGCATCAACCCCGAACATTCCGAGGGCGAGATCCCCAAATACGACCCCTGCGCGCCCTGTTCCCGTCTGGGAACGCCCGTATCGCAACTGGCGCCTCAAGTACTGGAAGGCGTTGACGGGTTGCATATGCACACGCTTTGCGAGCAGGGGTTTGAGCCATTGGAGCGTACATGGGCCGCCGTGAAACCGCAGATCGCGCCCTATTTCAAAAACCTCAAATGGATCAACCTTGGCGGCGGACATCACATCACCCGCGCCGATTATGACCGCGAGGCGCTGATCGCCTTCCTGCGCGATCTGCGCGCCGATACCGGGCTTGAAGTCTATCTTGAACCGGGTGAGGCTGTGGCACTGGATGCCGGCATTCTGGTGGGTGAGGTTCTGGATTTGCCCAGCAACGACATGGCCCTTGCGATCACCGATATATCCGCCACCTGCCACATGCCCGATGTGATCGAAGCGCCCTATCGCCCCGCGATGCTGGGTGAGGCGGACAAGGGGCATCTTTACCGTCTGGGCGGGCCGTCGTGCCTTGCCGGCGACGTGATCGGCGATTATCGCCGCGCCGCCCCTTTCAAGATCGGCGATCGTTTCGCCTTTCTCGATCAGGCGCATTATTCGATGGTCAAGACCAATACGTTCAATGGCGTGGCCCTGCCCGCGATTGCGATCTGGAATTCTGAAACCGACGCGCTGACCCTTATCCGGGAATTTTCCTATGATGACTTTCGCAACAGGCTTTCCTGATATGGGGTGTTTTCTGGACAGCGAGTTGACAGCGGCCGAGCGCAGCGATGACGCGTTCTTTCGCGTCATCCCTATGCCGCTTGAGCGCACCGTCACTTACGGCGGCGGCACCGCAAAGGGACCCGCCGCTATCATCGCCGCCAGCGATGAGTTGGAGCGACTTTGCAACGGGTCAGAGCCTTGCCTGCAAGGGATCTTTACCGAGGCCGCCGTGGACTGCGAAGGCCCCCTGCCGCAAGTGATGGAGCGTTTGGCCAAGCGGACCGAGGCCGCCGCGCGCGCGGGCCACCTGCCCGTCACTCTGGGCGGTGAACACTCGCTTAGCTACGGCGCGGTCATGGGTGTGGCGCGCGCGTTGGGCCAACCCATCGGCATCGTTCAGATTGATGCGCACGCCGATCTGCGCGTGGCCTATCAGGGTCAGCCGCACTCGCACGCATCAGTGATGCATCTTTTGGCGCAGGAAGGCATCGCGCTGGCCCAGTTCGGCGTGCGTGCCCTTTGCCAGGAAGAGGTGGAAAGCCGCGCTGCCAATAACGTCTTTTTCCTCGACGCCGAGGAACTGGTGACCAAGGGCACCCTTGCCGTTGACCTGCCGGATGATTTCCCCGAACTGATCTATGTGTCATTTGATGTTGATGGGCTGGACCCCTCGCAGATGCCTGCAACCGGCACGCCTGTGCCCGGTGGTCTGGGTTACTATCAGGCACTGCGGCTGGTCGAGCACGCCCTCAAAGGTCGCAAATGCGTGGGCCTAGATGTGGTAGAACTGGCCCCGGACGGCAATCCGGCTTGGGATTTTACCGCCGCACAGATCACCTATCGGCTGATGGCGGCGGCCCTGGCCTCGCAAGGCTAAGGCTTATAGCCCCAGTCGGTCGCGCAACCGGTAGACCAGCACCGAAGGCGCCAGAAACCAGGGGTTGCCCCGGTAAAGCGGCATCGTCGGAAAGGGGACCTCGTCAAAGGCGCTGGCCCCTTCGGCCAGTCCCGCCGCCTGTTGCCCGATCCGCATCCCCAGATAACTGGCCATCCCCACGCCCGAGCCGCAATAGCCCATGGCGTAGTAAAGCCCGTTGTCGCACCCTGTGTGCATCAGCTTGTCAAAGCTATAGCCGACGGTCCCAGCCCAGGAATGGCTGATCGGGGTTTCATTGAGTTGCGGAAAAATCCGTACCATTTCACGCCAAAGGCGCGGACCACTTTTGCGCGGATCGGTCTCACTCAACGACACGCGGCCACCAAAAAGGATGCGGCGGCGGTCGGGTGAGGCGCGGTAATAGTAGACCAACTTGCGACTGTCCGACAAAATCCGGTTCTTCGGGATCAACTGGTCCATCAGGGCGCGATCGATCGGCGCGCTGGCCATCATGTACGACCCGATCGGGATCACCCGGCGGCGATGCCATGGGCTCAGCGGGCCCGAATAGCCGTTGGTTGCCAAAATCACCTGGCCTGCCCGGATCACCCCACGCGCCGATGTCACCTCAAACCCATCGCCCCTGCGCGCCAGTCGCAACACGGGGCTATGTGAAATAACCTGCGCCCCGGCCTTGCGCGCGACCTGCAAAAGACCGCGATGGTATTTGCCGGGATCGATGCTGGCATGATGCGGGTGAACCACGCCGCCATAGTAGGCATCGGTGCCTATTTCACCGTGCTGTTCACCGCGCGGCACCATATAGGCGCCCGAGGCGAAAATCGGGTTCGGCTGAGCAATCTCGCGCGCAGTTTTCTCGTATAACGCGGGCTTGTGCATGCCATGAAACCGCCCGACGGTGGCAAAGTCGCAATCAATCCCCTCGGCCTTCACGAAATCACGGATGTATTCGCGCGAGGCCAACCCCTCGCCCAAAATCCGCCCGCCAAGGTCCGCCCCGAACCGCAGGGCCAGCTCACCGTAAGAAAGTTTGACGCTGGTCGAGATCTGACCGCCATTGCGGCTGCTACATCCAAAGCCTGCGTTCTCGGCATCCAGAACCACGGTATCCAGCCCCGCGCGCGCGCTCTGAATGGCCGCCTGAAGCCCGGTATAGCCTGCGCCGATCACCACGACATCCGCCTGCGCTGGGCAATCGGTATCCTCCTCTGGCTCAAGCGGCGACGCCTCCCACCAATAGGGGGTGGGTTTGAAGTCTGGCGAAAAGAGATCCATCGCTTAACCCGTCCCGCCGCGGCAGTCTTCGAGGATCAGATCGGCTGCCTTTTCAGCCACAGCAATCACCGGCGCATTGGTATTGCCCGAGGTCACCGTCGGAAAGACCGAGGCATCAACGACCCGCAACCCCTGAACCCCGTAAACGCGCAGCCGCTGGTCGACGACGTCCTGATCTTTGTCGGGGCCCATCCGGCAGGTACTGACGGGGTGAAAGACGGTCCCGGCCCGCTCGCGGATCTCTGCGATGAAATCCTCATCTGACTGGACCTGTGGCCCGGGCGAAATTTCCTCCTCGATGATCGCCGACAGGGATGGCATCTGCGCCAAGCGGCGCAGGAAATGCGCGCCTTCGACCATGTCGCGCATGTCCTCGGGCGTCGACAGGTAGTTGGGATAGATCTCGGGCGGGGCTTTGGGATCGGGTGAGCCGATCTGCAGATGCCCCCGGCTGGTCGGGCGGGTCGGCTGAACCGAGGTCAGAAACCCCGAAAACGGGTCAGGGTTCATCAAGGGACGCTTGCCGACGGGTGCCAGAGTATAGCTGACCGGACAAAAGAAAAGCTGGATGTTGGGGCGCGCAAGCTGGGGCCGGCTTTTGATAAAGCCACCACCCTGATTGACGCCCAATGACAGAGGCCCGCGCCGCGTCAGCACATAGCGCAGACCTTGCCACAGCTTGCCGCGCCATGAATGCAGTTGATCGTTCAGCGTGGGCACCCGCGAGCGGTAACAGAAACTGATCGCCAGATGATCCTGCAGGTGTTGGCCGACCCCGGCCCGATCCACGACGACCTCTACCCCATGTTTGCGAAGATGCGCGGCCGGGCCGACGCCCGAAAGCTGAAGGATCTGGGGTGAATTCACGGCCCCCGCCGACAGGATCACCTCGCGCCCCGCATAGGCGCGACGGGTGCGCCCGCCTTGGACGTATTCAACACCCAGCGCCCGGCTGCCCTCAAACAAGATCCGCGTCGTCAGGGCGCGCTTTTCGATCCGTAGGTTTGCACGTTTGGTGATCGGCCTGATATAGGCGCGCGCCGCCGACATCCGAAGACCGTTCTTTTCGGTGTTCTGGTAGGTGCCGACGCCTTCCTGAGTGGTCCCGTTGAAATCGCGATTATGCGGGATCTGCATCTCGCCGCCCGCAGCGATAAACGTGTCGCACAATGGGTGCAGATCGCGGTCCATGGTCGAGACATAAAGCGGCCCCTCGCCGCCGCGATACGCGTTCGCCCCCTGATCAAAAGTCTCCGACTTGCGGAAATAGGGCGCCAGATCGTCCCAGCCCCAACCGGGATTGCCCATCGCCTTCCAGTCGTCGAAATCTTCGTGTTGGCCGCGAATATAGACCATCGCATTGATCGAGCTTGACCCCCCCATCACCTTTCCGCGCGGCCAATAGGACACGCGGTTGTTCAGTTGGGGACAAGGTTGGGTGTTGTACATCCAGTTGACGCTAGGCTTGTAGAACGTCTTGCCATAGCCGATCGGCATCCAGATCCAAAAGTTCAGATCACTGCCGCCCGCTTCCAGCATCAGGACCTTGTGGCGGCCATCTGCGGTCAGCCGGTTGGCCAGAACACAGCCCGCCGACCCTGCGCCCACGATGATGAAATCATAGTTTGTCATAGCCTCACCCATTGCGACGTTCAGTGGGTTTGTCAAATTGGTCCGGACTGGTCATCAGCCCGCTGGGCGCCAGGACGCTCGGTAATCGCTGTACTCATGTGAATTTCCGGAAAAGCTTGGTGCGGTCGAACATCCCCTCAAGCGTTTCCATCCGCTCTTTGGTAACTTCCCATGTCAGGTCCTGAACCGCCGAAATCAACGTTTCGACCAGCAACAGCGTGGTGACAACCGAGTCCCAGGCCGAAGGCACCACGATCCGGCTGCTGAAACAGACATCCGCAATCGAATGAACCGGCGAGCGCCACTGATCAGTGAAAAGCACAATCCGCGCACCGCGCTGATGCGCCATCTTGGCCAGTTTCAGTGTGTTGTTTTCGTACCGGCGCATATCGAAGATGACAAAGACGTCGCCCTCTTTGACATCCAACAGGTAATGCGGCCAGGCGTTCGAGGTGGACTGAATATGGGTCGTACCGCTGCGGATCACCTGCATGTGCATAAAGAGATATTCTGCCAGCGTATGGGTGATGCGCCCGCCGACAATGTAAAGCCCACGATCAGTATCAGCCAAAAGCGCGCTGGCCTGATCAAACGTGGCGGTTTCAAGCTGGCTGAGCGAGTGGCGGATATTGTCGATCACCGCCTCGGTGAACCGGTTCAGCACATGCCCCGAGGGCGCTTTTTCTGCCCATGTGTCATGTTTGGCAATCGGGCCCGAGACTTTGGCCGTCAGCTCACCCCGCAACTCGGTCTGAAAATCATGGTAACCCTTGAAGCCCAGCTTCTGGACCATCCGCGCCACGGTCGGTGTGGAAACTTGCGCCTTTTCGGCGACCGCCGTAATCGGCCCCAGCCCCGATGCCGGGTAATTTTCAAGAATCGAATGTGCCAGTTGCCGCTCGGCCCGCGTCAGCCGATCCAGCTCATTTTGAAGGCGTTCGGCGATTGTCTTAAAACTTTCCGTCACAACGCCCCCCGTTTTGGCGATCAAATTAACAGCCGACTCTCTTCTGAAGAGAACTTTACAGTATTGTGTTGACACATAGCCCCCGGTTCAAGACATTTGTTGGCGCGGGGGTGCTAAAATTGAACTCGACGACTGACGAAATGACCAATGGAACGCAGGGTCAGCCGGCCATCGTTACCAATCTGAAGGTGCCCGCACCGGTCGTTTTGGTGTGCGAGCATGCGGTCAATTTTATTCCCAATGAATTTGACGGGCTGGGCCTGACAGAGGATGTCCGGCGCTCGCATGTTGCCTGGGACCCTGGCGCCATCGAAGTGGCGCGCCACCTAAGTCAGATCCTGAACGCCCCGCTGGTTCACAGCGGCGTCTCGCGTCTGGTTTATGACTGCAACCGGCCGCCAACAGCACCTGACGCCATGCCCGCCAAAAGCGAGATCTTTGATGTGCCCGGCAATCAGAACCTGACCGCGGATGACCACGAGGCCCGCACTCAGCGCTATTACGAACCCTTCCGCAAGGCATTGGCGCGCACCGTCAAAGACGCCGGAACCCCGGTTCTGGTCACTATCCACAGCTTTACACCTACCTATATGGGCCGGGATCGCGCGACCGATATTGGCGTTTTGCACGACACGGACGCGCGTCTGGCGGATGCTCTGTTAGCCTCGGCAGCCGCGCATTCCGATATGCTGGTTGAGCGTAACCAACCCTATGGTCCCCAGCACGGCGTTACCCACACGCTAAAAGAACATGCCGTCGGGACCGGGCTGTTAAACGTGATGTTCGAGCTTCGAAATGATCACCTGACCACCTCATCAGATCAAGTCGCCATGGCCGAAATGCTGGCCCGCTGGCTGAAAGACGCGCTGATCACCCTGGAAACCCAATCCCAACAGGAGGCTTCATGCCAAGAATAGCTGGCCGGTTTGTCCGCATCATCGATGCGATCAACTACCGCGTCGGGCGGGTGATGATGTACGGAATTTTTGTGATGATGGCGATCCTTCTGTGGTCCTCTATCTCCAAGACCTTCTTTGATCCTTCGCTCTGGACGCTCGAGATCGCTCAATTTGCCATGGTGGCCTATTACATTCTGGGCGGGCCCTATTCCATTCAGCTGAACGCCAACGTTCGGATGGACCTTTTCTATGGCGAATGGGACGTCCGCAAGAAGGCATGGTTCGATGCTTTTACCGTCTTGCTTTTGATCTTTTATCTGGGCGTCCTTCTCTATGGTGCCTTTCTGAGTACCGAATATTCCCTGAAATACGGCGAGCGCAGCCCGACGGCCTGGCGCCCTTATCTCTGGCCCATCAAAATTACCATGTGCATCGGTTTCAGCCTGATGTTGCTGCAGGCGGTCTCTGAACTGATCAAGGACATCGCGACACTCCGAAAGGTTGATCTGAATGTCCTATGAGTTAATCGCAATCCTGATGTTCTCGTCGATGATGCTGATGCTGATGACGGGCCAGCGGGTTTTTGGCGCCATTGGCGGCATCGCGGCCATTGCGGCGCTGGCGCTTTGGGGCACGGGCGGGGTCAATATCCCCTTTTCCTCGGCAATGAAGCTGATGAAATGGTACCCGCTTTTGACGCTGCCGATGTTCATTTTCATGGGTTACGTCCTGTCGGAATCCAAGATTGCCGATGATCTGTATAAGATGTTCCACGTCTGGATGGGACCGGTTCATGGCGGGCTGGCAATCGGCACCATTGGCCTGATGGTTCTTGTCTCGGCGATGAACGGGCTGTCCGTCGCGGGCATGGCTATTGGCGCCACCATCGCCCTGCCCGAGCTTTTGCGCCGCGGCTATGACAAAAAGATGGTGACCGGCGTGATACAGGCAGGATCATCACTGGGCATCCTTGTGCCGCCATCCGTCGTTCTGGTGCTTTACGCGATGATCGCACGCCAGCCGGTCGGACAGCTTTGGCTGGCGGGCGTCGTGCCCGGCCTTTTGATGGCCACGCTCTTTATCGTCTACATCTACATCCGCTGCCGGATTAACCCTGCGTTGGGGCCGGTTCTTCCCAAAGAAGAGCGCGACGTTCCGATGACTGAAAAGCTGCGCCTTCTGGGTGCGGGCATTCTGCCGCTGATCATCTTCTTTGCCATGATGATCCCATTCGTGAACGGCTGGACCAGCCTTGTCGAAAGCTCGGCCATCGGCGCGCTGACGGCCTTTCTGGCCGCTGTGGCCAAGGGGCGGATGACGCGCGTCGTTTTCGAGGTTTCGTTGCGCCAGACACTAGCGATTTCCTGCATGTTCATGTGGATCATTCTGGCCGCTCTGGGCTTTGGCGCGGTCTTTGACGGGCTGGGTGCAGTGCGCGCCATCGACAACCTGTTCACCGAACAGCTGGGCCTTGACCCATGGGTGATCCTGATCCTGATGCAGGTCTCGTTTCTGATCATGGGCACATTTCTGGATGACACCGCGATGCTGGTCATCGTCGCCCCGCTTTATGTGCCATTGGTCGGCGCCTTGGGCTTCGATCTTGTCTGGTACGGCATCCTCTACACGATCACGACCCAGATCGCCTATATGACGCCGCCCTTTGGCTATAACCTTTTCTTGATGCGCGCGATGGCCCCACCAGAGATTACCTTGCGCGACATCTACGGCTCGATCCTGCCTTTTGTGATGGTGATGATTTTGGCGCTTGTCCTGATCATGGTCTTCCCGCAACTGGCCCTCTGGCTACCCGACTATGTCTACGGAAAATAAGAAGAACTCCGACAGGAGCAATAAATCCACGTCAGCTTTTAGGCGGAACTCGATTAACAACAAGGAGAAATGTCATGACGACGAGACGTAAGTTTTTAACAACCGCAAGTGTGGGTGCCGTCGGCGCCAGCCTTGCCGCACCGGCCATCGCGCAATCCACCATCCGCTGGCGGATGCAGACCTATGCAGGCCCCGCGCTGGCCGAGCATGTGATCAAGCCCGCCATCGACAGCTTTAACAAGATCGCCGGCGACGAGATGCAGATCGAGCTCTATTTCGCCGACCAGCTGGTTCCAACGGGCGAGCTGTTCCGCGCGATGCAGAACGGTACAATCGACGCGGTTCAATCCGATGACGACAGCATGGCATCGCCCACCGAAGTAACCGTCTTTGGCGGCTATTTCCCCTTTGCCAGCCGCTATTCGCTGGATGTGCCGGTTCTCTTCAACCAATACGGCCTGAACGAGATCTGGGATGCGGAATATTCCAAGGTCGGCGTAAAGCACCTGTCCGCAGGCGCATGGGATCCGTGCCATTTCGCAACCAAGGATCCGATCAACAGCCTGGCCGACCTTAAGGGCAAGCGCGTCTTTACATTCCCGACCGCGGGTCGCTTTTTGACCCAGTTCGGTGTCGTGCCTGTCACGCTGCCATGGGAAGACATCGAAGTTGCCGTTCAGACCGGCGAGCTGGATGGGATAGCATGGTCAGGCATCACCGAGGACTATACCGTTGGTTGGGCTGACGTGACTAACTACTTCCTGACCAACAACATCTCAGGCGCTTGGGCCGGGTCGTTCTTTGCCAATATGGACCGCTACAATGAGCTGCCTGCAAAGATGCAGGAGCTTCTGAAGCTGACCATGGATAGTTCGCATTACTACCGTCAGTGGTGGTACTGGGGCGGCGAAGCCGCGCTGCGGGTCAACGGCCCAAAGATGGAACTGACAACCATCCCCGACGAAGAATGGCAGACGGTCGAAGATGCGGCGATCAAGTTCTGGGACGAGATTGCGGCAGAATCCGAGACCAAGGCGAAGGTTGTCGATATCTTCAAGAAATACAACGCCGATATGGTCAAGGCAGGACGCCCTTACCGCTACGGCTAAACAAACCTCAAGGGGGCGCTGTTACCGGTGCCCCCTTGCACTGATCCCGCCGAATTTCGGCACCAACGACCCCGAATAAATTGGAGCGGCCATGCCCGGCAATCTGACATTCAAAGACCTCAAGGCCCGCGTCGCAGATGGCAGTGTCGACACTGTTCTGACCTGCATCGTGGACATGCAGGGCCGCCTGATGGGCAAGCGATTTCATGCCCAGAACTTTGTGGATCACTCGTTCGAAGAGACCCACTGCTGTAATTATCTCTTGGCCACTGACCTCGAAATGGCCACGCCCGAAGGCTATGCTTCGACCAGTTGGCGCGCAGGTTATGGCGATTATGTCATGCAGCCCGATCTGGAAACGCTGCGCATGGTTCCGTGGCTGGAAGGCACCGCCATGGTCATCTGTGACGTGCTGGACCACCACAACCACGAACCGATCAGCCACTCGCCCCGCCAGGTCCTGAAACGCCAGATCGCGCGTCTGGACGCTTTGGGCTTTACCGCGAAGATGGCGACCGAGCTTGAGTTCTTTCTCTTCGAGAAAAGCTTTGACGAAATTCGCAAAAGCGGCTTTCGCGATCTGGCACCGATCAGTGGCTATAACGAGGACTACAACATCCTCCAGACGACCCGCGAAGAAAGCGTCATGCGCCCGCTGCGCAACTATCTCTTTGAGGCGGGCATTCCGATTGAAAACTCCAAAGGAGAGGCTGAGGCGGGTCAGGAAGAGCTGAACATCCGCTTTGGCCCGGCTCTGGATTGCGCAGACAATCACACCATCGCCAAACACGCGACCAAGGAAATTGCGTGGCAGAACGGCCATGCGGCATCCTTCTTGCCCAAATGGCACAAGGGCCGCGTTGGCAGTTCAAGCCATGTGCATCAGTCGCTGTGGAAAGACGGAAATGCCGCGTTCCACGACCCCGATGACAAGCTGGGGATGAGCCAGCTGATGCGCCACTATATGGCCGGCCTGATCAAATACGCCCCCGACTACACCGCACTGATGGCGCCTTACGTCAACAGCTACAAGCGCTTCGTCAAGGAAAGCTTTGCGCCCACCAAAACGGTCTGGTCGGTCGACAATCGCACCGCCGGTTTCCGTCTTTGCGGCGCTGGCACCAAGGGCGTGCGCGTTGAATGCCGCATCCCCGGCTCGGACATGAACCCCTATCTGGCGCAGGCGGCAATGCTGGCCGCGGGTATCAAGGGGATCGAGGACAAGCTGGAGCTGGCAGGTCCGACCACCGGCGACGTCTATGAGGACGCCAAGGCCGGCAGCATCCCCGCGACCCTGCGAGAGGCGGTTGAGACCTTGCGCGGCTCAAAAATGCTGCGCGCGGCCTTGGGCGACGATGTCGTCGATCACTATACCCGCGCCGCCGAATGGGAACAGGAAGAGTTCGACAAGGTCGTCACCGATTGGGAAATCGCGCGCGGATTTGAACGGGCCTGATGCCGTGATTACCGGCATCGACCATATCGTTCTGACGGTTCGCGACATTGATCGAACTTGCCGGTTTTACCGCGACGTTCTGGACCTGCAAAGCGTGACATTTGCAGGCAATCGCCGCGCGCTTGTGACCGGTGATCAAAAGATCAATCTTCAGACCCTCGGCCAGGAAACCCGCAATCATGCGGCCATCGGTTCAGGCGATGTTTGCCTGTTGACGTCGCTTGCGCCCGAGGAAATAACATCCAGACTAAACAGCCTCGGCATCGACCTTGTTGAAGGTCCGGTCTCAAAGACAGGTGCGCGCGGCCCCATCACTTCGGTTTACTTAAACGACCCCGACGGAAATCTGATCGAGGTCGCGAGCTATGCAAAGGTCTCATGACATGACAACCACTCTCAAATGCATATCGCCGATCGACGGATCGGTTTTTGCAGAGCGCCCGACGCAAGATCGCGCCGCAGCAGCCAAGACAGTCGATAAGGCGCGCGCGGCCCGTGCCGCATGGCGCGACACGCCCCTGCAAAGGCGGATCGATCTGGTCATGGCCGGCGTCGCCGCCTTGGGCGAAATGAACGACGAGATTGTGCCCGAACTGGCCCATATGATGGGCCGTCCGATCCGCTATGGCGGCGAGTTTGGCGGCGTGAACGAGCGGGCCTCGTACATGGCCCAGATCGCCCGTGACGCCATGGCCGATCAGGTCATCGAAGACAGCGGCCGCTTTCGCCGGCTGATCAAGCGTGAACCACACGGCGTGGTTTTAGTGATCGCACCTTGGAACTACCCCTATATGACTGCAATCAACACTGTGGCCCCTGCACTGATTGCCGGCAATACGGTGATCTTGAAACATTCGACCCAGACCCTTTTGGTGGGCGAACGTATGGTTGCGGCCTTTGCCGCGGCGGGCGTTCCGGGGGATGTTTTTCAAAACATCTATCTGGATCATGACACGACCTTGGCCCTGATCGGTGATGGCTGCTTTGACTTTGTCAATTTCACTGGCTCTGTCGGTGGCGGGCGCGCGATGGAACGGGCCGCGGCGGGCACATTCACCGGCATCGGCCTGGAACTGGGCGGCAAGGACCCCGGCTATGTGATGGAAGACGCCGATCTGGATGCGGCCGTTGACACGCTGGTTGATGGCGCGATGTTCAACTCGGGCCAGTGCTGTTGCGGGATCGAGCGTATTTACGTCCACGAAAGCCTGTTTGATGCCTTTGTTGAAAAGGCCGTCGCGGTGGTCAGCGCCTACAAGCTTGGCAATCCGCTGGACCCTGAAACCACGCTTGGGCCCATGGCCAACACCCGCTTTGCCGCAGAGGTCCGCGCGCAGATTGCCGAAGCCGTCGCCGATGGTGCCAAAACCCATATCGAAACCTTTGCCAGCGATGATGGCGGCGCTTATCTGACGCCTCAGATCCTGACCGGCGTCACCCACAAGATGCGCGTGATGCGCGACGAAAGCTTTGGGCCCGTCGTGGGGATCATGAAGGTCAAAAGCGACGCCGAGGCGCTGGCCCTGATGAACGACAGTGAATTTGGCCTGACCGCTTCCCTCTGGACCAAAGATACCGCCCGCGCCGAAGCGCTTGGCGCGCAAATCGAAACCGGCACCGTGTTTATGAACCGCGCCGATTACCTTGATCCGGGGCTCTGCTGGACCGGATGCAAAAACACCGGACGTGGCGGGGCGCTATCCTTTATCGGATATCAGAACCTGACACGCCCCAAGTCCTACCACCTCAAGAAAGCTTGAATATGAAACTTACCGGCAATTGGTCCTATCCCACCGCAATCCGATTTGGCGCGGGCCGTATCTCTGAACTTGCGGACGCCTGCGCAGCCGCTGGCATGAAAAAACCGCTTCTGGTCACGGACCGGGGCCTTGCAACCCTTCCCATCACAACAGCCACGCTGGACCTGATGGAGGCCGCAGGCCTTGGGCGCGCCATTTTCAGTGAGGTTGACCCAAACCCCAACGAAAAGAACGCCGAAGCCGGGACCGCGATGTTCCGCGAAGGTGGTCATGACGGTGTGATCGCCTTTGGCGGCGGCTCGGGCCTGGACCTGGGCAAACTGGTGGCCTTTATGGCCGGCCAGACGCGCCCTTTGTGGGACTTTGAGGATGTCGGCGACTGGTGGAGCCGCGCCGACGCAGATGCAATCTATCCGATTGTCGCAGTGCCCACCACGGCGGGCACCGGATCGGAAGTTGGCCGCGCCAGCGTCATTACAAATTCCGAAACCCACGAGAAAAAGATCATCTTTCACCCCAAGTTCCTACCGTCGGTCGTCATCTGTGACCCCGAACTGACCATCGGCATGCCCAAGACCTTTACCGCAGGCACCGGCATGGACGCCTTTGCCCACTGCCTCGAAGCCTATTGCTCGCCGCATTATCACCCGATGAGCCAGGGCATCGCACTAGAGGGATTGCGTCTGGTCAAGGAAAACCTTCCCAACGCCTTTGTCGATGGTCATGACATCGAAGCGCGCGCGCATATGATGGCAGCCGCCGCCATGGGTGCGACCGCCTTTCAAAAGGGTCTGGGCGCAATCCACGCCCTGTCGCACCCCATTGGCGCGATGTACCACACCCACCATGGCACAACGAACGCGGTCGTCATGCAGCCGGTCCTGAACTTCAACCGCCCCGCCATCGAAGATCGCATCAACTCTGCCGCCGCCTATCTGGGCATCGAAGGCGGCTTTGACGGCTTTTACCGGTTCGTGGGCGATCTGAACGCCCTTTTGGGCATACCGGACAACCTGACCGACCTTGGCGTGACCGATCCGGACATCGACTGGTTGGTTACCTCGGCGCTGGCCGACCCCAGCTGCGGCGGCAACCCCGTCGAAATGACGCCCGAGAACACCAAAAGGCTGTTTCTGGCCTGTTTTTGACGGCTGGACGCCCGCATTTGACTGGCAAAACGCCGCAAAAGTGATTAAACACGTCATCCGGCGCCTGACCGCGCCGGGTGCATCCATTTTAAGACCACAACAGGATGAAAGTTACCGGCGACGAATTCAACCCACCAGCCGAACCGCGTCGTTGATCGCAAATCAAAAGGATGGCTAATTTGAACTACGTCGCGAATTGAGCGTACTTTTATTGCAACTGGCCGGTGCCGCCGCCTTGCTGATCTGGTCCGTCCGCCTGATCCGCACCGGGGTCGAGCGTGCCTATTCCCTGCAATTGCGCCGATGGCTGCGACATAGTCACGACAGCTTGCCAACCGCTGCTGCCACCGGCGCTATCGCGGCGCTGATGCTGCAAAGCTCGACTGCGGTGGCGATGCTCACCGCAAATTTTGCGGCCGCGGGAACACTTGGCGCGTCCGTCGGTCTGGCCATTCTATTGGGCGCCGACGTGGGATCGGCCCTTGTTGCGCAGGTTCTGACGGTTCAGGTCAATTGGCTGGCGCCCCTTTTGCTGCTGGTCGGGGTCAGCCTGTTCTTGCGCACGCAAAGGCGTAGCTTTCGCCAGACCGGGCGGATCATTATCGGCATTGCATTGGTCTTTGTCTCGCTCAGCATGATCGGCACGGCCACCGGGCCGCTGCGCGACGCGAGTGGCGTGGCCAAGGTGATGAGCTATCTGGCCGGTGATCCACTGTCGGCCTTTATTCTGGGCGCAGCCATCGCCTGGGTTGTCCATTCCAGCGTCGCGGCGGTCCTTCTTTTTCTGGCGCTGGTCGTCCAACAAGTCCTGCCGATCAACGCCGCCATCGCGCTTGTACTGGGCGCCAATCTGGGCGGCAGCCTGATCGCCTTTTGGCTGACGTTGGGTGCGGCCCTGCCCGCCCGCCGCATCGTCATTGCAAACCTCGTCCTGCGCGGCGGTGGCGCTTTGATCGCAATGGTCGCAATTTCAGGTCTAAAACCCGGCTTTGGCCTTTTGGGGGCGACCGAATACCGGCAGGTGATCAACTTTCACCTTGTCTTTAACCTGGGCGTTCTGATCGCCGGCTTTCCCTTTATCGGCGTGATCACCCGCACGCTGGAACATCTGATGGTCGAGCGTCCCGACCCCGCCAAATCTATGGCCCGCGTCAGCGCCCTCAACCGCAGCGTTCTGAAAAAACCCGATCTGGCACTTTCGTGCACAGCGCGCGAACTGTTGCACATGGGAGAGGTTATTCAGGCCATGTTGATGCCGATCATGCGCCTGACCGCAAAATGGGATCCCGAAGTGGTCGACGCCATCCGGCGGCGCGAGGACGAGGTGAACCGGATGAACTTTGAGATAAAGCTCTATCTGGCCCAGCTTCAACGCTCGGAACTTGATGACGCGGCTTTCCAGCGCAGTATGGATTTCTCAAACAGCTCAGTTGATTTTGAGGCCGCCGGCGATGCAATATCAAAGAACATGCTGGGCATTGCACGCCGAATGCAAAACGAAGGCCTGTCGTTTTCCGAAGATGGCTATGGCGAGCTTTGTGATTTCCACGATCAGGTCCTGTCAAACGTCCAGCTTGCCCTGAACCTGCTTATGACCAACGATCCCGAAGGCGCGCGGATGCTGGTCGAGCAAAAAGAGCGGGTGCGCAAGGTCGAACAGGACCTTCAGGCCAGCCACCTGAACCGGTTGCGCAAAGGCGGCGCTCAGACGATCGAGACCAGCAATATGCATCAGGAAATGGTGCGCGCCCTGAAACAGGTCAACACGGCCTTTACCGTCGTGGCCTATCCGATCCTGAAAGAAACCGGCGATCTGTTGTCCAGCCGCCTGATCGATCAGGGTGTAGACGAAGATTAGGCGCCGATCTGATCATGCGGCGTCAGGCATTCAGAGTGATCGCGCAAGACCTCTAGCACCCGGCACGCCGCCACGCTGTCACCACTGCATTCGGTGATCATGCGTTTCAGCTCCTTTTTCAGCGCGGTCAGCCGCAATATGCGCTGTTCGACCTCCAAAAGCTGGCGCTGTGCGATTGAATCCGCGTCGACACAGGGCTGATCCGGGTTATCCGACAGATCCAGAAGCTCGCGAATAGCCTCTAACGGAAAGCCCAACTGACGCGAATGGCGGATAAAGGCCAACCGGTCGAGGTCATGACCATGATATCGGCGCTGCCCCCCCACGGTGCGGCCGGGCTGGTTCATCAGACCGATCTGTTCGTAGTAGCGGATCGTCTGAACCTTGGTTCCGGTCCGTTTGGACAATGTGCCGATACTCAACATGCGAGCGCTCCAAATCTATAGTGACTATAGATTATAGCACGACGTCAGATGGGAGGAACAGGGTCAACTGACACGTGCAGCAATGCAGATCAACGACCACAAGCCCCTTCTTTCACAAACAGGTTGCAGGGCTGGATCAATGTTTCAGCAACATCCTTTTGACATCGGGGGCGCCCGCGTTATCGTGCCTCTAGAATTTGACTTTTCAATCCGCCAAACCCGAAAAAGCCGGAGTATTTCAAGATCATGAAGGCGCCCCATCCGATGAGCGGCGACAAGAAAACCGTGGCCATCGTGGGGGCCGGGATCGTCGGGGTTTCCACCGCGATCTGGGCCTTGCGCGAGGGGCATAAAGTCATCCTGATAGACAAGGCGGGACCGGCCGAAGGCACAAGCTATGGCAATGGTGGCGTTCTGGCCTCTTGTGCGATCGTTCCGGTCACAAGCCCCGGTCTTTTGCGCAAAGTGCCGCAAATGTTGCTCAGCCCCGATCAGCCGCTGTTTCTCAAATGGGGCTACCTGCCCCGTCTGACACCCTGGCTTATCCGCTATCTGCGCCACACCAACGCCGCCCAGACCCAGCGTATCGCGGCCGCATTGGCCCCGATTGTCGGCGACAGCCTTGCAGATCATCAGGCACTGGCCCAAGGGACGGGCGCCGAGCATTGGATCAAGCCGTCCGATTACCTCTTTGTTTACAAGTCCCGCGCTCAATTTGAGGCCGACGCCTTTGGCTGGTCGATCCGCCGGGCGCATGGGTTCAGCTGGGACGAAATGGAGGCAGAGGAACTTCACGCCTACGATCCGGCATTTTCCAAAGAGCTGAGCTTTGCGATACGGCTGGGCGGGCATGGCCGGATCGCCGACCCTGGTCAATACGTCAAGGATCTGGCGCGCCACGCCGAAAAGATGGGCGCGCAAATGATCAAGGCCGAGGTTCAGGATATTCAGCGTCAGGGTGGCGTGGTGACCGGCCTGCGCGCGGGTGGCGATCTGATCGCCTGTGACGCAGTGGTCATTGCCACCGGCGTCTGGTCCAAACCGCTGGCCAAGACGCTGGGTATCGATGTCCCGCTGGAAAGTGAGCGCGGTTACCACCTGGAACTGTGGGAGCCATCGTTCATGCCGCGCGGCCCGGTCATGGTCGCCTCGGGCAAATTCGTAGCCACCCCGATGCAGGGCCGGTTGCGTCTGGCCGGCGTTGTCGAATTTGGCGGGCTAAATGCAGGTCCGTCAAAAGCGCCAATCGCACTTTTGCGCAAAAACCTGACCAAAACCTTTCCCGGCCTGACCTGGAAGGCGGAAAAGGAATGGCTGGGCCACCGCCCCGCCACTTCGGATTCCCTGCCCCTGATCGGCGAAGTGCCCGGCACCAAAGGCGCCTTTCTTGGCTTTGGGCACCAACACATCGGCCTGACGGGCGGCCCCAAAACAGGGCGCCTGCTGGCCCAGCTGATCTCGGGCAAGAAACCAAACGTTGACGTCACACCCTACTGTCCGTCACGTTTCACCAAAGACAACAAATGATCCCGATGAACGGGGCAAATTACTCAACAAAGGAGAAGTCGCTAATGAAATTGATTACAAACCTTTTGACCGCCACGGCACTGACCGCGGCGACCGTCGCCCCGGCTTTGGCCGAAAAATGGGACATGCCGCTTGCCTATTCGGCAACGAATTTCCATTCCGCCACAGCCGCCGAGTTTGGCAAATGCGTCACCACCGGTACCGGCGGCGATATCTCGATCGAAACCCACCCCTCGGGATCCCTGTTCAAGGGCGGTGATATCAAGCGTGCCATTCAAACCGGTCAGGTGCCTATTGGCGAGCGTCTCTTGTCGGGCCACCAGAACGAAAATCCGATCTTTGGTTTTGACAGCGTTCCGTTCCTAGCAACCTCTTTTGATGATGCGGACAAACTTTGGAAAGCGGCAAAGCCCACGTTAGAGAAAACTCTGTCAGATCAAAATCTTACGCTGCTGTATTCAGTTCCTTGGCCGCCTCAGGGCCTGTATTTCCGCAACGAAGTAAATTCCGTGGCGGACATGAAGGGGGTCAAATTTCGCAGCTATAACAACGCCACATCCCGTCTGGCAGAACTGACCGGAATGCTGCCTGTAACCATCGAGGCCGCCGAGATCAGCCAGGCCTTTGCCACCGGCGTGGCCGACGCGATGGTGTCGTCAGCTGCAACAGGTTATGACCGTAAAGTATGGGAAAGCCTGAACTATTTCTACGAGGCCGACGCCTGGCTTCCGCGCAATTACATCATGGTTAACAGTGAAGTTTGGGGCGCCACATCGGATGCCAATAAAAACGTCATTCGCGGCTGTGCAGAAATTGCCGAATACGCGGGCACGTGGCGGTCCAAGGAATACACCGGCTTTACGCTTCAAGGTCTGCGGGACGGCGGCATGACCGTGGCCCCGCCCAGTGACCAGTTGAAGGGCGAACTAAAGGCAATCGGCGCGACGATGACGGCCGAGTGGCTGAAGGCCGCCGGTCCCGAAGGTGTGGCAATCGTCGATGCCTATAAGGCGATGCAATAAGCATACCAACGGGGGTGCGGCCAGCGGTTGCGCCCCCGACCCATCGTGAAAGAAGGGCCGTATCTGTATGAGTTTACTTAACACTATCAGACGATTACTGGATCTTCTTTACCTGACATCAGGTGTGCTGGCCGCCCTCAGCCTGATCGCAATCCTTGTCCTGATTATCGTCCAGATGCTAGCACGCTGGACCGGCGAGGTTTTTCCCGGAGCGCCTGATTATGCAGGCTATGCAATGGCCGCTGCATCCTTTCTGGCCTTTGCAAGCGCACTGAACCACGGCTCCCATATCCGCGTGTCGATCCTTTTGAACGCCCTGCCGGACAAGGCCCGCTGGGTGCTGGAAATCTGGTGCTTTGCCATTGCGACCGCCGTTATGTGGTACTTTGTCTACTTCGCACAGAAGTTCGTCTATTGGTCGTGGAAGTTTAACGAGATCAGTCAGGGTCAGGACAAGACCCCATTGTGGATCCCGCAAAGCGCCATGCTGATCGGGGCCGCCATTCTTGCTATTGCCCTGACCGACCACCTCTTGCACGTCATTTTTCGTGGAGATCATCGGATTACACGCAATCTGGCCGATCAGAGCCACGGAGAGTAACGCGTGGAAAACATCTCGATCATACTGCTCTTTCTCTTCGTTCTGTTCACGCTTTTGGGCACCGGCGTCTGGGTCGGTCTGGCCCTGATGGGCGTGGCCTGGCTCGGGATGGAGCTCTTTACGTCGCGCCCGGTTGGCGACGTTATGCTGACCACGATTTGGTCGGCCTCATCATCCTGGACGCTGACCGCGCTGCCGATGTTCATCTGGATGGGTGAGATCCTGTACCGCACCCGCCTCTCGGCGGATATGTTTCGCGGCCTGTCACCCTGGATGGCGCGATTGCCTGGTGGATTGGTCCATACCAACATTGTCGGATGTACAGTTTTTGCAGCGGTTTCAGGATCTTCCGCGGCGACGCTCACCACCGTGGGAAAAATGTCGATCCCTGAATTGCGCAAGCGCAACTATCCCGAAGAGATGGTTATCGGCACTTTGGCCGGAGCGGCCACGCTGGGCCTGATGATCCCGCCATCGCTGACGCTGATTGTGTACGGGGTCACGATCAATGAAAGCATCAAAAAGCTCTTTTTCGCGGGCATCCTTCCGGGGCTCGTTCTGGCCGCGATGTTCATGGCCTATGTTGCGATCCAGGCCAAGTTTTCAAAAAACTGGAACCCGACGCCCGAGCCTTCGATGTCTTTCGCCCAGAAACTCAGCAACTCGCGGTTCCTCTTGCCGGTGATCTGCCTGATCCTTCTGGTGATCGGTTCGATGTATCTGGGCTTTGCCACAGCAACCGAAGCCGCCGCCTTTGGCGTGATCGGATCACTGGTTCTGGCGGCTGCCCAAGGCTCGCTCAGCTGGACCAGCTTCAGCCAAAGCCTGATGGGGGCCACGCGCACCTCGGCGATGATCGCCCTGATCCTTGCGGGGGCTGCGTTTTTGTCGCTGTCGATGGGGTTCACCGGGCTGCCGCGCGGCTTGGCCGACCTGATCGCAGGATGGAACCTGACCCGGTTCGAGCTGTTGATGGTCCTTTTGGTCTTCTACATCATCCTGGGCTGTTTTCTGGACGGTATCTCGTCGGTGGTTCTGACCATGGCCGTCGTCGAGCCGATGGTCCGCGAGGCCGGTATCGATCTGATCTGGTTTGGCATCTTCATCGTGGTGGTCGTGGAAATGGCCCAGATCACGCCGCCAATCGGCTTTAACCTCTTTGTTCTGCAAGGCATGACCGAACATGAGATGAGCTTTATCGCCAAAGCGGCCATTCCGATGTTCCTGATAATGGTCGTGATGGTCTTTGTGCTTATCGCCTTTCCCGAACTTGCAACATGGCTACCTGACAACATCCGCAACGGAGCAGGATAATAGGACCAGGAAGGCCGTCAGGGACGTTCCAGGACATAGTCGGGATAAATTCCCGAACTGGCGATCGGGCCGGTCACGTCACTGGCACCAAAAAAACCATAGCCAGAGATAAGTGCCGATTTTATGCCTGCCGTCTGCGCCCCCAAAATATCGGTGTGCAGACTGTCACCGACCATGACCACACGCGTGCGGTCAACGTCGGGGCCCAAATGGTCAAAGACCAGAGAATAGATGTTTTCAAACGGCTTTCCAAAAAACCGGGGCTGAACGCCGGTCTCATCTGCCAGCCTATGCGCGAAGTAGCCCGGTTCTTTTGAGAACCCCTGCTCTCGCGGGGCGACGATATCAGGGTTGCCCACCAGTACCGGGCGCGGGTTTTCACGCAAGGAAGCCACCAAAAGCGCTTGGCGACCCTCCGTCCAGACCGCGCTGCCCATCAGCAAGAAACCTTGGGCTGCGTCATAGGCGGCGGGGTCTTCTGCAAGATAAGTGATGTCCAGCCCTTCAAAATCGTCGCGCCCAAGGCTTTGCGTGGCCATTAACCCCCAACGCAGACCCGGTTCAGCGCGCAATGTGTGCAGGATGGTTTTCCGGCTGGAAATGACATCGCCGGTTTCGAACCGGTACCCAAGGCGGGCATATTTGGCCATCAACGACGCATGCGGATAGCCCGCGGCATTCGTTACGACCAACACCCGCTTGCCCGCTCGTTGCAGCCCCGCCACGCGCGCCGGCACGCCGTCGATTGCCGTCTCTCCGATGTTGAGAACGCCAAAGGCGTCCAAAAGAAAGACATCAAACTGATCAGCAATCGCGTCAAGGTTCTGCGCAGGCTTCGCCGCCGCAGGGTCGCGCACTTCTGGCAATCTGTGGCGCACACCCTCATAGGCTGCGAATGCCTGTTGCAGCGTCAGATCGCTCAAATGATCGCGCCCCGAACCTTGGCCGAAACCCATTCCGAAATCATCACAGCCATCAGGATCACCAGCAAGATCAACGAGACCTGCGGCCAGGCCAGAACGTTCAGCGATGCCGACAGTTGAAGCCCGATCCCACCCGCACCGACAAGCCCCAGAACGGTGCTTTCGCGGATGTTGATATCCCATCGAAAGACGGCAATCCCGGCAAAGGCGGGCAGGATCTGGGGCACGATGCCATATGCCATGACCTGCCAGCGCGACGCACCGGTGGCCGATATCGCCTCGACCTGAGTTTCATCAATTTCCTCAATGGCTTCGTAAAGCAGTTTGGCGCAAAATCCGATAGAACGGATCGCAATGGCCACGACCCCGGCAAAGACGCCCGGACCAATGATCGCAATCAGCAAAAGCGCCCAGATCAGTGAATTGATCGACCGCGTGGCCACGATGATCAGCAAGGCCAGAGGCCGCACGAAATAGACCGAAGGCGTCGTGTTGCGGGCAGCAAGAAAGGCCACCGGCACCGCGATACAAAGCGAGATCATCGTGCCTAACGTCGCGATGTTCAGCGTGTCCCAGATGGGCTTGCCCAACTGAGTGATGTATTCCCATTTGGGAGGCGTTGCCCGCGTCCAGATGTCATCGGCAATCCGCGGGGCATCCCACACGAAAAACCAGGTCGTCGCGGCGCTGATCTGTATCCAGCAATAGGCAAAAATGGCGACACCAACCAGCCACAAAGACCAGTGTGACAGGCTTTCGGTCTGGGTATTGCGACGCCAGATGCGGGTTCCGTTATTGTCCCTGACCGGCATTATTGCACCCGTGCCCTGATGATACCCGACAGGTATTCCAGTCCCATCACAATCACGATTATGATGATCAGGATCGCCGCAGCCGTGTCATATTCATACCGGTCAAAGGCGGTGTTCAGCGTCGCACCGATGCCACCTGCCCCAACCAGCCCTAAAATCGCACTTTCACGAAAGTTGATATCCAGCCGGTACATCGACAGCCCGATCAGCCGTGGCATGACCTGAGGTTGCACGCCGTAGTTGATCCACTGCGTCCATCGCGCGCCCGAAGCCCGGATCGCCTCGGCTTGAGCGCGGTCCATGCTTTCGATGTCTTCGGCCAACAGCTTGGACAGAAATCCGATCGTTGCAAAACTAAGCGTCAGGAAACCAGCCAAAGGTCCGAACCCAAAGATCGCCACCAAGAGGATCGCGACAATGATCTCTTGCAGGGCGCGGCTTACGGCAATGATCCCCCGACAGATCAGGTACACTGGCAAGGGGGCCACATTCCGTGCCGCCCCCAGCGCGATGGGGATCGATATGGCAATGCCCACCACGGACGCCGCCACCGTCATGATTATGCTTTCCAACATCCCCTCCCAGATATCGCTGGATCGGGCGGTGAAATCGGGGCTGGTAAAGGCCAGAACGAACTGTTTGCCCCGCTCAAGCCCCTCGTAGACCCGCGACCAGTTGACCTCGATCGTCATGACTGCGGCGATTATATAAGCAATGAGCCCCGCCATCAAAGTCCAGCGCAGCCACTTGCGTTGCACCAAAGGTGGCTTGCGCCATGGCCGCCCAACTGCGGCAATCAATGCGTCACTCATTGCGAGGCCTCGATCTCGGCGTCATCTTCATCGACCTTGGCGATCGTTGCTTCCCAGTCTTCTTCGCCGTAAATTGTTGTCAGAACATCCGATGTCAACGCCTCGGGCGGACCATCAAATTCGATCGCACCAAATCGCAAACCGATAACACGCTGAACAAACATCTGCGCCAGTGCGACGTCGTGGATGTTGATGATCGCCGCCAGCCCGCGTTCGGCGCATAGCTCGCAGATCAGGCGCATAATCTGGCGCGACGTCTTGGGATCCAGCGATGCGGTCGGCTCATCTACCAGCAATAGGGCCGGGTTCTGGATCAAGGCCCGGCAAATCCCCACGCGCTGGCGCTGACCGCCAGACAACTCATCTGCGCGTTTGTCGGCCATCTCAAGCAGGCCCACCCGATCAAGCAGCCGAAAGGCCTCGTCAACATCGGCCTGTGGAAACCGGCGCGTAAAACTGCGCCAGAAGCCAACGTAACCCAGCCGCCCTGACAGCACGTTTTCCATAACCGTCAGACGTTCAACCAACGCATATTCCTGAAAGATCATCCCCATGCGGCGACGCTCGCGGCGCAGAGCGGATGATGAAAGACCGGTCAGTTCCGTCTGGCCCAGATAGACCTTGCCCGATGTCGGTTCGACCAGCCGGTTAATGCACCGGATCAATGTTGATTTGCCGGCCCCCGATGGCCCGATCAGCGCCAGAACCTGCCCTTCGGGCACCTCAAGATCGACCGCGCGCAGCGCCTGATCCCCGGTCTTATACGTCTTCACAAGCTTTTCAAGCCGCAGCATGAAAACCTCCCCGCCCCTGATATTTTGTTGGAAAAGGGCGACGCACCTACGCGCGCCGCCCCGTCATGATCTATTCGCAGGCGTAGCTGACGCCATTTGCGGTATCGATCTTGCGAATTACATCCCAGAACTCTTTGTATGTCATCGGCAGAAACTGACCTTCATTCGACTTCTCGAACTCGGCCTGCAAAGATGAGCCATCCCACTGGAAGTTAAAGAATGCGTTGCGGATCTTGTCTTTCAGTTCGGGCTTAAGGTTATAGACCGTGCCAAACCCCGTGGTTGGAAAGGTCTGCGACTTATAGATCGACACGACCTGTTCGGGCTTGATCACATCGCGGCTGATCATTCGCGCCAGTACCGAGTTTGCAATCGAAGCGGCCGGATAGTCCTTATTGGCGACACCCAGGATCGAGTTGTCGTGCTTGCCCGAAAAGACCGGCTCAAAGTCCTTGTCGGCCACCATACCAAAATCACCCTTCAGGATCGCCGAAGGGGCTTTGAAGCCTGAATTTGAGGTGGGCGAGGTAAAGGCCAGTTGCTTGCCCTTGATATCCTCAACCTTCTCGATGCCTGAACCGGGGTAGGTCAAAATTTCCATCTCATAGCCAAAGTTTCCATCCTTTGATGCCATGATCGTAAAGGGTGAGAAACCCGCACAGTTCACCGCCAACGGGTTTGACCCTGTGTTGAACCCGGCAATGTGCAAACGGCCAGACCGCATCGCTTCGATTTGAGCGGCGTTTGACTGAACCGGAAAAAAGACGACCTTTTTGCCGGTCTCTTTCTCGAGATGAACTAGAAAATCGGACCAGGCGGTCTTGTAAACTGCGGGGTCTTCCACGGGCGTATAGGCAAAGATCAGCGTTTCAGGATCCAAAAGCTGTGACGGATCAGTAGGCGTATCTGCGATCAGGTCGCCATCGACGTCACAAAACCGCTTGTCCAACGTTCCCCGCGGGCATTCCTGCGCGGCTGCCGGAACCGCAAGCGCCAACCCAAAAGCCACTGCAAATCCGGTAAGTGTAAAGTTCATTTTTTTCATAATATATCCTCCCTTCGAACGAGGCTAAGTGTGAAACCCGGGTTTCACCAAACGATTTCTTTGATCCCACTCAAACCGCGACTTCTCTCTGGCCAAGGCGCCAGCGACTGATTTCACCATGCCCCGGCATTCTGATCAGCCCGATTGCGCAATGCGGGTGACCCCGGCAGAAGGCCCCGGCGCAGCAAGTGATCCCGCCCGCAAACGCGAGGGAAATCCTTTTGGGATCATCGGTCTGGATGTTGCAATTAATTTTTTTCAGCGGCCCAATGGGCGGATGTGGCATCAGAAATTTAGGGACACAAAACCAGATCTTGCGTCGCGCTGACTCCGCCGTTTCTGGCCGTCATACGGGCCAATTCCAGCGCCCTCAGTCAGGATCAACGCAGTGGTGTGCGCCACGCCAAACGCACGGCCTGTCGCGTTCTATGGCTGCGGCTCTGATTTGATTTGTCATTGCCCGGTTTATCAAAGGCGTTGCCACTACGCGTATTGCGGGAACTGCAGTACGGGCTAACGCCCCTCGGGGTCCGGCGATCATCGTCGGCCTGATCTCAAGCTTGTACAAACGCCAACAATCCACCTTTCCGACAGGCGCATTTGGGTGCTGTTGCGGTTTCGATTCCTCTGATCAGGTGATTAACAACGGGCCAGCGCGCCTTTCTGAATACCTTGACGGGCGCCATCGTGTTGGACGCTGCGGCGCGCGACGCCAGTTCGTCAAGGCCCCAATGTCCGCCGGGCCCATACAGCCCGGCGTGCACTGAGCGTCAAGCGCTCTATTTCACCGTGATAGTGATCACTTCTGACATCACCGGTGGCGAGTGTGGAACATGGCCAAGATCACCAAGCACCAGCTGAAGGGTGTGTTGTCCTGCTGGCAGCTCCAGCGTCTTTTCGGTCTGGCCACCGCCAAAGTGAACGTGGTTTTCATCCGCTGGCAACCCGTTGACCAACTCGTCAGCGCCGTCAGGACCCTCGCCAAGTTTCGCCCGGTCGATCAACAGGTGATGATGCCCTGTATTGTCTTTCTCGGTGCCAGCAGGTGCTACGCCCATTCCCGACAGGCCAAAGGCAACAACAAACGGCGAAGTAACAACGGCACCATCTTCGAGGTTCACAAAATAGGCCTTTGCCCCTGCAGGCGACGGTGCTTGCTGGGCAAGAGCGGATGTTGCGGCCGTCAGCCCCACGGCTGTAATGATTGCTAACACTGATCTTTTCATGTTTCTCTCCTTAAACGGGTTGGGCAGCACCTTAGGCTGCTTAATTGAAACACGCAGGACGCAGAATTATTCGACCCTTTGGCAAAAAAACGTCCGAACAGGAAATCCGTGAGGGTTTGCCGGCGCTGTTTCCGCGCCTTTGGCGTTATGCCCTTGTTCTGACCTCAAATTCAGAGGCGGCTTACGATCTTGCGCAGGCCACTTGTTTGCGCGCTCTTGAGAAATCCGGGCAATATCAGGCTGGAACCGATCTTGATCGCTGGCTATTTCGGATTGCGCACCGCATCTGGCTGAACGAAATCCGGGCCACCGCGGTTCGGCGCGGCAGCGGTCTGCACCCTATCGAAGATGTCCCGATCGCCGACGGTCGCCCTGACGCGGAAACGAATATTTTCGTCCTTGAAGTGTTACGCTCTATAGACGTCCTGCCGGACGGACAGCGCGCCTGCTTTGTACTGGCCTACATCGAAGGCTTTAAATACGCCGAAGTGGCGGACATTCTGTCAATTCCTGTCGGCACAGTAATGAGCAGGCTGTCGGCTGCGCGCAAAACAGTATCAGTGAAAATGGCCATGAAGAGCGAGAAAGAGAAATGACCGGATCTGGCAAGTTCTCAGATGAGCAACTCACCGCCTTTCTGGATGGCGAGATTGATGCCCAGACGGCCCGCGATATTAAAAAATCGCTGGAAGATGACGAAGATCTGAAGGCCCGGCTGGCAGCACTGTCCCTGCCGATCGATGACCTCAAGGCGGCCTTTGGCGGGTTGCTTGGCGCGGCTCCCGTTGGTCCCGACCTTAGCCAGTCGACCAAGCCGCGCGCGCCAGCGACCAGAAAGCTTGCCGTGATGGCCATCGCGGCAAGTGTTGTCTTGGGTATCGCAATTGGCATGGTCCTACAGACTGCCCAGACAAAACCCAGTGGCTGGAAAGAATATGCCGCCGCATATCACTCGCTATATGTTACCCGCACGCTGTCTGCGGTCGAAACCTCGTCCGAAGATAAGCTGCGCCTTCTTGCCTCTCTGGGAGAGGTTCTGGGGTACGATCTGAGCCCGGCACAAACGGATGATACGCTGGTTTTCAAACGCGGTCAGCTCTTGGGGTATCAGGGAACTGCGCTGGTGCAATTGGCCTACCTGACGCCCGGAGGCGCCCCCGTTGCACTGTGCATTACCCGCTCTGCAGGCGCGCGCGATATGCCCGTGACCCCAACCGAACTGGAAGGAATGGCAGCAGCGGAATGGTCGCAGGATGGGCTTGAATTCCTGTTGATCGGTGGCACCGATGCAGGACTGATCAAAGACGCCGCCGATCGACTGGCGCTTGTCATGCATGCCAAGGGCAATGGTTGACCATATACAAAGTCGCCCTTTTTGGCGGCGCGGCGTTTCTTAGAAAGTCGGCCTGCGTCGCATGACCCAAGCTGATCGAGACAAAGTGCAGGGTCGCGGCCTTCCAATGCCAACCCGCAGTCCGGGAGAGGATCACCCCAAAGCTCGCTGACACACCAGCAAGCAAAACGGCACCACCGGGTCCGGTCTAAATCGGGCTTCTTTAGCCAAATGGCGGACAGACAGGGATTCGAACCCTGGAGACGGTCTCCCGCCTACACACTTTCCAGGCGTGCGCCTTCGACCACTCGGCCACCTGTCCGTTCGGGGCGGTGTAGCCAATTCAGGCGGGTATTGGCAAGGGCAATTCCCAATGGATTTACCAAGGTCATCTGACCTGCCTGGTCAATAGCCCGCGCGGGCCCTAATCTACATCCTTGACGCGGTTTTTCTTGCCGCTGCTCTCAGCCGTATCGGTCGCCGCCTCACCCTCATCCGACAGAGGCTCCGCAGCCTCTTCAAGCGCCTGAGGTTCCACGCTTGCGGGCTGGCCTTGGGCGAACAGGGCCTCAGGGTTTCTGATCCAGATGTCGCGCTGTGCGAAGGGTATTTCGATCTCTTCCTTGGCAAAACGAACCGCGATCTCATGGTTCAAATCGGAAGTAACGACCAGCTTCCAGTTCACATCGCGAATGATTGCTCGGATCTCGAAATTCAGCGAATCCGCGCCAAAGGCCACGAATAGAATGTTTGGCGGCGGGTTCATGATAATCATAGGATGTGCCTCGGCAATTTCCCGAAGGATCTTGTCCACCTTCTTGGTATCGGTTCCGTAGGCCACACCGATGGGGATGATGACCCGCCCCACCAGATTGCCCCTGGTCCAGTTCGTCACGACACCTGACACCAGGTCCGAGTTAGGAACAATCACATCAGTCCGGTCAAAAGTTTCAACACGCGTTGACCGAACGGAAATCTCGCGGACAAACCCGAACTGTCCACCAACCTCGATCATGTCGCCCTGACTGATCGGGCGCTCAATCAACAGGATTATACCCGATACAAAGTTCGAGACGATGTTTTGCAGGCCGAAACCGATGCCGACAGAAAGGGCACCGGCCACGATTGCCAGCGAAGACAGGTTGATCCCTGCCGCAGTGACCGATAGCAGCGCAGCCAAAAGAATGCCGGCATAACCAATGCCCGAAACAATTGCAGCCTGACCGCCCGAATCGATACGCGTGCGCGGAAGCACCGTTGAGCGCAAAGCACCCTGTATAAATCGTGTCGCAACGAAACCGGCAAGAAAAACCAGCGCAAGTGTCACGAAATTCCCCGGCGAAAAAGTTGTTCCGCCAATATTGATTCCGGTCTGGAATTTTCTCCAGGCTTCGGCCAGATCCGTTGCCTTGGCTCCCCAGACAACTGCAAAAACCGGAAGCGAAGTCAGCGTCAGCGCTGATCCGATCAGGACAGGAAACAAGGCCGTTTTTCCACGATCCTCACTTTGCATCAAAGCGGCATAAAGATCGCGGATCGCGCCTTGCAGCACGATCAGCAATCCAATCAGCCCGAGCGTCAGGATTGACGGGTAGATTACCGCATCCGCGGCCGCAGAATAGCCGATACCACCCAGAACAGGCCCAACGATTCCGATTGAAATCGCGGCGCGCCCCAGCAAAGCGATCAGACTTTTCCGGTACAGCCCCTCTTCTGAGCCCTGTTCATCCGACACGCCATGCTGGCGCAACATTTGCCCCAGCCGGACAAGGATCAGGCCGCCAATGATCAAAAGCGGGAAATTGATGACGGTCTTGGTTTCGGATTGAAACTTATCAAAGGTGGCCAAGACCCGAATGACCTGATCGACGGCAAAGACCGCCCCCAGAACCGTGGCGTAAATCCGGCCTTCGGATCGTCTTTCCGCAGTTAGGTTCAGCGGCGTTTCCACGCCCTCGAACTTTGGAAAAATTCGCCCGCCCAGCCATCTGGAGATGAAAAACGACAACCCGGCCAAAGGAAGGGCACCCAGGAACGCTTCGCCGCGCGGCCCGTAAAGACCGCTGAAGACAACGGCCTCAACCAATGCGTAAACGCCGAGCAAAGGCAAAATCACCTGCCCAAGAGAGACCAGAAAACTGATCAGACTTGCGCTTGCACGGGTGTTTCTAGATGCCACAAATCCCGCCAGTCTTTCAGTCCAGGTACGGGCCCGGAACATCAGCACGAGTGCCACTGAGATTAGAAAGAGACTTGCCGGAAAACTACTTTTGGCGGCGTTCATCTGTACGGGGTTTGTAGTGGCTTTGACAACGCCGCCAAGCATTGAATCCAAACTGTCGAGCAGTTCAAAGAAGGCGCCTGTCCACAACGTGGGGTTCAACGGTGAAGGACCAAGATTCAAAAGCTTGTCGGCCTGCCGGGTTCTGAGGATCACATCAATTTCATTGATTATCCCATTGGCCCGGCTGAACGCCTCTTCGGCTTTGCGCTTGGGCGCCTCGAGGTCGGCAAGCTGTTTGTCCAGTTCTGCCCGCCGCGCCGCAATATCGGGGGCCTCAGACGTTCCTTGTGCCGGCACTGGCCCCAGGGACGCAATTTGGGCCTTGAGCGTCTCAATGCGCGTCTGGTTGGTGGTCTGGGCTGCCTGAAACTGACTGCGCCAGCTGACAACCTCGGCCCTTAGCGTCTTGAAAGCATCGTCCGACGCGCGCTGTGCCTGAACCGCATCCTCGGCCCGAACCGCAATTGCGTCCCAGGCTGCGTAATCCACGGGTTTGGCGGCGTCCTGCGCGAATGCAACCCCGGCAAAGAGGACAAGTACGAGAACAGAGAACAGGTGGCGGATCATTATTGAAAAACATTCGGGCTGGGTTGCGGCAATCCATCCAGCCAGTCAGGGACTGGCAGATCCTTGGTGCGCAGAAACTCAGGATTGAAAAGTTTGGACTGATAGCGATTACCATAATCGCAAAGTACCGTGACGACGGTATGACCGGGGCCAAATTCGCGCGCCATACGGATCGCGCCGGCGACGTTGATCCCGGACGAGCCGCCAAGGCACAGGCCTTCATGGCGCACCAGATCAAAGATGATGGGCAAGGCTTCGGTGTCGGGCACCTGATAGGCTTGATCGACCTTGAGACCCTCAAGGTTGGCAGTGATCCGCCCCTGCCCGATCCCTTCGGTGATTGACGAACCATTCGAGGCCAGTTCGCCCTTGGTGTAGTAACTGAAAAGTGCCGCGCCCTCGGGATCGGCCAGACCGATCGCCACATCGCTGCTTTTCTCGCGCAGACCTTGCGCAACCCCGGCCAACGTACCACCCGAGCCGACCGCACAGATAAAGCCGTCAATCCGACCGCCGGTTTGATCCCAGATCTCGGGCGCTGTGGTTTCAATATGGGCCTGACGATTGGCGACGTTATCAAACTGGTTGGCCCAGATGACACCGTTTTCGGCTGTTTCGGCCAGTTTCGCGGCCAGACGTTCAGAGTAGCGGATGTAATTGTTCGGATCGCGGTAGGGTTTCGCCGGAACCTCGACCAGCGTCGCCCCGGCCAGCCGGATCATGTCTTTCTTTTCCTGGCTCTGGGTTTCAGGAATGACGATAACTGTCTTGAACCCCATCGAAGCTCCGACCATCGCCAGACCGATGCCAGTGTTTCCGGCGGTCCCTTCGACGATTGTGCCACCCGGTTTCAACTGACCCTTGGAGATCGCATCGCGAATAATGAACAGGGCCGCGCGATCCTTTACCGACTGCCCGGGGTTCAAAAATTCGGCCTTGCCCAGAATTTCACAGCCCGTCGCATCACTGGCAGCGCGCAAGCGGATCAGAGGGGTATGGCCAACGGCCTCGGCAAGGTTTTTATAGCTCTGCATCACGCTCTCCAATTGGTCGCCTCTACCTAGGCAGAGCGTACAAGGAACTCAAGCATTCCCACGCAGCCGGGCGCGGTTCAACTCCAGCCAGAACGCCAAAAGATTTAAAGGCCCATTTTCCAGTTTGCCGGCATGCGCCCGCTGGAAAAGCTCTTCTGCCGGGAAAATATGGCCTTTGATGTCTTCGTTCTCACTTGCCAGCCCACTTGTAACAGCAGCCTCTTGCGGCAGGGAACACAAGCCAACAAAGTTGTGATGATACTCGGTCGAGTTTCCAGGCGAAGGATAGCCACCGCCAACCGGGATCAACTGGTCCAATTCGACGCCCGCCTCTTCGCGCGCCTCGCGCTCTGCGGCCTGACCGGGCGTCTCGCCGGGATCGACAATTCCCGCGACCGGTTCAAGCGACCAGGCGTTGGCGTCGCCACGCCCAAAGTGGCCGATCCGGAATTGTTCAACCAAAAGAACAACGTCACGCACCGGGTCATACGGCAAAAGGATTGCGGCATCCTGTGCCACCAGAACACCGCGCGTCAGGATCGGACCCATCTTGCCGTCAAAACGTTCGAACGACAGATCGTATTCCTGAAACGAAAAAAAGCCGGTGTAAGGGCGCCGGTGTTCTTTGACATCAACCCGCGAAGGCCCCTGCCCGTCGCGACCGCCGCCATCCTGACCGGCACAAAACGACGCCGCGCGCGCCAGGATTGTAGGCATCCGCGCGGCCAGCTCCCGCGCATCGATCTGACCAAAGTGATCGCGCACCTCAAGGGTGGCGCGGCGCAGAACCGGCGCCCAGTGGTCTTGCCATGCCTGCGCATCCCACGCGATGCACTGCCCTTGCGGCAAGTCCACGAATGTTAGCACATCAACCGGGTCCGATCCGACCTGAACCTCGATCTCGCGGCCAATCAGGCCCAGACCGGCGGCAAAGAACTCCAGCAGTTTTTCATCCCTGTCCTGTGCCAGCTCAACCACATGCCCCGACGCATTTTCACCGTCGTCTGGCCAATACGTAACCTGACGCCCCTCACGGCACGAACACAGACAGTAGCCCGGTGCAACGGCTGGCACGCGGTTCGGCGCCTGACCCAGAAGGCTTTGCAACAAAGGGCCATCATCCAGTGGCCCGACCAGAAAAATCTTGTTCATGTCAGGCCCAGCGACGCCCGGCAATTTCGGCCAGAACACCGCCCAAAATCCCGCCTACAACCAGCGATCCGATGATCATCGGCGTGGCCATGATCTGTGCAAACTCAAGCGCGATATTGAAGGTATCAATCACCGCCTCCATTGGCCCGTCATAGCGCATCTTCATCGAGTTCTCGATCATGATGACGCCCGAGTGGATCAAGAGCCCCCAAAAGACCAGCGCCAGCGACGTCGTCAGCCCAGCCCCGATCGCAGTCTGCATCCCCTCGCCGGTCCGGCTGCCGGTGATCTTCCAGCCAAGAAGGATCCCCAGTGCGGTGTTCACATAAGCGAACAGGCCAAATTGCGTGCCTTCAGGCAGAAGCGGTGGGATCAGCCCCGATACGTAGAACGCAAGAGCGGCAAAACAGACAGCGGCGACGAGCCGGGAAGCGGTGGGCATCATGATGGCCTTGTTATTGTTATCTGGGTCACGTCACATTTGCCCGAACCAAAGGCCGCCGCGCAAGAGGTCAGATAAAAATTCCACATCCGCTTGAACCGCTCGTCAAAACCCAGGGCCGAAATCCGGTCCCATTCGCCGTTGAACGTCTCGTACCAGCGCTGCAGCGTCTGGCGATAGCTGGGCCCGAACTCGACCGATTGCTTGAGGGCCAGACCGGCACGCTCCACCTCGCGCTTCAATGCGCCGGGCGAGGGCAACATCCCGCCGGGAAAGATATATTTCTGGATGAAATCAACGCCCTTGCGGTAGATCTCGAACCGGCGATCTTCGACCGTTATGATCTGTAAAGTGGCATGCCGGCCCGGCCGCAAACGTTCGCGAACGGCGCGAAAGTAGTCCGGCCAGTATTTCTCGCCTACAGCCTCGAACATCTCGATCGAGGCGACGCCGTCATATGTGCCCGTCTCGTCGCGGTAATCCTGAAGCTTGATGGTGACCTGATCGCTTAAACCCAAGCGTGCCATGCGCGCAGTGGCAAAATCATACTGTTCCTTCGAGATTGTAAGGCAGGTAACCTTCAGCCCCCTCTCGCGCGCGGCATATTCGGCAAACCCGCCCCAGCCACAGCCAATCTCAAGGATATGATCCCCCTCAGCCGCACCCATCTCATCAACCATCGAGGCATATTTCTGGACCTGCGCCTTTTCCATACTTTCCTGCCCGGTATGAAACAGTGCCGAGGAATAAGTCATCGTCTCATCCAGCCAGATGCCGTAGAAATCATTGCCCAGATCATAGTGGTGGGCAATGTTGCGGCGCGCCTGCTGGCGGGTGTTGCGGTTCATGTAGTGGCGCATCCGCTCGTAGCCACGCACCAGAAACATCCCTGGAAAACCGTCATACAGTTGATCGTTGTCGTGCATGACGAAATCGAGAAACGTCAAAAGATCCGGCGTTGACCACCACCCATCCAGATAGGCCTCGCAAAAGCCCAGATCGCCCTCGCGCACAAGACGCGCAAAAACATCATCATTGTGCAGCCGCAATTCGGCCACCGGGCCCGGTTGGGCCCCTTCGGCGCGAAACACACGCCCATCCGGCGTCACCATATCCAGACGGCCGTTCTCGACCGTTGAAACGATGCTAAAAACCCGGCCAAAATACCTGGGCAGGTTCTTGTGGCCGTCGGTGGATGTATAGATCTCCATCCCCGTCCCCCCCTTCTTTTCATCGCGCTAGGTTAGCCAAACTCGCGCATATCAAACAACTTTTTTCTCTGAGCCGCCGTTTCGGGCGCCTCAGAAGGGTCACGGACCAAGGCGTGGGCCGCTCAGGCGCGGTGCCCCCTATAGGCCGCGAGGGCGCGGTTTCGCCCCTCTGCCAGGTCAATGACCGGGTCGGGATAGGCATCGTTTCTATCCAGCCCCCATGCCTTGGGGATCGCCTGAAAAAACGCCCTGGCGGTGGCCGGCGGGTCCGCCTGACCTTCGGCGATCCAAGTCCGCAAATAGCGCCCCTTGGCGTCAAACTTTTTGGCCTGCGTGGCTGGGTTGAAAATGCGGAAATACGGGCTGGCATCGGGGCCAGAACCTGCCACCCACTGCCACCCAAGCGCATTCGAGGCCGGGTCCCAGTCGATCAGACAATCCGCGTACCAGTTCATCCCGATGCGCCAGTCGCACATCAGATGCTTGGTCAGATACGACGCTGCAATCATGCGTGCGCGGTTGTGCACCCGGCCCGTCACATAGAGCTCGCGCATCGCCGCATCGACAAAGGGCTCGCCCGTGCGCCCCTGTTTCCAGGCCAATACATCCGCCGCCCAAGGATCGTCGCGCCACGGAAAACTGTCCCATTCAGGCCGCCAGCCGCGGCTTTGGATATGCGGCGTGTGATAAAGCAGATGATAGGCAAACTCGCGCCATGTCAGTTCTTTAAGGAAGTGTTGGGCCCCCGCGGCCCCTTCGTACAGGGCGCGCCGGGCCGCGTTCCAACATGTGCGCGGCGAAATCTCACCATAGGTTAGGTTTTCAGACAGCCCCGATGTGGCATCAACGGCCGGGAAATCGCGATCAAGTTGGTAGCGTGCGACGCGGTCTTTCAGAAAGGTATCCAGACGCTCATGCGCCGCGCCCTCACCCACGACTACAAAGGCGCCAACCTGCGCGGCCCCCCGGTGCATCCGGCCCCCCATGTTCCAGTCACTGATCGCGTCAGACGCAGGCCATGTCTGGGGCGGTTCAATCTTTGCCGGCGCCGGCTGTGCAGGGCCCACCTCAATGTCCTTCACGCGTCGCCAAAACGGCGTGAAGACCTTGTAAAAGCCACCTGCCCCGGTTTCGACCTGCCATGGCACAAAACATAAGTGACCGGCAAAGCTATGGCCCTGATGCCCCACCTCTTTCAACGCTGACTTCACAGCGCCATCGCGTGCGACCGAGGCCGGGTCATAAAGCCGGTTCCAGAAAACCTCTGCGGCGCCAACCTCGCGCATCAGCGTCTTGAGACAGTCCAGCGCATCGCCCCGCCGCAGGATCAGCCCAGATCCCATCGCCGCCAGACGATCGCCCAGATGCGCGACCCCCAGACCCAGCCGCCAGCGCGAAGCAGCGCCAAGTGCCTGACTGACCTCATCGTCCAGAAACACCGGAATGACCGGGCGACCCGTTTCAATTGCCGCCGCCAGCGCCGCATTGTCGCCAAGCCGCAGATCGCGGCGAAACCACATCAAAACCGGTGCCTTGTCGGCCATGCTTTCCTGCCCCATTTCTGGGGTCATTTCGCCCCGTTACAAAACCTGATCTAGCGCCGAAATCAGCCGGTCAACCTCTGCCTTGTTCGTATAATGCACAAAACTCAGCCGCAGGACCCCATTCGTGGGATCAACACCCATCGCTTTCAACGCGCGGACAGCGTAAAAATCGCCGCCACCGGCCATGATCCCCAAACTGGCCAACTGGCCCGCCACCTCTTCGCCCGCAGCGCTTGTTTCAACCGCGACCGTGGGCGCGCGACCCTTGGCATCGCGCGGCCCCAAAAGGCGCAGGCTGTTCTTGTCACCCAGATAATCCAGCAAAGGCTGTAAAAGCTGCGTCTCATGCGCCTGCATCAGTCCAGAGACACCGCGCGCGCGCTCACAAGGTCCGCCCGTGATCCCATGGTGGCCGGCCAATGCATCGAAGTAATCGGCGATCCCGGCCGAGGCCGCGACCTGCGCGTGATCAGGCCCGGAAGGCGTGAAACGCTGATACAAAACCTCGGCGTTGAAATAATGCCCCTGATTGGGCAGATCGAACCCAACCTTGCGGCGCATAACCATCACGCCCTGATGGGGCCCAAAGGTCTTGTAGGCCGAAAAGAGATAGATATCCGCCCCAAACGCGCCAACATCCGGCAACCCATGCGGCACATAGCTGACCCCATCGACGCAGGAATAGGCACCCGCCGCACGGATCATTGCACAGATCGCGGCCACATCATTGATCTGGCCCACCACATTCGAGCAATGCGGAAAAGCGACAAAGCGCACTTTGTCGTCCAAAAGTGCGGCCAGCCCTTTGGGATCAAGCCGCCCGGTTTCGGGGTCGATGCACCATTCCCGCACCTCGACGCCCTCGTCTGCCAGACGCCGCCAAGGCCCGCTATTGGCCTCGTGGTCCTGATTGGTGACGATAATCGCACTGCCCGCCGGCAGCCATTTGCGCACCGCATTGGCCAGCACAAAGGTATTCGTTGTGGTCGAAGGCCCAAAGGACAGCTCGTCAGTGTCCACGCCCAGCATCGCCGCCAGCCGCTCGCGCGCCTCGTCCATTTCTTGGCCACCCAGCCGCGACGCAGCATAAGGCGCATAGGGCTGAACCTTGCGTTGGGTATAAAACCGGGTCAGCCGGTCAATGACCTGCCCGCAGGTATAAGATCCGCCTGCGTTCTCAAAAAACGCCTGACCCTCAAGCGAGGGCTGTGCAAAAGCCGGGAACTGGCTCCGCACGAAATCGATATCCAGCACCATGTTATTCCCCAAATTCAATCCGTCCAGACCGGCCGTTGGTCGCAATGTGCGCTGGTCAACAAGGCGGTTCAAGCCGAAAGTCTGAAGTTGTTTTAAGGTCGTTCGTGTAACAAGCGGTTGCGCGAAATCACTGGAAGGTAAGGCCGGGAAACCTTCTGTTCCGCGCCGGTCCAGCCGGGATCGGCTGTCGTTGAAGGTGCCTTGTGCCCATGCTAACCCAGACCATCAAGGAGGCACCATGGCACAGAATTTTGAGAAAGAACTTCAGAGCGTCGATGCGTTCTGGTCCCCCAAAGTCGTGGGGCGGATCAATGACCAATACGTGAAAGTTGCCAAGTTGAAGGGCACGCTTGCCTGGCACAAGCACGACAACGAAGACGAGATGTTCTTTATCGTGAAAGGCAACCTTGAGATCGAGTATGAGGACAGGACAGTCAGCCTGTCACAGGGCGATTTTCACATTGTCCCAAAGGGCAAGATGCACAACCCTGTGGCACATGAAGAATGTTGGATCGCCTTGATCGAACCTGTGACAACCCAGCACACTGGCGATCTGGTATTGGATAAGACCAAGTCGATCGAAGACCAGCTTTCCAGCTAAATTCGGCCACCGGGTCACCCACTTTGGCGTGACCCGGTCCTGCTTGGTGCGATTGCCTTGTCTAAGCGTTCAGGTCCACGACAACCCGGCCCTTGACCTGACCTTTCAGGATATCCTTGCCCAGTTTCGGCAGATCGCTAAGTGTTGCGGGAACGATCATAGCCTCTAGTTTGTCCATCGGCAGATCGCGGGCAATCCGAGCCCATGCGCGCTGACGGTTCTCAAAAGGTTGCATGACACTATCGATGCCCAAAAGGTTGACGCCACGTAGCAGGAAGGGGATGACCGTCGCCGGCAAGCCCGCACCCCCGGCAAGGCCAACCGCAGCAACCGAAGCGCCGTATTTCATTTGCCCCAGAACCCGCGCCAGCATTGCGCCGCCAACCGCATCCACGCATCCCGCCCATGTTTCACCCTCAAGCGGGCGCTTGACGGTTTCGTTCAGATCTTGGCGAGCAACAATCTGGGTGGCGCCCAGTGATTTCAGGTAGTCGCCCGCCTCGGGCCGCCCAGTAACAGCGGCGACTTCATAGCCCAAATTGGCCAGAATGGCGGTCGCCACCGACCCCACGCCGCCCGCGGCACCGGTCACCAAAACCGGGCCGTTCCCCGGCGTTAACCCGTGATCTTCCAGCGCCATAACTGCCAGCATAGCGGTAAATCCAGCCGTCCCGACCGCCATTGCCTGACGCGCGTCCAGCCCCTTGGGCAGTGGCACAAGCCAGTCGGCGCGAACATTGGCCTTTTGCGAATATCCGCCCCAATGCGCCTCGCCCACGCGCCATCCGGTCAGGACAACCGCGTCGCCTTCCTTGTATCGCGCGTCCGAACTGGCCGCGACGGTGCCCGCAAAATCAATGCCGGGGATATGGGGATAGCTGCGCACCAGCCCGCCACCGGGCCCAATGCACAAACCGTCCTTATAGTTGACCGTCGAATAGGCGACATCCACCGTCACTTCCGAAGGCGGCAGCGCGTCCATCTCAAGATCCTGGACCGAGGCGCTGGTCTTACCTTCGTCGTCTTTTTCCACCACAAGTGCCTTGAACATAGCGTCTCTCCCTCAGATCCAGAACTTTACCTCGACGGTTGCGTCCCGCATCCCGTCCGGCGTTTCAACCTCCAACTTGGTGCCCGGCTTCCAATGGGTCATCCGAACCATGCCAATGGCAACGTTGGTCTCAAAATCCGGCGACCACGCGGCCGAGCTCACATGCCCCACCTTTTCGCCATCTGCCATGACCCGCCACAGCCGGTCACAGGGCGGTATCTCGCCCTCGATCGACAAGGGCCGCACCTGCCGCACCGGACCTTCCTTGGCCACCCGCAGCAAGGCGTCGCGCCCGATACAGCCGATCGCGGTCTCGGTCGAACAGAACCGCCCCAGCCCGCATTCATGTGGCGTGTTCTCAAGCGTCATGTCGTTGCCATAGGACAAAAGCCCGCCCTCGATCCGCTCAATCAGGTTGGGACACCCTGCGCGAACATCCAGATCGCGCCCCGCCTCCATCAGTGCATTCCAAAGCGGCATTCCCATTGCGGTATCGGGCACATAAATCTCGAACCCGCCCTGTTTAGAGTAACCAGACCGCGCCACCACCAGATCACGCCCTTCAAAGCTGAAAATCCCATAGCGAAAGAATTTGATATCGCGGACCCCGTCGCCGAAGATCCTTGCTGCCAGATCATCGGCCAGCGGCCCCTGAATTGCCAGCGGCGAGACGTCCGGCTCGTCGATCAGAACATCAAGGCGGTAGCCGTTGGCGATGCCCTTGACCCAGAACAAAAGATCGCTGTCGGCAATTGATATCCAGTAGCGGTCTTCGGCCAGCTTGACGGCAACGGGATCGTTCAACATGCCCCCCGTTTCATCAACAATCGGCACATAGAAACACTGGCCCGGCAGCATCGACCGCAAATCGCGCGGCGTCAAAATCTGCATCAGCCGCCCGGCATCGGGGCCACGCAGCTCGACCTGACGCTCACAAGAGACATCCCAGACCTGAACCTGAGTTTTCAGGTGCCGATAGTCTTCGGTCACGCTGTGGAAAACCGTCGGCAAAAGCATGTGGTTATAGACCGTGTACCCCTTCACGCCGGCGGCCTCGACCCCGTCGGAAAATGGCGTGCGCCGAATTCGGCGCGAAGGAGCAATCACAGCCATCTTTCATCCTTTGGCAAAATAATCAGATCGGTATCATCCGGGCGCGCGCCTGCGGCTGTCAGCATTGCGTGGATCTGGCCCCGGTGGTGCGTAGCGTGGTTGAACATATGCGCGATGCACAAAACCTTGGGCTTGCTCAACTCGCGCCCCAGTGACATTGCGAACCAGGCCAGTTCACCCTCAAGCTCTGTCGCGGTTAGCGTATCTGCCCAGGTCAGGATCCGGGCGTTCACCTCGGCGCGCTTGGCCTTGAACATGGGCCAGTCGGGGATCGTTGTCTTACTGTCGGAAATCGCGCCCTTTGGCGCTTCGCCACCATCAAAACGGCTCATCCAGATCATGTCAGCCCAAAGCAGATGGTTCAGCGTATCGCTGATCCCGCCAAAGAAGGCACCACGATCCATCGCGCGATCCTCGGGCGACAAACCATCGGCGGCAGTGACCAGGCTTTCGTTCTGCCACCAGCCATAGCGCGCCATGGTGCTACAGTAATCGGGGGTAATCATGGTCCCGGTGCCTTACTTTCCACCCGGACCGGACCAGTCGATGGCACAGATCTCGCCCGACTTGCCGCCGAAATCCCAGACCCGGCCATAGTCGCGCACCCGGCTTTTGCCGACACCGACAGCGGCGATCACATCGGGGCCCATCCAGTATTTGGTATTGGTCATGGTCACGGGTTTTGAGCGGTCCTTGCCGGTCAGCATCTCAAGCTCACCCTCGATCTTGCGACCGATCTTGATCGACCGGCGCGTGCCGTCGCGCACGATCTCGACCGGGGCGCGTTCGGCGCCGATGATTTCCGACACCAGCATGGTGAACAGACCCGTCGTGCCGCCCGCAGCCCCCGAAAAGATCTTGAGAATGCCGTTATAGGCCTTTTGCGTGGCGCGCTCGTCCACATAGGCCGCCACCTTCCAGTTGCCTTCGGACATACGGCCCGGAATATCGACCATCAGGCCGATGTTGAGACCCGACAGGTCTTCGCCCTCGAAATGCCCCTCGTCGATGGCGATGGCCATCCAGGCCTGGCAATAGCCGTTGGTCGGCGGATGCTGGCCCAGGCTGACAACACAGGGGCAAAAGACGGTGCAGGAACAGTTCAGAAACAGCTCCCCCTTGATCGCCCAGTCGGTAGGCTCGGCCCGCCGCCGACGCTGGTTCATCCGCGCATCGATCTTTTCCATCACTTCCAGACGGTCGCTTTTAACCGGCGTTTTCTTTTCGGGCATCTCAGCTCCTCCTCAGGTCATCAACATGGCGCGGGCCCCAACGACCCCCGCCGTCAGGATCAAAACCACCCCAAGTGGTTTGGTTAACGGGCGCCCGATATCGGGCAGTTTTTCAAGCACCATGATAAGCGTGGCCAGCCCCATAAAGGCCAGGTTCATCACCCCACCGACAAAGGCCAGCGCCATCAGCGCCCAACAGCAGCCCAGGCAATCAGCACCCAGCCGCAGCCCCATGCGCCACGCACCGCCCGCACCGGGCTGCCAGTGCTGCATGAAAAACGCCATCGGCAGGCGGCATTTGGACAGGCAGCCCTCTTTGATCGGCGAGAACTGATAAAGCCCCGCGATCAGCAGCAGTACACCCGACAAAATGGCCGAGCGGCTGTCGCCAAAGGGATTGAGAAGCTCAGCTTTTACCAATGCGAACTGTGTGGCAGCCGCGATCAGCGAAAACCCCAGCCAGACTGCCAGATAGCCAGCCACTATCGCCGCAAATCCGCCGCGACCAGCGCGGTTGAGGTCGTCAAACACCGCAAAAGCAGGAAAGGCGGTTGGTGCCATCATGGCCGCCGACATCAGAGCCCACATCACCACAACACGCAGATACCCACCCGCATCCGGTGTAACGACACAAAACCCGGCCCAGAAGTCGGCCCCAAATGCCAGGCCGGCACTGCGAATGTCAGAGGGGACAGCCGAAAGGAACAGCACAACCCACGACACCAAAATCAGCGCGTAAAACCCAAGCCAATGAGTGCGCGTCATCCGCCTGAATGTCTGTGCAAGTCGCATTGCGCCCTCTGGCAATCATGATAGGGTATCTGTGACAGAACTTTAATTGTCTGACAAATGGATTTTCTATGGATTCCGCCAGCGAAACAAAAAATGATCTGTCGTCGCAAATCGCCGCCGAAATCCGCGATGCTATTGTTATTGGCAAGTTGATCGTTGATGAACGTCTACCCTCTGAAGCCGAGCTTGCCGAAGAGTTCGGCGTCTCACGCCCCACAGTTCGCGAAGCGCTCAAACGGCTTGCGGCCCAGTCGCTGATCCGCACCCGGCGCGGCGCTTCGGGCGGCGCGTTTGTGAACCGGCTGAGTTTTGAAGAGGCTTACGGCCAACAGATCACGACCTCGACCCTGCTTTTATCGATGAACGAAGTGGACTTTGAAACTGCTTGCGAGGCGCGTTTTGCGCTGGAACGCGCCTGTGCCCCGCTTGCAGCAGAGCGACGGAGTGCCGATCAGCTGGCAACCATGCGGGCCGAGGTTTTTCGCCAGGCCCAACCCGGCCTGAGCGACGAAAGCTTTTGCGCCTCGGACGTGGCATTCCACCGGGCGCTGGTCGATGGCGCCCATAACCCGGTCCTGTCCTACCAGTTGGCCGGCGCCGTGGAGGCGATGCAGCCCTTGATGAACATGATCACCTTCACGGCCCGGTCGCGCGAAGAGATCGTGACCCTGCACACAAGGCTTGCCGACGCGTTGGAAGCCCATGACGCCGCTGCCGCAGACAGCCAGTTGGTCAGGCTCGCAGAGTACACGGTGACACTTTTTGACCAACTCAAAAAGGCCCGAGGCGCGCCAAAAGCGACAGAGCGCCCTTAGGCTGGGCATAAAAGCGACCCTGCTTCTTTTCGGGCTTCAAATCGTGGCGCAGAGCCCCTATATTCAACATGTTCCTTCGGGGACTATGGACATAAACGCGCTTGTAATAAGCGGATCGGACCCGGGGGCGGTACCCGGCGACTCCACCAAATCCCTTCATTTGGGGGCCATGGGGTCGAAACAGGATCGACGAACGTCTAAAGAGGTATGCTTTGTCTCGGTGAGGTACCACCGTTATCGGTCCGAAAAAGCTAGTTGCAAATGACAACAAAGCTCCGGTTGCTCTCGCTGCGTAAGCAGTGCGAAATACCGAAATCTTAAGCCCTTGCGCCTAGCAGCGTAAGGCGGGGTTCGCAGGCACCTGGCAACAGAAGCCTGCACTTTTTCCTATCTGTTACTGCCTCAATGCCCGTCGATGCCGGATCGCGCCCTTTATGGTCCGCGCGATATTTTCTGGCCGGACGAATTGGATATTTGAACCACAAAGAAATCATCCCGATGAGGTCGCATGGGCACTATGGTCTTTACATCAACTGTCGCATCGGGATTTGTCGGCGGTGATGAGAACCGCCAGATCAGCCCCCCTTGAGACCGACAAGCCCGGCTTTGGCGCATTGTTTTCTGTCTTTGGACGCATTGGCCTTTTGTCATTTGGCGGTCCGGCCGCCCAGATTGCCTTGATGCACCGTGAATTGGTAGACGAGCGGCCTTGGATGAGCGAGGCGCAGTTTTTGAATGCGCTGTCGTTTTGCATGCTTTTGCCCGGGCCAGAAGCGATGCAGCTTGCAACATACTCCGGCTGGCGGATGCGCGGGGTGCGCGGGGGCCTGTTGGCGGGGCTTTTGTTTGTGTTGCCGGGCGCCCTGATCGTTCTGGCGCTATCGGGGTTTTATGCAGGCTATGGCCGCGTGCCGCTGGTCGAGGCGTTGTTTTTGGGCATCAAGGCCGCCGTTGTCATCGTGGTGATCGAGGCTTTGCTGCGTCTGTCACGCAAAGCGCTGAAGACGCCGGACCGCTGGGTTATTGCGGGTCTTTCCTTTGTCGCGATTTTCTTTCTGGCACTGCCCTTTCCTGCGATCATCCTTGGCGCTGCGATCTACGGCTATTTCAGTGCCAAAGGGACCCCGTCCGATGCGCCCGAAACGGTGCGCGCGCGGCCCTTTTTAACGGTTGCGATTTGGGGCTTGCTTTGGGCTGCACCACTCTTGATTTTGTGGATTTCCGGCGAGAACCAGCTTTTGGAGATTGGTCTCTTTTTTTCGCGCCTTGCGGTTGTGACCTTTGGCGGTGCCTATGCGGTTCTGGCCTATATGGTTCAAGAGGTCGTCACTGGCTACGGCTGGATGACAACGCCGGAGATGATGGATGGTCTGGGCCTGGCCGAGACAACGCCGGGGCCGCTGATACTGGTGACCGAGTTTGTGGGCTTTCTGGCGGGATACCACTCTGGTGGGATCTGGATGGCGCTGGCGGCGGCCACGCTGACCCTTTGGGTGACGTTTGTGCCCTGTTTTCTTTGGATTTTCCTTGGCGCCCCTTATGTGGAGTGGATTGCAACCAGGCCCCGTCTAAAGGGGGCATTGTCAGCCATCACTGCAGCGGTGGTGGGCGTCGTGCTGAACCTGTCGTTTTGGTTCGCAATCCATGTTTTTTTCAAATCGGCTCATCAGGTGGAAGCTGGCCCCTTGAACCTTGTTTTGCCAGACGTGTTCAGCCTTGATCTGCGCGTTCTGGCCCTGTCGTTGGTTGCGGCGCTTATGATCCTTTACCGGCGCATGCCGCTGCCACTTGTTTTGCTGGTCATGGCTATTTTTGGCACCGGCCTTGCGCTGATCTGAAGCTTATCAAAAATTGACGCAGCTCACCTCTTCCTTTCCCGGAACAAGACTTCTATGGTTGGGATGCCTGCATCCGGAGTTGCCCAAATATGTCACGCGACATCGACTATGGAAATCTGATGCACCGCGCGATGCGTGGGCTTATCCATGAGGTGTTGCAGGATGTAGAGGCCAACGGCCTGCCCGGCCAGCATCATTTCTTTATCACCTTCGACACGATGCATCCCGATGTGGTGATCGCAGACTGGTTGTCGGATCGTTACCCTGACGAGATGACCGTCGTTATGCAGCATTGGTATGATAAGCTGAAGGTGGGCGAAGAAGGCTTTGGCGTCACACTGAATTTCGGTGAAACGCCCGAAGCCTTGTATATTCCCTATGATGCGATCCGAACTTTTGTTGACCCTTCGGTTGAGTTTGGACTGAGGTTCGAGACACCCGAGGACGGCGAGGCCGAAGACGACGAAGGTGCGCCAATGGATGAAGATGTTGCGCCCGAGGCCGCAACCGAAGCCGAGGTTGTCAGCCTCGACAGCTTTCGAAAGTAATCAAAGGCTGATTCCGACTTCTCACGAAATTTTAACGATTTTTCGACCAAGACTGACGAGTTATATGTTTTTGGTGGTTAAATGCAGTTTACCGAACAATCCTTATTAGACGCCATCGCCTGCCCACTGGTTGTGCTTGACGTTAGCGGGGATGGCGACCCTGTCTTTTCAGGCTGGAACAAGGCGGCCGAAAGCGTCAGCAACCTCTCTGCGACACAGACGCTTGGTCGAACTGTGGCAGAGGTTTTTCCCGGACGCGTTGGGCGGCTGACCGCAGATCGCCACAATTCGGTTGTTATTAGTGGCGCGGTGCAGTCTTACGACGCCACGCTGGCCCTACCAAGTGGCGAACGCAGGGTTCGCACAACTCTTACGCCCCTTTGCGACAGCGATGGCACGGTGGTTAGGCTTGTTGCCACGGCTATTGATGTCACGCAAGAACATCGCAGAACGCTGTCACAGGTCAGGCGTGTGGTGGATGTGACTACGATCGCCAATGAGATGGAACAATTCATCGCAATGGCGGCGCATGACCTTCGCACGCCCATGCGAAACGTTCAGATCCTGGCAGACGGGCTGCGCAAGGATTTTCAGGACCTTGGCGATGGCAAGCTGGAACTAATTGATCTTCTTGAAGACGTCGGCATCAAGGCGACATCGCTAATCTCGGACGTTCTGGCCTATGCGCGTACCACAATCGGTGCAAGCGAAGCCCAGCAGTTTGACCTTGCGGATCTGGTTGAGGACGTGGCGGCCGTCATCGACCCTCAGGAAAAGCACAAGATCAACTGCGATCCGGTCAGTATCACAACCGATAAAACGGTACTTCAGATCGTGGTTCGCAACCTGATGGACAATGCCATCAAACACGCCGCCAGGGATTGTATCACGGTTACCGTATCGGTGCAGTCTGGACCGGACGGGCAGATTGAATGCCAGATCATGGATAACGGCAAAGGATTTGAAGACCCAACCGTCGCCTTTCTGACCGGAGGTACATTCCGGCAGGGCACCGGTTTTGGGCTTTTGGGGATCAAGCGTTTGATCCTGTCACGCTGTGGAACGATTACCGCTGAAAACCTGGAAACCGGAAGCGGGACAGTCGTGGCGTTTACTTTGCCCGGAAGCGTTCACAGCACAACCTGACGCCCCTCAGGAATTCGGGCACCAGCGCTCATGCGGTTCTAAGCTTGGATGGACTTTCGCCTATGGGCGCAGTATCCCCTGCGCGAACATAAGCCGACAAGGACCAGGCCCATGAGCACCCGTACAGAAACCGACAGTTTTGGCCCCCTTGAGGTGCCTTCGGACAAATACTGGGGCGCTCAGACCCAGCGCTCGATCATGAATTTTCCGATCGGCTGGGAGAAACAGCCCATCGCAATCGTGCGCGCTTTGGGTGTCATCAAGCAGGCTTGCGCGACAGCCAACAAAGCTTCGGGTAAACTGGATGCCAAACTGGCCGATGCGATCATTCAGGCGGCGTCAGAACTGGTCGCTGGCAAATTTGACGACAATTTTCCGCTGGTCGTCTGGCAGACAGGATCTGGCACACAGTCGAACATGAACGCAAACGAAGTGATCGCCAACCGGGCCATCGAAATTCTGGGCGGCACAATCGGGTCGAAAAACCCGGTTCACCCAAATGACCACTGCAACATGGGCCAGTCGTCAAACGACACATTTCCCACGGCAATGCATATCGCAACCGCCATGACGGCGCGCGATGTCACCCTGCCCGGCCTCAAGAAACTCCATCAGGCACTGACCGCCAAAGTCGCCGAGTTCGACGGCATCATCAAAATCGGCCGCACACACACGATGGATGCCACACCGCTGACTTTGGCGCAAGAATTCTCAGGCTATACCCATCAGGTCGCCATGGCGATCGCGCGTATCAATGACGCTTTAGGCCGTATCTATGAGCTGGCGCAGGGCGGTACTGCAGTGGGCACCGGTCTGAACACGGCCAAGGGTTGGGACAAGGCCGTGGCCGCCAATATGGCCGGGATCACCGACCTGCCCTTTGTCACCGCCCCGAACAAATTCGAAGCCCTGGCCGCGCATGACGCGATGGTTGAAATGTCCGGTGCTTTGAAAACCGTGGCCGTATCTCTCTTTAAGATCGCCAACGACATCCGCCTTTTGGGATCGGGCCCGCGTTGCGGTCTGGGCGAGCTGATGTTGCCAGAAAATGAACCCGGTTCATCGATAATGCCAGGCAAGGTCAACCCAACCCAGGTCGAAGCGCTGACCCAAGTTTGTGTTCATGTCATGGGCAATGACGCGGCTGTCGGATTTGCCGGTAGTCAGGGGCATTTTGAACTGAACGTCTACAAACCCATGATGGCATATAACGTGTTGCAATCCATGCAACTTTTGGGCGACGCAGCGAAGACCTTCACCGACAATTGCGTAGCAGGTATCCGCGCTGACACCACGCGCATTGACAAGCTGATGCGCGAAAGCCTGATGCTGGTCACCGCCTTGGCGCCGGAGATTGGGTATGACAATGCCACCACCGTTGCCAAAACCGCGCATAAGAATGGCACCACATTGCGTCAAGAGGCGATCGCGCTGGGCTTTGTCGACGGTGAGACGTTTGACCGTGTTGTGCGGCCTGAGAATATGATCGGTCCCAAATGAGCAAACCGGTCAATCTGAACCGGTTCCGAAAAGAGCGGCAGCGGGCCGAGAAAAAGGCCCGCGCCGACCAGAACTCTACTCTCTATGGCCTAGGGAAGGCCCATAAGACGTTGATAAAGAGCGAACAAACGTTGATCGATGAACGCCTGAACGATAGTCAGCGTGACACCACCACAGCCCCGAAAACGCCAAAATAGTACCTTTCGCACGCCGCCTTTCTGCCGCGCGGGCACACTAATTTACAATCTCTTAGGGGTGTACCCTTAAGTCTTTGTAAACCTTTGTGAGTGTATTATGAGTGATGTATGGACAGAGTTGGAGCGCCATCAGGCCCGCCGCGCACTACGTCGTGCACGGCGCCATTTACGTGACCCCAATAGCAAACTGGCACAGCTAATGCTGGCCTATCGAAACTCGCAGGCCGCGGGCATCGCCAAATGGAGCCTACCAGAAGCATGAGCGCGCGCCCTAAGAAACGGTCGCTGACCTTGAAGGGACATCGCACCAGCGTGTCCCTTGAGGATGAGTTTTGGGTCGCCTTCCGCGAAATTGCTTCTGAAAAAAAGCGTGCGATCAATGATTTGGCCGCCGAAATTGACGCAAATCGGGGCGTCGAAATGGGTCTCGCCTCGGCGATCCGGCTTTTTATCTTGCGCCACTACCGTAGTTCGTAAAACGCTACCGGCGCCCGATTTTCAGGTGAATTCCGCTTTGTGAGCGAACGGTCAAATGTGCCACCGGCACTGGAACCTGATCAGGACAGGCCTCAAATCTGTAGGCCTTCAAAAGCATGGCCAACAACAACGGCCCCTCAACCATGGCAAACCCTGCCCCAGTGCAGACCCTGGCGCCCGTCGAAAAGGGAATAAAGGCCTCACGTAAACAGCTTTTGCCGTTTTCGGTCGCCCAACGGGTGGGATCAAAATCATCCGGCGCATCCCAAAGCCGCGACTGCCGGTGCAAATGCCATGGCGAGACAACAATTTGCGATCCAGGCGGAACCAAGCGATCCCGAAACTCTTCGGGTTGCGTCGCCTCGCGGACCATCATCGGAACAGGCGGGTAGAGGCGCAACGCTTCGCGAAACACATCACGAATAAACTTCAGTTTGGAAAGCTCTGAAAATTCTGGATTTTCGCCAAGCGCCGCAGCCTCGGTTGCGGCCCTTTCCTGAACCTCTGGATTGGCGGCCAGCAGATAAAGCGACCACGCCAGTGCCGAGGCACTGGTCTCATGCCCGGCCAGAAAAAAGATCGCCACCTGATCCACCATCTCGGCTTGGGTGAAACGCTCGCCGGTTTGGGGATCTTCGGTCGTCATGATCTTGGTGGCCAGGTCATCGGGGGCAGATCCTGATTGAATTTCCGCCATGCGCTGTGCGGTAAGATCGGTGATCAATCGCCGGATCTCGCGCGCTGTCTTTCGGGTTTGAGCCTTGAAAAATCTCGGCATCCAGCGCGGCAAAGGCAAGAAGGCCGCAAGGTTCAAAATCGGCTGGCTGCGTTGGTACGCGCGAAACTGGTGAAAAACCTGAGCAGCGATGTCATGTTCAATCGGGATCGAAAAAAGCGTGCGAAAGATGACATCGGCGGCGGCATGCGAGGTCTCTTCCTCAATCTCGGTGACACGCCCGTCAGCCAGCGGACCCAGCCGCGCAACGGCCGCACGACCGGCCGCGCGCATCGCACCAAAGGTATCACGTAGCCGCCCACCCTCGAACGCGGGGTCAATGATCCGTCTTTGACGTTTCCAAACCTCTCCGTTGGTCAGAAAGACCGAGTTCCCCAAAAGCGGTCTAAGCCCTTCGCCAATCCGGTCCGATTTGGGAAAATCCATCGGGCGCTCGTTCAGAACACGGCGAACAAGCTCGGGCTGATTGATCAGGTAGGACCGAAAGAAGGGCGTCCGAAATTCGGCCATCCACGCACGATATAGCTTGGCCGGCTGCGCCGACAGAATGTCCTGCCGGAAAAGCCGCAGATACCGCCAGAGAGATACCTTTTCAGGGCGTGCTGCGGGCTTGGGCGCCTTCATATCTCCATCGTCCTGAAACGCGACAGGGGTGTCACGATGCGCGATTTTGAGGCTTGCCGGCCATCGTAGCGCGCACCCAGTGTGAACGGGCCCGCAGTGATCAGAAAATAGTCATAGTCACCCGGCCGATCAAAGGCACAGAGATACTGAAAATGCAAACGGAAGAACCGCCAACGCAGTTCTTTCCAGCGCGCCGCGCTGAGTGTCTGGGTGAAGGCCGCCGATATCACAAGCGGCCAGAGCTGCCCCTGCGGCGCCACGCCCGAGACTGCAACCGGGTCACAAAGCGCAAATGCGCAGCCATCGCCCGGCGCGGTCACATCGACCCACGTCAGGCCCTTTTGAACCGAAAGAAACGCCAGATCGGCGCGCAACCGGTCGGCGCGCGGCAGAAACGACACCATCGGAACAACCTGCCCCAGTGACAGAAACGACAGCGTCGGACCATGGGTCGGCACCCGGCCCTGTCGAATGAGATCGGCCAGGATCGACACCGCCAGATGAGCGCCAGAGGAATGGCCCACCACAAGGACCTCGTCGACCTCCTCGTGCAGCGCCTTCTCAATCGCTTGGGCAAACTGGGCCATCCGCGCCTCAAGCTGGGGCGGGTTGGCACCGCCTGACTGGGCTGAATAGGCATAATCATGCATCAGGTAATAGGCAAAAAGCTTGGCGTCTTTGGCCCGAAACCAACGCAGCACAACAACGATGACCGGAACAGCCGCGGCCCAGCCGACCCAGGGGTGCAGGTACTGCGCCGCCAGACTGCCCAACCCCCAGGCCAGAAGACCCGCAATCAGCGCCTGGATTAACAACATCCCAACCGGGTAGAGCGCCGCAATCACCGGCCCTTTGCGCATCCGCATCAGTCGCCAAAGCGTGCCTGTGGCGATATAGACCCACGCGGTTTTGGCCAGCTGCCAATAAGTGCCGGGGATCGAGGTGGCCATGCTGTCCCGCACTATGTCGGACCAGACCAGCACTTCAAAATCGGCCTGCGTGTCGGCGCCACCGATACGCCCGTTTACCGTCCAGCCATAGTTGGCGCCACCCGGCTTTGCCGTCAGCAAAACCTCATAGCCCGATATCGCGCCCTGCGCGGCGCCCTCTTTGCGGTAAAGCTCGCGGTAGCGGCGCGGATGAATTGGGTCATAGCCCGGGATATAGAAAACCCGGCGCTTGCGCACGCTCTTGTCCTGGCTCTTGGCCATTTACGCTGCCTCTCCTTGCCCTTGGGCGCGAGGATAGCGGAAAAGCCAGGCGAAAATAAGCCTGTTAGCCTATCATTCCGAGGGCTGGAAATTTTTCCAAAAGCCACCAAGAGAAGGCGGTGAATGCGCCGGTCAAAAGGGCAACTCCGACCAGTACCAAAAGCGCGCCCATCGCCTTTTCGATCAGCCCCATGTGCCGCTTAAGCCGGTTCATCAGACCCATCGCACGCTGAATAAAGATGGCAGCCAACAAGAACGGAAGCCCCAGCCCGATGGCATAGAGCCCCAAAAGGAACGTACCGCGCGAAACCGAACCCTCGGAGGCAGCAATCGACAGGATCGCGCCCAGCTGTGGCCCGATGCACGGTGTCCAGCCAAAGGCAAAAGCCAGACCCAGAACATAGGCACCAATAGCCGAGCCGCCTTTGTCACCGGCATCCAGCCGCGCCTCGCGGTTCAACAGGGGAATTCGGAAGATGCCCAGAAAATGCAGGCCGAATATGATGATCAGAACACCGGAAATCTGCGCGAAAAGATCCTGATTGCGCAGAAAGAACGCCCCAAAGGCCGAGGCCGTAAAGCCCAGGAACAAGAAAACCGTCGAAAGCCCCAGCACAAAGAAAAGTGCCGGCACAATCGCGCGCCAGCGAGAGCGCTGTCCGCCAGTCATCTCATTCAGCGACATGCCCCCCATATAGGCCAGGTAAGGCGGCACAATCGGCAGGACACAAGGGCTGAGGAATGAAAGCACACCCGCCGCAAGCGCAATAAGCATCGCGGGCAAAAGTGAGGCGTCGATAATTTCAAGTCCGAACATATTCCATTTCCTAAATTCCTCTCCCTGACATATGAGAAGAATGAGGGCGCGTCACGCCCGCTTGGCTCACAACTCTGTGGACATATTGTAACATGACCGAGATTGAACCGGACGCAGACTGGGATCAGGAACTGGATGCCGCGGGGCTTTTGTGCCCGCTGCCGGTTCTGAAGGCGCGCAAGCGCCTGTCAAAGATGGTCAGCGGCCAGGTTTTGCGCGTATCAGCCGATGATCCCGCCGCCGTGATCGATGTGCCGCATTTCTGCGCCGAGGCAGGTCATCAACTTGTTGCCAGCGACATGGACGCGACGCCTCAGATCTACCTGATCCGCAAGAAATGACGCCCCTCTGACCAACCGGTCCTGCCCATTGGCTTAACCCTAAGCCCAGACGCAACCCCACGAAAAAGGCGCCGGGATTGATCCCCGACGCCTTGATTTGTCATGGTTTGCGGTGGTGCCTATCGGCCAAGCGACCACCAACCACGTTTCTTCGGCGCCGAAGCGTCTTCTTCTGCGGTATCTGCCTTCTCGGCCTTTGCCGAGGTAACAGGTTTCGCTTCTACCGCCGCTTCTGCTTCGACCTTGGGCTTGGGCGCGCGACGGCGCGGTTTGGGCGCTGGTTTTGCATCATCTTCAGGCACCTGCTGCGCTGCGGGCTGGTCTGCGGCTTCGACGGCTACCGGTTCGGCCTTTTTGCGCGGCGCACGCTTGCGCTTGGGCTTTTCGGCAACCTCTTCGGCTTGCGCAGCTTCCGCGACCGCATCAGCATCACCGTCCACGTCGGCCGCTACGGCCTTTTTACGCGGCGCACGTTTGCGCTTGGGCTTTTCGGCGGCGGGCGCCTCTTCTTCGGCGGGCTCAGCCACAGCAGAGGCTGGCGCCTCATCCGCTGCAACCTGTTCTGCGGCTTCGGCATCACCCTTGGGCTCCGCAGATTTGCGTGGCGACCGGCGACGGCGCGACTTGGGCTTGGGGGCCTCATCGCCATTTACTGCGCCATCTTCCGCTGCAACATCGGTGCCAGAAACGTCTGCCGCCTGAGCATCTGCTTCTTGCGGTTCGCCTGTCCGAGCTTCGCCCGACTGGCCATCCCCGTTCTGACTGCCATTCTGGCCATCCCCGTTTTGCCCATCACCGTTCGAGCCACCCCTGCGCCGACGACGCCGACGACGGCGCTTTTTGGGTTGGGTTGTCTCATCGACCTCCCGGTCAGCGATGGCCTCGATGGCCTCTTCTTCTTCAACCTCAGCGTCCTCTGCCTCGTCTATATCGCTCATCAACGATGCATCGACAGACACAACCGGCGCGGACACTTCGACCACACGCGTTGCCGTCTTGAACTTTTCAATCGAAAAATCAGGGGCAATCAGGAAAGGATCGGCTTCGATCCGCACCGACAGGCCATAGCGCGCCTCGATCTGGGCGACATGCTCGCGCTTGTTGTTCATCAGGAAGTTCACGATCGCCACGGGGGCTTTCAGCAGAACTTCGCGTGACCGGCGGCGAACGCCTTCTTCTTCAAGCTGGCGCAGGATCGACAAGGCCAGGCTGTCATCAGACCGGATCAGGCCAGTGCCGTGGCAGGCCGGGCAAGGTTGGGTCGTCGCCTCCAGCATGCCGGGGCGCAGACGCTGGCGCGACATCTCAAGAAGGCCAAAGCCACTGATCCGGCCCACCTGGATGCGCGCGCGATCAGTCTTCAGCTTATCTTTGAAACGCTTTTCAACGGCAGCGTTGTTCTTGCGCTCTTCCATGTCGATAAAGTCGATCACGATCAGACCGGCAAGATCACGCAGACGCAACTGACGAGCCACCTCTTCGGCGGCCTCGATATTGGTCTTGAGCGCGGTTTCCTCGATCGAGTTCTCTTTTGTGGCCCGGCCCGAGTTGACGTCGATCGCAACCAAAGCCTCCGTGATGCCGATGACGATATAACCACCCGATTTCAGCTGAACGGTCGGATTGAACATGCCACCAAGGTAGGTTTCCACCTGATACCGCGCCAAAAGCGGCAACGGATCGGTGTAGTTCTTCACGTTCTTGGCGTGCGACGGCATGATCATCTTCATGAAGTCCTTGGCCGTGCGATACCCGGCTTCGCCTTCAACAATCACCTCGTCGATCTCGCGGTTATACAAATCGCGGATCGAGCGTTTGATCAGATCTCCTTCTTCGTAAATCTTGGCAGGTGCGGTGCTTTTCAGCGTCAGCGCACGGATCTCTTCCCACAGACGCTGAAGGTATTCATAGTCGCGCTTGATCTCGGACTTGGTGCGCTTGGCGCCTGCGGTGCGAACGATCAGGCCCGCGCCATCAGGCACGTCAATCTCGTTTGCGATGTCTTTCAGTTTCTTGCGGTCGACAGCATTGGTGATCTTGCGCGAAATGCCACCACCGCGCGCGGTGTTGGGCATCAATACACAATAGCGACCGGCCAGCGACAGATAAGTCGTCAGCGCCGCGCCCTTATTGCCGCGCTCTTCCTTGACGACCTGAACCAAAAGGATTTGGCGAACCTTGACCACTTCCTGGATCTTGTAACGACGTGCGCGCGGCTTGCGCGGGCGACGGATCTCTTCGGTGACGTCTTCGTCAGCGATGGACTCAATCTCATCGTCTTTTTCCGAGGCGTCTTTTATGTCGTCGTCATCATCGTGATGATCGTCATAAGCGTCCTGCGCTGCATCGTCGGAATGATCGGCATCGTTCGCATCCGTGGGCCTGGACCCCGGCTGGTCATCGCCACTGTCCTGCGATGTCAGAGATACCGGCGCCGCATCATCATCGGCACCTTCATCCAGATCCAGCGTTTCCATGCCCGGAATATCGCCCGAGGACACCTCGCGCGTTTCCACGGCATCCGTGACCTTGGCCTCTTCGGCCTTGTTGCGACCACGCGAACGCGATCGCGAACGTTTACGAGGTTTTTCTTCCTCTTCTGCCAGCGCCTCTGCAAAAGCGCGCTCTTCAGCCAAAAGAGCCTGACGGTCGGCGACCGGGATCTGGTAGTAATCGGGGTGAATTTCCGAAAACGCCAGAAAACCATGCCGGTTTCCGCCATAGTCGATAAACGCCGCCTGAAGCGACGGTTCGACCCTCGTAACTTTTGCTAGATAAATATTTCCGGCGATTTGCCGTTTGTTTTCAGACTCAAAGTCAAATTCCTCAACCTTGTTTCCGTCAACCACCACAACGCGGGTTTCTTCCGCGTGGGTGGCATCGATAAGCATCTTTTTTGCCATTCTTGCTTTCTGCACCTTCGCAAGTCTCGTCCGCCCGGGGGCGCCAAAGTTTGCGGGTGGTGTCTGGTAAGAGCGATTTCGCGGGCAAATACGACAGTGGCGCGGGCAAGTGTGCCCGACGCTCTTACTGTTATTGTCCCGGCGCGTTTCATCGCGTTTCGTCTCCGATGCCCGAACTTAGAGGCACCTGTTTTCGGCCCCCGGGCCGGAATTTCCGGGCTCTGGCGGGGCAATCTGGTGGTATGAGAAAACCCCACACCGATTTGCTTGCTTCGGCTCTGACCAGCGCTTGGATGCCTGGCAAACCACCGAAAAAGCGAAACTTTTAGGTACATACCGGCCAAATCAGCGGTCCGGTTGCCCTAGGGGACACATTAAGGGGGTTGAAGTGGGGATTACAATGGTCAAAAGCCGCTGGGGCACATTTAGGCCCCGACACGTGCAATAAGGGCGCGATTCCGGCCGCGCCCTTAAAATTTCGTTAAAGGTAATCCGACCTTTGGAGGCCATATTTGGCCATTTTTTCATTCAAGGTCCGCCGCGGCAGGCACAATTCATCCATCACACTGGCAATAGAGCCGCGATGGCGACGCATCGTGTTGTCGATCAGCATCCGCTCGAAAGCTTCGACGTATTCCTTGAGCGGCTTGCCTTCGGTGGTCATCACCGGCTCGCTGGCCTCGTTATCGGCCATCAAAAGCGATGCGATCGTGCCCGACCCGCGCCGGTTCTGCAAAACCGCGCGTTCCGCCACGTTGATCAGCTGGCGCACATTGCCCGGCCAGGGCGCCTGCAACAGCTGTGCTGCCTCTTGCGCCGACACCTCGGGCGCGTCACAGCCGTATTCCTCGGCGAACTGTTCGGACAGGCGCGTAAACAGCGTCAGGATATCCTCGCCGCGCGCACGCAGTGGCGGCAGCGTGATCTTCATTGCCGCCAGTCGGTAATAGAGATCCGAACGTAGTGCATCCTCGCAAGTGCGGTCCTGCTCCTGCAAGTTGCAGATCGCCGTGATCCGCGTCTCGGCCGGCGTACCCTGATCGTTGATCAGCGTCAAAAGCCGTGCCTGCAGGGCCGGTGAAAGGGCCTCGACCCCTTCCAGCACCAAAGTACCGCCGCGGGCCTCTTCGATGGCAGGCAACGCCCCACCCTCAACACCTTCAAAGAGCCGCTTGGCAAGGCTTTCCTCGTCATGGGCCGCACAGGACACCAGAACAAATTTCTTGCCCGCACGGCTTCCGACGGCATGCAAAGCATGTGCCACAAGCGTCTTGCCGGTACCGGTTTCACCGTCGATCAGAACATGGCCATCGGCCTGCCCCAGATCCAGAATATCTTCTTTCAGGCGCTCCATCGGGGGCGAGGCGCCGATCAGCTTTTTGATCAACTGCGATCCATCAGACAACTCTCTGCGCAGGGCCCGGTTGTCCAACGTCAAGCGCCGCGACTGGGTTGCGCGTTTGGCAAGTTCGGTCATCCGGTCGGGGTTGAACGGCTTTTCCAGAAAATCATAGGCGCCGACGCGCATCGCTTCGACAGCCATCGGCACATCGCCATGCCCGGTGATCATGATCACCGGCAAGGCGCTGTCCACCGACATCAGCTTTTTGAGAAACACCATCCCGTCCATGCCCGGCATGCGGATGTCACTGACCACCACGCCCGGGTAATCAGTGCCCAAACCCTTTAGCGCATCTTCCGCACTTGCAAAGGTTTCGGTGTCAAATCCCGACAGCGCCAGCCACTGGCTGATCGACTGTCGCATATCCTGTTCGTCATCGACGATTGCTATCTTCATTGCCTGGGCCATGCGTTTACTCCGCTGCCTCCACCTCTTCGCTCAATATGGGTAGCTGCACTTCAAATACAGCCCCCCCGGCCTCGCCATTGCGTGCGGTTAGCCGTCCCCCAAGGTCGTTTACGATCCCGGACGATATAGCAAGCCCCAAGCCGACACCGTCGCCCGGCGCCTTGGTTGTGTAAAAAGGCTCGAACAACGCATCAAGGTCATCAATGCCCGGCCCATTGTCTCGCACTGTCAATGTCGCGGTTTCGCCTGCCGCCAGCAACAGCTCAACCTCAGGTTCGGCGGCGGCCTTTGTGGCGTCCAGTGCATTGCGCAAAAGGTTGATAATCACCTGCTCCAGCCGCAACCGATCAGCCATCACCATGACCGGCCTGCGCGGCGAAACGCGGGTGATCTTGACCTGTCGCCGCTTAAGCTGAGGCTCCATCATTGCAAGGGCCGATGACACTGCATCCCTTGTATCTACTGGCTCAAACGCCTCTCCACCCTTGCGCGCATAAGACTTCAGCTGGCGCGTAATGGCCCCCATCCGTTCAATCAGATCATCAATCCGCTGAAACGACGAAAGGGCCTCGTCGGGGCGTTTTCGCTGCAAGAGCAACTTGGCCCCAGCCAGATAGGTCTTCATCGCGGCCAGGGGCTGATTTAGCTCGTGACTGACAGCGGCCGACATTTCGCCCAAAGCGGCCAGCTTTGACGACTGAGCCAGCGTCTGTTCAGCGCTCGCAAGGTCCTTTTGGGCCTTCTCACGTTCGGCGACTTCCCGCTGTAGCCTATCGTTCAACTGGCGAAGCTCCGCCGATTCGCGTTGAAAGAAGACCAGCCGCGAGGCAGCCTTGCGCGACGAGAGATAAAAGATCAAAGCCATCAAAATGGCAAAACCCATGATTTCCAGCGCTAGAACCCCGTTCACCCGCTCGCGAACCGATGAATAGGCGGTAAAAGCGGTGATGCGCCAACCCTGGAACGGAATACGCGCTTCGGTGCGCATCACGGCCTCGCCCGAAAGATAGGCGTCCGGCGGCAGGGCCGACCAATCCGCCGTTGCCCGAATGGCCCGGTCGATCGCCGATGGCACCGATTGCGCCGCCAGGGCTTCACTTTCGGTCAATCCACGCCAGCGGTTTTCCGTCGACAGGATAATCGTGCCCGGCGAGTTGGTAACAAAGACCGCATCGGCGATCCCGGCCCAGCTTTCCTCGAACTGGCGCAAATCAACCTTGACCACGATAACGCCAATGGTTTCTCGCGCGCTTTCAACCCGTCTGGAATAGCTGAAACTGAACGCACCCGTCTCGCCTTGATCTGCCGAGAAAACCGTGTCATTTGAACGCAATGCCGCGATGAACGCAGGCTCGGTCCGGTGCACGGTGCCCAAAAGGGACCGGTCCGACGCCGCAACCACGCGCCCGCTTGCATCCATCAACAGGACCGAAGCCGCACCGATTTCTTCGCCGTAAGCTATCAAACGACCCGAGCTTTGCGAAAAATCGCCCGAGTTCAGCGCCCCGATCAACGCCGGGTCACGTGACAACAACAACGGAACAATCTGGTTTTTGCGCAGCTCAGACAAGAGGTTGCCCGAATATAGCGCCAAACGAACTTGCGACCGGTTGCGCGTGGTCTCGGTAAATCGCTGCGTCAGCCAGGTATTGGTGGTCCACACAACCGCTACCGCCAGCGCGATCAACAAGATCGCAGCCAGCCGCGCCCGCCAGGTTAGCGGCATACGTTCGTCAATGGGGGCATCTGTCTCACTCATCCGTTAAGGATAAGCCGCCCGCGGCCCGACCTCAAGCGTCGGCAAAGACCGTCAACATGGATTGAAACAAACTGGTCCCATCGCGGCCACCATGGGCCGCATCGATGGCGCGCTCAGGGTGCGGCATCATCCCCAGAACACGGCGGTTTTCTGACAGGACGCCGGCGACATCCCCGACCGAGCCATTGGGATTGTCGTCATAAGTAAAGGCAATGCGGTCCTGGTCGCGCAACTGCGTCAGCAGCGCATCATCAACCACATAGTTTCCATCGTGATGCGCAATCGGAACGTTCAGCTTCTGGCCGCGTTTCAGCGCATTGGTAAACGGCCCGTCGTCAGTTTGCGCCGTCAGCGTTACCGTCTTGCAGATATACTTCAGACCTGCATTGCGCATCAGGCTGCCTGGCAAAAGTCGCGTCTCGGTCAGAACCTGAAATCCGTTGCAAATGCCAATGACATGGCCGCCCCGCCCGGCGAAATCCGATACAGCCCGGCAAATCGGCGACTGGGCCGCAATTGCCCCACAGCGCAAGTAGTCGCCAAACGAAAACCCGCCCGGAATTCCAATAATGTCCAGCCCCTCGGGCAGGCTCGTGTCTTTGTGCCAAACCATCGTAACCTTGGCCCCGATGCTCTCAAACCCCATCGCCAGATCGCGATCACAGTTTGAGCCGGGAAAAACAACAACGCCTGCACGCATCAGCTGACCTCGATCTGATAGCTTTCAATCACCGTATTGGCCAAAAGCTTTTCGCACATCTCGCGCACACTATTCTCGCCCGTGCCCTCGTCCAGTTCCAGATCAATGACCTTGCCCTGACGCACGCCCTTGACGCCCTCAAAGCCCAGCGTTCCCAAAGCGTGGCGCACGGCCTCACCCTGAGGGTCCAGAACCCCTTCTTTCAACATGACATGAACACGTGCTTTCATCGCCCTGCCTTCCTTTTCTCTTTTGCCTAAATACTCAAATCCGCGCGGCCCGAGCCGCTCAGTTGATCAACGTAGGCTTGGTCATCTGTGTTGCATTTACCGGCAAAACGCCCAGACGGCGCGCCACCTCGGTATAGGCATCCGCCAGATTGCCCAGATCGTGCCGAAACACGTCCTTGTCCAGCTTTTCGCCGCTTTTGAGGTCCCACAACCGACAACTGTCCGGGCTGATCTCATCGGCCACGATCAAGCGCTGAAATTCGCCGTCCCAGACGCGTCCGATCTCGATCTTGAAATCGACCAGCTTGATCCCAACGCCCAGCAGCAGCCCGGACATGAAATCATTGACCCGCAGTGCCAGCGCGACGATGTCGTCCAGATCCTGCTGGCTGGCCCAGCCAAAGGCGATGATATGCTCTTCGCTGACCAGAGGGTCGCCCAAAGCGTCGTCCTTGTAACAAAACTCGACAATCGGGCGCGGCATCGGTGTGCCTTCCTCGATCCCCAACCGCTTACTGATGGACCCTGCGGCAAAATTGCGCACGATAATCTCAAGCGGAATGATCTCAACCGCGCGGATCAGCTGCTCGCGCATGTTGATGCGTTTGATGAAATGCGTCGGCACTCCGATCTGACCCAGACCCGTCATAAAGAACTCGGACAAGCGGTTGTTCAGAACCCCTTTGCCTTCAATCACGTCCTTCTTTTCAGCATTAAAGGCCGTAGCATCGTCCTTGAAATACTGGATCAGCGTCCCAGGCTCGGTGCCTTCGTACAGGATCTTGGCCTTGCCTTCATAAATCTTCTTGCGGCGCGCCATATAGACCTCCGGTCGCTCGATTGTTAGCTATCCGCCCCCTATAGGGCAAGGTTTGAGGCCAGACAAGCCAAGCGCCCTCTTGCGACAGCTTTCCTTCCCGGTCATATGTCTGCCAACGCAATATCCAACCTGCGAGGTTCCTGATGAGTACATTTGACGAACGTGCAAACGCATTTGAAAAAAAATTCGCCCATGACGCTGAAATGCAGTTCCGCGCCGAAGCGCGCCGCAACAAGCTTTTGGGCCTCTGGGCTGCTGAGCTAATGGGCAAAACCGGCGATGACGCCGCGGCCTATGCCGCCGAGGTTATCAAGGCAGATTTCGAAGAGGCCGGTGACGAAGATGTCTATCGCAAGCTTTCCGGCGATCTTGGCGCCAAAGCAGACGAGGCAACGATACGCGCCCAGATGCTGAAAATGATGGCCCAGGCCAAAGCCCAGCTTATGGGCGAGCTCTGACACCACCCTGCAAAATTCAGGCTTTAGATAGGGCTCTTACATTCACATGCAGGGGCCCGCTTTTTTTGTCTCGGTGAACTGCAACCTTGTCCAAGGACAAGGCGAGCTCCTTTCATTTATTTTCGATGTCGCTCGGATACCACCTGAGGCAAATCGGGTTACCAGTTTTTCACAGTCGCATGCATCTGAAAGTCGCGATATGATTTTGGCGATGGATGATCTCGTCTCGACCGAACGCTTTATTGTTTCGTCACAAACCTCGGCAACCAAGGGTACGGTTGTCTGGTCGGTACCCAAAACGATCTGGCTTGTCGGTCACGGCCTTTTGGGACTTTCAGGCGTCATCCTATTTCCCCAGGTTGATGCACTGATACTCTTTTTTGTACTGACGGCGGCGACGGTTTGCATAGGCCATTCGATTGGCATGCACCGGCTTCTCATTCACCGAAGCTTTAAGACGCACAGACTGACAGAGTACGTTTTTGTCTGGCTGCAAACTGGTCGGAAAAGCAGGACCACCTCTGACTTCGAGGTTGATGATGTAGACTTGGCGATCAGACACGGATTAGGGAACTATCCCGGACTTCAATCTGTAAAGCCGTTCACTGAGGGATTGATCCCCGTTTGTAGTCCCAAGTTGTTCACCACAGGACACCGCAAGCTTTCAGTCCAAGAACTCAAGACGTTCACCCTATTGCACGACAATATTGGTCAGGACTGGAACCTCTTTCTTTCGGCGTGTGGTGCTGACGATATCGATCCATATCTTGGGCCAAAATTCGAGGGCGATAGCCTTATGATACAGGCCGCGATTGAAGGTCACGGCGTTGCGTTAGCTCGGCAGAGGCTTGTTCAAAGTGAGATTGATCTCGGAAGGCTTATAGTTCCGCTTGATCACAAGATGCCAAGTGATTTTGCTTACTGCGCAACACCCTGCCGGGCAAAGGGTGGGACGGTCAGGGGGCTTGCCTGTTCAGCAAACGACTTGAGAAAGGTCGGTTCGTGTGGCCATCGGCCAAAGAGGGCAAGATCGCCCTAACCGCAGCCCAGTTGGCGATGCTTTTGGAAGGGCTCGATTGGCGTGTGCCGCAACGCAGTTGGACGCCGCTCAAGGCGGGATAAATGCGCGTGTGGGATTCCCGCCAGTCCGTTTTTTTGCTATGGTCTGGCCATGCTGGACATCGACAAATCTCTGCCAAGCGACCCTGATGAACTACGACAGTTCACGGCGCTTTTGTTGGCCGAGGTGAAGTCGCAAGCCATGCTGATTGAGAAGCTGCGCCATCAACTGGCCGGTCACCGCAATCACCGGTTCGGGTCGTCATCGGAGAGCATCGATCAGCTTCAGTTGGCACTTGAGACCAGCGAGATCGCAGTTGCCAAGATGACGGCAAAGCTGCGCCTTCCCGACGAGGAACCAAAGGATAAACCCAAGCGACGTCCCATTCCAGATTATATTCCGCGCATGGAAGTTGAACTGACCACAGGTGACGATGACTGTGCCGAATGTGGCGGCGCACTGCGTCGCCTGGGCGAGGACGTGACCGAGAAACTGGAGTATGTGCCAGGCCGGTTCATCGTGAACCGCATCGTGCGACCGCGCTTCGCCTGTTCAGGCTGCGAAGCCTTCACTCAAGCCGCGTTACCATCGCGCCCCATCGAACGTGGGCGTCCAGGTCCCGGCCTGCTGGCTCATGTATTGGTGAACAAATACGCAGATCACCTGCCGCTGTATCGCCAAAGCGGCATCTTTGAGCGCGACGGGGTCGACATCGATCGCTCGACGCTGGCGGATTGGGTCGGCAAGTCCACAGCACTTTTAGAACCACTTGCAGACGCCATTGGCCGCCATGTTCTGGCTGGGCAAGCGATCTTTGCAGACGACACCCCGGTGAAGATGTTGACACCCGGCACTGGCAAGACTGCGACAGCAAGGTTGTGGGCTTATGGTCGAGATGAGAGGCCTTGGGGTAGCCTCATTCCACCAGCCAGCTGGTATCAGTTCTCGCCAGACCGCAAAGGACAGCACCCAAAGGATCATCTCTCAAAATATCAGGGCTGGATGCACGCAGACGGCTATGCCGGGTTCGAAGATCTCTATCGTTCTGGCGATATCCGTGAAGTCGCTTGCATGGCGCATGTCAGGCGCAAGTTCGTCGATATCCACCGCGCCCAAGGCTCAGCTATCGCCGAAGAGGCAATCCAACGCATCGCGCAACTCTACGCAGTCGAGAAAGAGGCACGCGGATCACCACCAGATCGGCGGGCTGATATCAGGCAAGCCAAAGCCAAATCGATCTTCGACGAACTGGAAGTCTGGCTGGACGCCCAACTGCCCTCCATCTCTGGCAAATCGCCACTGGCTGGTGCAATCCGCTATGCCCTGACGCGCATGGCGCGGCTCCGGCCATACCTCGATCACGGCATCCTGGAATTGGACAACAACACTGCAGAAAGAGCGATGCGCTCAGTTGCAATCGGGCGCAAAAACTACCTGTTCGTTGGGTCACAGACCGGTGGCAAAGCCGCCGCTATCGCCTACACGCTGATCGAAACCGCCAAGTTGAATGGTATCGACCCGCAGGCATGGTTAGCCGACACTCTGGCACGCATCCCAGACTACAAGATCAACCGTGTCGATGATCTCCTGCCCTGGAAAACCACACCATAGGGCAGTCAGACCGGACGCTTACGCTCGTTGCGCATCATTATTACTTTAGTCGGTCACTGGATGATCGGCCACTTCGCCCACAAAGCCGGGCATCGGGGCTGGAAACTGACCGGACTGCCGGTCCAAGGCTACAACCTGCCGGGGTCTGGCCTGATCACATTTAGCGAAAACTGGTAGGGCAACCACCACGCTTTTCCCCATTCTGCTCAGCTCGGTATTGAGCGTGGCCAGTGGGATCCGGGATTTACGCTGATCCGCCTACTTGGCCGCGCGGGGCTGGTTTGGGACATCAAAACCCCGCGCTCAGAACCGCCGCGCAAGGGGCTGATGCGCGTCTAGACACACCTGCGCGCCCCCGCGCTCGGAACCACGGTTATTGGCCCGAGTAAATTTACCCTCAGTTTTATCCGTTAAGCCTCTGGCAAGGCCGCACCCTTACCCACGAGAGTTAAAGCCGAGGGCCAGATGATCAATACCGCCGTTCGACATCAAAGAACAAACGCGCGCCCGTGGCGCGGCATCCTGCTTCGTCAGGGGCTGCCGGTATCGCTGGGCATTGTCCTGATCTATCTATTGGTAGAACGCGTTGGATCACTGGACAACGATCAGATCGCAACGGCCTTTGGATCGGTCGGAGCTTTGCAATGGGCGCTGGCGTTGGCCGCGACGGGCGTCAGTTTTTTGGCCGTTGGGCGCTATGACGTCGTTTTGCACCGGATTTTGCAGACCGGCATCGCCGATCGGGCCGCGTCCCATAGTGGGAAAACCGCGATCGCCTTGTCACAGACGCTGGGCCTTGGGGTGCTGACGGGCGCGATCGTGCGCTGGCGGATGATCCCGTCGCTGTCCTTTGTCGGTGCGCTGTCGCTGTCTCTGACCGTCGCCCTGTCATTTATCGCAGGCTGGGCCGTGTTTGCGTCCATGGTCTTGCTGGGTCACCCCCTGCCCGCTGTTCCAAACTGGATACCAATGGCGGTCCTAACTGCGGCTTTTGCTTTGGTGATTTTGTCGGTTTTCAAACCTGCCCTGACCCTGGCAGGGCGCGCCATCACCCTGCCCCCGCTGACAGGTTTGTCACGCCTGCCCTGGCTTGCCGCCGTTGATACGGCCGCCGCCGCAGCGGCACTTTGGTTTCTCCTGCCCGCAGAGATTGAGCTTACTTATTCCGCCCTCCTGCCTGCGTTCCTTCTGGCATTTGGCGCGGGGCTGATCTGTGGCACGCCGGGCGGCGTTGGCGCCTTCGAACTGACGCTGCTGGCGCTTTTGCCCGATGTTCCCCAGTCGCCCCTCTTGGCCGCCGTAATGGCCTTTCGGCTGGTCTATTTCGCCGTACCTGCGGTTTTGGCCCTTTTTGCTTTGCTAACCAGCAGCCGTCACGGCGCGCCCCGGTCGACACCCCTGCGCAAGGTTTATGATTGCGACATTGAAAATGCGCCTTTTGCCGAAGCAAACCTCTTGAACGCAGGCGATCTTTCGGTTCTGAACGGCCCGCACGGTTCCGCACTTGCCATGGTGGCGCGGCGCGGTCAAAGCCTGATCGCACTTGGCCCCACACTGATGCGCGGCGCCGATGGCTTTGCCTTGTCGCAACTGAACGATCATGCAAGAAACTGCTACCTGCGGCCCTTTATCTACAAGGGCGACGCGCGGCTGACTTGTGCGGCGCGGCGCGCAGGCTGGGCCGTTCGCCTGTTATTTGCCGAGGCGGTGCTGCGCCCCGGCGAATTCAACCTTGAAGACCCGCGCCGACGTCAGTTGCGCCGCAAACTGCGCAAGGCCATTAATTGCGGACTTGATATCCGTCACGCAGGTAGCAGCCTTCCGATCGCCGCCATGACCGACATTGCGGCTGAGTGGGCAACCCAAAACGGCGGCGAGCGTGGCTTTTCCATGGGCCGTTTTGATCCCGGCTATATACGTACTCAACGCGTATATCTGGCTTACGTCGAGGATCAGATCGTGGCCTTTGCCACCTTTAACATCAACGCTCAGCAATGGACGCTGGATTTGATGCGCACCGCGCGCGCGGCCCCCGACGGCACCATGCACGCCCTTGTCACAAGCGCGCTTCAGGACGCGGCAATCCTGAACTGTCCCGAGTTCTCGCTTGCTGCTGCGCCCATACCGACCACTGCGCGCTCGGCAGAGACCGGCGCGATTGTCACGCGCTGGCTCTCTTGCCTCGGTGGTCAGGGCCTCTATCAGTTCAAAGCCTCGTTCAGTCCCAGTTGGCGCCCCCGCTATATTGCCAGCCCCAGCCGTCTGGGCCTGATCCTTGCGGGCCTCGACGTCGCGCGCGCGATCCATGCGCCTGCGCGAATTCAGACTTCAGGACGGGACGCTCATAATCATTATGACAGAATACGAATTGCCTCGACCGGGCCCACATGCGACAGGGAAGGCGAAAAGGCCGCCCGCGGCCTATTGTAACTTGCGTGATCGGTCCGCCCAGAAAGGCCCAAATATGAGCAACGCCCTATCAGAGATGCTAAATGAACGCGACTGGATCCTTGCCGATGGCGCAACCGGAACCACGCTTTTCAACATGGGGCTGATGTCGGGTGACGCGCCCGAGATGTGGAACGTCGAACATCCTGATCGCATTCACGCGCTTTACAAAGGTGCCGTTGACGCAGGCAGCGACCTCTTTCTGACGAACTCTTTCGGCGGCAACGCCTCACGCCTAAAGCTCCATGACGCCGCCGACCGCGCCCATGAATTGTCGCGCATCGCCGCCGAAATCGGCCGCGAGGTTGCAGATGCCTCAGGCCGCAAGGTGATCGTCGCAGGCTCGATGGGTCCCACGGGCGAGATTATGGCCCCCATGGGCTCGCTCACCCATGAGATCGCGGTTGAGATGTTCCATGAACAGGCCGAAGGCCTGAAAGCCGGTGGCGCAGACGTGCTCTGGGTCGAAACGATCAGCGCACCCGAAGAATACCGCGCGGCCGCCGATGCAGCCGGAAAGGCCGGAATGCCATGGTGTGGCACGATGAGCTTTGACACAGCCGGGCGCACGATGATGGGGCTGACCTCGATCGCGATGGTCGAGATGGTTGCCAAACTTGACCATCAGCCGCTGGGCTTTGGGGCCAACTGTGGCGTTGGTGCCTCGGACCTGTTGCGCACGGTGCGCGGTTTTGTGGATGCGGGCGCCACCCTGCCGATCATTGCCAAGGGCAACGCAGGCATTCCCAAATACCACGAGGGCCACATCCACTATGACGGCACGCCCGAGTTGATGGCCGAATACGCCATGATGGCCCGCAACTGTGGTGCGACGATCATCGGCGGATGCTGTGGCACAACGCCGGATCACCTGCGCCACATGCGTGCCGCGCTGGAAGAGATGACAGTGGCTGCGGCCCCATCGCTGGATGTTATTGCCGAGAAACTTGGCGGTTTCTCGTCGCCCTCGGATGGTACCGACGGCGCAGGTCCGGTCAGCAGCCGCCAGCACCGCAGACGCCGCGGCTAGGCGCGCCGCCCAACAACATTGGGGCCATCAGAAAAGCGATAGCTGATCGCCTGCGCGCGCGGGCACTTTAAAAAGATCGGTCCGCAACAGAGGTTGCGGGCGGTTCAGACCCAGCCGCGCGATCGCAACCTTGAACCTTTGCGCGATCAGTTCCGCGTGGACGCCCTCGCCCCGCATCCGTTTACCCCAGCGCGCATCATAATCCTTGCCACCATGGGTCTGGCGCACCCGTGCCATCACCCGCGCAGCGCGATCCGGATAAGCCTCGGCCAACCATTCCTGAAAAAGCGCCGACACCTCGAACGGCAAGCGCAGCATGATCCAGCTGGCGCTATGCGCGCCGGCATTCGCAGCGGCCTTCAGGATCGCCTCAAGTTCGTGATCAGTAAGCCCCGGGATGACCGGCGACACCATGACCCGCACCGGGATGCCGGCGCGTACAAGTCTTTCAATCGTAGTCAGTCGACGCGCGGGCGACGGCACCCGTGGCTCCATCCGGCGTGACAGATCCCGGTCAAGCGTTGTCACCGAAATTCCCACCTGCGCCAACCCGCGCCGCGCCATATCTGCCAGAACCTCGATGTCACGCTCGATCATCGTGCCTTTGGTCGTCACCATCACCGGATGGTTGAAATCGCTCAGGACGGTCAGGATCCCTTGCATGATCCCATGTCCGGCCTCGATCGGTTGGTAAGGATCTGTATTGGTGCCTATGGCGATCGGCGAAGGCTTATAAGCTTTGGCTGAAAGTTCCCGCGCCAGTAAATCCGGTGCCGTGGGACGCGCAATCAACCGGGTTTCAAAATCCAGCCCCGCCGACATCCCCAGAAACGCATGGGTCGGGCGCGCAAAACAGTAGACACAGCCATGTTCGCAACCCCGGTACGGGTTGATCGAACGGTCAAAGGGCAAGTCAGGCGAACTGTTACGCGCCAGGATTTTGCGCGGATGTTCTATACTGACATGGGTGCGCAGCGGCGGCACCTCTGTGTCCAGCGCCCAACCGTCATCCACCCGGTGCCGCGTCCGAGGTTCAAACCGCCCCACCGCATTGCTAACCGCCCCACGCCCGGGCCGGCGTTCTTTGTCAATCTCACTGTCGGATGGAAACTCCATCCCCAACTATAGAACAAATCACGAACGTCTTTCAAGATGCCACAATGAGTGGAATAGAGCTTGCGTCGGTTGTAGTGTCGCCTATGTCGTTATTCGTCTAGCCAAGAGCATGCGCTTCCCGCATGGACAAACAGCAGATGCATTCAGGCTCATGAGGGAGTTCAAAAGTGTCCGACGAAGAAGCAGAGATCATCCTGTCCGAACTGCCCGACGACGAGCTTGTCCAACAGATGTTCGACGACCTTTACGATGGTATGCGCGAAGAGATTGAAGAAGGCGTCAATATCCTGCTGTCCCGTGACTGGGCGCCCTACCGCGTTCTGACCGAGGCATTGGTGGGTGGCATGACGATCGTCGGCAATGATTTCCGCGACGGCATCCTCTTTGTTCCCGAGGTTCTGTTGGCCGCCAACGCGATGAAGGGTGGTATGGCCATCCTCAAACCATTGCTGGCCGAAACCGGCGCGCCGCGCGTGGGCAAGATGGTGATAGGGACTGTCAAAGGCGACATCCACGACATCGGCAAGAACCTTGTCGGTATGATGATGGAAGGTGCCGGGTTTGAAGTCGTCGATCTGGGGATCAACAACCCGGTCGAGAAATACCTTGATGCGCTTGCAGCCGAGGATGCTGACATCCTTGGAATGTCGGCTCTTTTGACGACGACCATGCCCTATATGAAAGTCGTGATCGACACGATGATCGAAAAGGGAATTCGTGACGATTACATCGTTCTGGTGGGCGGTGCCCCGTTGAACGAAGAGTTCGGGCGCGCCATTGGGGCAGATGCCTATTGCCGCGATGCGGCTGTTGCAGTGGAAACCGCCAAGGAATTCATTGCGCGCAAGCACAACCAGATGGCGGCCGGATAACGATCAATTCCGCCTCCGGCGGGGATATTTTAGGAGAAATGAAGGCCTTGCGGATTGTGGGGCCTTCTTTTTTAGTTTTGCTTGCCCATCTCTTTGTCAGAGGAGTTATGCAGTGACGCCAAAAATCTTCGTGCTTATCCTGACTTTCGTGATTGCGGCCGCGGGTTTGACGGTCTGGGCCGTGTCGGCGACCGTTCTGCCCATTGAGATGTCGCCGGAGGCTTGGCTGATCCTGGTGCCGGCCCTATTGTTGGCGTACGTCCTGTGGCGCTTGGTTTACAGCCGTGCCCGGGGTGGCGCGCAAAACGAGCGGGACTGACATGAAGCTGAACGACACCAAGCTGACCGAGGACGGGATCGCCCCATCGGGGACCGGTCGCATCCTGCTTTTGGCTTGTGGCGCTCTGGCCCATGAGATCCTGGCCCTGAAGGCAGCCAACGGATGGGACCACATGGACCTGACCTGTTTGCCGGCCAACCTGCACCTCTACCCTGACCGGATACCGGATGCGGTTGAAGAGGCTGTGACGAAATACAGGGACCGCTATGGGCAGGTTTTTGTGGTCTATGCAGATTGCGGCACTGGCGGGCTGTTGAAGGCGCGGTGCGAAGCACTTGGCGTGTCCATGGTCGAGGGTCCGCATTGCTATTCATTCTTTGAAGGCAATGACGCTTTTCTGGCCAAGACAGACACAGAGTTCACAGCCTTTTATCTAACAGATTTTCTGGTGCGCCAATTTGATGCTTTTGTGTGGAAACCCATGGGGCTGGACCGTCACCCTGAACTGCGCGACATGATCTTTGGCAACTACACGACGCTGATCTATCAGGCCCAGACCGAAAACCCCGATCTGGATGCCAAGGCGCGCGACTGCGCCGCGCGACTGGGTTTGACCTATGAGCGGCGCTTTACCGGGTATGGAGATCTGGCCCGCACGCTTAAGGCGGTTGCCCGCGATTAGGCGGCTTCAGCTCCGCGATGCGTGCTCTGCGATCGAGCGGACCCGTTCAACCATCGCCCGCAGCCCGTTCGAGCGCTGAGACGACAGATGCTCGTTGAGGCCAAGGCGCTCAAGTTCAGCAATGGCATCAACCTTTAGAACCGCGCCAGCCGTCAGGCCCGAGTAAAGCGCGTGCAATATGGCGATCAGCCCCTTGACGATCATCGCGTCGCTGTCGCCGCGAAAGGTGATCAAGGCCGCCGCGCCCGTGCCTTCGACCTCAGGCACCAGCCAGACCTGACTGGCACAGCCGCTCACCTTGGTTGCAGGAACTTTAAACGCATCCTCCAACTCCGGCATCGCCCGGCCCAGATCGATAACATGGCGATAGCGGTCTTCCCAATCGTCAAGAAACTCGAAGGTTTCGGCGATGTCTTCAAAGGCTTCGGTGGCCACAACTGAAATTCCTGTTCTGCTTGTCCATCACCTAGACGGTCCGGGACGGCTTTTCAAATGCTCTGCATTGGGTTATCCGCAAATGACAGGGATCGCGCAAAGGGGCTGACACGTGAAATCATCGACTTGGATCGCACTTGGTTTGGTAGTCACGCTTGGCGCCTGCAGCACAGTTCGCGACTCGCGGCTGAACCCGTTCAACTGGTTCGGCGGAAGCCAAAGCCAAAAAACGACGACCGCCCAGCTTGGCGCAAATGAGCGCGCCGACGGTCGTGTCCTGATTGATCAGCTCCTCAGCATGCGCGTGAACCGCACGCCCGGCGGCGCCGTAATTGAGGTCGTGGGCCGCGCCACAACCCAAGGTTATTGGAAAGCTGAACTGGTAGCGCTGAACGAGGGTCGCGCCGTTGACGGTATGCTGAGCTATGAGTTCAGGGTCGCCAAATCACGCGTGGCATGGCCGCAGGGCGCGGAACAGACGCGCGAGATTGTTGTGGCAAAAGAAGTGTCTCAGACGCGTCTTCAGTCGGTTCGTCAGATCCGCGTGATTGCGGCCCGGAACACCCGAACCAGTCGCCGCTAAAGTTCGACCACCACAACCGAAGAGCCTTTGGCGGCCAGCGCAAGATTGCCGTTGCAAAGACGCAGGGCGTCGTCACCGAAAACCTTTTTGCGCCAGCCATTTAGGGCCGCAACCTCGCGTTGCCCTGCCGCGATGAGGTCAAGGTCGGCCGAGGTTGCAATCAGCTTTTGCGCAACCCCCGCCTCTTCGGATTTTGCCTTGAGCAGCACGCGCAGAAGATCGGCCAGCGCCGGGTTGACCTGAAGCTTTTCGCGCGAACGGTCTGGTTTTGGCTGGTCGGCCTCGGGCGTGGCGATCCCGGCCTTGACGGCCGACAGGATTCCATCGGCAATCTCGCCCTTGCGGGCCTCGCGCATCAAAAGACGCGAGCGGCCAAGGTCCTGATGGTTTTGCGGCTTTGTCGAAGCCAGTTCGACAATCGCGTCATCCTTCAGGATACGGCTGCGCGGGATGTTGCGCGACTGGGCCATCTCTTCGCGGTAGGCGGCCAGCTTTTGCACGATGGCCAGAAAGCGCCCCGAGTTTGTGCGCGTCTTGACCCGGCGCCAGGCCTGATCGGGGGGCACGACATAGGTGGCGGGGTCGGTCAGGACCTTCAGCTCTTCTTCAAGCCAGGGCGTGCGCCCGGTCTTTTGCAGCTCGGAGGCAAGGAATTCGTAGATCTGACGCAGATGCGTGACATCCGCCAACGCATAGACCTTTTGGGCATCGGTCAGTGGCCGGCGCGACCAATCGGTAAAGCGCGAGGATTTATCCAGCGGCTGTTTTGCGATCTTGCGCACCAACGTCTCGTAGCCGACTTGTTCACCAAAGCCACAAACCATCGCGGCCACTTGGGTGTCGAACAAGGGTTCGGGGAAAACCTGAGCTTCGATAAAGAAGATCTCAAGGTCCTGACGGGCCGCGTGAAAGACCTTGACGACAGAGGTGTCGCGGTAAAGGTCATAAAGCGGTTCCAGCGAAAGACCATCGGCCAGCGGATCAACCAGAACAGCGTCATTCACCTCGTCGCCCGGATAGGCCAGCTGGATCAGACATAATTTCGAATAATAGGTCCGTTCGCGCAGGAACTCAGTATCAACTGTCACGTATGGGGCCTGGGCGGCGCGGGTGCAAAACTCGGCCAGTGCATCAGTCGTCGTGATCGTGATCATTCAAAGCCGTTCTTTTTGATTTTCTCAAGTCGCACAAAAACTGCGCATTCATCGTTCCTAATCCGGCTTGGGCGGAAAGGAAAGCAGAACGGGCGTTTTGTCGCCCAGCGCGAACCGGCGAAGGACAGCGGGATAAAGAAGATGCTCCATCCCCAGAACGCGCTCTGACAGGGTTTGGGCCGTGTCGCCGGTCACGATCGGCACGGTCGCCTGCCCAAGGATCGGACCATCATCAAGTTCGGCCGTGACCTCGTGGACGCTGCACCCATGGCTGGTATCGCCCGCCTCGATCGCGCGGGCGTGGGTGTGCAGGCCCCGGTATTTCGGCAAAAGCGACGGATGGATGTTCAGCATCCGACCCTGCCAGCGGTCGGTAAAGCCCGCCGTCAGAACCCTCATGAACCCTGCCAGACAGATGATATCAGGCCGGGCTTTTTGGATGCGGGCATGCAGGGCGTCCTCAAATGCCGCGCGGTCTCCCGCAAAGGGGCGGTGATCGATGGCGGCCGTTTCGATGCCGCGCTCGGCTGCGCGCGCCAACCCGCCCGCCTGTGGATCGTTCGAAATGACCAGAACGGCGCGCGCGGGGTGATCGCCAACCATACTGTCCACCAGGGCCAGCATGTTCGACCCACCCCCCGAAATCAGGATCGCAACGCGAAGGGTCACCCCAGCGTCCCGCTATAGGATACGCCCTGCCCCGGCGCGACATCGCCAATGACAAAGACCGTCTCGCCCAAGTCTTCCAGATGCACTTTAAGCGCCTCGGCGCGGGCCGCATCAACCGCCAGAACCATGCCCAGCCCGCTGTTGAAGGTCTTCAACAACTCGCCCGGCTCCATGCCGCCTTCGCGCGAAAGCCAGCCAAAGACCGGGGCCAGAGGCCAACTGTTCAGATTTATGCGCGCGCCCAGACCGTCCGGCAAAACCCGTGGCAGGTTTTCGGTCAGACCGCCGCCGGTGATATGGGCCAGCGCGTGAACGCCACCCTGACGGATCGCGGAAAGTGTTTGGGTCACATAAAGCCGCGTCGGCGCCAAAAGCGCCCGACCCAGTGTCCCGCCCCCAAAAGGTGACGGCGCGTCCCAACCAAGGCCCGAGCGTTCGACAATCCGGCGTACCAGCGAATAACCGTTGGAATGCACCCCGTCCGAGGCCAGTCCAAGCAAAACATCGCCCGCCGTCACACCGCGCGGCAGGTCTGATCCACGCTCCATCGCGCCGACGGCAAAGCCTGCCAGATCGAAATCGCCCGCCTCATACATGCCCGGCATCTCGGCGGTTTCGCCACCGATCAGGGCACAGCCCGACCGCGAACAGCCCTTCGCAATCCCTTCGACGATCGTTGCAGCGCTTTCAACGTCCAGCTTGCCGGTCGCAAAATAGTCGAGAAAGAAAAGCGGCTCGGCACCCTGACAGACCAGATCGTTAACGCACATCGCGACAAGGTCGATCCCGATGGTATCCACAACCCCGGTATCAATCGCGATCCTCAGCTTGGTGCCCACGCCATCGGTGGCCGCCACCAGAACCGGGTCAACATAGCCCGCAGCCTTAAGATCGAAAAGCGCCCCGAACCCGCCAAGCCCCGCCATGACACCCGGGCGGTTTGTCCGCTTTGCTGCCGGCTTGATCCGATCGACCAGCGCATTGCCCGCATCGATATCAACGCCCGCTTGGGCATAGGTCATCGCGGTCTTATTGTCGGTCTTTTCTTCGGTCGTCTTGTCGGTGGCCATGGGTCCGCTCCGTCTTGGCTTTGGCCTCCCCTACCAAGCAGGATCGGCCGCGTCCATGGGGCGGATCAGCCGCGCAGCTTTTCCTGCCGCTTAAGTTCCTTTTTCGCGCCGAAGCCCAGGAAAAGCCGCCCCACTAGCCAGTAGAGCGCGAGGACAAAAGCCAAAACATAAAGAACCGTGGTTGCGTCAAGTGCGGCCAACAGCTCGGTCACGCTGATCCCAGCGAATGCAACCAATGCCACCGTGATCAGGACGCCAAGGCCCGCATTGATCAGAATAAAGATCCCTGACAGGCGCCACATACGGCCCTTGGCCAAAGCCTTGCCAACCTTTTTGGCATAGTTTGATCCCGCGTCCAGCGAGGGCACGATCACCGACACGATCCCGACCCCGGCGCCCGCATCATAGCCAAAAACAGAGGAAAGAATTTGAAGTAATGCGGCGACCGCGGCAACTGTGATCACGGTCACAACGGTAAAACGTTGCAGAATTTTCAGGTTCGTCATTCAATTTCCACTTTTGTAAGGCGCCCAAGCTACCGGCAATCAGTTCGTCCAGCAACCGCGCTAAGCGCTTGACCTTTGATCTGCTTATGTTAGCCAACCGTCTCATGGCGGGCCTGTAGCTCAACTGGTTAGAGCAGAGCGCTCATAACGCTTTGGTTGCGGGTTCAAGTCCTGCCGGGCCTACCAAATTCCTTTTTGGATCATCCGACCACCGCCATGGTCATGACGCCCGCCTTCAGAACTGGGAATCCGCGGATTTCGTGGTCTTCTGCTTTGTGCTGGCCGTGCCCGTCAGGCCACCACCAAAAATCATCGCACCCACAACAAGGATCAGCACCACCGCAACAGCATCATTGCTGCCGCTTGCGGAAGGTGCCGGAGCGGCCGATGCCTGCGATGACAAAGACGCGGTCAGAACTGCAGCAACCGCCGCTGCGCGCAAATGGTTCTTCATGAATTATTTCCAGTTCAGTTTATTGTTCAAAAGACGCCCTTCCCGGCGCTTTACAATCAAGAAGGCCAGACCCGTTTCGTGCAAGAAGATTTGCCAAATCTCGCTCGGGCGGTTCAAAAGCGTTACCGCGGCAACACAATCTCGGCCCTCAGACCACCCATTTCGGCGCTTTCCCCTAAACGAAGGCTGCCGCCATGGTTGCGCGCAATGTCAAAGGCGATCGCCAGACCAAGGCCCACGCCGGACCCCTTGTTTTGATTGCGACCCGGATCAAGCCGTTGAAAAGGCTGAACTGCGCGCTCGCGCTGATCTTTTGGTATGCCGGGGCCATCGTCTTCGATCGAAATGCACAATGCCTTGTCGCCAAGGGTCACCGACACCCGCGCGGCCTTGCCATAGCGGATCGCATTTCCCAGTAGGTTCTCAACCGCACGCCGAATGGCAACCGGGCGCATTAGAACCTCGCCCCTGCCCTCAAGCTTGCCCAACGCTACGGTCTGACCCGACCGCCCGGCGTCCTGAACAATGCAGCGGACCAGCTTATACGGATCTGTCAGCACCGGCTCTTCTGTGGCATCGCCGCGCGCAAAATCCAGAAAGGCATCGATCAGTGCCTCCATCTCGGCCACATCATGGCGCAGATCCTGCGTCTCTGCATCATCGCCGATCAGCGACAGGCCAAGTTTAAGACGCGTCAAAGGCGTGCGCAGGTCATGCGACACGCCCGACAGCAAAAGCGTGCGCTGTTCCATCTGCCGCTCGATCCGCTGGCGCATGTCCAGAAACGCATTGCCCGCCGCGCGTACTTCGAGCGCGCCACCGGGGTGGTATTCGCTGGTGCGGCCCCGGCCAAATGCCTCAGCCGCCGCCGATAATCTTTTTATCGGGCGGAGCTGATTGCGCAGAAAAATGTACGAGATGATCGTCAGCAAGATGCCGGCAAAGATCATGATCACCAGCAACTGATGCGGGTTGGAAGCCGAAACCCGCGTGCGCGAAAACGCCATCTGAGCCAGCCCATAGCGAGTTGCGACGTCAAACTGGACCACTTGTTGATCAGGCCCCAGATTGACCGCCTCAACCCCCGGCAGCCGCGCCCTAAGCGTGCTTTCAACCGATATCCCCGAGAGGTCATAGAATGCGCGATATGCCTCGACCTTGGATTCGACCGGCAAAGTCACCTGCACCATCAGTGGCGCTGACAGCCGGGCGATCCGCTCGCGGGCACCCGCCAGATCCGGCGCCTCATCTATCTCAGTCAGCAGGAACGCCAGATCAACGGTCAGGTTCGATGTCATCTGTCGCGTAACATCCGCAAAATAGCGCTGGATGAACGCGGCTGAAACGATAAGCTGGATCGCAATGATCGGGACCAAAAGGATCAAGGCCGCCCGACCATAAAGGCCACGAGGAAGATAGCGTTTGAGCCAGAGAAAATTCATGTCCCGACTTTAGGGTCAGCAATGCGCAGAAGGAAGCGGGATAATGACGCGTGATCTGATCGAACTTGAACCCGGCATAAGGCGACTGCGGGCGCCCAATCCGTCACCTCTGACCGCTGATGGCACCAACACATACCTCGTCGGCACCAAAGATGTGGCGGTGATCGATCCCGGACCATGGGCGGGTGCCGGCGACCGCGGCCACCTTCAGGCGATCCTTGACGCGCTAAATCCGGGTGAGCGTATCAGCCACATCCTTGTCACCCACTCGCATCTTGATCACTCACCGCTTGCCCGCCCTCTGGCACAGGCCACGGGGGCCCAGATCCACGGGTTTGGCCCCAGCGGCACAGGCGTCAGCGAAACGATGACCCAGCTTGTTCAATCATCCGATCTAGGCGGCCGCGAAGGGACCGACCACGGTTTTGACCCCGACGTCCTTTTGGCCGATGGCGACGTGGTCAGCGGCGGCGACTGGGCACTTACCGCGCTCTGGACCCCGGGCCATTTCGGCAACCACCTCGCGTTTGCCACCCACGATACGGTCTTTAGTGGCGATCTTGTGATGGGTTGGGCCACAACGCTTGTGTCCCCGCCCGACGGCGACCTGACCCAGTTCATGGCCTCTTGCCGCCGACTAAGCCAGCGCGACGACCGCGTCTTTTATCCCGGCCATGGCGCGCCAATCAACGCCCCAAAAGAGCGCACAAATTGGCTGATCGCGCACAGGCTGGAACGCGAGGCGCAAATTCTTGACGCCCTCGACCAGGGTCTGACAACCATCCCCGCGATCACCCACCACATCTATACCCAGATAGGGCCCCACCTTATTCCCGCGGCCCAAAGGAACGTCCTGGCCCACCTGATCGATCTGGCCACCACGCACCGCGTTACCGCCACAGGAACCATTGGCCCAAAGGCCAGCTTTCACCGCTGACAATTATTCCCAAAACCCTATGGACAAGCCGGAAAATACCTTGCTATACGCAGCCGGTGTTCCGGCGTAGCTCAGCGGTAGAGCAGTTGACTGTTAATCAATTGGTCGTAGGTTCGATCCCTACCGCCGGAGCCAATATAAGCCCTCTTGGTCAATGACTTAGAGGGTTTCTATTTTTTAAGACTGTTAAATGCTATTGCTGACGGAAGCACAGCGAAGCACGCCAGCCCAAAAACGGAAATCAGGAAACGTTCCGAAAGTGGCTGGACATATGTGTTCGTACAAAAGGACGATGCAAACCGCGAATTCTCCATCACTGTGCAAGTATACGACATTCTTGCACGAATCGAGCCGCGAATAACGCCGCTTGGGCGTCAGACAAAGCCGCCCTCAGAGACGCAGCGGTTGGGTGCTCTTGCGGCGCTTGTTAAGGGTGTTTGTACAGGGTCGTGAGGGTTGACAGAGGTGGTCCTGCTTTTCCGACCAGTTTGCAGCTTTGTTAAGATGGATCAGGGTTTCATTTAGGCTGCCAATCTCATTGGTTCTATTTTGCTGACATAGGCCTCATCGGGGGTCAATATGCCGTGGGTCGAATGTGGGCGTTCAGAGTTGTAGTAGGTCAGCCATTTGCCGATCCCAGCCCGCATTTCAGAACCTGTCTCAAAGGCGTTCAGGTAGACGCATTCGTATTTCAGTGATCGCCAAAGCCGCTCAATCATCCGATTGTCACGCCAAGCACCTATGCCATCCATGCTGATCTTGATCTTTGCCTCCGTGAGCACGTCGATCCAAGCACCACTGGTAAATTGGCTGCCTTGGACGCCCTTCTAAGTGTCAAGCAGCGATCTGGGCCTGATTGATCTGTTTGTGCCGTCGCGCGATGATGTTGAAGACTTCGCGTGCGATGTATCGTTTGACGCAACGGATTGCTTCGAGTTTGGAATGGCCTTGGGCTACTCTGCGCGCCACATATTCTTGGGTCTTTGGATCAAGCCGCAACCGTCCGATTGCGATGATATGAAGCGCGCTGTTGGCCGCACGATCGCCACCTCTGTTCAATCGGTGTCGTGTCGTTTTTCCTGACGAAGCGGGCACTGGACTAACACCGCAGAGTGCCGCAAAGCTGGCTTCAGATCTAAGACGTTCGGGGTTGTCGCCTGCAGTCAGCAACAATTGGGCTGCACTATTCAGGCCGACGCTGTTACGCGCAATCAGCTCGGGAGCCAGATCTTTGACAATTGCCTCGATCATATCATCGAGCTCTGCAATTTCATCATGAAGTTCGAGATAACGACGCGCTAGCGACTTGAGCGCGATCTTGTAGGCCTCCTCGACATCCCGATACCCTGTCAAATCTGGACGCCAAGCAGCTAAGGTTCGTATTAACTTCATGCGCGTCATGTTCCGTAGAAGGTCACGTAGGCGGTCAAGGCACACTAATCCTTAATCCGGACCGCAGGGATGAGTTTGGCCCGGTCGCGCGTGCGCTGGTGGTCCTACGCAGAAGCCTTGCTGAAGGCCGCGAGAAAGAGGCTCAGATTCGCGACGTTGCGGCCAAAGAAGCGCAACATGAACTTCAGGCCGAACGCGCCCGTATTGAAGCGGCCGAGAACGAAGTAAAGCGTGCGGCGGAACGGGAAGAAAGGCGGCAAATCCAGCGTGACCAAGACGAACACGTGATCCAGGAAATCGCCTCTGTTGTTTCAGCTTGCGCGCGGGGGGATTTCTCCTGTCGGATCGAAACTCAAGACAAGGCTGGAGTTCTGGCTGAGGTCTGTCAGGGAATGAACAAGATCGGCGAAGTCGCCAATGAAGGCCTGGGCGCGGTTCGCACCGCGTTGGATCATCTGTCGCGCGATAACTTGAGCCACCGGATGCCGGATGGATTTCAAGGTATCTTCGCGGAAATCGCAACAGCGATGAACTCAACCGTTGACAGCCTGACCCACACGCTGACCGAAATCGCGGCGTCATCGGCCACTGTCGATACATCGACCCGTGAAATCGCGCGCGCTGCTGAAGATCTGGCACAACGGTCTGAACGAAGTGCATCAAAACTGGGTGAGACGGCGGCGGCCGTGGAACAGATGTCGGCCTCGGTCAAATCTGCGGCAGGCTCTGCAACCACCGCACGCACTGCCGTCGAAGAAATCTCAGACAAGGCCTCTACTGGTCGTGACGTCGTTGGCCGAACCGTGGCTGCAATGGACGAGATCCGCTCCTCCTCGGACGGGATCGGAAAGATCCTTAAAGTCATCGACGAGATCGCGTTCCAGACAAACCTTCTGGCCCTAAACGCTGGTGTCGAGGCGGCCCGCGCAGGCGAAGCCGGCCGCGGCTTTGCCGTTGTCGCCTCGGAGGTGCGTGCATTAGCGCAGCGATCGTCGGATGCCGCGCGCGAGATTGCGGCGCTGATCGAAACATCGGGCGGAAACGTCAAACGCGGCGTCGAACTGGCGCACGAATCCGGTCAGGCACTTAAGGACATCGTCGCAGGGGTGCAGGACGTCGCAATTAGGATCAATGAAATTGTCACCGCGATGGATGAAACCGCCACCGGCATCGGGGAGGTTGCAAACGCCACAAATCAGTTGGACGTAACGACACAGCAAAACGCCGCAAAATTTGAAGAGACCAATACCGCCGTTAGATCGTTGCAAAACGAGGCAGAGGTTCTGGCCGGAGCAGTGGCTACATTCACTCTTGATGGCGCGCCCGCGCCCACAGGCTCGCGCCACGACGCAACCCAAGATGAAGAACAAAGGCGCGAGGTTGCTTAGTGCGGCGCGCTCATTCAATCAAGCCGGTTCAAAACACGCATGGTGACCAAAGATCTGCGCCAAATCTGATCAACATTAATTAGCTCAATAAGCGGCCCCTGTCCGGAGCCGCTTTTTGACGCCTACTAAAGACAGGCCGTGACGGCTCGCCGGGTCATAACACCTACCAGATGGGCGCGGTACTTGCCCGATCCATGCAGATCAGCGATCATGTCGGTCGCGTCTGGCGTCATTCCCCCAAGCGAAGCGGCCGAGAAATCGCCACTTAGCGCCGCCTCCGCCTCGGCCCAACGAAAGACGCCGCCGTTCGAGGCGCCGGTCACCGCCACGCGCACGCCCGTATCAAAGCGAGCCACGAACACACCCACTAACGCGAACCGCGAGGCGGGCTGCTCAAACTTTTGGTAACTTGCAGCGTCAGACACAGGGAAGCTGACCGAAGTTATGATCTCGCCCTCGTCCAGAGCAGTCTCGAAGAGACCTGAGAAAAACGCGTCGGATGCAATCTCTCGTTTATTGGTGGTGATCGTCGCTCCTGACGCCAATGCACCCGCAGGATAGCAGGCAGCGGGGTCGTTGTTGGCCAAAGACCCCCCCACCGTTCCCCGGTTCCTTACGGCAGGGTCACCGATCCCGCCTGCAAGGGACGCAAGTGCAGGGTAGGCCGACGCCGCTTTAGCGGAGACCTGAGCGTGTGTCGTAGCACCGCCAATGACAACTTTACCGCCACCGGTGGTCACACCGACCATCTCGGCCACGCCGGTCAGGCTGACTAACAGTTCGGGCGAAGCCAGCCGCTGCTTCATCGTGGGCAAAAGCGTTTGCCCCCCACCCAGAGCCTGAGCACCATCGGCCCGCATCGCACTTACTGCATCTGCAACCGTGGTCGGCCGCGCAAATTCAAATTCATACATCGTTCTCTCCTTGATCCTGAGGCGAGAGGTGGCGACACGCGCGGACCTCTCAACGCTCGGGTTTCAACTGTTCATGGCTTCCCAGACACGCGCGGGTGACACGGGCATATCGATGTGCTCGACTTTGTGACCACCCCGCTGCAAGGCGTCGATCACAGCGTTGACGACAGTCGGCGGTGACCCGATTGCGCCCGCTTCGCCGCAACCCTTTACGCCCAGTGGGTTATGCGTGCATTTAGTCGCGTTTGAGTGATCAACGACCATGGACGGCAGGTCATCTGCGCGCGGCATGGCGTAATCCATCAAACTACCGGAAACCAGCTGACCGTTTTCGTCGTAAACTGCGTTCTCCAAAAGCGCCTGACCAATACCCTGCGCCAAACCGCCCTGAACCTGCCCAGTAACGATCATTGGGTTCACGACCGTGCCAAAGTCATCCATGGCAACCATCGAACAAACCCTGACCTTACCTGTTTCGGGGTCAACCTCGACCTCGCAGGCATAAGCGCCCGAGGGGTAAGTGAAATTGGCCGGATCGTAGAACGCCGTCTCTTCCAGCCCCGGCTCAATTGCCTCAATCGGGAAGTCATGCGGGATATAGGCCTTAAGCGCAACGTCGCCGAAGCCCACAGATTTATTGGTGCCCGCGACTGAGAAAAGCCCATCCTTGAACTCTACATCATCCGCGCTGGCCTCCATCATATGGGCCGCGATCAGTGTGGCCTTCTTGATGATCTTCTCAGTGGCACGATATACCGCTGACCCGCAGACCGCCAGCGAACGCGACCCATATGTGCCCATCCCGAACGGGATCTTCGACGTGTCACCATGGACGATGTCAACGGACGCCGGATCGACGCCCAAAAGCTCGGCGACGACTTGCGGAAAGGCCGTCTCGTGGCCTTGCCCGTGACTGTGCGCCCCCACCATCACCGAGATGTTGCCCGTGGCATTCACCCGAACCGTGGCCGCATCGTAAAGGCCCACGCGACTGCCCAACACACCCACAAGGTTCGACGGCGCGATGCCGCAAGCCTCGATATAGGCGTTGATCCCCAGGCCCCGCAGAAGGCCCTTTTTGGCACTCGCGGCGCGACGCCCTTCAAAGCCTGCAAGATCGGCGCGCTGTTCCAGCCCGTCCATCAACGCATCGTAGTTCCCGGAATCGTACTCAAGCCCCGCCGCTGACGCGAAAGGATACTGATCGGGTTTGACAAAGTTTTTACGACGGATGGCAATGGGATCCATGCCCAGTTCGCGCGCGCATTTGTCAATCACCCGCTCGATCGAGAATGTGGCCTCGGGCCGCCCCGCCCCGCGGTAGGCATCAACCGGCGCCGTGTTGGTAAAGACCGTTTTGACATTCACATAGACGTTGGGAACCGTGTAGTTGCCGGCCATCAGCGTGCCATGCAGGAACGTCGGCGTCGCGGTCGAAAAGTTCGACAGATAAGCGCCAACATTGGCCAGGGTTTCGGTCCGAAAGGCAATGAACGTGCCGTCCTTTTCCGTGGCCAGCTCAATCTTGGTGACATGATCGCGCCCATGCGCGTCAGTCAGGAAACTTTCGGTCCGGCTGGCCGTCCACTTCACCGGTCGCCCCAGCTTTCTGGCCGCCGTCAGAACCAAGGCCTCTTCACCGTAGTGATAGATCTTCGAGCCAAAGCCACCGCCCACATCAGGCGCATGTACGGTCAGCTTGTTCTCTGGAATTCCCAGCACAAAGGCCGAGATCAAAAGCCGCGTCAGATGCGGGTTCTGCGAGGTCGTCGTCAAGCGGTAGTCGCCCGTACCCGGATCATATTCACCGATCGAAGCACGCGGTTCTAACGCGTTGGGCACCAGTCGGTTGTTGACCAGTTCCAGCGTTGTGACATGCGGCGCGGCATTGATTGCCGCGTCGGTGGTCGCGCGATTATCTTCGATCCAGCCCCAGTCAAAACAGACGTTTCCGGGAATTTCATCGTGCACCCGCGTGTCAGAATTAGCCACGGCATCGGCCATGTTGACCACGGCGTCCAGCTCTTCGATATCAGCGTCGATCGCCTCGACCGCATCCATCGCCTGTTCCAGCGTTTCGGCGATGACCGCAGCATATGCATCCCCCACATGGCGAACTTTTCCATGCGCCAGAACCGGGCGCTTGGGCTCATGCATGGGCGTACCATCGCGGCTGGTAATGGCCCAGCCTGCCGGGTTTCCGCCGACTTCGGTGAAATCCTCGCCAGTGAAAATCGCAACAACACCGGGCATCTTTTCGGCCGCACTGGTATCGATACTTTTGATCCGCCCGTTGGCGACCTGGCTGCGTGCGAAAGCCGCGTAGCTGGTGTTCTGCGGCTTAAAATCGTCCGTGTATTTGCCGCGTCCAGTCAAGAATCGTACGTCTTCGCGGCGTTTGGTTGGAGCACCAATTCCTCCGTCTGGCATGATGTATCCTCCCTGTTATTCGGCGGCGATGGACACGTCTTGTCCACTGGCTGCCATGATTGCGTTGACGATGCCCTGGTACCCAGTGCACCGGCATATATTGCCTTCGATATAGTCGCGGATCTCGGCCTCAGACGGCTTGGGGTTCTCTTTCAAAAGAGCGACCGCGCTCATCACCATGCCAGCGGTACAGAAACCGCATTGCAATCCGTGGTGATCCTGAAAGGCCTGCTGAACGGTGTTCAGCGCACCATCGGCCCCCGCCTGACCCTCGATCGTGTCGACAGTGGCGCCATCAGCCTCAACCGCGAGCATGGTGCAGGACTTGACCGGCTGGCCATTGACGTGGACCACACAAGCGCCGCACTGGCTGGTATCACAGCCGACATGCGTACCCGTCAGGTTAAGCTTTTCGCGCAAGGCAGCCGACAAGAGGGTGCGGTTTTCCACCTCTGCCGACATCTGACGTCCGTTAACATTCATCGTAACCTTTGGCATCTTTTCCTCCCTAAGATGTCCGGGTTGATCGGGGCGATCGTTTGCGAAAATGCCCTGAGTTCAACCCTTTTCGTATCCGTCCTTAGTATCCTTGTCCGGGTCTGGGTGGTGTCGCCCGCTGGACCTGGCCACTTGAGCGGCCTCCTGATCCCGGTTCGGGAGCCCTGAAACCTCGGCAAACTGAAAAACCTGTGGCAAACGCATCCGTGCTCCGCAATATCGCCCAAGCCCGATAGGTCAGCACCCTCCCGACTATCTTCACCCACCTCATAGTTGAGGCGCCAGATCACCAATGAACAGGCGCGACCGATAGAGAGCGTTTGCGCTTTTGAAACCGCAGTTGTCGCAAATCTGCGACAGGCTGGCCGTTCATCCGTTCATCCGGTCAGTCGGTGAGACCCAGACGCTTCATTCGCCGGTAAAGCGTGGCGCGCGACACACCCAGCGCCCGCGCCGCAAGCGAGACGTTCTGACCAGCCCGCACCAGTGCACGCACCACCGCCGCACGTTCCGCTTTTTCAAAGCCTGAGAGCCCCTCCGTGCGGCCAAAGATATCAACCGCAGGCCGGGGCTTGAGCAACCCCTCAAGTTCAAACCCAAAGGCTTTGCGCGCAGCCCGTGTGGCCCCCACGACGATATCGTCGACGTCCACCGCAACCAGCATCGCGTGTTCGCTGTCATCGCCATTGGCAACGACGATCCGTTCGCGCGCGTAAGTTTCGCGAAAGATATCCGCCTCGATTTTACGTGCGGTCTGAACCACCATCGCTGCAATCAGGCCGTTGATCGCCTTGGTCTGATCAGCCCGCGCAGACGAGACATCCAGCGCCGCCACGATATCGCCCTCGGCCCCAAAAATTGGCGCATCAATACAGCTCATACCGATGTTGCGCACCAGAAAATGTTCATTGCGGTGGATGATCACATTGCGGCTTTCGGCCAGACAGGTTCCGATCCCGTTGGTCCCCTCTGACGCCTCACTCCAGTTGGCACCCAGCCCCAGACCCCAGCCATAAAACACCGTCTCGTCAGCAACAGAATACCGGTGATCCAGAACCACGCCGTCACAATCAGTCAGAGCGATGCCACAGCCTGAGTTTCCGACCAGTTCGAAAAGCCGGTCCAATTTGGGCGTGGCAATCGACAACACCCGCCCCATGGCCTGACGCCGCTGGGAGATCTCGAAATCTGTCAGGTAACTCTGCGGTTTGCTTTCGCCGGGGTCCAAACCATGCGTCACCATCGACCGCCGCCACGATGCAGCAAGGCGCGAACGGGCCGCCGCAGCGCCCGAATTCACACTGGCATAAACGGTGTCGATATGGGTGGGCTTTTGTTCGATCGGGGACAGCCTTTGCAAACAATTCTGGCTTCAGCTTATGACGACAGTTTGCCGCATTACAACTCACAAGCGCGAAAACTCTCGCAGGCCGCAGGAAAACCGATTTCGCAAGACCCCACGCGCGGCGCGACAGGCCACCGAAAAAACACATGCAAACCCGCCATCTACCCCCTTTAATGGCCCGCATGTCCGCGCTAGGATCACCCCATGTTAAGACCTTTGGCAAACCGGGTTTACCTGGCACTTTTCTCGGCCCAGATCGTCGCGCTTCTGGGCACTGGGCTTTTGACCGTGGCCCTTGGCCTTCTGGCCTTTGATCTGGCCGGGGATCAGGCTGGTGCGGTTCTGGGCACGGCCTATGCGATCAAGATGGTCGCTTATGTCGGCATCGCGCCGGTTGCCGGAGCAATCGTCGCACGATTGCCGCGCAAGGCTGTCCTGATCTCGGCCGATCTGATCCGCGCCGCAATGGCGCTATTCCTGCCCTTCATCGATGCCGTCTGGCAAATTTATGTGCTGATCTTTGTTCTGCAAACCGCCTCGGCCACATTCACACCCGCCTTTCAGGCAACGATCCCCGACATCCTGAAGGATGAAAAGGACTACACCCAAGCGCTTTCCCTGTCGCGGCTGGCCTATGATCTGGAAAACCTGCTTAGTCCCGCGCTGGCCGGTGTTCTGCTGCTGGTGATCAGCTATAACTGGCTGTTCATGGGCACGGTTTTCGGCTTTTGGGCAAGCGCGGTGATCGTACTTTTCACTGCGGTTCCGGCCTTGGGCAAACCTGCGCGCGTGCTGCCATTTCGTGAACGTCTGACGCGCGGGTCGCGGATATATCTGGCGACGCCGCGGCTGCGCGGGCTTCTGGCGCTGAATATGGGCGCGGCCGCGGCCGGAGCCTTTGTTCTGGTCAACACGGTCGTGATCGTGCGTGCCGGCTACGGCGCCTCGGACGGCGATGTGGCTTATGCGCTGGCCGCCTTTGGCGGGGGCTCGATGCTGGCCGCTTTGGCCCTGCCCCGGCTACTTGAACAAATGAGCGAACGGCAAGTGATGATCCCGGCCAGCCTGTTTCTAGCCACGATCAGCCTGGGCGTCGCGGGTTTTCTGTTGTTGGCGGGCTTGCCAAACTGGTGGGCCTTCCTGGCCAGCTGGGCCGTGATCGGGTTCTTTTATTCGGCGGTCCTGACCCCTTCGGGTCGGCTTTTGCGCAACTCTGCCCATGCCGAGGATCGCCCCGCAATCTTTGCCGCCCAGTTTGCCCTGTCACATGCCTGCTGGCTGGTGACCTATCCGCTGGCCGGATGGCTGGGCGGAACCCTTGGGATGGGCTGGACGATGGCGATCCTTGGGGCGATCGCGCTGGCCTCGACGCTTGTGGCAACCCGACTCTGGCCGCGTGAGAAAAGCGCCGAGATCAGCCATTCCCATCCCGACCTGCCCGCCGATCACAAGCACCTAAAAGAGCATGCCGCGCAGGGCCGCGTCCACGCCCATGTCTTTGTGATCGATGACGAACACCGGGCCTGGCCGACACACGGCTGACATTTGGGCCACATCACGAATTATTGCCGTCACAAAACCGTCATATTTACGCCGCGTCTCAACCACCATTGCGTGACCTCCTCTACTTACACAGCACCGCCATAACGATGTGCTGAAAGGATCAGGGCAATCCTTGAGGAGACGCGAGATGAGCTATCCAAATCAGAACGACCCCGAGCTTGAGGCCGCAGAACCCCCTGCCCAGTCTCAAACCGACAGCGACGATACCACTTCGGACCAGGACGAGCAGGTTGAGGTGATCTTTACGGACTGGGCTGCATTCTAAGGGCCCGACCCTTCGGATAAAGGCCTGTGTCAGGAGTGTTCGGCCAAGCGCCCTTTGGGGCCTTTCGCCCCGGCACCCCGACCGCTACTGTCACCGCGTGGAGAGATGCGCGTGACCAAAGACGACCCCCACCCTGACAAATTACCTGTCAGTTCGGTCCGAAACCTCGGGCCGGCTATGGAAATATCGTTCGCCAGGGTTGGCGTGCACACCGCTGGTGATCTGCGCGCCCTGGGCACGGATGCCGCTTATGAAAAGCTTTTGCAAAGCGGCTCGCGCCCGCATTTCATTGTCTATTACGTCATAGAAATGGGGTTGCAGGGGCGACCGTGGAACGACTGTAAGGGCAAGGAAAAAGTCGCGCTTCGCAAACGGTTCGACGCATTGGTGGCGCGCTCATTTGACAAAGGCCGCTCCGATTTCGAAGCGGCCCTTGACAGGATCGGTGTGATCAAACGGGTTTAGCCGACCAGTTCGAGGCCCGAAAAGAAGTAAGCGATCTCATCAGCAGCCGTCTCAGGAGCATCCGAACCGTGGACCGAGTTTTCGCCAACAGATTGTGCAAACTCAGCGCGGATCGTGCCGGGGGCTGCGTCAGCAGGGTTTGTGGCACCCATGACTTCGCGGTTCTTGGCAATCGCACCTTCGCCTTCGAGAACCTGAACGACAACAGGCTCTGACGCCATAAACTCGCACAGTTCGCCGTAAAACGGACGCTCGGCGTGAACTTCGTAAAACTTGCCAGCCTGCGCCATGGTCAGCTGAATGCGCTTTTGTGCGACGATGCGCAGACCTGCGTCTTCGAACTTGGCGTTGATTTTGCCGGTCAGGTTGCGTTTGGTGGCGTCGGGTTTGATGATTGAGAGTGTGCGTTCAGTGGCCATGTGGCTTGGTCCTTCATTTGCGCCGGTTATTCGGCATGATCGAAAATCGCGGCCCGACTACCACGCACAGCCGGCTATGAAAAGCTGCGATTGACGCCAACTGGTCCTTGCTGCACATGGGGGCCAGCATGCTCAAAATTTCAGATATATCATACGCCGTCGAAGGCCGTCCCCTGTTCGAGGGTGCCAGTGTCAACATCCCCACAGGTCACAAGGTCGGCCTGGTTGGGCGCAATGGCGCGGGCAAGACCACGCTGTTCAAGCTGATACGGGGCGAGTTGGTGCTTGAATCAGGCGCCATCTCGCTGCCTTCTCGCGCTCGAATTGGCGGCGTGGCACAAGAAGTGCCCGCCTCTTCGACCTCGCTTTTGGATACCGTTCTGGCCGCAGACACCGAACGCGCGGAACTTTTGGCCGAAGCCGAACGCGCCACGGACCCGTCGCGCATTGCCGAAATTCAGACCCGGCTGACCGACATCGACGCCTGGTCCGCCGAAGGGCGCGCGGCCTCAATCCTCAAGGGTCTGGGATTTTCCACCGCTGAACAGGCGATGCCCTGTTCCGATTTTTCGGGCGGCTGGCGGATGCGCGTCGCCTTGGCAGCGGTGCTATTTTCGGCCCCGGATCTTTTGCTCTTGGACGAACCCACCAACTATCTGGATCTCGAAGGCGCGCTTTGGCTGGAGAATTATCTGGCCCGCTACCCGCATACGGTTCTGATCATCAGCCACGACCGCGGGCTTTTGAACCGTGCGGTCGGCGCAATCCTGCATCTGGACGCGCGAAAGCTGACGCTGTGGCAGGGTCCTTACGATCAATTCGCCCGCCAAAAGGCCGAACAACGCGCCGTTCAGGTGGCCCAAGCGCGCAAGCAGGACGCACGCCGCGCCCACCTGCAAAGCTTTGTGGACCGTTTCAAGGCCAAGGCGTCCAAGGCCAAACAGGCGCAAAGCCGGGTCAAGATGCTGGAAAAGATGGAAACGATCACAGCGCCCGAGGATCAGGCGCGCACAGTCTTCAGCTTTCCCTCGCCCGAGGAACTGTCGCCGCCCATTATCGCCACTGAAAGCGTCTCGGTCGGTTATGATGAGACGGTGATCCTGAAGGGGCTGAACCTACGCATCGATCAGGATGATCGCATAGCGCTTTTGGGCAAGAACGGTGAAGGAAAATCGACGCTGTCCAAGCTTTTGTCCAAACGGCTCGAACCGATGGGCGGGCGGATGACATGGTCAAACAAGCTGAGGATCGGCTATTTCGCCCAGCATCAGGTTGACGAGCTGGAGATCGACGAGACCCCGCTGCAACACCTGATGCGTGAGCGTCCCAGCGAAGGTCAGGCCAGACTGCGCGCGCGCATGGCTGGTTTCGGGCTGGGTGCTGATCAGGCTGATACCGCCGTCGGCCGTCTGTCCGGCGGGCAAAAAGCCCGGCTTTCACTGCTTTTGGCCACGCTGGATGCGCCTCACCTGCTAATTCTCGACGAGCCGACCAACCACCTGGACATGGAAAGCCGCGAGGCTTTGGTCGAGGCGCTGACCGCCTACACCGGTGCGGTCATTCTGGTCAGCCACGACATGCATCTTTTGTCGCTGGTTGCCGACCGGCTGTGGTTGGTCAAGGACGGGCGGGTCGAGCCCTTTGAAGAAGACCTTGAGGCCTATCGCAAGCTGCTCTTGTCGGACGGCCCCGCCAAACCCGAAAAACCGCGTGCTGCGCCCAAACGCCCGTCGCGCGACGCTATTGTCGCGCTACGCTCGGAATCGCGCAAATGCGAAGAGCGGGTCGGCAAACTGAACGAGATGCGCGACAAACTTGCCAAAAAACTTGCCAATCCCGATCTTTATGAGCCCGAAAAAGCAGGTGAAGCGCAGGTCTGGCAAAAGAAATATGCCGAAGTGATGGAGGCGCTGGAGCGCGCCGAAGCCATGTGGATGAAATCCTTGGAAAAACTCGAAAGCACAGACGGTTAGAGATGGAAGTTGCAGCACTTATAACGGCCTTTGCCACGCTGTTTGTCGTGATCGATCCGATCGGTCTGACACCCATGTTCGTGGCCCTGACCCAAGGAATGTCAGCGCGCGAGCGTATGGCAATTGCTGTGCGCGCAACGCTGATTGCCATCTTCATCCTGACCCTCTTTGGCTTGTTCGGCGAAAGCGTTTTGGGGTTCATCGGCATCTCGATGCCGGCCTTTCGCATAGCCGGTGGCATCCTCTTGTTTATCACAGCGCTCGACATGTTGTTTGAGCGGCGTAGCAAACGGCGCGAAGATCAGGCGGTTGACCGGCCCGACCCTTCGGTCTTTCCCTTGGCCCTGCCCCTGATCGCGGGCCCCGGCGCCATTGCAACAATGATCCTTCTCACCGGGCAAAGCGCTGATATGGCTGGACTTTTCGCTGTTCATCTGGTGATGATCGCAACCATCGGTCTGGCTTTTCTGATGTTTCTAAGCGCGGGCTACCTTGAGCATCTTTTAGGTAAGACCGGGATCAACGTGGTCACGCGACTTTTGGGAATGCTTCTGGCGGCACTCAGCGTTCAGTTCGTTGTCGACGGCATCCTTGACCTCATAGCCATGTCATAAGCTCTTTCAAATCCGCCCATCGCGCTTATCTTCTGCTGGAAAGGAGATGCCCATGAACGGAGCGGAGATCGGACAGCTGACCTACCTCATCTTATTGGGGGCCGCGGTTGTCGGTTGGTTCATTGCCCAAAATCGCAATAATCTTGGGCGCACCGCACAACAGGCCTTGGTCTGGGGCTTGATTTTCATGGGTTTTATCGCGGTGGTCGGCCTTTGGGGCGATATCCGCCAGTCAGTCATGCCCAGCCAAAGCCTTGTCGCCAATGGAACGGCTGTCGAGTTGCCGCGCTCGTTTGATGGTCACTACTACGTCACCCTTCAGGTGAACGGCACGCCGCTGAAATTCGTGGTCGACACTGGGGCGACGGACGTCGTTTTGACCCAAGAGGATGCTAAACGGGTCGGGATTGACCCATCCAGCCTGTCCTATATCGGCAGTGCGACTACAGCCAATGGCGTGGTCAGAACTGCGCCGGTGCGACTGGACAAAGTTGTCCTAGGGGATCTGGTGTCGCGCGGTGTGCGCGCGTCGGTAAATGGCGGCCAGATGCAGGGATCGCTTTTGGGAATGAGCTATTTGCAGAGGTTTCAGAAGATTGAAATCTCGGGCAACAAAATGATCCTGAGCAACTGAAAGGATCGCCTTCGGCGAGAGTATTTAAGGCAAAGAAGAAAGGGGTTAAGCCTCGGCCTTCATCTTCCACGCGCCGCTATCCTCGCTCCAGTATTGGGCGCTGCAGCCTGCAGAGGTCAAAAGCTTCCACTGTTCGCGGGCTGTGGCCAGTGCCGCCGCGTCGTTGCCATCAAAGAGCACGCAAACGCGTGCCAGCGCCTCGACCTCGGGCGCCGAAATGGCCGCGCCATCGATTGAAATCAGGCAGGATGGATTATTCGGCATATCGACTTTGGTCGTCAGTAAGATCGGCTGTTGCGCGTCATGGTCACCACCAGCCTGCCCGTGCGCCATAAACCCATCTTCGGGTTCGGCCCAAAGGCGCTGATCGAGCCAGTTGATGCGCGCATCTGTTGTGCCACGCACCACGACATTCCACCCCGCCTGACGCGATTTCGTCAAAAGCATTGGCAGCGTCGCCTCGAGCGGGCGTCGTGTCAGGTGGTAGAAGAGCGCTTGGCCCATCAGATCTCAAACATATCGCGAATAAGTCGGTTCAATGCCATGACGCCCCAGCCCGTGGCACCCTTGGGGGCCAGCGTGGTGTCGGTTTTCACACTTGCCACGCCTGCAATGTCGAGGTGGATCCAGGGTGTGCCATCCTTGACGAAACGTTGCAGGAACTGGGCCGCCGTGATCGACCCCGCCGCACGCCCGCCCACATTCATCATGTCAGCCACGTTTGACTTTAAAAGCTTGTCATAAGCCGGGGCCAGCGGCATCCGCCAAGCGCCTTCGCCTTCGGCCGCCGCGGCCTTGAGAAAGGCATTGGCCAACGCGTCGTCATTTGCAAAAACGCCCGCGTTTTCATGGCCTAGGCCGATGATGATCGCGCCGGTCAGTGTTGCCAGATCAATCATACCAGTGGGTTTGAAACGCTCTTGAGCGTACCACATGACATCGGCCAGAACGAGGCGTCCTTCGGCGTCGGTATTGATAACCTCAATCGTATCGCCCTTCATCGATTTAACGACATCGCCGGGCCGCTGGGCCTTTCCGTCGGGCATGTTTTCGACAAGCCCGACAATCCCCACAACATTGGCCGCGGCCTTGCGCAGCGCCAGCGTTTTCATGACACCCGCCACAACGCCGGCGCCGCCCATATCCATGGTCATGTCTTCCATACCGGCCGCCGGTTTGATGCTGATCCCGCCAGTATCAAAGACGACACCCTTGCCGATAAGCGCAAAAGGCGCTTCGTCACCGCCACCTTGCCACTGCATCACAACAACCTTTGACGGGCTGTCCGAGCCCTGGCCGACACCCAAAAGGGTGCGCATGCCCAGCTTTTCAAGGTCCTTCTCTTCAAGAACTTCAACCTTGAGGCCGATCTTCTTCATGTCCGCCAAGCGGTTTGCGAATTCTGTCGTAGTCAGGATGTTCGAGGGTTCGGCCACCAAATCGCGGGTCATAAAGACGCCCTGAGCCACCGCAAGGGCAGGCTCAAACAGGGCCGAGGTCTGGTCGGGTTTTGACACCATAACCCGAACGGCACCCACGGGCTTTTTCTCTTCCGTCTTGTGGTCGCAAAACGCGTAAGCCCTGAGCGATATTCCAAGGGCGATCTCGTAGCTGCGCCCGATATTGCCCGCGGCCACCAATAAAGCGCCCGTTCCCATCGCCTTGGCCAGCTCTGCACCCGCGCGTCGCGCCTCGTCAACCGACGGGCGTCGTGGCAGCTTGACCACCAAAACAGCATCTGCATTAAGGCCTGCAGGATAGGAAAGCTGGGTCAGATCAGCCGGTTTGGCCTTAGCAAAAGCGTCACTTTCTGCCAGGCGGGCAATCGCGCCCCGCGTCAGCCGGTTCAGCCGCCGCGCCACCTGATCCAACTTGCCGTCCTCTGTCACGAAAATGCCGATCCGGCCTTGGGTTTCAGCAAGCGTCGTGATGTCGGTTTCGGTGAAAGACAGGCTGACAGGTGTGGTCATTTGGATGCTCCATTTGGCGTTTGCGCGCAGACTATGCGCCCTGTCGCCGATTGACCAGTTAGCAGTTTTCCCCCGCTTCTAATTCCGCTAGGGTCGGCCAAAGGGAAACATCCGCGGTGAGGGACGAGTGATTGGCCAGGTTTGACAGATACTTGCTGTCTCAGCTGATGGTGTTCTTTGGCTTTTTTTCGCTGGTGCTGGTGATGGTCTATTGGATCAACCGGGCGGCGGTCCTTTTTGACCAGTTGATTGCCGACGGGCAAAGCGCCGCGGTCTTTCTTGAATTCACCGCGCTCAGCCTGCCAACGGTGATCCGTGTGGTCCTGCCAGTTGCGGCCTTTGTCGCCGCGATCTACGTCACCAACAGGCTGACCTCGGAGAGTGAGCTTTTGATCGTTCAGTCGACCGGCTTTTCCAACTTTCGTCTTGCGCGGCCGGTTTTGGTCTTTGGCATTCTTGTGGGGCTGCTTGTAACCTTGCTGGCCAATGTCCTGGTGCCGATCAGCGTCGAACGTCTGACACTGCGAACGGACGAGATATCGCGCAATGTCACTTCGCGACTTTTGACAGAAGGGACGTTTTTGCATCCAAGTCCCGGCCTGACATTTTACCTGCGCGAGATCACCCCCGAGGGCGAGCTAAAGGACATTTTTCTGTCAGATGCCCGCGATCCGGCCAACCAAACGATCTACACAGCAAAATCGGCGCTTTTGGTGCGCAGTGAGACGGGCCCAAAGCTTGTGATGTTCGACGGTGTGGCGCAGATCCTCAAATCCTCGGGCCAGCGCCTTTTCACCACCAGTTTCGCCGATTTTACCTATGATCTGAGCGCGCTGTTGAAAACGGGCGTGACCGCCGGGCGCTCTTTGAGCGCGCTGTCCACGCCCGAACTGATTGCCGGGGCGCCGGGCCTTGGCTTTACGCAGGCGAATATAAACTTTGAACTTCACAACCGCCTATCACAGCCACTGGTGGCCATCGCATCGGCGCTGCTGGGGTTTGCAACCCTCATGCTGGGCGGGTTCAGCCGCTTTGGTGTCTGGCGGCAAATGTTGGGTGCGACGCTGCTTTTGATTATTCTCAAGGTCCTTGAAAGCACAATCTCGGACATGACCCGCACCGATGCCACGCTGTGGCCGTTGATATATCTGCCCGGGCTTTTGGGGGTAATTGCCGCAGTAACAATCCTGTGGTTTTCAGAACACCGTGCGCTCTTTCAGCGCCGGCCAAAGGTGGCCGCATGACGTTGCATTTCTACTTTGCGCGCAAGTTTCTGATGATCTTTGTGGCGATTATGATCATCTTTTTTGCGATCCTTGTGCTGGCTGATCTGGCCGAGCAGGTCCGGCGTTATCCCAGCGATATCGTCGACTTTTCGCAAGCCATTGGCCTGACGCTTTTGAACGTACCCACACTTTTGTACCGGATCATGCCGCTGATGATCATCATAGCGACCCTGACGCTGTTCCTGAACTTGGCCCGAACAAGCGAGTTGGTCGTAACGCGCGCCTCGGGGCGTTCTGCACTAAAGTCACTAACGGCACCGGTCGCCATGGCTTTGTTGATCGGAGCCTTGGCTCTGGCATTTTTCAATCCGATGGTCGCGGCCACGTCCAAACAATATGAAACCTTGCAATATCGCTATGCCAATGGAACCGAAAGCATCCTGTCGATCAGCGCCGAGGGCCTGTGGCTGCGACAAGGCAACCGTACCAGCCAAACGGTCATCCGGGCCTCGCGCGCCAACCTTGACGGCACGCGTCTTTTTGACGTCACCTTTATCGCCTTTGCGCCCGGCAAGGGCCCCACAACGCGTGTCGACGCCAAAACGGCCGAACTGATGCCGGGCGAGTGGGTTTTGAGCGAGGCCAAGAAATGGGACATCGCCGGGTCGAAAAACCCTGAACGCGACGCCGTTCAGGCCGACCGTATGGCCATTCCAACCGACCTGACCCGCGCCCAGATCAGGGACAGCTTTGGCACGCCATCGATCATTCCCATCTGGGAATTGCCAGGCTTTATCAAAACGCTTGAAACAGCCGGGTTTTCGGCGCGTCAGCACCGTATGTGGTTCCAGATGGAACTGGCCCTGCCGCTGTTTCTGGTGGCAATGGTGCTGATCGGCGCGGCCTTTACCCTGCGCCACACGCGGTTTGGCAATACAGGCGTGATGGTGCTGATCGCTCTGATGACCGGTTTCGGGCTGTATTTTGTGCGCAACTTTGCGCAGGTTCTGGGGGAGAATGGCCAGATCCCGATTATTCTGGCCGCCTGGACCCCGCCCGTGGCCGCCATCGGGTTGGCGCTGGGGCTTTTGTTGCACCTGGAGGACGGATAATGCGCCGCCCATCCATCTATCTGACCCTGATATCACTTTGGCTGCTGGCCCTTCCGATGATGGCCGGCGCCCAGCAGATTGCGTCACTTTTGGCCGACCGCGTTCAGGTTCAGGGCAACCAGACACTGATCGCCGAAGGCAATGTCGAGATCCTGTATCAGGGGCGCAAACTGACCGCTTCGCAAGTGATCTTTGATCGCGCGACCGATCAGCTGACCATCACCGGTCCGATCCGGATCACCGAAGGCGACAAAGTCATGATCTTGGCGGATAGTGCCAAGTTGGACAGCACGCTGACCAACGGCATTCTGACCAGTGCACGCATGGTGCTGGACCAGCAGTTGCAACTGGCTGCGGCAGAGATAAACCGCGTCGATGGTCGCTATACCCAGCTTTACAAGACCGTCGCCTCTTCGTGTCAGGTCTGCGCCAAAAACCCAGTCCCGGTCTGGCAAATCCGGGCGGAGCGGGTGATCCACGATCAGCTTGAGCGTCAGCTGTACTTTGACAAGGCGACAATTCAGGTCATGGGTATTTCCGTCTTCTACCTGCCGCGCCTGCGCCTGCCCGACCCGACGCTTAAACGTTCGACCGGCTTCCTGATCCCCCAGCTACGCACCACCAGCCGTCTGGGCACCGGCATCAAGATCCCTTATTTCATTGCCATAGGTGATACGCAGGATGTGACCGTCACGCCTTATCTGTCGTCCCTGACAACCACGCTGGAACTGCGCTACCGCCGTGCGTTCAGCAACGGGCGGCTACAATTCACAGGCGCCCTGACCTCGGATGCGATCATTGCGGGCAAGATGCGCGGCTTTGTCTTTGGCAATGGCGAGTTCAGCTATCCGCGCGACTACAAACTGCGCTTTAACATAGAGGCGACCAGCGACCCCTCGTATCTTTTGGACTACGGCTTTTCCGACAAGGACCGCCTGATCAGTAATGTCGAACTGGACCGCACCCGGCGCGACAGCTATTTAAGCGCCGCCCTGATCAACTTTCGCTCGCTGCGCGCCTCCGAAAACAATGCAACCTTGCCGACCTTTGTAACCGAAGGCCTGTACCAGCGTCGTTTTGCGCCCGGACTTTTCGGAGGCACAGCCGGCTACAGGTTAGAATCGCACAGCCATTTGCGGACCTCGACCACACCGACGGATGTGAATGGCGACGGCATTGTCGATGGCCGCGATGTCACCCGCACCAGCCTGCGCCTTGACTGGCAGCGCAGCTGGTTGACCCAGCCCGGCATTGAGATCACCGCAATGACCGAGTTCAACGCTGATTTCTACACCATCGGTCAGGATGCTACATCGCCCGGCAGCGTGACCCGCGTCACGCCCTTTGCTGCGATAGAATTCCGCTGGCCATGGTCCAAAACCAACGCACGCGGCGTGTCACATGTGATCGAACCCACGGTTCAATTCGTCTTCAGCGATGACATCGGCCCGGCCGTCCCCAACGAAGACAGCACCCGCGTCGAGTTTGACGAAGGTAACCTTTTTTCGTTCTCACGCTTTCCGGGATCGGACAAATACGAACGTGGGCTGCGCGCCAACATCGGCGTCACCTGGACCCGCTTTGACCCAAATGGCTGGTCGATGGCCCTGACGGTGGGCCGCATCGTCAGAAAAAGTGACCTGGGCCAGTTCAACGCCGGGTCCGGGTTAGAAGGGCAGACTTCGAACTGGCTGACGGCGGTGCAGGTCAAAGTTGATCCCGGCCTCACACTCACCAACCGCTCACTTTTTGATGACCGGTTGGGTTTTTCGCGTAGCGAAACCCGCCTGAATTACAATACCGACCGCTTTGCGCTGGGGTCCAGCTATGTCTGGCTCAAGGCCGAAACCGGCGTCAGCGCAACAACCCGTTCGGAATGGTCGGTTGATGGCTCATACCTGATTGCCGACAATTGGACCGGGCGATTTGACTGGCGCTATGATCTGGTATCGCGCAACGCGGCCTCGGCCGGTGTCGGATTGGTCTATTTGACAGAATGCGTCGCGGTTGACCTTTCCCTCTCGCGTCGCTTCACATCCTCGACTAGTGTAACGCCCGAGACAAAGTTCAGCCTGAAAGTGGGTGTGGCGGGGGTCGGCGCGGGCCGACGCGCCAAACCCAGCAAGAGTGGTTGTTATTGATAAACTAAAACCCCAAGAGCGGAGCTGATATGCGCCCCTTTTCTCTTTTGATCCTCGGAATTCTGGCCTTTGCCGGTCTGGTCCCCATGCTTTCACCAGCCCAGGCCCAGTTTTCGGCTGTTGCAAGGGTCAATGACCGTGCAATCACCGGGTTCGAACTGCAGCAACGCGTCCTGCTGAACCGGCTTTTGCAAACGCCGGGAAATCTGGAAGAAATCTCGCTGACGCAATTGATCGAAGACCGGCTCAAACTGGACGCAGGTGATGTGACCGGCGTGTCGGTCACCGACGAACAGGTCGACGCAGGCATGAGCGAATTTGCCGGTCGCGCAAACCTGACGAAAGACGAGTTCATCAAAGCGATTACCCAGGGCGGCGTACAGGAAACCACCTTTCGCGACTTCGTAAAGTCCGGGCTTATCTGGCGCGAGATTGTGCGCTCGCGCTTTGTCTCACGCGTGCAGGTTTCAGAAGAAGAAGTTGATCGCGCCGTCGCCCTCAGCAGTTCCGCGGGCGGCGTTCGCGTTCTTTTATCCGAGATTATTTTGCCCGCCGACACTGCCGAAAATGCCGCCGCCTCGCAGGCGCAACTGGGCCGGATCACCAAGATCCAAAGCTTTTCGGCCTTTGTGCGTGCTGCGCGCGAAGTGTCGGTGTCGCCCACGCGCGCACGCGGTGGTCGGCTTGACTGGCTGCCGATGTCCAACCTGCCCCCGGCGATCCGTCCACTGATCCTGGCCCTGCGCCCGGGCGAAGTTTCTGCACCTGTGCCCCTGCCCAACGCAATCGCGATCTTTCAGATGCGCGCACTCGAAGAAACCTCGGCGCCTTCAACCGAGATTGCCGCCATCGAATATGCGACCTTTTATATTCCGGGTGGAAGAACCGCCCAAGCACTGGCCACAGCCAAGGACATTCGCGGCAAGGTTGACACCTGTGACGACCTTTACGGTGTCGCCAAAGGCCTGCCGCCTGAACGGCTGGACGTCAAATCCCTGCCCGTGGCCGAGATCCCGCAGGACGTGGCACTTGAACTGGCCAAACTGGACACAAACGAGGTCTCTACCTCGCTGACCACTGCCAATGGCGGGTCGCTGATGTTTCTGATGATGTGCGGTCGTACGCCGACCCTTGGCGATAACGTCTCGCGCGAAGACATCCGTGCAAGCCTCGTAAATCAGCGGTTTGCGTCTTACGCCGATGGCTATCTGGCTGAACTGCGCGCAGATGCGGTGATCACAACCCAATGACATCGCGCCAACCTGTCGTGGCGCCAATCGCGGTCAGTTGCGGCGAACCTGCGGGTGTCGGGCTTGAGACCATCGGCCCGGCCTGGCAGGCTTTGCATCGTGAGATGGATTTTTTCCTGATCGCCGATCCGCGCCATTTGCCCAAAAATCTGAAGCATCAGATCATCACCGACCCGTCTCAGGCCGCCGCGGCCACATCGCTGGCGGTTTTGGCACAAGACTTTGGCGGTGTCGCAACGCCCGGCACGCCCGATCCAGCCAATGCCCAGGGCGTTATTGACGTAATTGCGCGCGGCGTTGATCTGGTGCGGTCCGGTCAGGCCTCTGCCCTGACGACTCTGCCTATTCACAAAAAGGCGCTAAAAGACGGGGCCGGTTTTGCCTTTCCCGGACACACCGAATACCTGGCCCATCTGGCGGGCACAGACAAAGTTGTGATGATGCTGGCCTGCCCCGATTTGCGCGTAGTTCCCGCGACCATTCACATCCCCCTGTCAGAGGTGCCCCAAACCCTGACCGAGGCGCATCTTGAGGCGGTGATCCGTATCACCCATGCCGCGCTGGAACGCGACTTTGGCCTGAAAAACCCGCGTATCGCGGTGGCGGGCCTGAACCCGCACGCGGGCGAAGGTGGCGCCATGGGCCGCGAAGAGATCGACATGATCGCCCCCCTCATCGGACGCCTTGCCGCAGGGGGCATGCGCCTTTCGGGCCCAATGTCTGCCGACACGATGTTTCACGCCAAGGCGCGCGCCAATTATGACGCCGCGATTGCGATGTTCCACGATCAGGCCCTAATCCCGATCAAGACCATAGATTTCGCAGGCGGCGTCAACATCACGCTTGGCCTGCCCTTCATCCGAACGTCGCCCGATCACGGGACCGCCTTTGACATTGCAGGTCAGGGGATCGCTGACCCTACCAGCCTGATCGCTGCCCTCAGAATGGCCACGCAGATGGCCCAACACCACGTCAGGTCCGCCCATGGCCACGATTGATAACCTGCCCGCCCTGCGCGACGTGATCCGCGACCACGAACTGGCCGCCAAAAAATCGCTGGGCCAGAACTTTCTTCTGGATCTGAACCTGACGGCCAAGATCGCCCGCGCAGGCGGCGACCTAAGCGGTTCTGACATTCTAGAAGTTGGCCCCGGCCCCGGTGGCCTGACGCGCGGGCTTTTGGCCGAGGGCGCGCGCCGCGTGCTGGCTATTGAAAAAGACGCACGCTGTTTGCCTGCTTTGGCCCAGATCGCCGCGGCCTATCCCGGCCGGTTGCAGGTGATCGAAGGCGACGCGCTGGACATTGACCCGCTGGCCCATCTCAGCGCGCCGATCCGCGTGGTCGCAAACCTGCCCTACAACGTGGGAACCGAACTTTTGGTGCGTTGGCTGACACCGGACGTCTGGCCGCCCTTTTGGCAAAGCCTGACCCTGATGTTCCAAAAAGAAGTGGCCGAACGCATCATCGCCAAGCCCGGCTCGCGCGCCTACGGGCGCCTGGCAATCCTGGCGCAATGGCGCTGCGAGACGCGGATGGTCATGACCCTGCCGCCCGAAGCGTTCACCCCGCCGCCCAAGATATCATCGGCCGTGGTTCACCTGACCGCGCGTGATGCGCCTGAGTTTCCTGCGGACGCCAAGACCCTGTCGGCCGTGGTCAAAGCAGCCTTTGGCCAGCGGCGCAAAATGTTGAGGGCCTCGCTGAAAGGGTTTGCCCCCGGCATTGAGGACCACCTGCTTGGCGCCGGCATCAAGCCCACTTCGCGGGCCGAAGAGATCCCGATCGAGGGTTTTGCAGCCCTTGCCAGATCCATAAAATCGGCACGTTGATAAATCGGTCCCCACTACCCGCCGGGGCCGCCGTTTTCTGACAGCCAGAGCTGGACAAACACATGCAGATCCTAGCCATTTCGGGCAGCACCAGACGCGCCTCGACGAATACCAGCCTGTTGCACCAGCTTGCCCGGATCGCCAGGCCGGGCACATCGATCAAGGTCTACGACCGGCTGACCGACCTGCCCATATTCTCTCCCGCTCATGAGGCCGACCCACCGGCCACAGTTCGTGCCTTTATATCCCAGATAGAGACCGCGGACGGCGTGATCATTTCCAGCCCCGAATATGTGCACGCAATCCCCGGTGGCCTGAAAAACGCCATTGACTGGCTGGTCTCGGGCGAGGCGATCATCAACAAGCCGATCGCCCTGATCCATGCCTCACATCGCGGCGACGACATGCTTGCATCGCTGCGGCTGGTGCTGGGAACGGTTTCCACCGCCTTCAATGATCAGATTTTCGCGCGCTTTGCGCTGGTGTCCAAATCGCCCGACGAGGTAGCGACAATTTTGGAGCATGCGCAGAACGCAGAGGCGCTAAGGGCGTATCTGGATCGCTTTGAAGGTTTCGTGACCGGTTAAATCTTTGGCCACGCTACTATCAAAAAACCCCGCCGGATAAGGCGGGGTGATTTGTTATTCCGCGGCTTCGTCGGGTGCCTGCGGGGCCGCGCCACCGCCTGCATCTGGCTTTTCAACCGCCGGTTTCTCAGCCGCTGGCTTTTTGGCCCGCGTACGCTTGGGGCGCGGTGCGGGCTTGCTTTCGGGTGTGTCCACCAGACCGCTGTCGCTGGGCGGGGATGTGTCGATGATATCGGGCTGCGGCCCGTCACCTGCGTCGACCGGCTGGCTCGAGCGATCTTCGCGCTCCTTGTGACGATCGCGATTGTTATCGCGGTTATCACGATTGCTATCACGGTTGTCACGGTCGTGCTGTTCGCGGCGCTGATCTTGTTCACGCTCTTGCTGTTCGCGGCGACTGTCCTGTTCACGCTGCGCTTCGCCCAGCATGCGGGTGTAATGTTCGGCGTGCTGCTGAAAGTTTTCGGCCGCAACGCGATCATTGGACAGCTGAGCATCGCGCGTCAGCTGAAGGTATTTGTCGATGATCTGTTGCGGAGTTCCGCGTACCTTGCCTTCGGGGCCCGAGCTGTCAAAAACCCGGTTAACGATATTGCCCGAGGGACGGTTGCGGTTCGACTTCGACCGCGATCGTGACTTCGATGATCTCATGTGCTTTTCTGTCCGGCCTTGTTTTCGGCATTCGCTTTGACCGTCTTTTGCGCGGAAGGCGCAAGGTCAGTTGCGATTTTTGGCTTAGCGCGCGGCGGATGCTAACATCCCTCGCCGCACACAGACGAATAACCACGCGCGGGCGGCTGAAACAAGCAAAAATTGCAAGATTTTGGCGTTTTCGCACGGTTGTGAGGTTATATCGGCGCTATTTTTCCGAAAACACCCCACTGACCACCCGGTCTCGGCCGTCCAGGTCGGGAATCACATTGATCTGCTGCATCCCGCATTCTTTAAAAAGCTCGGACACTGCGGCGCCCTGCGTGGCCCCGATCTCGACAATAAGACGACCAAGCGGCGCAAGAAATCCGGGGGCGGCCGCGCAAATCATTCGGTAAGCGGCCAGTGCATCCGCACCCGGTGACAATGCCACTTCCGGATCCCAATTGCGCACATCAGGCGCCAAACCCGCCAGTTCCGCGCGCCCGATATAAGGCGGGTTCGAAACGATCAGGTCAAATTGCCCTTCAAGCCCGGCAAACCAGTTTGCGCGGCGCAACTCAAGCCTGTCGCCCAAGTCGGCGGCCTTGGCGTTTTCCGCAGCAACAGCCAGTGCCGCATCCGAAATATCGGTCGCAATCCCACGCGCGCAGGCGCGTTCGGCCAAAAGCGTCACAGCAATCGCACCGCTGCCGGTGCCCAGATCCAGAAGGTTGGTAAAGGGCTGGCTCAAGGCCTTTTCGATCAAGGTTTCGGTTTCGGGCCGCGGCACCAGAGTGTCGGTCGTGACCTTGAACCACCTGCCCCAAAATTCGCGCCCGCCAAGGATCATCGCCACCGGCATATGCACCAAGCGCTGTTCTAGCATTGCGGCCAGCGCGGTCGCGCCCTGAAAATCATCCGCCTCATGCAGCCTCAGGCGGTCCGCGCCAAGCCCAGCTGCACGGGCCAGTAAAAGCCGCGCGTCGCGCCCCGGATCGGCAATGCCCCCCGCCTTAAGTCGCGCCGTAGCCTCGCGCAGCGCCCCACCGATGGTTTTGGCGCTCATCCCTCCATCTCGGCCAGCATCGAGGCCTGATCATCAGCGGTCAGCGCGTCAATAACCTCGTCAAGATCGCCCTGCATGACCTGATCCAGCTTATAGAGTGTCAGGTTGATACGGTGGTCCGTCATCCGGCCTTGGGGAAAGTTATAGGTGCGGATCCGTTCAGAACGATCGCCCGAACCGACCTGAGATTTACGGTCCGCGGACCTTTCACTGTCAACCCTTTGGCGTTCGGCGTCGTATAGCCGTGCGCGCAAGACCTGCATTGCAATCTCGCGGTTGCGGTGCTGGGATTTTTCAGAACTCGTCACCACGATGCCGGTCGGAATATGGGTGATGCGCACCGCGGAATCGGTGGTGTTCACGTGCTGGCCACCTGCCCCGCTGGCCCGCATTGTATCAATACGCAGATCACCGGCATCAAAAGCAATATCCACATCTTCGGCCTCGGGCAAAACTGCGACCGTCGCCGCCGAAGTGTGGATACGCCCACCCGATTCCGTGGTTGGAACCCGCTGAACCCGGTGCACGCCGCTTTCATATTTGAGCCGCGCAAAAACGCCGTCACCCTTGATATTGGCAATCACTTCCTTGATGCCGCCCAACTCGGTCTCGGACATCTCGACGATCTCCAAGCGCCAATTGCGCGCCTCGGCATAGCGCTGATACATGCGCAACAGATCACCCGCAAAAAGCGCTGCCTCTTCACCGCCGGTACCGGGGCGAATTTCGATCATCGCCGGGCGCGCGTCGGCGGCATCCTTGGGCAAAAGCGTCAGGCGCAGCGCCTGTTCGGCCTGCGGCAGACGCGCCTTGAGCGCGGGAAGCTCATCTTCCGCCAACTCGCGCATCTCAGGATCGGCCAGCATCGCTTGCGCTTCGGCCGTGTCCGCCAACAACCGACGGTAGGCCGCAATCTCTTCGACGACGGGCTTTAGATCGGAATATTCCTTGGCCAAGGCCGCTATTTCGCCGGGATCGGCGCCGCCCGCCATCTTGGCTTCGAGAAATTGAAACCTCTGGGTGATCTGATCGAGTTTTTCTAAGGGAACCATGCGCCCTGACTTGCCCCACGTCCCACGCTTGGTCAAGGGCCTGAAACTATGCTATGATCATGGTCATGAGGTACCTGATCGCCCTTTTGATCCTGATCGCTCAGCCCGGACTTGCCGAGGTAAAAGGCGGCGGCCGGACGATTGACTGCTTTTGCACCGACAAAACCGGATCCCGGATTGAACTGGGCGTTACAGTTTGCCTTTTCGTGGATGGTCGCGCGTTTCTAGCGCGCTGCGAAATGTCGCTGAACGTCCCCATGTGGCGCGAGACCGGTCAGGGATGCATCTCCTCCTCGCTCAGCGAACCGCTGCAGAGCTGGAACCCAGGCGCTGATCCGGGCGCGGTTGACGCCCAGATCTGACGTTCCAAAACGCAAACGCGCGTAAATGCGAACTTGGCTGCCGCCGTCTTGGGGGCGCGCCATGATCGTTGTGTAATCGGGAAACCCGAAAATAGCGCTGCGCGTGATAAAGGTCAGTTTGCCCGCCTCAACCGACCCCGCCAAAAGCTTTGTGCGCGGCGTGGCGAGGGCCACGTCCTGAAGCGCGGCCAGACCATCCTCTGCCGTGGCCTCAATCACTGCGCTTTCCCAGATTGCACCACCTTTCAGCGCAACATAGCCCGCCTGCCCGGTGAAATCGCCGGGAATAGTATTGAACTGCTGCGGATCGCTTGGCGCAAGTCGGACATAGGCGTCCGCCACAAGCATCAAAACCGCAATGAAAAGAGTAAGTTTCAGCATAAGGCTTATGTAACCCTGTCCCGCCCGAAGGCAACCCTAACGATATGTAACTCCTGGCAAGATCGACAAGAGTTCAAAGATCAAATTGGCCCCCGTCAAGGCTGTATTACCGCTGGGGTCATAGGGCGGTGACACTTCGACCATGTCACAGCCTACGATGTTCAGCCCGCGCAAGGCGCGGATCAGCTCCATTGCCTGCGGTGTCGTCAACCCGCCGATCTCGGGCGTGCCGGTGCCGGGCGCGTAAGCGGGATCAAGGCTGTCGATGTCGTAAGTGATATAGGTCTTTGTCTGGCCGATTGCCTCGCGGATGCGGGTGCCAAGAGGGGTCAGGGATTTGTGCCAAATCTCGGGCGCGGTGATCATGTTAAAGCCCCAGCCGCGCGCCTCGTCAAAATCCTCAGCCGTATAGCCGGTGCCGCGCAGACCCACCTGCCAGACCTTGTCAGCCACCAAGAGCCCTTCCTCATAGGCACGCCGGAAAACCGTGCCATGGGTTTCACGCTCGCCAAACATCTCGTCATTGACATCGGCATGGGCATCGACATGCACCAAGGCAACGGGCCCGTGTTTTTTGGCGATCGAGCGCAAGATCGGAAGCGTCAGCGTGTGATCACCGCCCAGACCAACAAGGATGATGTCATGCTTTAAGTGTTCATCGCAAGTCTCTGTAATGATGCGGATTGTATCGGAAAGATTAAAGGTGTTGACCGCCACATCGCCCAGATCGGCCATGTTCAGACTGTCAAACGGCGCCGCCCCGGTTTGCAGGTTATAGGGTCGGATCATCGCGCTTTCGGCGCGCAATTGCTTGGGGCCAAACCGCGTGCCCGACCGCCACGAGGTGCCATGATCCATCGGAATACCGATAAACCCCACATCCAGGCCTTCCGCCGTTTCAGCCGCTGGCAGGCGCATGAAGGTCTGAAGCCCCGAAAACCGGGCCAGATCGTTGCCCGAAACTGGTTGGTTTGGCATCGCTTACCTCTTTCGTGTCCAGCCCCAAAGGCACATCATTTCCATCATCACATGAGCCGCCGCAATCGCCGTGGTGCCCGTGGTGTCAAAGGGAGGTGACACCTCAACCACATCGCCACCGATCAGGTTGATCCCTGCGATATCGCGCATTATTGCCGCCGCCTGCGCGGTGCTCAGACCGCCCCAGACGGGCGTGCCGGTGCCCGGCGCAAAAGCCGGATCCAACGCGTCGATGTCAAAGGTCAGATAGGTCGGCCCATCGCCCAAAGTCTCGCGCACCGCCTTAGCCACATCACCCGGAGCCGCCTCGTGGATCGTGCGGGCGTCAAGCACCCTGATCCCCAGACCATCGGCCACCACCGTCCGAATTCCCAGCTGAACCGACCTTGCGGGGTCAATCAGCCCCTCGCGCGCGGCCTTGTAAGCAAAGGTTCCGTGATCGACCCGTGCCGCATCATCGTCGGACCACAGATCACTATGGGCATCAAACTGCAGCAATCCCACGGGCCCGTGTTTTTTGGCATGCGCGCGCAACAAGGCCAGCGTGATTGAATGATCACCGCCCAGCGCGAAACAGGCCGCACCTTGATCAAGGATCGACGTAGCATGCGCCTCCAGTATGGCGGGAAATTCCGATGGGCGCGCATAATCAAAGGCCAGATCACCATAGTCGGCAATTGCCAGATCGTTCAGCGGATCAAACCCGTCCCAGCCATAAGGCGGGTCGTAGACCTGCAAGGCCGAGGCTTCGCGGATAGCGCGCGGGCCCAGCCGCGCCCCGGGCCGGTTGGTGACCGCCTGATCAAAGGGCACGCCGGTGACCGCAATATCAGCACCGGTCAGATCCTTGGTGTAACGCCTGCGCAGGAACGAGGTCGCCCCGCCAAAGGTGTTTTCCGCCGAGGCCCCTTTCAGCCCCTGACGGGTAAATGCCCCGTCCACATCGCGTTTTGCGTCTTCGAGTGCCATCTAGGCCTTACTCCTGAGAGGTGTTAAGCGGTTGCGCGCGTTCAACCAGACGCGCAAAGAATGACGCCCCGACAGGGGCAATGCCATCGTTGAAATCATAGGCCGGGTGGTGCAGGCCCGCACTGTCACCCTGCCCCAAAAAGAGGTATGCGCCCGGACGCTGTTCCAACATGTATGAGAAATCTTCGGCCCCCATTTCACGCCCAGTATCCGCGACAACCCCATCTTCTCCGGAAATCTCGCGCGCCACTTGCGCGGCAAACTCGGATTTTTCGGCGTCATTGATCGTGGCGGGGTAACCAACCTGATATTCCAGCCGCGCCTCAACACCATAGGCGTCGCCCTGCCCCGCAATGATTGCCGCCATCCGCCGCTGAACCATTGCCTGAACCTCAGGGTCAAATGTGCGCACCGTTCCGCAGATATAGGCGCTTTCGGGAATGATGTTATCGGCTGATCCTGAATGGATCTGCGTGACCGAAACCACCAGATCATCCAGCGCATAGTTGTTACGGCTGACAATCGTCTGGATTGCCTGAACCATGCTGACCGCTGCGACAATCGGATCAACGGCGTCATGTGGCATCGCGCCATGTCCGCCGATCCCCTTGATAAAGACCTCAAACGTATCGACCGCCGCCATGATCGGCCCCGGTGTCGTATAAAAATGCCCCTCAGGAAACCCCGGCGCATTGTGCAGCGCGTAAACTTCGCCGATGCCAAAACGGTCCAGAACACCTTCGTCGACCATCACGCCTGCACCCCCGCCGCCCTCTTCGGCGGGCTGAAAAATCAGCGCAACCTTCCCTTTGAAATTACGCGTCTCGGCCAGGTATTTGGCCGCCCCCAAAAGCATGGTGGTGTGCCCGTCATGGCCGCAGGCATGCATCTTGCCCGGCACAGTCGAAGCGTATTCAGCGCCCGTCATCTCGGCAATCGGCAGCGCGTCCATATCGGCGCGCAACCCAATCACCGGACCTTCGCCCTGCCCTTCAATGATCGCAATTACCCCACTTGTGGCCAGCCCCTCGTGAATGTCCGTGATCCCAAACTCGCGCAGCCGCTCGACCACGAATGCAGCCGTCTGATGACAGTCGAACAACAGCTCAGGCGTCTTGTGCAAATGTCGCCGCCAGGCGGTCATCTCATCAGAAAAGGCTGCAATTGAGTTGATGACGGGCATGGGGCTTGCTCCTGGGTGCCGGGGTTGGGTATCTGTAAAACCGTCCCAGATCGGTGGAGGCTCTGCAATGACAAACGACACAGGTCCTGACGATAGCCAAGGTGCGATGCCGCGGCTGTTGGAAATCATGCGCCGCCTGCGCGATCCCGACACAGGCTGCCCTTGGGACATAGAACAGACCTTTGCCACGATCGCCCCCTATACCATTGAAGAGGCCTATGAGGTGGCCGACGCAATCGACCGTCAAGACATGAGCGACCTTGAAGGCGAATTGGGCGATCTTTTGCTGCAAACCGTCTATCACACGTCGATCGGCGAAGCGGCCGGGCATTTCACCTTTGAAACCGTGGCCAAATGCATTGGTGACAAGATGGTTGCACGTCACCCGCATGTCTTTGGCGACGAAAGCCGCGATAAAACGGCGGATCAGCAAACCGCCGACTGGGAAGCGATCAAAGCAGCCGAACGTGCCCAGCGCGACGAAAAGGGCACGCTGGACGGTGTCGCACTGAGCCTTCCCGCCCTGACCCGCGCGGTCAAATTGCAAAAACGGGCCGCCCGCGTCGGCTTTGACTGGCCCCATGTCGATCAGGTTCTGGATAAGATCACTGAAGAAGCCGGTGAACTTGTCGCCGCGCGCCGCACCCATTCGGCGACGGAACAGGCCGAAGAAATGGGCGATCTGCTTTTTGTCATGGCCAACCTCGCCCGCCATATGGAAATTGACCCCGAACAGGCCCTGCGCGCCGCCAACGCCAAATTTACACGCCGCTTTGCCTATATCGAAAGTCAGCTGGCCGCCACGGGTCGCCGCCCGTCAGACAGTGATCTGCAAGAGATGGATCAGCTTTGGGATGCCGCCAAGGCACTGGAAAAACCCGCAGCCGACGCAGTGGACTAGAAGTGCCCGCTATTTCCGACAAAGATGATCAGGTATTGACCTGACTAAAAGACTCAGTTTTAAGGGCTCCACCAAAATCCAATGGAGAGCACAATGCTGCGCCCACAACATATCGCCCATATTTCCCTATGCATTGCAGCGATCGCCGCTGCATCACCCGCATCCGCCGCCGAAGTTAACGTCTATTCCTATCGTCAGCCTGAACTGATCGCCCCGCTGACCGAGGCTTTCACGGCAAAAACCGGGATCACCGTTAACACGGTATTTCTGAACAAAGGCATGGTTGAGCGGCTCAAGGCCGAGGGCAAGCGCTCGCCCGCTGATGTGGTTCTGACAGTAGACATCTCGCGCCTTGGCGCCATCGTTGATGCTGGCCTTACCCAGCCGTTGATCTCCGACACCCTGACCGCGCATGTGCCCCCCGCTTTGCGCGACCCTGACGGCAACTGGTACGCCGTGTCCACTCGCGCCCGCGTCGTCTATGCCTCCAAAACCCGCGTCAAGGACGGCGAGGTGACCACCTACGAAGATCTGGCCGATCCCAAATGGAAGGGGCGCATCTGTACCCGTTCAGGTACCAACGCCTACAACGTGGCCCTGACCGCCGCGATGATCCATCACCACGGGACCGAGGGCGCAAAGACATGGCTCACCGGGCTCAAGGCCAATCTTGCACGCAAACCTCAGGGCAACGACCGCGCTCAGGTCAAGGCCATCTATGCCGGCGAATGCGATATCTCGATCGGCAACACTTATTACATGGGCCTTATGCTGAAAGACCCTGACCAAAAGGCCTGGGCCGACAGCGTGCGCATCGTCTTTCCAACCTTTGAAACCGGCGGCACCCACGTCAATGTCTCAGGCGTGGCCATGACCAAATCCGCGCCCAATCGCGAAAACGCCGTGAAACTGATCGAGTTTCTGGCCTCACCCGAGGGTCAGGAGATCTATGCCGAGATCAACAACGAATACCCCGTCGCCCCCGGCACCGAGCCCAGCGAACTTGTCGCTTCATGGGGTAGCTTCACCGCCGACGACGCCAACCTGATGGTTCTTGCGCGCCTGCGACCCCAAGCCCTGACCATCACTCAAGAGGTCGACTTCGACCAATAAGGCTCTTCGGCCTTTCATTTCTCTCAAAATATCCCCGCCGGAGGCGTAAATCACACCTTCGGCGGGCGTTTTTGTGGCCAGCCAGTCGCCCCGTGCCAGGCCTCGGCCAGCTGCAAAACATCCAGGTCCCGCCCCGGCGCTCCAATGATCTGCATCCCCATTGCACGGCCCTGCCCGTCGAACCCTACCGGGACACTTATCGCGGGAAGCCCCAACAAGGACGCTGGCACCACAACCTCCATCCAGCGGTGGTATGTGTCCATCAGACACCCGGCTATCTGACGCGGCCATTCCCATGTCACATCAAAGGCAAATAGCTGCGCCGACGGCAGGATCAGCGCGTCATAATCTTCAAAGAGGTTCAGAGCCCGCTTCAACCAACGCGTCCGCGCCTCGCTGGCGCGCTGAACATCCATCGCAGTCAACTTCAGCCCACGCTCAATTTCCCAAACCGCAGCGGCATTGAACCCATCCGGACGTTCGCGGTAAACCGGGCCAAGCTTAGCAGCCATCCAGAACGACCGCAGATCGCACCAGGCCTCCCATATCTCGGTGGCTGGATGAACCGGCGCCAGTTCCTCAACCGCAACACCCATCCCTGAAAACACCCCAAGCTCGCGGCTGATCAGGTTTTCAACCCCCGGCTCCATCGCATAAGCGCCCCCCCAATTGCCCAGCCAGGCCACACGCCGTCCGGCCACCGGCGCCGAGATCAGATCCAATATCTGTCCCCCGTTCCAGTTAGGACGCGGCATACATGGCTCATCGGCCGCCAATATGCTCAACAGCTTCGCTATATCGCGCACTGATCGCGCCATCGGCCCGTCCGTCCCCAGCCTGTGCAGATAAACATCCCCACCCGGCTCGGGTGGCACCCGCCCCCAACTTGGCCGAAACCCATAAACATTGCACCAGGCCGCAGGATTGCGCAGCGACCCCATAACATCAGATCCATCCGCAATGCTCAGCATGCCTGTCGCCAGCGCCGCCGCCGCGCCGCCTGACGAACCACCAGCAGACAGGCGCAGGTCGTATGGGTTGTGCGTGGCTCCATGAACCGGGTTGTAGGTGTGCGAGCCCAACCCCAATTCGGGTGTATTGGTCTTGCCAATGACAATCCCGCCCGCCGCTTTCATCCGGCGCACCAGCCCCGCGTCCCTGTCGGGGATGTAGTCCGCATAAATAGGCGAGCCCATTGTGCTGCACAGCCCCTTAGTCTCAACGGTGTCCTTGATCGCCAACGGAATACCATGCAGCCACCCCAGGCTCTCACCAGAACCCTGCGCTGCGGCCAGAGCCAGATCCGCCGCCTGCGCCTCTTGCATCAGCGCGTCATGCGCACGCAACGATACGATCGCGTTCACCCGCCCGTTCACGGCATCAATCCGCGCAAGCGTGGCCGACATAACTTCTTGGCAGGTGACATCGCCGCGCGAAATAGCAAGGCTTAGATCAGTGCAGTCGCCCCGCAAAACCTCGCCCATTCACGCAACCCGCCCTTCTTCTTTGCAAAAATACTCATGGCACGACGCCTGCGGGCCATGGCCCGCTTTACTTCGCCCTGCTTCAAGTTCAGTTTCCTGCCCTGAAAGGAACACTCAATATGGCCCCCCGCAAGATAATTATCGACACCGATCCCGGTCAGGACGACGCCGTTGCGATCCTTTTGGCCTTTGCTTCGCCACAGGAGATTGACGTTTTGGGGATCACGGCAGTTGCGGGAAACGTCCCGCTTGATCTGACCCAAAAGAATGCGCGCATTGTCTGCGAGCTGGCCTCGCGGCCAAAGACCAAAGTCTACGCAGGATGCGCCGCGCCTCTCGCGCGCCCTTTGGTTACAGCCGAACACGTGCACGGCAAGACCGGGCTGGACGGCCCGGTTCTGCCTGACCCCAAAATGCCACTGGCCAAGGGCCACGCCGTTGATTTCATCATCGAAACCCTTGAGGCCGAGGAACCCGGTTCGGTCACGCTTTGCCCCTTGGGACCTTTGACAAACATCGCCACGGCTTTTCGCAAGGCCCCGCATATTGTGGAACGCGTGCAAGAGATCGTTCTGATGGGTGGTGCCTATTTTCAGGTGGGCAACATCACCCCAGCAGCCGAGTTCAATATCTACGTTGATCCACAGGCCGCCGATATGGTTTTTCGCTCGGGCGCCAAGATCACCGTAATGCCGCTGGATGTGACCCATAAGGCGCTTACAACCCGCGCGCGGGTTGAAGCATTTCGTGCAATCGGCTCGACCCCGGGGCGGATGGTCGCCGAATGGACCGATTTTTTTGAGCGTTTCGACAAGGAAAAATATGGCTCCGAAGGGGCGCCGCTTCATGATCCATGTGTGATCGCCTATCTGATCCAGCCTGAACTTTTCGCGGGCAGGTTCATCAATGTCGAGATCGAGACGACCTCGGAACTGACCATGGGCATGACTGTCGCCGATTGGTGGCGCGTGACCGAGCGCGCACCGAACGTCACCTTCATGGGAGATATCGACGCCGCTGGTTTCTTTGAGCTTTTGACCGACAGGATTGGCCGGTTATGAGCATTCTACGTCCGGCCGGGCCGCAGGATGCCCAGCGGCTTTGGGCAATGATCGAAGACGGCGCCGCCCCCGGAGCGCCCGACGCCCAAACGCGCCAGAGCGCGCTGCAAGAATTGCTTGGCACGCCGGAGATGGGGAAGATCTACCTTGTTGGGCCCACGCAGGCGCCCGTCGGATTTCTGGCCCTCAGCTTTGGGTTTTCGGTTATGCATGGGGGCAAGACCGCCGCAATCGACCAGATCTTTATTCGCCAGCGCGTGCGCGGGCGGGGTTTGGGCGGACAGATCCTGTCAGCCCTGCCCGCCGCTCTGTCAGAACAGGGCATCCGGCATCTATCTGCGGTGGTTTCCACGACAGACGAAGCGACGCTGAGGTTCTTTCAGAAAGCCGGATTTACCCCCTGCGACGGTCTCGACCTGTTGGAGCGACGGCTTTAGACAATTGTGCGCCTTTCGGCGCGCATCTTTTGGCACTTTGTGCGGTTTGCCTCCGGCGGGGATATTTGGACCACAAAGAAGGTGGTCACGCTCTGGCAATCGCCGCCGCGGGAGCTTAGGTTTTTTAGCATGGCTTTGAACATCGGCTTTGACAATTCATACGGGAGGCTTCCTAAGCGGTTTTATACCCGGTTGTCGGCCACGCCTGTTGCCGCGCCTAAGCTTATCCGTCTTAACGTCAGGTTGGCCGCGGAACTGGGCCTGGATGTAGATGCCCTGGCCAATGACGAGGGTTTGGCGGTCTTGGCGGGCAATGCTGTTCCGGGCGGGGCTGATCCTTTGGCACAGGCCTATGCGGGCCATCAGTTTGGTGGTTGGTCACCGTCTTTGGGCGATGGGCGGGCCTTGTTGCTGGGCGAGATTCTGGCGCCGGATGGGCGGCGCGTTGATCTACAGCTTAAGGGGTCGGGACCCACGCCCTACAGTCGGAGCGGAGATGGGCGCGCCTGGCTGGGACCGGTGTTGCGCGAGTATATCGTGTCAGAGGCCATGTATGCCTTGGGCATTCCTACAACCCGCGCGCTGGCCGCGGTGGCCACGGGTGAAACGGTCTGGCGCGAGGAGCCGCGACCGGGGGCGGTGCTGACACGTGTGGCGTCCAGCCATATCCGGGTCGGCACCTTTCAGTATTTTGCCGCGCGCAAGGATCGTGATGCCCTGGCGCATTTGGAGGCCCATGCCCGCGCGCGCCACTACCCGCAAGCCACATCCACGCTGGAGTTTCTGGCAGCCGTGGTCGCGCGACAGGCCGATCTTATCGCCAGTTGGATGGCTGTTGGGTTTATCCATGGTGTGATGAACACCGACAATTGCCAGATCGCGGGCGAGACGATCGACTATGGCCCCTGCGCCTTCATGGACGCCTATCACCCCGCACAGGTCTTTTCGTCGATCGACCGGGGTGGGCGGTATGCCTTTGGCCGCCAACCTGAGATGGCCTATTGGAACCTGGCACAGTTCGCCACGAGCCTGTTGGATCTGATCGATGATGACGCCGAGCGTGCCGTGGCGGCCGCAACCGAGGTCGTTCAGCAGTTCGCGCCGCTTTTCGAGGCGGCCTGGGTCGATAAGTTTCGTGCCAAGATAGGGCTGCAAAGCGCTCAAGGCGGCGACGCAACCCTGATCGGTGACTTGCTGGAGCTTATGGCCGAGACCAAAAGCGACTTTACCAACACCTTTCGGGGGCTGACCGATAAAAAGGCCGACGCGCCGCTCTTGCTCACCCCTGCTTTTGCAGGCTGGCACAAAGCATGGGAGCGTCGCCGCGCCAAAGAGGGTGAAAGCGGTGCCGAACCCACAGCCCTGATGCAGCGGACAAACCCGGCGATTATTCCCAGAAACCATCAGGTTGAGGCTGCAATTAAGGCCGCTGTCAAAGGCGACTATACGCCCTTTGAACGGCTGACAACGGCTTTGGCCGCACCTTATAGCATCCTGTCCGAGTTTGATGATCTGCGCGCCGCGCCCTTGCCAGGTCAGGAAGTGACTGCCACCTTCTGTGGCACCTAAGGGGCGCAGCGGCTCCATGTGCCTTTCTGGTCCCAGGGCAGAGGGGCCCAAGCTGCGTCAAACCACCCCTTATAGAAGCGAACCACCCCCACACCTGCGCTGTTTTGAATTCAGCACCACCATGCTAGTCATAGGGGAACAAAGAAGGCGCCTTTGAATGACCATTTTGCAGATTACCTCGCTTTTGATTGTGTTGGCCGGGGCCTTTGGAACCATCAATTACCTCTTTCTGAAATTGCCCTCTTCGATCGGCATTCTGATTGTGGCCTTATTGGCTTCGCTGAGTATCATGGGACTGGACAGCGTGATGCCTCAGCTTGGGATGGCCGATGCCGTGCGCACCACGGTTGAGAACATCGAGTTTTCCAAAGCCCTGTTAGAGGGAATGTTGGGGCTTTTGCTGTTTGCTGGTGCACTTCACGTCAAAACATCCGATCTCAGGCAGGAATGGCGGCTGGTCTTTTTGATGGCCACGCTGGGGGTCGGTTTGTCGACTCTGGTGGTGGGGGCCGGGTTTTCATGGATAACCGGAATGCCATTTTTGGTGGCACTTGTTTTTGGCGCACTCATTTCGCCCACCGATCCCGTGGCAGTTCTGGGCGTCCTGCGTCAGGCGGATCTGCGCAAGTCGCTTGAGACACAGATCGCGGGCGAGAGCCTTTTTAATGACGGCGTAGGTTATGTTGTCTTTCTCATCCTTCTGGGGTTAGCCTTTCCGGTGGTCGAAGCGCATGGTTCGGGCCTGAGCAATGCGGCGCGCCTCTTCGCGCAGGAAGCCCTTGGAGGGGCTGCTTTGGGTCTGTCGCTGGGGTGGCTGACTTTTCGGGTAATGCGGCGGATCGACGACTATTCGCTAGAGGTCCTGATCACATTGGGTTTGGCCTTTGGTGGCTACGAGCTGGCGGTTTGGTTGCATGTTTCGGCGCCCATCATGGCGGTTTGTGCAGGGCTTTTGATCGGTGACGTGGGCGCCAAACATGGCATGTCCGAGGAAACGCGCCGCTATGTCGAGGCTTTTTGGAAACTGATTGACGAGATCCTGAATGCGGTTTTGTTCCTTATGATCGGTTTTGAGGTTTTTGCGATCGCCTTTTCGGCCGATGCCTTGCTGGCCGGTGTTTTGTCGATCGCACTGGCATTGTTGGGCAGGTTGGCGGCAGTGGTCGTACCGGTCTACCTCCTCAAGCCGTTTCGCGACTTTTCGCCCGGCGTGATCCCGATCATGACCTGGGGCGGGCTTAAGGGCGGCATTTCGGTCGCTCTGGCGCTGTCGCTGCCAGACAGCGAGTGGAAGCCGATCATCCTGACAGCCACTTACGTTGTCGTCTTGTTTTCAATCATCGTTCAGGGCTTGACCGTGGCACCCTTGGCCAGACACGTCAGCCGCTCACCGGAGTTAGTCTGATGCCAGAACCCAAACTTGCACCACCCAAACTTGCACCGATCGCCGCTTTTGACATCTTCGAGAATGGGCGCGCCGTTGCGGCCAAGAACGATAAGGTGACGCCCGCAAAAGGCGCCGTCTGGCGCTGGTTGCACCTTGATCTGGCCGATCCGGCACTTGCCGCCTGGGCCAAAGACAATCTTGAGGATGCCGCGGCCGACACTCTGACCGTGTCAGAGGCGCGCCCGCGTGCCGATACGTTAGGCAAAAACCTTGTGGTTACTCTGCGCGGGGTGAACATGAACCCCGGTCAGGTGAGCGAGGACATGGTCTCGCTCAGGCTGTGGGCCACAAAGAACTGCGTCGTCAGCGCGCGTAAACGCAAGATTTTTGCAGTCGACGCGCTGCGCCAGGAAGGGATCAAGGGCGAGTTACCGCAAAGCCCCGGTACATTTCTGGTGCGACTGGCCGAGGGGCTGACCAACCGGATCGAAACGGTCACACTGTCCATTGGCGAAGCAACCGATCTGCTGGAAGAGGCTGTCATGGGCGCGGGCGATCCGCCCGAGCGCGATACGCTGGCCCTGATGCGCCTGAAGGGCATCCGCCTTTACCGCTATATGGGCCCGCAACGCGAGGCGATGGAGCGACTGGCGGCACTGGAATCGCCTGTAACCTCGGCCGATGACCGGGTCCATCTGCGCGAAAGTGCCAACCGTACCGCCCGCAGCGTCGAAGAACTGGATGCGGTGCGCGACCGGCTGACCACGCTGCAGGACCATATCGACGGGCTGCGCGCCGCCCAGATCAGCCGCAATGGCAACATCCTGTCGATTGTTGCGGCTATCTTCCTGCCGCTGGGATTTTTGACCGGGCTTTTCGGCATGAATGTCGCGGGCCTGCCCGGTGTGGAATGGCCCGGCGCCTTTCTGGTTGTCAGCCTGTCGATGTCAGCGCTGGCGGTTGGGCTTTTGGTGCTCTTTCGCTGGCTGAAATGGTTTTGACAGAAGTTGGCGAACTGTGCACTGGATTGCCGCGTAAGGATCGCGTAGAGGGGAGCCACTGAGCCTTGAGAACCCATGGGAAGCCGATGCCGGACACGATAATCTCGCGCTGCGAAGCCAAGGGGCTTCGCATGACCGATCAGCGCCGGACCATCGCGGATGTGCTGGAACGCTCGGACGATCACCCGGATGTTGAAGAGCTGTATGGGCGCGCCACGGCGCGTGATCCGCGCATTTCAATCGCCACCGTCTATCGCACCGTCAAGCTGTTTGAAGAGGCCGGGATCCTTGAAAAACACGAGTTCGGCGACGGGCGCGCACGCTATGAGGACGCCGAGCGTGATCACCATGATCACCTGATCGACCTCAATTCGGGCGAGGTCATAGAATTTGTCGACAGCGAGATCGAGGCCCTGCAGGATCGTATCGCCCAAAAACTGGGATACCGTCTGAAAGGTCACCGATTGGAGCTTTACGGTGTTCCGATCCACAAGAAGTAATCTAAATGCGCGCCTGCGGCGCATGCTCTTTTTGCGGCACCTTGCAGGTGCAGCCTTTGGCAAGAGTATTTTGCAAAGAAGAAACTACGTCGCGGATGTAGCATGTTAACGCTAACAATCATGGTTCACGCCACCCCGTTCTCCTGATAAGACCCCCTCGAAACGCCGGATCGAGCCGGCAAATGCGCCACAATACCTGAAAGGCCCTGATATGAGCACGATCATCGATATTCACGCCCGCGAGATTCTGGACAGCCGGGGCAACCCGACGGTCGAGGTGGATGTAACGTTGGAAGATGGGACAATGGGTCGTGCGGCCGTGCCCTCGGGCGCCTCGACCGGGGCCTATGAGGCGGTTGAGCGGCGCGATGGCGACAAGGCGCGCTATAAGGGCAAGGGCGTTTTGGGGGCCGTGGATGCGGTGAACGGCGAGATTGCCGAGACGGTCATCGGGTTTGATGCAACCGAACAGGAAGCCATCGATGCGGTGATGTGCGAACTGGACGGCACCGACAACAAGGCGCGCCTTGGCGCCAATGCGATCCTGGGTGTGTCGCTGGCTGTGGCGCATGCTGCTGCGGATTGCACGATGCAGCCACTTTTCCGCTATGTGGGCGGAACTGCGGCGCGCGTTTTGCCCGTTCCAATGATGAATATCATCAACGGCGGCGAGCACGCTGACAACCCGATCGACATTCAGGAATTCATGATCATGCCGGTGGGTGCCGAAAACATCCGCGAGGCCGTGCGTGTTGGGTCTGAGATTTTTCACACGCTGAAGGGTGAGCTTTCAGCGGCGGGCCTATCGACCGGTATCGGTGACGAAGGTGGTTTTGCGCCTGACCTTTCTTCGACGCGAGATGCGCTGGATTTCATCCTGCGCTCGATCGAGAAGGCCGGTTATCGCCCGGGCGACGACGTTATGCTGGCACTCGATTGTGCCGCGACCGAGTATTTCAAGGACGGCAAATATGTTCTGGCAGGTGAAGGCAAGAGCCTGACACCAGATGAGAACGTGGCCTATTTGCAGGCATTGGTGGCGGACTATCCGATCCTGTCAATCGAAGATGGCTGTGGCGAAGACGACTGGGACGGCTGGGTGGCCTTGACGCAGGCCATGGGTGACAAGGTTCAGCTGGTCGGTGACGATCTTTTTGTGACCAATCCACAGCGGCTGGCCAAAGGGATTTCGCGCGGGGCGGCAAATTCACTTTTGGTCAAGGTCAATCAGATCGGCACGCTGAGCGAGACGATGGAAGCCGTTTCAATGGCGCACCGCGCGCGCATGACTTGCGTGATGAGCCACCGCTCGGGCGAGACCGAAGATGCCACGATCGCCGATCTGGCCGTTGCAACCAATTGCGGTCAGATCAAAACCGGGTCGCTTGCGCGTTCGGACCGGCTGGCCAAATACAACCAGTTGATCCGGATCGAAGAAGCTTTGGGCGAGACGGCGGTTTATGCGGGACGCTCGATCCTGAGGTAGTGCCGCAGCGCAAACGCGGGTGCTGGAAATCGTGATAGGGCTTGACTCTGAACCCATTGCGATTTTGCAGCACCAAGCGAAAGAGACGCAGAGATGTTCGATCACAAGGCGCAACACAAGCCGCTGACCCTTCGCAGCCGGCGCGAGTTCATCCTTCATGCGCTGCGCAACACGGCCACCGCGCTTGGCTTTTTCGGCCTGTCGCTTGGGATCGGCGTTGTCGGCTATTGGTATTTTGCCGGGCTGGGCTGGCTCGACAGCCTGCTGAACGCGGCGATGATACTGACCGGCATGGGGCCGGTTGCAGCGCTCACCAGTGACGAGGCCAAGATTTTTGCCAGCCTCTATGCGATCTACAGCGGCGTCGCCTTTACCGCTATAACCGCCGTCATTCTTTATCCATTCATCAACAGGATGGTCAAAATCCTGCATCTGCAATCGATCAACAGCGCGCGCGCGGCCAGCGATGACGACCGCCAAAGCTGATCGAAAATGACCGCCGATCAGATCATCGCCACGCTGGCATTGGCGCCACACCCCGAAGGGGTTGGTACCGGCAGACATGGGTTGCAGGCAATCCCGGCCGGCCCTGCGGCACGGCGATCTATTTTCTTCTGAAAGCCGGTGAGGTCAGCCATTGGCACTGCGTGGATGCCGATGAAATTTGGCATTTCTATGCGGGTGCACCCTTGACGCTGTCCATTTCGCAAACCGCCAAGGGCCCAAGCAAGTCTCAGACGCTGGGGCCGGACATAGCCGCCGGACAACGGCCTCAACTTCTGGTGCCAACCGGGTTTTGGCAGAGCGCGCGCAGCACCGGCGATTACACTTTGGTTGGGGCCACCGTGTCGCCGGGTTTTCAGTTCGAAGGCTTCGACCTAGCGCCCAAAGGCTTTAAGATCCCAAATAAGCCCGCGACGGACGGCTGATCTGACCGCCACCGATGGCCGCCCCAACCCCTGTGGTTGAAGGAAATGACGTCGGCTTGCCACGCGCCACGCGCATCGCCAGATAGGCAAACGCCTGTGCTTCCAGCATGTCACCGTCCAGCCCGATATCTTCGACCGGGATGACTTTCGCGGCCGAGGCTGCGGCCAGACCAGCCATGATCACAGGGTTTTTGCGCCCGCCACCGGTCACGAAAATCTGGGCAGGCTTGATACCGCTGCTTTCAAGGCCGCTTAGAACCGAGGCCACAACACATTGCGTCAACGTGGCCACTGCGTCGGCATCCCCAAGCTTTGCAACCCGACCTGTAAGTTTGGAAAAATCGTTTCGGTCCAAAGACTTGGGCGGCATCTTTGAGAAATATGAGTGTTGTAGGAAGCTTTTGACCACTGCCTGATCCGGCATTCCCAAAGCGGCAATCGCGCCATCCTTGTCATACTTCTGGCCCAGTCGCGAAAAGACAAGATCATCAATCGGGGCGTTCGCGGGACCAGTATCAAAGGCCAAAAGTGCGCCGTCTTTTTCCGGCCCTGCAAGGGACGGATCAACCAGTGTCAGGTTTCCAACCCCGCCCAAATTCAAAAACGCCACTGGCGCCTTGCAGCCCGCCCATTTCGCCGTCGCAAAGTGATACGCAGGCGCCAGCGGTGCACCCTGCCCGCCCATTTCAATGTCGCTGCTGCGAAAGTCCCAGACCACCGGCCGGCCCAGCGCCTCGGCCAACACCCGACCATCGCCGGCCTGATGCGTACCCCGCCCACGCGGCTCATGCGCCAGTGTCTGGCCGTGAAACCCGATCATTTCCGCCTTGGTAAAGCGCATCATCACCTCGGCATGTGCCGTCTCAACCACTTCGGTCGCCGCGTCAACGCCTGCGTCTCCGGGCCATTTACCCAAGGCGCGGCGCAGCACGGCGCGTTCGTCCTCGCTATAGGGGCGGTACGCGGTCTCTCCAAACTCGACGATAACCTCGCCGTCGGTTTTCAACAGGGCCGCATCAACACCATCAAGCGATGTGCCCGACATCGTTCCCAAAACCCACAGCGGCGCTGACTTCATGCTCTTTCCCTTACGCATAGCCCCCGGTATAGAGACCTGACCAGATAAAAGCCCGAGTTGACATGACCTACCACCCCAAATCACAATTCATCGAAATCATGATCCAGCGAGGCTTTTTGGCCGACTGCACCGACTATCAGGGGCTGGACGAAGCTTTTGCCAGCGGCGTTGTGCCTGCCTACATCGGATTTGACGCGACAGCCAAGTCGCTGCACGTCGGATCGCTGATCCAGATCATGATGTTGCGATGGCTGCAAAAGGCCGGTGGAAAGCCAATAGTCCTGATGGGCGGTGGTACGACCAAAGTCGGCGATCCCAGTTTTCGCGCGGACGAACGCCCACTTTTGACCCCCGCGCAGATCGACGACAACATCGCAGGTATCCGCGAGGTTTTCTCGAACTACCTGGATTTTGGCGAAGGCGCATCCGATGCCATGATGGTCAATAACGCCGAATGGCTGGACGGCCTGAATTACCTCGATTTCCTGCGCGACATCGGGCGGCATTTCTCGGTCAACCGGATGCTGGCGTTCGAGTCAGTCAAATCGCGCCTTGATCGCGAACAGTCGCTGTCGTTTCTTGAATTTAACTACATGATCCTTCAGGCCTACGACTTTCTGGAATTGAACCGCCGCTACGGCTGTTTGTTGCAGATGGGCGGCTCGGACCAATGGGGCAATATCGTCAACGGTATCGACCTGACACGCCGCGTTCTGGACCATCAGATTTTCGGCCTGACCACCCATCTTCTGACCACCTCTGACGGCAAGAAGATGGGCAAAAGCCAAACCGGCGCGGTCTGGCTGAACCCCGACATGCTCTCTGCCTACGAATTCTGGCAGTTCTGGCGCAACACAACCGACGCGGACGTCGGACGCTTCCTCAAGCTTTATACCGAACTTCCGGTCGACGAATGTGACCGCCTCGGCGCCCTGGGTGGCGCTGAAATTAATGCGGCCAAGATCCGCCTTGCAAATGAAGTCACAACGCTGGCCCACGGGGCCGAAGCCGCAGCCACGGCCGAGAAAACAGCGCGCGAGGTTTTTGAACAGGGTGGCGTCGGCGACGACCTTCCGACCCTTACCCTGAGTGCCGAGGACATTGGCGACGGCATCTCGGTCATCCAACTGATCCTGCGCTCCGGACTTGCCAAATCCGGCAAGGACGCCAAACGCCTGATCGCTGAGAACGGCGCGCGCCTCAACGACGCGCCCCTGACAGATGCAGGCCTGATGATCGCCACCAGCGACCTTGCCTCACCGATCAAGCTCAGCGCTGGCAAGAAACGCCATGCCCTTGTGACCCTGAACTAAAGCGTTTCGCGTTTAACTTGGGGCGTTTAGCATCACCTAACGCGTTGAAATCTATGATTTCAGGCAGCCTTAGATGTTTCAGGTCTAACGCGATTTGCTCTAGGCCAACGCGCCCCGGCACCTTCTTTGTGGCCAAAATATCCCGGGGGTCCGGGGGCCGCGCCCCCGGCCGCTCACCCCAAGGCTCAGGCGCCACCCGCCTGCAGCGCCAAATCAATTCGCGCCCCTGAAATGGCCCAGCCACCGTCGGCATTCACGATCGACCCCGAAACGTAACGCGCCGCCTCTGATCCCAGAAACATGCAAGCCAGTGCTACATCATCAGGCGTGCCAAAACGCTTCATTGGGACCGAGTTGATCACCGCCTTGCGCATCCCTTCGGTCGGCGCCAACCGTGCCATACCTTCGGTCCCATCGATCGGACCCGGGATCACGCCGTTCACCCTCAGCCCCTCATGACCCCACTCAATCGCAAGGCATTTGGTCACCATATCGACGCCGGCCTTGGCCGCACAGACATGTACCTGCATCGGCATCGCCTGAACCGCCTGAGGGGCAGATATATTGATCATCGATCCACCCGGACGACGCATATGCGGATAGGCGCCCCGCATCACATGGAAAGTCCCCAAAAGGTCAATGTCGATCACCGCCTTGAATCCATTGGGCGACAGGGACTTGGCAAAGGCCGGAAAATTCCCCGCAGCGCCCGAAACCAAAACGTCAATCGGCCCGCATTTTTCCGCAAAATCGGTCAGCGCCGCAGCCACAGCTTCGGCGTCGCGCACGTCAAAAGCATGCCCCAACGCGGGACGCGCAACGCCCGACAGAACCTCGACCGCGGCATCGACCTTGTCCTGACTGCGGCTGGCCACACCCATCCGAGCACCTGCCTTTGAAAATGCTTCGGCAATGCCAAGATTGATGCCGCTCGTACCACCCACGACAAACACGTTCTTGCCGGTGAAATCGAATGTAACGTCCATTGCTCGCTCCTTTACGTTCACGTCAAGCGTAAGCGGGCACCCCCCTTGTGACCAGCCCCTCCGCTGCGTCACTTGGCAGGTCTAGATGCTGCCCGCTTCAACCATATAGTTATTGGCCGTGCAGGCGGCCGCATCATCCGAGGCCAAAAACAATACCATCTTGGCGACAAAATGCGGCTCGATCGGATCGGGCAGACACTGGCTCTCCAGATGCCGGGCCAGCGCATCTTTGGTGATCCATTTCTCTTTCTGGCGTTCTGTCATGATCCAACCCGGAACAACGGTGTTAACGCGAATACGCGCGGCCCCCAGATCGCGGGCAAAACTGCGCGTCATCCCGTGCACCCCGGCCTTGGCAGTCGTGTAGACCGGCATCCCACCCGAGGCTTCCCACCAACTGTTTGATCCCATATTGATGATCGACCCACCGCGCCCTGCCGCGACCATAGCAGGGGCAACCGCCTGAATGGCAAAGAACATATGGCGCAAATTCGTGGCTATGCGTTCGTCATAGTAATCCGGCGTCACGTCCTGCCAATCGTGACGATCATCACGCGCGGCATTGTTGACCAGAACCGAAGGCGCGCCCAATGCCTCGATCAGGTTACTGAAACCGGCGCGCAACGCGGCTATATCGCGCAGATCCGCCCCTTCATGCATGATCTCGACACCTTCGGCGCCCAGGACCTCGACCAATGCCGCACCCCGTTCCGCGTCGAAATCGATAAATCCGATCCGCGCGCCCTGGGCTGCAAACCCCCGCACAATCTCTTCTCCGATGCCGGACGCGCCCCCGGTCACAAGAACCGTTTTTCCTCGCAGACTGGGATAGGTTGCATATTGGGTCATCAAGCGCACTCCAAATTGAGATCTACCAAAACAGTAACGCACCACCGATCAAAGCAAAACCGCCACCAGCAAACCCGGCGACAGTTTTTTTTGCAACTGCACTCGCGCGGCGCGTTCACTCTTTGCCCAGCTTCCATTCCCCCTTGGGAAAGAACGCATGATAGGCAAAGGCGAACATCACATCATGCGGTACATCCAGCCCGGTGGCCGCAGCACGCACCCGCACCGTCCCCACCTCTTTTGACGCTTGAATATCGCGCTTGTCCAATGCCGAGGCCTGGCCTTCGTTCCAGGAAATCCGCACCCCGTTCTCAACAACCTCGCGCTCTTCTCGCAAACGCTCAAACGTCCAGGCCGCCTCGCCGACGCGCACGACACGCGCAAGCGCCGGGATCCCGTGCGGCGGCATCTCACCGTTGAACAGAAAGGGCCGCGAAGCACTGTCGTACTGCGCATAAGGGTTGGCGCCATAAGGCCGACCAAAGGCCGGCTCATCCATCACCAACCCTTGCGGATTGCGCGCCTTGAACTCGCCCCACCCTTCCATCCAGCTTGGCACAGGCGTCAGTCGCGCGCCAAGATGCGCCCCCACAATCGCCTCGCCAATGGCTTGCTGCCACCAGCTTTCGGTCTGCCGGTCAAACATCACCATATCCGAGTTTCGTAACTTGCCCGACACTCCAAAATCCAGAACCTGCCCACCAACCCGCCGATCGAATGTCAGGCCCGAATTGCACAAAGGGCAAAAGGTGACGATCACCGGCGTATCTCCAATCACATCGTTGACGATCTCGTGCCAGGTCAAATAGCGGATCGGATAGGCCCGCGGCACCTGCCCGTCCAACTCGACTGCGATCACTGGCTCACGGTCGCCGATCCGAACCTCATCGGCCACGCTGATAAACTGGGGATCATTGACCGCAGGTATGCCATCTTTGGGCGGCCCGCCCGACAGGATCTCGGTCCATTCCACCGAAGTTCGGCTAAAATCAGTGTTGGGCCATTCGAATTTCCAGAAACTGGGCTCAGCGGCGGCATATCCCACCATTAGCCCAAGTGCCGTAAAGGCAACGATCACCTTCTTAAACATCTCGCTCTCCCGCAGCTTGGCTCACCCTCAAGCCTGACAGGGCGGCCAGCGCCTGAATACCCCCCTCACGCGGGTTTGAGCGCGCGCGAGCCAAAGCCCCGAACACCCCACAAAGAAAACGGGCGCCGGTATATTCTACCGGGCGCCCGCTTCTTTGTGGCACAAATATCCAAAATCCCACCCGGCATAACCGGGCAGAGGTCTTGCGTTACTCGACCACGGTCACAGTTGCCATCACATCCGCCGGCGCCTGAACACTGCCCGACTGGCCAACTCCACGCTTGATCTTATCAACCACATCCATCCCTTCGATCACCCGTCCTACGACAGTGTACTGACCGTTCAGAAAGTAGCCCGCATCAAACATGATGAAGAACTGGCTGTTGGCACTGTTGGGGTTTTGCGACCGCGCCATACCGACAACGCCGCGATCAAACGGAATGTCCGAAAACTCAGCCGACAGATCCGGCAGGTCCGACCCGCCGCGCCCAGCCTTGGCAACGTCGCCGCCAACTTTTCCAAACTCAACATCGCCGGTCTGGGCCATAAAGCCTTCGATCACGCGGTGAAAGACGACACCATCATAGGCGCCCTGACGCGCCAAAGCCACCAGACGCGCGGCGTGCCCAGGGGCTGCGGCCGTATCCAGATCGATCACAACTTTACCGTTTGCCTGACCGGTCACCTCGATCACGATGTTGGGACCGGGGCCGTCAACCGGTGCATGAGCCTCGGCCTGGGCCATCACGGGCATCGCCAGAAATGCGGCGATCAGCGCAAATTTACGCATCCGCGGCAACCTTGACGCTGATCATCCGGTCGGGATTTTCCGGCGGCTCGCCGCGCACGATCGCATCAACATGCTCCATCCCAGAAAGAACCCGCCCATAGACAGTGTACTGACCGTTCAGAAAATGGTTGTCCGAAAAGTTGATAAAGAACTGGCTGTTGGCGCTGTCGGGGTTCGACGAACGCGCAGCACCCAAAGTTCCGCGATCATGCGGCAGTTTTGAAAACTCTGCCGGAACGTCGGGATGCTCGGATCCACCTGTACCTGCCAGGCGAATGTTGAAATCCGCCTCCATGTTGCCGTTGGCCACATCGCCCGTCTGGGCCATAAAACCGTCGATCACGCGGTGAAAACAGACGTTGTCATACGCCCCCGCCCGCGCCAGCGTCTTCATACGCTCGGCATGTTTCGGGGCCACGTCGGCCAAAAGCTCGATCGTGACGGTGCCGTCTTTGAGTTCCATCAGGATTGTGTTCTCGGGGTCTTTGATCTCGGCCATTGGGCCCTCCGTTTACTGTTCGGGCCGGACCCTAGGGTGGTGCGGCAAAAAGTAAAAGCCAGAAAGCTTGACCCGAACGCCTGGATCGGGTGCAAAGGCTGTAAATCGCCAGAAAGGACGCCTTATGGTTTGGAAAACGCTCGACGAGATGGAACTTGCAGGCAAGGTCGTGCTGACGCGCGTCGACATCAACGTGCCCGTCGAGAACGGCCAGGTCACCGATCTTAGCCGCATCCGGCGCATCGTGCCGACGGTTCAGGCGATTTTGAAAAAGGGCGGCAAACCCGTCCTGATGGCCCATTTTGGCCGCCCCGAAGGTCAAGTCGTGCCAGACATGTCCCTGAGCGTTGTGCGCCCTGCTCTTGAAAAAGCGCTTGGCGTGCCGGTTCATTTTGCCACCGACTGTATCGGGGCCGAAGCAAAAAAGGCCGTGGCCTCCCTACCGGTTGGCGAGGTCTTGCTTTTGGAAAACACCCGCTTTCATGCCGCCGAAACCGCCAATGACAGCGCCTTTGCCGCCTCGCTTGCGGCCTTGGGTGACATTTACGTGAATGACGCGTTTTCGGCCGCGCACCGGGCGCATGCTTCGACCGAAGGCATCGCACATCTTTTGCCCTCGGCGGCTGGGCGGCTGATGCAGGCCGAACTGACCGCGCTGGAAAAAGCATTGGGCAAGCCCGAGCGCCCGCTGGTCGCCCTTGTTGGTGGAGCCAAAGTGTCTTCAAAACTGGATCTGTTGGGCAATCTGGTCAGCCGCGTTGACCACCTGATCATCGGCGGCGGAATGGCCAACACTTTTCTGGCCGCCCAAGGCATCGATGTAGGGAAATCGCTGGCCGAGCACGAAATGACGGACACCGCCCTTGCCATTCTGGCCGAGGCCGCAAAGCAAAACTGTACCATTCACCTGCCCGTCGACATCGTCGTAGCGCGTGAGTTCAAGGCCGGGGCCGCCAATGAGATTGTCGCCGCAGATGCCTGTCCCGAGGATGCAATGATCCTGGACGCAGGCCCAAAGACGGCCCAGGCGATCGGCGAAGTCTTTGAAAACGCCCGCACGCTGATCTGGAACGGCCCCTTGGGCGCCTTCGAAATTCCGCCATTTGATGCGGCCACCAATGCCGCATCGGAAAAAGCGGCTCAGCTGACGCGCGCAGGGAAATTGGTGACCGTCGCAGGCGGCGGCGACACAGTTGCGGCGCTCAACAAAACCGGTGCCGCCGAGGATTTTACTTATATCTCGACCGCAGGCGGCGCGTTTCTGGAATGGATGGAGGGCAAGACATTGCCCGGCGTGGCCGCATTGGGGTGAACCTAAGTGGTCACTAAGCGGCGCCTTGGTTGGGCACGAACATGGTGACTGAACCTTAGCGCTGCGATACCTGTTGTCTCTAATAGACCTCGGGTCTGATTGGAGACTGGTTATGACACTGGCCTTTTACCTTGCAACTGCGACCCTGGCTGCCTTTCTGACTGCGCCGGCTGCCTTGGCCCAGGCGCCTCGATATCCAACGTGCTATGACGCAAACGGATACGAGGTAACCTACCGTCCCGATAGAACGATCAATGATGTCGCCATTTCCCTGATCCTTCCCAATGGCTTTCCCGCCGTTGTTTGGAACCCCATCGTCACGGCCAAGCTGCGCCCGGAAACGGTTGAATTCTTCTATTATCACGAATGCGCCCATCATCAGCTTGGCCATGCTTTGGGAACCTACCGACCAGGAATGGAGATCGCCGCTGATTGCCACGCCTTCAACACAATGGCCGATGCCGGGCTGATGCCCTTTAGCAAGTATACGGTTCTTATTGCCGATCTTCGCTCATACTCCAGATCCGGCATCGACTGGAACGAAGGCTTCCAGCGCGTGAAATCCCTTGCCAAGTGTTAGCGCGACCACCCTTGCGATGCGCCGCCGCTGGTCTTAACCCGGTCCCAACTTCATTTTGAAAGGACCGACAGATGAAAGCCACCCGCACAGTTCAGCGCATTCTCGCAAACTACGAAGGCGACACGCCAGGCGTAAAGGGCAACCTGCGTCGCATTTTGATGAACGGTAAGTTGGGCGGAACAGGCAAGGTTATCATCCTTCCGGTCGACCAGGGGTTCGAACATGGACCCGCACGTTCGTTCGCCGCGAACCCCGCGGCTTACGACCCGCACTATCATTACCAACTGGCAATTGACGCCGGGCTGAACGCCTATGCCGCGCCTTTGGGCATGCTTGAGGCGGGCGCTGACACGTTTGCCGGTCAGATCCCAACAATCCTCAAGGCCAACTCGGCCAACTCGCTGATTCCATCCGAGGCTGTCAAAGATCAGGCCATCACGGCCAGCGTCGATGACGCCCTGCGCATAGGCGCATCGGCGATCGGCTTTACGATCTACCCCGGCTCTTCCGCCGGCCTTGAGATGTTTGAAGAAATCAGCGCGATGCGAGAAGAGGCCGCCGCCAAGGGCATCGCAACCGTCATCTGGTCCTATCCGCGAGGCGAAGCATTGGACGCCGCCGGAGAAACGGCCATTGATATCGCCGCCTACGCCGCCCAGATCGCAGCCCTTTTGGGCGCGCATATCATCAAGATCAAACTCTCGACTGACCACCTGAGCCTTGGGGCGGCAAAGAAAGTCTATGAAGAGCAAAAGATCGACATCGCGACCCAAGCCGCGCGGGTGCGCCATTGCATGGATGCCGCCTTTGCCGGGCGCCGGATTGTGGTGTTCTCGGGCGGGGCAAAGAAAGGCGCCGACAGCGTTTATGATGACGCCCGTGCGATCCGCGATGGCGGCGGCAACGGATCGATCATCGGGCGCAATTCATTTCAGCGCTCGCGCGAAGACGCGCTGGCGATGCTGGGCAAACTGATGGATATCTATCGCGGCAAGGCCTGAACCTGCCGCTAACATCGTCTCTTCAAACCGTTCAAAGGGCGTCCCGATCCAGTCAGGGCGCCCTGTTTCATTGATCGCTCAGGGACAGGTAACCGCCGGATTGAAGGGCGAAAAATCGCCCGCCGGATTGGCCCGCTCTGTCCAGACGTGAAAGTCGTAATGCGGCTCAAACCCGTGGGCCTCATCGCCCATCGTGTCGGCCATATCCGCCATGGCGTCCCAGACTTGTGCGCCAAATTCCGGCGGCGAGGAATGGCCGGCCATTTCCCATGCTTTCTGAAAAACTAGGTTCTCAACGCCAACAAGAACCATAGAGCCATCGGCCTGAGGTTCATAAAGCAGGATCGACGGGTTCGTGAAATCGACGTTAAGCCCGTTTCCATCCACGCGCGGCTCTGTCGCCGTGATCCCCAGAAGGGCCGGATGAATATAGTGAACGCCCATCGCCCCCAGTTCGGGCGGCAACCCTTCGGCCGCAGCGCTGATGCAGCCAGAGGCGTCAGGCACATAGCCTGCGCTTAGCGCGACGTTGACGTCCTTGAACTTGGCGGTGGCCGCGCGGATCGCATTCAGATCATCACTGCCTGCCCCTGCGGGCGAACTGAAAAAGGCCGGGCTTGAAACAAGCCCGGCCATCCAAAAATGCCTCAAACCGATCATAGTCATCCTCCGACTCACAGTTGATTTAAAGGACCACCAGATCACATTTTCAGCCCGCTTTCGGTTTTCCTTTGGCCCGAGCCGCTGCGCCGGGAACCGCTTTGATAGAACCAAACGCAGGCCCTATTGTGGCAGGATCCTTTCGATCAGCGGCTCATGATCGAACCGGCCTATCGCGCCGCTTGTCCGGCCACGCAGGCCGCTGAGGCGCGTTGCGGCAAAAGCCTCTGCCACCGGCGCGTGCCCCTTTGTCAATAGCACCGCAGCCATAAGCAAATTGGCAAGGGTTTCGACAAACCACCGCGCTTCGGCTTCGTCCGGCGTGCCGGGCCAGCGCGCGCGGTGTTCCTTTAGCGCGCGGTCGTAGGTGGGGTTCAGCCCCCGCGCGCCGTCCAACTCGGCGCTCAGGGCGTCGGCAGAGGCCGCATCGCGCGAAAGCGACCGCATTATATCGAGGCAAATAACATTGCCCGACCCCTCCCAGATCGAATTCAGAGGCGCCTCGCGGTAAAGCATCGGAAGCGGCGTGTCATCGGTATAACCCACCCCGCCCATCGCCTCCATCGCCTCATAAATCATGCCCGGCGCCAACTTGTTTGACAGGTATTTGGCCAGCGCCACACCGACCCGGGCCAGCGCGTCACCCCGATCAAAGGCGGCTGCGATCCGCATTGCTAACGCCAGAGAACCTTCGACATCCAAAGACAAATCCGCCAGAACCGCACGCATCAGTGGCGCATCGATCAGGCGCTTTTGAAATGCGCTTCGCCCCTGACACCAACGCGTCGCCTGAACCAAAGCAGCGCGCATCAAGGCCGCCGGCGCCATCGCCGTATCCAGTCGCGTGTGATGCACCATCTGGATGATTGTGCGCACGCCGTCACCCGGCGCGCCGATCCCATGCGCATAAGCGCCGTGATATTCAATCTCCGCCGACCCGTTTGAACGATTTCCCAGCTTTTCCTTCAGCCGCATCAGGTGAATTGCATTCCTCGTGCCATCCTCCAACCACCGTGGCACCAGATAACAACTCAGTCCCTCTGGACCCTGCGCCAGCGTCAGAAACCCATCCGACATCGGTGCCGAGCAAAACCATTTGTGCCCCGTCAGCCGCCAACCATCGCCATCTGCCTCAGCCCGTGTGGTATTGGCCCGCACGTCCGAACCACCCTGCTTTTCGGTCATTGCCATGCCCAGCGTCGCACCGGATTTCTTGGACAAAGCCCGCACGGACGGATCGTAACTGCGGCTGGTCAGCTTGGCTGCCCACCCTTGGGCCAGATCACCCTGATCCTTCAGAGCGGCGATACCAGCATAAGTCATCGTCAACGGGCAACACACCCCCGGATCCACCTGACCCAGCATATAGACCATCGCGGCATGGCTGACATGTCCACCGGGCGCACCCTCCCAAGCGATCGCAGAATAACCGGCGCCGATACCGGCCGTCATCTGTTGGTGATAACCGGGATGAAAGCGCAATTCGTCCAGCCGCCGCCCCGCCCGGTCAAAACTGATCAGTTCGGGCGGAAACCGGTTCGCCATCTGCCCCGCGTCAGTCAGATCACCTGCGCCCAAGGCCGCGCCATATGGGGCCAAAACCGCTGGATCACCGCCGCTTTGATCCACCCACTCACGCAATGAACGATCATCTGCCCATAAGTCGCGCGCGCCATCCATTTGTGGCTGATTTTGAACTTCATGGGTTTCAAGATCAGATCGCGGCTCGGATCGTGACATTTCGGTTCTCCCGGTGAGGATTTCGCTGACGTGCCACAGGCTAATTTGGCACCATAGGTTCAGTCTTGCATAACGCAGCGTCAGCAGTCACCAAAAGAGAGTCTTTTGCGCCACATGCAAAACAAAAAGTTTACCCCCTATCCCAAAGAAATTGTTCACAAATCACCTGCCACATGACAAACTACAACTAATGTCGCGCATAAAAGCGGCAAGGGACATTGAGGCCTATGACAGCCAAACGCAAAACTTCGGGTGCAGGAACGGTTCTTTATTTTGCCGTGGTCTTTAGCTTGGGCATCTACTTTACCTTTGCCGCAGTTCAGGGCGATTATGGCCTGTTCCGCCGTGTCCAGATCAACGCCGAAGCCGTGACACTGCGCCAGGATCTTGATCGACTTCAGGACCGCGTCGCCGTCTATGCCAACAAGACCCACCGCCTTTCTGATGACTATCTGGACCTCGATCTGTTGGACGAACAGGCCCGCAGCGTCCTTGGAATGACCCGCCCGGACGAATTGGTGATCCGGTAGTTTTCTGACTTTTCCAGACTGACAATCCCCTTGGGTAAATCACTACTCGAAACCTTGCTTCGCTTGGTGTATAAAATAGTTTAACACTAAACTACTTTGTACGACGCGAGGGAGAGCTACCCATGGCGACCAAGAAAACGGCAAAGAAACCAAACGTTTCTGCCGACGAGCTTTTGAAATTCTACCGCGAAATGTTGCTGATCCGGCGATTCGAAGAGAAGGCCGGTCAGCTTTACGGCATGGGATTGATCGGTGGGTTTTGTCATCTCTACATCGGCCAAGAGGCCGTGGTGGTCGGGTTGGAAGCAGCATCAGAAGACGGCGATAAGCGCGTCACCTCGTACCGAGATCATGGTCACATGCTGGCCTGCGGGATGGACCCCAAGGGCGTAATGGCTGAACTGACCGGACGCGAGGGTGGATATTCGCGCGGCAAGGGCGGCTCGATGCACATGTTCTCCAAGGAAAAGAATTTCTACGGCGGCCACGGCATCGTCGGCGCTCAGGTCCCGATCGGGGCCGGCCTCGCCTTCGCCGACAAATACCTTGGCAATGACCGCGTTTCCTTCGCCTATTTCGGCGATGGCGCCGCCAACCAGGGTCAGGTCTATGAGACCTACAACATGGCCGAACTTTGGGATTTGCCGGTGATCTTTGTCATCGAAAACAACCAATATGCCATGGGCACAAGCGTCCAGCGCTCGACCAAATCGCCGTCCCTCTGGGAACGAGGCGCCGCCTATGGCATCCCCGGTGAAGAGGTGGACGGCATGGATGTACTGGCCGTCAAGGCTGCGGGAGAAAAGGCCGTCGCGCACTGCCGCGCAGGCAAAGGGCCCTACATTCTAGAAGTGAAAACATACCGTTATCGCGGACACTCAATGTCGGACCCGGCAAAGTACCGCACCCGCGAAGAGGTTCAGAAAATGCGCGAAGAGCGCGACGCGATCGAACATGTGCGCGAACTGCTCTTGCAGGGCAAACATGCCAGCGAAGATGACCTCAAAGCGATCGACAAGGACATCAAGGCCATCGTGAACGAGGCCGCCGAGTTTGCAAAAGAAAGCCCAGAGCCCGCATTGGACGAGCTTTGGACTGACATTTACGCCTGAGGGGAAAGACATCATGGCAACTGAAATTCTCATGCCCGCGCTTTCTCCGACAATGGAAGAAGGCACATTGGCCAAATGGATGGTAAAAGAGGGCGACACAGTGTCCTCGGGCGACATCCTGGCCGAGATTGAAACCGACAAGGCCACGATGGAGTTTGAGGCCGTTGACGAAGGCACGATCGGCAAACTTCTGGTCGCCGAAGGCACCGAAGGCGTCAAAGTGAACGCCCCCATCGCGGTGCTCTTGGAGGATGGCGAAAGCGCCAGTGACATCGCATCGGCGCCAAAAGCTGCCGCAGCCGCAGCGCCTGAACCGGCCGCCGCTCCATCTGCTCCTGCCCAGGCGGCCCAACCCGTGCCCGTGTCGATCCCCGCAGAACCCGAGGTGCCCGAAGGCACGGAAATGCGACCAACAACCGTCCGCGAAGCTTTGCGTGACGCGATGGCCGAAGAAATGCGGCGCGACGATACAGTTTACCTGATGGGCGAAGAAGTGGCCGAGTACCAAGGCGCCTACAAAATCAGTCAGGGCCTCTTGGACGAGTTCGGCGCCAAACGCATCATCGACACGCCGATCACGGAACATGGATTTGCGGGAATTGCCGTGGGCGCGTCCTTCGGCGGTCTGCGCCCGATTGTCGAGTTCATGACCTTTAACTTTGCTATGCAAGCCATTGATCATATTATCAACTCTGCCGCCAAGACGCTCTATATGTCGGGCGGTCAGATGGGCGCACCAATGGTATTCCGTGGCCCTAACGGCGCTGCCGCCCGCGTGGGCGCACAGCACAGCCACGACTACGCGGCATGGTATTCCCAAATCCCTGGCCTCAAGGTGGTGATGCCCTATTCAGCGGCTGATGCCAAAGGCCTGCTGAAAACCGCGATCCGCGATCCGAACCCGGTTGTATTCCTGGAAAATGAAATCCTGTACGGTCAGTCCTTTGATGTTCCGGTCATGGATGATTTCACCGTACCATTCGGCAAGGCGCGCATCTGGCGCGAAGGCACTGACGTCACGATCGTCAGCTTTGGTATCGGGATGAAGTACGCACTGGAAGCTGCTGATAAACTTGCCGAAGAAGGCATAAGCGCCGAGGTTGTAGATCTGCGCACCCTCCGGCCAATGGACACCGACACAGTCGTCAAATCGGTAATGAAAACCAACCGCTGCGTGACCGTCGAAGAAGGCTTCCCCGTCTGCTCGATCGGGGGCCATATCAGTTCGGTTCTGATGCAAGAGGCATTCGACTACCTCGACGCGCCGGTCATCAACTGCACCGGAAAAGACGTGCCGATGCCCTACGCCGCAAACCTCGAAAAACTGGCGCTGGTGACGACGGACGAAGTGCTCGCCGCAGTCCGCCAGGTCACTTATCGCTAAGGAGAGCCCGCAATGCCCACAGAAATACTCATGCCCGCGCTTTCCCCAACGATGGAAGAAGGCACACTTGCCAAATGGCTGGTAAAAGAAGGCGACACCGTTTCTTCCGGCGATCTTTTGGCCGAAATTGAGACCGACAAGGCGACGATGGAATTTGAGGCCGTCGACGAAGGCGTCATTGGCAAGCTACTGGTTGCCGAGGGCAGCGAAGGCGTCAAGGTGAACACTCCAATCGCCGTCCTTCTCGAAGACGGTGAAAGTGCAAGCGACATTGGCTCATCCGCCGCGCCGGCCCCAGCACCATCGGCCAACTCAAAACCCGACGCTCCTGAACCAGCGGCCCCTGTGCAAACCGCAGCACCTTCAGCCGCACCCCATACCAGCGGCGAACGTGTCTTCGCCTCACCACTCGCCCGCCGGATCGCCGCCAACAAGGGCATTGATCTTGGCACACTAACCGGCACAGGCCCCCACGGCCGGATCGTCAAAGCGGACGTCGAAGGCGCAACCGCGTCACTCAAGGCGCAAACCACAACAACCGCGCCCACGGACGCCCCCATGGCTACTGGCCCCTCAGCCGATGCTGTCGCCAAGATCTACGCCGATCGCGAGTATACCGAAGTCAAGCTCGACGGTATGCGCAAGACGATCGCCGCCCGCCTGACCGAAGCGAAACAATCCATTCCGCATTTCTATCTGAGTCGCGACATTCAATTGGATGCGCTTCTGAAATTCCGCGCCCAGCTGAACAAGCAGCTCGAGGCACGCGGCGTCAAACTCTCGGTCAACGACTTCATCATCAAGGCTTCCGCCATTGCCCTGCAACAAGTTCCCGCCGCAAACGCGGTTTGGGCTGGTGATCGTATCCTGCAACTCTCCCCTTCAGATGTCGCAGTAGCGGTTGCCATCGAAGGCGGCCTGTTCACCCCGGTCCTCAAGGACGCACATTATAAGTCGCTCTCTGCGCTTTCTGCCGAAATGAAGGACCTCGCAGGCCGCGCCCGCGATCGCAAACTGGCCCCTCACGAATACCTTGGTGGTAGTTTTGCCATTTCGAACCTGGGAATGTTCGGCGTCGACAACTTTGACGCGGTCATCAACCCGCCACACGGGTCGATCCTGGCCGTCGGCGCTGGTGTCAAAAAACCGGTTGTCGGCGCAGATGGCGAACTGGCCGTCGCGACCGTAATGTCCGTGACCCTCTCTGTTGATCACCGGGTAATTGATGGGGCTCTGGGCGCTGAGTTCCTGCAAGCTATCAAAGAGAACCTTGAAAACCCGATGGCGATGCTGGCCTGATCCGGCCCCGACCAAACACATAATTAGCCCGGTGAGCGCCGTCGCTCACCGGGCATTTCTTTGCCCGGTTCTGCCTTCACGCATTCTTTGTGGTGTAAATATTCCCGGGGGTCCGGGGGCAGCGCCCCCGCCTCACCCGCGATTTCAGCCGCCGTTCAGCAACTGATCCATCGTCTGCGCCGGCTGCTCACAGCCCGCCTCGCCCACGATCTTGGCTGGCACGCCCGCCACAGTCTTGCATGGCGGCACATCATGTAGAACAACCGATCCCGCCGCAATTCGGGAACAATGGCCAACCTTGATGTTGCCCAGAACCTTGGCACCAGCTCCGATCAGAACACCGTCACCGATCTTGGGGTGACGATCCTCTTCTTCTTTGCCCGTGCCTCCTAAAGTCACCGAATGAAGCATCGACACATTGTCGCCAACGACTGCCGTCTCACCGATCACGATCGAATGAGCGTGGTCAATCATCAGCCCCTTGCCGATCCGCGCCGCCGGGTGGATATCGATGCCAAAGACCTCACTTACCCGCATCTGGATGAAATAGGCCAAATCGTGCCGCCCTTCGTTCCAGAGCCAGTGACCGACCCGGTAGGCCTGAACGGCCTGATAGCCTTTGAAGTACAAAAGTGGCTGGATCAGCCGGTGACAGGCCGGGTCGCGCTCAAAAATGGCCACAAGATCGGCGCGCGCTGCTTGGCGCACGTCAGGTGACGATTTAAACGCCGAGTCCGCTATTTCCCGAAGGATCTGCTCGGACATCTCACCAGATGCCAGCTTGAGCGACAGCCGAAAAGACAGCGCACGCTCGAACGAGGCATGGTGCAGAACGCTCATGTGAACGACGCCACCCAAAAGCGGCTCGTCCTTCACCATAGCTTCGGCCTCGGTTCTGATCTTGCTCCAGACCGGATCGATCTCGGCGTAGGCCGCTTGGATTTTTGACATCGACTTTCCTCTGTTCTGCCGGTCTTTTACAGATCTCAGGAACATTAGATAGCGTGAAAACCCTTAAGGGCGAAGTCACAAAATGGAAATCGACGCCAAAGCAACTTTCCGCCTAAGGCTGGACCAATTGTTTGTAGAATTGGATCAGGCAATGAACTTGGCCCGTGGCGCGACCCAAACTGTCACCCTTGATCAGCAGCCAATTGGCCGCCTCTCACGCATGGATGCGCTGCAAAATCAGGCAAAGGCCAAGGCCCAGCTGGCCCGCCGCGCCCAAAGTCGAACCCGCATCCTGCACGCAGTTGACCGACTGAAGACCGGCGCATTCGGTTACTGTCTGAAATGCCGTGACCAGATTTCATTCAAACGGTTGAACCTCGATCCGGCGGTGCCCAAGTGCATTTCTTGCGCACGCAGGTAAGGCGTTTGTGCAATCCTCAACCGCCATCAAAACGGCGGTCAGAGCACGGCGAAACTCGGCCGATCCAAGGCTTGCCTCCTTTGCCAGAATGAAGCCACGCGCGGCACCTTCCAACGTTCCGTTTCCAAAACGCACATGCGCCCTGCCGGTCTTCAAACGGCAAGCATCAGCTTCATGCGCACGCGACATAAGCACGCGCGCCAGCTCCGCCCACTCGCAACTGGGCACGGCCATTAAAGCGCGCGCCGCCGTCAGCACATCAATCAGACCCAAAGCGCGCATCTTAGACCGAAGGCACGCTCAGCGTGAAGTAATGTATCGCCAGGCGCAGCTCGCCCCCCGCAAAATTTCCGCCCGTCGCGCTCAATTTCAGTGCCTCAGCGCTGTAATGCGTGTTGGGTGTCGAAGTGACGCCCTCGGCATATGAACCTGCGCCCAGCCCCAGACCGCTTCCATATCGTGTCTCTGAACCTTCAACACCCAAGGTCCAACTGGCGAGTGTGCCGCTGATGGCCGTAATGACCTTGGCTGTGACACCCAAAACCATCGCTTTGGCCGGGATCAACCCGCCGGTCAGAACACTCGCGCCTGCCGTTATCGTCTGATCAAATTCCAGAACCCGAAGGAACGTCGCCGCGCCATTTTGCGACCTTGCCACCATGCCCGAATGCCAGGCCAGCCCGTCAAAGAACACGCGCTCCGAGGCATCCGCGATCCAGGCCGTCCATCCCACACGGGGAAAGACAAAAACCCAGCCACCGTTCTGAGCAATTGCGATTTCGCCCGCTCTGCCCGACCAAGCATTCACGGCGCCGCTAGGTACCAGAAAAGCATCACCATCCACCGGGCTCGTCGGCGGTAAGGTTTGGGTCCGTGACCCCAGGGTCAATTGCATCGTTGCATCGATCAGGCTTAGCGCCTCATTGACGGTGACATGTTTTTGCGCCTGCGCTGGTTGCACCAGCGGCAGTCCAAAGCGTGAAGTCTCAGACATCGATCATAATCCTTTCAAAAAGCCCGGCGCCGTAGCGATCCGAAAGCTGTGCAACTTTGATTTCCAAAGGCGCCACTGCGCCATCCGTCGACTGAAGCGCCTGAGCGTAACTCCATTGCGCCCCTCCAACCGTCTCTTCTCGCAAAACCACACCATTCTTGAGGACCCGCACCAGATATTGCTCAACCGCCTCGCCCAACGGCACATCCACCGGGATCCAGCTGTCGCCATCAACCCGTGTTCGCCGCGTCCACGAAACCGACAAATCGCCGGATCCCTCGCGAACCGCTCTCAGGTGCGTGGGCGAATAGGGCCGCAGACCGACACCCGAAAAGGCCTCGATACGCTCCACATAAGATGGGTCATCAATCGGCCTGCGCGCAGGCCCGATCCGGTAGTGCCGCGACAAGTTGCGCGCCGTCGAAGCCAGATCGATCTGTTCAGGAACACCGTTCAATAGAACCACGATACTGCCTTCGGGCCACGTGGCAGGGACCAACGCATCGGTTCCCTGCTGGCCACGCAACCGCAGCGACACGTCGTAAGTGTCAGGTGCGACCAACTCGGCGTTGACGAACTGGAAGATCTCCCAGTTGTCCGAACTTCCGTCACCGATTGCCGCCACATTCACCCCGTTCAGAACCTCTTCTTCACTGGATGAGGCCAAGGTCCCGCTCGACAGCTTGACGCGCACCGGAACTCCCCGATCCCACAACCCCGAGGCCTGAGCGGCAAGGGTGGTCTGCGTCACACCAATTGTTGAGGCCACATTGACGACCGTGTTCTGCTCGTATCCACTCCCTGAGTTCGAGGCAAAGACAGCAACCCGCCCCGGCCATGGCTGCGAGGTCACCGCCAAATGCGGCGCGTGCGGCACCTCATCACCGCTTAAAAGCGGCAAATCCAGGAACACTGGATACGGCGGCACGGCGGACGTAAAGGCGCGAACCCGCGTCGCCTCATCCGCGCCATCGCTTGGACTGTAGACGTCTGGTTCGACGCGAACGGCCTCAACCAGTTGCAGATCGGTATGCTCGACCTGATCCAGACGATAGAGGCCCGATGTCTCACCATCACCCAGTCGCACAACATCACCCGCACCGATCCCAAGCCGCGACATCGGCAATGCAAACCGCAACGTGTCGCGAGCAATTCGCGCCTCAGCCAACCACCGCTCGGTGATCGCTCGGGCTTCTGATTTGATCAGCGCCAGCGACAGTTCCGAATTGGAAGTCGTGACATCATTGTCATCGGGAAACACAGCCTCGGCGGCGCGCGTCTCATAATCGCCCTCGGCATCGACATAGACCAATCGAACCCGACCGGCGATTTCGGCGACCGGCGCGCGAACGGCCTCGGTGGCGCCCGGAATATCGGCCGAAACGGCCAACCCTTGGGTTTCAACTTCGGCGTTCGGCCGGCCATCGCGATTGCGAAAGATCAACACGCCATCGCGCTCGATCGCGTCAAAGCCAAAGGCCAACATCAGTGGCTGCAGCGCCGCTCGCGCGGTATCAGGCTCGACAATGCTGTAGCCGCGAACATAACCGTAAAGCGCACTCACATCGTAATCGTTCACACCCGATTTGATGCAAATCTCGGCCACAACCGCCGCCAGCGCCCGCGCCGCTGAGCGCCCATTGATCCAATGCCCCCGCGCATAGTTTTCACCGTCGCTCCACAGCTCAATGTTGTTGGGAAAGAACGGAAACGGCCGCGCGTCCCATGCCCAGACGTGGGCGCGGGTCATATCCACCATTGGCGCCAGATAGCTGGTTGAAACCGGGTTGTTCTCTGGTTCCGACCAGAACTCGAACATCGCGCGCAAATACTGCATCTGGACCAGCTCGTCGCGCGTCCCGTCCGAATACTTCGGAAGGCTAGACTCGGATGATTTCGTGTCCAGAAACTTGTTGGGCTCATTGGGCCCCTTGTCGATCGCCGCGCATCCAAGCTCTGTGAACCAGATCGGTTTTGATCCCGGAACCCACCCCGTCGCCGAGGCCTGGCGCACGCCGCCAATGCGCTCGTAGTGCTGATTTGACCACCATCCCTTAAGGTCCTTGTAGCGATAAACCCAAGGCTGGTCGTAGGCGCCATCGGTGATGGCCGTGCGGATTTGGGCGGCTTCCTCGGCCGCCGATCCATAGTACCAATCGAACCCCTCGCCACCGGCAATATTTGCCTTCAGATAGTCGAGATTATAGATCGACCCCCAGTTGGCATCAGCGTGCTCTTGCCCGTCGCGCCAATCGGACAGCGGCATGTAATTGTCGATACCGACGAAATCTATGTTGGCATCCGCCCAAAGCGGATCGAGATGGAAAAACACATCACCCGATCCATCTTGCGGCTGGTGGCCAAAATACTCGGTCCAATCCGCCGCATAGCCGATCTTGGTGCCCGCACCCAAAACTCCGCGCACATCCGCTGCCAGCTGCCGCAGCGCCCCAACCACCGGAAATCCCGCGGCCCCGCGAATTTGCGTCATTCCGCGCATTTCCGACCCGATGCAAAAGGCCGAAACGCCCCCCGCCGCCGCGCAAAGATGGGCATAATGCAGGATAAAGCGCCGGTAGGACCATTCCGCCGGACCGTTGTAATTGACGCTCGTACCATTGACCGCAAAGTCACCGGCTGCCGCATTGCCGAAAAAGGCCGCAACTTCAGCGTCCGCCTGCGCCGTTTGATCGGGTGAGCCCGCGCGCCCCGGCGCGACCGACAATGTAATTCGCCCCCGCCATGGCAGAACCGGCTGATCAGAGGCCGCGCTCCAAGGGTCGCTGAGCCCGTTCCCTTCAACCTGATCCATCAGGATGAAAGGGTAAAAAACCGTGTCCTTGCCAAGTGCTGACAGTTCGGCCACCGCCTCTATGACCGAGGCATCCGCAGGCGTACCGCCGTATATTGAACGCCCATCGATCTTGGCAATCTCGGGAGCTGCGGCGCGTGTCGTACCTGACACTCGCCAGGCCATTCCCACGCCATCCTGCACCTTTTGCTCAACCTTCGGCGCAATCTCGCAAGCGTCACAACGCAGATCGCCACCAAACCACGACACCACCAAAGAGGCCGAGTTACAGTTCGGCAGTTCTTCATTCAGGTTCTCAACCGAGGTTCGGAAATCTGTCTTGCCGCTGGGCGAATTTACATTCGCAGAGCGGTTCTGACCCAATCCGTCCGAATAATGCACAGGCGTCGTCGCCAGCGCATACTCACCCGTGCCGGGCATCAGCGCCACGGCCTGAATACCTGTCGAAAGGTCTGTCGTGCCCGTATCACCCGCAGCCCCGATCACCTCAAAAGTGAACTGTGGAACCCGGTTGCCAAACTGATCCAGCGGCAGATCCTCCAGCACCACATAAGCCGTGCCGCGATAGCTCGGAGCGTTGCCAGCCCCTTCTACCGCCTCGATCTTTGGATCGGGCAATTGGTCCTCGGATCCTGTGTAGACGCGCAAGTTCAGATCATCGCGTGCGACCTCTATGCCATCGGCCCAGATCCGCCCGACGCGAGTAATCTCGCCCTCGCAAAGCGCAATTGCCAGGCTGACAGAGTAGCTATAGGCGGTCGTCGTTCCGCCCCGGCTCCCCTTGCCGCCACCCGCCGTGGTCGAGCTTTCGGCAAAGCGCGAGGCCCAGATCACCTGACCCGGCACGCGCATTCGCCCGTAAATCTGCGACACTGGCGCGCCTTCACTGGCACCCGTCAGTCGAAATCGCTCAACACGGCCGGTCTCAACCGCCTGCGATCCACTTCCCAAAAGCCGCTGATCGATAACCCGACCCAACGTCGCACCAAAGGCCCTGCCGATCACCGCAGACGACAGACCAAAAACCGTGCCACCAACAGAGGCACCCGCGGCAAAACCTGCCGCCGAAAGGACAATAGTAGCCATCAGGCTCCCCCATCAGGAAATTGAAAGCGCGCCACAATCCGGCGTCGCCAGGGTGCGGTCAGCGGGCTCTCAAGCACGCCGTGACCGCTATATGCATGTATGAAACTGGCATCCGCGCCCATGCGCGCGGCAATGCCTAAATGTTTGGCGACAGCGCCCGCGCGCATCCGAAAGAGCAAGACATCGCCGGGGCTTTCCGACGCCACGCTGACCGGTTTAAGATGCAGTGAAGCCGCCGCCCAAAGCCGCTCTTCGCCCTCAGGCTCTGACCAGTCAGGCGTATAGGCAGGCACTTCAACGGGCTCGCCCCCCAAAACATCGCGCCAAACGCCGCGCAACAGGCCCAAGCAATCCGCCCCTGCACCGCGCACCGAGGCCTGATGCAGGTAGGGCGTGCCAATCCAGGCCCGCGCCGCCGCGACAATGGTCTCCCCCGGCACACTCATCGCGTCAGGCTTCCGCCGTCATTCACACCGCTTTGTGCGGGGTAACTCATCAGCCAGTCTTCGCCCGGAATATCCGGAAAGCCCCTGAAATTCAGAAAGTTCTCGAACTTCAGCTGGCATGTCTCGGCCCGCTTGTCACAGCCCGCCGTCAAGCGAACCATGTCGCCCGCAACAATCGGCGCGCGCACTGCCTGCCACAGATCAATCCGGCGCCCCGGGCTTGTGACGCGGTCATTTTTGACCACACCGGTCAATCCCGTCGCAGCACCTGTCAGAACCTCAAAACGCCCGCACTCAAACCAACGATCCTCAAAGCCCGAGCCATCGGCGAACGTAAACACCCGCCCCTCGTCCACTTGTTCGACCGCACGCTCACTGAAATAGCCCGGCGTCGTCAGAGCGAACCGGCAACGCCAATCCCCCAGGATCGCAGGGCAAGGCGCCTGAAAGACGTCCCCCCGCGGGCGGTTCAATGCCTCAGTCAAGCCGCGCAATTCCACCTGAAATGCACCACCCGCCCGCTGCAACTCACCGAACGTGCCGCGAAACTGCAACGTCCTCAGCGCCACATCGGCCCAATGCACCAGCCATGACCGGACCTCAGCACCATCAAAACGCCCGGCTTGAATATCGGCCTCGGTAACCGAAACGTCAGACAAAGCGCCCAATGCTTCGGTGTTGTCCACCGACAGGCCCGTCGTCTGTTGCAGCGCGCGCGCCGTCATGCCCGAATTGGCCCGAAAAACAGTACCTTCAAACTCAAGATCACGATCGTGATCGGTAAACCCAAGTTGCGCGCCGTCGCGCCGGCGTACGGACCAACAGCGGCACACTTGTGTGGTTCCACTGGCAAGATGCGCCTCTAGCTCTTTTGGTAACGCCATCAAACCCGCACCTCCACAACCGGAACAGACGGCACATCGCCGGCCTGAAAACTGGCGACCGAGGTTTGGATCCGCTCGGCGTCAAAGCGCACAGGCACATCAAATTCAAACCCTGCGGTAATCTCTGCGCCCTCATCGGGCGGATGATCAAAACTTACGATCCCTGTCGCCGTGTCGACGCTGTAATGGATCGTCTCGACCAGTTCGGCCCCCGCGATCGCGATCTTGACCGACCCCGCCACCGGTTTGGTGATCGGGCGCACATAAGCGGCCTCGCCTGAACGATAAGTCTTGGTCAGCTGCCAGTTCTCGACCAACCCATCGCCCATCGCAATCGTCTGATCAAAGGACGTCGGTTCAGTCGAAGCCGCACCCGATTTGAAATCTGACCAATCTTTCCAGCGAAAACCATAGAGCTGCCCCTGACGCGCCTCGAAAAACGAGATCAACGTTGCGACATCATCCAGCGAACGCATTCCAACTCCGGCATCAAAACGCCGGCGCGAATGGGCCCATGGGCTGTTTCTCTCTTCAAAACCGTTGGTCAGCGTGACAATCTCGGTCCGTCGTTCCGGCCCGCCAACTGACCCAAAGCTCAAGGATGCGGGAAACCGCACTTCATGAAAGCCCATGGCCCCCTCCTATTTTAGCGATTTCGTTGACCACGCCCCAGGGCGCGGCTCATCTGGGCTGCAATCTGGCCCTGGCTTCTCTGAAAGCCCTGCACATCCGGCGTGTTGACGTTCATCACGATATTGATCGCCCGCCCGCCACCAGCGGCCTGAACGCCCAGACGCCCATCAGCCCCTCGCGCCAGCGGCATGATCGCCTCGGGGCCAGCCTCGCCCATCAACCCCATGCCACCGCGCATCGGAAAATTGACCGGTCCGCTGACAACGCCGCCGCGCGCAAAGGGCATCACCCGCCCCTGAGAAAAACTTGCACCCTTCTCAAAAGGCAGGATCCCCTGGATCGCCCCCGACACGCTGCCTGCGATCAGATCACCAAAATGCGCTGTCACCGGCCTGATGGCCGCCGAATAGGCCGTGTTGACCATCGACTTGGCGATTGTCCCCAACGCATCCGACAGCTTCATTCCGTCGAAAACCACGCCATCAAACGCCCGCCGCAATCCGCGCGACATGCCCTTGGACAGGGTTTCGACCTCTTTCGTCGTCGTCTCGACAGAGGCGCGTAACTCTTGCATTCTTTGCGTAAAGCCCGCCGCCACATCCCCGGCTGACCCCAAGGCGCTCTCAATTGCCTCAATGCCACCATCGCCCGTATCTTCAGTCATCTTTCTTCCCCTTGACCTTGTCGGGATACGCCTTGCTCAGGGCGCTCAGACCAGCCCGGTCCATGCGCGCGCGTCCCTCCTGCTGACCCAGCATCAATGCCAGTTCAGCAGGGCTCAGCGCCCAAAACTCATCCGGTTTCAGCCCAAGCCCTCGCAGACCCGCCCGCAACAGAGCCGCCCAGTCCAGGCCGCTCATTCAATCGGCCTCTTCAGGCAGTTGAAACGCCAGCGTCAGCAACTCGGCCGCGCGGCGCGCAGCAACGATCGGACCACCCTCAATATCGGCCGAGATCAGATCCTCACTCTCAATGTCCCAGCCGCCGCCGCGCAAACCCGCAACGATCAGCGCCAGAACATCGCGCGTGTCAAACTCATGGCTCTCGAACCGCTCAACCAGCTCGATAAACGAGCCGGTATCCAAGGCGGCCTCAAGTTCCGCCAACGCCCCAAGCGTCAGCTTCATGTTGCGCCGCGTGCCGTTGACCATCAGGGCAACTTCGCCCTTCCAGCGATTTGCCATCAGAGCGCCGTAAAGGTCAGCGCCCCGGCCGAGGCCATGGACAACTCGTAACTGGCCTCACCGTTATGCGTGCCCGAATACTCGACCGAGGTGATCTGAAAAGCCCCCTCAACCGTGCCAAAGCTGGGGATAATGACCTGAAAAGCCGGTGTCTCACCGTCAAAAAAGATCTGGCGCGCACGCTCGTCCGTGGCCGCATCCTTAAAAATGCCAGAGCCCGAGATCGAGGCCGTTTTCACACCGGCACCCGCCAAAAGCTCACGCCACCCACCCTGGCTTTCCAGGCTGGTGACATCAACGCTTTCCGCGTTGAAGCTGATCCGCGTGGCGCGCAGGCCCGCAATCGTCTCAAATTGTCCGACCCCTGTCAGGTCGAGCTTGATCAATAGGTCTTTGCCGTTTTGGGCAACCATGTCCGATACTCCAGAAATTGATGTCAGTTGTCTTCCACACGTGCGTGAAATCTCAGGTCGATCCGCCTTTGGCCCTGCACGCGCTTGGCCGAAGCCCTGTCAAAGCGCACAAAGATCGCCGTGCCCCGGCTCAGCACCGGGGCCGAGCCGTTCAGCGCGTCTGATACCGCCGCCGCGACCGATTTGGCCGCCTGAAACCCTGCGTCGTCGGTGATCACGCTGACGGTGAAATAGTGGTTTGCGCCCGAACCCGTCGCATCCGACCGATCACGCACCTCTTCGGGCCCAAGGCTTACATAGGTGCTGGGCAAAGTGCCCGGCGGTGTCTCATCGTAAACCGCTGTACCCACCAGCGCGCTGACGCCCGCGTCGTTGCTCACGATCTGAAAAACCGCCGCTTGCAGCGCCGCGCTCACTCCGTAACTCATGACGCCACCTCCTCGAAGGAAAAGCAGGTCAGAAAGCGCCCCGCCGGATCCAGATCCGCCACCGCCTGAATTAGAAACACCCGGTTGCCCTCGCGCAGCCGCTGTTCAGGGCGCGGCCGTGACGGCGACCCAAACGGTGCGGCACGCATGACAATCCGGTAATGCACGGCTGAAATCGTGGCAAAGTTCTGCGGCGTCTCACGCCCGAACCCTGCCCGTATTTCTGCCCAATGCTCGCCCAGCGGCACCCAATTCACGGTGAAACCACCGGCCCCGTCGGCCACGCTTTCCGGCGTCTCCAACGTCAATTTTCTGTTCAGCCGGACCGGTTTCACGACGACCCCCCGCCCAAAATGCGCAGGTTACGATAGCGCTTGATCAGGGCCTGAACCCCCATCGGGAAACTATCGCGCGGAAAATCGCTTTCCGTGCGGTGCTCATAGTAAAGTGCTGCCAAAAGCATCACCGCCTGGGCCAGGTCACCCGGCAGATCCGCCCAGACCGGGCCAAAGCCCGCTTCAAAGGTAACTTCTGCCGAACCACCGCTTGGAATACCCGGCAAACACCCTCCCACTGCCTCCAGTTTGGGGCGGTGCATATCCTGCACCAATCGGTAGGCCGCCACATTGGCAGCTGTGCCAACGCCCGCAGCGCTAATCAGGTTCACGGCCAGTACCGTGCCAATTGGTGCCAACGGCAATGCCTGCTCCGACCCATCCCGCCAGGCCGTCAGCGACCAGATAAACTGGCGCGAAAGCAGGGCCTTGCCGGTGCGTGCCTCGATCGCCGCCATTGCCGCGCGCAAATATGCCTCAAGCACTGCGTTCTGAATGTCGCCGTCGGCAAACCCCGTACCCAGACGCAAGTGATCCTTGAATTCCGCAACCGGAAGTGCCGCCGAAGGCACCGAAGTCTGCTCGATCAACATCATGGAATTTCTCCGAATAAAACTCGGGTCCCCCGACCGGCCAACCCCATCAGGGCCGACCCGGAACTGAAGTGGACGCTCGCCGCCGTATTGCTCGGACGGGGGGGAGCAGCTAGACAACACAGCCAGTTGGCAAGCGTCCACTCAGGGTCAGAACCTTTCAGGCCCCGACCCGTCACACACGGCCTTAGCCGAGTGCGAATTTCAGCAGTTTGATCGCCTTAAAGTCGCTGACGTCACCGCCAACGCGCTTTGTGGCGTAAAACAGGACATGCGGCTTGGCCGAGAAGGGATCGCGCAGAACCCGGATGTCAGGACGCTCGGCAATCGTGTAACCGGCCGCGAAATCACCAAATGCGATCGCAGGGGACCAGATTGCGATATCGGGCATGTCCTCACAGACCAGAACCGGATAGCCCAAAAGGCGCGAAGGCTCGCCCGCAGCAAGGCCATCGGACCAAAGGAAACGGCCATCGGCGTCCTTAAGCTTGCGAACCACGCCCGCGGTTTTCGAGTTCATCACGAAACTTGCGTTGGCGCGGTAACGTGAACCCAGCGAGTAAACCAGATCAACGATCGCATCGGCCGGATCGGTAGCTGCAAAAGCACCATCGACACCGGTCGTCACATGACCCAGCTCGCCCCAAACTTCGGAACCATTTGTCGCCGAGTTATAGGTCAAAAAGCCCTTGGGCTTGTCGATGCCGTCACCCGAACAAAACGCCGAACCTTCAGCGCGGGTGAACTTCTCGACGATCCGAGCGGCCAACCAGCCTTCGATGTCAAAAGCGCTGTCATCCAGCAGGCGCTGCGAAGCTTTGGGCAATGCGCTCAGCTCGTGCAGCGGAATGGTGATCCGGTCGATCTGAGGTGTTCCGGTCTCGGCCGCAGGGCCACTTTCCGTCGCCCAGCCTGCACCGATATCGGTGTGATCGACCAGCACGTCAAACGACGTCGCCTCGACATTCACAACGCTTGCAAGCGCACGAATAGACGATGTCGACGACAGCGTGGATTTGATCATCTCAGCCGTCTGTGGATCCAAAAGGTATCCGCCATCCCCGGCCACGGCCGAAGACATCGCTTTGCCTTCCAATTCCAGGCCACGCAGGCCATCGTCGTCACCACTGCGCAGATAGGCGTTGAACGCCTTCTGATGAGGGGCGTCCATTTCGGCCGTTGTTGCCAGCGCGGGGCGGGCCGCAGTCTTCGTCTTGCGATCAAGCATGGTCAGTCGCTCTTCCTGTTGTTGAAGTTTTGTCGAAATTTCGCTCTGAAACGAGTCGAGTTCGCCCATGAAATCGGCGAGCGCCGTCTTCACTTCCTGGGCCGGCGTGAGGTCCCTGGACACATCCGTCCCGGACCGAGCCTTGGTCTCGGTTTTTCCCATAAAACAATCCTGCTTTCTGAGGTGGAAATGGCTGGCTCAGTTTTGAGTCAGCGTCCGGCGCGCGTTCCGAAGAACCGCCGCCATGTCGCGCAAAGCAGCATCACCAGGGGTTTCCCCCTTGGCGCCTACCCGCGCGTCCTGCAACATCGGGAAAGTCACAAGTGACACCTCCCAAAGCTCCAGTTCAGCCAAAAGCCTGCGGCCTTTGGAATCCTTTGATGCCTGTACCGTGCGGTATCCGATCGACAGACCGTCGATTGCGCCCGCCCCGATCAACGCCGCAGCCTCGCGACCCTTTTCGACATCTGTCAAAAGCCGGCCCTTGACGTATAGCCCCCGGGCATCCTCGCGGACCTCTTCCCAGACACCAATCGGCTGGGCCGGGTCATGTTGCCAAAGCATCTTTACCCGCCGCCCCGTCTGGGTCAGCTTTTTCAGCGACCGCGCATAAGCGCCCGGCGCCACGACGTCACCGCCCTGATCGCATTTGCCAAAATACGAGGCATATCCTTCGATGCACATTCCGTCCGTGACGGTCAGCGTCTCGCCAATCCGGCAGAACTTATGTTCCAGCCCGTGATCCATTTCACTCATTCCAGCGTCCTTTTTGCCAGCGTCCTTTTTTGCCATGTCATTCAGCAATCGGCGGCAGCCCTAAAAGGCGCCGCTTCTCTGCCTGGGTCAGAAACTCTGCGCCATTGACGCGCTGCCATTGCTGGTCACGTTCGCCCGACAGGGCCGCCACCTGATCAAGGTCAGGCTTCAACTCGACCGCATCCGCGCCAAATCGCACCAGCCACTCGCTGATCTGCGCGGTCACCCGCGTGGCCAGCGGCAGAACCGTCAGCCTGTAAAAGGCGCGATGCGCTTCCTGGTAGTTGGCGTAAGTGGCGTCGCCGGGGATCCCCAACAGCATCGGCGGCACCCCAAAGGCCAGGGCGATCTCGCGCGACGCGGTCTCCTTGGTCTTCTGGAACTCCATGTCCGAGGGCGAGAAGCCCATCGGCTTCCAGTCCAGCCCACCTTCCAGCAGCATCGGCCGCCCGGCATTGCGCGCGCCCTGATGATGGCTCTCCATCTCGTTGACCAAACGGTCATACTGATCCGGGCTCAGCGCCGCCTGCCCATCACCGCCGCGATAGACAATCGCTCCTGACGGGCGCGCAGCATTGTCCAACAACGCCTTTGACCAGCGCGAGGCACTGTTGTGCACGTCAACCGCCGTCGCTGCCGCCTGCATTGGCGAAAATCCATAATGGTCATCTTGGGGATGAAAGCTTTTGATGTGACAGATGGGCGAGACACCCTCGCCCACTTTGAAACGATGCTTCTTGCCACCCACGACATAATCATAAGCAACCGGCCAGCCATCGCTACCGGGCAGGATCGACATCCGGTCGGACCGCAACACATGCAACTCAAACGGCAAGCCTTCCTCGCCACCCACAGCCTCAAGATAACCGTTGCCCGACAGCAAAAGCTGACCAAACAGCGTCTCTAACAGCTCGGCCCGCCCCTGCGCCCCGTTCGGGCGCCGCAACAGATCCAGAACCGGATGCACCTCGTAACGCCGCTCGGCATCCTGCAGGACCATAGGCAAGGCCGCCGCCGCCTCAGCGATCAGCTTGACGGCGCGAAAACCGACCGGGTTTCCCTGAAACCCTGCGCGCGTCAGCGAACCGGTATCGCGCGGCGTCCACGCCACCCGGCCGCCGCTTTGATAGGCAATCACCGGCCCACTTGCCGACGCCTTTTGTTCTGGCACCGCTGCTTTGCGGGCCCCAAAGAATTTGAATGCCATTTTAGGTATCGCTCCTTGATCTACCCTGTCGCTTTCGGGAGCCCGTAAACGCAGATGCGCCACAGGCAAAAAGAAACCCCGGTCGCTTGCGCGGCCGGGGTCGGAAAGGGAACCGTCGCGGGCCATCAGGCCACGGGCGCGTTCCACCCCTCCTTGTTCAAAGACCTGCGCGCCAAAGGGCCCTCAGATCGCTTTCTCAGATTGTCACCCGTTTCACTGCACTTTTGGTGTGCTACAGCACCCGCATTTGCGGGCGACGCCACTTGGTGGCGGGCTCGATCATCAACTCGGTCAATGCCCAGACCAGAGCATCGACCCGGTCCGGACTGCCCTTGCCATCATAACCGCCCGCCGTCATCCGGCACATCTGATCCTCCAGATCGCCCAAACCGCGCAAATGCAAAACCCGGCCCTGCTCGTAAAGCGCCGCAATCGGTTCGGCACGCGCCACCTTGCCGCGGCTGGCATGCACCCCATGATAAGAGATCAAGGGATCGATTTGCCGGATAACCGTCTCGACCAGATCGCCCCCCTGATTGACCTCTGCCACCAGACGGTCCGCACCATGCCGGCGCATCGCATTCACCGCGGCCTCTGCCCATTTCAGGGGCGATGAAGCGCTGACACTTGCGTCCTCCAGAACGACCGCGCGCCACTCATGCGGCGGCCCCTCAGTGATAGCCCCAACAACCACGATCCCGCATTCATCCGATCCCGCATGTCCTGTGACGGGCGGATCTACCGCCACAACCACCCTTGACAAATCACCGGCCTCGTCCAGACGGCAAGCCTCCAGATCGCCTGTTTTCCACAGAGCCCCCTCTGCATCGTCCAGCAAGATGCCGTCCAACTCCTGACGCCCCAACCGCGTGCCAGCATAGCGCGCCCGCACCTCACTCAGGAACGACGAGGCCAGATTGGCCCGGTTCGCCTCGGTCGGAGCGGTGGTCAGAACCGTCGATGGATTGGCCATCAAAGACTTCAAAACCCCCACATTGCGCGGCGTGGTCGTAATGCACTGTCTCGGATCATCTCCCAACCTCAGCGAAAACTGCAACATATCCCAGGCCGCCTCGGCCTTCTTCCACTTGGCCAGTTCGTCCACCCATGCGGCATCAAACTGCGGCCCCCTCAGGCTTTCGGGGTCATGCGCCGAAAAGACCTGAGCAACTGCTCCGTTAGGCCAGACCAGTCGCTTGCGGCTAGCCTCCCAATCCGGCCGCCGATCGGGCGGCGAACAGGCCAGAATGCCGCTGTCGCCAAAGACCATGACCTCGCGAACCTGCTCAATCGTCTCGCCGACCAGCGCCACACGTCGCGCCATGCCCTCATCCTTGGGCATGGCGCCCTCTACCTGCCTGCGCACCCATTCCGCACCAGCGCGCGTTTTTCCCGCACCGCGCCCCCCAAGGATCACCCAACTGCGCCAGTTCCCCTCGGGCGGCAACTGATGCGGCAAAGCCCAGAAATCAAAGAGCCACGGCAAAGCCAACAAGGCCCCTTCGGACAATTCATTCAGAAACTCCTCCTGCTCCTCTGGCGGCAAGGATGCGATCAAGCCGGCCCCGGATTTCAGTTCGGGCTTGTGCAAAGTCGATGGCAAAGTCGTGGACAACTCCGGCTTCTTTTCTACGTATTGCATAAAGTTTCGCCTCAGCTTCATTAAGGGTATTCATCGCCTTGGTTACTTCACGGCTCAGGACGCCCACATCTTTAGTGGCATCACCCTCACCCGCTTCAGCGCGCGCCTTCAGGCTCTTCAGGGCGACAAACAGATCACCATATACTTCATGAATGCGGTGGATCATCTCCTCCGCTTTGCCTACATCTTCAAAAGGCTTGATCAGTGTCATGCGAAATAAATTGCCTCTCATGCTGCCCGCACGAGTGAAACGAAAAAACGGCCCCGGAGATCACTCCCCAACGCCGCTTGCCCACTTCTTCTAGCTTGCCTCAAGGTATACTTTCGACCGTTCGCAAAGTCAAGCTTTCTCGCCCGCCCCCTGCGTGCGGCACCGCAAGAAATTCTTTACTTTTTAACCTGTTGCGCGCCCGGACCCTAGACATTCATGGCCGCCGGTTCTCTTTGTGGTCCAAATATCCGCGGGGGTCCGGGGGCAGCGCGCCCCCGGCGGCTGCCACCTCTCAGGTGCGCGCGCCACGGCAGTTTTCGCTTTTGCATCCCTCCGGCGGATGACAAAGTCCCTGCATGACACACCCAACCGGCTCAGAACGCTATTTCAACTCTGCCAGCCATGGCCTTCCGGCCGCTGAAACCTATCGCGCCATGGCGGCCTATCTTGAACTACAGGCCCAAAAAGGGCCCGATGCCGCCGCAGGTCACTTTGCGTCCGATCTCGCCCGCGCCGAAACAAACTGTGCGCGTATCCTGAAGACTGACACCGACCGTCTTGGGTTTTCCTCAACCACGACCAGCGCCTGGCATGCCCTGATCCCATGGCTTGATTTGTCGGGCCGCCGCGTTCTGGTCACTCAGAACGAATGGGGCGACTACTACCGCGCCCTTGCAGCCCGGCCCGACATAACGCTAGAGGTGCTGCCGCCCCTCGATCTGCAAAACCCCGATCTCAGCACCTGGGCTGATGCCATTGATGACGATGTCGGCGCAATCATGCTCCCCATGGTCACCAGCCTTTCGGGCCAGCGCTACCCAGTTGAGGAAATCTCCGCCCTGCCACGCCCCGATCACACCCGCCTGATCGTCGATGCAGCACAGGCCATTGGCCAGATGCCTGTCGACCTTTCTCGCATCAATTGTGATGCGTTGGTCGCAACCTGCCGCAAATGGCTGCGCGGGCCACGCCAGACATCTCTCTTTTGGATCAGCGAAAGCTGGCAGGTTCAGGGCGCACCAATGCGCCCATCCCAGCTGCAATCCCACGATCACAACCTGGCCCTCCAAATTGGTCTAACCGCCGCCACAGACGCCTATCTTCAGGCCGATCCCGCAATGATCCATGAAACACTAATATCCCGCGCAGATCGGTTGAGATCGATCGCATCAGACGCAGGCTTTGCCATCTTTGGCGGGCAACAATCGCAGTCGGCCATCGTCTCAGTTGAGGTGTCGAAATCCGCTTTGGCCAAAGTCAACGCCGCAATCTCTGACGCAGGCTATGAGACCAAAGCACCAGACGTTGCATATTTCGAGCCGCTGAACCCGAGCGGCAAGGATACTGCCATCGTGCGCATAACACCGCATGTCTATTCAGAGGACGCAACCATGACCAGAGTCATCGCCCTGGCCCGCGCCGCGCTCAGCACCTAAGCGCAGACCCTGCCAAATTCATGGATTGCCGGTCTGCGCCTCGATCTTGCGCCATTTGACGACGTTTGCGTTATGCTCTTCCAGCGTGGCGGCAAAAGCGTGTCCGCCCGTTCCGTCAGCCACGAAAAAGATCAGCTTGGTCTCTTCGGGGTTCAGCGCGGCCTCAATCGACAAACGGCCCGGATTGGCAATCGGCGTCTTGGGCAGCGCCGGAATGACATAAGTGTTCCACGGCGTCTCGCGCCGCAATTCGCTCTGCCGTAACCCGCGACCCAAAATGCCTTTACCACCCGTGACGCCGTAAATCACGGTCGGGTCCGTCTGCAATTTCATGCCTTGCTTTAGCCGGTTCACGAAAACCGAAGCCACGATCCGGCGCTCTTGCGGAACGCCCGTCTCTTTTTCAATGATCGATGCAAGGATCAGGGCCTCTTCAGGGCTCTTCAATGGCAGATCCGGCGCCCGCGCGGCCCAGGCATCGGCCAGTATCTTGGCCTGCGCCGTCTCCATCGCGGCCAAAAGCGTGGTGCGGTCATCGCCGGGGCGCACCTCGTAACTATCAGGCGCAAGGCTACCCTCAGATGGAACCGAGGCAACTTCGCCCTTCAGAAAGTCCGCAGTTTTCAACTCTTCAACAACCTGCCAGCTGGTCACACCCTCGGCCAAAATTACGCGATAACGCGCATCGCCTTCCTGCCGGGCGGCGGTGTAAGCCTCGGGCACCGGCTCGTCGGTTCCGGGCGCAAACCCGGCAACCTCGACAAAGCGGTTCGTGGCCGGATCCAACTGGCGCACTTCGATAGCCGAACGCGCGATGCCGATCCGGAAATTCACCTCGGTGCCACAGGTTGACTGACCGCCGCGCGTGACAATCTCGACGATAGCCTCCATCGAGGTTCCCTCAGGCACCAGAAAACTGCCAGCCTTCAACAGGCTGGATTTGCCCGAGTAATCCGCACCGGCCCGAAAGATAGCTCCATTGGCGATCGCGCCCTGCGATGCCAGGCTTTCAGACACTTTACGCATCGTCGTGCCGCGGTCGACCTTCAGACAGATCGCCTGAGCCAACGGCCCCGGACCACGATATTCTTCCTGTGCCCAGGTGACCAGGCCGCCAACAGCCAAAATCAACACAATCAGGATCGTCAGGGCATTGGATGCAATGCTGCGCCACATAAGTTAACTAACCTTGCCCATGACCAACGAAGCGTTGGTGCCGCCAAACCCGAACGAGTTTGACAATACAACAGAAATCTCACGCTCAACCTTGCGGTTGGCTGCCAGATCAAGCGAGGTTTCAACCGCCAGCGTTTCCAGGTTGATTGTCGGGGGCGCGACCTGATCGCGGATCGCAAGGATCGAAAAAATCGCCTCGACCGCACCAGCCGCTCCCAAAAGATGCCCGATCGACGATTTGGTCGATGACATCGTGGCCGTGGACGCAGCGTCGCCCAGCATCCGTTCAACCGCGCCCAGCTCGATTGTATCGGCCATGGTGGAGGTTCCATGCGCGTTAATATAATCAATATCGGCCGGTTGCAGGCCTGCGCGTTTCAATGCCGCACGCATCGACCGCTCGCCGCCCTCCCCCGTCTCGGAAGGGGCCGTGATATGATAGGCGTCGCCCGACAGGCCATAGCCCAATATCTCGGCGTAGATCTTGGCGCCGCGCGCTTTGGCGTGCTCATACTCTTCCAGCACGACCACGCCCGCGCCCTCACCCATGACAAACCCGTCGCGGTCCGCGTCATAGGGCCGGCTGGCGCGTACCGGATCATCTGCGCGCTTGGTCGACAGCGCCTTACAGGCGTTGAAACCGGCGATCCCGATCTCGCTGATCGGGCTTTCCGCACCACCGGCCACCATGACATCCGCGTCATCCAGCGCAATCAGACGCGCCGCATCACCAATGGCATGCGCGCCCGTTGAACAGGCCGTGACAACCGCGTGGTTGGGTCCCTTGAACCCAAACCGGATCGACACCTGACCCGATACAAGGTTGATCAATGCGCCGGGAATAAAGAAGGGCGAAACGCGCCGCGGCCCGCGCTCTTTGAGAATAATCGCGGTTTCAGCGATCGAGGTAAGCCCGCCGATCCCCGAGCCGATCATCACACCTGTACGCTCAAGGCTTTCTGTATCCGTGGGCGTCCAGCCCGCATCGCGCACCGCTTGTTCGGCGGCGGCCATACCGTAAAGGATGAAATCATCGACCTTGCGCTGTTCCTTGGGCGCCATCCACTCATCGGCATTGAACGTGCCGTCCGTGCCATCACCCAAAGGGATTTCGCAGGCGTAGTTCGTGGCCAGATGGCTGGCGTCAAACTTTTTGATGGTACCAGCAGCCGACTGCCCGGCCAGCAAACGGGTCCAGGTTTCTTCGACACCTGATGCCAATGGGCTGACCATTCCCAAGCCTGTTACAACTACTCTGCGCATGCCGATCCCCCTTCGTGTTTTGTTGTTTACGCTCATACCGTGCCCTGCAGGGGCTGTTCAAGTGCACTAAGGCGTCGCGCGGGGGCCCTCACGGCGACCCGGCGCGCGCCCGGCGGACCTTCGCCCACTGATATTGCGGCCATCGAGGTGCGGAGCGGCACTCCCCGGCCCCTAAAATGGAGCAATAAAATAAGAAACGGCGCCGCTCCGTTTCAGGAACCGCGCCGCCTTGAAATCTTAAGTCTGACGAATTCAGGAAGCTTCAGTGATGAACTTGCACGCATCGCCAAAAGTCTGGATCGTCTCAGCCGCATCGTCCGGAATCTCGATGCCGAACTCTTCTTCGAACGCCATAACCAATTCAACGGTGTCCAGGCTGTCTGCGCCCAGATCGTCGATAAAGGAAGCGTTTTCAGTTACTTTGTCTTCTTCCACACCCAGGTGCTCGACAACGATCTTTTTTACGCGGTCTGCGATGTCGCTCATGTTTATTCCTCACAATTTGCGGGAGGGTCCCCGCCATTCCCAGTATGGCCATCTGGCCGGCTCCGGTTGCTAAAACACAACCAACGAGCACGGCGGTCAGTTCCATCCGGCTCAATTCTGCGCCGCCTATAGCACAGTCCATTCAGAAGGCAAACGCTTTCGAATGCCCATAGCCAATGGTTCAGATCATCGCCATTCCGCCGTTGACATGCAAGGTCGCGCCCGTGACATAGGCGGCTTCCTGACTGGCCAAATAAAGAACGGCCGCAGCAACCTCACTTGCATCGCCCATCCGCCCCGCAGGCACCTGCGTCAGGATCTTGGCTTTCTGTTCATCATTCAGTTTCTCGGTCATCGCCGTTGTGATGAAACCCGGTGCAACTGCATTGACCGTGATGCCGCGGCTCGCCACCTCAATCGCCAGTGACTTGGACATCCCGATCATTCCCGCCTTCGAGGCGGCATAGTTACCCTGCCCCGGATTGCCCGTTGTGCCCACAACGGACGAGATATTCACGATCCGCCCCCATCGGGCCTTCATCATGGCGCGCAAGACACCCCGACACAACCGCATTGTCGAGGTCAGGTTGACCTCTAAAACACTGGCCCAGTCATCGTCCGACATCCGCATGAAAAGCCCATCGCGGGTAATTCCGGCGTTATTCACCAGAACGTCGACCGATCCCATGGCCTGCGCTGCAGCTTTGGGCAGCGCTTCAACCTCTTCAGCCACCCCCAGATTGCAGGGCAGCACATGCGCCCGTCCGCCCAGTTCCGCCGCCAAAGCCTCCAGCGGCTCAACCCGTGTCCCCGACAGAGCAACGGTAGCGCCCTGCGCGTGCAAGACCTTGGCTATCTCGCCGCCAATACCGCCCGAAGCCCCCGTAACCAGCGCATTTTTTCCCGTCAGATCAAACATTCCCACCTCTTTTCAGTTGTTTGCACTGGTGCCGATCCACCCCGGTATCGCGCCGCCACTGCTTTGTTGCTGCCCGTTCTTCTAGTGATCTACACAATCGACGCTACAGCCGCCTTAACGTCGTCAGGCGTGCCAATCGCTTGGGTTGCGATAGAACGATCAATCCGCCGGATCATCCCCGACAAGGCCTTGCCCGCCCCAATTTCCCAGATCTCATCGACCCCCTTGGAGGCCAGAAAAAGCACGCTTTCGCGCCAGCGCACCGAACCGGTGACCTGATCCACCAAAAGGCTGCGGATCGTGGCGCTGTCACTCACGTCATGTGCCAACACATTCGCCACTAGCGGCACTTTGGGTTGAGAAAGATCCACCTCGGCCAGAGCACCGGCCATGACCCGCGCCGCCGGCTCCATCAACGCACAATGAAAAGGTGCAGACACCGGCAAAAGGATCGCCCGTTTGGCGCCTTTTTCCTTGGCGATCTCAACCGCGCGTTCAACCGCTGCCCGGTCACCTGAAATAACGACCTGCGTGGGGTCGTTGTCATTGGCCGCCTGACAGACCTGGCCCATCGCGGCCTCTTGCGCCACCTCGATCGCATCCTGAAAATCCAAACCCAAAAGGGCAGCCATGGCCCCCTGGCCAACCGGAACCGCCTCTTGCATGGCGCGCCCGCGGATCCGCAAAAGCCGCGCCGTGTCTGCCACCGTAAGCGCCCCCGCCGCCGCCAGTGCCGAATACTCGCCCAACGAATGCCCGGCAACAAATGCCGCCGCATCAATCGTAACGCCCTCGGCCTCCAGCGCGCGCATCGCAGCAAGCGAGGTCGCCATCAACGCCGGTTGTGCATTCTCAGTCAGCGTCAGGACATCCTGATCGCCCTCCCAAATCAGCGCCGAAAGCTTTTCATCCAAAGCCTCATCAACCTCATCAAAGACCGCCTTTGCCGCCGGATAAGCGTCGGCCAAAGCCTTGCCCATGCCAATGGACTGAGCGCCCTGCCCTGGAAATACGAATGCGCGGCTCATACTAGCCCCTTTTCTTTTAATACTGTCCCACCGGACCAGATACCCCGCAGCGGCCTCGTTCGCAATCACCCAAGGGAAAGGGCTTGTGCCGGCCCACATCATCCACAGTATGATAAAGGCGGCTGATCGGAACAAAACAAAATGGCACTGGCAAATTCCAAGACCCGCTATGGAAGCGTCACAAAGGTGTTTCACTGGCTGACGGCGGTCCTGATTTTGATCAACATCCCCCTAGGCCTGGCCGCAAACCGTTGGCCCACTACGCCCGAAACCGCCGCTTTGAAGTTTCAGCTTTTCTCGTCCCATAAAACCGTTGGTGTCGCGATCTTCCTGATCGCCCTGGCGCGGATATTCTGGGCCACAGCCCAGACGCGGCCCGGCCCTTTGGGCACCCACAAACCAGCAGAGGTCTTTCTGGCCGACGTCGTCTATTGGCTGCTCTTTGCAGCCCTTGTCATCGTGCCGCTATCTGGCTGGCTGGAACACGCCGCGACCCAAGGCTATGCACCGATCCTCTGGCCCTTTGGTCAGGGTTTGCCGCTGGTCCCCAAATACCCGGGTCTGGCCGCGGTCTTTGCGGCCACTCATTACGTCTTTGCGCGCCTCTTGGTTCTGGCCTTGGTCTTTCACATCGCAGGCGCGCTCAAACACCGCTTTGCAGACCGCGACCAAACCTTGCAAAGGATGCTGGCCCACGCGCCCAAGGCCCCAGACCTCAGACTGCGCCCGCGTCCGGGTCTGGCAATCCTTGCCGCCGTTGCAATCTGGAGCGGCGCTATCGTTCTGGGCACAGCGCTTGGGTTGTCGGGGTTCAGCGCGACTGGCAAGCTAGGTCTGAATGCGCAGCCACCAACTCTGCCTGTGGCCTCCTTTCCGAAATGGGGCGTTGAACCGGGCGCGACATTAGGGATCGAAGTTCAACAGTTCGGCAAGCCTCTCCAGGGCCAGTTCGCCACCTGGCGCGCGGATATCCGGTTTGACCCCAAAACAGGCGATTTGATCCGGGGAACGATTGATGTCCTGATCGATCTGACCAGCCTGACACTGGGCTCCCTGACCGATCAAGCCATGGGCCCATCTTATTTCGATGTTCAAAACCATCCCACCGCCCATTATAGCGGTACGATCCTGTCGGATGGCGCGGGCGGGCATCTGGTGGATGGAACGCTAAACCTGCACGGCCAAGCCATCGCCACCCCGATGATCCTTGATCTGACCCTCAGCGGCGATCAGGCCAATTTGACAGCCAGCACCACGCTGGATCGCCGCGACTTTGGCATCGGCGCCCAGATCACTGATCCAGCGATCCTTGGTTTCGCGGTTAAAGTGGCGATAAAAATGAAAGCGCGCCGCAATCCATAGCAGGATGCAGGCGCGCAAAACTCGTTAAACTGAAGGGTGGCTTTAGTGTATCGGCTGCGCACTATTGGCAAACTTGCGCTTCAATTCGTGATCAAACGCATGGGCAATGGCAAAAGACGCCAGTTTGCGGTCGTTGGCACCCAGTGACTTGAACTGACCGTCTTCGACGTCAACCTTGCTGATCTCTTCGAACCCAAAAACATGAACCAGCTTGCCAGTGCCATTACGGCTACGGTTCAGAAACCGGATTTCCTTGCGGTGCAGGTCAACCTGAACCTCGGGCTTGCCCGCATCCTGACCCAACTGCAACAGCGTCGCACCCGTCAAAAGAAAGAACGCCGAACAGGCCAGCTTGAGCATTAGGATATCGGCGGCAATGCTGGACGCCGGCACCAGCCAGAACCCCATCGCCGCAAAGATGAATGAAACACCAAAGAACATCGCGACCCAGCGTATCAACTGATTGATGTAACCGGGTGCTTCTTTACCGGCCAGGATGTAACCCCAGAAAGTCGCCTCGACGCGCGGTGCGTCGACCTCATCCAGCAGTTGGTTCTTTCCTTTAACGTCAGCGTAGGCAACCATGATCAAACCTTCTGTCTCTGGTGTCTGTTAAGGAATGTTTAACCTTGAAAGCGGCAACAATCGGGCAGGCTTGCAACCATTTCCGGGCGCCCCTATAAGGCGGTTTCCTTCCGCAAGGATTTTAACAGCGCGACCTCTCGTGAGTGGGCGCGGAAGGCAAACCCCTCTTTGAAGTGCGCTCGTACAGAACTGGAGAGCACATGCCGCTTTATGAGCATGTCTTTATCTCGCGTCAGGACTTGTCCAACGCGCAGGCCGAAGGCCTTATCGAACATTTCGGCGCCATCCTTTCCGACAACGGCGGAAAGCTGGTCGAACAGGAATACTGGGGCGTCAAAACGATGGCCTATAAGATCAACAAGAACCGCAAAGGCCACTACGCCTTTCTGAAGACAGACGCACCCGCGCCTGCCATTCAGGAAATGGAGCGTCTGATGGGCCTGCATGACGATGTCATGCGCGTTCTTACGATCAAAGTGGACGAGCACGGCGAAGGCCCCTCGGTTCAAATGCAGAAACGTGACGAGCGCGCCGAGCGCCGTGAACGTCGCTAAGAAAGGGACCTAACACATGGCAAACAAACCATTTTTCCGCCGTCGTAAGGTCTGTCCGTTCTCTGGCGAGAACGCACCGCAGATCGACTATAAGGACACGCGCCTGCTTCAGCGTTACATCTCTGAGCGTGGCAAGATCGTGCCCAGCCGTATCACCGCCGTTTCGGCCAAGAAGCAACGGGAACTGGCTCGCGCAATCAAGCGCGCCCGCTTCCTCGCCCTTCTGCCTTACGCCATCAACTAAGGAGAACGACCCATGGAAGTTATCCTTCTCGAACGCGTCGCAAAGCTGGGACAGATGGGCGATGTCGTCTCTGTCAAAGTTGGGTTTGCACGCAATTACCTCCTGCCTCAGGGCAAAGCGCTGTGGGCCTCCAAGGCCAACATCGCGCGCTTCGACGCCGAGAAAGCTCAGCTTGAAGCAAACAACCTCGAGACCCGTAAAGAAGCCGAAGCATTGGGTGAAAAGCTGGATGGCCAGCAGTTCATCGTGATTCGTTCGGCCTCTGACTCGGGCTCGCTCTACGGTTCGGTTTCAACCCGCGACGCGGCTGAAACAGCAACCGAGGCCGGCTTTACCGTCGACCGCAAACAGGTTGCCCTGACCGCTCCGATCAAGGACCTGGGCCTGCACACTGTCAGCGTGACCCTGCACCCCGAGGTTGTTGTTCACATCGAACTGAACGTCGCACGTTCCGCCGAAGAAGCCGAACTTCAGGCATCCGGCAAATCCATTCAGGAACTTGCCGCCGAAGAAGAAGCCGAAGCAGAGTTCGAAATCTCCGAGCTCTTTGACGATATCGGTGCGGCTCAGCTTGACGATATGGACGATGACGAGGCCGCTCCTGCAGCCGCCTCAGATGACGCCGCAAGTGACGCAGACGAGGATGACGAGAAAAACTAATCTCGTCTAACCCGCAATCTATCTCAAGGCCCGCCACTCTGGCGGGCCTTTTGTTTACCATGATCTTCTTTTCCTGACGCCACCCATGGCCACACCACGTCGGCAGGTCATCACATTTTTCCGTTTGTTTTCAGCTCCATAAACGACAAACTTGATTCAACCCAACCCCTTTCGCGATCTTAACCATTTGTTCACTCTGTTTGAGACGTTAACGAACTGACCCGCTAAGGATCGCTAATCGGGGGCGATTTCAAAGCGGGTTCAAGATGATCAGATATATTGCAATTGCGGTGACGGTTCTTCTGTCGACAGGGCCGGCCATGGCCCAATCCATCGGTTATCTGGCGCTATCTTTCGGCACCAGCATCGAGGCACATCAGTTTGACACATGGAACGGGCCCGCGACGCCGGGGCGCCGCGGGCTGACCGGAAACAGCAACTCTTCGGATCAAGCCATCGCCATTGGCCTGCGCGACGCCTTTATGTTCCAGGACCGCAGCTTTGACGCCGAGCTTGAGATTTTGGAACGCCGCGCCCTTCACGTGACTGCCCAGGGCGCCGCAGGCAGCCACCCAACCTCCATTCGCACAACCAGTATGCTTTTGGGCCTCTGGACCGACCTGCATCGTAAAAAAGACCTTACTATTCAAGCCGGTGCAGGCCTTGGCGCCCGATACAGCCATTACCAGATGACCGGCCCCGGCATCAACATCAGCGCCACAGACCGCGCGCCTTACGCCATGGCGGGCCTGCGGCTGCTAAAACGCACAGATACACCCGGCGTGAACTTCTTTGCCGACATCCGCGTACACGCCCGCCCACGCGTGCGCCTCAAGGTGCCCGGCTCTGTGACCTCTCCGCTCGAGCATGAAAGCAACGGCCTGACCCTGCGCCTTGGACTTCAGATCGACCTCAAACGCCGCGCCCGTTGATACACCATCCCGTGACGCGTGCGACGCCCCTCTTGCACGCGCCTTGCCAGCAACCCACTCTGCAAGGTGACGAACCAAAAAGGGGCCGACATGCCGACCGAACGAATTACCTTTCCCGGCCACAACGGCGATCAGCTTGCCGCGCGCCTTGACCTGCCAGACGGCCCACATCTTGCGACCGCGCTTTTTGCCCATTGCTTTACCTGTTCCAAAGACATTGCCGCCGCACGGCGCATCGCCAGCAGGCTTGCCTCGATGGGCATTGCGGTTCTGCGGTTTGACTTTACCGGGCTTGGCCATTCGGACGGCGAGTTCGAGAACACGACCTTCACTTCGAATGTTGATGACCTGGTGGCGGCGGCCAACTATCTCAAAAGCCGCAAAATGGCCCCCAGCCTTCTGATCGGCCATTCGCTTGGCGGTGCGACCGTCCTAAAGGCCCGCCAACAGATTGACAGCACGCGCGCAGTCGTAACCCTGGGCGCGCCGTTTGACCCCGCACATGTGACCCACAATTTTGCCGACGCGCTGCCCGAGATCCGCAAGAAAGGCATCGCCGAAGTTTCATTGGGCGGGCGCCCCTTTCGCATCGGGCGCGACTTTATCGACGATATCGCGGCCGATCAGCTTGCACCGGCCATTGCCGGGCTCAAGGCCGCACTTCTGGTACTGCATGCCCCCCGTGACCAGATCGTGGGGATCGAGAATGCGACCCAGATCTTTCTGGCCGCCAAACACCCCAAAAGCTTTGTCACACTCGATGACGCCGATCACCTGATCACATCGCCCCAAGATGCCGAATATGCCGCCGACGTCATTGCCGCCTGGGCCTCGCGCTACTTGCAGCTGCGCGCACCGGCCCCACCACCTGGCGCACCCGAAGGCGTACTGCGCGTTGCCGAAGCCGACCCCGACGGTTTCCTGCAAGACATCAATTCAGGACCGGACCACCACGTTCTGGCGGACGAGCCGTTGGCCTATGGCGGCACCAACCGTGGCATGTCGCCATACGGCTTTCTGGCCGCAGGTCTGGGCGCCTGCACCTCGATGACGATCCGCATGTATGCAAGGCGCAAGGCCTGGCCCCTGACCCACGTCTGGGTCGATGTCAGCCATGACAAGGTGCACGCGCAAGACGCCGAAAACAACGCGACCGAAAAGGTCGATACCTTCCGGCGCACGATCCACCTTGTGGGCGATCTGGACACCGAACAACGTCAGCGTCTGCGCGAGATTGCCGATAAATGCCCGGTCCACCGCACCCTGACCAAAGCTTCGAAGGTTCTGACCGAACTGGCAGAATAACGCAGGCTACGGCATCAAGCCGATAACCTAAGGCAGTGGCACGAACTTCAGTTCAGGCGTAACCCGGTGTCGGGTGCAAAATACGACGCTTTGCCAAGATCAAAGGCAAGCCGCTGAGCAACGCCGGGCGCGGCCGTCGTCTCGGCATGCAGGCGCGCCGTGACGTGTTTGCCGCCCAGCTCCATTACCGCGAAGGTATCGGCGCCCGCAGGCTCGACAATGTCAATCACACATTCAGCCACCTGCGCATCCGGCCCCGTGGGCACCGCGGCATCGGCGATGTTTTCGGGGCGCACGCCGATGATGACATCCTCTGGCAGGCTGAGGTTCTTGGTGTCGGTTAGGACCATCGGTTCGCCCGATTTGCGCGCAATCTCGATATGGGTGCCATTGCCATTGGCACGGGTCTTGGCCGGGATCAGGTTCATCGCGGGACTGCCCATGAAGTCGGCCACAAAAAGGTTCGCAGGGCGGTTATAGATCTCGGCCGGGGTGCCGATCTGCTGGATGATGCCGTCTTTCATGACAACGATCTTGGTGGCCAGCGTCATTGCTTCGATCTGATCATGCGTGACATAGACCATCGAGGCACCCAGCCGCTGATGCAGCGCCTTGATCTCGGTGCGCATCTCGACACGCAGCTTGGCATCCAGGTTCGACAACGGCTCGTCAAACAAAAAGAGCTTGGGATCGCGCACCAAAGCGCGCCCCATTGCCACCCTCTGACGCTGACCACCTGACAATTGCCCCGGCTTGCGGTTCAGCAAAGGCTCAATCTGAAGCTGCTGGGCGACATAGGCCAGCTTTTCGTCCTGCGTCGCCTGATCGATGCCGCGCACCTTCATTCCAAAGGTGATGTTCTTGGCAACCGTCATCGTGGGGTAAAGCGCATAGGACTGGAACACCATGGCGATGTCGCGGTCTTTGGGGCTGACATTGGTCATATCGCGCCCGCCGATGTGCATCTGGCCACCCGTAATCGGCTCAAGACCCGCGATACAGTTCAAAAGCGTGGATTTACCACAGCCCGAGGGGCCGACGAGGACCAGAAAGTCACCCTCATTAATTGACACATTGATGTCTTTGAGTATCTCGACCGGGCCGTAGCTTTTATAGAGGTTCGCAATCTCAAGGATCTGAGCCATTGGAATTATCCTTTCACGGATCCGGCGGTCAGACCGCGGACAAAATATTTACCGGCAACGACATAGACAAAGAGGGTTGGCAGCGCGGCGATGATCGCGGCGGCCATATCCACATTGTATTCTTTGACGCCGGTGGTCGAGTTAACGATGTTGTTCAGGGCCACAGTCACAGGCTGGGTTCCGGCCTGACTGAACGACACTCCAAACAGGAAATCGTTCCAGATCTGCGTGAACTGCCAGATGACGGTCACCACGATGATCGGCAACGACAACGGCAGGAAGATCGACCAGAAAATTCTAAAGAACCCTGCCCCATCGACCTTGGCCGCCTTGGTCAGCTCAGACGGGATCGAAACATAGTAGTTGCGGAAAAACAGCGTGGTGAACCCCAGCCCATATATCACATGCACAAAGATCAGCCCCGGAATGGTGCCCGCAATCCCCATGATCCCCAGAACCCGCGCCATCGGCAGCAAAACCACCTGAAACGGAATGAAGCATCCAAACAGCATCAGCGAGAAAAAGATGTTCGCCCCGCGGAAACGCCACTGCGCCACGACATAGCCGTTCAGCGCGCCGACAAGTGTTGAAATGGCGACCGCCGGGATAGCAATCAGGACCGAATTCCAAAAGAATGGCCGCACGCCTTCGCACTGGATGCCTGTACAGGCCCCCGACCAGGCCGTGCGCCAGGCGTCAAAGGTGACCTCGCGCGGCAGCGAAATCAGATCGCCGGTACGGATTTCGTCCAGGCTTTTCAGCGATGTGGTGATCATCACGAAAAGCGGCATCAGGTAAAACAGGACAAAGACGCCTAGCAGGAGATAAAGCAACCACCGCAGCGCGATCTTGCCTGCCTGGCTTTCGGCTGGGACAGAGGTGCTTGAAAGATCAGCCATCTTTGGACCTCAATTCCGAATAAAGATAAGGGACGACGATCGCAAAGACGACCATCATCATCACCATGGCCGAACTTGCCGCCTGACCGATGTCACCGCGCGAAAACGCCATTGCGTACATATAGGTTGCGGGCAGATCGGTGGCGTAACCGGGGCCACCGCCTGTCAGCGCGATAACCAAGTCAAAACTTTTGATCGCAAGGTGCGACAGCACGATAAAGGCGGACAGAAAGATCGGCGCCATCGACGGAATGATGATCGCGGTATAGACGCGCCAGGTTGGAATGCCGTCGACCTGCGCCGCCTTGATGATCTCGCCATCCACCGACCGCAGCCCCGCCAAAAACAGCGCCATCACAAAGCCCGAGCTTTGCCAGATCGCGGCCAGAACAATCGTGTAAATCGCCATATCGGGGTTCACCAGCCAGTCGAACCTGAAATTCTCAAATCCCCAGCCGCGAACCGTCGCCTCCAACCCAAGTCCCGGGTTCAAAATCCATTTCCAAGCGGTGCCGGTGACGATCATCGACAGGGCCATTGGATAGAGGTAAATCGTGCGGATCGCGCCCTCGGTCCGGATATTCTGATCCAGCAGGATCGCCAGAACCAGACCCAGGATCATCGCGATCGCAATGAACAGAATTCCAAAGACAAAAAGGTTACCAAAGGCAGTGTCCCAACGCGGCGACACAAAAAGGCGCTCGTATTGGATAAGTCCCTCGATCTCATACTTAGGCAGCAGGCGTGATCGTGTCAGCGACACCCAGGCCGTCCAGCCAATAAAGCCGTAGACAAAGACCAGAACAGCGATGAACGAGGGTGCCAGTATCAATTTGGGCGTGTTTTCTTCCAGCCACTTGATCATTGGATGCGTCCCTTTTGGGGCCTCCACCCCCCCTCCGAAGTTAGATTGGGGGGGTGAAGAGCAAAGCTTACATGCTGTTGGCGATCGCATCTGCCAGCATCTTAACTGCGTCAGCGGACGACATGTCAGAGTTGAAATGTGCAGTCACAACATCGGTGATCGCACCGGCCTGAGCACCGCGCAGAGCCATGCCATGAGCATAGCTGGGCAGCAGCGAGCCGTTCTCGGAACTGGCCTTCATGTCAGAAGCTGACAACAGCGCACAGCTGTCAAAGTCGTCCAGCGGCACGTCTGTGCGCGCAGGGATCGAACCTTTGTTCAGGTTGAACACTTTCTGAAAGTTCTGGCCCATAATCAGCTTGGCCAGCAGATTCTGGCCGGCAATCTTGTCGGCACCATCAACCTTGAAAAATGCAAAGCTGTCGACGTTATATAGGAACCCGTCACCCGGCGTGGACACACAAAGGAAATCCTTGCCCGGCACTTTGCCAGCTGCCAGAAACTCGCCTTTTGCCCAGTCACCCATGATCTGAAAAGCGGCTTCGCCGTTCATGACCATTGCGGTTGCCAGGTTCCAGTCGCGGCCAGAAAAGTTGCCGTCAACATAGCCGCGCATTTTGCGCATCTGGTCGAAAACGGCGACCATCTTGTCCGATGTCAGCGTGTCTGTATCCAGTTCAACAAACGCCTTGCGGAACCCGTCCGGGCCAAGAATGCCAAGTGCCACAGCTTCGAACACAGTTGCGTCCTGCCAGGCCTGACCACCATGTGCCAGCGGGATGATGCCAGCCGCCTTGAGCTTGTCAGCCGCTGCGTTGAACTCGTCCCATGTCTTTGGCATTGCGATGTCGTTGGCCTTGAGAACTTCGGCGTTCGCCCAGATCCAATCAACGCGGTGAACGTTCACAGGGGCCGCGCACCATGTTCCTTCGCACTTCATATGAGCAGCGATCGACGCGGGCAACACTGCGTCCCAGTTGTTGGCCTCTGCCACGGCAGAGATATCGGCAAGTACACCCTCTTCGTACCATTCCTGAATGGCCGGGCCCTTCAGCTGAACAGCGGTCGGTGCGTTGCCCGAAAGAACACGCGCGCGCAGCGCGGTCATGGCCGCGTCGCCGCCACCGCCTGCAACAGGCATATCCGTCCATGTGCCGCCATTGTCGGCAAACTCTTTTTGCAGAACGGCCACGGATTTGGCTTCGCCACCGGATGTCCAATAGTGCAGAACCTCGGCCTGCGGCTCGGCAAAGGCAGCAGTGGTCGCCACCAGAGCGATGCCAGAAACAGCGCTTAGAATATATGATTTCATCTTGATTTCCTCCCAGAAATTTCCGCGATCGCGGGTTTGATGCAAGATATTTGACAGATTGCCGCATCGCCATGCAATCGGCGCATAGCCGGTTCGCGGTCCTGACATGCAAATAATCGGGCCGCGCGTTACAGGTTGTTACGTAGGTCTCGATTTTGTTGCATGATGTTACCTAAAGAGGCCCAAAATATCGAGTCTGCCGCAATCTGAGGAGGAGCGCCGGTGACGATTCCCCGAATTCTGGTCGTCGATGACGACGCAGAAATGCGGCAGATGATGACCCAGTTTCTGCAACAGAACGGGTCAATCGCCCTGCCCGCAACGACCGAGGCGCAGGTGCGCGCGCAACTGAGCGGCGGGCGCATAGACCTGATCTTGCTGGACGTGATGCTGGGCGATGACAACGGGCTTGAGATCTGTGGCCGGCTGCGCCGCGAACAGGATGTGCCGATCATCATGGTTTCGGCCCTTTCGGCCGATCATCAACGCATGGAAGGATATGCCGTTGGCGCCGATGACTATATCGCCAAACCCTTCAATCCCGAACTTTTGCTGGCACGGGTAAAGGCCGTCCTGTCCCGCGCGCGTCGCTCGTCGTCTCTGGTCCATCGGCGCAATACCAAAACCTTTTCCTTCGCCGGATGGAGCTATGACGCAAAGCGCGACGAAGTTCTCTCTCCGGCCAATGTCCAGGTGGCCCTGTCACGTCGTGAAACCGCTCTGCTCAAGGTTCTGGTGGCCAATCCTCACATCCCCCTGACGCGCGACGAAATCGCCGCCGCCCTTGACGTCACCGGCGAGGCTGCGCAATCGGGCGAGGCGATGGGCCGGGCCATTGACGTTCTGGTGGGGCGACTGCGCTCCAAGATCGAGAAGAACCCCAAGGACCCGCAGATCCTGAAGACCGAGCGCGGGTTGGGCTATGTCTTTGCCACCGACGTATTGGCAGAGGGCGCGTGATCGCTCCGATACGTAGCCTGCGCGCCATAGGTAGCCTGCTTGTCGTTGCAGCCTTTGTAACCGGCGGGCTGTCGGTCGCGCTGTGGATGCAATCGGACATCAACTGGCACAGCCATCGCGACCGGGCCTATGTCTCGGGCTTCACGCTTTATAATGCGATGCAGAACGGAACGGCCACGCCCAGCGGCGTCGAGATTGCGGCGCTATCTGCCGCCGATCAGACGCGCGCCGCCCAAGGCGAATTTCGCCAGCTTTCCGCCGCCCCGCCTGCTGCGCGCATCACCAACGTGCCGATTTCCGCAGACGCCGCAAACACCCTGACCGGCGCCGCGCTGACATTTGCGATCCTTTCGCCTGACCTGATCTATCGCCTGGCCGAGTTGCCAAACCGTACCGGCAAACCCGGCGGCCAGACCGCCGCCGAAACAACCGGCGAGATCTTTCGCCTTCTGGCCTCTTATTGCAGCGACCCTTACGTGATTGCCAAGATGGGCGATGCCCCATGGGTTCAGATCGATGGCGCCCCGGTCTGGGGCTGCGATGTTGCACCTATGGACTGGCGCCTGATTGCGGCACTGCTTGCCATTGTGGCCATTGCCGTTTTGATGACAACCGTCCTGAACCTATCATCTGACTTCAGTTATTTCGCCAACCAGCTGCGCAACCGGCGCCGCGTCGGCGGGCCAACCAGCTATGACATCCCCGGCCCCCAAGAATTGCAAGACATCGTAGCGGCGGTGAACGGTTATCTGGAAATGGAGCGTGAACAGCTTGTGGCCCGCGCCGCAGTCCTGTCAGGCGTCAGTCACGATCTGGGCACGCCCGCCACCCGGCTGCGCCTGCGCGCGGCTTTGATCCCCGACAGCGCCCTGCGCCAAAAGCTTGAAGGCGACATTGACAGCATGACCGGCATCATCGAAAGCGTGCTGACCTACACCCGCGCCGAGATGAGCGTCGAGACACCGCGCAAACTGTCGCTCACTTCGCTGATCGACGCCATCGTGGCCGACTATCAGGACATGGGCCGCACGGTCAAAACCCGCCCGGCCAAGGATGTAATCGTGCAAGGTGGCCGGTCCGTCTTTATGTCGCGTCAGGGCCAAAGCGTGGTCACCAGTGACCGCCAAGTCACCGTGACAGGCCGCCCGATCCTGCTGGAACGCGCAATCACCAACCTCATCGACAATGCGCTGAAATACGGCCGCCGCGCCACGGTTGCCCTAGAAACCGACGCCAGCACCGCAACCATCGTCATCGAAGACGAAGGCTCGGAAAGCTCTGCCAGCGACATCGAGGCCCTGATGGCACCGTTCCAGCGCGGCGAGAACACAGCAACAATTGACGGTCACGGGCTTGGCCTGACAATCGTGGCAACCATCGCCAAACTGCATGGCGGGTCCTTGTCCTTCGAAGATACAGCCGTCGGCGTTTCGGCGCGCCTGTTGATCCAGCGCAGTTGACCTGAACTGCCGCCCTTCAGGACGTGCCAAAATCGTAGGTCAGACCGGCACAAAGCGCACTTGGCCAGTCCCGAAAAAGGCAGATGGGCTTGGCCACTGCTCCCTTGCGGTAGATCGCGGAATTGTCCGCGATGACGTCCAGCGGCCCCTCAACCTTGCTCAACGAACCGCCGGCACGGTATCTGCGGATCGTAAGTGCGGGCGTCACATGCAGCACATGACCCATCACGGCCACGTCCTGTCCAAGCGTGGCAGCGCGGGGGCGACCAAGGTGATCTTGCCCCCGGGGTCGCGCCCTGCCTGTTGCACCGCACTTTCAAAGAAGCAGCCCCCGCGCGCAAACCGAATGGAACCACTGGCGTGCTAACGGCAATGCTGGCACAAGTACCGAATTGAGCGGGAGTTACGCCTTGAAGACTGTAGATATCGTAAAATGGGCGGCTACAGTCGTTCAGTTGATTGGATATGCCCTTACCGGTCTGAATATCGTACCGTGGAACATCCTCGCCTTTTGCATCGGTATTGTCCTTTGGTTTCTTGTCGGCGTCATGTGGAAAGACCGGGCGATCATGGTCGTCCACATCGGCGCGTTCATTGCAATATTTGCAGGATACATGAATTCCTAAACAAACTTAGCGAAGGTTTATCAGATGGCGTGCCGCCGTGATCGCCCCTGACATGCAAAAAGGGTGCGCCGCTTTGCCAGCGGCGCACCCTTTTAATCAGATCGCTAAGTCAGGTTAGCCGCGCGCGTTGCCAACCATCTTCCAGACAGCAGGCACCAGCACAGCAGCCAGAACCAGTTTCAGCGCATCACCGATCAGGAAGGGCGTCAAACCCCAAGCAAGGATCGGCTTGTCCCAACCATAAAGCGTGCCCAGCCACAAAAGGCCCGGCACATAGATCAGGACATTGCCAACCAGCATCGCCACAGCCATCCACAGCATCGACCGGTCCCAGCCTTTGCGCGCGAAATATCCCAGCGCCAGAGTGGCCAGAACATAGCCCATCAGATAACCGCCCGTGCCGCCCATCATATATGTCAGGCCAAAATTCTCGGCCGACAACCCGGCAAAGACGTCAAAGCCAAGTGCGCCGACAATCATGTACCCAAGGATTGTCGCCAGTCCCAGACGCGTACCATATGCGGCACCGATCGTCAGAACGGCGAACGTTCCCATTGTGATCGGAACCGGCCACATCGGAACCTTTATCTTTGCGGCAATCGCCAGAATGACGATCCCTGCAATGACAAGTGCTGCTTGTTTAACGCGCAGCGCAGCGCCTTGCAGTGGAACGATGGTTTCGGCAAGAACCGTATCAGGTGCGGTATGGGCCATGTCATAAGTCTCCATATGGTCCGAAAAGTTGCTCACTTCTGCCCTATGGCCACCAAACGCGCAAGTCTGAACCCGCCATTTCGCCGCTAGCTGCGCGAATAGCTCGACAACAAACGGTAGTTCTTTCGAGGCCCCACAACGCGCCAGTCGCTTGTCCACATGGGCCAGCGCGTCAGGTTATAGGTCACGTTATACATGTCGGGATCGCAGAAATGCGATGCCTCTGGCATTGTGCGGGCCAGGGTAAAATCGTGAAACGGCGCGCCGTTCTCAAAAAATACGTTCACCGCACCGCCCCGCCCGCGTCGCCACAGGTAAACCCGCGACGCCGTCAAAGGCGGTTGACCGGGAAAAGTCATCTCTCCGGTTTCACGGAATACCAACCCCTCGTCGTCACGCGACAGCGCGACAGAACCGATCAATTGCCCACTTCTTCCGGCCAGCCGGTCCTCGATCTTGCGCTCAAGGGTCCAGTTGCCTTCAAAATCATACAGGTCGCGCGGCGCGTTACTCACTCACGATCATCCCTTCAGTCGCCTCACCTGAATTTCTGATGAACCCTATTGTAGCATCATTTTTGATTTCAATGGAGTAGCTTTCCCAAGCACTTGTCTTATAGGGCCCCACCCGCCCCATAAAAGCCGAGCTGCGAGGGATAAGACCTCTGACAGACCTGCGCATAATTGACGCGCTTTGCAGCAATCAGGGCGCGAATTTTGGTGCCCTCAACCGGCCCCAATCCGCGGCCTGCACTGAAATTGCAGCCAGAATTGCCAAAAGAACGACCGCGCCCCATCGCTTCGGTCACCCAAACATCGCCCTCTCCTTTCGCCACATCGCCTTGTTCCCAAACCCGCACAGGTCTAAGACAGCGCAAAACCTCAGCAAATCACAAAGGCGTGCCCATGATCCCCCGCTATTCCCGCCCCGAGATGGTCCAAATCTGGTCACCCGAGACCAAGTTCCGCATCTGGTACGAGATCGAGGCCCACGCCTGTGACGCACAGGCCGATCTGGGCGTTATCCCGCGCGAAAACGCCGCCGCCGTCTGGAAGGCGAAAGACACCGAGTTCGACGTCGCCCGCATTGACGAGATCGAGGCAGTTACAAAACATGACGTCATCGCCTTTCTGACCCATCTGGCCGAAATCATCGGCAATGATCAGGCCCGTTTCGTGCATCAGGGCATGACCAGCTCGGATGTTCTGGACACCACGTTCAACGTTCAGCTTGTGCGCGCCTGCGATATCCTGATCGATGACATGCAAGGGCTTTTAGCCGCGCTCAAGCGCCGCGCGATCGAACATAAAGACACCATTCGCATCGGCCGCAGCCATGGCATCCACGCCGAACCCGTGACCATGGGCCTGACCTTCGCGCGTTTTTACGCCGAAATGGACCGCAACCTGACCCGCCTCGAAACCGCCCGCAGCGAAATCGCAACCGGTGCCATCTCGGGCGCGGTCGGTACGTTCGCCAACATCGACCCCGCGGTCGAGGCGCATGTCTGCGAGAAACTGGGCCTGACGCCGGAACCGATCAGCACCCAGGTTATTCCGCGCGACCGCCACGCCGCGTTTTTCGCGGCCCTTGGTGTTGTCGGAAGCTCGATTGAAAACATCGCAACCGAAATCCGCCACATGCAGCGCACCGAGGTTCTTGAGGCCGAAGAGTTCTTCTCAAAGGGCCAAAAAGGCTCATCCGCGATGCCGCACAAACGCAACCCCGTGCTGACCGAAAACCTGACCGGCCTGGCGCGGCTGGTGCGTATGGCCGTGGTGCCCGCAATGGAAAACGTTGCCCTCTGGCACGAGCGTGACATCAGCCACTCGTCGGTTGAACGCAACATCGGCCCCGACACCACGATCACGCTGGATTTCGCCCTCTCGCGCCTGACCAACGTCATCGACAAACTGGTGATCTATCCCGACAACATGATCGCCAATATGAACAAGTTCCGTGGCCTTGTTCATTCCCAGCGGGTGCTTTTGGCCCTGACCCAAAAGGGCGTCAGCCGCGAAGACAGTTATCGGTTGGTTCAACGCAACGCGATGAAGGTCTGGGAACAGGGTGCCGATTTCATGGAAGAGTTGAAATCCGATCCCGAAGTGACCGCCGCGCTCAGCATCGCCGAGATCGAGGACAAGTTCGACCTTGGCTATCACACCAAACACGTCGGCACGATTTTTGAACGCGTCTTTGGCGCCGAATAATCGCAGGTAGGGTAAAGCCACGTTAACACTCGCCGTGCCATTCTGGCGCGGCATCCAAGTGGAGTGTGACGTGACCATTCAAACCTTGCCACGGCTTTCGGCCGTGCACCCGCTGTCGCAACAACAAAAGGCCGCCGTTATCGTCGGTCTTTTGCTGTCCGAGGGGGCCAGCATTCCACTCAACCGACTTCCTGTTCCAATGCAGGAAGCACTGGCGCATCAGATCGGTCAGATGCGCCCGGTCAACCGCGGCACGCTGGACGCGGTGGTTGACGAATTTATCGAACAGCTCAGCGATATTGGCCTGGCCTTTCCAAACGGATTAGAGGCAGCACTTGGTATTCTTGACGGCAAGATCGACATCGAAATCGCGGGAGAGTTACGCAAACAGACCGGTATGCCCGCCACGAACGATCCATGGGAAACCGTCTCCAATCAGCCCGCCGACCGCATGTTGCCTATCCTCGAGGCTGAAAGCATCGAAGTCGGCGCCGTTATCCTGGCCAAGCTCACCGTGGCCAAAGCCGCTGAAATCCTGGGCCGTTTGCCTGGTGAAAGGGCCCGCCGGCTGACCTATGCAGTCTCCAAAACCGACGGCGTCAGCCCCGCAACCGTTCACCGCATTGGTCAGGCCCTTGCCCGCCAGATCAATGTGGTCCCCGAAATAGCATTTAGCGATGGCCCGGTCGAACGCGTAGGCGCGATCCTGAACTTTTCGCCCGCCGCGACCCGCGATCAGGTTTTGGCCGGGCTGGACGAGGCCGACAAAGGTTTCGCCGACCAAGTACGCAAAGCTATCTTTACCTTTGCCCATATCCCAACCCGGATCGAAGCGCGCGACGTGCCCAAGGTCTTGCGCAATATTGAACCCGATACGCTGATCACGGCGCTTGCCGCTGCAACCGATGCACTTGCCCCCACCGCCAACTTCATCCTTGAAAACATGTCCAAACGCATGGCCGAACAAATCCGCGAAGAGATCACCGAAAAAGGCGTGGTGAAACTGGCCGATGGCGAAACCGCAATGAATGCCGTGGTCGCCGTCGCTCGCAAAATGGAAGCCGAGGGCGAGCTTTTCTTTATCGCTCTGGAGGAAGAAGAAGTCTAAGATGGACAGCCCTCGACCCGGGGCGTAACCTTTGCTCCATGACAGATACAGACGGAAAACGCTGGCACGACATGGGCGGTCAGGATGCAGGCCCGGTGCCGCGCGATGGCCATGACTTTGCCCTTTGGGAAAAGCGTGTGGACGCGTTGATGGTGCTTTGCTCGGGCAAAGGGCTTTTTACCGTGGACGGGCTGAGGCGCGTTCTGGAAGACATGCCCGAAGACAGCTTTGAAAAGATGACCTATTACGAACGCTGGGTCGCGTCGATCAACCAGAATCTTGTTGAGGCAGGCGCCTATTCTCTGGATGAACTTGCCCATAAGATGGACGCCGTGCGCGCTCGTGGGGACAGCTACGGCGAGGCCGCGGGTGGATAATCAGCTCACCCAAAAGGTGCGCGTGCGCAGCTCTATGCCCCCCGGTCACATCCGCACCCCCGCCTATCTGCGCGGCAAGACCGGCACCATCGAACGCGTCCTTGGCCCCTTCCCCAACCCCGAGGCTCTGGCCTACCGCCAAGCAGCCATTGCCCTGCCGCTCTACCGCGTCCGATTTACTATGGCCGAGGTCTGGGGCGCGCAGGCCGAACATCCCGACGACACATTGGACGCCGAAATTTTCGCTCATTGGCTGGAACCGCTGGACACCTGACATGCCCCACGATCATCACGACCATGACCATCTCAGCCCCTCGGGCCACCCGTTTCGCGCAGACAATGATGCGCCGCTCAGCTATTGGCAGACGATGGAAATTGCCATGCGAGAGCTCTTGATCGACAAGGGCATCACCACCGCAAGCGAGGTCGCCCATCAGATCAACGCCATGGACAGCCGCTCTCCGGCTGATGGTGCTTCCGTGGTTGCCCGCGCCTGGACCGACCCGGACTTCAAAGCGCGGCTTTTGGCTGATGCCAGTGCTGCCAGCCTTGCAATGGGCTTTGACATCGGGCCGCTGAAACTGATCGCGGTGGAAAATACGCCCCAGGTTCATAACGTCATCGTCTGCACCTTGTGCAGCTGTTATCCGCGCAACCTTTTGGGTCTGCCACCCGACTGGTACAAGACCCGCGCCTATCGTTCGCGCGTTGTGCGCGAGCCGCGCCGCGTGCTTGCGGAATTTGGCCTGAACCTGTCCGACACGACCACAGTGCGCGTCCACGACAGCACCGCAGACATGCGCTATATCGTGCTGCCCGCGCGCCCCGACGGCACCCAAGGGATGGACGCAACCCAACTGGCCACGCTTGTGACGCGTGACAGTATGATCGGAACCAGCCTGCCGATTTCCCCGTCCCAACCGACTTAAATGAGCCGGTTTTCTTCGACCGCACAGGGCATCGTCCTGATGGTCGCTTCGATCTTTCTCTTCTCGCTCATGGACGTGATGATCAAATCGGCCGCCGCGACCGTTAACCCGGTTGTCGGTATCTGGGCGCGTTACTCCATTCAGACGGTTCTGGTGACGCTGATTATCCTGCCCAAGATGCCGGGCGTTCTCAAAACGCGCTATCCGTTTCTTCAGGCACTGCGGTCAGGCTTTGTGGTGGGCGCCACGGGCCTCTATTTCGTCAGCTTCGCCAAACTGCCACTGGCCCAGGTCGCGGCCCTGATGCAAATCGCGCCAGTAATCATTACGCTGGGTGCCGCGGTCTTTCTGCGCGAACACATCGGCCCGCGCCGCGCCATCGGCGTTGCCATCGCGCTGGTCGGAGCCCTTATCATCATCCGCCCCACTCCGGATGGTTTTACGCCCTGGACGCTTTTACCGCTGGGTGGCGCGCTTTGTTACTCGGCCTATGTGCTGGCCACCCGCTTTGTGGGCCGCGACGAAAGCGTCTGGACCTCGCTTTTCTACACAGCGCTCTTTGCGACGGTGGTCTTTTCCGCCGCTGTCCCCTTTTGGTGGCAGCGCCTTACAGCCGCCGAGGCGGGCTATCTGATCGCCGCAGGGATCTTCGGCACCATTGCCCAGCTTTTGCTGATCCGCGCCTTTGCACTGGCCGAGGCCAGCATCTTGGCGCCGATGGGCTATAGCGGCCTGATCTTTGCAGCGGTCTGGAGTATGGTGATCTTTGGCGAAGCCCCGGACATGGCCACTTACATCGGTGCGCTTGTGATCGTCGGGGCCGGACTTTATGTCTGGCAGCGAGAAAGACAAGCCACCCGCGCGGTGACAAGACAATGACGCAGTAATCAGGCCCACAGATGTCCCGACGCAAAAAGATCGCCGATTTCACCGTGAACCTCGCCGCGCGCGGTCTGCTGAAAGGTGCGATGCTTTTGCCATATGTCACACGTGTTCGCACGGTCGGCTGGATCGTGTCGCGCATTGTGGCGCCGCTGGCCGGGTGGGACAAAAGGGTCCGCGATAATCTGGCTCATGTGATGCCCGACATGGACCTCGCCGAGGTCAAACGCCTGATGCGTGCAGTGCCCGAAAACGCCGGGCGCACCCTGGTCGAGATTTACTCTGGCGCCGAGTTTTCAGCCCGCGTCAGCGAGACGCCGATCAGCGGGCCCGGCGCGAAAGTGCTGCAAGCTGCCCATGAAGCAAACAAAAGCGTGATCATAGTCACCGGCCACTTTGGCAATTACGACGCCCCGCGCGCAGCTCTGATCGCCCAAGGGTACCGGCTGGGCGCGCTTTACCGCCCGATGTCCAACCGCGCCTTCAATACCCATTATGTAGACGCGATATCGACCATTGGTCAGCCGATGTTCCCCAGTGATCGCAAGGGGTTTGTCGATCTACTTAAATACATCAAGTCAGGCGGCATGGGCGCCTTTCTGATCGATATCTTCGCCGATGCCGGCGCTCCCGTCAGCTTTTTCGGCCAATCGGCACCCACGGCGACTTCGGCCGCAGATCTGGCGCTGAAATACAACGCCCCGCTAATCCCGATCTACGGCATCCGTCGGCCCAACGGCATTGATTTTGAGATCGTGGTCGAGGATCCTATTCCCCCAACTGACCCAGAAACCATGACCCAGGCGCTGAACGACAGCCTGGAGGCGCATGTGCGCGATCATATGGAACAGTGGTTCTGGATACACCGCCGCTGGAAGCCCGGCCGTCAGCGCGATCTGGCTGCCGCCAATATCGGCCCATAGCCGGTGTACTGGATCACGACCGCCAGCGGCAAATCCCCCTTGACCGTCGTGGATACACGCAGCGGCGCGCGCCCATCCCAGGTCCGCAGGACCGTCCAATTATCGACAATGTTGTAGTATTTCAGGTTTTTACCCGCGTTCTCGCCGCGCAAAACATTAACGGTGGCGCTGGGCCGGTACCGCACCAGCTGTATCAGCACCTCGCGCGTGATCTTGCCCAAAGGCTTGGCGTCGATTGTCAACTTTTGACCGTCGCGCTCTAACGCCAGATCAATAACAGGCGCTCGATCCGCCTGCGCCTGGATCAGCCGTGAAACCTCCGCAAAGCGGTTGCCCACGACATGGTCTGTGCCGCCGATGATCATCTGTGGCGTATAAACCATGCGCTTGCCCGCGCTTCGCGCATAGTCGCGCTGACGTTCTGTGAACGCGGGGCTGGCAAATTGATCTTTCCACCCTATGTAATCCCAGTAATCCACATGCAGGGCCAAGGCGATCACATCGTCCCGTTGGGCCAACTCGCCCAGCAAACGGTCCGCAGGTGGACAAGAAGAACACCCTTGCGAGGTATAAAGCTCTACCACCACAGGCTGGCCTTCTGCCTTGGCCATTCCGGTGGCAGCCAAGATCAGGGCAAAAGCCGTCGCCGCAAAATGTCGCATGGGTTCCCCGCTTCGGTGTTGTTCACTCGTTCCTAGTTCAGCCGATCAGCGCTGGCCAATCAAGCCTTTGAGAGTTTTACGTCAGTCTGTGTCAGCACAGCCCCACATCCCGCAACGCTCTCGCGGCATACAATGGTATACATTTTTTGACTGAACCCCCTTGATTGCCGCTCACCATTGCTGCAAACGGAGCTCAGAATACATTGGTACACCCCCAGATAGCGAGGCCTGATCATGCCCATCACAGTCGGCAAAGATACGTCAAAAACCCGCAAAACACTGACAGTGGGCGGCAAATCGTTTGCTTACTACTCGATCCCCGCCGCCGAAGCCGCAGGTTTGGGTGAGTTTTCAAACCTGCCTTCGGCCCTTAAGGTCGTCTTGGAAAACATGCTGCGCTTTGAAGATGGCAAAACCGTCCACGTGGACGACATCAAGGCCTTTTCCGACTGGGGCAAAAAAGGCGGCAAGAACCCGCGCGAGATTGCTTACCGCCCGGCCCGCGTCCTGATGCAGGACTTTACCGGCGTGCCAGCGGTTGTCGATCTGGCCGCGATGCGCGACGGGATCGTGGCCCTTGGCGGGGACGCTGAAAAGATCAACCCGCTGAACCCTGTCGATCTGGTCATCGACCACTCGGTCATGATTGACGAATTTGGCAATCCGCGCGCGTTCCAGATGAACGTCGATCGCGAGTATGAGCGCAATATGGAGCGGTACACATTCCTCAAATGGGGCCAGTCGGCGTTTGACAATTTCCGCGTCGTGCCGCCGGGCACTGGTATCTGCCACCAGGTGAACCTGGAATACCTGTCCAAAACCGTATGGTCAGACGTTGACCAGAACGGCGATATGGTGGCCTATCCTGACACTCTGGTGGGCACCGACAGCCACACGACCATGGTCAACGGCGCCGCCGTGCTGGGCTGGGGCGTTGGCGGGATCGAGGCCGAGGCGGCCATGCTGGGCCAACCCATCTCGATGCTGATCCCCGAGGTTATCGGTTTCAAACTGACCGGCAAGATGCCCGAAGGCACCACCGCCACCGACCTTGTTCTGCGCGTTGTCAAAATGCTGCGCGAAAAGGGCGTGGTTGGAAAATTCGTCGAATTTTACGGCGACGGTCTGGACAATGTTCCACTGGCCGACCGTGCCACCATCGGCAACATGGCCCCTGAATACGGCGCCACCTGCGGCTTTTTCCCGATTGATCAGGAAACCCTGCGCTATCTGACCCAGACCGGTCGCCCAGAAGAGGTTGTCGCGCTGGTCGAAGCCTATGCCAAGGAAAACGGCATGTGGCGCAACAAGGGCTATGCGCCCATCTACACCGATACGCTTGAGCTGGACATGGGCACAGTCGTGCCTGCCATCTCTGGCCCCAAGCGCCCTCAGGACCATATCGCACTGGATGCGGCCGCCACGACGTTTGGCGCCTATGTAAAGGGTCTTCGCAACGGCGAAAAAGCCAACGAAGCCGGCGCCAAGGCGCGTTGGGAACATGAGGGCGGCCAACCTGCGCCGGTCGACATCCCCGGCGATCAGGGCCATCACAAGCGCGGCTTTGTACCCACCGATGACGGTCATTACCAGCTGCATGATGGCTCGATTGTGATTGCCTCGATCACCTCCTGCACCAACACATCGAACCCTTATGTGATGATCGGCGCAGGCCTTGTGGCCCGCAAAGCGCGCGAGCTTGGCCTGACCCGCAAGCCTTGGGTCAAAACATCGCTTGCGCCCGGCAGTCAGGTTGTCAGCGCCTATCTTGAGGCCGCCGAGCTACAGGATGATCTGGACGCGATTGGCTTTAACCTTGTGGGCTACGGCTGTACCACCTGTATCGGCAACTCTGGCCCGCTTGAGCCTGCTATTTCCAAGGCGATCAACGATCACGACCTGATCGGCGTGTCGGTCCTGTCGGGAAACCGCAACTTTGAAGGCCGTATCAGCCCCGATGTGCGCGCCAACTATCTGGCCTCGCCGCCGCTGGTTGTGGCCTATGCGCTGGTCGGCGACATGAATGTCGACATTGCCACCGCTTCGCTGGGCAAGGACAAGGACGGCAACGATGTCTTTCTTAAAGACATCTGGCCCAGCCAGGCCGAGATTTCGGCGCTGGTCGAAAAAACCGTTACCCGTCAGGCGTTCCAGGAAAAATATGCCGATGTCTTTAAGGGCGACGAAAAATGGCAGAGCGTCAAAACCACCGACAGCCTGACCTACGACTGGCCTGCCACATCGACCTATGTTCAGAACCCGCCCTATTTTCAGGGCATGAGTGCGACACCCGGCACCATTGAGAACGTCGAAGGCGCCAAGGTACTTGCTATCCTCGGCGACATGATCACAACCGATCACATCAGCCCCGCAGGATCGTTCAAAGACACGACACCCGCCGGTCAGTATCTGATCGAACGTCAGGTTGCCCCGCGCGAGTTTAACTCTTACGGGTCACGTCGCGGCAACCACCAGATCATGATGCGCGGCACCTTCGCCAACATCCGCATCAAAAATGAGATGCTGGCCAATGAAAGCGGCGGTGTCGAAGGCGGCTACACGCTTGCCCCCGATGGCACACAAGCGTCGATTTTTGACGCGGCCATGGCTTATAAAGACGCGGGCACACCACTGGTGATCTTTGCAGGCGAACAGTACGGCGCAGGCTCGTCGCGCGACTGGGCGGCCAAGGGCACGGCCCTTTTGGGCGTGAAGGCCGTGATCGCCGAAAGTTACGAGCGTATCCACCGCTCGAACCTAGTGGGCATGGGCGTCATCCCGTTCGAGTTCACCGGCGGCGACACACGTAAATCTCTGGGCCTGAAAGGCGACGAGACAGTCAGCATTTCCGGCCTCGACACAATCAAGCCGCTTCAGGAAGTGCCCTGCACGATCACAATGGGCGACGGCAGCACCCAAGAGATTACGCTCAAGTGCCGGATCGATACGGCTGTCGAGATTGAGTACATCGAAAACGGCGGCGTTCTGCACTATGTGCTGCGCAACCTTGCCAAGGCCTCTTGACTTAACCAGGCAATCTTAGGCGAATAAGAACAAGATTTACCCCGGTGCAATGCGCGCCGGGGTAAATTTCTTCCGCTCCAAAGCCGCAATAGGCGAGTTTAGGAAACACTCTGTTTGCTTAACATTGGCCCCGATCTCAGCTACGTTTACTATATATTAGCTGGGGGGCTTACAAATGACCGGTATGTTCCGGACCCTAACCAAAGTTGCAATGATTCCGCTTTCGCTTCCAATGTTGGAAGTGGGCTTTTTCATGCTGTTGATCTGGGCGGTTTCGCTGGGCTGACCGCCCCGCCAACTGCTATCAGACCATAAAACAAGTCTTTCAGGGCGCGCTTATTGGCGCGCCTTGTCTATTGCGGCCTGCATTGTGCTTTCAAGACTACGCTGCGTGACCGGGCCCGCAAATCGCAGAACGATCCGGCCTTCACCATCGATAACAAACGTCTCGGGCACGCCGTAGACGCCCCAGTCGATGGCCGCACGCGCATTATCGTCGGTCACAACCCCGGTATATGGATTGCCAAGCTCTTCCAGAAACGCCACCGCCTTTTTGGGATCGTCGCGGTAGTTGATGCCATAGATCGGGACGCCACTGTTGGACAAACCCGTCAGCGTCGGATGTTCGGCCCGGCAAGGCGCGCACCAGCTGGCCCAAAAGTTGACCAGCTTGACGCCCGGCAGCTTCAACACTTCACGGTCGAACCCGGGATAGCCCGCCAACGCGGGCGCCGTCACGGATGGTGCGCTATTGCCCTGCAAGGCGGATGGCAGCGCATCTGGGTTCTCGCGCAGCATACCGACCATAAAGACGCCAGCGACCAAGCCAAACACCCCGACCGGGATCAGCGCCACAAGTGGAAACCTAGCCATTTTTATTGCCCTCAAGCTTGGCCAGCTCGGCGCGCGCACGGCGTGCCTGAACCCAGCTGAGCAGGACGATCCCCGCCAAAAGCACAATCGAGACACCGTAAGCCGAAAGGACCTCGACCGAGTATTTCCCTAATTCAGGCATTTGCCATCCTTTCGCGCAGCTTTAGCGCCTTCACACGACGCTCCATGATCTCGGTCCGGGTCCGGATCAGCACGAGCGTAATAAACAGCAGGATGAAACCGGCGATCGCGAAAAGCAGCGGGATGTAAAAGACGTTCGACACGTTTTCCTTGGCATCCATCGACAACGAAGCACCCTGATGCAAACCCTGGTTCCAGAAGTTGACGGCATAACGGCTGAGGACCGCAAAGACCGACCCCACAAGGCACAAAAACGCAGTCAGATCCGCCGCGGTGTCGGCATCCTCAATGGCATTCCACAGCGCGATATACCCAAGGTAGAACAGGCACAGGATCAAAAACGAGGTCAAACGCGGGTCCCAGACCCACCATGTGCCCCACATCGGCTGACCCCAGATCGCACCGGTTGCCAACGCCACCGCCGTCATCACCAGCCCCACAGGGGCGGCCGCACGGGCCGCAAGCGCGCTGACATGATGGCGCCGCACCAGCCAGATCAGACTGGCCACCAGCATCATCCCCCAGGCATTTATCGCAAGCATCGCCGATGGCACATGCAGATAGATGATCTTGACCGTCGCACCCTGGCGGAAATCCTCGGGCGTAAAGAAAAAGCCCCAAATCAGGCCGATGGCCAATGCGGCGACCGTTCCCGCAATCAGCCAAGGCAGAACCTTGCCCGAAAGGGCCATAAAGCGCGTGGGGTTTGCATATTCCCAAAGTGACATCTGGCTTATCGTACTCCCTGATTGTGGACTGCGCGGGTTATCTTAGGTTCGCGCGCAGCGCCGCTGCCGAAACAAACGGAAGAAGCGCCAAAGAGGCAAGGGTTATACCGCTCAAAAGAGCGAGAGGCGTTGCGGCATTCAGTCCCGCCAACCCGCGCGAGGCCGCCTCGGCCCCGAAAATCAGCGTGGGCACATAAAGCGGCAGAACCAAAAGCGACAACAGCAGGCCGCCGCGTTTCAGCCCGACGGTCAGCGCCGCGCCGAAACCGCCGATAAAGCTAAGTGCAGGCGTGCCCAGGGCCAGCGACACCACAAGCCACACCGCCGCCTCGCCCGGCAGTCCCAGAAGGACGCCAAAAAGCGGTGCAGCCACCGTCAAAGGCAGCCCCGTTGTGATCCAATGGGCCAATGATTTGGCGGCCACGACGCCTTCAAGCGGCAAAGGCGCGGTTGCCAAAAGGTCCAGCGTTCCATCTTCGAAATCCAGCGCGAACAACCGGTCCAGTGACAAAAGGCAGGCCAAAAGCGCGCCCAGCCACAAAACCCCTGGCGCAATCCGCGCCAAAAGCTGTGGATCGGGCCCGATACTGAACGGCACAAGCGTGACAATGATCAGGAAAAACGCCAGCGCCAGGCCAAAGCCGCCGCCGGCACGAACGCTCAAAGCAAGGTCACGTAAAAACAGCCGGATCACCAGGCATCCCCCAACCCCAAAGACGCATCCGTCAGCGTTTCGATCGTGGCGCGGTAGGGCGTCAGGGTCAGAACATCCGTCATGCCCTTGATGTTCAGATGGCTGGAGATCAACGCGCTGCCGCCCTGCCCCAGATGCTTGGACAAGACCGTCTCGAACAGCGTCGCACTTGCCACATCCAGCGAAACCGTCGGCTCGTCCAAAAGCCATATCGGCCGCCCGGTCACCAAGAGCCGCGCCAGCCCCAGGCGCCGCCGCTGCCCTGCGGACAGATCGCGCGCCGGGCGTTCAGCCAGCGCCAAAAGATCCATATCGAGCAACGCATCCTCAATCCCGCTTTGGCCAAAGACCGCCGCCCAAAAACTCAGGTTTTCGGTGACGGTCATCGTGGCCTTAACTCCATCCGAATGGCCCGAAAAGGCCAACGCTTCGTCTGTGACCTTGACCTGACCGGCCTCGGGGCGTTGCAGCCCTGCAACCGTGCGCAATAGCGTTGTCTTGCCGATCCCGTTGGCCCCGCGCAGCATCAGCGCCTGACCCGGCGACAGGGTAAAAGACAGACCGCGCAACAAAGGCAGACCGCCTCGCCCAACACCCAGATCGGTGACTTTAAGCTCTGCCATGAACACCCGCCTCAGACCGTCAAAAGGGCCGCGCCAATGCGCCGCCCCTCGCTGAGCAGCACATTATAGGTGCGACAGGCGGTCGGGCTGGCCATCACTTCGACGCCAACGCCCGCCTCTTCCAAGGCCTCGCGCATGACCTGCGGGATGTGGGAAATTTCAGGCCCCGTGCCCACGAACAGCACATCAATTTCCGAGGCATGTTCCAAAAGCACCGTCAGATCCTCGTACCCATCCCAGGCGAACAACCCCTCAGGCAGGATCGCAACACCGCCCTGATGCACAACGCCGCCGACCCGGAAGAACCCCGGTCCATAGCCGTCGATTGGCACGGCGTCATCATATCGGACCTCGTTCAGGCGCATTCCACACTCTCTAACTGAACAGCGGCAAGCCCAAAAGGGCTGAAACCGCGATGATCGCATAAGCCGCGCCTCGATACATGCCTTCGCGGGCGGGGTCAAAAGCCCGCGCACCAATGATATTGGCCAAAAGATAGGGCCCGGCGAACACCGCGCCCAGAACCATGCCCGAAATCAACAGTTTGCCGCTGAACCCGTAAGCCACCAAAAGGGCCACATCCGTCAGCACAAGGATCAAAAGAATGTTGGCCCGCAGCTTTGCAACAACAAGATCCGAGGCCATGTAGAACATGATCACAGGCGGGCCGGCCAGACCAACAGCACCCCCCGCCAGGCCACCCAGAAACCCCGCGCCCATAACTGCGCGCCGGTCACTGGGGCCGCGATAGCGCGCGCCGCTGATCAGAACCACCAATAGCGTGAAAATCAAAAGGCTGACCAGCCAGCGGAAGGTTTCGGCGTCGATCACCGTCAGGATCGCAACCCCAAATGGCAACCCGATCAGCATCCCCGCCGCCAAAAGCCCGACCTGCCCCATGTCGCCATCGCGCACTGCGCGCGGCACGTTCGGCAAAGGCCCGATCAGGTCCATCACCACCATTGCAGTGATCAGGATAAAAGGGTCCAGAACGATCCCCGCCAGCGGCAAATAGATCATTGCCGTTCCGAACCCCGAAAATCCGCGCACCAGCCCGGCCAGCACGACCGCAATCAGAACCAGCGCCCAGCCCCCGGCATCCAGCGGGGGCAAGGCGGTGATCATGGATCTGAATTGGCGTAGTTATTGCCCGCGTTCGCGTCCGCCCGGCTCCAGTCACGCTTGACGCCCATATACAAAAGCAGGGTCGAGGCGATGAAGATCGACGAATAGGTACCCACGATTATGCCCCAGATCATGGCAAAGACGAACCCGCGGATCACGTCGCCGCCCAGAGCAAAGAGCGCAAAGAGCGCCAGAAGCGTGGTAAAGGACGTCATGATCGTGCGCGACAGCGTCTCGTTGATCGATAGGTTCAGAACCTCGATCAATGCCTTCTTCTTGTATTTGCGCAGGTTCTCACGAACCCGGTCAAAAACAACAACCGTGTCGTTCAATGAATAGCCAACGATGGTCAAAAGCGCCGCAATCGTCGACAGATCGAACTTCATCTGGATGACCGAGAAGACCCCGATCGTCAGCAGCACGTCGTGGATCAGCGCGGCCACTGCGCCCAGGGCAAACTGCCACTCGAACCGCAGCCAGATATAGATCAGCACCGCACCAATGGCCAAAACCACGGCCAGGATCGCAGTCTGGATCAGCTCGCCCGACACTTTGGGCCCGACGCTTTCGACGCTGAGGAACTTCATCTGCGGGTCGATTGTCTGCAACACCGCCTCGACCCGGTTAATGTCTTCGATTGACAGGCTTTCCTGACCTTTTTGCGCCTCAATCCGGATCATCGCGACGTTTTTGTCTGGCCCGAACGAAGGGTCAAACACCTCGTTCACCGACACGTCACCCAAATTCAGGCTTTGCAACTTGGCGCGGTACGTCGCCACATCGATCGGCTGGGCGCTTTCGGTTCGGATGGTTGTGCCGCCGCGAAAATCGATACCAAAGTTCAGCCCCTGAATTCCCAGTGACACAAACCCCAGCACGATCAGCATCAGCGAAATGCCAACCCACCGTTTCCAGCGCGAAAAGAAGTCGAACTTTGTGTCATCCTTGACCATTCTCAGACGCATTGGATTATACCTCGATTGTCTTGGGACGACGGCGTTCAAACCAGATCACCACCAAAAGGCGGGTGACAAAGATGGCCGTAAATACAGATGTCAGAATGCCAAGGCCCAGCGTAATCGCAAAGCCGCGTACCGGCCCCGACCCCATTGCAAAAAGGATGATCGCCGTGATCAGCGTGGTAACGTTGGCGTCCATGATCGCACTCAGCGCCTTCTCATAGCCAAGCTCGATCGCCCTCGCAGGCCCGCGCGCGGTTCGCATTTCCTCTCGTATACGTTCGAAAATCAATACGTTGGCGTCGACGGCCATACCGATGGTCAAAACGATGCCCGCAATACCCGGTAGCGTCAGCGTTGCACCGATCAGTGACAATAGCCCGAACATCATTCCGACGTTCAGGATCAGCGCGATATTGGCAAAAATGCCAAACAACCCATAGCTCAACGTCATGAATATCAGCACGGCCGCAAAAGCCACGACGCTGGCGATCCGGCCTGCATCGATACTGTCTTGCCCCAACTCGGGACCAATGGTTCGTTCTTCAAGAAAGGTCATCTTGGCAGGCAGGGCACCGGCCCGCAAAAGCACCGCCAGATGCGTGCTTTCCTCGATCGAGAAATTGCCGGTGATGATGCCAGAGCCGCCCGGAATATGGTCCTGAATAACGGGGGCCGATATCACCTTGCCGTCCAGAACAATCGCAAAGGGCGATCCGATATTTGCACCTGTGTAGTCGCCAAACTTGCGCGCCCCCGATGGGTTGAAACGAAAGTTGACCGCCGGGCGCCCGTTCTGGTCGAACGCGGGCTGGGCGTCAGTCAGGTCCTCGCCCGTCACAACCGGCGTCTTTTCGATGATGTAATAGGTGTTGGCCTCGTCTGCAGCGGGCAAAAGCTCGTTGCGTGAACCGGGGCTTGCCTTTGGATCGCTGGTGCGACCCACCACAGGGTTAAAGGTCAGCTGGGCGGTCGTGCCGATCAAGGCTTTCAGCTCTGTTGCTGAACCGATGCCCGGTACCTGGATCAGGATGCGTTTATCACCCTGCCGCTGGATCGTCGGCTCTCGGGTGCCAACCTCGTCAACGCGGCGGCGCACAATCTCCAGCGATTGCTGGATCGTACGGTTGTCCGTGGCGACCTTTTCCGCCTCCGACAGCTTGACCGTGATCGTGTCGCCATTGGCCGACACATCCAGCGCGCTGGCGCCGAGGCTGGTGAGGGACACAACCGGCTGCGACAGCGCCCGAACAACTTCCAGCGCCTTGGCCATGCCGCCGGACTGCGAAATCCGCACCCTCAGCTCGCCCGCCGAAGCCTCAACGCGCCGCACGGTGCCAACAACGCTACGCTCTTTGCGCAAACCGTCACGCACCTCGGGCCACAGCCCGTCCATACGGGTTGAATACACATCCTCGACATGCACTTCGGCCAAAAGCTGAGCACCGCCGCGCAAGTCCAGCCCCAGGTTCACAAGGTTTGACGGCAACCAGCCGGGCCACATCGCCTCGGCCGCGGCCAGATCGGGTGTCACGCCTGTGGCTTGGATCGCTTTGACCGCATCGTTATGCGTCTCAACCCGCGTGTAAAACGCGTTGGGCATCGCCAGAAATACACCCAAGGCGCAGGCGCCCCAGATTACGACCCGCTTCCAAAGAGGTATTTGCAGCATTTGACTGGGCCCCTCAGGCGGCTGGTTCTGTCTTGGAAAGAACCTGAGCGATTGTCGAGCGGATCACGCGGACGTTGACGTCCTTTGCGATCTCCAACTCGACCTCACCGTCGTCCTTGACCTTGGTCACCTTGCCGATGACACCACCTTGAGTAACCACTTGATCCCCACGGCGTAGCGCCTCGACCATCTTTTGGTGCGCCTTCAGTTTCTTCTGCTGTGGCCGGATCAAAAGGAAATACATGATCGCAAAAATAAGGATCAGCGGAATGAAGCTTCCAAAAGCTCCGGCCCCACCGGCCGCTTGCGCATATGCAGGAGTGACGAGCATGTGTTTCTTTCCTTTTTGGCTTGGGCGGATGCCCCTGTTCGATTTGCCGCGCACCCTATCGCCGGCACAGCAAAGGCGCAAGCGACCGAAACCGCATTTCGCGACAGGTGGCACTGGCCCCCCATCTGGGGCTTAACGCGGTGCGGCGCAAGGGGGCATTACTAAGGTAACGCGATAGGACGCCCGAGATCGTAAGCGTAACAAATGCCGGGATAGCCGCCCCACCCGCGCCAGGGAACGCCGCCTGCAAATCCCTATCCTATCCAACCCCTTACACAGCGCCGCAAAATCCGTCATAACCGCGCGCAACTGAATCGACACCGCCAGAGGCCAGAAACATGCACGATATCCGCGCGATCCGCGAAAACCCCGCCGCCTTTGACGCCGCAATGGCCCGGCGCGGATACGTCGATGCCTCGATCGAAATTCTCGCACTTGACGCCGCGCGCCGCGCCAAGATTACCCAAGCCGAAGAAGCACAAGCCGAACGCAACAAAGCCTCAAAACTCGTCGGTGCCGCCAAGGCCCGCGGCGACGAGGCCGAATTTGAACGGCTGCGCGCACTTGTTGCTGAAAAGAAAGAAGAAATGGCCCGCCTCGACGAAGAGGCCAAGGCCCAGGATACCGCCCTGCGCGACCTCCTGATGTCGCTCGACAACCTTCCGTTCGAGGATATACCCGACGGTAAGGACGAGGCCGACAACGTCGAAATTCATCGCTGGGGCAGCATTCCGAACTTCTCATTTACACCCAAAGAGCACTATGAACTGGCCGCCACCGCCCGTGGCCTTGATTTTGAAACGGCCGCCAAATTGTCGGGCGCCCGCTTTGCGGTGATGTCGGGCGGCGTCGCGCGTCTGCACCGTGGGCTGGCACAATTCATGCTGGATGTGCACACCACCGAAAATGGCCTGACCGAAATGAACACCCCCGTTCTGGTGCGCGACGAGGCGATGCTTGGCACCGGCCAACTGCCCAAATTCGCCGAAGACAGCTATCAGACGACAAATGGCTGGTGGCTGATTCCGACAGCAGAAGTGACGCTAACCAACACAGTCGCCGGCGATGTGCTTGAGGCGGCCGACCTGCCGCGGCGCATGGTGGCCCACACCTTGTGTTTCCGTTCCGAGGCCGGAAGCGCCGGCAAGGATACCGCCGGTATGCTGCGCCAGCACCAGTTCGAAAAAGTCGAAATGGTCTCCATCACCCACCCAAGCGAAAGCCGAGCCGAACTTGACCGTATGACCTCCTGCGCACAAGGCATTCTGGAACGCCTTGGCCTCAGCTACCGCACCGTCGTGCTTTGTGTTGGGGACATGGGATTTGGCGCGCGCCGCACCCATGACATTGAGGTCTGGCTACCGGGCCAAAACACCTATCGCGAGATCAGTTCGATCTCGATCTGCGGTGACTTTCAGGCCCGGCGCATGAATGCGCGCTTTCGCCCCGAACCCGGCGCCCGCCCTGAGTTTGTACATACCCTCAACGGTTCGGGCCTGGCGGTCGGGCGCTGCATGATCGCCGTTCTCGAAAACGGCCAGCAAGAGGACGGCTCGGTCGCGCTTCCTGCCGCCCTGCACCCCTATCTGGGCGGCAAGACGGTGCTGGACGCGAACGGGAACCTGATCTGAGATCACACCAACCACAAAGCGCCCACCGCCCGGCCCACCCGGGGCCGGGGTATAAACCTTGCGGCGCAGCCGCTCATTCAGAGTACGGCCGCTTGCCCAAATGCTTGCGCAGCCGTGAAGGCGTGGATTTCTTGCGCCCCTTGAACGGGTTCTTGTCGCTTTGCGAACGCAAAGTCATCCGGATCGGCGTACCCGGCATGTCAAAATCCTCGCGCAGCCCGTTGACCAGATAACGAGAATAACTCTCAGGCAGCTTTTCTGGATGCGAACACATCGCCACAAACCCTGGTGGGCGCGTCTTAACTTGCGTCATATACCGGATCCGGATGCGGCGCCCTGCCGGCGCGGGGGGCGGATGCGCCTCCAGCATGCCGATCAGCCACTGGTTCAGACGCGCGGTCGGCACCCGGCGGTTCCAAACCTCATGCGCGCGCACAATCGCCTCGCCCAACCGGTCCAACCCCCGCCCCGTCTTCGCCGAAACCGTGACCAGGGGCGCGCCGCGCAACTGCGGCAGCAGCCGCTCGAACGCTTCTTTCAGGGTTGCCAGCTTGGCCTGTTTGTCAGGCTCTGCGTCCCATTTATTGACCGCCACTACCACCGCCCGGCCTTCCTTCTCGGCCAGATCCGCGATCCGAAGATCCTGCTGTTCAAACGGGATTTCCGCATCCAGCAGCACGACAACGACCTCGGCAAACCGCACCGCCCGCAACCCGTCCGAAACCGACAGCTTTTCCAGCTTGTCCTGAACCTTGGCTTTCTTGCGCATGCCCGCGGTGTCAAAGATCCGCATTGGCGTTCCGTTCCACTCGGCCGCCACTGAAATAGCGTCACGTGTGATCCCCGCCTCGGGGCCGGTCAGCAAACGGTCTTCGCCTAGAACCGTGTTGATCAGCGTGGATTTACCCGCATTTGGGCGCCCAACGATTGCGATCTGCAAAGGTTTGTCATCCACATCTTCGGCATGGCCATCCTCGTCGACGTCGATATCCGTCTCTGGAGCCTGGCTCTTGGTGGCTTCGGCAAACTTGTCGGCCAGCGGCATCAATATGCTCAACAGCTCCGACATGCCCTCGCCGTGCTCGGCCGACAGACGCAACGGCTCGCCCAGACCCAGTGACCAGGCCTCGATCACACCACCATCAGCGGCGCGCCCCTCGCCCTTGTTTGCAGCCAGGATGACATGCGCGCTTTTCTTGCGCAGGATCTCGGCAAAGACCTCATCCGTGGGCGTGACACCCACGCGCGCATCGATCATGAACAAACAGATGTCCGCCATTTCGACCGCGCGTTCGGTCAGCCGCCGCATGCGACCCTGCAAACTTTCGTCGGTGGCCTCTTCAAGCCCGGCGGTATCGATCACCGTAAAGCGCAGATCACCCAGACGCGCCTCGCCCTCGCGCAAATCACGCGTAACCCCCGGCTGGTCATCAACCAGCGCCAGACGTTTTCCAACCAACCGGTTGAACAGCGTCGACTTGCCCACATTGGGACGTCCGACAATCGCAAGTGTTAAACTCATCAGTTCTCTCCAGGGCGCCCCGAAAAGGTTCGTAAGGGGCGCAGACCCGCCCCCTTACAGCAAGCCTTGGTCAGCGAAAAGCTTGGAGTTGCCCGTTGGACGTCACAATATACAAAGTGCGGTTCACAACGATCGGGTTGGCCGTGGCCCCCGAAGGCAATGCAACCGTTCCCAAAAGGCTGCCATCTGTGGGTGAAAAGGCCCGGATCAGGTTGTCATCCGAAGCAACCAACAGCCGCCCACCGGCCATGATCGGCCCGTAATGCGCGTAAATCGACTTGCGGCGCTTTAGCCGCGCATCGGCGAAATACGGCAGTTTTTTGGACCAGATCGTCGCACCGGTCTTGGCGTCCAGCCGTTCCAGCTTGTCCTGTTCGGTCACAAGAAACAGCGAGTCTCCCTCAGGCCAAACCGCACTATAAGCGCCCACTTGAGCCGTCCACAAACGCTCGCCCGTGCTGGTTCCGATGGCAACCAGACGCCCACTTGGGCTGGCGGCATAAGTGGTGTCGCCAACCACAACCGGATCAGCGGTGATGTCGGTAACGCCGGTATAGGCCAGACCACGGCGCTGCCCTGACAGGGTCGCACTCCATAGTCTCAGACCGCCTTTGCGAAAAACGCCCGCCATCTCACCCGAACCGAAGGGAAAGATCGCCATGCTGTCGGTCACCGCGGGTCCGGCACCACCGGCCACACCGGATTCCGACGGAATGCCCGAAACTTCCCATTTGACCCGGCCCGTATCGACGTCGATCGCCCAACCGCGATTGTCGCGCGAAACCACATAGACCAGCCCGTCAACAACCGTAGGCGTACCGGCAGCCGCAGCATCCAGTTTCTGAACCCAGACCGTCGCACCGGTTGCAGCATCCAGCGACACAAGTTCACCAAAGCCCGAGGCCACATAGACCCGGCCACCAACAATGGCCAGCCCGCCACCTGATGCATCATCAGAGTTGTCGGTCGCTGGCGTCAGATCAGCCTGCCACAGTCTGGCGCCACTGGCCGAGGTCGCCGTGACCAATGCCCGCGAATCCAGCGTAAAAATTCGTCCGTCCGCAGCAACCGGATCGGCGGTGATCCGGTGCTTGCGGCCATTGCCCTCGCCAATATCCGCGCTCCAGACCGGGGTCAGCGTGGTGCCAAGCGCTAGATGCTGGATGCGGTGACGCGGTCCGCCATAAGCGTGGGTCCACGATGTGTTGACAACTTGCGGCGACAATTTGATAGCGCGGCTGGCGTCAACCGGCTTGTCCGGCTCGCCTGTTTGATCGGGGCGCAGATCAATACGCTCGCCGGTCAGGATAACTTCGCCTTTGGCACAGGCCGAAAGGATAACTAGGGCCGCCAGTAAAATGGCACTTCGTGTCAGGTTCACCTTTAGCCCCTCTTCCAGTATCGCCGAACTGTGCGGCGCAGATAACTCAGCCATCAGAACATCTTATTGCCCGTCCAGGCTGCCACCCTCGGCCACAATCAACTGAGACGCGCGCCGACGCAAGCCCGCCGTGACATCATTATCGGCCATAATTGCTTTTAACCGTTTGATTGCGCCCTCTTTGTCGCCCTCCGAAAGGTCGATCAGCGCCAGCTGCTCTTCTGCAACCAGTCGAAATGGCGCCCCGGGCTCGGCCAGAACACGCAGCACTGCCCGGCGTTCATCCGCAGGGCGCGCGCCACCTTCCAGCATATCCAGTTTCAGCGCGGCAAGATCGCGAAAGACCCGCGGCGCGGTTTGATCGGCCGCAACCGCCTTTAGCTTTTCAATCGCCTCGGGGCGCTTTTCCGACTGCACGGCCTCAGCCGCCGCAATCAGTTTGACCAGCGTCTCAGCGTCCCCTTTCAGGGTCACCTGATCCAGTGCCGCCAGCCGCTCACTTGCGTTTGGCTGATCCAACGCGTTCAGAATTGCATCACCCGCCGCCTGCGCCTGATTGCGCTCAGCCGCCTTGCGCCATTCATTGTAGGCTGCTCCGCCCACGAGAATGACAACCAAGGCAATTGCGATCCAGCCATAGCGACGCATAATCCTGAACAGGCGGTCACGACGCACCTCTTCGCTCACTTCGTTGATAAAGCTTTCGCTCTCGCTCATGGTCATCCGTCCCCGTCAAAGTCCGCCTCTCATACACCGAGGCCAAACCCATTGCCAAGGGCTGCTGCCGGGTCAAACAGCGATGGCTTGCACGGCCTGTCGAAAAAATGTAAACTGAACCGGTCAGTTCAGTATTCTGTTTCACATCGTTTGAGGTCTGAAACTCTGGCTACGGCACGAAACATTCACCGGCGCCTGCGCCGTTTTCTGAGGACAAAGATGCGTATTTTTCCGCTTTTGCTTGCTCTTACCGTAGGCGCAATTCTCTATGCTGTTGTTTTTGAACGCCAAGCTCTGATTGCATTTGCGTCGGGCGATGCCGCTGCCAAGCCTACCGAAGTCATTGTCGAGGCCTCAAAAGAGCGCCGCGTCTCTGTTGTTGCCGTCAACTCGGCCTCACAGGTGATCGACAGCGCCGTCCTGATCCGTGGACAGACCGAAGCGGCCCGTCAGGTCATCGTTCGCGCCGAAACCGTGGGCACGGTTGTCTCGGAACCCCTGCGCAAAGGATCACAGATCGAGGCCGGTGAGCTTTTGTGCCAGATCGATTCCGGCACCCGCGAAATTGCACTGGCCGACGCAAAGGCGCGCCAGAGCGAGGCCGAGGCCCGCGTCCCCGAAGCAGAGGCCCGCGTAGAAGAGGCCCGCTCGCGCGTGCCCGAAGCGCAGGCCCGTCAGATCGAAGCGCAATCGCGCCTCGCCGAAGCTCAGATCAATGACCGCGCCGCCCAGCAACTGATCAAGGACGGGTTTGCATCGGAATCCCGTGTTGCGGCGACACAAGCCGCCGTCGAAGCCGCCAAAGCCGGCGTGCAAACCGCTAAATCCGGCGTCGAAGCCGCGCTTGCCGGGGTTCAGGCCGCATTGTCGGGCGTCCAGGGCGCGCGGGCCGGTGTCCAATCGTCACAAGCAGCCGTTGCATCTGCTGAAACGGAACTGGGTCGCCTCAATATCTCGGCCCCCTTTGCCGGGGTTCTTGAAACCGACGTCGCCGAGGTTGGGTCGTTCCTTCAGCCGGGTTCCGAATGCGCCACCATCCTTCAACTTGATCCGATCAAATTGGTTGGATTTGTGCCCGAAACCGAAGTCGACAAGGTCAAGACCGGCTCGATGGCCGGCGCGCGCTTGTCCTCGGGACGCGATGTATCGGGCAATGTGACCTTCCTGTCACGTTCAGCCGACCCGCTGACCCGCACCTTCCGGGTTGAGGTCCTTATCCCCAACCCCGACCTTTTGATCCGCGATGGGCAAACGGTCGAAATCGTCGTCGCCTCGGACGGGGCCATTGCGCATCTTTTGCCAAGCTCCTCGATGACCCTGAACGATGACGGCATCCTTGGCGTGCGCGTCGTCGACGACGAAACCCGCGCCAAATTCATTCCCGTGACCATCCTGCGCGACACCATCAACGGCGTCTGGCTGGCCGGGCTGCCCGCCAAGGCACGCGTCATCACTGTCGGGCAGGAATACGTGATCGACGGCGTCAAATTGGATGTCTCGCTGCAGGAGCTTGGGCAATGACAGGTCTGGTTGACTGGGCCGCCTCCCATGCGCGGATGGTTATCGCCTTTATCGCCCTGTCCATTCTGGCGGGCGGTTTTGCCTATTCGGTTCTGCCCAAAGAAGGCGAGCCTGACATTGAAATCCCGGCCCTGATCATTTCAGTGCCGTTTCAGGGCATTTCAGCCGAAGATAGCGAGAAACTGCTGGTCAAAACGATGGAGACCGAGCTGTCGGATATTGATGGCCTCAAATCCATGCAAGGCACTGCCGTCGAAGGCTATGCCAACGTCGTGCTAGAGTTCGAGTTTGGCTGGGACAAGACCAAAACCATTGCCGATGTCCGCGACCGGATGAACACCGCCGAGGGTAAGTTTCCCACCGGTTTTGACAAATACTCGATCAACGAGATAAATTTTTCCGAGTTTCCCATCATCATTGTCAGCCTGTCTGGCGATCTGCCCGAGCGCACCCTGCTACGCGTCGCCAAAGACCTGCAGGACCGCCTTGAAGGGCTTGAGCCTGTGCTGGAGGCCGGCCTTGCCGGGCACCGCGACGAGATGCTGGAAGTCGTGATCGACCCGCTGCGCCTTGAGGCTTACAACGTCACGGCTGCGGAACTGATCAACGTTGTTGTCAACAACAACCGCCTGATCGCGGCGGGCGCGGTCGAAACACCGACCGGTGCTTTTTCGGTCAAGATCCCCTCGTCTTTTGACGAGCCACGCGATGTCTATAACCTGCCGGTCAAAACCAACGGCGACAGGGTCGTGACTTTGGGCGATCTGGCCCAGATCAAACTGACCTTCGAAGACCGCACGGGCACGGCGCGCTTTAACGCCGAACCGACCGTGGCGCTGCAGGTCGTCAAGCGCAAGGGTTTCAACCTGATCGATACCGCCGAACTGGTCAAGACCGAGGTCGCCAAGGCCCAAGAGGCATGGCCAAAAGAGCTGCGCGAGGCGCTGAAAGTGACAACCTCGAACGACCAGTCACGCATCGTCGATAGCATGGTCAGTCAGCTTGAAGGCTCGGTCCTGACGGCCATCGCGCTGGTGATGATCGTCGTTCTGGCCGCCCTTGGCACGCGCTCGGCGCTATTGGTCGGCTTTGCGATCCCCACATCGTTCCTGCTTTGCTTTGCCTTTCTGGCCGTTATGGGCATCTCGATCTCGAACATCGTGATGTTCGGTCTGATCCTTGCGGTTGGAATGCTGGTTGATGGCGCGATCGTGGTCGTCGAATACGCCGACCGGCGCCTGCAAGAAGGTGCAGGTCCGATGCAGGCCTTTACCGATGCCGCAAAACGCATGTTCTGGCCCATCGTGTCGTCCACCGCGACCACGCTTTGCGCCTTTTTGCCGATGCTTTTCTGGCCCGGCGTTCCGGGTGAATTCATGGGAATGCTGCCGGTCACGCTGATCTTCGTTCTGTCGGCCTCACTGGTGGTGGCACTGATCTATCTGCCGGTCATGGGCGGTGTTGCAGGGCGCATATCGCGGATGTTCGAAGGCGGCTCCTCCGTCTTGAAACCCCTGCCATGGATCGTGCGCGCAGCCCTTGTCGTGCCCTCGGTCTACCTTGTCTTTCTGGCCGCCATGCAGACGCTGAACCCCGGCTACCTCTTTGGCGGCCAACCACCGCTGAGCGGGGCAATGGCCGTAGTTCCGGGCATGGTTCTCTTTCTGATCGGCGCCGCACTTTCGTCGATCACACTTGGGGCCGCGAAAATCGAACGTGCCCCGCGCCGTGTGCGGTCGGGCTATCAGCGCTCGGTCTTTGGCAAATTCATTCAGTTCATCGCCGGCAATCCGATCATGCCGATCGTGACCATCGCGGCAGTAATCTTTATCGTCATGAACGTCTTTTCCTACTTTGGCGAAAACAACCGCGGCGTTGAGTTCTTTGTCGAATCCGAACCCGAACAGGCCATCGTCTTTGTCCGCGCGCGCGGCAACCTGTCACTTGCCGAAAAGGACCGCCTGGTCAGCGAGGCCGAAGAGATCATCCTGTCGGTCAAGGGCATCGACAGCGCCTTTGCCTTTGCGGGCCGTGGTGGCCTGAACGCCAACACGGGCGGCGCCAATGCGCCTTTGGACACTATTGGACAGATCCAGATCGAACTGATCCCATGGGAAGATCGCCCAGTGGTCGAGTATCAGACCAAGCTCTTGGGCCTGATCCCCTTTACCCGCACCAAGATCAACCCCGAATTGGATGGTGATCTGGTGATCGAACGCCTTCAGGCGCGGTTGGACACCCTGCCCGGTATCAAGACCGAGATCCTGAACCTGTCGCGCGGGCCTGCATCGGGCAAGCCGGTGCATCTGCGCATCAAGGGCGAAAACTGGCAGGACCTGATCGCCGGGATCGATGTTGCGCGAGCGCAATTTGAAGACACCGCAGGCCTGACCGATATCGAAGATAACCTGCCCCTGCCCGGCATCGACTGGCAGATCGACGTCGACGTTGAAAAGGCTGGTCGCTATGGCGCCGATGTCGCAACCGTGGGCGCGATGGTGCAACTGGTCACGCGCGGCATCCTCTTGGATTATATGCGCGTAGAAAGCTCGGACGAGGAAATTCCGATCCGCGTGCGCCTGCCGGTCAAGGACCGCGTCCTGTCGACGCTGGACACGCTCAAAGTGCGCACCAGAGACGGGTTGGTCCCCCTCTCCAACTTCATCACGCGCCAACCCGTAGCGAAACTGGGCCAGATCAACCGCATTGACCAAAAACGCTTTTTCGACGTCAAAGCGGGCGTCACCCCAGCGCTCTTTACCCTGACCGCCAAAGACGGGCAGGATCCCAAAACAGAACTGGGCGTCCTGCGCCGCCTGACCGAGGTTGAAACTCAGGACCTGACGCCAGCGCAAATAATTGAAACCTCGGATGGAAGCTTTTACCGGACGGTCTCTCTTGATCCCTCGATCAACCGCAGCGCACTGACTGCGGGGCTGGATGACAAATCGTTCAACCTGACGCCGATCAACGCCAATGAACGCATCGAAGTCCTGACCAACTGGCTCAACACTGAAAAACCGCTTGCTGCGGGGTTGGAATGGTCATGGACCGGTGATCAGGAGGAACAAGCCGAATCCGGTGCTTTCCTCAGCAAGGCATTCTTGGGCGCCCTTGGCTTGATGTTCATCATCCTTCTGGCCCAGTTCAACAGCTTCTATAACGCTGTTCTGGTGCTCTTTGCGGTGGTCCTGTCCACAACCGGCGTTCTGATCGGCATGCTTGTCATGCAGCAACCGTTTTCGATTATCATGACCGGAACTGGCATCGTGGCCCTGGCGGGGATCGTGGTGAACAACAACATTGTTCTGATCGACACCTATCAGGAATACAGCCGCTATATGCCCCGGATCGAGGCGATCGTGCGCACCGCTCAGGACCGCATCCGCCCGGTGCTTTTGACCACCATCACCACAATGGCAGGTCTGGCGCCGATGATGTTCGGCCTGTCACTGGACTTTATCGGCGGCGGCTATTCAATCGACAGCCCCACGGCGCTCTGGTGGAAACAACTGGCCACCGCCGTGGTCTTTGGCCTTGGCATCGCAACCGTTCTAACGCTGGTCTTTACGCCATCAATGCTAGCGCTCAGGGTTTGGGTGTCGACCTATGCCCATTGGATCGCACGCCTGCTTCAAAAGCTGTCGATGGGCAGGGCCAGCTCGGCCGCGCGCGACTGGGCGCAGCGCCGCGAAATCCGCAAGGTGCAAGCCCCGGAAATCCTGTGGGAGGACGAAACCGATCCCCCCGCTCAACCCAAGAAACGCCGCCGCGCACCCAAAAGCGATCTGCGCGCAGCCGAATAACCCCGGGGCCGCAATCACAATCCGATCAAGAGGCGCGAAACCCTTCTCGCGCCTCTGACGCTCCGGTTTGCTGCTGTCATGATTTCCCCGCGTGCAATCTTACAAAAGAGCGGATTTAATAACCCCGAAAGTGGCTGTTAATCCATGTTGCCCCATCAGCTTCTTGGCCCCGCAATGACGCCGGGCATTCACAGTCCCACGCGACAAGGAAGCAATCAGAATGAGCCAGCACCCCGCAGAAATGAATGCCGTCGAAGCAACAGGCTTTTCAATCGAGCAACTGAAGATGGTGCGCCGCCCGGTCCCAAGCGCCGGCCCCGGCGAGGTTTTAGTCAAGATCAAGGCGGCAAGCCTGAACTACCGCGATCTGGCCGTTCTGGCCGGCACATATATGCCCGATCTGAAACTTCCCTACACGCCCGCCTCTGACTGCGCCGGTCAGGTTGTGGCACTGGGGTCCGGTGTGACCCGTTTCAAGTTGGGCGACCGGGTGGTGCCCAGCTATATTCAGGGTTGGCGCGATGGTGAACTGACCCAGCATCAGCGTTCCTCCCAAACTCTGGGCGCGCCATTGGCCGGCGTGCTGCAAGAATATATCGCAGTCCCGGCCGAAGATGCCGTGCCAACCCCGGACAGTTTGACCGACAAAGAAGCAGCAACCCTTCCAATTGCTGCGCTTACGGCGTGGCATTGCCTTCAGTCTGGTGGCGTAGCCGCCGGGAAATCGGTGTTGGTTCAGGGCACCGGGGGCGTCGCCATATTCGCCCTGCAGTTTGCCAAAGCCCTTGGTGCCACGGTCATGGCGCTTACTTCTTCGGCGGAAAAGACCAAGCTTTTGAAATCCCTCGGCGCGGACCACGTGATCAACTATCGCGATGTGTCGCAATGGGCCGGCGCTATACGCGAAGCTACGGGCGGCAAAGGTGTCGACATCATCGTTGAGACAACTGGCTCCTCAATGCCGCAATCCTTGGCTGCATGCGCCTTTGGCGGTTTTATCGGCGTCATCGGATTTGTCGGCGGGTATGAAACCACCCTGAACATCCGTCAGTTGATCGGTCCAAAAATCCGGATGGAGGGTATCGTCGTCGGCTCGCGCGTGATGATGGAGGAAATGATCACCGCAATCGACAAACATTCCATTCGCCCGATCATCGCTCAGGAATTCCCGATGGCCGACAGCGCAGGGGCTTTTCAGGCAATGAAACTCAGCGCGCGTCCCGGCAAGATCGTCATTCAGATTGAATGATCCTCGGCGAAATGACGGGCGGCGCGAAAGCGGCGCGCGTCCCCGAAATGCAAGCCCCGCCGATCCTCGGGCCAATCCTGGGACCGCTCACAAGAGCATTTCGCGTTAAACCCGGTTCACCTGTCGCTGCCTGAAATCACAGATCTCAACGCGTTGGGTGATGCTGCATGTCTCAAGTTAAACGCGAAACACTTTAGCCTTTGGGTACCTTAAAGACCTGGCCCGGATAGATCAGGTCCGGATCCTTGATGCTGTCGCGATTGGCCTCAAAAACACGCACGTAAAGGACACCCTCGCCGTAGTTCTGGCGCGCAATTGCCCAAAGCGTTGATCCCGGTTGCACGGTCACCAACCGCAGATCGACACCGGTCGCATCTTGCGCCTGTGTCGCATCTGGGTCTGCCGCCGCAGTCGTGGCAACCTTGGCGCTCCCTGCTGCCGCTGCTGCCGCCTGTCGCACGACGTCCTTGGCCTCACGCTTGAACGGGGTCTCCATCCGTGACGTCACAACCCCGGCCTCATCCACCTGATCGACGCGCAGCGTGTAAACGCCGGTATCGACATTCGGCAGATCAGCTTCCCAGTTTCCATCAGGGCTGATGCGTGTGCTCTTGATTGGCTTGTTGTTCAGATAAACCCGCACGAACCCCGGTTTCGACGCGCGCCCGGCGATCCTGACCTCACCCTGATTTTCATAAGTTATCGTGTCCAGAACCACCGCATCGGGGATCTGGGGTGCCTGCAGAACCTGAATGCCTTGCCGATCGGCCAGTAGAACCGTCGGAGCCTTGGGCTCTGCCTCGGCCGGAGCTGCTGGCGTTGCCGCTGTTGTCGTAGTTGCTGCTGACGTGGTCGTCATAGTCGTCATAGTCGTTACAGGCGTCATAGTCGTTGCAGCCGTCGTAGCTTGTTCTGCCAACTGGCCAACTTGCTCCTCGGTAGCGGCGCCCGTCGCACCAACAGTGCTTGTCATCGCTCCAGCCACATCCTGAGCCCCAGCCGCAGCCGCTTCCTCAGCCAAAGCCGCTTTCGTCGCCTCCCCTGTCAAAGACGCCGCGTTGTCGGTGGTTGAACCAGCCAGTTCAGCCGCTGCCTTTTGCGCGGTGCCTTCGACCGCCGATTTTGCGGTCCCGGACAACGTTGCCAAACCGCCCTCAACCGCCTGGGCCGCGGGCCGTGCCAACGTCTCTGCCGTCACCGTCGAGATCACAATCTCTGTGTTTTCTGCTGTCGCAACTTGGGCCGGCGTCGGGTTGACCGCTGGGTCTGCCTGCGCGGTCTGGATTGTGGTATCTGTGGCCGGGATCGCTGGTTCAGCCTTGGCCACCGCAACCTTTCGCGGCGCCATTATCACGCTCTGCTCAGATTTGACTGCGGCGCCATCAGCACCCGGCATCGACAATGTCACAACCTGCGGCACATCGCTTGGGGCCACATCAAAAAGCGCTACAAACTTGCCCGAGGGGTCTGCCGTGGCCTCAGCCACTGAAACCCCGTCAATGATGACCTCGATACGCGCGCCAGGCTGCGCCTTGCCCGCCACGATTGTATTTCCGTCCGGGTCGACGCGTACGACATCAAAACTAGGCGCCTGAGCAACTGTGGTCGCCTCAGCCACTGGGCTGTCCGCCCCGGCTTGAGCTCCGATCTCTGGTGCCGGGGCTACGGCAGTCGCTGCACCCTCCGCTGCAGTGGCCACATCACCGGCAGTCACATCCGAAGCGCCGGACCCGTCTGGTGTGGCTGTCATCCCTGCGGAAGGCTGGTCAATGGAGGTGACATCCGTTTGCGTTGGCCAATACCTGACACCGACCACAACGCCGATCGCCAATACGACAAGTACAGCAGCGATCCAGGCGGTCTTACCGCCCATCCCAGATCCGGTTTCTTCCGACATTCTAATTCCCAACAGCCCCCAAATTCGGCAGAACATGCGCACGGTTGAGACAAGATAGCAACACCGCTATCAGGGGTCAAAGAAACACGTCGTGACAGCGGAGCCAAACATGCCCTCACCAAAACCCTCAGTCTGCATATTCTGCGGATCGCGAATGGGAACAAACCCAAACTACGCCGCAACGGCCGCCCAAGTCGGCGCCCTGATCGCAAGAAACAACTGGCGCCTTGTCTACGGCGCCGGAGATGTCGGGCTGATGGGAACAGTTGCACAGGCAACCCAAGGCGCGGGCGGCGAAACCTTTGGCGTCATCCCGCAACATCTTTTCGACCGCGAAGTCGGCAAGACCGACCTCACCCACCTCGTCGTGACCGAAAACATGCATGAGCGCAAAAAGGTGATGTTCATGAACTCCGACGCGCTGGTCGTTCTGCCCGGCGGAGCAGGATCGCTCGACGAGTTTTTCGAGGTCCTGACCTGGCGCCAGTTGGGGCTGCACGACAAGCCGATCATCATCCTGAACGTCGACGGCTTCTGGAATGCGCTCCTGCAACTGATGGGCAACCTCGTCTCCGAAGGCTTTGCCGATCCGTCACTTCTGGACCTGACCTCGGTCGTAACCGACTGTGATGACCTGACCGAAGCCCTGCAAGGCGCATTCTCATAGGCACCAAACGACGAAGCCCCGCGGCCATAGGCGCGGGGCTGAGATATGTCGTGACCGGGGCGCTGGCCCCGGTCTCAATCAGATACCACTCACATCCGTGATGCGACGTTTTCCCAGTTCACAAGGTTGTCCAGAAAGTTCGTCAGATACGCGGGACGCTTGTTGCGGAAATCGATGTAATAGGAATGCTCCCACACATCACAGCCCAAAAGCGCCGTCTGTCCAAAGCACAAAGGGTTCACGCCGTTTTCGGTCTTGGTGACCTTCAGCGCGCCGTCCTTGTCAGCCACCAACCAGGCCCAACCTGATCCGAACTGACCCGCACCCGCAGCCGAGAATTGGGACTTGAACTCATCAACCGACCCAAAGCTCTCAACCAAAGCCTTTTCCAGCGCGCCGGGCATTGCCGATTTACCGGGGCCCATCATCTCCCAGAACTGGTTGTGGTTCCAAAGCTGGCTGATGTTGTTGAAAATACCGTTTTGCGCGACCGAGCTTGCGTCGTAGGTGCCGGTGATGATCTCTTCCAGTGACTTGCCGTCCCACTCGGTCCCGGCAATCAGTTTGTTGCCATTGTCGACATAGGCCTTGTGGTGCAGGTCGTGGTGATACTCCAGCGTCTCTTTTGACATACCGGCATCAGCCAGCGCATCGTGCGCATAAGGAAGTTCAGGAAGTTGAAAAGCCATGGGACTACTCCTTGAGGTGGTCATGAAACATCTGAGTGTGTGATGAAGCGCCTACGCCCCGAAGGTCAAGCCTCAATTCTCTGCGCGGCCAACAAATCAACCGCCCGCAACTGGGTCCAGGCCAGTGGCTTCAAACGCTTCTGCGCGTGATCCACCCCTGTCAGAGCGGGCTTGCCCTAACGCTCGCTTACCTTGCATTTGCCATCACCACGAAACGAATTGGGATAAGCAATCGGCGTTGCTGTTATCACAAATCTGCCGTTCTTTTTCAGATAGGTCGCTGTGTACTTCATTTGAAGTGCCAATTGGCCTTGGCTCGAAGTCGTACTCTTCACAGTCCATCCAAAAGTAATTCTTTTTGAATTATCGACCTTAACCTCGGCAAGCATCGGCTTTTTCCCATTGAACCCGTAAGTTACCGGATCGTGGACAAAGGCTTTCTTTTTCTTCTTGTCAAAAGCAATGGCAACATCTGGCGATATCCAGGTTCCCATTTCCGACCTTGCATTCATAAAGCGTCACCGCCTGCGCAGATGCCGCGGAAGAAATCAGAAGGGCGCAAGTGGCCCCAAGAATTCGAGAAAAAATCAACAATCTACCCCCTTTAGTTTTCCCAACCGAAGGTAGAATTGAAAAAATCCAGATACAAGCATTGATAGAATTTCGTGAACTTCAAAAATCGCTGTTGCCCATTAATTCACCTCGCCACCCGGTCTGGCGGCATCCGATAGAATATCAAAAACATACTGGGCAACCGACCGAAAACAGACGACATGCGCATGGCCATCATCGCTAATCCAGAATGCTGCTGGGACCTGGGCCAACCGACTGCGCCTCAATTCGCCGGGACCAAAAGACTGATTAGAAAAATCCACCGGGGCCAGTTTGGCAAGTACCTCGCAGCAAGCCGCACCTGAAAGCAAAAACCGCGCCCGCGCGTCCGAGACGTTGACAATCAGATGGCGCACCCCTTTCAGGGCGCGCTCCAATGTTTCGCACGCGGCCGCCGCGGCCTTGTGCGGCAACATGATCAAAACCTCATCGGGCGACATCCACGCGACGCTGAAATCCCCGGCATGCGAAATACCCCTTTGGGCGGGGAACGTCGCGCCGGTCAGATCGGTCACTGCTTTCTTCAGCGTCCTGGAACCCAGATCACCCCGCAGGGTGAGCATCCCGGAAAGGCCCGCCTCGCGAACCGTGACATAGCCCGCGTAGCTGGCACCGCTCAGGGCGCTTTGTGCATCAGACATTCTGCTTCTCCCCTTCAGGATCATAGAAAACCGGGCTTACAATCCGTGTCGGAACCGGCTGGCCATCAAGGGCTGGAAAGTTCAGGACTTCGCCCATCCGGTCCGGTCCGTTCAGAACCAGCCCCATCGCGATACCCCGCTCTGCCATGGGCGAGAAATAGCTCGAAGTCACGCGCCCCTCGACATTGCGCTGACCGTTCTCATTATACCCTGAGCCGCGCGCGTAGGCGCCATCGGGCAGAACCGACAGATCCAGCGTCTCCAGACCCACCAGTTTCCAGCGCAAGGGATCGGTCATGTGGCTGCGCGCCTGCGCACGCTTACCCAGATAATCGTCCTTCTTCTTCGAGATCGCCCAGTCCAGCCCAAGGTCCTGAGGGATCACCGTGCCGTCGGTCTCATCGCCTATCATGATGAACCCCTTTTCGGCCCGCATGATGTGCAAGGCCTCGGTCCCATAAGGCATCACGCCAAACTCTTGCCCCGCCTCATGCAGAGCCTTCCAGAACGCCAGACCCTGACTGGCCGGAACCGCAACCTCGAAACTTAATTCGCCCGAAAAGCTGATCCGGTAGACGCGCACATCAAACCCGCCAATCTGGCCGTCCGCCCAGCCCATAAAGGGCAGCGCCTCGGCCGAGACATCCATACCGCCCAGCTTTTGCAATACTTTGCGCGCATTGGGTCCGACAACGGCGACCTGCGCCAGTTGTTCAGTGATATTGGCGGTATATACTTTCCAGTCCCACCATTCCGTCTGAAGCCATTCTTCCAGATGACCGTGAATACGCTCGACCCCGCCGGTCGTTGTGTGACAAAGAAATGTATCTTCGTCGATCCGCGCCACGACACCGTCATCAATCAAAAAGCCATTCTCGGAACACATCAGCCCATAACGACACCGCCCGGGTTTGAGCGTCGACATCATGTTGGTGTACATCATATCCAGTAATCGCCCGGCATCCGGCCCCTTTACGATGACCTTACCTAAGGTAGAAGCGTCAAGTAATCCAAGGTGTTGCCGGGTGTTCTTAACTTCGCGCATCACGGCGTCATCGGTGGTCTCACCCCGGCGCGGATAGGCGTAAGGACGCCGCCAATGTCCAACCGGTTCCCACTCTGCACCAGCATCCTGATGCCATCCGTGCATCGGGGTCATGCGCACCGGCTGAAACATCTCGCCGCGTGCCTCGCCCGCAATAGCGCCCATTGAGATGGGCGTGTAAGGTGGGCGGAATGTGGTGGTGCCGACCTGGGGTATCTCACTGTTTAAACTCTCAGCAAGAACTGCCAAACCGTTGATGTTACTAAGTTTACCCTGATCGGTTGCCATGCCCAACGTGGTATAGCGCTTGGTATGTTCGACGCTCTCATACCCTTCGCGGGCGGCCAGCTGAACGTCAGAAACTTTGACGTCATTCTGAAAATCCAGCCACATCTTTTGCCGCAGCCCGATGGGCGCACCCTCGGGCATAATCCAAACCGGTTCCATCGCGGTCTCATTGACCTGCACGACACTCACCGTCTTCTTGGCCTTGGGCTTGTAACCCGCCGCCTTCACCGCGTTTTCGCCCGCGCGGGCCGCGTCGATCAGAACCGCGTCCAGCAGCATTTCGCCATTGGCGCTGCCTGCAACATGCACGAAAGGCCGGCCATCATGCGAGATCGGCGCGCGCGCCGGGTCGGGACGAAAGAACGCCCCCGCCGCGTCCCACGTCAGCTTGCCACCAGTATGCGACCAAAGATGCACAACCGGAGACCACCCGCCCGACATTGCCACGCAATCACAAGCAATCTCATCCAGAACCTCGCCCGCGCCATTTTGCGCGCAAATTGCGACGCCTGTCACCCGGCGGCGGCCCTTGACCTTGGCAATCGCCCGGCCTGTTTCCACCCGGATGCCCATTGCGCGGGCAGCCTGAGGCAGATCGCCCAATGCCTGCGCGCGCGCATCAATCACCGCCGCCACCTCTAGCCCCGCCTCTTTCAGCGCAATCGCCGTGCGATAGGCATCATCATTATTGGTCACGATTACTGAGCGGTCGCCCGGCGCAACGGCGTGGTTGACCACATAGTCGCGCACCGCCGAGGCCAGCATCACGCCCGGCACATCATTGCCCGCAAAGGAAAGGGGCCGCTCAATCGCGCCTGTGGCCGTGACGATCTGGGCGGCCCGTATCCTCCAAAGCCGGTGGCGCGGTGCATCCGCGCCGGGGCTGTGATCTGCCACACGCTCATACCCCAAGAGAAACCCGTGGTCATAGACGCCGGCCCCCTGAGTGCGTCTACGCAATGTCACATTAGGCGCTTTTTCAAGTGTTTCTATAGCAGAGTTAATCCAAACCTGAGGCGCAACGCCATCGATCTTTCCGCCATCAACCGCTGCGCGTCCGCCCCAATGCGCGGTCTGTTCAAGCACCAAAACACGCGCTCCGGAAGAAGCCGCCCGTAAAGCGGCCTGCAACCCGGCCACACCGCCGCCTACGACGACCACATCGGCAAAGAAATAGTAATGCTCATACCGGTCCGCATCGCGGTCCTTGGGCGCGCGGCCCAAGCCCGCGGACTGGCGGATGAAGGGCTCAAATACATGTTTCCATGCCGCGCGTGGGTGGATGAAGGTTTTGTAGTAAAATCCCGCCGGAAGGAACCTGCTGACCAGACCGTTAAGCGCGCCGATGTCGTATTTCAGACTGGGCCAATGGTTTTGGCTGGTTGCATGCAGACCATTAAAAAGCTCGGTCGTGGTGGCCCGCTGGTTGGGTTCGAACCGCCCGCCGCGCCCCATATTGACGAGCGCGTTCGGCTCTTCGCCGCCCGAGGCGACAACGCCGCGCGGGCGATGATATTTGAACGACCGCCCGACAAGGGTCTGCCCGGCCGCAAGAAGAGCCGAGGCCAGTGTGTCGCCCTCAAACCCGACCAGCTTTCGGCCATTGAAACGGAACTTGCGCGGCTGGTTTCTGTCGATCAGGCGCCCGCCTGTGGCCAAACGTGTGCTCATGCCCCGGCGCCTTTCGCGGTTGAGAGACCTGTCAGTTGAGTATTTTTACAAAGCAGAAGTCTCATTTAGCACCTTTGTCAGCCCACCCGGGGCGCCTTTTTGTGATCAGGTCCAGCACGCCCTGGGGAGGGGTGGTTGTCTGTGCGCTATAGGTTGCGAAAACTTCGAGCGTGACCGTGCAACGCGCGGCATGGAACCATTTTCCACAGCCATTCGCATGGCGCCAGCGTTCGAAATGCACACCACTTGGGTTCTCGCGCTGAAAGAGATAGGCCTCGAAATCGGCGTCCGTTGCTTGCGGGTCAGAGCGTTTAAGATGCGCCTGACCTCCCCCGACAAGATCAGTTTCATCGGCCTGAACGCCGCACGCGGGGCAGGTTAGGATCAGCATGTCAGTGTTCCACGCAAAAAGACCCGGCCTCTGTCAGGAAGCCGGGTCAGGTTTTGAACGAGCAGTGCTATAGCGCTTGTGCGCCCCTTGGAGACGGGTGCCGCGCCGCTGGGCTTAGTTGCCTGCGGCTGGCGCCGTGGTGCCTGCAGCCGGAGCTGCAGTTTCCGGAGCGACCGTGAGAGCCGGATCGCTTGCCGGTGTGCTGATTGAGGTGGGCGTGCCGGGATCTGTTCCGGAGCCACCTGCAAATACGATGAGCGTAAGAATGATCGCCACACCGACGGCGGCCACCAGAAGCCACATGCCGCTAAAACCGGTGTTCGTTGAATAGTCAGCCATGTTCTATCCTCCCTTTGAGAATGGGGAAGGATCGCATGTCGGGCCCGTGAGGCAAGCCCCATCAGTGCTGGGTCAAAAGATCGGCGACAGCTGGCCGGTTGCGCCGATGCGCATCGGCCAAAGACAGCCAAGAGCGGCTGAATACCGCGAAAACCGCCAACCCGGACCTTGTCAGATCGCAAACTGTTCCTAGGGCGCGGGGTCAATGTGCCACTCCTGCGGCGACGCTTTCGTCAATGAACCGACCCTCGCGAAAACGCTCCAGCCCAAATGCAGAGGCCAAGGGTGAGGCGCCTTTCGCCATCAGTTCAGCCATGGCCCAGCCTGATCCCGGGATCGCCTTGAACCCGCCGGTGCCCCAGCCGCCATTGATGAAACACCCCTCAAGCGGGGTTTTCGACAGGATCGGCGAGCGGTCGCCCGTGACATCCACGATCCCGCCCCACTGGCGCAGCATTTTGAGGCGACTGATCATCGGGAAAGTTTCGACCAATGCGCGCACAGTTTCTTCGATGTGATGAAAGCTGCCGCGCTGGGTGTAATTGTTATGCCCGTCCGTGCCGCCGCCGATCACCATTTCACCCTTGTCGGACTGGCTCATGTAACCGTGCACGGTGTTGGCCATCACGACGACATCCATGCAAGGCTTTATCGGTTCGCTAACCAGCGCCTGAAGCGCCACGCTTTCCAACGGCAACCGAAAACCCGCCATCTCAGCCAGAACACCTGAATGCCCCGCCACGACAAGGCCCAATTTGTCACAGTCGATCTGGCCGCGTGTGGTGGTGACGCCCGCAACCTTGCCACTGACCGATCGCACACCCGTCACCTCGCATTGCTGGATGATGTCCATCCCCATGTCCGAACAAGCCCGCGCATAGCCCCAAGCCACCGCATCGTGGCGCGCTGTGCCGCCGCGCGGCTGCCAGAGCGCGCCCAGAACCGGGTAACGTGGGCCTGCAGTTTCGATGATGGGGCACAGCTCTTTTACCCGCTGCGGCGTAATGAACTCTGTCGCCACGCCTTGTAGCGCGTTGGCGTAAGCGGTGCGTTGATAGCCACGTATTTCGTGCTGGGTCTGGGCCAGCATCATTACCCCGCGCGGCGAGAACATGATGTTGTAGTTCAGCTCCTGGCTGAGGGTCTCATAAAGGCTGCGGGCCTTTTCGTAGATCGCAGCTGATGGATCCTGAAGATAGTTCGAACGGATGATCGTGGTGTTGCGCCCGGTGTTGCCCCCGCCCAGCCAGCCTTTTTCGATCACCGCCACGTTGCGCACCCCGTGGTTGCGACCCAGATAATAGGCCGTGGCCAGCCCGTGCCCACCGGCCCCGACGATGATCGCATCGTATTTCTTTTTGGGCTCTGGCGAGCGCCAGGCGCGCTCCCATCCCTGATGATGGCGCGCTGCCTCGCGGGCGATGGCAAAGGCGGAATAGCGGCGCATGCAAATAGCTCCTTCAAGAGGCAGGCGGGGACAGATGGCCAACTTGTGAATTGAAGCCCATTAAATCCCGCGACAAGGTGCGGCACAATGCGGATCAGAAGCGACATGATGCACATTGCCGCCCCCCTTTCGGCGCGGGCGCGAAACGGATAGAGGAGAGGCAAGTTTTGAAAAGGCTGAATACATGATGCTGTTCTGGGTGCTTGTAACCGCAATGACGCTGATCGTCGGGGGGCTGATCGTGCTGGCCCTGCTGCGCCGTCCGCCCGAAACGCTGGGCGCGTCGGACAAGGATATCGCGGTTTATCGCGATCAGCTGAAGGATATTGAGCGCGAAGTAGAGCGCGGCGTTTTGGCGCAGGAAGAAGCCGAACGCGTGCGCGTCGAAATCTCGCGCCGGATCATCGCGGCCGACCGTGCAAAGGCAGCTGAACCTGCGTCCGACAATCAACCCGGGCGCATGACCTCGACCGTTACGGCCGCCCTTGTCGTGGCCGCCATGGCCGGTGCCAGCTTGTATCTCTATTCGCGCATTGGTGCGCCGGGCTATCCCGATCTCCCGATTGCCGAGCGGCTGGACGAGATCGCAAAGGTCAAGGCCAACCGCCCGCGTCAGGCCGAAGCCGAAGCCGAAGTTGGCGATGCCACTTCGCGCGTGGCCGAGGCTGATCCGGCCTATGTCACGCTGGTGGATCGCTTGCGCGATGCCCTGAAATCACGCCCCAATAGCCTAGAAGGCCACGTCCGGCTGGCCCGCGCTGAGGCGAACCTGGGCAACTTTGCCGCCGCCAACCGCGCGCAAGCAACGGTGCTGCGCCTGAAAGGCGCGCAGGCCAAGTTTGACGACTATCGCGATTACGCCGAACTGTTGATCCTGGCTGCCGGGGGCTATGTTTCGCCCGAGGCCGAAGGCGCATTGACGCAGACGCTGAAAATGAACCGCCGTGACGGCGCGGCCCGCTACTATTCGGGGCTTTTATTCTTTCAGACGGGTCGTCCCGACCGGGCATTTCAGTTGTGGCGCGACCTTTTGGATGACAGCAATCCGGACGAACCGTGGATCGACCCGATCCGCGCCCAGATCGAGGATGCCGCGCGCCTTGCGGGCGAACAATACATCCTGCCGCCAGCGGGCGGTGCCCTGCCCGGCCCCGATGCCGCAGCTCTGGCCGATGCCCAGAACATGACACCAGAAGAACGCAAGACGATGATCGACGCGATGGTTACGCGTCTGATGCAACGGCTTGCCGCCGAAGGGGGCGCGCCGCCTGAATGGGCCCGCCTGATCCGCGCCTTGGGCGTTCAGGGCGATCTGGAAAAAGCTTCGGCCATCTATTCCGAAGCGCGCGGCAAATTCGCAGCCAATCCTCAGGGCATGGCCCAGATCGAAGCGGCCGCCGTTGAAGCAGGCCTCAAAGGTGCCGCCGGTGGTGCCGCCGCCCTGCCCGGCCCCGATGCATCCGCAGTTGAGGCCGCCAAGGATATGGCGCCAACCGACCGCACCGAAATGATCAACGCCATGGTCAAACAACTGTCCGACCGCCTGGACACCCAAGGCGGAAGCCCCGCTGAATGGTCCCGTCTTATCAAGGTGTTGATGGTGCAGAACCGGGCGGACGAGGCGCGGGCGGCCTATGACAAGGCGAAACAGGCCTATGCCGGTGACGCCGCCGCCATGGCCCAGATCGACGCCGCTGCAAAGGCCGCAGGGATCGCCGGGTGAGCGCCGAAATATTCGACGACATCGCCCAGTTCGCCCAAAGCCTGCCGCGCCAGCCGCGCCAGCCGCACGCGCGCGGGCTTGCCGGGTTGGATCTGGGCGACAAGACCATCGGCGTGGCGATCTCGGACACACGCCTTGCCACGGCGACGCCGATTCTGACCGTTAAGCGGCGCAAATTCACCACCGATGCCGCCGAACTTCTGACCGTTCTGGACAAGCACGAGATCTGCGGCATCGTTTTGGGCCTGCCGCGCAACATGGACGGATCAGAGGGCCCGCGCTGTCAAAAGACCCGCGCATTTGCCCGCAATCTGGCCCAGCTGACCGAGCTGCCGATCACCTTTTGGGACGAACGCCTGTCGACCGTCGCCGCGGAAAGAGCCCTTCTTGAAGCAGATACGACACGAAAACGTCGCGCCGAGGTCATAGATCACGTCGCCGCCGCCTATATCCTGCAGGGAGCACTGGACCGACTGGGACACCTAAGGCAAGCCGATGAGCGATGATATTTGGAGCCGCGACGAGGTCGCCTCACCCTGCATCAAGATATGCGTCGTTCACCCGACCGAGCGTATTTGCACCGGCTGCCTGCGCACCATGGATGAAATATCCCGCTGGTCCAAAATGGACGACGCCGCGCGCCGCGAGGTCCTGAGCGCCCTGCCCGACCGTGCGCCACTGTTGCGCAAACGCCGGGGTGGTCGCGCCGCCCGTGTTGCGCGCTGATCCCCGGGGGGGCCTAGCCCCAGATCGCACCGCGCAGCATATTCACCGCAACCAGCGTCAGAAAGACCGCAAATATCCGTTTTAGCGGCGTTGGATCCATCCAATGCGCCAATCGCACACCAATAGGCGTCGTGATCAGCGTCATCGAAATTGTCAGAACGAAAGCAATCAGGTTTACGGCCCCGACCGTGTAGGGCGGCGTTACTTCGGGCGGCAACTTGAAGAAAAGAAACCCCAGAACCGAAGGCACGGCGATGATCACGCCGAACCCTGCGGCGGTCGCAACCGCGCGGTGGATCGCCACGTTGTAAAGTGACATCAATGGCACGCCGAAAGAGCCGCCGCCAATTCCCATCAAAACCGACAGAAACCCCAAACTGGGCGAAAGGGCCGCGCGCGTCGCCCCTACTGGCATCGCATCGGCCAGCCGCCAGGACCCGCGCCCGAACCCCATGTAAAGCCCCACGATCATGCCCGCCACTCCGAAGACCGCCTGAAGCGCAGTTGACGACAGCTTGGCCGCGATCAGAACCCCGATCCCAGCCCCCAAAACGATACCCGGCGCCCAACCTTTCAGGATCGCCCAGTCGACCGCGCCCTTTTTGTTGTGACTTTGCAAAGACCTCAGCGAGGTGACGATGATCGTGGCAAGCGATGTCGCCACGCAAATCTGCATCAGATAGGGGCTGTTATACCCCAGCGCGGAAAATGCGTAGAAAAAGGCCGGCACCAATACAATTCCGCCGCCCACACCCAAAAGCCCGGCCAATATGCCGCCAAGCGCTCCTATAACCATAACCACAACTACAAACGGTAAAACGGTCATTAAGTCTGGCATGCCTGCCCCCTTTTTTTACCGGTCTAGCGCGGCGCGCGGGGTGGCAGCAATGCCAAATCAGGCCGCAGTGCTTTGCCCCGCGCTCAGAACACGTTCAAGCGTGTCCTCGACCAGCGCGACACCTGCATCGGGCCGATGTGCATTTTCCGACAAAAGCCGCCGCCAAAGCCGCGCGCCCGGATGCTCGGCAAAAAGGCCCAGCATATGGCGGGTGACCTGCGCCAGCCGCCCGCCCTGATCCAGATGGTCCTGAATATAGGGCAGCATCTGACGCACGACCGCCTCGGGCGTTTTGGGTGCCGCCTTAGCCCCGAAAATCCGTAGATCAGCCTCAAGCAGGATGTCGCTGGGCCGATGATAAGCCGCCCGCCCGATCATCACCCCGTCCAGCCCCGCATCCAGAAACCCCTGCGCCTGATCCAGCGAAGTGATGCCCCCGTTGACCGAAATATGAAGGTCCGGAAACGCCGCCTTCATCGCCAATACGAGCGGATAATCCAGCGGCGGAACCTCACGGTTTTCCTTGGGGCTAAGCCCCTGCAACCAAGCTTTGCGCGCATGGATTGACACGCGGGAAATGCCTGCGCGACGCATATGCTCCAAAAAATCTGGCAACACCTCCGACGGCGTCTGGTCATCAACACCGATCCGGCATTTGACCGTCACTTCGGCGCAGGTCGCCTCGGCCATGGCGGCCAGACAATCGGCAACGTGCTCCGGCTGTTCCATCAACACCGCCCCGAAACAACCTGACTGCACCCGGTCCGACGGGCAACCAACGTTCAGGTTGACCTCACCATACCCCGCCTCACCCGCCAGCTTTGCCGCCACTGCAAGTTCGACCGGATCCGCCCCCCCCAGTTGCAGCGCAACTGGCGCCTCATCCTGGTGAAATCCAATCAAATGCACCGCCCCGCCCCGCACAATCGCCGCTGCTGTCACCATCTCGGTGTAAAGCAACGTCTGGGTCGACATCAGCCGGTGCAAGTAACGGCAGTGACGATCCGTCCAGTCCATCATGGGGGCAATGGAAAGTTTAGCGTGTTGATTTATTTGCATTTTTCTTGTACATTCAAACTGTTACGGGGCAGAGTTACTACTCAGGAATACGCCCCAATACCACTCGATTTGCCCCTTTTCGACGAAAAAAGCGCACACGATATGGCCACTATAATCAAGCACCCCTCCGGTGGATGACCGATGTCCAGATCAGACGCAAGCGTGGCTCACGCCAGCGAAACCTTTCACCGTCGTGACGACACCCGCAAATGAGTCCGTCAGGCGGCGACACCTGTCGATCGGGGCTTGCCTGCGAACAAGTCGTCCGCGGCCCGCTTCGCGACCTTTCGCGATCTCGTCGACCTGAATAAAGATGACATGTGCGCAGTTGGGAAACCACCCCGAAGACGCAAGGCCGCGGCCCCGGCTACTTTGAAAGCGACCTCGGACAGGAGTGGATAGGCCATATCGATCGCGCGATACTGATCGAGTTTGGCCGCAAGCACGCCAAGAAAGAGGCCGGTCCCGTCTCGCTTGGCATACGATAAGGTGTGATGAAGATGATCATCACGCACGCATTGCCTTGAAAAGACTGGGTTTGGTTTGCAGAGGCACGGAACCGTGCGATCTTGACCGATCCGCGTGCGCACTGGACCGACACGGCTATCGGCAACGTCCGGGGATATTAACTCGATGTCGTTGGCGCATACCGGGACTTGCCGATCAGTCCGTGGCGCGCTGCGTTCGCCACCGCTTCGGACATTGTTGTTGCACCCAGTTTTCGGCGCAGGTTCCGGCCGTGCATGTCGACGGTGGGCAGCGAGATGTTCAGTTCCCAAGCGATCCCGTCGCGCCGGAATCCGGCGGCGAGCAGGTCGAGGATCGCGGTTTCCCGTCGCGTCAGCCGCGGAATCGGATCGACCGCCGTCACAAGGGTAGCGGGTTCGAAAAACAGTACCAGCCTAGCCAAGCCCGGCTTCAGCGGTAGGACATTGATCTGGAGCGGCGCACATGGGCTGTCCCCGTCCAGGCAAAGCACCGAGGGCACCGGGTTTCTGCTCGATGCGGCCATCTCAAGAGCCTCCCGAACGGGCTGCTCAGAGAAATGCCCGACAAGACCGGCCGGAAAATCGCAGCCGACCGGAAGCGCCGATGGCCAAGGCTGCTGTGACACAATCTGCCCGTCTTCCGCAACATCGCACCAAAAGACAAGTCGTGCCGGCCCGGTGGCCAAGGTCATTCCCTTCATCAGGCCGCTGACGTCCCAAATGTGCATCCCTTTTCTCCTCGCGCAGCCTGATCCGATCAGACATGACTAGGAAAACCGCGCGCCCACTGCGCCCCCCTATTGGGGGGCCGATCCGTCGATTGCTTTGGATTTTTCGACTGGCCACAAAAAAACAGCATGATATGGTCGTCCTGTAAGGTCATCAGTGAACACTTAGGAGAAGGAAATTTCGCGGGATCGGAAGCAATCACGGCTGGATGAGACCCTCGCCGCCACTCTACCAGCGGAGCAGTTGATACGCTTGCCGCCTAATGAAGTTTTGCTTTCTCGCTCCGAACAAGAGCTGGAGGCCGAGCGCTTTTTTTATCGCCATTTCACGGAACGCGGGCTTTCGATCAACCTCTATGACAGCGCGGGCCGCCGCCAGATCAACCCCGTTCTCCCGCGCGAGGTCAGCCCGTTCCCCAACCTGATGACGATGCCGCCCGATGCTGCCGAGGGCGTCGCCTTCTTGGCCGTCGATGACACGCTTTTCTTTCTCTACGACCGGATCGAGCACTGGTCCGGCGCGCCCGGTCATCTTGCCTTCGTCGCGCTCAAGGTCGAAGCGGAGTGCCTGTGCGAACTGACGCGGTCGGATCTTCCCGGCACCGAGCTGTCGAAAAGCGAATATGTCCTTCTCTCGCTTCTGCTCAGCGGTCATTCCCTAAAATCCGCAGCCGAGCAGATCGGGGCAAGTTACGACACCAAGCGCAAGCAGGTGCAAAATGTGCTCGAGAAATTCGGAGCTGACAGCCAGACTAGCCTGCTGCGCAAGCTGTCGCTCGAATTGGCGGCTTCGCTGCTGGATCAGATCCGCCCGGCACAGGGGCAAAGCCGCGAATTTACGAAGGTATTTAGCCAGTTCGGAAACGACGTGGTCGTTAGCAATATCACCATCGGCAACGGAATCGAAGTGCCGGTTTGGGAATTTGGTGCACGGCAAGGACGTCCGGTGCTATATTTCCACAACATGCTGTCGCCGATCGTTTTCAGCGAGGACTTGGTAGCCGCGCTGCGTGAAAATGGCCTGCGCTGGCTGGTTGTGCCCCGGCACTTTTTGGGCCGCGACATGCCCTTCGAGACCGGCATACGGATGGAACGGCTGACGCACGCACTGGCCAGGACCATCGACGTGCTGACCGACGATCCCGTAATCTGCCTGGGCGACAGCGCTGGCGTTTCCTGGGCGATCCATTTCGCACGCCATCACCCTCAGAAGGTGGCGCACCTCGTGCTCAGTGCAGTACCCACCCCCGCGCCCCCCAAGCCAAATAGCCAGTACAACACGCTCTACTCCGAGGTGGCCGGAATGCTGCGTGACAATCCGCTGACCCTGGCCGGCCTGGCGCGGTTGTATAACGCGCTGGCGCGGATTCCCTTACTGGCGCGGCGCGGCCTTAGGCACATGTACCGCCACTCGGAGGCTGACAGCGCGACGCTCGAAGCCCTCTTCGAGAGGGGCCATATCTTCGAGTGGCTGCAACTTATCGCAAACCTCGGGACGCATTCGTCGATCGACGAATTGGGCGCGCTGCAACGCAATTGGCGGGCCGATCTTGAGCGGCTCGACTGTCCTGTCACCTGTATTCAAGGCGTCGAGGACCCGATCAGCCCGGTCGGCGGGATCGAGGACCTTTGCGCCAGGCTCCCCGCCGTCGCATTCCATCCGGTCGCCAATGCCGGACACTTCGTTCTAGCCCAGGCTTTTCCCGACATCGCTCTCTACCTCGGGCAACGTCAGTCTCTAAGTGCCCGTTCCTTTACGCGCACGATCGGCGCCGTGATGTAGTCCAGAACCGTCTTGCGGCCCGACAGGATGTCGACCTGCGCTAGCATCCCCGGCAGGATCTCGACCGGGGCACCGTCGGCATCGGTAAGCACGCCAAGCGTCTTCACCTCGACCACAAAGGCCTTCTGGTCCCGGTCCGGCCGGGTGACGGCATCGGCTCCTATCCGCAAGATGCGCGCAGGGATGGTGCCATAGCGGGAGCTATCGTAAGCGGTGATCGACACTCGCACGTCCTGTCCTGTATGCACGAATGCGACGTCGGCGGGGTCCAGATAGGCCTCGACGCGAAGCTCATCCTCGATCGGGACTATTTCGACGACCGTCTCCCCCGCCCGCGCCAGGCTACCCATGGTCGAGACCAGCACCCGGTTCACGACGCCGCGTACCGGGGCTGTCAGCGTCGAACGCGACAGCCGCATCTCCAATCCGGGGATCAGCGACCGGACCTCTGCAAGATCGCCCTGCGCTGCCGCGAAATCTTCCAGCGCGCTGGTACGGACCTTCGAGCGGAGCGAGGTGATCTTGTCCTCAACCTCCAGCTTGGCCCCCCGCGCCCGCGCAAGGGTAGCGGCGGCTTCCGACCTTCGACCGACCGCCTCGGCCTCGCGGCCTAAAAGCGAGATCAGGCTGGTGCGTGGCTCGACATTCTCTTCCACCAACGGCCGGATCAGCGCGACCTCCTCGCGCACCAGGCTTAGCGTGCGCTCTGCAGTCTGGACGCGTGTCTGCGCCTCGCGGATCCCGTGACCGCGCTGTGTCGCCTGCTGCTCTAGCACCGCCAGTTCATCGCCGGTCGAGTTCAGACGGGCCTTGAAGAGGTCCTGCTCGGCCGCGGCCAGATCGGGCGTGGACGCCACCAGCACGGGATCGGGGATAAAATCGGTGCCCGCTATTTCGGCCTTCAGCCGCGCGATCTTGATGCTCAGCGCCTGAACGCGCCGCTGCGCCCGCCCCAACTCGCCCTCGATTTGGGTGTCGTCGAGCGTAACGAGCGGCGCGCCGGCCTCAACGATTTGCCCTTCGGTGACCTGTATTTTTGCGACGACCCCTGGCTCACTCGGCTGAATGAGCTGGGTCTCGGCAGAGGCCACGACCCGGCCGTCGCCGCGTGTGACCGATTCAAGTTCGGTATTGCCAGCCCAGACCACGGCAGTCACGATCAACAGGATGATACTCGCCAGAAGCAGCGAAGAACGAAGCGAATGGCCACCCCGGATCTCGCGCGCAAGATCCCGTGCCGTGCGAATTCGGTCATCCATCCTGACGTCCTCCTCCGGCCGATGTGCCAAGAATGGCGTCACGCGGCCCATCGGCGGCGACCTTGCCGTCTTGCAGCACGATTACCCGGTCCACCAGTTCAAAGAGCGCGGGTCGGTGCGTCACCAGGATTACCGTTCGGTCGGCCAGATGCGCCTTGAGGCGGCTGACGACCGCCTTTTCTGTCATCACGTCCATGGCCGAGGTTGGTTCATCAAGGATCAGGATTGGCGGCGAGCCCATCAATGCGCGCGCCAGCGCAATGGCCTGGCGCTGGCCTCCCGACAGCCCCTCACCGCGCTCCGAGATCTGTAGGTCATAGCCCTCGGGCATCTTCGCCGCAAAGACATCCACGCCGGCGATCCGTGAGGCCGCCAGGACATCCGCGTCGCTCGCGCGCGGTGCGCCGATGGCGATATTCTCGCGCAGTGAACCCGAGAAGAGCCAGTTGTCCTGCAGGCACACACCGACATTCCGGCGCAGATCGCCCGGGTCGACCTGACGGATGTCAGTTCCGTCGACACGCACCGCGCCCGACTGCGGCTCGTAGAGGCCGATCGCCAGCCGGGCGAGCGTGCTCTTACCCGAGCCAACCGGCCCGACAATGGCAACCTTTTCACCCCGACCGATCGTCAGCGAAACATCACTGAGGCACGGGGCCCGTGTGTCGGGATAAGAGAAGGTGACACCGGTGAATTCCAGCCGCCCCTCAAGCCGATCGCGAGACAGATACCGCCGGCCCTGCGGCCGCTCGCTGTCAGCCTTCATCAGCTGGTCGATGGCCTTGTAAGCCGTGCGCGCCTGGGTTGTGCGCATCAGAGTCTGCGCGACCTGTGCCAGCGGGGTCAGCGCGCGGCCGGTCAGGATCACGCTGGCAATCAGCGCACCCATCGAAATCTTTCCATCGGTGATCAACAGCACCCCATAGAAGACAATGACGACCTGCGCGCCCTGCTGGACCAGCGCGGTGGCGTTCAGCGCGAACTGGCTGATCGCCCGCGACCGGACACTGTGCTGCGCCTGCGCCGCCAGCGCACGTTCCCAGCGTGCGGTCATCCGCGCCTCAGCCCGCGACGCCTTGATGGTCTCCAGCCCCGAAAGGGCCTCGAACAGAACCGACTGCTTGGACTGGCTATCCCTGAACGATTGCTCGGACAGCCGCGCAAGGCTCGGCTGCGTCGCCAGCGCCACGACCAGCACAACTGGGACCGCAATCATCGGCACCACTGCCAACGGCCCGCCGATTAGCGAAATCACAAAGACGAAAAGAAGAATGAACGGCAGGTCAACGATGGCCACCAGCGAGGCCGAGGCGAAGAAATCCCGCAGGCTGTCGAACTCCTTGAGGCTGGAGGCGATCGAGCCGGTCGAGCCGCTTCGCGAAGCCAGACGGATCGACATCAGTCGCTCGAAAATCGCCCGTCCCATCACCATGTCAGACCTCTGCCCGGCCCGGTCGATGAAGCCTGCCCGCAGGGTTCGGATGACGAAATCGAAGCCGAGCGCGATGGCCACGCCGATGGTTAGCGCCACCAGGCTCTCGATGGCCCGGTTCGGCAGCACGCGGTCGTAGACGATCATGATGAAGATCGAACTGGTTAGCCCCAGGAAGTTCGCCACTGTTGCGGCCATGGCGACCTGGATATAGGCCCATTTGTTTCGGGCCAGCGCGGAGCGGAACCAATGGCCTTCGGTGGCTGCGCCGCCGCCCTCTGCCCTGAGGCGCAGCAGGGCACCCTCTCCGCTCAGACTGGCGCGCAGGTCGGCCTCGCTCACCCAGGTCGGCTCTGGCCCAATCCTTGCGTCATAAACCTGCCATTTCCGACCCGAACGGGCCTCGACGACAACCGCGCCGAAGCCGGTTGTAAGCACGGCCGGAAGGGTACTCTGGTCAAGATCGGAGAGATCAAGCTGGCCAAAGCCCACCTCGAAGCCTGACCTCCCTGCCGCGCGCAGCAACGCACGCAAGCCCCCGTCCGCTTCACCGGGCCGCAGGGCATCCTCGATGACGGCGGGCGCGATAGGCCGACCAAGAAGCTCGGCGGCACGGGCGATGCAGGCCGCAACCGTGCTTTCGGGCAGGACTGCCTGCACGCTGCCCTTTGCCGGGGATCTCACCACGTTCATTGCAAGCACCCATCGGTACAAAGGCCAAAGACGCCGAGGATCTCGCCTGAGATCAGCAGGCGGTCGTAGCCCGAAAGACGCCCGGCCGAGGCCAGCTCGACCCGCCGCGCGTCAGCGATATCGACATCGCGTCCAAGCTCCAGCAAGTCGACGATCTTGATGCCTCCGCTCGCGAATTGCATCTCGGCATTTGCCAGGGCTTCTCTTGCGGTGCGCGCCGACACCTCTGCACTTGCAAGCTGGCGACGGATCGAAAGCGCGCGGCCCGCGGCGGACCGGGCAGCACGGGAGAGGTCTTCCCGTGCCAGGGCGATCTGTGCGTCCAGATGTTTGGCCTTGGCCTCTGCCGCCTCGTTGGCAGCGCTGGCGGCGCCGTTGGTGTTGAACGTGTAATCAAGCCGCAGCGCCGCGCCCGTGGTCGCCCTCCCTCCGGAAGGGGCAGCGCCGGTAAGGTCAAGGAAGACGGCGGGCTTGCTCTGCGCCCGTATCGCCTTGACCTCCTCGCCGGCGGCCGCGCGTTCGGACTGGAGCGCCAGAAAATCGGCATTGGTGGCTAGTCCCGCCGTTGGAGCAGGCGCGCGAGGCAGCGGGCCAATGTGCCGTATCTGGCCAAAGAAATACGAGGCCGCCGTCTCTGCCTCGGACCTGCGGCCCGCAGCGGTGGCCAGACGGGCCCGCGCGTCGGCCAACCGCGAAGCGGCTCGAAGTGCCTCGGCATTCGCGCCCGCCCCCGCGGTCACGCGACGGTCAACCAGCCGGGACATCTTGTCATGGCGCGCGACCGAACGCTCCGCCAGCGCCTCAAGGCTTTTGGCGGTAAAAAGCTCTTCCCAGGCGCCGATGGCATCGGCAACCCGGACCGCCAGCGCCGCTTCGGTCGCATGGCGTGCGCCCTCCAGGCGATCTTCCGAGGCTGAAATCCGGCTTCGCGCCGCACCGCCGTCGTACACCCGCTGGCTGAGGCGCAGCACCGGGGTCAAACCGGTGCTGGTGCCGGTCGAAGCCCCGGCCTCAACCTGCAGGCCAAGGCTTGGTCGCAGCGCCGTTCGGGCCTCGTTCAATCTGGCAAGGCTGGCACTTTCAGAGGCGAGGCCAGCGGCGAGCGTTGGATCCCTGCTCACCATGGAGCGCAGCGCCTGACCCAGCGGTGTGCTGGCCAGCACGGGGGCGACAGCAGGCTGCGACGGTGCCTTGGCCTGAACCAATATGGCCGCACCGGTTTTGGCGGGTTGGTCCGCGCTACAACTGATCAGGAACACAAGACCAAGACAGGCGGCGAAAACCTTCATTCCAGCGCCTCCCGCATTGCCGCCAGGAAGGACGATGTACCCTGCGCCGCCTCCGGTTGCCGCCCGGCGCGCGCCTCCGTCACAAGTGTTCCGAGCGAAACCGCCGACATATGCGCAAGCCGCAACGCGCCGACCCGGTGCAATTCGTCGAGTTCTACACCTTCGGTTTGCGCCAGACGGTCCTCGTCCACCACCCGCACGGACAGGTTGCCAAGACGAATCTCCCGTAGGCATCCCTTTGCCTCCAGCGCCTGCGCTGCAGCGCGGGCCTCAACCCTGCCCCGCCTCCATGCCAGCACCTCTGCGATCTCTTGTCGGGTGTGGGCCGACAGGTTCATCTCGCTCTCGAAGATCGGAACCACGCCGCGTTCCTCGGTCGCAAGCGGGAGCAGGACATGCTCATCGACCATGGCGATTTCCCCTTCGGGCGTAGACACCGGCTCGAACGGGCCGGATCGCAACGCCTTCGGGACCGCCTCCGGCTGCCAGTAGCCCGAGCCATCGACCAAAGCCCCGGCCCGGCGCTCGAACGCCCCAAGCGGGATCATCGGCGCGGATGGGCCCTCCGCCAGCCCCAGAACCACCGGCATTCGACAGGAGAGACGGATTAGTTCGTCAAACGCTACCGGTACAGTATCCTGGCTATGGTCGACGAGGACCGGCGGAACAACGGGACGCCAGCCCAACGCCCGGTGTTTGTTGTAGGAAAGAGGCTGAAGATTGGACACGCTCTATCACTCCGGGCAGGCCGCCGCCCGTGTAGGGCAGCGGCCGGGTGTTACCTACACGGTAGGAAGGAACAGCTGGATGTTGTCGGCGCCAAAGGCGGTCAGATCCGTGAGGCCGTCGATCCGGCCAAAGAAATCCGACGTCGAGACCGCGCCAGCTGCGTTAAAGCCTATCGTAAATAGGCCCGTCGCGCTGCCGTCCGCGACCGCGACGATCAGATCCTGATTTGTAAGGCTGATGCCCGCGTTGGTGACCATCGTTTTCACGGCCGGATCTTCGATCGAGTTGGTACCCTCGAAAACCACGATCCCGGTATTGCTCGCCAATGTCAGCGTACCGTTCGACGCGACCGATTGCAGCGCTGTTCCCTGAAAGGTGCCAAAATCGGCCTGGACATGAACCAGGTCCTCGCCCGTACCACTGGAACTGTCGAAACCAATGATATGGTCCTGACCGCCGCGCGAGCCGCTGTTCTGAAGTACCACGATCTGGCTGCCGCTTGCGTCGATCCCACCGACGTTCTGAAGCCCATCGAATTGCGGTGCGGCAATCGTGATCGAGGGGTCGGTCGCCAGATTGACACCAAAGCCATAGAACGCTGTCCCGTCCACCCCGGTGGTCGCGGTGCTGAATAGCTCGGTTGTTGCAGGCGCGTTGTTGCCGAGGGCCTGAATTCCCTGAAGGTCCAGATCCACGGTCACACGCGCGACATTGAAGCCATAAGAAGAGGTCCCGGTATCCGTCGAAATCGCGGCGGTGTAGGAACCATAGGTTGTGCCCGCCAGATTTGTCAGCGTCGCCGAGCCTGCCATGAAGAGATCGAATGAAACCGGAAGTGGCGACCCGCCGTTGTCCGTGACACCCGCAGCCGTCAGGTAGTTGACCAGAGTTGCGGTATCAACACCGACCGTCACGATCCCACCGGCTACGGTGACCTTCAGCGCCGTAGCGGTCCCGCCCGCGTTGCCGACAACGAACAAGTCGTTATCAGTCACAACCGACCCGAGCCCGCCATCCAGAACCTCGTTGCCGCCCGAAGCGATCATCAGGTCCTGCACGCCGTCATTACCGCGCACGGCCGGCGTCACCTGCGCTGTTCCGTAGTCGTAGATCACCCCGTGCTGAAAGCCGTCGCCCTGAGCCGGCGTCGGGAGGGTGGCGGTGGTATAGGCACCAAGAGCATCAGTCCCAAGCAACGCGTAGACCTTGCTGGGGTCAAGTTCGCCGCCGTTAAAGAGCAGGCCAGTGTAGTCCACCTTTACCGAGGTCGTCACGCTTTGCGGGCCCAGATCAAACCCAACCAGATAGGCATCCGAGACGACATTCGTACCAGCATCTTCACGGGTCATCAGTCCAAGCACATTCCCCGTCGTGTTTGACAGATCGAGGAACTGATATACGGTGTTTGCCGGGATGCCGCTGCCCGTTGCGTGAGTGACGTCGATCGCCGACAGGGGAATGCCGAAAGAGGTCACCCCGACCGCGGCCGTATTGATGTTGTCCACTGTACCGGATGTGGGCAACGCCGCGGCAAGCGAAGTCAACGGTATCCGGTAGACGGTGAAAAGCGGACCGTCCGACTGCTGGATGTTAATCGCACCGTTGGTAACATCGACCGTCCCCGTCACATTCGGCTGAGCCACAAGCACTTCGTCCCCACGGATGAAGGCCTGCGACAGGAAGGCTGCCGGATTGGATACATCTGCCGTATTCACGCCATCGAAGGCAAAGAACTCGGCCGGGGCGGTTCCGGTACCATTGTAGGTGGCGATAATGTCATAACCGAGCGCCGTGCTGCTGGTGTCGGTATTCATGACCACGACGAGGGTTCCGTCCGACATAGTCTCTGCCTGGTGGGTAGCAACGCCAGTCAGCCCCAGCGTCGTATTCGCGTAGTCGAGCGGCGACACCGCATAGTGCCCGGCCAGAAAAACCGTGTTGGTCCCGTCGGCGATGGCCGAGTTGATCAGCATGTCCAGCGTATAAGCCGCCGCCCCGGGTGCCGAGATGGTGATCGTACCGGGCGAGGTCATGCCGTCGTGGGCAGCAATATCCGCCTTGTTCACGACAATGTTGAAATAGCCATTGCCGTCCGTCGTGCCCGAGTAGTTCAGAGTGAAGGCGGTACCGGTCCCGTCGGTCCCCGTGATCGCCAGTGAAACCGTGGTTCCCGCGGCCACGCCCGAGACATGGCCCTCCGCGTTTTCAATATAGTTGGTGTCCGCGAATTTGGCGAATTCGACGGCGCTTTCAAGCACAAGACCGCTTGGCGGGCTGCCGATCATCGTGATCGCCACGCCCGCGCCGGCGCTCACGATCCGCGTCGCATCGACCGCAGCCGAGGTATTGCCCGCCGGGTCCGTGGCGATGGCCGAGATCGTATAGGTGGTGTCGGCGCTGGACGACAGGTCCAGCGTGCCGGTGGTCCAGGTGCCATTGGGTGCGACCACCACGTTGATGTCGCTGCCAAAAAGCGTCGAGGACAGCGTCACAGCGCTGCCGGCCTCGCCCGTGCCGGAGATGACCGCCGCTGCGACGGATGTGGCGTCATACGTGGCGCTTGTGACATCGAAGGTCGGCGCGGTCGGCAGCACGGTGTCAACCGTGATCGCCAGCGGCGCACCGGTCGAGACGTTCCCGGCCGCGTCCGTCGCGGTGACGTTCAGGTTGTAGGCTCCGTCCGTGGCGGCAAGACTGATCGAGAATGCCCCGTTGGTGGCAGCGGCAGCCTGGCCCAAAAGGGCAGCCCCGTCGTAGACCTTGACCACTGAGGCGGGCTCGGCCGTGCCGGTCACGTTGTAGGTGCCGGTGGGGGACTCAGCCGCGTTTACAATGCCGTCCCCCGCGACGGGGTCCAGAATGGGCACGGCCGGCACGGTTGCGTCGATGGCCAGTGCCGCACTCGACGTGGACTGAAGGCCGTTTCCGACGGCGGTGACCTCAATCGTGTAGGCCCCGTCGCCAAGCGTCGCAAGATTAAGGTCGACGCTCCAGTTCCCGGTGGTCAGGACCGCTGTCTGCGGGGTCACCACCTCGGTTGTGCCGCTCAGCACCCGCACGCTGACCGCGCTGGCGTTGGCGTAGGCCCCGGTCACCGTAATCGCCGCGGCGATCTCGGCGGCGTTGGCCACGGCACCCACTGCCAGCGGGGCGATCGTGGCGTTCGGGCTGGTTGTGGCGACGATAAAGTCGAGCGGCGCGCTTGTCGTCACGTTGCCGGCCGCGTCGGTGGATGTAACCGTCACCTGGTGCTGGCCGTCAGGAGCCGTAATCGAGACGGGAATGCTCCAGGTTGAACCGGTCACTGTGGCGGTCCCCGACGCCGCACCGTCGATGGAAAGCGTCACGGTGCTGCCGGCCTCGGCTGTGCCCGTAAAGTTTACGCTGCTCTGAACCTCCGTCCCATCGACCAGGTTGTCGCCGGTCACCGGGTCGATGGTGGGAACCGAAGGCGCCGTCAGATCAGCACTGACGCTGATCTGGGCCGGTGTAGAGAGGTTGCCCGCCGCATCGATTTCCCTAACGCTGACGGTCGTGCCCCCGGTCTGGAGCAAGCCGATCAGCGGAATAGAGAAAGCGCCATTGGCATCGGCGACAACGGTGCCCGAGCCCCCGGCCACGGTCGTGTATGCGACTGTGGCATTCGCCGTTGCGGTGCCGGTCAGGTTTGCTCCAGTCGCTTCGGCGATATTCACGATGCCATCGGCACCGGCCCCCGACAGCGTCAGGCCCGTCGGCGCGGGCGGCGGCGTGACGTCGACAGTGAAACCAGCGCCCGAGACCACCTCGGTCACGTTGCCCGCGGCATCGGTCGCAATGACCGCGACTGTGTAGCTGCCCTCGGTTGGGACAAGGCCACTCGCCGTCCAGACGCCGCCGGTGAAGCCGTTGACCGTCAGGGCGACCGGCATTCCCGACGCGGGCCGTATCTCGACAACCAGCGTCGTGCCATCCTCTGCCGTGCCCGAAAAGGCGATGTCACTGGCCGCGGCGTTGACATAGGCCCCGAAAGTGTCGATCGAGACGTTTGTCGGCCGCGTCGCGTCATAGGTAACGGCCCGCGAAATCGCAGCAGAGCTATTGCCCGCGGCATCTGTCGCGACAACCGACATGCTGTCCACGCCCTCGACGGCTGACCGCGAGAGCGACCATGTGCCACCCGTGGCAGTTACCGGCGTCGTGGTTCCGTTGATCGTAACCGCGACGGTGGCATCTGCCTCGGCGGTGCCCGAGATCGTGTAGGCCCCGCCTGTCACGTCCGCCAGGCCCAGCAGAACATCAGCCGCGGGCGCAGTGACGGCGAGTGCCGGCGGGGTTGCGTCGAGGTTGAATGTGGCCGCTGTGCTGTTTGTGGTCGGCGGGTTGATGCCATCGTCAGCCGAAACCGACACCGTATAGGCGCCATCCATCGCTGTGCTGAGGTCGAGGGTTGCCAACCATGCGCCACTGGCGTTGGTGGCAACCGACTGTTGTGCCACGACAGCGCTGTTCGCGCCCAAGACCGTCACCGTGACCTGCGCTGCTTCCGAGACCGTCCCGGAGAATTGCACCGCCCCGGCTTGGGCTGCATTGACCGCGGTCGGCGCGGTCGTGTTGACGATGCTCGGCAGGACGGTATCGACCTCGATCGTGGACGTCGCCGCGGCAGAGACATTGCCCGCAGCGTCAGTCGCCGTGACCGACACCGAATAGAGGCCGTCCATCGCCTGAACCGAAAGGCTCCAGGCCCCTGATCCGTCGGCATTGGTCTGGGGGAGTGGCGAGCCATTCACCGTCACGTCGATCAGTGCATTTTGTTCCGCCGTCCCCGCAAAGACAAAGTTTCCGCCCGCAACGTCGGCCGCACCCACCGCGGTGCCGGAAGTGATCACCGGAGCGCCCGGCGCGGTGTAGTCGATGAGCAGAGGCTCGGAAGTGCCGGGCGTCCGGTTGCCAGCCTGATCCACCGCGACCGCCTGGATCTGGTAGCTGCCCTCGGCGACACCGGTCAGTTGCGAGGTAAAGCTCCAGCTGCCATCGCTCTGGACGGTGGTTGAGCCCAAAAGGACCGGGCTCTGACCGTTTTGCAGAAGTAAGGTCTCGATCTGGTCGCCGGGCGCGCCCGTACCCGTCCCCGAATAGGCCGTGCTCGGCCCGGGCAGGGCCGAAACCACATCGCCATAGGATGACGTCGGCGCGGCGGGCGGAATTGTATCGACGTAATACGTGACATTGCCATTGCCCGTGGCCACGTTGCCCGCGAGGTCGCGCAGCACGTAGTCGAACTGGTTAAGGCCCTCGATATAGTTACCCGATATGTCAATGTTGACCAGGCCATTGGCCCCAACCACAAGGCTCTGCGCCGCACCGCCGTTGACGGTGTAGCTGAGCACCGAACCCGGCTCGGCTGTTCCCGTTATGGCCGCCCCGGTGATCTGGGCCGCGTTGACGTACTGCCCGGTTTGGCCGGTGATTTCGGTGAAAGTGAAGGCGCCGGGCGCCTGCGTATCCACAAGGTAGACCGGCGCGCCGGTCGCATTGGCCGAGGTGACCCCGCCTGTTTCCGCTGTGACGACGACCGCAATGTTTTCATCCGGCGTGCCTGCCGTTTTTATGCCCAGGCTGGGGAAGGTGATCGACCAGTTTCCGTTGACGTCGACCTGTGCGGATGCGCTGGCCAGACCGATCGTTGCGGTGACCGTCGATCCCGCCTGGCCTGTCCCCGAAACCTGCAGCCCGCCGGCGTCGTTGATCGGGTCAGTTGTGGGCGTGGAGCTTGTGATGACCGGGCGCAAGCCCACCGCGTTGTCATAGTAGGTAGTATCGGTGTTGGCTGTAGTCAGCGGCGAGCCGCCGGAAGTGTCCCCGACACTCTGGGTGACGGCATCCGTCAGTGTCCCCTGAATAACGGTCTGGGTCCCTTCAAGGGAGCCGAGGGTGTTGGTGTTGTCAATCTGTGTTGTCGCCGTGGCGATCGCCTTGGCAAGATCGGCAGAGGCCACCTCGATCAGCCCGCCCGCCTTGGCGAGTACAGCATCGACCGCGGCCGGATTTGTCAGGTCGGTAGTGCTGATGTTGGCGGTCAACTCCTTCAGTACAGCGTCGACGGCGCCCCCAGGATCGGACGGCGCCGCAGCAGAGACCAGATTGATGATCGCGGCGATCTTGGCCGCACTCTGCAGCTGGGTCAGGTCTCCGGCCTCGGCCGCGGCTACGGGATCCTGGTTGAGCAGATCGACACCCGATGCCAGCCCAAGTGACGCCCGGACCGCATCCGCCGCCTGAGCGGCCGTCTGAGTACCATTGCCGTTTTCGAGCAAGGTCTGAACAAGGGTCGTCAGCGGCGTGACCACAGTGGAGCCCGCAGGCGCCTTTAGCGTGCCGGTGAAGGCTTTGCCGGTCGAGATATCGATCCCGCCGACCGCGACAAGCGGCACATCGGCGGCAAAGAGGGCCTGGTTAAAACTGCCGTCCGCCGCAGTCGTGGTCTGGACCTCGCCTGTGTCCAGCAGACCGTTGGCATTGGCGTCACCGAATATAGTCGCGCCAGAAAGATAGCCGTCGACCGCAAAGGCTTTCACGACTGTTGCGGCAACGGCGGCGGCGCCGCCTCCTGCTCCCGCCAGAAGGGCCAAGGCGCCGCCCGGGCCGAGCATGGCCAAGTTTGCACCCCCGCCGTCGGCCTGGCCCGGGTCCACCGGCGCATTCGTTGCCTCGACGATCGCCTGCGCCATATCCTCGGAAACCAGAACCGTCCCGTCGGCCCCGACCTGCACGGAAGCTGCCTGAAGTGTCACGACACGGCCGTCGTCGAGCGTAACCTGCACGTCCCCGTTTTCAAGAACCTCGTAGCTTGTCACGCCCTGGATCCCGGACAGATCCACAGGCCCGGCCGCCGCGCTGGCAGCCGCCGCCAGCGGCAGCACCAGAAGGATCGGCGATAGTCCGGCCGCCATGCGGCGCGCGTTGCGCTTTGCCCAGTCTCGCAGGAATTTCCGCCGGGCCGGCGCCGCCGTCGGCACGCCGACCGGACGGACGCTCGCTTGCGGAACACTTACAGGCGTCGTTGCAAAACAGACGCCCGGAAGAACGCAGCCCCGGTCGATGGCGGCCTTGATCCCTGACTGCGAAGCGTTACGAATAGCGTCCTTCATGCTTTGACCTTTCTGATGAATTTGGGCCACGCCGCGAAACGATGCGGCGGCGATGGGTTGCGATTTTAGTATCCCGACGGCGGCGTCCGCCGCAGCGTCCCAGTGGCGGCACAAGCGAGCCCGCAAAGAGGGCTGCATCTACTCGGGTAGAAAAAATTATGCATTTGCTGTGCCTTGCGATGAGGCGAATTGTGTCGGGTGAAATGTACTCTTGCTCATCGAAAGCTACGACAGGCGGCCAGAGGAAAAAACCTATGATAAACTATGGGTTTTGGGGCCGGCCGCGATCACGGCTTCGCACGCAAGATCCTCGTCGGCGGCCCGCGCCGGCCGCGCTTTCGCCGCTTCCGGGGGCCGCCCTGGCAGCGTTGATCACCCTGCCGACGATCTCTGTCGTGGCCATTGCCGCGGCGCTGGCCCGGCTCAGGCCCCCCACTTCAGCCGAAGGTCACCGGCACCTGCCGCGCCTGATCGACGCTGAGTATAACGACTTCGGGACGCGCGTTGTGGCCGCGGACATCGAACCTGCGCGCGGGGTGCGGGCATCCGCGGGATCACCCAGCGGTGACCTTCGCGCGCGATATGCTGCATGCTGGCAAACCATGCCCGGCCGCTGTTCGATGTCGGGGCGACATAGATATTGAACCGCCCCGTTTTGTTTCGGTGACTGTTTCCAGTGCTTATGGACAGTCTCGGTTTCGTCGAACACGTGCCGTCTTGGGTCTTTTACACGCTGGCTTTCAGCAATATCGATGAAGCGATTGGCTTGCACAACTGTCTGGGAAAGGCGCCTGCAACCGGTCGACCAAAAGCTTACAAAGTCGAAACAACCCAAAGTCCACATTCTCCTGACCGCGCAAGATGTCCTGCTCGAAAATGGTTTCACCGGCCTGTCCGCGCGCTGAATTCCCACCCCCCCGATTCCGTTTTGCACCCGGCGGGCGTGCCGGTTTTGCCGGACCCTTACCCTTGTCTTACCCCTGCGCGCCATAAAACGACACCGGGGCGGTTGCCCAACCCGTCCGCATCGAGGGGCCCGTGATCTGCAACCGCATCGTAGATTTCAAAAGTGATCACCTTAATGAACCCCGCAATCCGTCAAAAAAGATGCAACGGGTCGTGCGCCCGAATTTAATAGGCGGATGCAGCCACCCACGCATGAATGCAATTAATAGGCATATTGCGAGAGCAAACACCGCGCGCCGTTTATGCCGAACCTTCAGGAAACAGAATCCGTCTTTTGCAATGCTATCTGAATGCGCAACCATCAGGTGTTGAATTGGCGTATTGATGCAACCTACAGCAAACATTCAGTTTTCGGGTAATGTGCGCGATTGCATACCGCGTCAAATTCGGCGCACCCTCAGGCCGACCTGCTATTTTTCCAAATTCAAAAGGAAGGATCCTTCAATTTCTTTCCCTTTCCGAGGGAAGTTGGCTCTTGTTTCAATAGCTTTGGCGGTTACTGTGCCCGCAATAGTCCCGATCATCGGTTTGGGATTTTACAAGTAAGTACGTTTTGAGGCGTCGCTCTCGTTGCTGGACGAGATTTATATGGGTCCCGCCAAGGCAGGAAAACTGCTTGCGGGAGAAGGGGAATTACCATGATTGCGAAATTTCGCACTGGCGCGGTCCTGCGCCAGCTGAATATCATCACTTTTACATCGGGCATTGTTTCTGGCATCGCGCCGCGGCGCCGATCCCATGGCCTGAAACTTGGACTAAAGCGCATCGCGATTTTATCGACCACGGCGTTGATCTCGCTTGCGACCCTTCCCGGACAATCCTTCGCGCAACAAACCTGGGACACCGACCAGACCGCCGCTTTGGCCGGTGGAACCGGAACCTGGGACGCGACGACAACAAACTGGACATCCGATAACGGAGTGACCAATCAGGCCTATGTCAGCGGATCCAATCTGACATTTGGAACCCCCGCAGGAACCATTTCTGTGGACGGGGCCCAAACGATCGGCAATCTGAAGTTTGGTCTGGGCGGATACAGCATCGTTGCGGGTACAAACGGATCGCTTGTTATTCCTCTGAATGTCACCAGCGCAATAAATACGGTAGCGTTAGCGGGAACGACGACAATCTCGGTGCCGGTGACAGGCGCGGGCGCCTTGCAAAAGGACGGCGCCGGGGCGCTGAACCTGAACGGCACGCTTAGCTACACTGGCGGAACGATCGTCAATGCAGGGTCCGTCAACCTGAATGCCACAAACCGGCTGCCTTTGGGCGGCGATCTGACCGTCAATGGCGGCACGCTGAATATGCTTGGTTTCGACCAGTCGATTGGCAACCTGTCTGGCACAGGCGGCACGATCGACACCGGCCCTAGTAGTAAGTTGACCATCAATCAGACTGTGGACGGAACTTATGCCGGTAATTTCGCCGGCACGACCGGGCTCATCAACCTTGGAATTGTGAAAAACGGCGCTGCGACACTGACACTGACGGGCACCAGTTTACAGACCGGCACCGATATTTTTCAAATCAACGCGGGCAAAGTTCAGGTGCAGAACGGAAACGCCATTGGTGACAACTTGATTGTCAGCATTGGCACGGCGGGTACTTTTGAGTTACTGAGCAATGAAACAATCGGAAACTTGGGCCTCGGCGCAAGCGCCCAGGTGCTTTTGAATGGAAACACGCTCACCTTTAAGGGTGATGGACGACCTGCCGGCACGACGACGGTTTACTCCGGTGGTACAACATCCACGATATCCGGAACCGGCTCTCTGTTCTTTGATACCGGTAATGACAGCACAGAACTTGGCGGAACTCATACCTATTCAGGTGCGACAACGATCAAAAGCGGCACATTCGGCCTTGTTACCGGGGCCTCAATCCGCTCAACCGACATCACGGTTTCAGGCGGCACATTTAATGTCACAGGCGGCGCGCTTCTGGGAACGAACGGGACCGGAAAAGATGCCGCTGTCAAAGTGTCAGCGGGTAACTTCAACGTATCGGGCGCCGAAACGATTGCCAGCCTTGATCTGTCCGGTACCGGCACTGTCGCTATCACGGGCACAAGTTCGATGACCGTGACCGGCGCCACGAAAATCTCGGGCGGGGCGTTGACGACACCGGCCGGCGTCCCGCTGAACACCGCCGCATTTGCCATGACGGGCGGAACCGTCAATGGCTCGGCCACGGCAGATGGCACCGCGACCGACATCGATGGCGCAAACGTCAATGCCGGCTATTCGGTCGTCGCCTCTGGCGGCACGGTAGCATCGCTTGGCGCAACCGGTATCAGTGCCAGTACGACAGGCACCGGCACAATGCGGGTCCAGACCAAGAACAACGGCATAAATCTGACCGGTAACAGCGGTGTCATCAACAATGCCACCCTTGGTGGAATTGGCATCAAAACGACCGCTCAACAGGGCAATACAACCATCCTTTTGGGTGCAAATGTTTCCGCATTGGGCGATGGTATTCAGGCCGACAGCACCTCAGGAAGCGTGACTATCAGCGGCACCGGCAACATCACCGGCGGAAACGTCGCAGGCGCTGACGGCATTCAGGTCACCACCACGACGGGCAACGCCACAGTGGACGTCACCGGCACCATCTCGGGCGATCCGGGCATCCTTATGACGTCGTCCTCGGGTGGTAATCTTACCGTTTCAGGGACCGGCGATGTGACCGGCGCAATCGAGGGCGTCAAGCTAAGCACGACTGGCGGCAACGGCAATATCCTGGTCAACCGAAATGGCAACATCTCGGGCGGCACTGGCGCAGGTGTAAACGCGCTTACATCCGCTGGATCCGGAAACATTACGATCCAGGCCGCAACAGGTAAAACCATCAGCAGTACAGGCGCCGCGGGTATCCTGGCCGCTGGAAGCTCGGGGATCATCGACATCAACGGCGCCGGCGCCATTTCGGGCAAAACCTCTGGTATCAAGGTCACCGGCAACGGTCTCAAAATCGATATCACTGGTACTGGCACAACCGCTGCTTCGGACAGCGGCGCCGATGCAATCGACGCCGTGACAAACACCAGTGTTGCAAACAACGGCAACATTAACATAACCCGCAGCGGCACTGTCACCGGAGGCATCGAGGCTTGGGCCAAGAATGAAGGCAACGTCAGTATCACCGGTACGGGCAACCTCACCGCTAAAAACATAGACGGCATTAATGCTGTTGCAAACAGCGGCAACATCACGATCACGCCCACAGGCACGATCACCGTTGCCACAGGGACAAATACCGGCATTTATGGCTTTTCTGAGTTCGGCTCGGTGGACATCAAGACCGCCGCAGCCATCAGCGGCGCAGGAATTCAACGTGGCATCTTTGCCGAAACAGGCACAGGCAACAAAGCATTGGTCGTCGATCTGGGCGGCGATATCACCGCCACCCAAACCGGTATCGAAGCACGTGTCGCGGGCGGCAGCCTGACGATCAAGGGCGCCGGAAACGTCACCGGCGGCACAAAGAACGCAATCGACGCCTATACCAAAGGTGGCGCGGTTTCGATCACTGTCGCAGCTGGAAAAACTGTAAGCGCCTCCTCCGAAGCCGCGATCAGCATCAACAACACCGTCGCAACCTCGACCAACACGATTTCGAACTCGGGCACCATTCTGGGAAGCTTTACCGCCATCGACGGCAACGACAGCTTTACAACACTGGCGGGCGGCCTCTGGGCCCCCTCAGCCCTGAACGGAGGCCCCAGCACCAGCGACTTTGGCACCGGTTCAGACATCGTTACCAACGCCGGCACCTTTCAGGTGTCCGATCTGAGCAATACAAATGGCAGCGCCGTTTCCCTGACCGGGTTGGAAACCTTCACCAACACGGGCCGGATCGAAATGCAGAACGGCGTGGCGGGTACGGCATCCAAAACGGTCGATACGCTGACAATCGCCAATGCTGGCGCGGGAACCACCACCTTTAACGGCGGTGGCACATTGGCCATGGACGCCTTTGTCGACAAGCAAGGCGCCAGTGACACGCTGATCATCGGCACCGCGGGTGACGTAAATAACAACGGTGTTGTAACCGGCGTCACACAGATTGTTCTGAATGACACAAATCCCAGCAACGCAGGTCAGGCCGACCTTGTAGGAACCGAACTGGTGCGCGTTGAAAACACCGTGGCAGGCGCAGGAGCCTCAAACGGCGCCTTTGTCCTGTCCGGCGGCGCAATCAAGAAGGGCTTTTGGACCTACGATATCTACCTCGACACATCCCGCGCCGAAGCAGGCCGCGCATCAGCAGATGTCTTTATCCTTGGAACTGCCCCGACCCAGTCGACAGAGAATTTCACCGACGTCGTGGCGGGTGCGCAAAACGCCTTTAACGTCAGCGCCAATATCGTTTCGTCGCGGATGGAAGGGAACCGGAACACCGGCGCCAAAACACGCTCGCGCACAGGTCTATCGGATGGCGACAATGGTTTCTGGGTGAAAGGCGCGGCGTCACGCCTCAGCCGCCAGTCCAGTTCAACCTTCACGCTCTTTGGAACACCCACAACCACCAACACCAGCTACAATCAAACCTTCGGAGCAGGGATTGTTGGTACCGACTTTGCCCTGCAGGACCCGGGCGGGCGTGGTGGAGATCTGGTACTGGGCTTCTTTGTCGGTGCAATCTCGGGCAATCAAACGTTCGACGCCTCGACCGCGACCGCCGACACCAAAGGAAACACCATTGGCGTCTACGCCAGCTACAATCTGGACAGCGGCGTTTACGCAGACGTCTCGCTACAGCAGGACCGGTTCAAAACCACATGGGCCGATCCGGCTTTGGTTGGCACAGCGGGCTATGCGCCCCAGACCATCCCCGGCAGAAACACCGGCATCACAATCGGCGGCGGCTACAAGATGGAGCTGGCAAATCCAGGCAGCTGGGTCGACCCGTTCTTTACGCTTAACTACGTCAGCACCAAGTATGACCCCTTCACCACGGGCGGCGCCACGGTCAGCATGGGTACCAACAAAAGCATGCGCGCCAAGGTCGGCGTCCGCGCAGGAAGCGAAGTTCAGACCGACGCGGCCAAGTACAACTTCTTTGCAAGTGGTGCGCTGGTCCGTGAAAATCTGGCCTCCAACAACGTGACGATGACAGGCGGTGCCTCGACCTTCACTTTGAACTCTCCCAACAACTTTAACGCCCTGAACGTGGGCATCGGAGTGGACGTAAAAGGTTATAACTCGCCTTGGTCGATTTCGGCGCGGGCTGACGCTGATGCAGGCGCCAAAGCCCGCGGCATCGCCGCGTCGATTGAGTTCGGGATCAAGTTCTGATCAAGCGCGACCTGAGTAGCTAAACTGCGGGGCCCTTTTGCGGGGCCCCGTTTCGTTTTTGGCACAACTTTTCCGGCCCGGCCACTTGCCTTGTGCGTGCATGCGGTTTCTCTTGGCTGAAACTGTAAGGCCCCTGCCCTCATGACCGCCAAGAACATCCTTTTCATCATGTATGACCAGCTGAGGTTCGATTATCTCAGCTGCGCCGGTCACCCGCATCTGCACACGCCCAACTTTGACCGTGTCGCGGCCATGGGCCTGCGGTTTGACCGGGCTTACGTCCAGTCGCCGATTTGTGGCTCGTCCCGGATGAGCACCTATACAGGGCGCTATGCCTCGTCGCACGGCGCTGAATGGAACGGCTTTCCCCTGCGCGTGGGCGAGATGACCATGGGGGATCATCTGCGCAAAGCGGGCATGGCGTGTTGGTTGGTCGGCAAGACCCATATGCGCGCCGACACCGAAGGTATGGAACGTCTGGGCGTTGACCCCGACAGCATCATTGGTGTGCGCACCGCCGAATGCGGCTTTGATGTCTGGGTGCGCGAAGACGGGATGGTGCCAGTAGGGCCCGATGGCCCCTATGACGACCGTCCCAGCCCCTATAACGATTATCTCACCGCCCAAGGCTATCCCGGTCCCAACCCTTGGGCACATCACGCCAACGCCGGCATCACCGAGGGTCAGATCGCATCCGCCTGGTATCTGGCAAACAGTGACAGACAGGCCAACATCCGTGAGATGGACAGCGAAACGCCCTGGCTGACCGATCGCGCGCTTGAGTTCATTGACCATCAGACCGGCCCATGGTGTGCGCATCTTAGCTATATCAAGCCGCATTGGCCCTATATCGCGCCGGCCCCCTATCACACCATGTATGGCCCCAACCACGTGCCCGCCCCCTTGCGCACCCAAGCCGAACTGGACAGCAGCCACCCGGTGTTTCAGCAATTCACCCAAGACGCCGCCGGACGTGCCTTTCACAGTGACGCCACCCGAAACAAGGTCATCCCGGCCTATATGGGGCTGATCAAACAATGTGACGACCAACTGGGCCGCATATTGGATCACCTTGATAAGACCGGCAAAGTCGACGACACGGTGATCGTTCTAACCTCGGACCATGGTGACTATCTGGGCGATCACTGGATGGGCGAAAAGGGCTTTATGCACGATCAATCCGTGCGCGTGCCATTGATCATCTATGACCCCTCACCCAAAGCAGACGCAACGCGCGGCACTGTTTCTCAGCATCTGGTTGAGGCGATTGACCTCGCCCCCACATTCATCGAACTGGCGGGCGGCACGCCGCCTGAGAACTGGCTAGAAGGCCGCTCGCTCGTGCCGCTTTTGCACGGCGATCCGGTACCCCACTGGCGCCACTACGCGATCAGCGAATACAACTACTCGCCGACCCCAATGCGCGATGCGCTTGCTCTCACCGATCAGGACGCGCGGCTTTTCATGGTCGCAACGCACCGCTGGAAACTGATCCATTTCGAAGGCGGGTTTCGACCGGTCCTTTTCGATCTCAAAAATGATCCGGACGAACTAACCGACCTTGGAACTGACCCCGAACATGGCGAAACCATCAGCGCACTCATGGCGATGCTGAACCACTGGGCGCGGCGCCAGGCCCAGCGTGTAACGCGCAGCGCCACCGACCTGGCCTGCGCCCGCAACGGCTCGGACGGCGTTGGGATCGTCATCGGCGCTTTTGACGCCAACGACATCAGTGATGATCTGATGGCCGCCTATATTGGTCCGGCCAGGGCCGATTATACAAACGACACCTAAGGCGCCTTGCGATCAGCCGATGATCAGATGTTCCGGCCCATAAGGGAACCCTGTGATGTTCGTATTGCCAGCCTCGGTAATCACCAGAATGTCATGCTCGCGGTATCCGCCAGCCCCGGCTATGCCCTCGGGGATGGTGATCATCGGCTCCATCGACACGACCATGCCGGGCTCAAGCACCGTGTGGCAATCCTCGCGCAGCTCAAGCCCTGCCTCGCGCCCGTAATAGTGCGAAAGAACGCCGAACGAATGGCCATAACCGAACGAACGATACTGCAAGAGGTCCGCGCTGGCGTATAGCTCATTCAGTTCGGATGCGACTTCAGCGCAGCTCTTACCGGGCACCAAAAGCTCTTTGCCGCGGTCATGGACCCTGCAATTGAATTCCCACAGACGAATTTCCTCATCCGTGGCGCTTTGCGCAAACAAGGTCCGCTCAAGCGCCACGTAGTATCCCGCCACCATCGGAAAACAATTCAGCGACAGGATATCGCCGCTGGCAATCTTGCGACTGGTCACCGGGTTATGCGCGCCATCAGTGTTTATGCCCGACTGGAACCAGGTCCAGGTGTCCAAAAGTTCCCCCTCGGGCCAGGTTTTCGCGATCTCGCGCACCATCGCGGCGGTTGAATGCAATGCGACCTCATGCTCGGCCACGCCAATTTGCGCCGCCTCGACTACCGCTGCGCCGCCCAGATCGGCAATCCGCGTCATCTGGGTGATATGCGCAGTCTCTTCACCCGATTTGATCATCCGCATCTGCATCGAGGGCAGCGCGATATCGACAAACTCCATCTGCGGAAACTCGGATTTCAATAGCGCCAGAGTGTCGATCGTGATGTGATCAAACTCGATCCCCAGACGGCGCACCCCTTTAGTCAGCTGGCGCACCGCGTGAAAGTAGTTATCCTTTTGCCAGTCCGTGTAAGTGACATTGTCTCCCGTCGTCCGGCGCCACGGCTGACCGCCATCAATACCCGCCGAGATCGATGTCACTGCGTCATGGCTGATCACCAGCCCATAACGCCGCCCGAACTGGCAATAAAGAAAATCGGCGTAGTAATTGATGGTGTGATACGAACTCATCAAAGCCGCATCGACGGCGGCATCCGCCATATGCGCGCGCAACTGATTTACGCGGCGCGCCATCTCGGGGGCCGAAAACGTTGGGGCGGCCTTTTGACCGTTCCCTGAATAATCTTGCAAGCGATCGCGCATCATAGCTGGAACCTCCATTAGCTGATCCCCGAGTGCCGCAGAATCGTAACAAGCGCATGGGCTATACGACCCTCAGCCATCCAAAAACGGCATTGCGACAGGTGCCGTCTCTGTTCAGTTTTCGCCAGCAGGCAGTGCGCCCGCCTCTTCCAACACCTTTCGGGCAACGCGAAAACACTCAACACCCTGAGGCACCCCACAGTAGATCGAAACGACATGAATGATCGCTCGGATCTCTTCCATGGTGACGCCGTTGTTCAGCGCCCCGCGACAATGTATTTCCCACTCGTGCATTTTGCCCAAAGCCCCGATCATCGCGAGGTTCATCATTGAGCGTGTCTTGGGATCGATCGCATCATCGCCCCAGCCAAAACCCCAGCACCATGCCGTCATCGCCTCTTGAAACGGGCGCGAAAACTCGTCCGCCGCGGCTAGATTTTTGTCTACATACTCGGGCCCCAAAGTAGCCTTGCGCTGCTTGAGGCCTTTTTGAAATAGATCGTCCATTCTCTCTCCTCACTGGTTCCCGCCACGACCAAAACCCGCAGCCGGGCACTGGCACGCGCGTTAGGGGGCAAGCCTTACTTTCTTCTTTGTCGTAAAATACTCAATGGCGCACCAGAAGTTTCAGGCCTTCGGCAAGGATATTTTCAGAGAAATGAAAACCCTAGACCGTTACCTCAACCGCCTGCCCCGACACTGCGGATTTTTGCGCGGCCAGTCCTATGGCAACGGCCATGGCGCCGTCGAAAAGCGTAACATCCGGCGTGCCGCCACTCCGTACGACCTCAGCAAAGCGCTGATGCTGGTAGAAGGTTGCACCGTTGTGATCGCCCGCTGCAAGCACGGTGGGATCGACGGTCACTTCTTCGCGCACCGGGCCTTTCGGCGACCGTGGCGAGCGGATCAGGACTGGCACTGGCGGCGCGCCCAAATGGCCGGGCCACAGGCGGCCGGGGCCTGGAACAAGGCATTCGATCTTCCCCTGCCCGCCAACCACAGAAATCTCTTCCTGGTACTTGGCGCCTTCGGCAAACATACAAAGCTCCAGCATCGCGCGCGCGCCGCCCCGAAAATCGACGATGACATACCCTGCGTCCCAGATGTCAGGCACCTCGCCATCATAGCTTTCGCCCAAGTGATTCATCACCTGACCCGCACTTGCCATCACGCGCAGCGGCTCGTCTTTCAGAATAAGCCGCATCAGGTCGAAGAAGTGACAGCACTTCTCGACCAGCGTGCCGCCGGTGTTGCGGTTGAACCTGTTCCAGTTTGCTACCTTGGGCAGGAACGGAAAACGATGTTCGCGGATCGTCAGCATCATTGGCCCACCGGTCGCCGTCTGGGTTTCGGCAATCAGGCGCTGAATGGGCGGCATATAGCGGTACTCCATCGCCACCCACACCGGCGCCGGATAGTCACGCCCCAAAGCCGTTACGCGCGCGGCATCATCTGGGTTGGTGAAAAGCGGCTTTTCGATCAAGAGCGGCAGCGGACGGGTCTTGGCAATCTGGGCAAACTGATCTGCATGCAGGTGGTTTGGACTGGCAATGACCAGCGCGTCGAGGTCCCCAAGCGCCAGCATCGCGTCGATGCTGTCAACAGATTGCGCCCCACCAGCCAATACCTGTGACGCGCCGCGCATCGCCGGATCGGGATCAAATATCGCCGTTACCGATACATTGCCCAGCAGGTTGACGTTTCGGATGTGTTCCTGACCCATCATCCCGGCGCCGATCAGGCCATATTTCAAGGGTCTTACCATCATATCCTCATGTCATTCGCGCGACATAGCGCGCTTTTTCCGCATCGAACCATGTGCGCGAAACTTCGGCAACCGCGCCATCCTGTGACCAGCTTTGACGCTCGACATAGCCCCCAATTTGAAAGCTAGGAAACTCCTCTGGCGACCAGGCTGGAAAGGGCCCCACGCCAACGCGGTCTTCGGCGCGCACAATCCACAGCCCCAGACCCGATTTGTAATAGAGATACAGCGAATCCAAGAGGGCATTCACATTGAGCCGCTGGGCATAACTGCCATCCAGCCAGATCTCTTCCAGCGCCACCGGCAGACCATCGAGAAACCGCAAGCGCCGTATGCGATGCGCCAGATTGCTCGCGCCAAATTCTGGCAGGTCTACTGGTTTTTCCATCCGGTCTACCGACAGAACCCTGGCCGTCGGAAGACCCGGCCCTTGCGTCCGTTCCAGCCGAAAAAACGAATAGACCGCCCCGGCCAGATCACCCTGAAGCACATAGTTGCCCGAGCCGTGGCGCCGCTCGATCAACCCCCTGCGCGTCAACTCGGCCAGAGCCTTGCGCAGCGTTCCGACCGATATCCCCATCTCGACCGCCATGTCGCGTTCCGGCGCCAGCCTTTCGCCCGCCAACAGCCGGCCTGCCGACATCTCGCGGATCAAAAGCTCGCTGATCTGAACATAAAGCGGCAGGGATGATCTGGACTGCATAGTCGGCCTTACAAAATTGATACACTATTGATGCACATGATCTCAGATGCTACGCAAGTGGGAAGTTTAACCATTCGCGGAAGAATCGATGTCTGTCGTGCCCGTCACCTCGCAAGATCTGAAGGCCGCCGAAGTGTCGTGGTTTTCCGCACTCTGCTCAGATGACTACCAGTATCTGGGCGTGCCGGACGGGGCGCTCCGATCATCTTGGGAACATTGCCGCGACATCCTGCTGGAGGCTGAAAATCAGGGATTTCGCAACATCCTGTGCCCCTCTTCCTATCAGGTCGGTCAGGACACGTTGTCATTTGTGGCCGCATGCGCGCCGCTGACGCAAACCATCAACATGCTGGCGGCCGTGCGCTGTGGCGAGATGCAGCCGATAATGTTGGCACGCACGATTGCCACGCTGGACCACATGCTGAAGGGTCGATTGACGGTCAACATCATCTCGTCGGATTTCCCCGGCGAAGTGGCCGACAGCAGCTACCGCTACAATCGCTCACGCGAAGTGGTCGAGATCCTTAAACAGGCCTGGACCCGGGATGAGATTAACTATTCCGGTGAAGTCTATGATTTCAAAAGTGTTTCTAGCGTTCCAGCGCAACCGTACCAGCAGGGTGGCCCGCTTTTGTATTTTGGCGGCTACTCGCCCGCCGCGCTCGAACTATGTGGCCAGCATTGTGACGTATATCTGATGTGGCCCGAACCACAGGAAAACCTTGCCGCGCGCATGAAAGACGCACATCAAGCGGCTGAAAAATTTGGACGAACCCTGGACTATGGTCTGCGCGTCCACATGATTGTCCGTGACACCGAAGCCGAGGCGCGTGACTACGCCGAGCATCTGGTCTCCCAGCTGGATGATGAATACGGCAAGCTGATCCGCGACCGCGCCCACGACAGCGTCTCACTTGGGGTGGCCCATCAGGCCAAGGCCCGCGAATTGGCGGATAAATTTGGCTATGTCGAGCCGGGTCTATGGACCGGGATCGGTCGCGCGCGGTCGGGCTGTGGCGCGGCGTTGGTCGGCTCAACCGATCAGGTGATGTCGAAAATCGAGAGCTATCAAAAAATGGGCATTCGGGCCTTCATCTTTTCGGGCTACCCCCATATCGACGAATGCCGCCACTTTGGCACGAAAGTCCTGCCAAACCTAAAAACCTGTTCTTTGCCAGAGACTTACGGCCGCATACCCGCAACCACCCCAATGACGCCACTGGGCGCAGGAGAGCGTTACTGATGCAACAGATTGCCTTTGGATCAGACCTTCAGCTGAGCCGCGTCGTTTATGGCATGTGGCGTCTGGGCGATGACGCCGACACCAGCGCCACCCATGTTCAGGCCAAGATCGAGGCCTGTCTTGCGCAAGGTATAACCACCCTGGATCAGGCCGATATCTATGGCGGATACCAGGCCGAAGAGATCCTAGGAAACGCGCTGCGCGCGGCACCGGCACTCAAAAACCAGATCCAGATCGTCACCAAATGCGATATTGTCGCCCCGGCCGGCCGCCATGCCGGCGCGCGGGTAAAATACTATGACACCGGCCGGGCCCATATCGAGGCCTCTGTCGATCAGTCGCTTTGCCTTATGGGGATTGACCGGATTGACCTGTTGCTGATCCACCGGCCCGACCCGTTTATGGACCACGCTGAAACCGGCGCGGTTCTGGATGATCTTCAATCGTGTGGCAAGGTGCGCGCCGTGGGCGTGTCGAACTTTCGCCCCTGGGACTGGACGCTGCTGCAGTCGGGCATGAAGACGCCGCTGGTCACCAACCAGATCGAGATCAACCTGACGTCGCATGAGCCGCTGACCAATGGCGATATTGCCTTTCTGCAAGAACGCCATGTTACGCCCATGGCATGGTCGCCTTTGGGCGGTGGCAGCCTGATGACCGGCCCCGGCACACCGCTTGGCGTCAAACTGAACCAGATCGCTGATGCCAATGGCGTCGATGCCGCCGCTGTGGCCGTGGCATGGCTGTTGGCGCACCCCTCAGGGATCGTACCGGTCATGGGAACCAATCAGATCGCGCGCATCGAACGCCTATCGGACGCTTTCAAGGTAGAGATCGACCGCCAGACATGGTTTGATCTTTACACCGCCGCCTTGGGACACGAGGTGGCATGATGGCTGACGGGGGACGAACCAAAATGGAGACATTTACGCCCGGCCCGGAAAACGCGCATGCGTTTCGCGCCTCTCTTGGCAGATTTGCCACTGGCGTGACCGTCGTCACCACGATGACCGATCAGGGCCCACTGGGCATGACCGTCAATAGCTTTGCCAGCGTTTCGCTGGACCCACCTTTGGTGTTGTGGTCGCCCGCAAAGGCGTCCCTCAGGACCGTTCATTTCACGCAAGCAGAACACTATGCAATCCACGTCCTGGCCCATGATCAAGCGGATCTGTGCCAGCGTTTCGCCCGCGACGGCGATCGCTTTGACGGGCTTGACTGGACACCCTGCGATCTGGGCCGCCCCCTGATCGAAGGCTGCATCGCGCGTTTTGAATGTCAGACCACGGCCGTTCATGACGGCGGTGATCACTACATCATTCTGGGCCAGGTCACGCGGGCAACAACCCGCGAGGGAACCCCACTTTTGTTTTCGCGTGGAAAATTCGGGCGCTTCACTGCGTCGGACTGACCACAAAGCTTTGGCCAAGCCCCGCTAAAAGAGGGCAGCCGATCATAGGGAGGACGCCATTATGGCGCTGTTGTTTGGGCTGCTTGCACCCCTTCAGCTGGTGAACGGTTTGATCCTGAAGCTGGGTCGCGCAATTGCGGTTGGCGCCCTTGGCATAATGGTCATCGTGATCCTGCTACAGATATTCATGCGCTATGTGCTCAACAACGCCCTGCCCTGGCCGGAAGAAGCCGCGCGGTTCCTGATGCTCTGGATGACCGGGCTGATCGCCCCTTCGGCGTATCGCCGTGGCGGTTTCGTCGCCATCGACATGCTTGAACGTGCCATCGCTCGGCGTGCCGCTGCCCTTCTGATGCTGATCCTCACATTTATCGGTTTGGTCGTTCTTATCGTCGGTATCCAGCTTGGTTATAAGCATGTGAACTCGGGCTGGCTTTTTGCCTCATCTTCGCTGAAATTACCGCTTGGGCTGATCGGCGGCACGACCGTCAAGCTAAAGCTGGCCTGGATGTATATGTCACTTTGGGTCGGCATCATTCTCTTGACCCTGGTCAATATCGAACTGCTGCTGCGTTCGGTTATCGGGCTTCTGGGCGGCGGTGATCGCCTGGGCCCGCTGGGCGATGGCCCCATGGCTTTGGCGGATTGACCCGATGCTGATCTGGTTCCTCCCACTCTTTCTGGTCATCCTGATGATCGGCCTGCCCGTCGTCTTTGCCCTTCTGGCAGCCCCCGGCATCATGCTGTGGATGACCGGCTCAGAACGCGACATCGCGCTGATGTATCGCAATGTTTACAACGGTATGGACAGCTTTCCCCTGATGGCCCTGCCGTTCTTCATGCTGGCCGGAGAGGTCATGAACCGAGGTGGCATCACCGAGCGGCTCGTCGAGTTCTCCCAGGCCTTCATGGGGCATCTGCGCGGCGGTCTGGCCCATGTGAACATCCTGTCCTCGATCCTTTTTGCCGGGCTTTCAGGCTCGGCCGTCGCCGATACCTCTGCCTTGGGCTCAACCCTGATCCCCGCGATGGAGAAAAACGGGTACACCCGTAAATTCGCCGCCGCAATCACCGCGGCCAGTTCGGTCATTGGCCCGATCATCCCACCCTCTGGCATCATGATCATCTATGCCTATGTCATGGGCGAAAGCGTGGCGGCGCTGTTTCTGGCAGGGATTGTTCCGGGTATTCTGGTGGGTGTCGGCCTGATGGTCATGGTGCGGCTGATGGCCGACCGCTATGACCTGCCCAAGGCCGAACGCATCGTTCACAAAAATCAGAAAATCAGCGATCTGGAGTATTGGGTCAGCCTGATCCTTTTGCGGATCAACATCGCGGGGCTGCTCTATGGGATTTTTGTGCTGATTAACCGCGCCGCCGGTCTGACCCTTGCCGTCAACGGCTGGCTGATCTTTCTGGTGATGCTGCCGGTCGCTCATTTCATCCTGATGGGATACCGCAAGCGCGTCAGCCACGATTTTCGCATCGTTTGCAAAAAGGCCGTGGCCCCGCTGCAGACGCCGATCATCATTCTGGGCGGCATCCTTGTGGGCGTATTCACCCCGACCGAGGCCAGCGCGATTGCCGTGGCCTATGCGCTGGTCGTCAGCTTTTTTGTTCTGCGCTCGATGAAGATCAGGGATCTTTCCGGCGTTCTGTCGCGCTCTGCTCTGGCCTCTTCGGCTGTTTTGTTGCTGGTAGGCGCGGCCGTTGCCTTTAAAACGGTCGTGTCACTGTCGCACGCGCCCGAACAGCTGACCGGCGCAATCCTGGGCCTGAGCAACAATCCCCTGATCCTGCTTTTTTTGATCAACATCCTGTTGTTCATCGTGGGCATGTTTCTGGATGCAGGCCCCGCGATCATCATTCTTGGACCGATCCTTGGCCCGATCTTCACGGAACTTGGCGTTCACCCGGTGCATTTCGCCATCATCATGAGCGTGAACCTGACCGTCGGCCTGGCAACTCCGCCGATGGGACTGGTGCTTTTTGTGGCCTCTACCGTTTCTGGCGAAAAAGTCGAAACAATCGCCCGCGCCATCCTGCCATTTCTTGCAGTGGAAGTGATCGTGATCTTCCTGATCACCTATTTCCCCTTCATCTCGATGACGATCCCACAATTGACCGGGTTCGTTCAGTAACGAGCACAACGCTCGCAATGACCAACGCATAAGGGAGGAACTTATATGCTCAAAGGTCTCACAACAGCAGCTTTGGCCGCGGCGCTTTTAGCCGGGTCCACGCTTGCCAGCTTGGCTGCCAGCCACGGCGCCGAGTTCACAATTCGCGCAACCGCGAACTCGAATGAAAATGACGAGGATTATGATGGTCTTGTCGTTTTCAAAAACTACGTCGAAGCCGCCTCGAACGGCAAGATCGCGGTCGAACTTTTCATCGGAACACAGCTTTGTTCCAAAGGGGCGGAGTGCCTGCAAGGCGTCTCCGATGGCTCCATTGACGTCTATATCTCGACCTCGGGCGGTGCGGCGGGCATCTTCCCTTATGTTCAGGTTCTCGACCTGCCCTATCTGATGGCCGATGACCGCGTTGCCGAAGACGTGCTGCAAAGCAACTTTGTGCGCACGATCCGGGACATGGCGCTTGAGGATTCAGGCGGAACAATCCGCCTGATGACCATCGGCAACACCGGCGGCTGGCGCAACTTTGCCAATACAAAGCGCCGGGTTCAGTCTCCCGCGGACATGAAGGGCCTGAAAATCCGGACTGTTGTTGCGGACCTGCCTCAGGAACTGGTGCGCGCAATGGGCGCGTCGCCCACGCCAATCCCATGGCCTGAGCTTTTCACCTCTTTCCAGACCGGCGTTGTCGAAGGTTCCAAGAACGGCATCACCGACATTATGGGTATGAAGTTCCCGGATGCCGGGCTGAAATATGTCACGCTGGACGGACATGCCTACATGGGCGCGCTGTGGTGGATGAACAACGAAAAGTTCAACGCCATGCCCGAGGACATGCGCCGCGTTGTCGTCGATGGGTTCTACGCATTGCAGCAGGCCACTTTCGCCAGCCCCAAGCGTAAATCCATCAAGGCCTACGAGGACTTTGTGAAAGGTGGCGGCGATCTATATGTTCCCACCCCCGCAGAAAAGGCCATGTTCAAAACCGCAGCAGAGCCCGTCTATGCATGGTTCAAAGCCAACGTAAAAGGCGGCGAGCAGGTGTTTGACGCCATGAACCTGGCGGTCGCTGACGCCGAGGCGCGCATAAACGAAGGTCGGATGCTGGACACCAAGTAAGCTTGGAGTTTTGACAGGAAGGCTCCGCGCGGGGCGAAAAGCTTCGCGCGGTTTTTTCGTGCCAGGCAAGGCGGTCCCAACGCCGGGCCAGTCTGGCAACACATGGCCTGCGATTACCCCTCGCAGACGCTGTTTCCAATTCCGCAGCCAACCATTAAAGTTGACGACGCAAGCCCCCAAACCGCCCGCAACCCGGAAAGCCGCCAGCCTTGGATCTGACCCTGAGCGCCCTTCTCTTTCTGCCCGTCGGCCTTGGCCTCCTAGGATTTGTCGAGCCATGCACCATCGGGTCTCATATGATATTTCTGTCATCCCAAGAACGACGCGAAAACCATGGGCGCGCGGTGGCGCTGGCAAGCTTCATTGTCGCCCGCATCCTTGTAATGGGCGCTTTCGGGGCGGTTTTGGGCCTCTTGGGCCAGACACTGGTCGAGGTTCAGACATTTCTCTGGCTGGTCTTTGGGTTTGCCTATCTGGCAATTGGGCTGGCCTTTGCTATGGGCCGCGGTGATTTGTTCAAAGCGCGTGTTGAACTGGGACGAGGCGCATGGCGACATGCCGAAAACCCATGGATCATGGGCGCGGCCTTTGGGCTGAATATCCCCGCCTGCGCCGCACCGATCGTGTTTGCCCTTCTGGGCATGACAATCAGTAGCGGCGCCTGGCTTGGGTTCATGACAATGGCGCTTTTCGCGCTGGCCCTTTCGGTGCCATTGATACCAATGGCACTTGTACCGCGCTTTGCCAAATGGCTGACACGGGCGGCCGCGACTTTGCGTGCACGCCCATGGATCATCGCCACCGTTTTCGTGATCCTTGGCCTCTGGTCGATCTATTTCGGCCTTTTCGTGGACCCGGTAAACTGGTCCGGGCACTAGTCCCGCAAAGGGCACCCCGGACCAAAGCGCCTCGCTGACGCTATTCTGCCGCCGTCAGCTTGTCCTGCGTCTGGGTATCGAAATCGCCGGCATCATGGCGTTCGTGCAACTGCATGGAGGGCTCGCCAAAGCTGCGGTTGACCATGCGGCCGCGCAGAACTGCGGGGCGCGCGTCAATCTCTTTGGCCCAACGCATTACATGGGTATAGCTTTCAACGTCCAGAAACTGGGCCGCGCTGTAAAGGCGCCCCAGAACCAGCTGGCCATACCACGGCCAGATCGCGATATCGGCAATCGTATACTCGGCCCCGGCCATATAAGGATTGTCGGCAAGATGACGGTCCAGCACGTCCAGCTGGCGTTTGACCTCCATCGTGAAACGGTCGATCGGATATTCAAATTTTTCCGGCGCATAGGCGTAAAAATGGCCAAAGCCCCCGCCCAGATAAGGCGCGCTTCCCATTTGCCAGAAAAGCCAGTTCAGCGTCTGCGTTCTTGCGTTGTGGTCCTTGGGCAGAAAAGCGTCGAACTTTTCGGCCAGATAAAGCAGCATCGAGCCGCTTTCAAAAAGTCGGGTCGGCGGCGTTGTCGAATGATCCATCAATGCTGGGATTTTTGAGTTTGGGTTGATGTCGACAAAGTCGCTGCCAAACTGGTCCCCCGCATTGATATCGATCAGCCATGCGTCATATTCCGCACCCGAAAGCCCCAGCGCCAGCAACTCTTCGAACATGATCGTGACCTTGACGCCATTGGGCGTGGCCAGCGAATACAGTTGAAAGGGATGCTTGCCGACCTTCAGCGTCTTGTCGTGTGTCGCTCCGGCAATGGGGCGATTGATCTTTGCAAATGCGCCGCCACTTTCGCTTTGCCATGTCCAGACATCGGCGGGGGTATATTCAGAACTATCGGTCATCATGAATTCCTTTAGCGATAAGTTCGCGGTCCTAGCCAGATAGGCATCTCGCCCATGGTTGTAAGGCGCGGGTGCAACATATGGAATGCACAAAGCCCTGTGCGCAGATGCTCAGAGCCCAAGCTGAGCGGCCAGATCTTCCATGTCTTGGGCGACATAGTCCCAAGGCCCCTCGGGGGCCAGATCGCGGCTTTGCGTTGGGCCATACTCGGATGCGCGCAACACAAAGGCCGTCTTCAGGCCCAGCGCCTGCGCCGCGCGCAAATCGTCATTATGGGCCGCCACCATCATACAGTCTTCGGGCCGCCGCCCCACCGCCTGCACTGCCGACAAGTAGACCGACGCATCCGGCTTGTAGTTCCGGGCAAAGTCGGCCCCAAGGATCGCATCCCAATGCAACCCGCCATGACGCGCCAGATCAATCATCAAGGCCACATTGCCATTGGACAAGCTGGCCAGGATATGCCCCTGCCGCAGCCGCGCCATCCCCGGCACGCTATCTGGCCAAGGGGCCAGCCGGTGCCACATGCCTGCAACATGGGCGATCTCGGCCTCGTCCAACCCGGTGATCCCCTGTACTTTAAGGACATCGATCAGGTTCTCGCGGTGCAAATGGTCCAGATCGACGTAAGTGCGCCGACCACTGCGCACCGCCTCCATCGAAGGCTGATAGCGCGCGCGCCAATCCAGGGCGAAAGCATCCCAATCGCGGTGCACGCCCCGCGGTTGAAAATGGCTCTCAAGTTCCCGGCGAATTGAGCTGCGCCAATCGACAACTGTGCCAAAGACATCAAAGAGAAGTGCCGGTTTTGCGTCGTTCATCGATCTCTTGATCCCCTGATTGCACCTGCGCTGTGATCCGTTAGGCTCTACCGAAACGGATACAGCCAGACCCGGTAGTCATCAATCAGCACATGCGCCTTTTCAATCTGTTCCTTGGTCATCTTCTTGACCACCTCTTCCTGACTGATCGCCGCATCAGGGTCGCCGCCAATGGCACTCAGGACATACCACATATAGGCGCGTGTCAGATCCGGAGCGGGCATTCCCAGCCCCACCTCATAGTACCAGCCAACGCCGGACTGGGCACCCGGATGCCCCTTCATCGCAGACCGCAAGTACCATTCAAAGGCGCGCTCTGGGTCGCGTTCCACACCAAGGCCCAGCGCATACATCACGCCAATCAGCTCTTCGGCATCGGCATTTCCCGACCGCGCCGCCGGCCAAAGTTCGGCCCGCGCCTGGGCAAACTTTCCCGCCTCCATCAGATCGCGCGCCTCTTCAATGTCTGCACGCGCCGCACCGACGACCAGAAAAATCGCAAGAACAACCGTGGCAAATACCTTCATCTCATCTCGCTCCTTGCGGCGATCACCGGGGCGCAGGGGCTGGGCGCCCAGACGCTTCCCGCCCCGATTGGCCCCTCAGATTTCCCCATCATCAACCCCGATCAGGCCAAACTGGGTCAGCTACTGTTCTACGACAAAATTCTAAGTGGAAACCAGAACATCTCTTGCGGGACCTGCCACAACGGCGATCTGGCGGGCGCGGACGCCCTGTCACTGGGAATTGGCGAAGGTGGTGTTGGTGTGGGCACCCAGCGCAGGCCCGGCAGCGGTGCCTCGAAAATTGCCAAACGCATCCCGCGAAATGCCCCCGCCTTGTGGAACCTCGGTCATGGCGACGTGTCGGTGATGTTCTTTGACGGGCGTATCGAACGCTCGGACATCTACGGCAACGGGTTCAACACCCCGGCCGAGGAATGGCTGCCACAAGGGTTGAACTCGCTTCTGGCGGCTCAGGCGCTTTTCCCCTTAACTGCACAGTTTGAGATGGCTGGAAACACCGCCGAAAACGAGATTGCCGGCGCCATCAATGACCGCATTGACGCCGCCTGGCCGATCCTTGCCAAGCGCGTCCGGGTCATCCCCGAATATGGTGCTCTCTTTGTTCGGGCCTTCCCAGGCGTTCAGGCCCCGCAAGACGTGACCATCACCCAGATTGCAAATGCGCTGGCCGCCTTCATTCAGGCCGAGTGGCAAAGCTATGACAGCCCGTTTGACGATTTTCTAGCTGGTAATCCCGATGCGCTGAACACACGCCAGAAAAGCGGGATGGCCCTGTTTTACGGTCGCGCCAAATGCGCGGCCTGCCACAGCGGGTCGCTGTTCACTGATCAAAATTTCTATGCTTTGGGTCTGCCCGCCTTTGGCCCCGGACGCACCCGCGCCTTTGACCCTTATGCCCGCGATGTTGGGCGCATGGGCAAAAGCGACAGGTCCGAGGACGCCTATCGCTTTCGCACGCCGCCGTTACGCAACGTGGCCCTGACAGCCCCTTATGGTCACAATGGCGCCTACCCTGACCTTGCCGGTATCATCGCCCATCATGGCGACCCGCGCAAAGCTGCTGCCAATTGGAAACCCGCGATGGCCCAACTGGTCAACATCCCTTGGCTTGCAGGCACAGATTTCGTGATCCGCGATGATGCGCGTGAAATGGCCCGCCAGAACGCGCGCCTTGATATTCAACCGGTCACCCTGTCGGACGCCGATATTCAGGACCTGACGGCATTCCTTGGCGCGCTCACCGGGAAGACCGCGATCACCGGTCGCCCTTTTGGCATTCCTAGGACCGTGCCCAGCGGGCTAAGCGTGGACCGCGTGACAAAACCTTAAATCACACTCAGGATCGCCGGATCAGGACCTGGAGGTCAGCCACATTAGTGCCCGTCCCCCCGGTCATCAAAAGATCCCCCGCCGTTTTCAGGACAGGGTAGCTGTCATTGCGCAAAAGCGCCTGTTCAAGGTCGATACCCGCCGCTTGCATTCGCCGAACGCTAAGCTGATCGACCAGCCCACCGGCGGCATCCACCGGGCCATCGCGCCCATCTGTGCCGCCTGACAGAAACACCCATTCGTGCCAACCAGCGGCGGCGGCCCCCATGGCCACCCGCAACGCCAGTTCCTGATTGCGACCGCCCTTGCCGTCACCTTTCAGAACCACCGTCGTCTCGCCACCAAAAAGGTGCAGACCCGGACCGGCCTCCAAAACCCGCGCCGCCGCCGCCTCGACATCGCCGATCAGCGCCCGGTCATGACAATGCGCCCCCGGTGCTGCCGCAGCCATTGCGGCAAGGCTGATCGCGTTGGACCCCACCAGCCGGTTGTCCGCCTCTGGTGCGTTTGCCACATCTGGCCCCGGCGGCCCCGAAAGATGACTGCGCACAGCCTCTGGCAACCCGGCCCAAAGACCGCGCGCCTTCAGGATTGCAACCGCGTCCGCACGCGTGCCGATGGGCGAGACGGTCGGCCCGCTGGCAATCACCCGCAAATCGTCACCGATCACATCCGACAGGATCAGCGCCGTGACATGTGCCGGCGCTGCGGCCCGCAAAAGCCCACCGCCCTTAAGCGCCGACAACTCCTGGCGCACCAGGTTCATTTCGGTGATATCCGCGCCCGACGCCAATAACCCCTTGTTGACGGCAACCTTGTCGTCCAGCGTGATCCCCGGCGCAGGTGCAGGCAAAAGAGCCGAGCCGCCACCGCTGATCAGCGCCAGAACCTGATCGTGCGCCCCCAAATCCGACAGCGCCGCCAAAACCGCACGCCCGGCCTTCAGCCCCGTCTGATCGGGCACCGGATGGCCTGCGGCGAAAACCTCAGCGCCTTGGACCGGTGCGGCGTTTTCGGGGTTGGTCACCACGATAACGCCGTCGGCGTCCATCCCGTCGGTGCCCTTGAGCATCGCAATCGCCGCCTTGCCGATCGCCAGAATGACCCGCCGCCCGCGCAGCGGCGCCAATCCGCGGATCCCCAGCGCGCGGCGCACAGCCACCACCGGATCAGCAGCCGCCACGCCAATGTCGAAAAGATGCCGGGCGGTTTCGCGGTCGGAACTCATTTGCTTTTCCCTATTCCAAAGCTTTTCCCGATCTCTGCCATGCCCGGCGCGGGCGCGTCCAGCCTTGGCTCACGTAAATCTTGATCCCCCACCCCTCGCCAAGGCTGCACGAAACATTTAGGCAGGTCCGGACGTATTTTGCACAAGGCAGCATTCGATGACCCCCGCGATCCCCCTGACACGCGATCTGGTTCTGATCGGCGGCGGGCATTCCCATGCGCTGGTCCTGCGGTCATGGGCGATGAAGCCTTTGCCCGGTGTGCGCCTGAGCGTGATCAACCCCGGGCCCACCGCGCCCTATACCGGGATGCTGCCTGGGTTTGTTGCCGGTCACTATGGCCGCGATGATCTGGACATCGATCTGGTACGCCTTGCCCGTTTCGCAGGTGCCCGCCTGATCCTGACCCGCGCCACCGGCATCGACAGATCCCGCAAGCTGATCCAGCTTAAGGGCCGCCCTGACTTGGCCTATGATCTGGCCTCGCTCGATATTGGCATCACCTCTGAGATGGATGAAATCGCCGGATTTTGCGATCACGCCGTCCCCGCCAAACCGCTTGGCGCTTATTCGCGCGCGTGGGAGCGTTTTCTCAGCGATCCCGGCGATGGCAATATCGTCGTAATCGGCGGTGGCGTTGCCGGGTGCGAACTGGCGCTGGCGATGCACCATGCGCTGACGACCGGCGGGCTGCGCGCGAAAATCACCGTGGTCGAGGCGGCAAACCCGCTCGAAGGTCTGGGCAGTTCCGCGCGCCGCGCGCTTCTGAGCCACCTTGCCCAAGCCGGGATCACCGTTCTGGCCGGTGAGCGGGTCAAAAGCATATCGCAAGCGCAGGTCGTTCTGGACAGTGGCCAGACGCTTGCAGCTGACTTTACGCTGGGGGCCGCAGGTGCGCGCCCACAAGATTGGCTTGGCCGTACCGGCCTCGATCTGACCAACGGCTTCGTGACCACGACGGCGACGCTGCAAACTTCGGATCCGTCGATCTTTGCGGTTGGCGATTGTGCCCATATGGCCCGTGCCCCGCGCCCCAAGGCCGGGGTTTTTGCCGTCCGGCAAGCCCCGGTCCTATTCGCAAACCTGCGCGCCACCCTCAGCGGCGGGCAGCTACAGAAATTCGACCCGCAACGTGATTATCTCAAACTGATTTCGCTTGGCGCCAAATCGGCCATGGCCGAGAAATTTGGCATAAAGTTTCAGGGCCGCTGGCTGTGGCGTCTAAAGGACCGCATCGACCGGGCTTTCATGGATAAGTTCACCGGGCTCAAGCCAATGTCCCCGCTTGCGCCCCCGCCTCTCGCAGCCCTTGGCGTGGCCGAGATGACCCAGGATCAACAGATGCCCTGTTCTGGCTGCGGCGCAAAACTGGGCGCAAACGTCCTGAGGGAAACGCTGGCCGCCCTGCCGCCGCCGCGGCGCGCCGATGTCCACGCCCTGCCCGGCGATGACGCCGCCGTTCTGACCATTGGCGGCGAAACACAAGTCCTGACGACTGATCACCTGAACGCCTTTACCTCTGACACGCGCAGCTTTGCGCGCATCGCCGCCCAGCATGCACTTGGCGATATCTGGGCAATGGCAGCCCAACCTCAGGCCGTTCTGGCCTCGGTCACCCTGCCGCGCATGTCGCCCGACCTGCAGCGTAGAACGCTTGGCGAAATAATGACGGCCCTGTCCGAAGTGGTGACCGACGCAGGCGCAGACATTGTCGGCGGCCATACGACCCAAGGGGCCGAACTGACCATCGGGCTGACGGTCACGGGCCTTTGCAAGGGCACGCCCATCTCCCTGAAAGGTGCGCGCCCGGGCGATGCGCTGATCCTGACCAAACCCTTGGGGTCCGGCACGATCCTTGCCGCCGAAATGGCGCTGGCTGCGCGTGGCATCTGGGTGGCCGCGGCGCTGAGTGAAATGGACCGTTCGCAAGAGGCCGCGGCCGCCATACTGGGCCGCGCCCATGCGATGACGGATGTCACCGGCTTTGGGCTGGCGCGTCACCTGCAGGGGATCTGCACGGCCTCGGGTGTTGGCGCAAATGTCCGGTTGGACGATCTGCCGCTGATGGAGGGCGCGCTGGAACTGGCCCAAGGTGGCCACCGTTCGACCCTTTACGCCGCCAACCGTCAGGCGGTGGCCGCCGCCCTGCCCGATACGGCCCGCGCCACGCTTTGCTTTGACCCGCAAACCTCGGGCGGGCTGTTGGCCGCTGTTCCGGACATGGACGCGCCAGCTCTGCTTGAGCAGTTAAAAAATCAGGGCTATCGCGCCGCGATCATCGGCCAGATCACCCAAAGCCCCCGCTTTGACGTGACCTTCAGCTAAAGGGTGCCGTACCCAGCCGGTCAGAGATGGCCTGTGCCGTTTGTGCCAGCCCCGCTTCGCCAAGGTCGGCGGCGGCGACCTGCGCCACAGGTTCAGCGCCATCGCGCGCCGAGGATCGCCCATAGCGCGGATCATAATGATGCTGCATTAACTCTCCCGCCAGCGTCTCAAAATCCCCGGCCTCTGCCAACGACTGCCAGGCCGCAACCTTTTCGTGACCTTGAAAGCTGATCAACTGCGACAAATGCAGTGACAGGCGTTCGCGGTCTTCCATTACATCGCTGTATTCGCGCACCAGATACCGGGCCCGCTCTGGCAAGGATGCGGTAACTTCGATGCGCGGGGCCGCACGCATCGCAGCCCAGACCGACGGCGGCAAAAGACATTCGCCGATCTTGTTGCTTTCAGCCTCCAACAGCACCGGCCGCGCCGGATCCAGCACCGAGAACGCCATCGCCAGAACGCTTTCAAACGCCTTTTGCGACGGCTGCCCGCCCGGACGCCCACCAAAAAGCGAGCCGCGATGATTGGCCAGACCTTCCAGATCGACAACCTGATGACCCAGTTCCGCCAGCCGCGCCAAAAGCGTGGTCTTGGCTGTGCCGGTGTTGCCATCGATCAGGATCGGGCGAAACTTTAGCGGGCGGCGATAAAGCATTTCCACGATCAGCGCGCGGTATGCCTTATAGCCGCCATCCAGCAGCTGAACCCGCCATCCAACCTGATCAAGGATCGAGGCAAACGACCCCGACCGTTGCCCTCCGCGCCAGCAATAGATCATCGGGCGCCACGCACCGGTCTTTTCGGCCAGCTGATTTTGAAGGTAATGGGCGGCATTGCGCGACACATAGGCCGCCCCGACCTTGCGCGCCAGAAAGCGATCCTGCTGAACATAGATCGTACCCACCTCTGCGCGCTCGGCGTCGCTGAGCACGGGCAGATTGATCGCGCCGGGGATATGATCTTCGGCGAATTCAGCGGGCGAGCGTACGTCGATGATCTGATCGACGTCCAAACCCGCCAGTGCGCCCAGAGAGGTCAGTTGGGTTTTCATTATCCGCCGCTTTTGTCCGCATCGCGCACAATTGGCAAGGGCAACCTGCGCGCCGCTTCAGGGTGCGAGCCACCGCCCTGCAAAATCATCCTTGCGCTGGAAAAGCGCCCGGTGATGGCGCGGCTCGGTCAGGTTAACGGTATCAATGGCCTGAACCGCACAGATCACAACCGCCAGACGCGCAGGATCAATCGCGCGTTCATGAACCTCTGGCCCTGCCATAGGCTGACCCGGTGGCGGCATACCGCCATAGGCGCGCTGTGAAGGGGGCGGAATATCGGGCCAAAGATGCGCCACAGCCGCCCCTGACAGAACCGTCGCCCAAACCCTCAGCCGGATCTGAAAGCCCAAGGGCGCCTCCCAGATCAAGAGGCTGGCGCACGGGTTCCGGGCCAGTTGGTCAACCTTGTCCGACATCAGGTCCGTATGAAACTCGACCCGGCCCAGATCCCGGTCGACACCGCGCAGCCGCACGATGCGCGCCTCGGCCCCATCATTTACACCGACATTTGCAAAGGCTGGGTATCGCGCGGCGGCCCCGTCCTCTGACAACCCCGCCTCTAGCCGGTGCCAGACCATGTCCAGCGTAGCCCCCAGATCCTCAAACCAGTTACTCATAGCCCGTCATCTCCAGATAGCCGGTGCCGCCGGTGCTGCCGCTGATGCTGACCGGCCCTTCCCAATAGGGAAAACTGGTCGCCATCCAGGCTTGCTGGTTGAGCGGGGTCAACGTGACATCCACGCCGCGCGCAGGCAATTGCACGCGCCATCGCACCGGAACGCGCCGCCCGGCGACCTCTGCCACCTCAAGCGGCGTCATGATCAGATCGCCAGCACCCAAAGCCGTGGGCGTGCCTCCCGGCGCAATCCATGTGCCCGAGATGAAATCAGCGCGCCGGTCGTCACCGCGCTCTCGCAGGGCAAAGCCCATAAGTTTTGCCCCCCCCTCCAGATGCAACGAGATCCAGTCCCAGCCCGATTGCGCCTTGGACAAAGGCTGAGACGACCATTCGCGGTCGATCCAGGCCTGACCGGTGACCTTGACCGGACCGCCGGGCAAAGTGACCATGCCGTTTACCTTAAGAAAAGGGTAGGAATAATAGTAGCTTGCCTGCCCTTCCCGCGATTTCACGGAATAACCCTGATCGCCCTGCAAAACACGCGGCCCCGTCTGTTCCAAAGCCAGATCAAAGGCAAAATCGGGCGATGAGGCGCGCACGCGAAGCTGGGGCAGCTTGCCTGCCAGTTGCCAGTTGTCGATCCACGCCTCAAATGGGTCAGCCGTGACACCCGCCTGCCCGATCCCCCCGCGCGCAAGCCGCTCAGTACTGAAATGCTGTTCTTTGCTGGTCAGCGCGGCGTTGCCGATCCAGACGACGGGTGATGCCCAGCCGCTGCCGTCCTCAGGTGCAAGCTGGGTGCGAAACAGCGTCCATTGCACACCGTAGTCCTGCCCATCCTCGCCGCGCAGATTGGCCGTCATATACCACCATTCAATCCGGTAACCCGGGTGCGCGCCCTCGTCCTTGGGAAAGTTCAGGGCCCGGCCCCGCTCGGGCGTCAGGAACCCCTCGGCCGTGGTGCCAAGCCCGGCAAACCCCTGCGCCGCCGCAAGACCCGGCAGCAATAGCGCTGCAAGGCAAAGGATGAGCGCCCTAGCGTTCATGTGCAAAGACCGCCAAAAGCCGCGCCGCTGGCATGCGCGCCAGCCGCCGCACCGGGATCGCCGCCGCCGCGACCGCCGCCACCAGCGCAAGCGCGCCCAGCCGCAACCAGTCCACCGGAAAAACATACATCGGCAAACGCCAGCCAAAGGCGATCACGTTGACGACATTCAGCAATAGCCAGGCCAGGATCAACCCCACAGGCAGGGCCAGCGCCATCGTAAAGATCGCCAGACAAACCGTGCGCAACATCTCAAGCCCTGCCAGCCGCCGCCGCGTCAGCCCCAAGGCCCAGACCGGCGCCAGCTGCGGCAGCCGCATATCTGCCAGTGTCAGAAGGCTGGTCATCAAGGCAAACGCCGCGATCGCCAGGGTCAGGATATTCAGCGCGCCGGTTACGGCAAAGGTCCGCTCGAACACCGCGACAGAGGTCGCCTTCAGCCCCGCCTGATCGATCATATTCTCCGCCGGCAGACCAAAGTCGTCGAGCAGCACACGCTTTAGCGCCTCGACCTTTTCGGGCGGCAATCGCAGGGCAAAACGCAGCCGTGGCTCGTTTGGAAAACGCGCCGCCAGTGCCACGTCAGAAACCAGAACCTGACCCTCGGGGTTGCCATAGTCGGAATAGACGCCCACCACTGGCATCGACCAGCCATCGCCCAGCGTAACCTCGTCGCCCGGCTTCAGATCCGCCCGATAACTTAGCTGTTCGTTGATCAGCGCGCCCTGCCCCGCGGCCAGCCGATCCCATGCGTCGCCAAACCCGCTCAGCACCGGCCAGCTCTTGCGATACGTCGCGTGATCGGTCAGCCCGAAAACCTCGCCATCGCGGCCCGCGACCTTCATCTTGACCGACCAGATCGGCAAAACGGCATCGACACGCGGCGTCAGATAGGCGGCCAGCGCTTCGGCCTCGGCGGCGCTGTCTGCGCGCACATAAAGCTCGGATGCAAGGCGTTGATCGAGATAGCCCAGAAAGGTCAGCCGAAAAGACGACACCATCGTCGACACGCCAACATTGGCCGCCAGGGCCAGCAAAAGCGCCATCAGTGCCAGCGATAGCCCCGGCACCTGCTGGCGCGTATCGGCCCAGAACCATTGCGCAACCGGTGCGCGCGCAGCCCGCGCCGCACGGGCCAGCGCAAATGTCAGGATCACCGGCAAGGCCAGCGCGGCACCCAAAAGCACCCCGCCCAAGGCGGCAAATCCCGCGATCAGCCCCTGACCCGCTGCCGCTATCACCGCCGCACCAGCGATCAGCGCCAGCGCCAGCGCACCCTGCCATGCCAAGCGGCGCTGCGAGGCTTGCGACCAGGCCCGTGGCTGGGCCGCGGCCAGAACCGGCAGACGCGCCAATTGGTACAAGGCACCGGCTGTGGCGACCAACGTGCCCCCCAGCGCCATGGCCATTCCCGCCGCGGCCCAGACCGGCCTGAACTTCAGCGTGCCGGCCACATCCGCCCCGTAAAGGCCGCGCAAAGTGGCCGCCACATCTGGCAAAAGCGCCGCCGCTACGCCATAGCCCAGGGCGATCCCGAACAGCCCGGCCAGAACCGCAATCACCAAAAGCTCGGCCAGCGACAAAAGGATCAGCCGGGTCAGCGGAACACCAATCGAGCGCAGCGTGCGATAACTGGCGCGGCGCTGCTCAAAGGCCAGCCCGACCGCGCCATGCACGATAAAAAGCCCCACCGCGAAAGACAAAAGGCCAAAGGCCGTCAGGTTCAAATGAAAGCTGTCGGTCAGGCGCGCAATGTCCGAGCCGCCTTGAGGCGCGGTCAGTTTCAGGCCCGGGACGACCTGATCAATGGGCGCGCGCCCAAGCGGCTGAAAGGGCAAAACCCTAAGCGCCGAGATCTGACCGGGCCGGTTCAAAAGCCGCTGAACCGTGGCAATATCACCGATCAAAAGCCCCGGTGCGATGCCCGGCGCCGCCCTCAGCTCTGGCAGGCCGCTCTGGGCCTCAAGTGCGGCTAAAACCGATGGCGCGGCCAGAAGAACCTCCTCTGGCCCCAGAAAACCGGCCCCTGCCTGAGGCCCGTCGCCCAAAGCTGCAAGCGGTGGCGCGGTCAGCGGATCAATTCCCATTAGGCGGAAATGCTGTCCGGCAAGCTTGATCTGGCCCTCAAGGACCGGCGTCACCAGCCACCCGGCCCGGCGCAACGCTACGAAACTATCCTGTGAAATTAAGGTGCCCGGGCCAGTCAGCTGCGCCAGATCGCCCTGCCCCAACGTATCGGCCGCGCGCCCATAGCTGGCGCGCGCTTCGGCGTTGATTGCCTGAACGCCTGACCAAAGTGCAGTGGCAAGCGCCAGTCCCAGGATCAACGTGGCCAACTGAACCGGGTGGCGTCGCCAATGTGACATCAGCGCCCCCAGAACGACCCTTGTCATGCGATCTGTCCGGCTTTGAGGTGCACGCGGCGCCCAAGGCGCGCGGCCAGACGCATCGAATGCGTCACCATCAGCAACCCCGCACCACTGTCGCGGACCAGATCCAGCAACAGCTCGATCACCGCATCGCTTGACCCCTCGTCCAGATTGCCCGTGGGTTCATCGGCCAAGATCAGCGCCGGGCGCGCCGCCAGCGCCCGACCGATGGCCACGCGCTGTTGCTGCCCACCTGACAAAGCCTCTGGATAGCGGCCCAGATAGGGGCCAAGGCCCAGACGCGCCACCAGATGATCGCGCCACTTTGCATCGTCGCGCCCGCAAAGCCGCGCCTGAAACGCAAGGTTGCCCGCCACATTCAGCGATGGGATCAGGTTAAACTGTTGAAAGACAAGGCCGATCCGGTCCCGGCGCAGAGCGGCGCGCGTGGCGTCACTGGCCCCCGTCATCGCCGCACCCTCAATCGCGATACTGCCCTTGTCCGGTGCATCCAGACCCGCAACCAGATGCAAAAGTGTGCTCTTACCGCTGCCGCTTTCACCGGTCAGCGCCAGCGTCTGTCCCGCCTCCAGCGTCAGAGACACGCCGCGCAAAATTTCCTGAGCGCCCTCTTGGGTGGAAAAGGATTTCCACAGATCTGAAATTTGCAACAACATTACACCCAGAGCTAGCCCGCCATCCTACCAATGACCAGAGTGCCCCGCGCCAGATCTCTGTCTGACCAATAAGCTGATGCGCAAATGCCCGCCCCGGCTTCGACTAATAATTAGGCAAAGGGCGCATTGCACACAGCATTATGTCGCAGGTCATACATCCCGATTGCACTTCTCGCCGCTATTGCCCATTCTTTAAGGCATGAAGAACAAAAAACCGCATTTTGATGAGATGCTGGACGATGCAGATCATCCGCGTGGCCCCTACCAAGATTATGGCAACTGGCTGGCAGGTGAAGATGAAAAACGTCTGCTGTCAAAGGCCCGCGAAAGCGAAGCGTTTTTTCGCAAGACCGGCATCACCTTCAACGTCTACGGCCAGTCCGAGGCGGCCGAACGGCTGATCCCCTTTGACATCGTCCCGCGCGTGATTTCGGGCCGCGAATGGACCCGCCTGACCCGCGGCATCGAACAGCGGGTGCAGGCCATCAACGCCTTTTTGCACGACATCTACCACAAGCAGGAAATCCTCAAAGCAGGTTGGGTACCGCGCCGCCTGATTGCCCAGAACGCAGCTTTTTTGCCGCAAATGATGGGCGTGACCCCTCCGGGCGGGGTCTATACCCATATCGTGGGCACCGACATCGTGCGCACCGGCGAGGATGACTTTTTCGTCCTCGAAGACAACGCCCGCACGCCCTCGGGTGTGTCCTATATGCTGGAAAATCGCGAAACGATGCTTCAGATGTTTCCCGAGCTTTTCTCGAAGGTTCAGGTGCGCCCCGTGGGTGATTACCCCGAACGGCTTTTGCGATCGCTCAAAGCCTCGGCGCCGCCTGCCTGCGAGGGCAGTCCAACGGTCGCCGTCCTGACCCCCGGCATCCACAATTCGGCCTATTTCGAACATGCGTTTTTGGCCGATAACATGGGCGCCGAGCTGGTCGAAGGGTCGGATCTGCGTGTTGTGGATGGCCGCGTCGGCATGCGCACGACCCAAGGTTACAAGGCGATCGATGTCCTTTACCGCCGGGTCGACGATGAATTTCTGGATCCGCTGAACTTCAACCCAACCTCGGTTCTGGGTGTGCCGGGGATCTTTGATATTTACCGCGCCGGCGGGATAACCCTTGCCAATGCCCCCGGTACCGGCATTGCCGATGACAAGGCGATCTACAGCTATATGCCCGAAATCGTCGAATTCTATACCGGCGAAAAGGCAATCCTTAAGAACGTCGAAACCTGGCGCTGTTCTGAAGAGGATGCCTTGGCCTATGTGCTTGAACATCTTGATGAATTGGTGGTCAAAGAGGTGCATGGCTCGGGCGGGTATGGCATGTTGGTGGGCCCCGCTGCCTCGCGCAAGGAACTGGCCGCATTCCGCCGCAAACTGATTGCCCGGCCATCCAACTATATCGCTCAACCAACGCTTTCGCTGTCAACGGTGCCGATCCTGACCAAAAAGGGGCTGGCCCCGCGCCATGTCGACCTGCGCCCCTATGTTCTGGTATCGCCCGACAAGATTGACATCGTGCCCGGCGGGTTGACCCGTGTGGCGCTGAAAGCCGGCTCGCTTGTGGTCAATTCCAGTCAGGGCGGCGGCACAAAAGACACTTGGGTCTTGGGGGACTGATATGCTTGGACGTACAGCCCAAGGGCTTTTCTGGATGTTCCGCTATCTTGAGCGCTGTGAAAACACCGCGCGCATGCTTGAAGCCGGGGCGCGCATCGCCATCACCCGCTGGGAAGATGCTAATGACGAATGGGGATCAATCCTGACCACAACAGGAAGCCGCACCGATTACCTTGCGCTTCACGATCAGATCGAGGGACCAAAGGTGATCGATTTTCTGTTGCGCGAAAAGGCCAATCCGTCATCCGTGCGCGCGTCGATTGCCAGTGCACGCACCAATGCCCGCGCCGTGCGGACCGCCCTCACGCGCGAGGTCTGGGAGGCGGTCAACGAGGCCTGGATGAACATCTGCGACGCGTTGGAGAACCCCGTCTCTGACGCCCAATTACCCGCGGCCCTGAACCTGATCCGGCAACAGGCCGCTTTGGTGCGCGGGTCCCTTTACGGCACCATGCTGCGCAACGATATTTATGACTTTGCCCGGCTTGGCACATTCATTGAACGCGCTGACAGCACCGCGCGCATCTTGGACGTGAAATACTACGTCCTTTTGCCTTCGGTCCGCATGGTCGGCAGCCAGTTGGACAACGTCCAGTGGGAAACGATCCTTAGATCGGTTTCGGCCTTTCGTTCATACAACTGGATCTGCGGCGGCGATATCACTCCCACAGGGATCGCCGACTTCCTGATCTTTGACCGCCGAATGCCACGGTCACTGGCCTTTTGCACCTCGACCATTGCCGAAAACCTGGCCTATCTGGCCTCGGCCTATGGCATAACTTCGATGAGCCTGTCACTGGCCGAAGCGCGCGACCGCGCGATGCGGGAGATGACGATCGAGGATGTGATGGACACCGGCCTGCACGAATATCTGACCGAATTTCTGGGAACCACGGCCAGCCTTGCCGCCCAGATCGAAGCTGATTTCCGGTTTATTGGGTAAGGCAGTCGCAAAATGCAGCTTAAGATCGAACATCAGACCAAATATTCCTACGACGCACCCGTCTCTTTCGGCTTGCAGCAGTTGCGCCTGACACCGCGCACCGGCCCAACCCAAAAGGTTGAGAAATGGGAGGTGAGCGTTGAGGGCGGCAAGATCGAGACCAGCTTTAGCGATCAGCATGGCAATGACGTTCAACTGGTCAGCTTTGAGCCCTTTGTGACCGAGTTTTCCGTCACTTGCCGGGGCCGGGTCACAACCCGCGCCGGCAGTGGCGTCAGCGGGCAGCACAAGGCACTGGCGCCATTGTGGATGTATCAGTCAACGACGCCCCTGACACAACCCGGACCCGGAATTGAGGCATTGATCCAAGGCGCCGATGCCAGCAACACGGTCGAAACCCTGCATCAGATATCGGCGCGTATCGCAGCACAGGTGCGCTATGAGACTGGCAAAACAGGCGCGACTACGACCGCCGAAGAGGCCCTGGCCGCCGGGCATGGCGTCTGTCAGGACCACGCCCAGATTTTTGTCGCCGCGACCCGGCTTTTGGGTCTGCCTGCGCGCTATGTCTCGGGCTATCTGCGGATGAACGACCGCGACGAGCAGGATGCAACGCACGCATGGGCCGAAGCCTTTGTCGAAGATCTTGGCTGGGTCGGTTTTGACGTCTCTAACGGGATCAGCCCGGACGAACGCTATGTCCGTCTTGCCACCGGTGCCGATTATGCCGATGCCGCACCAATTTCGGGTTTGCGCTATGGTGACGCATCCGAAGCCCTTGCGGTTTCCGTTCAGGTGCAACAATGATCGCGCCAACTGTTTTCACTGGAAAGTCCATCACATGACCTACTGCGTCGGAATGCGGCTGAGCCGTGGACTGGTGTTCATGTCTGACACGCGCACAAATGCCGGCGTCGACAATATCTCTGTGTTTCGCAAGATGGTGCACTGGTCCAAGGACGGCGACCGGTCGATCACCCTTTTGACCGCAGGCAACCTGGCCACGACCCAGGCGGTTGTCAGCCTGTTGGACGAACGATCTGTCGCGGTGGCAGAACGCGCGCCCACGATCCTCGAAGTGCCCTCAATGTTTCAGGCCGCGCGCCTTGTCGGCGACACCCTGCGCGAAGTCATTGCGGAAAATGCCGACAGCGGCCAGCGCGCCGATGCCGCCTTTAACGGAACACTTATTCTGGGCGGTCAGATCAAAGGCTCTCCGCCGCGGCTCTTTCTGATCTACCCCGAAGGCAACTTTGTCGAAGCCGGCGAAGACACCCCGTTCTTCCAGATCGGCGAGACGAAATACGGCAAGCCGATCCTTGTGCGCGCCTATGACCCAGAGATGAGCTTTGAAGACGCGGTCAAGCTTTTGCTCTTGTCGTTTGATTCCACAATCAAAGCCAACCTTTCGGTTGACCTGCCGCTGGACCTGGCCGTCTACGAGGCCGATAGCCTGACCACACCCAAAACCCTGCGCATCGCTACGGCCGACCCTTATTACCGAAAGATATCCGATGATTGGGGCGATGCCCTGCGCCAGGCGTTTCGGTCACTTCCCGATTACGAATTCCCGGCGCAGGACGAAAAGTGACGCCCCCCGGGGGCGCTTGCGCTATTTCGCGATCCGCCCGGTGTCGATCAACTGCTGGAACATCTCGGTCAGCGCGCCATCCAATGCGCGGTACTCCATCCCCAACTCGCGTCTGGACTTTGAATTATCGGCGTCCCAGGGATGGCCCATATTGCGCGCAACCATGCGCCGCGTAATCGATTTATCAATGAACGGCCCGACCAGCCAGATCAGCCATTTGGGCATGACCCGCTTGGGGAAAGGCCAGCTGTCGCCAAATTTTGCGCGCAGGATCTGACCGGCGTCAAAAAACGAAATGGTTTTGTTGAAGGTGATATAGCGCCCTTCGGCCTCGGGCACGAAAGCGGCCCGCATATGCGCCTCGGCCACATCGCGCACATCCACCATGCCGATGTTAAAATCCGGAACGCCTGTCTTCAACCGGCCATCGCCGAACCCCGCGATCAGTGCAAAACTTTCCGAGGTTTGCGTGTCCGAGGTCGCAGGCCCAATGACTAGTGCGGGGTTGATCGTCACCAGCTTCCAGCGGTCTTGCGCCTTTTCCATCTCCCAAGCGGCGCGTTCGGCCAGAGTTTTGGAGTAGGAATAGGCCTGATGATCCAGTGACGAGGTTGTGTTCCAATCCGCCTCGGTCAGCTTGCCGTTCTTGGTCTGGGCCACATCCACCGCATCGCCGTAGATCGCCGCACAGGAACTGGTGACCACAACCCGCGTCACGCTTGGCGTCTCATTGGCCGAGCCCAGAACATTGCGCGTGCCCTTCAGCGCAGGGTCAACCAGATCGCGCTGGGGGTCGGTAATCTGCGACGTAAATGGCGAAGCTGTGTGAAAGACCACAGAACAGCCCGCCATCGCCGTGGCGTAACTGCCCTGTTCCAAAAGATCGGCGCGGAAAAGCTTTAGCTGGCCCTTGGCCCCGTTGCCCATTGCAACAAGATGGCCAACCTTCTTTTGGTCGTCCGGGTCACGCACGGCGCCATGCACGGTAAACCCTTCTTCCAGCAGGCGCTTGACCAGCCATCCGGCCACATAGCCAGTGGCCCCGGTCACAAGAACGGGGGCAGATGTATCATAGGCGGGCTTGTTCATTTTGGCTCTCCTTCAGGGGGATGGTGGCGGCGGCGCTGGACAATTTGTAATCAATTGCTTACATAATGCACATCAGCAACTTGTCAACAGGTGATTACTTGCGCGGTGTAAAGCCCGATCCAGCCAGGCGCGCGCCTCGCAAACGCGACGCCGAAGCAACCGCCGCCAGCATCGTCGAAGCGGCACGTCTGTTGTTCGGGCAGTTGGGCTATGACGGCGTCGGCACACGCGAGATCGCGCAGCGCGCGGGTGTGAACGTATCCCTGATCAACCGCTATTTTGGGTCCAAGGCAGGTCTTTTTGCCGCCGCGATCCCGCCGACGATGACTTTGGGTGAACTGATCGAGGGCGAGCTGACGACATTTGGCGAACGTGCCTCTGCCCTCTTGCTGGCCAAGACCCCACCCGAGGGCTATGACCCAATGCTGGCACTTTTGCGCTCTGCCTCCAGCCCTGATGCGGCCCCTGCCCTGCGCCAAGCCGTTCAGGCGCAGGTGATCGAACCGCTGGCCGCCCGCCTGCCCGGTCCCGACCGACAGGAACGCGCTCAACTGATCGCAAATCAGATGTCGGGCCTGATGCTGTGGCGCAATGTTCTGATGGCGCGCCCCGAAAACGGCCGTGATGATGACCGGCTAAAGCTGCGCCTGGCCCGCGTCCTGCAAAGCCTTGCCACCCCTAGCACCATTTAGGCCAGCGACAGGCCGGCGTTCACGTTCAGGAAATACTGGGCAAAGACCGGACCACAGGCCGCCCCCAAGGCGCGCGCATTGCCGCCAACCGACGCTTCTTCGATGCTGGGACTGACGAGACCGCGCAGATCAAGCGCCTGAATGTGGCGGGCCGTGCGCCGGACCAGTTCGCGGCGCACGTCCGCAGGAAAGGCGCCATCAATCAGGATCGCCTCGAAATCGATGACCGCACAAGCATTCATCGCAGCCTTGGCCAGTTCGGCCGCCGAACTTTCGATCCACGGGTCCAGCTGATCGGAGTAGGCTGACCAATCCTGAGGGTACACCCACAGCCCTTTGGGATCATGCCCGGCCTCGGCGATGGCGCTTTCGAGCAGGTAGATAGAGGCCGTATCAATCAATTGCTTATCGCCCCCGCCGCGGCCGACAGTGCGCAAAGACCCAAACGCCCCGGCGTTGTCATGATTGCCGACATAGACCGAGTGGTTCAACACCACCCCGCCGCCAATAAACGAGCCGATAAAAAAATAAGCGTAATCAATAAACTCTCTGCCACGGCCAAAGACATGTTCTGCCCGACAAGCCGCCGTGGCGTCATTCTCGATATAGATCGGCAGATCGGTATAGCGCCGAACTTCGGCGGCGAAATCGACCTCTTTCCATTGGGCAAACTCCTTGGCGGGCGCTCCCAAGGCTTCGTGCCATTTCCACATCTCGAACGGGGCGGCAACGCCGATCCCCGAAATCCGGGCGACATCACGCGCGCTCATCGCGCTGGTGATCTTGGTCAACCCATCGCTGAGAAATGCCAGAACCTCGGCGGGCATCGGATAGCGATAGGTGATGTGAAATTGGCGGCGGATCGTGCCGCAGAAATCCATCAGCATCATTTCTGCGCTGCGCCGCCCGATCTTAAGCCCGATCGAAAACGCTCCATCGGGTGCAAGTGTCATTGGGATCGACGGCTTGCCCACGCGTCCGCGCTGCGGCTCACCGCGCATCAACAGCCCATCCTGTTCAAGGCCACGCAATATGACCGATACCGTCTGGGGCGACAGCCCTGCGCGCCGTGCCAGCTCGCTTCCGGGTGTGCCGCCATGGCGCTGAAGCGTCGATAGCAACAGCCTTTCGTTAAAATCGCGCACACCGCTTTGGTTCACGCCCCCGCTAAGGGATCTGACACGGTCTTGGGTTGCACGGTCCTGGGTTGGTTGCATGGCGTCCTCTTTGCATCCTCCGCTGCGCAGTTTGGCCATTCAGATTAATAAATCAACTAGATTTATTAATTTATTGACGTGAGGTAAAGAATCACGTTTCCTTATGTCGATCCCTTTACCTGCAAAGGGATGTGGCAAAGTTATTGGGCTTTGCCCGCGCAACATGTTCTTGGGAGGACACCATGAAAAATCTGCTCGCTGGCACAGTGCTGGCACTTACTGCCATGTCTGGTTCGGCTTTCGCTGGCAGCCACGGCATCACCGCCTGTCTGATCACCAAAACCGACACAAACCCCTTCTTTGTCAAGATGAAGGAAGGCGCGACCGCCAAGGCCGAAGAAATGGGCATCACGCTGAAATCCTTTGCCGGTAAGGTCGACGGCGACCACGAAACCCAGGTGGCCGCGATCGAGACCTGCATTGCGGATGGCGCCAAAGGTATCCTTCTGACGGCCTCGGACACATCTTCGATTGTCGGAGCCGTTCAGCAGGCGCGCGACGCAGGGCTGGTTGTGATCGCACTGGACACGCCGCTGGATCCGATTGATGCAGCCGATGCCACCTTTGCCACCGACAACTTTCTGGCAGGCGAGCTGATCGGCAAATGGGCCGCAGCAAAGCTGGGTGCGGATGCTGCGACGGCCAAGATCGGCATGCTGGATCTGGGCGTTTCACAGCCCACCGTCGGCGTTCTGCGCGACCAGGGTTTCCTGCAGGGCTTTGGCATCGATCTGGGCGATCCCAAGAAATGGGGCGACGAAACGGACGCGCGCATCGTGGGTAACGATGTGACCGCCGGCAACGAAGAAGGCGGCCGCCGTGCGATGGAAAACCTTTTGGCGAAAGATCCCGGCATCAACGTGGTTTATACCATCAACGAACCTGCGGCTGCGGGGGCCTATGAGGCGCTGAAAGCCATTGGCCGTGAAAAGGATGTGCTGATCGTTTCGGTTGACGGCGGCTGTCCCGGCGTCGCTAACGTAAAGGATGGTGTCATCGGTGCCACATCGCAGCAATATCCCCTGTTGATGGCGTCACTGGGCATTGAGGCAATTGCCGCATGGGCCAAGGACGGCACCAAACCCGCGCCAACACCGGGCAAGGATTTCTTTGACACAGGCGTGGCCCTTGTCACCGATCAGCCGGTCGCGGGTGTTACGTCGATCTCGGTCGAAGAAGGCATGGCGCGCTGTTGGGGCTAAGGCCCTTCGCACCTATCCAGACCAAAAGGAGGGGGCGGCCACCCTGCCCCTTCCACTGGACGCGCGCCTCTGGGTGCGTCTAGGCTGAGATGCGACACGCGTCCGCCACGAAAACCAAAGATGGAGATTTCGATGCCTGATGCCGCCTCCAAAGGGCAGGATTACGAATCCTCGCTGGCACAAAGTGCAACCACCGTCGCAGAGTTTGACGATCACCGGACGGGCTTTGTTCACAAGTTCCAACACGCCCTGCACCAGACCCCGTCATTGGTACCGCTGATTGTTCTGGTCGCCGCCCTTGTCATCTTTGGCCTTCTGCTGGGTCAGAAATTCTTTTCCCCCTTCGCGCTGACGCTGATCCTGCAACAGGTTCAGATCGTTGGCATTCTGGGCGCCGCTCAGGCCGTCGTCATCCTGACCGCTGGCATTGATCTGAGCGTGGGCGCAATCATGGTGCTCAGTTCGGTCGTGATGGGCCAGTTCACCTTTCGCTACGGCCTGCCCGTGCCGGTTGCTATTTTTGCAGGCCTTGCCTGCGGCACATTTTGTGGCTTTATCAACGGTTGGCTGGTGGCAAAGGTCAAACTGCCACCCTTTATCGTGACGCTGGGTATGTGGCAGATCGTTCTGGCCACAAATTTCCTCTACTCAGCCAATGAAACCATCCGCAGTCAGGACATCGCCCAAAACGCGCCGCTTTTGCATCTCTTCGCGGCCAAGTTCAAAATTGGCGGCGCGGTCTTTACCGTGGGCGTGCTTTTCATGGTCCTTCTGGTGCTGGTTCTATCCTACATCCTGCGCCACACCGCATGGGGGCGGCATGTTTACGCCGTGGGCGATGACCTTGAGGCGGCCGAGCTTTCGGGCGTTCAGACCAGCCGCGTTCTGATCTCGGTCTATATGCTGTCAGGGTTGATCTGTGCCTTTGCGGGATGGGCGCTGATCGGGCGGATCGGATCGGTCTCGCCGACCTCGGGGCAATTGGGCAATATCGAAAGCATCACGGCTGTGGTGATCGGTGGCATCTCGCTTTTTGGCGGGCGCGGCTCGATCATGGGCATGCTTTTCGGGGCGCTTATCGTTGGTGTCTTTACACTGGGCCTGCGCCTGATGGGGGCTGATGCGCAATGGACCTTCCTGTTGATCGGCGCGCTTATCATCGCCGCCGTCGCGGTGGACCAATGGATCAGAAAGGTATCGGTGTGATGGAGCCTATTCTTAAAGGGAAAAACCTGGTCAAACGCTATGGCCGTGTCACCGCGCTGGATCACTGCGATTTTGAGCTTTACCCCGGCGAGATACTGGGCGTGATCGGCGACAATGGGGCCGGTAAATCCACCCTGATCAAGGCCGTCTCGGGCGCGGTTATCCCCGACGAGGGCGAGGTTTATCTGGAAGGCAGGCGCGTCAATTTTCAGTCGCCGCTGGATGCGCGCGATCAGGGGATCGAAACCGTCTATCAGACCCTTGCGATGTCGCCCGCCCTTTCAATTGCCGACAATATGTTCATGGGCCGCGAACTGCGCAAACCGGGGCCCATGGGCAGGTTTCTGCGCCAACTGGATCGCCCGGCGATGGAACGGTTCGCCCGCGAAAAACTGACCGAACTTGGGCTGATGACGATCCAGAACATCAATCAGGCGGTCGAGACCCTGTCAGGTGGCCAGCGTCAGGGTGTGGCGGTGGCACGTGCCGCCGCCTTTGGGTCCAAGGTGATCATCCTTGACGAGCCGACCGCCGCGCTGGGTGTCAAAGAAAGCCGCCGCGTGCTGGAGCTGATCCAGGACGTGAAATCGCGCGGGGTGCCGATCGTGCTGATCAGCCACAACATGCCGCATGTTTTCGAAGTGGCCGACCGGATCCATATTCACCGACTGGGAAAACGCCTCTGCGTGATCCGACCTCAGGACTATTCGATGTCAGATGCAGTGGCCTTTATGACCGGCGCCAAAGAGCCACCCGCCGAGGTCGCCGCGGCCTAGAAGCGCCGCCCAGACATGCGCCCCAGACGCGGTGCCCCGGAACCGTCACCTAAACGCCCAGATACCGATCAGCCAGGTCATCATCAATGGCCCCCATCGGCCCGGCCCAGACCGACACACCCCGTTCAAGGATGACGGCCGCGTCGGCCACCCGGCCGAGTTCCGACAAGGTCTTGTCGACCAGCAGGATCGCAAGGCCGGTATCGCGCTTCAACTGGCCGATCACGCGCCATATCTCGGCCCGGACCACGGGCGCCAGCCCCTCGGTTGCCTCATCCAAAATCAAAAGACGCGGGTTGGTCATCAGCGCGCGGCCAATGGCCAGCATCTGTTGCTCCCCCCCTGAAAGGGATGCTGCTTTCTGATCCTTGCGTTCGGCAAGCCGCGGGAACAGGGCGCCCACGCGCGCGATGTCCCATTCACCGGGGCGCGCCGCCGCGATCAGGTTCTCGGTCACCGTCAGATTGGTAAAACAGCGCCGCCCTTCGGGCACCAGCCCGATCCCCAGTTGCGCAGCCCGGTGCGGCGGCAGACCGGACAAATCCAAACCGTCAAACGCGATCACGCCCGCGCTTTGCGGCACAAGCCGGCAGATCGTCTTGATCGTCGTCGATTTACCCATGCCGTTGCGGCCCATCAGGGCCAGAACCTGCCCCGGTTCCAGTTCGAGATTGATGTCAAAAAGCACCTGCGAGGGGCCATAGCTGGCCGCGACATCGCTGAGGGACAAAAGGCTCATGGCAGCACCTCGTCGCCCAGATAGGCGCGCCGCACTTCGGCGTCGTCGCGGATGGCCGCCGGCGGCCCACTGGCGATGATCCGGCCCGAAACCAGAACACTGATCCGGTCGGCCAAGGCAAAAACCGCCTCCATGTCGTGTTCGATCAGAAGGATCGGCGCACGCTGCCGCAAATCGCCCAGAAACGCGGTTAGTTCGCGCGACCCTTCAAGCCCCAGCCCGGCCATCGGCTCGTCCAGCAGGAAGGCCTTTGGCGACAGGCTAAGCGCCACGGCCATCTCAAGCTGGCGGCGCTGACCATGCGACAAATCCGACGTCCGGTGGCGCGCCAAAGGCAACAAGCCAACCTGATCCAGCGCCTCTTCGGCGGCATCAACCAGCACATGATCCCCCATCACCGGGCGAAAGAACCGATACCCCGCCTGTTGCGCGCCTATCGCGCCCAGAACGACGTTTTCCAGAACCGTCGCATCCATCAAGAGCGAAGTAATCTGAAAGCTGCGCCCAAGGCCCATGCGCGCACGCGCCGCCGTGTCCAGCGGCGTGACATCGCGGCCCATAAAATGCACCTGCCCCGCGTCGGGCATCAGCGCCCCGGCAATCAGTTGGATCAACGTCGACTTGCCGGCGCCATTAGGTCCGATCAACGCGTGGATCTCGCCGGGCATCAAACTTAGCGAAACCGCGTCACAAGCCGCCAATGCACCAAAGGACTTGGTCAGGCTGCTCACCTTGAGAACCGGGTTATCCATGGCGGCGCCCTCGTCCGGCCAGCGTGCCGATCAAACCGCCGCGCGCATAAAGCACAACGCCCAAAAGCAGAAGGCCCAGAAAGACCTGCCAGTAATCGCTGATCCCGCCCAGAAGATGTTCAAGCAGGATAAAAAGTGCCGCCCCCGCCACCGGGCCAAAAAGCCGCCCCGCCCCGCCAAGGATGACAAAGACCATGATCTCGCCGCTGGTTTGCCAGCTGAACATCGCCGGGCTGACAAACCGGTTCAGATCGGCATAAAGCGCGCCCGACAGCCCGGTGATCGCGCCAGAGATGACAAAGCCCACCAACGCGATGTTATAGGGCCGCAACCCGACCGCGCGCAGCCGCTGGGGGTTCTGGCGCAACCCCGCCAGCGCCAGACCAAAAGGCGCCCGCGCCAGCCGAGCCGTAAAGAACAGCGCCGCCATCAGGATGACATAGGCAATGGCAAAAAACTGGATCGGATCCAGCGTGTTCAACCCCGGAAATCCGTTGCGCACATAGATCGACAGACCATCCTCGCCGCCATAAGCGGGCCAGCTGATCGTGAAGAAATACAGCATCTGGCCGAAAGCCAGCGTGATCATGATGAAATAGACACCCCGCGTGCGCAGGCTGAGCGCGCCAATGGCCAGCGCCGCCAGCGCCGAAGTTGCCATTGCCACCAACCAGATCACCGGCATCGATTTGGTGCCCTCGATCAGGATCGGCCATGTGAAAAGCGGCTCATAGACTTGGGCGTGGGCCGCCAGTATGCCCATCGCATAACCACCCACCCCAAAGAACGCCGCATGGCCAAAACTGACAAGCCCGCCAAGACCCAGCGCAATGTTCAGCCCGACGCCCGCAAGCGCCAGAATGGCCACCCGAGTGGCAAGCGTGATGACAAAGGGCTCATCAGCCACCCAGGCCCAGAGCGGGATCAAAAGTAGTCCAACCGCCAATGCGGCATTCAAAAGCGCCTCGCGGTTCATCGCGCGCCCTCACCAAAAAGTCCCGACGGGCGCAGCACAAGGACCGCCGCCATCAGGATGTAGATCGACATAGAGGCCAGCGAGGCCCCGACCGAGGCCGCCGTCGAAGGATCGGTGATCAGCCTCAGACCTGCGGGCAACAAAACGCCGCCCAGCGTATCGGTCAGCCCGACCAGCAAAGCGCCCACAAACGCGCCCTTGATCGACCCGATCCCGCCGATGACAATCACAACAAAAGCCAGGATCAATACAGGCTCGCCCATGCCCACCTGCACCGATTGAATGGCCCCGACCATTGCGCCGGCCAGCCCGGCAAGCCCCGCGCCAAGCGCAAAAACAATCGTGTAAAGGCGCGAGATATCAACGCCAAGGGCGGCAATCATCTCGCGGTCGTTTTCACCTGCGCGGATCTGGATCCCCAGCCGTGTCCTGGCAATGAGCCAGAAAAGCCCGCCCGCAATCGCCAGCCCCGCAACCGTGATCGCCAGTCGGTAGGCAGGATAAAGGATGCCACCGGGCAATGTCACCGGCCCCGACAGGGCGCGAGGCACCTCAAGAAACAAAGGGAACGATCCAAAGACCCAGCGCGTGCCTTCAGAAAAAATAAGGATCAGCGCGAACGTTGCCAGCACCTGATCCAGATGATCGCGCCCGTAAAGCCGCCGGATCACCACCAGTTCAACCAGCGCGCCTGCGGCTGCAGCTGCGGCCAGACTGGCAATCAGCGCCAGCGTGAACGACCCCGTCGCCTGGGCCACGGCAGCCGCGGCAAAAGCCCCGATCATGTATAGCGAGCCATGCGCCAGATTGATCAGCCCCATGACCCCGAACACCAGCGTCAGACCCGCCGCCGTCAGAAACAGCATGACCCCGAACTGAAGCCCGTTCAGAACCTGTTCGATCAAAAGGATCGCTGTCATCGCCCCTGCTCGCCCCCGGCTGCGTGCCCCGCTCAGCCCCAATTGCCCGGTGTAAAATGGCCCCGGGCGCGATGCCGGGGCCGATCTGTTGGTGTTATCGCATCAGGCCGAGGCCCGGGCGCTTACATCTTGCACTCAGCCGCATAGGCGTCGGCATGATCCGTCAGACCCGTGGCGATGATCTTGTTGGTATAGACATCGCCCTCTTTGACCACTTCGCGCACATAGATGTTCTGGATCGGGTGATGGTTGGGCCCAAACTTGAAATCCCCCCGAACGCTTGCAAAATCAGCCGCTTCAAGCGCGGCGCGAAACGCATCCGCATCCTTGACGTCCGCCTTGGACGCGGCACTGATCAAAAGGTTCGCCGTGTCAAAACCCTGACTTGCATAAAGCGAAGGCAGGCGCCCGTATTCCGCCTGAAACGCTGTCACGAACGCAGCGTTGGCGGCATTGTCCAGATCCTTGTTCCACTGCGATGTGTTCTTGACGCCCAAAGCCGCCTCGCCCACCGCCTGCAGGATACCCTGATCAAAACTGAACGCAGGGCCGATCAGAGGCACATCCACACCGCTTGCCGCATATTGCTTGAGAAACGAGATCCCCATGCCGCCGGGCAGGAAGAAATAGACGCTGTCAGCGCCCGAAGCGCGGATCTGAGCTATCTCGGCGGCATAATCGGTCTGGCCCAGCTTGGTATAAAGCTCGCCCGCCAGATCGCCCTTGAAAAAGCGCTTGTAACCGGTCAACGCGTCCTTGCCCGCCGGATAGTTGGGCGCCAGGATAAAGCTGTTTTTGAAACCGGCATCATTGGCATAAGCGCCGCCTGCTTCGTGCAGGTTGTCATTCTGCCATGCCACATTGAAGTAATTCTTGCTGCACCCTTTACCGGCAAGCGCCGAAGGACCTGCATTTGGCGACAGATAGAACTTGCCCTGAGCGGTCACCGAAGGAACAACGGCCATCGCAAGGTTTGACCAGATGATACCGGTCAGAACATCCACCTTGTCAGACTGGATCATCTTGTCGGCCAACTGAACCGCGATATCGGGTTTGCGCTGATCATCCTCGATCACCACATCCAATTTATCCATGCCCGACTGTTTGACCGCCAGCATGAAGCCGTCGCGCACATCAATGCCCAGACCGGCGCCGCCGCCCGAAAGCGTGGTGATCATGCCCACCTTGATCTTGGCGCCGTGGCTGGCCGCAAAGGCCCCGCCTGAGGCGATGGCCAAAGCTGTGACAGCTGCTGTCGCCATGATTGCGACTTTTGTGAATTTCATTCTGTGTCCCTCCGGTGTTGTGTCTTGTCAGCGTTTTTAGAACGCTTTGAATGTCAGTGTTGTAAGCGTGCGCTCGATCCCTTCGATGTCCAGAACATTGTCGTTGATGAACTTACCAACGTCCTGACCTTCGGGGATATAAAGCTTCATCAGCAGGTCAAAATTGCCACTGGTCGAGTAAAGCTCGGAATGAATTTCGCGCAAGGCAATGGCATCAGCGACCCGGTAACCGGTGCCCGGTGCGCATCGTATCTGAACAAAAACACATGTCATATCGCGGCTCCCTTGCGCAAAACAAACTTTGTCTTGGGATGTTTTGGCATGGATTGCGCCCAAAGCACCAGCACCCATCTGACCGCCATCTAACCGAATTTATTTGGCCCGCGCCCGGAGTTGCGCGTCCTGCCCCGCCCCTTGCCCCGGGCTAAGACCGACCATCCCGCCCAGACCGCCCCGGTTTTGCACCGCACTGGCACCACAGGCATTGCCCTGAGCCAGACAGGTTTCAAGCGCCATCCCCTGAAGCCAGGCATCCAGAAACCCGCTGTTAAAGGCGTCACCTGCCCCGGTGGTATCGACCACCTCGACCTTGCGTGCAGGCGCAGTGACAACCCGGCCATCCATAATCGCGCGCGCGCCCTTGGCCCCGCTTTTGATGACCGTCAGTGGCGCGGGAAACTCAGGTATCCCCATCGCCAACAGGCGGGCAATTTCGACCTCGTTGGGCAAAAAGATATCCACCGCACCGATTAGCTCCTGAACACCCGTAGTAACCGCATCATCCCATCCGCAATCCAGCGAAACGGTCGCGCCCGCCGTCTTGGCGATCGCCAATAGCTCGGGGTGTTCGGCCAGCGTTCCCAACTCGCCAATGTGCAGATGCCCGACATCCACGGCCCGCAACGCAGCCGCGTCAAAGGCCGGAAAGGCCGGTCCGACGCGGCGCGTCAGAAACGCGCGATCGTCCTGACCGGTCATGGCCACGGTGATCTGCGGCTCACAGCCCGCATCGGCCGCACCACAAAACCGCGACCCGACGCCTGCCGTTTCAATGTCTTTGTCAACAATACCGGTAAATGGATCTGCCGGCAGCGTCGCGGCCAGATGAACATCCTGACCCAAAGCCGACAGATAGGCCGCCGTGATAAATGCGCCACCACCTGCATGCAGACTAAGCGCTTGGGCAAAAACTTCGGTCCCGAGGCTAGGCAAACGCGGCGCACCGGTGAATATCAGGTCGCAATAAAGGCGCCCGACACACAGGACGGCGGGTTTGCGCACTGGGCCCCTCACGACAGAGCGGCCCCCGTTTCAGCGTCAAAGACATGAAGGTTCTGAGGCGCGGCGCCAAGGCTGACCATCGTGCCCACACCGGGCGGATTACGGCCATCGGCCTTGGCAATAATTTCGCCAAATGGCGTATCAACGTAGATCAGCGTCTCTGGTCCCAAAGGCTCCAACACGGTAACCTTGCCCTCGACCAAAGGATCGCGATCCACCGGTGTCAGATCATCGGGCCGCACCCCCAGAACCACGTTCTGGGAAGGCTTTGCGCGCGAGGCAACAGCCGCCTTGGTCCCGATCTCAAGCGCAACACCGCCCTGGGCGGATTTGCCCGGCAGCATATTCATCGACGGCGCACCGATAAACCGCGCAACAAAGGTGTTGGCAGGTTTGTGATAAACCTCGGACGGGGTGCCAACCTGTTGGATATAGCCGTCTTTCATGATCACGATCCGGTCGGCCATTGTCATCGCTTCGACCTGATCGTGCGTTACGAAAACGATAGTGTTTCCAACCCTTTGGTGCAGTTTCTTGATCTCAAGCCGCATCTGTGTGCGCAGCTGCGCATCCAGATTGCTAAGGGGTTCGTCAAACAGAAAAACCGCCGGATCGCGCACCATGGCCCGCCCGATCGCCACGCGTTGACGCTGACCACCCGACAGCTGATTTGGCTTGCGATCCAAAAGATCGACCATATCCAGAATGCCCGCCACTTCGTCGATGCGCGCCTCTTTGTCGGCCTTGCTCATCTTCGCGGTCCGCAGCCCGAAACCGATATTCTTGCGCACAGTCATATGCGGATAAATCGCGTAGTTCTGGAACACCATCGCGATATCACGATGCTTGGGTTCAAGGTTGTTCACATTGCGCCCGGCAATTTCGATACTGCCTGCGGTCACCTCTTCGAGGCCAGCGATCAGCCGCAGGGTCGTGGATTTGCCACAGCCCGAGGGCCCCACGAAAACGACAAATTCCCCATCTTGAACCTCAAGGTCGATACCATGCAAAACCTCTGTCTTGTCATAAGTCTTGATCAGGTTTCTCAGCGTTAAATTGGCCAAACTATTTCTCCAACAGGGCCCCAAAACCCGACTTGAGCGTCCGGGCCGCAGCGGCCTGACGCGATTTATGTGTTGCCAGTTGCTGTTTGAGGCGCGCAGCGGATGCCTCATAAAGCGCAAATGCATTATCCAAAGCGGCGGGCGCCGGCCCGCCAAGGCGGTCGCGCTTGTCGACAAAGACCCGCGCTGACACCGCTTGGGCATAGGTCTGGGGCGTTAGTGGGGATGCAGTGCCGGACGCTTCGGCATAAGCCTTGGCAAAGGCGTCATACCCCTGCGCCAAGCTGTCGCCGCGCGCGATCACGGCGCGGGCCGTTGCGGCGGCCACCTCATGGGCTGCACGAAAGCTGAGCCCGGCGTCGCGCACCAGCGTATCGGCCAGTTCAGTGATCGTGATACAGGCGGCATCGGTGTTCGCAGCCACGCGGTCCGCATTGATCGAACAGGCCGGCAGGAAGGCTGATACCAGCGCCAGAACCCGGCCACCGCTTTCAAAGGCCGCGTAGCCCGCTGCCTGAACTTCGCCCTCGCTGTCGTTCATGTCGGTAAAGGGGGTGTTGTGCATCGCGTTGACGATCATGTCACACCGCCCGACCGTGACGCTGGCCAGATGGCGCATATGTTCGATGGGCACGGGATTGCGTTTCTGCGGCATGATCGAGCTGATCTGGACAAGGCTGTTGGGCACGTAAAGCTGACCCACCTCGAAGGACGACCAAAAGGCCAGATCCTGAATGACCCGGCCCAGATGCAGAAAGACCAGTTTCTGCGCTGAATATAGTCCGGTGATGTAATCGACCGACGCAATGCAGCCGTATGAATTGACCAGCGGTTGGGAGAAGCCCAAAAGTGCCGCCATACGTTTACGGTCAATCGCGAACCCGGACGTGGTGATGGCCGCCGCCCCCATCGGGCAATGATCTAGGCCTTCGATCGCAGCACCCAGACGTTGCGCGTCGCGTAAAAGCACCTCGATCACCGCCGCCAGATAGTGGCCAAAGGTCGAAGGCTGTGCAGGCTGGCCATGGGTATAGGCCACAATCAATGTGTCACGCTCGGCGCGGGCCTTGGCGATCAGGCGGTCGGCGAGGTCCAGCACGCCCGCCTGCAGCGCTTGAGCCTGCACCCGCAGGGCCATCTTGAAGACCGTGTGATCCATATCATTGCGCGAGCGCGCCGTGTGCAGCATGCCCCCCAGATCACCCAGACGGCGCTTAAGTTCAGCTTCGACCAGAAAGAAGTAATCTTCGTGCTCGCCTGTGTAGCTGAGGCGCGCAACATCGGTTTGCGCGTCGATCTCATCAAGCGCGCCGGCCAGGGCCTGGGCCTGATCTGAATTCAGGATCCTGCATTCGCACAGCATCAGAAGATGCGCCTGGTTGATCGCCGCAATAAAGCCCGCGTAATGGGTTTTGACGCCCTCAAAAAGCGGCGCAAGAACAGTGTCTTTGTAGGTCGCATCCGGGAATGTGGACTGATCTGTCATACCGGCACGCCTTTGGCGGTGTGGCCAAGCCTCCGGCGGGGATATTTGGACCACAAAGAAGGGGGGCGGTGTTCTGTCATCCTTTGAGCCCCGCCATGACCACGCCGCGGATAATGAAACGCTGGAAGATAAGGAAGACAACCAAAGTGGGCAGGGTCGAGATGGCAGCACCTGTCATGATCAGCTCCCATGCGACATCGGCTTCGTCACCGAAAGATGAAAGGCCGACGGGCAATGTATACATCTCGACCGAATTGGTGACGATAAGCGGCCAGATAAAAGCGGTCCAGTTGCCGAGAAAGACAAAAATCGCAAGAGCCGCGAGTGCGGGTTTGACCAGCGGCATGGCCACCGTCCACCAGATCTGAAGTTCGTTCAGCCCGTCGATACGGGCCGCTTCGATGAAATCATCCGGCACCGTCTCGAAGAACTGTTTCATCAGAAAGGTGCCAAAGGCGGTCATCATGCCGGGGAACATGATGCCCCAATAGCTGTCGAGCCAACCAAATTGCTGGCTCATCAAATACCATGGGATGACCAGCATTTCGGTTGGGATCATCAGGGTTGAAAGGATCGCAATGAAGATGATGTAGCGCCCGGGAAAGCGGAATTTGCACAATGTGTATCCCACAAGACTGTCAAAGAGGATGTTGGAGACGGTTGTGGCCGTGGCAATGATCAACGAGTTGATGAACCAGCCGAAAAAGCGCCCGTCCTCGAGCACATAGGCATAGTTTTCTAGCGTCGGTTCAGCGGGGATCAGATTGACGTTATAGACTTCATGCGGCCATTTCAGCGAGGTTGACAGCATATAGGCAATCGGCATGACCATCACGATGCCGCCGGCAAACAGAACGAGCCAGCGAATGATCTGCCCCATATTAGCGGACTTTTTAGGAGCTTGGGTCGCAAGCGCCGCACTGGTGGTCGGGCGGATATCCTGAGCATATGCCATCAGCGGTCCCTCAGGATGCGCAGTTGCAGAAGGCTGACGATCAACAGGACGACAAAGAGGACAACGGTCTGCGCCGCGGCATAGCCCATATCGAAGCCATTGAAGGCTGTGTCATAGATCATCAACACCAGCGGTTCGGTCGAGTTCAGCGGCCCGCCCGGATCATTCGTGGTCATGTTGAAAACATGATCGAAGATCCGCAAAAAACCGATTGAGGAAAAGACCACGATAAAGACGATTGTCGGCTTCAGGAGCGGCAGTGTTATTTCCCACAAGATCGTCCAGGTAGAGACGCCATCGATGCGCGCGGCTTCGTAATAGCTGCGCGGGATGGAGCGCAGACCGGCCATGAAGATGATGATCTGAAACCCCAGTCCGGCCCAGACAGCTGGCGCCAGAACCGAAGGCAAGGCATTGGTCGTCGAGCGCAGAAATTCAATCTGAGGAATGCCGACCGAGGCCAGGAAATTGTTGAAAAGCCCGATCGGAACGGGCTGGTAGAACCAGCGCCAGACCCATGCCATGGCCACCGCCGAAGTCATGAAGGGCAAAAAATAGAGCATCCGCAAAAAGCCGTGCATAAAGCGTAGCTGATCCAGATGGTAGGCCACGACAAATGAGATCAACAGGCTGATCGGCGTGCCCAAGAGCAGGTAAACGAAGGTGTTTTGAAAGACCTTCCAGAACACCGGATCCCGGAAGAGCTTGATATAGTTCTCTGCTCCGGCCCATGTGCGGCTGCCCAGTAAGTTCCAGTTTTGAAAACTGATCAGGATCGCATTGCCGGTGGGATAAAAACGGATCACCCCATAAAACAGGACCGGGATGGCCAGAAAGGCCCAGGCCCAGACGATCTGTTTTTGTTTGATCGAGAGGTTTCTATACATGCTGCCTCTGCTGATTGCCGCAATCCGTCGGACGACCGGCCCGACAGGGTCGCTCGGCCCCGCCTATTCTGCGCGGAGCCGAGGTTAAGTTCAGTTTGAGGCGTAGTAATCGTCAAGCAGCTTTTGCTCGGCAGCTGCCGCTTCGGCCAGACTGTCAGCCACCGACTGACCCTGAATATCGACCCTCTGCACCATATCCATCAGAACCTGACGTTGGGCGCTTTCGTTAACGAACTTGGTGGTATGGGCATAGGCCAGACCGCGAATGAACGGTCCAAAGACCGGGTCATTTGCATTGGCGTCGGTCATCCCAACCGATGGTTTCGCAGGCAATTCCCCAACGACATCCAGCCAGATCTGCATCGCCTCATCCGAGGTGACATAGGCCATGAATTTCACTGCGGCGTCGTATTTTTCGCCCTCGGCTTTCGTGGTGATTGCATTGACCCAATAGGACGAATAGTTCGACTTGATCCCGGTCGGACCCTCAGGCAGCTCGGTCACCCCCCACTTTAGGCCACGCGTCTTTTTCAGGGACCCGATACGGAACGAGCCATCGAGATGCATGCCCGCACGGCCCGCTTTGAACGCGGCCTGTGGTTCATCCATAAAGCCAAACGCCGTCACCTTGTCGGACTTGACCAACCCTGTGTAGAACTCCAGCGCTTTGCGCCCTGCATCCGTGTTATAGTTTACGGTCTTGTAGTCGTTAAGATAGGGGTCACCGCCGAACTGGCGCACCAGAACTTCGCGAAACCAGTGGTGATCCTGCGCGTTCATGCCTGCAGTAATCCCCACCTGTGTAAGGTTGCCTGCGGCATCGCGTTTGGTCAGTTTCTTTGCAACCTCGACAAGTTCGTCCAGCGTTTTTGGAGGTGCGGTAATTCCGGCCTCGGCAAAGAGGCGTTCGTTATAAAAGAGAGACAGCGAACGCACTGCGGTTGGCAAGGCCCAGTAATTGTCGCCCGCACGCATCGCCTGAACCATCGGAAAGAAATCCGCTTCGATCTGGGCGGGTGGGAAACTATCTGCCGGCAGCGGCTGAATAAGCTGAGCTTTTACGTAATCGTTCAGCCAGCCGTAAAACAGCTGGACAACATCAGGCCCCTCGCCCGCCGGAATGGCCGCCGCAACCTTGGTGCGGTAATCGGCATAGGGAAAGGTTGTCATCTTAACGGTTATGCCGGGGTTCTCAGCCTCAAAATTTGAGATCAGTTTTTCCATCGCGGTAACGCGCGCGTCAAAGAAATACTGCCAGTACTCAATCTCGACCGCATGTGCCGCCGAAGCGAAGAGTGCGGCGGCACCGGTGGCAGTTGCCAGCGCCCAGCCTTTCAGTTTCTTGATACCCATTGTGCAGACTCCCTGTTGTCCGGCCAGCCTTCTTTGCAAGCTTGGCGCCTGGTGGTGACCAAGCGTTAACTCAAGTAAGTTGAATTTTCAAGTAAGTTGAGTTAATGCCAGATCATGAACGCAAAAATCCAATCTGTCATCGGTGCAAACGCCGGTCGCTCGCGCAGCCACAACCGTCAAGTTGTACTGGGCCACATCAAGACAACCGGCCCCATGGGACGCGCCCAGATCGCGCGCGCTTCGGGGCTGAGCACGCAGGCGGTGTCAAATATCATCGCTGATTTGCTGGACGATGGGTTTCTGCGCGAAGACGGGCGGCTGTCGACCGGGCGCGGCCTGCCTGCGGTTCAATATGCGTTGAACCCAAAGGGCGGATTTGCCTTTGGCGTCGAAATCCGCCCCGATGCGATTTTCGCAGCCCTCCTGAACCTCGAAGGCCGGGCGCTTTTCTCGCGGCGCGAGGCCTTGTCGCGGACCGATCCAAAATGGGTGCGTGACCGGGTGGTCGCGCTGCGCGATGCGGCCCTTGCCGAAACCGGCGTTCAAACCGCGCGGGTTCTGGGGGCCGGTCTGGTCCTGCCCGGACCCTTTGGGACTACGGGCCTGACGGATGCAGGCTCGGAATTGCCCGGCTGGCAGCAGGTCGATGCCGCAACCTGGTTTGCCCAAGGGCTTGACCTGGCGGTCTATGTCGAAAACGACGCCAATGCGACCGCCATGGCCGAACGCGTTTCGGGGGCCGCGCAGGGGTTTGAAACATATGCCTTTTTGTACTTTGGCACCGGGCTTGGCCTGGGTCTGGTCAGTCAGGGCCGTCTGATCCGCGGTGCCTTCGGCAATGCCGGAGAGATCGGCCATATCCCCGTGCCCGGCCCCTTGGGCCCGGTCGCTCTGGAACAGGCCGTAAGCCGCCTGTCGGCCCAAAAGCACCTTAAGGACCACGGGATTACCGCCGACAGCATTGCCGATTTGGACCAGCTGTTTCAGGCCCGTTCGCCCGCACTTTGCGCATGGCTGGAAAAAACGCGCCAGCCGTTGGGACATGCCCTGACCACAATCGAGAACCTTTTTGACCCGCAGACCATCATCCTTGGTGGCGCGATGCCCGATGCCATTCTGGACGACTTGATCGTCAATGCCGCGCTATCGCCGCAATCTGTCGCCAACCGCCCCGATCGCACGACCCCGCGCCTGATCCGCGGCGCTTCGGGGCGGATGACGGCCGCTCTGGGTGCCGCTGCGCTGGTGATCAATCAGTCATTTACGCCCGAAATCGCTGCTGCCTGACCGGAACACACCATGCCCCTGACCGCCCCCGAACGCCTGACCCAAACCGCCCTGCACCCGCGCATTCTGGACTTGTGGTTCGCGCTGCAACCTCTGCGGTCGGTAGTCAGCTTTATGAACACCGGCGCCCATCCGGATGATGAAACCTCGGCCATGCTGGCGGCGATGGGGTTCCGCGACGGCATCGCCTTGTCTTATGCCTGTGCCAATCGGGGCGAAGGCGGCCAGAACGACATCGGGACCGAAATGAGCGAGGATCTGGGCACGCTCAGAACCGCCGAGATGGAGCGCGCAGCCGACCAGTTGGCCATGCGGCTTTACTGGCTGTCCGAACACCCCAAGGATAGTATCTTTGACTTTGGCTTTTCCAAAAGCGGCGATGAAACCCTTGCCAAATGGGGCGCCCGGCGGACCCTGAACCGCTTTGTGGAAATCGTGCGGTGCGAGCGGCCCGACATCCTGTGCCCGACATTTTTGAACGTCCCCGGCCAGCACGGCCATCACAGGGCGATGACCCAAGCCGCTCATCAGGTTATGGACCTGGCCGCCGATCCCGATTTTGTGGGTTCGACTTTGCCTGTCTGGCAAGTCAAAAAGCTGTATCTTCCGGCCTGGTCGGGGGCCGGTCAGGCCTATGACGATGACCTGCCGCCGCCGCCCGCGACGCTGGTGGTCAAAGGCACCGGCAAAGACCCGATCAGCAGCTGGAGCTATGCCACGATCGGCCAGATGTCGCGCGCATTTCACAAAACCCAAGGTATGGGGCGATGGGTTCCACCCGGCGACGCGCAAAATTGGCCGCTGCATCTGGCCGCCAGCCATGTCGCGGGCCCCGACACCGCGATAACATCCGGTCTGCCCGGCTCGCTGGACACGCTTGCCCAGTTCGCTCAGGCACCGGAACTGACCGCCCCATTGGCGCGCGCCAGCGAGGCTTGCGCCCGCGCCATTGCTGCATTCCCCGAATTCGATCTGGTCACCCGCGCGACTTGTGAAGCGGTCGAGGCCCTGCGCGAGGCGCGCATTCGCTGCCCCGCTGCAGCCATGCACGAAGTGCTGCACCGGGTCGAGCGCAAGGAACGCCAGCTTGCCCATGTGATCCGTCTGGCAACCGGCGCCACGGTGAATTTGCGCAGTGACGCCGATTGGCTGGCGCGGGGTGCGCAGACAAGGCTGACCGTCGAAACCGACGCAGGTGCGGCCGACGCGATGGAAATTGCATGGGACCTGCCAGAACACTGGGCGTTGTCAGAGGACGATACCCTGACAATCGGGCCTGATGCCGCCTTGTCTGACCCCTACCCGGCCAGCCACAAACCCGACGCGCCGCGCGCACCCGCGATGGTGGTGACCCTCACCAACCACGGCGTGACGACGCAGACCCGCGTGCCATTCGAAGTGCCGCCCGTCGTCCTGCCCTCAGCCTCGGCCGACCTTGTTCCGATGACCGCACTGATCAACACGGCCACCCCAAACCGAAGCCTGCGCGTCGACCTCAGGCACCTGCGCCCGCAAGGCGCAAGCGCGCAGCTATCGGTGCCGGATGGCTGGCAGGCAAAACTGATCGACGGCACCTTTGAGATCACCGCCCCCAGGGGCGTGGCAGCCGGGCTATACACCCTGCCCCTGACTATTGATGGCGCGCCCGCGCTGGCACAGCACCTGATCCGACACGCCCATATCGCGCCGCGTGCCCGCGTGGTCCCGGCCAGCGTCACCGTCAGGGTGCTTGAGGCGCGGCTGGACGCGGCAAAGGTCGGCTATATCGGCGGCGGCCACGACCGGGTGGCGCATTGGCTGTCGGCCATGGGCGCTGATGTCACGCCGCTCAGGGATACCGATCTGGAAAGCGACGCAGGTGTGGCCGGGTTTGATACCATCGTCATCGGCATTTTCGCGCTTCGGTTCCGGGCGGGTCTGACCCATGTGATGCCCAGGCTGCACCGCTGGGCCAAGGCTGGCGGCACCCTTGTGACGCTCTATCACCGCCCGTGGGACAACTGGGATCCTGACAGCGCGCCGCCTCTGCACCTTGAGATCGGCCAACCATCGCTCCGGTGGCGGGTTACGGATGAGAACGCCGAAGTTCAACATCTGATGCCCGATCATCGCGCCCTCAACCAGCCAAACGCGATCGGACCAGAGGATTGGGCCAATTGGCACAAAGAGCGCGGTCTATACTTTGCAAGCTCTTATGCACCACAGTACACCGCCCTTCTGAGCATGGCAGACCCCGGCGAAACCCCGCATAAGGGTGCACTCTTGATTGCCCCTGTCGGCAAGGGCCAGCACATTCACTGTGCCCTGATCCTGCACCACCAGATGGAAAAACTGACACCCGGCGCCTTTCGGATCATGGCAAACCTGATCGCACGCCCAAAATGACCGGCCCGGCGCGTAGCAACCTGGCAGGCGGAGCCTGGTTGCTTGCGGATATGGCGCTGAACATCTGGGCCTTGTCGATCATAAAGGCTCTGGGATTGGGGTACGGGCCCGCGCAACTGGTCTTTCTGCGCGCCTCGGTCGGGGTTGTGGTGCTGTCACCCTGGATCTGGCTGGGCCGCAGGCACTTTGCGAACCTTACCAATATCCCCACGCATCTGGCGCGTGTGGCCTTTTCTGCGATTGCGCTGTCCAGCAGTTTTTACGCCATAACGCGCGTGCCGCTGGCCTTTTTCTCGGCCGTCGGTTTTACCCGCCCGCTGGTGACCATGGTTCTGGCCGCACTGGTCCTGAACGAGCTTATCGGCCCCCGACGCTGGCTGGCCGCGGCCCTTGCCATGACCGGCATCGCGGTCGCGGTAAACCCGCGCGAAATGGTCGGTGGTACCGGGCTGATCGCGCTTTTGGTCATGGTTCTCGCCAGTGCCGGCGCGGTCATTCTGACCAGACGCCTGCGGGATGCGCCAAAGATTGTCCTGATGAGTTTTTATGCGGTGGGCCTGACGCTTTTGACCGCGCCAATCGCCCTGACGACATGGATACCGATTGCACCGGCGCATATGGCGCCCCTTCTGGCGGTCGGGCTTTTTGCCAGCCTGGCACAGCTGCTCTACCTCAGGGCCCACCAAATGGGGGATGCGGGGTTTCTTTCGGTTCTCAGTTATCTCAGCCTGATATTCTCGGTCTCGGTTGGCTTTCTGGTCTTCGGGGAAACGCCGGACTGGTCATTTTTTGCCGGGGCCGCGCTTGTTATGACAGCAGCCCTCTGGGTGGCCATCCGCGAACGTCGGGCCGGGCGACCGGCCACATCCGCTGGTAACCGGCTTTAACCGGCGCCTACCCCGCGCGAAAAACCCCGGGCGCGGCCTTGGTCAGCGTCGTGACGCAATCCTTGATAAAGCTCTTTTCAACCTTGTACTTGCGCGACAGGCTGTCGATTGACACATCCGCACGCATCGCCTCAATCGCCAGTTTCGCACAGAACTCAGGGTCCTTCATTTCCTTGCTACTGGGCTTTTTCTTGGGCGAGATCAGCGCATCATCGGGATTGATCCCATGCTTTTCGATCAGCTTGTGCATAAAGCTACCGCGCCGGGGGCGGTTGTTTTCCTTCTCTTCCAGCCGCGGCTTCATTCGCCGTGCCCAGAAATGAACCCCGTAAGTGTCTTCCGTTAGCTCAGCTTCGACGTCGAACCGACTGATAATCATATGATTTCTGTTCTTGAAGGGGATCGGATAAAAGGCCGCCTCGGGCCGCGCTTTTTCAATCTCGCCGCTGTCCTGCAGGAAATGCGTGACCGAGGCGGGACCTGTGAACCCCCAGCTTTGTTCGGTCATATGCACAGGCTTGCCCGCGTCGCGTTCCGCAATCAGCTCTTCTTGCTGCCAAGGCTTGAGCCAAGGTCCGATCGCATATTCATCTTCAAAGAACTTAAGCATATTATTCAATGCCTTGGACGCCTTAGGTAATCCAAGAACCGCATTGCAAACCAAACCCGGCTTTTCCCACCCAAAGACGGATTTCGTGCCAAAGTCGAATGGGCGGTAACAATACATATCTGCATCGACCCAGATCTGATCGGTCTTTTTGAGCATGTTCAACCGAAAGAGATCGGCGTGAATAGCAGGGCTGCCTGTACGGGCGTGGCGATACATCGGTTCGGCCGGAAAAATCTCTTGCGCCGGTTTCTGGATCACCCCGTCGGGCACATTGTCGATATGCGAATAGCTGTAAAGCGTCGTCTCATGCCCGGCATGCGCAAAGGACACCAGACAAAGCTGTTCCAGCCAGGACAGCTGACCACCGATCCAGAGGCTGGCAATCTTGGGAAGCGCGCCCATCTCAGTCGTCCTTCTTCTTGGCCGATCCAGCTTTCGCAGTGTTTTCAGTTTTCTGGGATTCTTCAGCCTTCGCAGCCAACTGTGGCGCCCAGATGCTGTCTTTCACCCAATCACGACGCTCTTTGAAAACCGGCTGATTGACCAATTCATCAATGCGCGCCTGATGTGCCTTGCAACAGTCTTCGTGCAGCAGCTTTAGCTTTTCATCCTTTAGGAGTGTCGCTAATTTCTTTTTGAAATCCGGTCGTTGGCGATCAAAGTTGACGCTATCGTTGCTCTGTCTGTCGCGTTGCCGCCAGTAACGACGCGACACCATCTTATCTTTGACCACCACGTCGCCGCGGAACATTTTTACGAGGTAGGAATTCAACGAACGTAGCGAAAAGTGGTTCAGCGCCACAAGTTCGTACGAGCCCCGAATGTCCATTCCGTTCTCGGTCCCATCATCATGAAAATGTTGCGTTGGACGGGCTGAACCATCAATCCACGTCACGTCCCCTGCATCGGTGTGCATGTCCGGGCGGTGGTTGCGCACATGTTTCAGCTTGTCGCCCAACCGAACGATCGTTTTGACGCCGCGGCGCGACCGGAATTTCCCCGGCGCCTCGCGCTGATGGCGCGGAAACTGATCGATCATCAGCCCGGGCTCAAACTCTTCGCGCATGTTGCTTCCGTGGTTCAGCTCGCTCATAGACAGCGCATCAAACGGGCCGGTTTTGGCCAAAAGCTCGTGCAGCTTGCCTTTGCCGACCCGCACATTGATGAACTCATCAACATCCATTGAGATATAGAAATCAGCTTTTTTGAATTCCGACAAATGCGGCGTATAAGCCAGCGCAAAGGGCTGAAATGCAGGATTGTCGAAAATCTTGGCCGGATTTGGCAAGTGCCGCAACTCGCCCATTTCTTCCAACCTGTCCAGCAACAGATCCGTGCCGTCGGTGCAATCATTGGTGAATACAACGAAGTCCTGAATACCGATTGACTTGTGCCAGGCCAGCCATTCCAGGATAAACGGCCCCTCATCTTTCATGCAGGTTGTCACCAGAAAGCGCGCTTTCTTTGGCTCCCACGGCTTGTCGGTCATCCAACTGAGGTCAGGATTGACAATCAAGGCCGCGCGTTGGCCGACTTCTTGGGTCGCAGGAGCAGGCTGGGGCGCTTTGGCTTTGACCGGTGCAAGCGTCGCCCCTGGCCCAGACCGTTCAAAATATCGGACCGTCGAGGGTTTATCAGGCACCTGAAATTTCAGGCCCGCCGCTTCAATCATATTTGTGATCTCTGTCACGGTATTGTCGCCGTAAACCTTTGGATGCATCTCAAGGATCATCGCGCGCACGCCGGTCAAATCGACACCGTCAAACAGCCCCGCCTCGCCACCCTCGATGTCACAGACAATCACCGTGGGCTTGGTCTCTTCGACCAATGCGTGGATATTAAAGCATGGAAGATGCTTCTTTTTCTTGAAAGGCCGCGAATCCGGTTCCATCGAAGAGGCCCAAAAATCAGCGCGCAGATAGAACGGCGCCATTTTCTGCGCATTGGGACAGACAACGCCGTTGCGCAAATCAACTGTGGTGACTTCGTTCAGCCGGTGTGTTTCGCGAATAACCGGGATCAGTTCGGGGTTCGCTTCGACCGCAGTGACCGAGATCACACCCTCGGACATGGCCGCAACCGTCGAGATCAGACCGATGCCCGCGCCCAGCTCCAGCACCCTGTCGCCAGGGCGCAGGATGTCGCGCAAGGCCGCGCATTCGCCACCCTCATAGCGATTGTTGCGCATCGGGCGCTCGATCTTTGGTGTGATGACATTTGGAAAGAATGGGACCTTGACGCCATTGGTCTCGATCACTTCGTCGTATTTCTGGGTCGCTGACATATCGTTACTGCTCTTTTTTTTATCCGGCTTTTCGCCTTGGCATTTTAATTGTTTCCGTTTTCGAAACACTCGCTGCGCATTGTGACCGATTTTTCGCGCCTTGTCGCCCCTAACGCAAGGCCACGGGCCATGTGTGTTCTGGTCTTACCACACCCCGGCTCAATGCGCAGTTTCGCCTTTATCGACGGTAAAGAAGAAGGGCTCGTTTGGATCCTTGTCGACAATTTCATCCGGAACCGCCTCAGGCCCGGTCAAAAACACGTTCGAGCCAAAGCGCTCATGCATCCGCGACAGGCGCTGCATCCGGCGACCCGTCAGTTCCTCGTAAAAGGCGGCGTAGTTTTCCGTGGCCTTAAGCTCGTCAATTTTCTGGCGGTGCATATTGACCGAATGCTCATGCGCCGCCGCGATATCTGGATCACTTAGCAGCTTGTCCATCTCCGCGCGCAGCTTGGGCAACATCCGCTGTATGGACAGGTCCTCTTCGGCGTTGTTATTCATCCGAAACCAATAGGCCAGCCCCTGATCGCGGTCGACATGGTTGACCCGCCCGCGATCGCGTTTAACCAGAAAGCTTTCGGCCGAGCGGACGGCGTAGTGGTTCAATGTCACCAGGTCGTAGCCATAGGTCGAAGTGGTCGACCGCCACCCGTTTCGAAACATCTTGGACGGCATCGGCCGCCCTGATCCATTGACCCAGTTAATCTCTTCCCAAAGCTGCGGCTTTAGCCCCTTTGGCCGGTGCACACCCATCTTTTTAAAGATGCCAAGGTTGCGGAACAGCGTCTTGAACCCCCAGGCCTGATGCGGCTTGCGGATAAGTTCGGGCGCGCAGCGGGTAAAGTTTTCGGTCAAAAGCCCGTCGCGAAATTCGTGAATGTCGTTATTGCCGAAAAGTCGCCAGGTGATGGCGATCATATTGGCCTGCGGGACCGCTTTGAAAAGATCAGTTAGATGGCCAGCGCCTGCCTTGATCGAGATAAACTCGTCCACATCCATGCAAATCAGCCAGTCGGCCTTTTTGATGATGCGTTCCTTTTCAGCCGCCTGAAGGGCCGCATGTTGCGGTTTCAGGTCAGAGGTTCGAAACGGGTTCTCACGATGCTGAACGACGCCCTTGTCCTGCAGGATGTCCAGCAACGTGTCGGTGCCATCGGTGCAGTCATTTGTGTAGACCAGAAAATCAGTGACCCCGATCATCCGGTGATAGGCCACCCATTCCAGAATGAAGGGACCTTCGTTCTTCATCGTGGTGACAATGGTCGTCGTGACCGGCCCGCCGGTCGCCTTTTCCATCTTTTCTTCGGGCATGCGCACCGGATCATGCAAGAAATACGTCGCCGCCTCTTCGATCAGCTTTTCGCTTTCGATCAAGCTGGTCTTTGGCACGATCTTGGACACCGACCCCGTCGGATGGCGCAGCGACATATAGCGATGAAAGCCTGCAACCTCATCAGGCCCGGGGTTGGTGCCCACAATCCGCACCAGCCGCCAGACAGTGCCGGCATCGGCCACCTGCGGTGCCACGCACCAACGCTTGCGCGCACCTGCGGTATCAAAGGGCACACAGATATGATCGCCAAAGCCCGCGTCCTTGCCCTTGCGCACCCGCCATGGGTAGCACTGCGCGCCTTCAAGCGCGATTGCGCCTGTGCTTGAGGCGACCGCGCGGTCAAAGACCGAACCGCGATCATCCGCATCCAATAGGTCAAAGACATCAATATTGGCCACGGCCCGGGCGCGGGACAAAAACCGCCTGCGCAGCAATTCATAGATCAGCACATCACCCAAAGGCGACGACCAAGGCGCGGGCGCGGACACCTTCATCCGGTCCTTGCCGGGGGCGCCCACCACGTTGAAAGGATGTGCTTCGGGCGGCAATTGGGGCTGGCCCAGCGGGACATCTGCGTCCAGAACAACCAGCCGCTTTAACCCGTTCAGCTTTTGCGCGCCCTTTCCCAGCTTGCGCAGAAATTTCTTGTCGCTGCCCGGCTCGGCGCGGTTGACGATCAGCGCGGCGTCCATCCCGTGATGGCGAATGTGGTGGCCCAGCCAATCCAGTACGATCTGGGCGCTCTCGCCGTTGCGCACGGCAAGGCAGAGGTTCAGACCTTCAAAAAGCTCTGGCTCGGCCTGAACGGGCACAACCTCAAACGCCGCCCTGCCGATATGGGCGCTTACCGGGTCACCCACCGCGCCCGATGTCCGCGTGGCACGTAAGAACGGCGCTTCGCCGATGCTCTTGCGGTCAACCTCTTTCAGGCCCTCACCCAAACGCATATCGTCCTGCGCCGTGTGGGCCTTGAAGTAAAAGAGAACCTCGTTCGCCGTCTCGACGCAGTTCAAAAGCGTAACACCGTTCACGGTGTTGGTGTTTAGTTGGCGCAACTGGAAAACATCACCGGTGGGGTTTTTCTTATTTGCCATCTTGTTCTCCGGCGGCGCGTATCCGCCCCACTTGGGCGCGTGCAAAATCGAGCTCTGGCGGACGGCTGCCCGAGGCCAGCGCAAGGTGCCAGTAAAGCTGAATGTTGCCGCGGTCAGTCATCATCTGATCAAACCGATCCCGGTGCGCGCAAATCGCGCGCGCATGATCATCCGCCAAGCCGCTGATCTTTAACAGACTTTCCAGCGCGGCTTGCGTGCGGGGAACCATGGACGCAATACTGTCATCACGCACCGCATTGAAGTTCCGTTCAACCCAGTACCCCAACCCGATCTCGCGATCCATGTGATTGGGCAAACCGCGCGCGCGTTTGTTCATAAAGGCCTGCGCCGAGCGGACCGAGTAATGGTTAAGCTGCACCAAATCCGATGCCGCCGGCACACCATAAAGGTTGATCCGCTGCTCCGCCTTTGCAAACCCCTGCCCCAGATCCGCGCCGCTGCCATCGACCCAGACGGGCGTGGTGCCTTTGCGCGCCTTGGGCCTGTGAACGCCCGGCTTGGCAAACGAGCCCGGACGGAACAGCGTCTTAAAAAAATGCGCCAGCGGCAGGGCTATACCCGGCGGCGCGGCGTGATCAAAGGCGCGGATCGTCAACTCGTCCGGCGCCTCCATATGGCCCGAATTTCCAAAAAGCCGCCAGCGAAGCGCCATTGCCTCAGCCTCTTGCGGCAAAGCTGCGATCACATCTGTCAGCCCGCCATGCGGCGGCCGCAGGTTCAAAAACTCGTCGCAATCAAGAAACATCGCCCAATCCGCGCGCGCCAGTGCAGGGTGATCGCGCGCCGCGCGAAGAACCTGCCACTGCACCGATCTCTCGCCACTTGGGCTGAACGGCACATGGGTGATGACGCCCGCACGATCCAGACGCGACAGAATTGCATCCGTGCCATCGTCGCAATCGTTGGAATAGATCAGGAAATCTGTAAAACCGGCCGCCAGATGATGGGCAATCCATTCGGTGCAATAAGGCCCCTCATTGCGCATGGAAGTGATCGCAAGAATACTCAAACCGCCTGAACCCGCCCGTTTTGTCATGCCCGTTCATTCGGGCTTATAAGCCATAAAACCGAATGAATCGAAATTTGCCTGTTTATGCAATTGCAAAACTTGAAGAAACGGCGCGCTGTTGCTGCGGTGTCAGGGTGCAGTGCGCAGGCAGAGCGGCTCCATTATGCCCGAACCCAGCCGCTTGAACGCACCAGGCTTGCCCGCCGACGGCGCGTCAAGAAAGAGCGCGTGCAGCCCCTTGTCGCGGGCCATCTCAATACCGCGCGCAGGGCCCATGACCATCAGCGCCGTGGCCCACGCATCGGCCAGCGTACAGCTTTCATGCGCCACAGTGACCGAGGCGCGCACACCGCTTAGCGGCGCGCCGGTCCGGGGATCGATCGTATGGGTCACATGGCCCTGCCCGTTTTCGTGAAAATGGCGATACCCTCCGGATGTGGCCAGTGCCAGATCGGTGCAATGCAGCACACATTCGACCTGTCGAACGCCCGGCTCGGGCCGCTCAAGCCCGATCGCCCAGCCCTTGGCGCCATCGCCCGCGCCCGCGACCTGCAACTCGCCGTCTATCGACACCATATAGCTGTCTATCCCCGCGTCATTGAGGACATCCGCCATCAGGTCCACGCCGTAACCCTTTGCAATTGCGCAAAGATCAACTTTCACCTCGCCCAGTTTCGTGACCGTCCCCGCCACGTCCGAAATACAAAGAACCCCCATGGCAGAGGCAACCGGCCCGGGCGCGGGATGGCCCAAAGGCGCGCCCTGTTCCCGGCCAAATCCCCAATGGGCGACATGGGCATAAACGCCCGCATCAAAGGCACCGCCGCTTTCACGCCCGATCACCAGCGCCGCATTGAGAACCGCGCGCATCTGCGCCGGCACTTTGACCGCCTGACCCACTGTCGCGCTGTTCAGCTGGTTTAGCGCTGAGCCCGCAATCCACGGTGACATCTGATGATCGACCAGATCGACCGCCGCCTGCAGCGCCGCCGTAAGTTGGCCCCGGTCAACGCCGCGCAGCTGTGCGGTTGGAATGCTGGCTGAAAACCGGGTGCCCATCGTGGGGCCACTCAGCGTTACCAAGGCAGCACCGGGATCAATAGACATCTTCAAGATACCTGTGCTGCTTTTTCAATGTCGCCACGCTCAACCCCGCAGGCAGCAGGGCCAGGTCGATCGCATCGCGCACATCGCTGCCCATCTGAATGCCGCCGCAAACCAGGATCTGCGCGCCCGACATCACCAGTGCGGCAATCTCTTCGGACCGCTCAATCAGCCGTTTTTGCACATAACCGCCGCCCGAAACGCGCGAGAATATCGTGTGCACACCGTGCAGATGGCCGTTGCGCGACAGCGCTCCAATGTCGTCGCGATAGAGGAAATCCGACTGAGGATCACGCCCACCCCAAAAGAGATGCACGGGCCGCTTTTGCCTGTTGGCGCGGGTAAATCCCACCAACGGCCCAATACCGGCACCTGCCCCGATCAGGATCAGGGGCTTTTTGCCTTTGCGCGGTTTGAAGCCCGGGTTCTTTTTGACAAAGACCTCAATCTTGTCGCCCTCGTGCATCGCCGTCAGATGGCTGGAACAAAGCCCACCCAATTGTTTTCGAACGCAAATCTCGACCGCGCCATCACGGCTGGACGAGGCCAGCGAGTAAAATCGCGGCACTTTGCTGCCCTTCACATAGACGCCCAAAAGATCGCCCGGTTCGTGTTTGGGCAACTTGCGTCCCGCCGCCTTGAACCGCAAAACGCTGACCGGCGCCTGCACGTCCTGACCAAAGCTTGCGGCCTCGTCCAGCTGGATCGTGGTGGTCTTGGGCCGCGCCGGGTGGTGTTCGAGCGCGGGCAAATTGGCGATCTCGCGCCCAACCGCCTGCCCCCATTCGGCGAAGGCCTGTTCCGAGGCACGATCAATACGTGTCAGCGGCAGGAACTCATGCATTCCGCGCGCATGCATCGCCTCTGCGGTATCCTCGGCAAACTTGCAATAATCGCGAAAGGCCGTGTCGCCAAAGCCCAAAACCGTGAAAGGAACATGCAGCGATTTGAAATGCTTGAGCCGCTTTTCAAACCCCGTAGCCGACGAAGGCGCCTCGCCCTGACCATAGGTTGAGGTCAGAACAAAGATGTGGCGGGCGCGCGGATAGGAATGCGCCATAGCGCTCATCGGGGCGGCATGGACCTTGTGGCCTGCGCTGATCAATGCGCGCGCCAGCGTGCCGGCAAAACCCCAGGTTGTTTGCCCTTCGGATCCCACAAGGATCACGGTTTCCGCGCCATGGGCCGAGACGGTCTTGATCCCGCGCATCGGATTGGCCGGGCGTTTCAGCGCCATGACAAAGCCGCTAAAGATCATCACCGGCATCAGTAGCATCGACAGTCCCAGAACGATCCCCAGCCACCAGGCGCCTTGCCCTGTGTGCAAAAGATAGACCGTCTGATAGATACGCGCGCCCAGCCCGTTGGCGGTAAAGGCGGCCATTTTACCGGTTGTCGGATCGATGTAGCCGGTGCCGGTGGCGGTGGTGATTGTATAAACATCCGTGGGATCGCCCGGATAGGGCATCACCAGATCGCGCAGCGCACTAAAGGGGATGTCTTTCAGTGCTGACACCTGCGCCAACGGCAGTTGCGCGCGGCCGGCGTCAACCACCGGAAAGGCGGGTGGTTCGGTGAACTTTGTCGGCACCAGTTCAAAACTGGCCAACGTCATGTAGCTGCCGGTCAGTGACAAAAGCATCAGAAACACGAAAACCAACCGCCCGGCATCCAGGTGCAGCCGTTTCAGACCATGCTTGTGCGGCGAATAGACAACGGCCCTCCAGCCGCCCATCCGGCGCACCATGACCGACAGGCCGCTCAGCGACAGGATGATCATCGCCAATGCGGTGACCCCAGCAATGCCACGCCCGGTATCGCCCAGAAAAAGCGAGCGATGTGCTTCCTTTACAAAGCTCCATATCCCAGACCGCTGAACCGCAGGCATCGGTTTAAGAGCAACAGGATCAAAGTTGACCCGCCCCATGCCATCGGCGGTGCTGTATTGCACCGTGACCGCGTTGTTTGCGGATTTCTTGATTTCCTGAACGCCCTTTATCTGGCTTGTGACAGAGCTGGCCAGCTCTGCCACGCTGAGGTTAGGCGCCGGGCCCAGCGTTCCGGTCTGAAATGCCTCGGATGCGGGATCAACCGACATCAAGATGCCGGTGATCGCCATAAAGAGCCCAAAAAGCCCGGCGATCAGCCCGACCCAGCGGTGAAGCTTTCGAAAACTCATTTTACCGACACGCTGAGTGTATTGACCAGCCGGGTGCCCTTGACCGCACCGGGTTTGGACAAGGAGATCACCGCATCGCGCGAGAACGAACCATAGTCCTCAAGCGCTGTGTCGACCCGCACCTGATACCCCGCCGCGATCAAGTTGTCGGCGATATCGACGCTGACCGTCAGATTGGCTCCAGACCCCGCGCTGGCCCCTGTCACACCGCGCAGGTTGACGCCTGCGCGCCGCGCACCGCGAAACCACTCGCGCAGATCCGCCTGATACTGCCCAGTGCCATAAAGGCGCAAGGTGCGGTCATATTGCCCGTCCGGTTTGGTCAGATAGATCACCGCATAGGCCCTGCCGCCAAATCGCTGCAGTTTGGCATCAATCGTCACATTGGCGGCCAATGCGGGCCCTGCAAGAACGCCAAGTGCCAGCGCCGCAGTGCATACTCGTTTTGTTACAGAATTCATCTTGAGGCTCCTAAAGGTTAAGACCGTGGTCGTTGAACCCGATATGCGCACCCAGCCTGACAGTTTCCTGAACGCCCAAAAGAAAGTCGTTCAGCTTACGTTCAGAAAGGCCTAGTAGTGAGCGCATAAACACCCAAAGGGGGGCAAAATGCGGGTTCTGCTGGTTGAAGACGACCAAGTCCTTGGCTCGGCCATCCGCAGCCATATCGACCATCAGGGCCACGGCGTCGATTGGGTCACGCGGCTGGACGACGCACGGCACGCCTGTCAAACCGTCGACTATGGCGTTATTTTGCTGGATCTTTCTTTACCTGACGGGCGCGGTTTGGATTTTCTGACCGCTCTGCGCAAGGCGCGTGACACCACGCCGGTGATCATCACCACCGCCCAGGATCAGGTCGCGGTACGCATCGACGGGTTGAACGCAGGTGCCGACGACTATCTGGTCAAACCCTTTGACCTGGGCGAGCTTACCGCACGCCTGTCAGCCGTCGCGCGCCGATACGCAGCCACAGCTGAGCCCGCAATCCAGATCGGAGCGGTCCAGATCGACCTTGGCCGCCACAGCGTCACCAAAGGTGATCGCGAAGTCGCCCTCACCTCCCGCGAATGGGCGGTTCTGGACAGCCTGATGCGCAGGCGCGGTGCTATTGTCTCGCGCAGCGCACTTGAAGATGGGCTTTACGCCTTTGGGGCCGAGGTCGAAAGCAACGCGGTTGAAGTTTTTGTCAGCCGGATTCGCAAGAAACTGGGCCGCGATTTTATCACCACTGTGCGCGGTTTGGGCTACCGGATCGACGGCAAATGAATGCACGCGGCTCAATCGCCCGGCGCCTTGCCATCGCTCTGACAGCCAGCGCCTGCATGCTCTGGCTGGTTTCTGTCGTGATTGCCGCGATCGTCCTGCGCCATGAATTGAGCGACAGTTTTGATGACGCCCTGCGCCAGACCGCCTACCGGGTTTTGCCGCTGGCCATTCACGAACTGGAAGACGGTGATCTGCGAAATTCGTCAACCAAGGACATCTTGGTAATACGCACCCTGGCCGAGGCCAGCGCCGATCTGAGCTATCTGGTGATCGGTCCGCGCGGAACGACCCTGTTGACCAGCAACCCAAAGGCAACGGCCCTTGATCCCAATACCGTGCCGGCCGGCATTTCCCTTCAGCGCGGCAATTATACCTTTTCACTAACCGATCCGGTCAGCCGCTACCGCATAATCGTCAGTGAACGTGATGGGCTGCGCCAAAGCGTGCTGCGCGAAAGCATTGTGGCGATGCTTTTGCCACTGGCCGCCCTGATCCCGCTTCTGGCGCTTTTGGTCATTGTCATAGTGCGCGCGGCCATGCGCCCGATCTGGGATCTCGGCAAAGCCATTGCAAAACGCCATGGCCGCAACCTTGAGCCTTTCAAACTGGGTCCACAGCCGCGCGAACTGGCCCCGATTGTCGCCGAAGTCGAAGAGCTTTTATCGCGCCTTAAAGGTGCACTTGAAGCCGAGCGCAGCTTTGCCGCCGAAAGCGCGCATGAGTTGCGAACTCCTATCGCCGGCGCACTGGCCCAAGTGCAGGTTCTGTCGTCCCAACTGCGTGATCCGGCCCATGTCGCTCACCTTAAAGAGACTGAAAAATCGCTGCTGAACCTGGCGGCACTCGCCGAGCACCTGCTGCAGGTATCACGTTTGGAAGCGGGGTTTGCCATGTCTTCAGAGCCCACCGAACTGGCCCCTCTTGTTGATCTGGTACTGGGCGAAAGCGCCTTTCGGGCACAAAGAGACCGACTGATAGTCACTCGCGCGCCCGGCCCCTCACCCAGCGCTTACATATCTCCCGACGCATTCGCCATCGCGCTGCGCAACCTCGTGCAAAACGCGCTGCACTATGGCGACGCGGGCGAACCCGTCACAGTGCACCTTGGCCCAGCGTCGCTGAGCGTTCAAAACAACTGCCCTGCGGTATCCCCTGACCTGTTGGACCGCCTTACCCAAAGGTTCGTGCGCGGTCAGGACGGAACCCATGGCACCGGCCTTGGATTGGCAATCGTCAACACAATCATGCGCGACAGCGGCGGAAAACTGAGCCTGACCTCGCCCGTCCCAGGCCAGAATGGCGGGTTTCGGGCTACCTTGAGTTTTGGTCTGGCAGACCAAAGGTAACCTGCAAAACCAGTTGTATTCGGCAACGCCCGAAATCAAATACTGCGGCTATCTGGAATAGACCTGTGCTGGACAATCCCTTAGGTTCACAGGCGAATTGGAACTTTGGAAACTCATTGAAATGAACTCGCCCGAAACTATGCCAAAGTGCCACGGATGTGGTGCTCAGACACATGTATTCCTTACGCTTGAGAACACACCACTTCAGATTGAGCGGCTGGCGAAAGAACCGAGTGAAGAAAATCGCAAGGCCCAGAAACTGGTCGTGGCTGAGTGCGATGATTGTGGGTTGCTGCAACAAATCAGCAAGCCTTCGAACCCAAGCTATTACGAAAGCTACGAGCAAAGCGCCACAATCAGTGACGCAATGACGAAGTATCAAGAGCGTTTGGTGGACGAGTTGATGTCGGACCACAACCTTGAGGGCCAAAAGATACTGGAGATCGGCGCAGGTGACGGTTTTTTCGCAGAGCGGCTGCAAAAATCTGGTGCAAAAGTACTCGCACTGGAACCGGGAAAGCCGAGCGTCAACAGCATCAGGTCGCGCGGCGTTCCGGTCATTCATGGCTTTTTTGATGCTAGTGCTTTGGCGTCGCATGGCTTGTTTGACACGGTGGTGTCACGTCAGGTGATCAGCCATGTAGAGCCTTTGGGAAGCTTCCTGGACGATGTTGCAAAAGTTGTCCGCGTTGGAGGCATCGTAGCCTTTGAATGCCCGAACATCTTGGATGCGATGATCCAAGGGCGTTTCGTCGACTTCCTTCCCGACTATCGCAGCTATCTTTCAATAGCAGTGCTGACCCGCCTGATGGAAGCGCGAGGCTTCAAACTTTGGTCTGCCAGCCCTCGGTGGAATGGCGAGTACTTTCTTGCGACTTTCGTACGCTTCGATCCCGCACTTACAGATTTCGGCTCTGCCATGTCCGAGCTTAAGGTCACATTGGAAGCGGACCTCAAAAACGGCAAACGAATTGCCGTTTGGGGGGCAGGCGGTCGCGGCATCAGCCTGCTTGCACAAATGACCCTTGGGCCGGATCAGATTGCGTATGTAATCGACAGCAGCCCTCTGAAGCAGGGAAAGTTCACGCCGACGTCCGGCATTGTTGTTCGCGGGCCCGAAGCCTTGAAAGACGATCCAGTTGACACTGTACTGGTGACACCGGTCAATTATGCGGGTGAGATCATGGCAGCGCTCGAAACAGAATATGGTTTTTCTGGCGACATCATTCTGCCGTTTCCTCGGATGCAGCGCATAAAGCTTGGCTAGGGGCTCTGTTTTCGACCTCAGCCATCGTTCTGGTGCCGCGCAACGATGAGTTGGTTGAACATTTCTTCTGGCAACTCCGGCTCTTGCTCTTCAACGGGACGGTGCACGGAAAGTTTTGGCAATGCATCCACCGTTTGGTCAAGCATCACATCGACCAAAACCGGCCCGTCAAGTTTCATGATCTGAGGTAACTTGTCATAAAGGTCCGCTTCGGTTGTGATCCGGTGACTTGAAATTCCATAGGCCGCTGCGACTTTTGCAAAGTCGGGGCATGAATATCCGAAATCCTGATTGGTCGCCGCGTTGCGCCCTGCAAAGTTCTGATCCGTGAACTGGCGGATCAAACCCAGCGATCGGTTGTTCAGGACAAACACAGCCACCGGTAGGCGATGATAGGCAAGTGTCTGCAATTCCTGGATATTGATTTGCATGCCCCCGTCGCCAATCACTGCAACTGCCCGGCCCTTGTTGCGTGCGAAACTGGCGCCGATTGCGGCGGGAAACGAATAGCCCATTGGCGACATGCCCCCGGCTGTGAAGGCAAACTGTGATGCATCCAACGGCAAAGACTGGCTGGCCCAGATAAGGTTCTGCCCAGTATCAAGCGCCACAACATCCCCAGCGTGTAGCGCCGCACCCAGCCCACGGCAGAAAGTGTAGGGTGAAAGGCCTGTCGCATCTTTGCGGCCACTTTCATGACTTTGCGCATGCGCCTTGAAAGTGCTTTTCCAGCCGGCGGTGATAGCGTTCCAAATTTCACGGCTTTGCGGTCTAGAACCTGCTTTCCGGGTTACACCAGACAAAAACGCTTTGGCATCGCCCAGGACCTTGTGGTCAGGCGCCACCCGACTGGAAGCCAGTTCACCTGCATCAATATCAACGACGATCTTTTTTGCCTCGCGCGCAAACAACTGCGGTGCAGTACCGGTTTGACGAGAATCCAGACGCGAGCCAACTGCCAGCAACAAATCGCTGTTTGCGACTGTCCAGTTGCCCTCGCGGTGTCCATAGACGCCAATCATCCCCCTGTTCAAAGGGTGCTGATCCGGAAGGGCTGCAAGGCTCGCCATCGTGTGAACCACCGGCACACCCGTTGCTTCTGCGAACTGGGTTACGATCTGGCGCCCTTCCACCCCTCGAAGTCCGCCACCCGCCAAAAGAACCGGGCGCTTCGCTTCTGACAGGGCTTTAACCGCTGCCAGGGTACCCGCCTCAAGCGTCAGAAAGTCGGGATGTTCCTGAGCGCGCGGCGGCTCAAAGTGCCTCAGGCGGTCGGGGTCAACTTCTGCCTTGGAAATATCAAAAGGTACGTCCAGAAACACTGGCCCCGGCCGCCCCTCTTTGGCCCAGTAAACTGCGGCCTCAAGCGCCCAGAGAATATCATCGGCGTCATCAAGGTAGTGGGCGAACTTTGTTATCGGACGAATGATGTCAACGCTGTCTGTCTCTTGAAAGCCCATTTGACGGACTGGCCGGCCTTGCCGGCTTTCGAATGTGTTGACCTGTCCGGATATGTGCAGCGAAGGGATGCCATCGAACCATGAACACCCCACACCCGTCAGGATATTCGTGAAACCCGGGCCCGACGTGGTAAGGTTCACGCCAATGCTGTCTGGCCGCATCCGCGAGTATCCATCCGCAGCCATTGACGCGCCCTGTTCATGGCTCATACAGACATACGATATGTCCTGCCTGTCGTGCATTGCATCGACGATCCGGCTGATCGCACCACCCGTCAGCAAGAATGTATGCGTCACCTTCTGTGATACCAAAAAGTCGACGATGACCTGACTGACAGTTTTGGTCCTGCTGCCCATAGCCTCAGGCATTGTCCAGGATCTCTTCTACGACGTCACAGATGAAATGCAGGTCTTCGTCTGTAAGGTAAGCAGCGGTTGGCAGGTTCCAGCCATTGGCCTCGACTTCGGCCGCAACGGGCGTATCTGCGTCCATGAAGGTCGGCATTGTGCTTTGCCGCGGGAAAGTCGGGCGGCTGTCGATGTTTTTATCACGAAGCGCCTGAAAAAATTGGTCGCGACTGATCGCTTCGGAATTCAGCATCAGCGAAGGGTAGGCAAAGTTACAGTACATATCCGGTTGAGCCGTGATCATCGAGACATCGCCGCGATCTAAAAAACGCTCTTCGTATATCCGCTGTTGGTTGTGCTTGATCGCAATGATGTCATCAAGACGTCCCAGTTGCGATGACCCTAACGCGGCACAAAGTGCCGGCATTTTATAGTTGTAACCCACTTTGCCGCTATAAAAAATGCCGTGCTCGGGTTCGCGCCCATGTTCGATAAGACTGACGGCACGATCGTAAAGGGTCTTGTCATCGGTCACCAACATGCCGCCCTGCCCGGTCACCATCAGCTTGGCTCCTTGAAAGCTGAAACCGGCAGCAAGCGCCAATGTGCCGGTATTACGACCCTTGTACTTGGAGCCTATTGAAGGCGCCGCGTCCTCTATCACCAGCAGCCCGTTGCGCGTGGCAATTTCATTGATGGTATCCATGTCCGCGGGATGCCCATAAAGGTGAACTGGAAAGATCGCTTTTGTCTTCTCCGTGATCGCCGCCTCAATCTTTTCAGGATCGATGTTCCAGTCTGTCTGGAGAATATCGACCGGCACCGCCTTTGCGCCCAAAAGCTGAACGACATTGCCGGTGGCAACCCATGTAAGATCAGGGACAATAACCTCGTCGCCCGGCCCAATTCCAGCCGCTGCCAGAGACAGATGCAAGGCGGCAGTACCCGATGACGTGGCCAAGGCGTATTTTACGCCCAGATGCTCTGCAAACTCGTTCTCGAAAGTTGAGATGTGATGGCGAAAATTCGTGTACCACCCGTTCGCTGCGGCATCGGCAACGGCCGCTACATCGTTTGGAGTGATGCTTGGGCCAGCGGAATGGTATCTGTCTCGGGTGGTCATCTGGCAATCTCTTTTCTTTGTCATCTTGTCTAGTGATAGGGTTTCGAAAATTGGTTCTACTCATGGCGGGTTCGGCGCGCTGCCGCGAAAAACCCAAAAGTTCTGCATGGCAAAACCTACGATTGGCGAGGCTACACAGGCAGCCAGATTTGCGATCAGTTCGGAAAAGCCAAAGAACCCGATCATGATCCAGACCGTTAGCAAAACAACACCCAACGCCATGGCCATGGACATAAGATACTTCGCGATAGTCTGAACCCGCATGTCGCGGCTTTTGAACGTCAGGCGGCTCTGCGCCAGAAAGGTGGCGACCAAGGTCGGTACATAAGCGCCGACAACAGATGCAGTTATTCCAAGGCCTGCAAAGCGCCGTAGAATCTCAAACAGACCGAGATACATCATAACGCTTCCGCCGCCGATCAGGACGTATCGAACAAATTTGCCAAGGATCGGATTTGTAGGCGATGGATGCGTCATCGTGCCCCTAACAAGGCTAGGTAGCTACGGATTTGTTCTTGTTGCACGGCCTGCGCGTCGCGACCTTCAACCAGGGCACCGTAAACATCCCAGCACAGGCCAAGTGCCTCTTTGATCCGCAGTCGAGGCTGCCAACCCAGCGCCGTTTCTGCCAAATCGGTATTCAATTGAAGCAGCCGTTTTTCGCGACCCTGACCGACCGTATCCATACCGGGGACGCTTTGAGGCGCATCAGAACCCGAGAGTTCGTTCAGAATGGCCAGAACCGCTGAAACCGCAATACAATCCTCGACGGGCGGTCCAAGGTTAAGGGCCGGACACAGCTGACCGGCAAAGGCGCTGTTTGTGTCGCGCAAGGCCGCAGTAAACATCAGGTACCCAGCGGCGGCATCAAGCACATGTTGCCACGGTCGTGTAGCGCCGGGATTGCGAAGCAACAGGCGTTTTTTCGCCGCCACCGAGCGTACAAAGTCGGGGACCAGCCTGTCCGCGCTCCAGTCTCCCCCGCCGATTATATTGCCGGCGCGCGCAATGGCGATCCGCGGCCCGCTCCGTTGAAGTGCCTGAGCATAACCAAGTGCAATTGCTTCGGCTGCGACCTTACTCGAAGAGTAAGGGTCGGACCCACCCAGCGCATCAGTTTCTTGCATGGCGCGCCCACCATCGTCGTTGCGGTAAACCTTGTCAGAGGTGACGATCAAAATGGTTTGAACACTATCCACCGCGCAGGCTGCTTCAAGGACGTTCAACGTCCCTGTGGCATTGCTACTGATCGTCTCGTAAGGGCGCTCAAAACTGTCCAGAACCAGCGGTTGCGCCGCAAGGTGCAGCACGATCTCGGGGGCAACATCGGTCAAGTGGCCCTGCAAAGCACCTAGGTCACGAATGTCGCAATCTATTTCGCGTGAACCCAATCCACCAGTCAACATTAGAGAGCCTGCACCTGTTGGACGAACCTGACGGGTAAGAGCCAAACCCAGCGTCGCAACCTGCGCGCCCAGTTGTTCGAGCATTGCCGAAAGCCAGATGCCGGTAAACCCTGCACCGCCGGTGATCAGAACCTGTCGCCCGGCAAATTCGCGGGCAAGTGTTTGCGCGTGCGTCACCAGCTCTTCCAAGGTGCGCTACCGTCTGCCCACATGGCATTCAGCGTTTTGAATTCCGTTGGTGTGTCCATTGGCATCCAGAACCCGTCGTGCCGGAAAATTCCAACCTTCCGATCCGCCGAGATCTTGGGCAAAACGTCAACTTCAAAGATCTGGCTGTCACGATCCTCAAGATAGGGTCTGATGTCTTCGGTCTTGGCCATCATGAACCCGCCAGAGATGTAATCGCCGCGCGTCTGCGGCTTCTCTTCAAAGCTAATGATATCGTCACCTAGGATCTCGAGCTTGCCAAATCGCGCCGCCGGTTGCACACCACTGATGGTCAGCGCCTTGCCGGATGCCAGGTGCCGCTCTAGCAACAAGTCAAACGGAATATCGGACAAGCCGTCGCCATAAGTTAGTGCGAAATGCGGTGCATCTACGTATTCCAGCGCGCGCGCGACACGCGCACCAGTCATCGCCTCCATACCGGTATCAACCAAAGAGATTTCCCAGTCAGGAATTTCGTCGGCGTCCCTTTGATGGCGCGGGTGGTAAGTAACGCTTGGCCGGTCGCCATTCTGACCAAACCGTATCGTCATATCGTTGTTGATTGCCGTATAGTTGAGGAAGTAGTCTTTAAACTCTCGGCTTTTCCAGCCGAGGCAAAGAACAAAGCGCCGGAACCCCTTTTGACGAAAGCCCCGCATGATGTGCCAGACAATCGGGTGGTTCCCAATTGGAAGCATCGGTTTCGGCAAAGTTTCTGAAACGCTACCGATCCGCGTACCTTTCCCGCCACATAAGATGACGACCGGAACATCGGCTGGTGAAATATCATCCGTCATTGCTGTTCACCTTTTTAGGACGGTCCTCAGAGCCAACGGCGGCATCAGAACTCGCAAGACCGATCGTGTGAGGTGCCGACTGTTCAAGCCTCCCGAATGAATACCGCTCGTCATACATCTCTGAAAGGCTGGGAGCCGGCATTCCAAGAGTGTCCCAGACGATAAAGTTGGGCCGACCCTTAACTTCCGAGAAAATTTTGGCGATATACTCGCCGTAGATGCCCAGCATGGCAAACAACAGCGCAGCAACGATCAGATTGATGAAAACCAATGTCAAATAGCCCTCGAAAGTGTGGCCATAGATCATGGTTGCGACAAGCTGGTAGGCGCCAAATAGAACTGCTGTCAGCGCAAAGAGAAAGCCGATCAAAAGCGTCAGCCGGAGCGGCGCGATAGTGAACGAAAAGATGCCGTTTAGCCCCTCTTCGATCAGGTCGGACAAAGGCGCCTTGCTCTCGCCGGCAAACCGCGGCGGGCGCACGAAACTGACGCCAGCCACTCTAAACCCTGACCAAACCGACATCGCGCGGGTAAACCGGTTAGTTTCACCCATGCGGGTCATCGCCAAGGCTACGCGCCGGTCAATAAGACGAAAGTCCGTGACGTCGCGCGGGATCAACCCGTCAGTCAGCCAGTTGACGAACTTGTAGTAGACCGAGGAAATCGCTTTCTTCCAGATCGGCTCGCCTTCGCGACGTTCAATCACGCCGTAGACAATTTGGTTGCCCTCTTCCCACTTTTCAACAAAGCTGGGGATCAATTCCGGCGGATCCTGAAGATCGGCGTTCATGATGACGACCGCGTCACCCGTTGCGAACCGCAAACCCGCCATCACGCCACCGTCGGCCATGAAGTTGCGCGACAGCCGGATACCCTTGACGTCGGAATTCTCTGCATTCAATGCCTGTAAAACGGCCCAGCTGTCATCGCTTGAGCCGTTTTCGCAAATTATAAACTCCCACTTATAGCCCGGCATGGCCTTGGCCATTTCCGCAAGCCTGCCGCATAAGACAGGCAAATTTTCCGCCTCATTCAACGCAGGCGAGACTATCGAAATTTTCTTCATTCCAGAACCGAACGTCCCCGCCATTTCACAAACGGCGACGCCCCTCCAATTTACTGCCGCTCCAACCCGGCATTCCCATTTCAGCCCCTATTGGCGACTGCGATCATATTCCCAAGTCCTATCCCAAGTTCGAGCCGGCCCAAAGCACCCAGTGACCGCGGGCCAAAGCCAATGGTCTGCGTCAGCATACTGAACAGCGCGCCAAGATTGATCCAGTTCTTGGTGTTTGTAACTTTAACGTCGGCAAATCCAGCTGCGGTCAGAGACCGCGCCAAAGTCGCCTTTGAGTAAAGCTGAGGATGTTGCGCATGATACCCAGGCCAGCTTTTGCCCATAGCTCTGGCAATGGCCGAACGCTGATTGTGTGTAACTATAACAATCTGTCCGCCGTCCACCATCTTTGCCGAAATTTCACGCAGCAAATTCTGCGGGCGACTAAGGTGGTCGAGAACGTGAATTAGAACGGCGACGGAAAATGGTCCGTCGACTTGGGCCAGAGATAGCGAAGAGCTGACTTCGATCGGCGCAGGCAGATCAAGGCCACAAAGGGCTTTGTGCGCGCTAACGTTCGGTTCCAAAAAGGCAAAGCCACTAAACTGGGTTCCGCTCGAAACCAGACCGCTTATGGCTTCCTTTACAAACAACCCGGTATCTGGCCCGATCTCGAGGTACTTGGCCTTAAGAGGGCCACGCGCCTTGATTTTTTTGGAGTACTCAAACTGAGTGCGTTGCCGAGCACCCGGCTGAACCATTTCCATGTTATCTGAGAGCCCCGCGTATAATCCCGACAGCGCCGCATCATCTGGATAGGCTTCGGTATGGACCAAACCACAGTCACGGCACGTTGAGTAAGCAAAGCGCGGGGCTTCTTTGCCCTCGTCACCCCATTTGCGTTTAAGCCAGGCAAAATCTTTGGACGCAGGGTCGTTAAAGGCAGCCAGTCGCGATCCCATGTCAAAGCGATCATCCACGGTCCGTTGCCGATTGAGCGACCCACATGACGGGCACAGCCGAACCTCAACAATTTCGGTCTCGCCCTTGCCCTTCATTCAAACTCCGCCTTCCAAGCTCGTGCCCGACAAGAAACCCTTGGCAAGCGTCGTATCCGTGAACTAATGCTCGCGTCATACAATTACGCGAGGGTCCGGTCGAGACGTGATTACCTCTTTTTGGAATAATGCTGGCAGGGACCTAAATTTGACAATGTTGACGCGTGGCGATCTCTCGCTTTTTATGGCCATTCTCGCAGCCAAATATGGATTATCATTGGCGTTATTTGGCGAGTTTTATGCTCCGGTGTTTGACAATCTAGACTCCGTCGTTCCCTACGACGCAGTGTCCGGCAGGTTTTGGGCAAGCGGTTTCGACGCCTCGGTTTTTAACGTCTTTATTGGCGGAAACTCTCAGTGGTATCACTACTTTCAGGCCGTCAGCCCGCAAACGCTTCTCTACGCGCTGCTATCTCCAAGCTCGGCCTACCTTACAACTGAGCTCCTTGGCCTCGCTCTGTCATTTGTCGGCGCCAAGCTCATGTTTTCACTATTTGAAATTCGACACCATCGCGCCCGCATTCTGGCGCTGATTTTTGCCTTCTCGGTTTCCTATTCAAGCTACGGACTTGGACTTCAGGCGGCACCGTTGATTGTTTGGATAGCACTGGACACGAATAGTCCGACCAAATGGAAACTTGCGGCGACAGTTGTGGTTGGCCTGTCTTCAAGTCTTGCTGAACATGGGTTCTTTTTGCCTCTGGCCATATTGGCCATCATGTGGATCTTCAACAGATGGGATCGCCTTGTTCAGGCGTTCTGGATATCGGTTCTTTTTCTGTGCGCCTCAATCGTCACCTCGCTTGGTCTGATCTATACCAGCCTCAGCGGACAACCGACGCACCGAATGGAAATGCTCAGCGATGCCACAGCGCCAACCATCGGCGGCGCCGTTTCAAAGGCCTTGGCGCATGTTTTCGCCTTGGACGGCGCGGCACACGCACTGGTCGTACCGGCAATTTTCGCAGCTTTTACCCTTGTCGCTGGCGCGTTTTCGGGCCGCCGTGAGATTAGAACTCTCACGGCCAAGGTCGCCCTGTTTCTTCTGATTGCGGGCTTGGTCGGCGCCTATGAGGATCAGATCGAGGCATGGGCGCTCGGTCCGTTGAAATCTATCCAGTTCTCGCGCTTAAGGCTTTACTCTGCAATTCCGCTCCTCATCCTTGCGGGCATCATATGGCAAAACAGCAGGGTGCGCTGGGCGCGCGGTATCCTGGGTACCGGGTTATCGATCTACTCGGTGATGGCTTTCCTCGCGATGTCCGGCATAAACCCGGACAATCTAAAGGCCAGCGTTCCAGAAAGCAGAATGCCGCAGCTCCTCAGCGAGCTGCGAACGCGAAAATTCGAAGCACTGTTTTCGAGCTCATTTTATGCAAGTTACGGCATCACCCTATCCTCATTTCGGAAATCTGGTGAAACCTTTTCATCGCATTTTCGCGACCGACAGTATGCCTGTCTCAAGCAATCGTTGGGCCCGTCCAGAGTTCTTTCGGTCGGATTGGACCCAATGATTGCACCCTACCATGGGATCGGTGCGATCGACGGCTATCATAACCTCTACCCTCTTGAATACAAACACAGGTTTTCCAAGATCATCAAAGACCAGTTGGAAGTTTCGCCACGCGGGCCCAACTATTTCTATCACTGGGGCTCGCGGCTCAATACGTTTGTTACTTCGCCTGATGAGTTCCTGCTTGATCTCGATGCAGCCCGGGCGCTGGGTGCTACCGCCCTCATCAGCGCCTTTGAACTTCCCGACTTGGGTGATCCGGCGGCTGTCTGTCGCGACCCCAAGCTGTCGCCCATCTTTGCATACAAGCTCTGATATAAAAAACGGCCCGCGAGCGGATGTTGCGCGGACCGTTTCCTGACTTTATCGTCTGACTTCGTGCATCAGCTTGGCGCCCATTCCCATGGGCGGGTAAATTCGCCCAGAACGCGGGTGACGTTTTCATCGTCCACGTCGCCGGTCTTGGACAGTTGCGCGACAAGCCCACGCTTTTTGTCTTCTGCCACCGACGTCACCTGGGCCGCAACACCTGCCTCGGCCAAAGCCGCGTCGTAAATTCGTGTGATCGCCAACCTGCGCAGGTCTGGTTTGAACACTTTTCCAACCGCGGTCTTGGGCAGTTCTTTCAAAATTTCAACATACTTTGGCTGCGCGGCACGCTCATGCACCCGAGAAGTTGCAAATTCCAACAATTCGGCACTTGTCACTTCGGCACCTGCAACCAGCTCGACATAGGCGCAAGGGATCTCGCCGGAATGCGCATCAGGCTGCCCGATAGCCCCGACAAAGGCCACAGCGTCATGCCCCGCCAGCGCCTCTTCGATCTCGGCGGGGTCGATATTGTGGCCGCCACGGATGATCAGATCCTTGGCCCGGCCCGTGATCCAGAGATATCCATCAGGATCAATTCGGCCCAGATCGCCGGTGCGCAGAAACTTCTTATCGGCAAAAAGCCCCTTGTTCTTGGCCGCCTCGGTATATGTGTGGCCGGCAAAAATTCCGGGGTTAGAGACGCAGATCTCTCCGATCTCATCCACACCATACTCCTTTTTGACACTGCCATTGGCGGCACAATCCAGAATGCGGACATCGCAGTAGGGAAAGGGAATTCCGATCGATCCGACCTTTTTGGCGCCGGTGACGGGGTTCATTGACACTAGGCAAGTCGCTTCGGTCAAACCATAGCCTTCGATGATCTCAACGCCGGTGGCTTTCTCAAACTTCTTGAACAGCTCGACAGGCAAAGGCGCTGAGCCTGAAAAGGCGGTTTTGACGGTCGAGACATCGGCATCAACCGGGCGCTGCATCAGCGCGGCAATCGCCGTGGGCACGGTGATGATAAAGGTGACACCCCAGCGCTCGATCAACTTCCAGAAGTTGTCGAATACCCCGTCGCCGCGATAGCCCTGCGGCGTGGGAAAGACGACATGTGCCCCCGAATGGATCATCGCCATCAGGATTACGTGGCAGGCAAAGACGTGAAACAGCGGCAAGGGGCAAATCACCACATCCTTGTTTGTAAACAGCATGGTACCGCCCAGCCAGCCATTATAGACCATGCCCGACATCTTGTGTTGGGCGACCTTGGGCATGCCCGTCGTGCCGCCCGTGTGGAAATAGGCGCCGACACGATCTTTGGGGTCTTCGTCAAAGTTCAGGTGGGTAGGCTGGCGGTTCAGCTCGGCCTCAAAGCTCATCACTTTGGCCTTATGCGTGACCTCGAACTTGGGCCGGATCAACGGCACGATCCAGCTTTTGGGCGGGCTGAGATAGTGGTTAAGGTCGACTTCGAGAACCGTCTCGACGCAAGGAGCCAGTGCCACGGCCTGATCCGCCTTTTGCGCCAGATCGGTCTTGGGAAAGCCCTTGAGCGTAACCAGAACTTTGGCCTTAGTCTCGCGCAGGATCGCACCGATCTGTTCGGCGTCCAAAAGCGGATTGACGGGGTTGGCTATACCGGCCGTCATGCCCCCGATAAGGGTGATCGCTGCCTCGTTACAGATCGGCAGCATATAGGCCACCACATCGTTTTCCCCCACACCAAGCGAGCGAAAGAGGTTCGCGGCCTGACTGACACGGCCGTGAAAATCATTCCACGTCATCGTTTCGGCCTTGTCTTTAGGCCCCGAGGTGATCTGGAACGAAAGCGCCGGGCGATCGCCGTTCTCTTTGGCTGTATTTGACAGCATCTGGTAGATGGTAACCGGGACGTCGCGCTTTGCCCAAGGCATCTCGGCGGTAATGGCATCACGGTCAGCGACCGAGCCGAATTCATTCATTGTGTATTTCCTCCCTTACGGCCCATTAGTTGGGCTTCGTTAGGCCGAAAATGCTTGGAAAGCTTGCGCCGCGCAAGCCTGACGCAGGAACAAAACGCAACGTTACGCCCGCCAATGGCGCCGTTATGCGTGCTCAAGCCCTTCGGTGAACTGCAATTTCGCCAGCCGGGCATAAAGCCCGCCCTGCGCCACGAGCGCGTCATGCGTGCCTTCGGCGACGATCTTGCCGCCTTCAAAGACCAAAATCCGGTCGGCGCGTTTAACCGTGGCCAGCCGGTGCGCCACGATCAGTGTCGTGCGCTCTTTTGCCATCGCCTCGACCGCCCTTTGCACCGCATGTTCGCTTTCAGCGTCCAGCGCCGATGTGGCCTCGTCCAGCAACAGAACCGGCGCGTCACGCAAAATGGCGCGCGCAATGGCGATGCGCTGTTTCTGACCACCCGACAACATCACGCCACGTTCACCCACATAGGTGTCATACCCTTGTGGCAGAGCACTGAGAAACTCGTCAGCCGCCGCCGCCTTTGCTGCCGCTTGCACATCAGCGTCCGACGCATCAGGGCGACCAAAGCGGATATTTTCACGCGCGGATGCCGCAAAAATAACCGGATCCTGAGGCACCATCGCAAGCGACTTGCGAAAATCACTGCGCTGCATTTCGCGCAGATCAGTGTCATCCAGCCGGACAGAGCCTTCGTCCGGGTCATAAAAGCGCTGCAAAAGTTGCAGGACAGTGGTTTTTCCAGCGCCCGATGGGCCGACCAGAGCAACCGTCTCGCCCGCCTTCACGACAAAGCTGACGCCTTGCATGGCCGCCGTTTCTGGCCGCGCCGGATAGTGAAAGCGCACGTTGTCGAACGTGATCTGACCTTTGACCGGTTCAGCCAAGGGACGCGGATGCCCAGGATCCTGAACGGTGTCGGTCGCTTCCAGCAGTTCGATCAGCCGTTCGGTCGCACCGGCGGCGCGCTGAAGCTCGCCCCAAACCTCGGACAGAAACGAAACCGACCCCGCAACAAGGATCGCATAGATCAGGAACTGGGCCAGCTGACCGATCGACATCACATCTGATTGAACATCGCGCGCGCCGATCCAGAGGACCCCGACGATGCCGGAAAAGATCAGGAAAATGACGATCGTAGTCATCAGCGCCCGCGCCGTAGTGCGCCGGATTGCAGAATTAAACGAACTTTCGGTCACCCCATCAAAGGCACTGCGGCTTTGGCCTTCGTGGGTAAAGGACTGCACCGTCTGAACGGCGTTCAGCGCCTCGCTGGCGTTGCCGGAACTGGCCGCGATCAGATCCTGATTTTCGCGGCTCAGCCGACGCAATTTGCGCCCCAGAACCAGAATGGGCACGATCACCGCGGGCACCAGAAGCAGCGCCAGACCGGTCAGTTTCGGCGAGGTATAGAACATCAACCCCAATCCGCCGATCAGCATCAGCGTGTTTCGCAGCGCGATCGACACGGACGAGCCGATGACGCTTTGGACCAGCGTTGTATCCGTCGTGATCCGGCTAAGCACCTCGCCCGTCATGATTTTTTCGTAAAACGCGGGGCTCATCGAAATGACGCGTCCAAAGACCGCTTTGCGGATATCGGCAACCACGCGTTCACCCAGCCGCGTGACCAGATAATAGCGCACGCCACTTCCGACCGCCAAAAGAAAGGCAATGCCCATGGCCGCGGCAAAGTAGCTGTTTAAAAGCGTGACCTGCCCAAAGCCGTCAATGACCTTACGCACCGCAATTGGCAGGATAAGCGACAGGGCCGCCGTAAAAACAAGGGCGATGCCTGCACATGTCAACATGCGCCAATAGGGCGTCAGGAACGGCCAGAGTGACGTCAGCGATCCGACTTTCTTGGAAACTTGGCGCTCTTCGTCCTGCTCAGGCACATTCGCCATTTTTGATCCCTTCCCTTCGGTTCAGTCGCAATTAACCGCCCCGCGCGCGCTCTACAAGGCCAGCGCGACCAGACGCGCTGAAATGCGCAATCCGCCATGGTGTCTACCAAAGAGATTGAGTGGCTGGAGCGGGTAGCGGGAATCGAACCCGCACCTTAAGCTTGGAAGGCTCTTATGATACCATTTCACCATACCCGCTCGAAGAATTGATCTGGTATTTCAACCCGGCACCGCCGTCAAGAACCACTGGGGCAACATTGGCCGCGAAAATTCACAAGGCCGGTTGAGCGCGGGCCAAAAACCTGAAAATGACAAGGCAAGGCAATCCCTAGCCCTGCGCAATCGCCGGACGGTACATGAAACTGCATCTGAAAATTCAGAACCTTGCCATCCTGACCTTTGTCGTGGCTGTCCTGATCCTGGCCCTCAAGATACTGGCCTGGCAGTTGACCGGTTCGGTCGCCCTTTATTCGGACGCACTGGAATCGGTGGTGAATGTCGGTGCCGCGGCGCTGGCGTGGTTTGCCATCCGGCTGGCCAACCGCCCACCCGACATCGGCCACCCCTATGGCCATCACAAGGCCGAGTATCTGTCGGCCGTTGCAGAGGGCGTTCTGATCGTACTGGCCGCACTGTTGATCCTGCGCGCGGCCTTTGTCAGCTTTTTCAGCGATATCAGTTTCGAGATGACTGCCGCAGGCCTGGCCATCAGCCTGTTTGCCGGCGTTCTGAATGGCATTTGGGCGCTTGTCCTTTTGCGCGCCGGACGCGCCCGCCGGTCGCCTGCGCTGAACGCCAGCGGCCGTCACCTGCTGACGGATGTCTGGACAACGGTGGGGGTTCTTTTGGGGCTGGTTCTGGCTCAGGTCACCGGGTTTCATATTCTTGACCCGCTCTTGGCGGTGTTTGTCGCCATTAACATCCTGTTCGAGGGCTGGCGCGTCATTTCCGGGTCGGTGAACGGACTGATGGATGGCGCCGCAAAACCGCAGGACCGCGAGCGTATCAGCGCAATCATTGGCGCCACGGCGGGCGAAGCGCTACAGGCCCATGACATCAAAACCCGCCGCTCGGGTCGCGCATTGTTCATCGAGTTCCATCTGGTCGTCGAAAGCGACATGACCGTCGCCTCGTCGCATGACATCTGCGACCGGATCGAGCGCGCCCTGGCCGAGGGGTTTCCCGGCGCGCAAACCACGATCCACGTTGAACCGACCGCAAAACTGACCAAAGGCGGCGTGATCCCCGGAAACTATCAGTAATCAGGTCCGGCGGCTTGCCGGTATTTACCCTTGCGCCCCCATTTATTTCCATTATTCATGAATTATGGAATCAACTCTCACCCAGCGCCTTGCAACTCTCAGCCATCCCAGCCGGATGGCGATTTTCCGTCTGTTGATGCGCCGCTACCCCGATGCGATGACAGCGGGCCATATCCTAAGCGCGCTGGACCTGAAACCCAGCACCGCTTCGGCCTATCTGTCGGCGCTTACCATGGCAGGTCTGATCGGACAAAAGCGCGCGGGCACAACGCTTTACTATCGCATCGACATGGGCGCCGCGCGCAAAGTCGTCTCTGAGCTTTTTGACGACTGCTGCCGCGGCCGCCCCGATCTTTGCCCGCCCTCGCTGGCCCCCGGCGAGACGGCGGGCGCGGCGACCCCGGACCGGCCGCTGAACGTGCTTTTCGTCTGCAGCGGGAACTCGGCCCGCTCGATCATGGCCGAAGCAATTCTGAACGACCTGTCGGGCGCGCGGTTTAACGCGTTTTCCGCAGGCACCCGGCCTGCGACTGCGGCCAACGCCGAGGCAATGCAAATACTGTCGGATAAGGGGCATGATGTATCGGCCCTCAAACCCAAGGCCCTGAGCCGCTTTCAGGGCTCGGGCGCGCCCGAGATGGATTTTGTCTTTACCCTCTGTGATCTGGCCGCAAACGAAGACTGTTCCATCTGGCCTGGTCAGCCCATTTCGGCCCACTGGGGCATGCCTGACCCTGCCATAGCCCATGGCACCGAGGCTGAGCGCAAACTGGAGTTTCAGGAAACCTATGGCGCGCTGGCCAACCGAATTTCGGCCTTTTGCGCCCTGCCCTTAAGCACCCTGACCCGTGCATCACTGCAAACCGGGCTGGACGCAATCGCAACACCCAAAGGCACCTGAAATGACGACATATGCACTGAACGGCCTTGGCCGCATGGGCAAACTTGCGCTGCGCCCGTTGATCGAGGCCGGCGCCGACATCGCCTTTGTCAACGACGCCCAAGGTGATCCTGCGCTTCATGCCCATCTGCTTGAATTTGACAGCGTGCATGGCCGCTGGCCCGCAACATTCTCGGCAAATGACACAAGCCTGACAATCAACCGCACCCGGATCGCAGTCCACCGGACGTCCGATATCAGCGCGCTGCCGCTGGCGGGTGTGGACGTTGTGATCGACTGTACCGGCGCCTTTCGCAGCCCCGCCGCTCTGGCCCCCTATTTCAAGGCGGGCGTCAAAAAGGTGGTGGTGTCCGCGCCTGTGGACGAACCCAGCGCCGCCAATATCGTGATGGGCATCAATCAGGGCACTTATGATCCCGCGCGCCATGACATCGTCACCGCCGCCAGTTGCACGACAAACTGTCTGGCTCCGGTCGTATCAGTGATCCATGGCGCATTGGGTCTGCGCCATGGCTCGATTACCACGATCCATGACGTCACCAACACCCAAACCATCGTTGACCGGCCCGGCAAGGACATGCGCCGCTCGCGCTCGGCGCTGGCATCGCTGATCCCCACAACCACAGGTTCGGCCAAGGCGATCACCCTGATCTACCCCGAACTTGCTGGCAAACTGAACGGTCATGCTGTGCGCGTGCCCTTGCTGAACGCCTCGCTGACCGACTGTGTCTTTGAGGTGGCCCGCGCCACGACAGTGGATGAGGTCAACGCGCTTTTCAAAGCCGCAGCCGAGGGCCCGTTAAATGGTATTTTGGGCTATGAAGAACGCCCGCTGGTCTCGGCCGATTACACCAACGACCCACGCTCGGCGATCATTGACGCGCCATCGACAATGGTGGTGGGTGGCACGCAAGTGAAGGTCTTTGCCTGGTATGACAATGAATGGGGCTATGCCCACCGCCTGATCGATGTCGCCCGCATGGTTGGGGCATCTTTATGAACAAAGGCGCAAGCGGCATCGGCGCCTATATCGCGGTCACAGCCGCCTACTGGGCCTTCATGCTCGGCGATGGCGCGCTTAGAATGTTGGTGCTTTTGCATTTTCACGGGCTGGGATTTTCGCCCGTCCAACTGGCCTATCTCTTTGTGCTCTACGAGGTCGCGGGCATCCTGACCAACCTCTATGCGGGCTGGATAGGAGCACGCTTTGGCCTTGCGATCACGCTCTATGCCGGGCTGGCAATTCAGATCGCCGCCCTGCTTGCGCTTGCCCTTTTGGACCCAAGGTGGAGCATTGGCGTCTCTGTGGTCTATGTCATGGCGGTACAGGGCGCTTCCGGCGTGGCCAAGGACCTGACCAAGATGAGCGCTAAATCCGCCGTCAAACTTCTGGCACCTCAGGGCGATCACGGCCTCTTTCGCTATGTCGCGGCGCTGACCGGATCAAAGAACGCAATCAAGGGGTTCGGCTTTCTTGTTGGAGCCGCGCTTTTGGCGACATTGGGGTTTCAGAGCGCCGTTCTGATCATGGCCGCAACTCTGCTGGCCGTCCTGGTCGCGGTGACAATGGGCATGCCCCCGGGCCTGCCAGCTGCGCGCAAATCAGCTAAATTCGCCGAAGTCTTCTCGACCAACGCCGCGATAAACCGGCTCAGCCTTGCGCGGGTCTTTCTGTTTGGCGGCCGCGATGCGTGGTTTGTGGTTGGCATCCCCGTCTATTTCTATGCCGTCCTGTCAGATGGCAGCCCCGGCAGCGACCGTCAGGCGTTTTTCCTGATCGGCGGGTTCATGGCGCTCTGGGTCATCCTTTACGGCGCGGTTCAGTCCGCAGCCCCCGCAATCTTGCGCGCCAAGGGGCGCACGCCCGCCCAGATCGCAGATCTGGCCCGGCGTTGGGCGGCATGGCTGGTGCTGATCCCTGCCCTTTTGACCGGCGCGGCCCTGATCGCGCCTCAGCCTGCGCTTTGGCTGACCGTGACGCTGGTACTGGGGCTTTTGGCCTTTGGCGCGGTCTTTGCGATCAACTCGGCGCTGCATTCCTACCTGATCTTGGCCTTCAGCGATGCGCGGCGCGTCAGCATGGATGTCGGTTTTTACTATATGGCCAACGCCGCGGGGCGACTTTTGGGCACCGTTTTGTCGGGCCTCAGCTATCAGTTGGGCGGTCTGGCTATGGTGCTGGCCACGGCCACAGGCCTGATCGCAATCGCCTGGGTCGCTTCGCGCAACCTTGGCCAGAACAACCTCCGGACTGAGGTCAGTTGATCCGCTGTTTGTCGAAGGCCAAAAAGGTCATCATTCCGCTGGGCGGCAATGTACGTTCTTCTTTCAGCGTCAGGCTGGGTTCGCCCAAGATACGCTCCATCTCAAAATCCGAGTGCCAGCCAAGGATATTCGAGAAGGGTGCCGAAATACGCTCAACGATCGACAAGATGCCCTTTTCGCGCGCGAAATGGTTGGTGACGACAACCTTGCCGCCGGGTTTGCAGACGCGGGCCATTTCGGCAATGACGCGCTCTGGCTCGGGCACAACCGACATGATGTGCATGGCGGCGACCGTATCAAAATGATTGTCAGGGAATTCCAGCAGCCGTGCATCCATCGACCTGAGGTCTTCGACGTGGTCCATCTCTTGTTCGCGCACCTTGATGCGCGCTTTTTCCAGCATTTCCACACTGGCATCGATGCCCGTCACCCTGATCCCCGCATCATAGTGGCGCAGCGATAGGCCGGTGCCGACGCCAACCTCCAGAACTTTGGGGCCATGGGCATTGATAAACTGAACCGTCCGGCGACGTCCAACGTTGGTCAAAGCCCCAAAAGTTGCATCATATACGGGCGCCCAACGGGCATACGAGGTTTTGACGGCTTTGATATCCATGGCTCTATACTTTGTTTGTTACCGAGCCTTTAGACTTTTTGCGGGCCCATATGACCCCGCCGATGTAGACAAGATCGAGAACTAAAAGAGTGGTCCAGAGGTAGGTCAGCAAAGCTGCAACCAGAAACACAAACCCAACCAGAAGGTATTTCACGTTCTCGCGTGAAACGGCCATCATCTTAAACGAATAGGTAGGAATTCGGCTGATCATCAGGCCACCGATCCCGACCATGTAAAGCGCCAGAGCTTCGGGCCAAAGTAGCGGTTCCTTGGTAAAAAGGAATGACACGAACATCGGCAACATGACCAGCAACGCACCCGCAGGGGACGGCACGCCGACAAAGTAGTTGGGATCACTTTTGTCTTCGGCCTCGGACTTGCTGTCGACGTTGAACCGGGCCAGCCGGATCACACAACAGATCACATAGATCAGCACCGCCATCCAGCCAAAGCCGTTCACATCCTGAAAGGCCCACATGTAGATAATAAAGCCGGGCGCGACGCCGAAATTCACGAAATCGGCTAACGAATCCAGTTCGGCGCCCATGGGGCTTTGACACTTCAAAAGCCGCGCAAGGCGCCCATCGATCCCGTCCAGCACACAAGCCAGAAGGATCAGCCGCACCGCGCGTTCATAATCTCCCTCAAAACCAAACCGAATGGCCGTAAGCCCGGCACAGATAGCGGCGATTGTGATCAGATTTGGCAGAAGATGGACAATCGGCATTTCCGATTTTTTGAGGCGCTTGCGCTCAGCCATCGGTTAGCCTGTCCGCCCGGCGCGTCTGGGTTCTTTTGACGTCAGATCGGCCAGCACAGTTTCACCGGCGACCATGCTCTGGCCAACGCTGACCATCGGCTCGACCCCGTCGGGCAGATACACATCCAGACGCGAGCCAAAGCGGATCAGGCCAAACCGTTCACCCGTCTCAAGGCTTTCGCCCTTTTCGACGAAACAAACGATGCGCCGCGCCACCAGACCGGCAATCTGAACCACGGCGATCTGACAGCCGTCTTCGATCTCAATCGCCAGACTGTTACGCTCGTTATCGGAACTGGCCTTGTCCAGCGAGGCGTTAAAGAACTTGCCCGGCCGATAAGCGATCGCGGCGATCTTGCCGCCGATCGGCATTCGGTTCACATGGCAATTAAAGACGTTCATGAAAACGCTGACGCGGGTCAGCTCAGCATCCGCCATGCCCAGTTCCGCAGGCGGTACCGCAGGTTCGATCAGGGATATGATCCCATCCGCCGGACTGACGATCAGACCCTCACGCGTGGGTGTTGTACGCTGTGGGTCGCGAAAGAAATAGTAGCACCAGACCGTAAGACCCACGCCGATCCAGCCCAAAAACGTAGAAATCCAGAACAGCACCAAAGTGATGGTGGCAAAGATAGCGACAAAGCGAATGCCTTCGCGGTGCATTGGCTTGATGAATGTACCCATCATGGTCATAGAATTCACGTCGCTTTCTCTTTATATATCGTCGGTTTCTATTGGCGGGCCCCGAACAATTCAACACGATAAACCGCCCTCGCCCAAGTTTTAACGCCCAAGTCCTGGAACCCAGGGCCTAACCCTTTGCGGCGATTATCAATCTATGCTCGCCAAGGGAACAAGGCATCGGCGGGCGCGGGCGATTTGCCGCTACCTGAACCGTTGATCTGCCCCATGCGATGCTGCGCGTTCAAAGCCGGCTGAGGTAATAACGATACTCGACCGCCGTGATGATCGAGGTCAGTTCCTTGATCTCGTCATGGCGCACAGCCGAATAGATCCGCCTGTAATCCTTGCCAAAAAGCTCGGCTGCAAAATCCGATGCCTCGAACCGCGCCACGGCGGTGGTCCAGTCATGGCTCAGCGGTTCGACGTCTGTTTCGCTTTCTTCGTCCAAGGGCAGCGGCAGGGCGCAGTCATTGTGCAATCCGTGGTGCATGCCCCCCAGGATAGCTGCAACGACAAGGTAGGGGTTTACATCGGCGCCACTGATCCGGTGTTCCAGCCGCGCGCCGGGCCCATTGATTTCAGGCAGACGCACCCCCGCCCCGCGGTGATCCAGACCCCAGTCCGGCGCCGAGGGGGCAAAGCTGTTGGGCTGAAACCGGCGGTAAGAATTCATATGAGGTGCAAAGATCGCCTGCATATCACGCATCGTGGCCAGAACCCCGCCGACCGCCGCTTTCAGGCGCGGCGCAACCTCGTCGGGCACAACAGAGCTAAAGATGTTGTGGCCTGCATCATCCAGAACAGAGGCGTGCACATGCATCCCGCTGCCCGGCTCTTCGGCGTATGGCTTGGCCATGAACGTGGCCTCCATCCCGTGATTGCCAACAATGCCGATGACCAGCCGTTTGAACATCAGCGCTGTATCAGCAGCCATCAGGACGTCGTCAGTGTGGTGAAAGTTCACCTCGAACTGACCCGGCCCATATTCCGCGATCAGCGTATCGGTCGCCATCCCCTGAATGCGCGCTGCCTCAAGAATTTCGGTCAGGAACGCTTCGGAGTGGTTAAGCACCTCAAGGTCATAGTTCTGCGCATCCGGAAGCCCGTCTGGCGGCGATGGCGCCTCGGAACTATCCTCGCGCTTTTTGACGATGTAGAACTCAAGCTCGGTCGCCACGACAGGGTGCAAACCTTCGCCCTTAAAAAGCGCAAGCGTGTTTTCAAGCTGTCGGCGGGTCGACAAAGCACTGATCTGACCCTCGTCATCGACCATTTCGACCAAAAGCTGCGCCACCTTGCCTGCCGCCCAAGGCACAGGCCTGAGCGTTCCGGGAACGGGCACGATATACCCATCGGGATCGCCAACCAGAATGCCAAGCCCGGTCTCTTCGACCTCAAGCCCCAGAATATTTGGCGCATATGTCGACATCGGCAGCCGCACGCCGCCATTGACAAGCTTATCAACCTGATCCCCCGGCAACCACTTGCCGCGCAGAACCGCGTTAATATCACACAGCATCAGCTCGATCCGGTCGGGCGTGCCGTGGGTTTCGCAAAAGGCCCGGTACTCGGCCTTGAAATCGTTCATTGCTGCAATGCTTTCTGTTCGTCGGCTTTCTGGCGCAGGATTGCGCGTTTCGAGATCAGCGACGCCAGTATCACACCCAGAGTGACGATAGCTATCATGATTGTTGAAAGTGCGTTGATCTCGGGGCTGACGCCCAGCCGAACTGCGCTATAGATCTTGATCGGCAAGGTGGTTGAGGCCGGTCCCGAGGTGAAAGAAGCGATCACAAAGTCGTCCAGTGACAGGGTAAAGGCCAAAAGCCAGCCCGAGATGACCGCAGGCGCGATGATCGGCAGGGTCACGCTCTTGAAGGCGTCAAAGGGCGAACAGCCCAGATCAAGGGCGGCCTCTTCAAGCTGTTGATCAAAGCTTACAAGACGCGAAGAGACAACGACCGAAACATAGCACATCGCAAAGGTTGTATGCGCCAGAACGATGGTGACAACGCCGCGGTCCAGCCCGATGGCGATAAAGAACAGCAAAAGCGACAAGCCCGTGATCACCTCGGGCATCACCAGCGGCGCATAGATCATGCCCGAAAACAGCGTGCGGCCCAGAAAGCGCCCGCTGCGCACCATCACATAGGCCGCCATCGTGCCAAGGATTGTGGCCAGCGTGGACGACATGACCGCAACCTTCAGCGTGACCCAGGCGGCGTCCAGAAAGGCGTCGTTGCTCATCAATTCGACATACCACTTGGTCGAAAACCCGCCCCAGACTGTGACCAGCCGCGACGCGTTAAAACTATAGACGATCAGGATCAGCATCGGCAGATAGAGAAACACAAACCCCAGCGTCAGTGCCGTGATGTTGAACCATGAAAAGCGGCCGGTCATTGATTCATTTCCCGCTGTTTCTGTTCATTTCTCTGGAACAAGATGATCGGAATAACCATAATTAACAACAAGATGACGGCGACAGTTGATGCAACCGGCCAGTCGCGGTTGGAAAAGAACTCCTCCCACAGAACCTTGCCGATCATCAGTGTCTTGGAACCGCCCAAAAGCGAGGGGATCACGAACTCTCCCAGTGCCGGAATAAAGACCAGAAAGCTGCCCGCGATGATCCCAGCCTTTGAAAGCGGTACCGTGACCAGCCAAAAGGCCGAGGTGCGCGAACAACCCAGATCTTCGGCCGCCTCCAAAAGCGAACCATCCAGCTTTTCCAGCGCCGCATAGATCGGCAGCACCATGAACGGCAGGTAAGTGTAGACGATGCCGATATAGACCGCCCAATTGGTGTTGATGATCATCAGCGGCTGATCGATCAGCCCCAGACCCAGCAATAGCTGGTTAAGATACCCCTCTTGGCTGAGGATACCGATCCACGAATAGACCCGGATCAGAAAGCTGGTCCAGAACGGCAAAATGACCAACATCATCAGCAGAGGCTGCCATTCGCGCGGCGCCCGCGCCATGCCGTAAGCAATAGGGTAACCCACGATCAGCGTCGCCAAGGTCGAAATTGCCGCGATCTTAAGACTGGACAGATAGGCGCGCCAATAAAGATCGTCTTGCGTCAGAAACTGGTAGTTCTCAAAATCCAGGCCCGAGAAGAAGCGCCTTACCCCCTCCCACCCTGCTGCCAGATCCAGCGTCGGCGTATAGGGCGGGATCGCCAGCGCGATGTCCGAAAGCGAGATCTTCAGAACGATACCAAAGGGCACCAGAAACAGCGCCAACAGCCAGAGGCAGGGCACAAGGATCAAAAAGAGGCGGCGAAAGTTCATGATACGCGCGCCCTACTCGGCCAGGATGACACCGGCAGTGTCTGTCCATGACAGCCACACCTTGTCATCCCATGTAAAACTGCGCCGCGCGATGCGTCGGTCATTCGTTGTTTGCGCTTTGACAATCTCGCCCGTGGCCAGTTTGACGTGATAGGTCGAGATATTGCCAAGATAGGCAATGTCCAGAACCGTCCCCTCAATGACGTTGGCTGCATCGGTTGGCCGCTCGGGGCTGATCGCCACTTTCTCGGGCCGGATCGCAAAGAAACAAGGGGTGCCGTCCGTCACCGCCGCATTTGTCGTGCCAACAATCGGCGGCTGCCCTTCGGCCCAGTGTATTTCCGTCAAAGCGTCACTACGGCGCCGGGCGTTGCCCTTGATGATATTCACATCCCCAATGAAATCAGCTACATAGACCGAATTTGGCGTCTCGTATATCCGGTCAGGCGTGGCCACCTGAACGATCCGCCCCTGATCCATCACCGCAACACGCGAGGCGACGGTCATCGCCTCTTCCTGATCATGGGTCACAATCACAAAGGTCGTCCCGGTCTTTTCCTGAATATCCATCAATTCAAACTGCGTGTCCTGCCGCAGCCTTTTGTCCAGCGCACCCATCGGCTCGTCCAGAAGCAAAAGCTTGGGCGCTTTGGCCAGCGACCGCGCAAGAGCCACGCGTTGGCGTTGCCCGCCCGAGATTTGATGCGATTTGCGTTTGGCAAAAGCTTCAAGCCGCGTCAGGCGCAGCATTTCACCGACCCGCCCCTCGATATCGGCCTTGGGCATGGGCGAGCGTTTAAGGCCAAAGGCGATGTTGTCATAAACCGTCAGATGCGGAAACAGCGCATAGGACTGAAACATCATGTTCACCGCACGCTTATTGGGCGGAACCGCGGCGATATCCTTGCCGTCCATCTCGATCGTGCCCTCGCTGGGGGTCTCGAACCCCGCCAGCATGCGCATCAACGTGGTCTTGCCGCACCCCGAGGGTCCCAAAAGCGCAAAAAACTCGCGCGCGTATATGTCCAGCGTCAGATTATCGATGGCCGTGAAGGTCCCAAATCGCTTGGTCACCGCGCCAAAGCGGATAATCGGCTTTTCATTTGGGTCTTCCCACGGTGCGAATACGTGTTTGCCGTTCGCCTGGGCCATTTAAACCTCGTTGCAAGTTCCCGCAGGAAATAAAGCAGGCGCGGCCTTGATCCCAAGACAGCGCCCGCCGGTCACGATAAGATCAGGTGCCAGACTTGATCTTGGTCCAGAGCCGCGTGACGACGCGCTGAACGCGCGCATCATAAGGCGATGTTGTATATAGCTTTTTCAGCGTTACCGCATCGGGATAGATCGCCGGATCGCCGATCACATCCTCTACCAGAAACTCTTGCGAGGCCAGGTTGCCGTTGGCGTAATAGACATAGTTTGATGCCGCCGCCATGTTCTGGGCATCCATGATGAAGTTCAGGAACTTATGGGCGCCAGAAGGGTTCGGCGCATCGACAGGAATGGCCATTTGGTCAAACCACATCAGCGCGCCCTCAGTGGGTGCATTATAAGCGATGTCGACGCCATTGTCGGCCTCTGCGGCACGGTCACGCGCCTGCAAAATATCGCCCGACCAGCCAAAGGCGACACAGATGTCACCATTTGCCAGCGCGTTGATGTATTCCGAGCTGTGAAACTTTTGAATGTAAGGCCGGACTGCGGCCAGAACCGGTTCGGCCTTGGCGATCACATCGGGATCATGGCTGTTGGGATCTTCACCGATATAGGCCAGCGCGGCCGGGATCATCTCGGTCGGAGCGTCCAGAAACTGAACACCGCATGTGGCCAGTTTTTCCATATTCGCCGGATCAAAGACCAGCGCCAGAGAATTAACAGGCGCATCATCGCCCAAAACCTCAGCCACTTTACCGGTATTCACACCAATACCCGTTGTGCCCCACATGTAGTTGATTGAATAGGCATTTCCGGGGTCATACTGGGCCGTGCGTTCTTTGATCACATCCCACAGGTTACCCGCATTGGGCAGCTTCGAATAGTCAAGCTTTTGGAATGCCCCTGCCGCGATCTGGCGCTGTAGAAACACGCCCGTCGGCACCACCACGTCGTAACCAGATCCACCGGCCAGCATCTTGGTTTCCAAAACTTCGTTGCTGTCGAAAACGTCGTAGATCAGCTTGATCCCGGTTTCCGCTTCGAACTTTGTGAGCAACTCTTCATCGATATAGTCGGACCAGTTGTAGACGCGCACCTCTTCGGCAAACGCCGTGCCCGCAGTCACGGTCAGAGCGACTGCCAGTGGCAACCATGTCTGTCTCATGATGATTTCTCCCGTTGAAATTAGAGAGTCGTTTGCTCTCCTGAAAAAAGATATGATCAAATTCAGAAATACATTGCAACATAGCATTTGCCGCAACGCCAATGGATCAAGGCTGGCACCGATCCATGGCAAACGAGCCTTCCGCCGCCGAAAACCATGTTGAAAACCGAAAGATTAGCTGTGAAGACGCCCGAATGAGCCCAAGAAAGACCCCAACCCACGAGCTGGTTTACCGCCAAATCCGCCAAATGATTCTATTTGGTGAACTGGCGCCGGGTCAGGCCGTCACCATTCAGGGACTGGTGACAGAACTGGGGTCAGGCATCACGCCCGTGCGCGAAGCTTTGCGGCGCCTGACAGCCTCGGGTGCGCTGGATTTCAAGGGCAACCGGCGGATCTGTGTGCCCGAACTGACGACTGAGCAACTGGACGAGTTGGTCTTTGCCCGTCTGGCGATTGAGCCTGAGCTGGCCCGGCAAGCCACAGTCCGCATGGCCGATAGCGATATTGATCGTCTGTCAGAGACCGACGCGATGCTGAACCATGCCATCGCTCAGGGCGACGTCCGCGGCTATCTCGAGCAAAACTTCAAATTTCATGACCAGCTTTACGCCCAGTCGGACGCACAGATCCTCATGGCGATCTCCAGGGCGCTTTGGCTGCGTGTCGGGCCATCCCTGCGCGTTGTCTGCGGTCAGTTTGGGACGTTCAATTTACCTGACAAGCACAAAGAGGCGCTGGCCGCGATGCGCGCGCGCGATGCCGATGGCGTGGCCCAAGCCATCCGCGAAGACATTCAACAAGGCTATGGCCAGATAAAGGCCTCTTTGACCGGTGCCGTTCAGGATCAAAATTATTGACAGCAAATAATTTGATCATATTCTGGCGACAACGATCAATACCATGGCTTTGAAACCCCGAAAACTCGCAGATGGCAGGCCAACAAACGCGCGCCCGCGCCCGGCCAGAATGCCGAGATTTTAAGGCAATACACGTCGCCGATCAAAAAGGTCTGCACATGTATCGCCTGCCTCCCAACCGGTTTTGAAAAGTTCCGGCCCTGAATAACCGCCCGCAAGGATGCAAAAGATGAAAACGATTACAAACCATTTGCCGACAAAAGAGCTACAGGAGCTGGACGCAGCTCATCACATGCATCCCTTTACCGATGGCGCCGAACTGGCAGGCAAAGGCGCCCGGATTATCACGCGCGCCCAAGGTGTTACGCTGACCGACAGCGAAGGAAACCAGCTTTTGGATGCGATGGCGGGGCTTTGGTGTGTCAACCTCGGCTATGGTCGCCCTGAGCTGGCTGAAGTGGCCGCGCGCCAGATGCGCGAACTTCCCTTTTACAACACCTTCTTTCAAACCTCACATGTGCCCGCGATTGCCCTGTCTGCCAAGCTGGCCGAACTGGCGCCCGGCGACCTGAACCACGTGTTTTTTGCCGGCTCCGGGTCCGAGGCCAATGACACCAACATCCGTCTGGTGCGGCACTATTGGGCCTCTAAGGGCAAGCCGGACAAAAAGATCATCATCGGCCGCAAAAACGGCTATCACGGATCAACCATGGGCGCGGCCAGCCTTGGCGGAATGGCCGGAATGCACGCCCAGGGCGGTTTGCCGATCCCCGATGTCCACCACATCGATCAGCCTTATTGGTACGGCGAAGGTGGCGACCAGAGCCCCGAAGAGTTCGGACTGGAACGCGCGCGCCAACTTGAAAAAGCCATCCATGACCTGGGCGAGGATAAGGTGGCCGCCTTTATCGCCGAGCCCGTTCAGGGCGCTGGTGGTGTGATCATCCCCCCGTCTACCTATTGGCCGGAAATTCAGCGCATCTGTGACGCCCATGAAATCCTGTTGATCGCCGACGAGGTCATCTGTGGCTTTGGTCGCACCGGCAACTGGTTCGGCTCACAGACCTTCGGCATCCGCCCCGACATCATGACGATCGCCAAGGGCCTCAGCTCGGGCTATGCACCGATCGGCGGCTCGCTGATCAGTGACGAAGTGGCGGGCGTGATCAATGACGCGGGCGAGTTCAACCACGGCTATACCTATTGTGGACACCCGGTGGCGGCGGCGGTGGCGCTGGAAAACCTGCGCATCCTTGACGAGGAAAAGATCGTCGAGAAGGTGCGCACGACGACCGCCCCCTACCTTGCGCAAAAATGGAACGCGCTTAACGATCATCCGCTGATCGGCGAAACCTCGGTTGTTGGTATGATGGCGTCTTTTGCGATGACCCCTGACAAGGCCACCCGCGCGGCATTTGCGGCGGATGAAGGAACCGTAGGCCTGATCTGTCGCACGCTGTCTTTCGACAACGGGCTGGTCATGCGCCATGTCGGCGACCGAATGATCATCTCGCCCCCATTGGTCATGACGAATTCCGATATCGATACGATGATCGAACGGGCCATTCAGACGCTGGACCAGACCCATGCCGCAATCAAGAAAAAGGGCCTGATGAAGGCCGCAGGTTAAAGGCGCGAGCCCCGGTTATGCGGCATTCTTGCGGGCACGCGGTCGCGCGACTATGGTTGGGGAAAATCAACCTGCACGGCTGAAATGAAACCTGTCCTTTATTCGTTCCGGCGCTGCCCTTATGCCATGCGCGCGCGTCTGGCGCTGTCTTCGGCGCGTCTGAATGTCGAGCTGCGCGAAGTTGTCCTGCGCGACAAACCTGAGACATTTCTGGCCGCATCGCCAAGCCGGACGGTGCCCTGCCTTGTCTCACCACAAGGGGTGATCGACGAAAGTCTGGACATCATGCTCTGGGCGCTGGAACAGAATGACCCCGAAAGCTGGCAATCTATGCCCGACGAAGGCTGGCAATGGATCGCCCGTGCCGATGGCCCGTTCAAAGACGCGCTAGATCGCACAAAATACAGCTCACGGTACCCAGAATGCGACGCCCTTCAACAGCGCGCTTTGGCGGCGGATTTCCTGACCGGTTTGGACGCCCGGATCGACAACTGGATATTTGAGCGTCCCAGCCTCGCCGACTATGCAATCTTGCCCTTCGTCCGCCAGTTCGCCTTTATCGACAAGCCCTGTTTTGACGCCCAGCCCTGGCCCAAGCTGCACGACTGGCTTGCCCGGTTTCTGGCCTCTGACCGCTTTGACCGGATCATGCAGAAATACCCGCAATGGGCCGAGGGCGACGCGCCTATCCAATTCCCCTGATCCAGCCTGCGCTGCGGTCAGCGCATGGGTTTCGTGCAAGTCTTATGAGGATTTGTGGTCTTAATCCAATTTTTATCGGTCATCTGTTAGCTGATCTCACTCGAAACCAAAGGCTGGCCTTAGCGGCGCGACTTTGGTGTCGGTAAAGGTAACAAGCGGCGGTAAACCGATGAAAAGACTTCGCAAGTTGCGCATTTCAGTAAAGCTTCCGCTGATTTTGCTGACTTTATGTGCTCTGACACTCAGCATGATGGCCGTGCTGGCCTATACCTCTGCGCGATCAATTCTGGCCGAACAAGGGACTGCGCGGCTTGAGAACGTGCAGAATGCCCGCCGCGATGCCCTGCACAACGTGCTTGACGCGCGCCGTGTAAGCGTCATTTCTCAAGCGATTAGCCCCGTCGTCCGAACCGCAATTACCCAGTTCATCGGCGCATGGGAAGCATTGCCAGGCGACAAAAAAACCAACCTGCAAACACGTTACATCGACGAAAACCCCCATCCTGCGGGGCGCAAACAAGACCTTGATTTCACCGAGGGACGCGATGGCTATAACCGCGCGCATCGCAAGTATCAGCCGTTTTACCGCGAAGTCGCCGTTCGCAACAACTTTGCCGACATCTATATCATCAGTGCCGAAGGGCAAGTGATGTACTCCGTCATGAAAGATCGGGACCTTGGCACGGACCTTGTCGATCCTGCTGCCGCGCCAAATGGCCTGTCAGCCGTCTACAAGCGCGTTCTGGCGGCGGAAGATGGCGAATTCTTTTTTCAGGATTTCGCCCCCTACTCCGCAGCAGGTGAAATGCGCTCGGCCTTCATGGCCGCGCCAATTCGTGCCTCTAACGGTGCCCTTTTGGGCGTTTTTGCGGTTCGCGTCACCCAATCGGTTTTCGCCACCATGGAACGCCCTCGGACTGAAAACGGGCATGAAGTGTCGATTTTTGCAGTGGGTCCAGAAGGTTTTCTTCGCACAAGTTCAGGCACGCTTGAGACACCGGGCGATGAGAACACACCCATCATAACGGCGCCTGTGACCAAGGCCCTCGACAACCTTAGGGGCGTGATGGAAACAGATGGAACCCATGGGCATGCGATCCTCTCCGCTTATGGTCCGTTTGAGTTTTACGGTGCCAGATGGGCCATTATTGCCGAACAAAATTCGAACGAAATTTACGCGGACGCCATGGCCCTGAGGCGGGTCATGTTGCTGGAAGGCGTTGCCTTGATGGTCGCAATCGCCGTTATCGGTGTGATTCTGGCACGCAATGTGAGCGGCCCGTTGGTATCTGTGGGCGTCGCCATGCAACGCGTTGCTTCGGGCGATTTCAAGTCTAAAATTCCCGCCACGGGCCGTGGCGACGAGATCGGTGATATCGCCGATGTGCTGGAGAAATTTCGTGGCTCGCTGTCCGCGGCTAAGGCACTAACCGTAGACGCCATGTTCAAGGGCGCGGCCTTTGAGAGATCTTCGGCGGCGCTGATGATCATCGACCGCGACAGCAAAGTTGCATACGCAAACCAAGAAGTGCGTGAACTACTTGCAACTCACCGAGATGAATTCCTTTCCTTTCAACCAGATTTTGATGAAAGCCAGATCGTCGGTAAGGGACTTGAGTATCTGTCCAGCAACCCGGAAGAGTTGCACATACTCTTAGAAAATGATGAGCGCGATCATCACAGGTTAGATATGACGCTTGGTACAGCGCGCATTCTTCTCGACATAAAAACCGTGGTTGACGCCGACAATACCCTGATCGGCGCAGTGATCGAATGGAAAGATGTCACATCCGAATTTATGAACGACGCGATCCTTTCGACTATTGACCGACAACAAACCGTTGTCGAATTCAACATTGATGGCGTCGTAACGGCGGCAAATGCGAACTTCGCCAAGGTGTTTGGCAAACCTGCCGAAGAAATCTCGGGAAGCCGCGTGGAAGCACTGTTTGTTTTCGACCCCAGAAAAGAGGCCGGAAAAGGCAAGATTTGGTCCAGAATTCGGTCTGGGGAATCCGTTCACGGCCGTTTTCTGGTTCGCGGTCGCGGCGACGGATGGATTGAAGGTGGGTTTTCCGCTGTAACTGATCACAGTGGCGCTGCATTGAAAGTGGTCATGATCGGCAACGATGTCAGCATCGCCCAGCAAAAATTGCGCGGCGCCGCCATACAGCGCGCAGAGATGGAGACCGCTCAAAACCAAGTCGTGGAAGCGCTACGCAAAGGTCTGCAAAAACTATCCGAAGGCGACATGACGACTTCGATAGAAGCCCGTTTCCTTCCCGAATACGAGCAACTTCGCACTGACTTCAATGCCTCAGTCAGAACCCTGCTCGAGGCCATGCAAAGTGTTGTCGAAACATCCGGCGAAATTCGCGTTGAAAGCGAAAACATCAGCGCTTCTTCTGACGATCTCTCACGTCGGGCAGAAAGTCAGGCCCGAACCCTGCAGGAAGCCGCAACATCGCTTGACGCTTTGACCAGTAACATTCGTTCAACTGCAAAGGGCGCCTCGCAAGCCAACACGGTTGTGTCGAACGCCAAGGAAGACGCCGAGAAGAGCGGCTCCATAGTTGCCGAGGCCGTAGAGGCCATGGGCCTGATCGCCCAATCTTCGTCAAAGATCTCATCAATTGTTCAACTTATAGAGAATATTGCGTTCCAAACCAACCTTCTTGCCCTGAATGCTGGCGTTGAAGCTGCGCGCGCAGGCGACGCCGGGCGCGGGTTCGCAGTCGTCGCCACCGAAGTGCGTGCCCTCGCCCAGAGATCCTCGCAAGCCGCCAGCGAGATCAATGAGTTGATCTCTGCCAGTGGCAGCCATGTCAGCCGAGGAGTTGACCTTGTTGGCGAGGCTGGCACTGCTCTTGCCAAGATCCTTGCCTCTATGTCCGAAATTACGCAGCACGCCTCTGAAATCGCGGCAGCGTCACACGAGCAGTCCGTCAATCTAGATGACATCAACCGATCAGTTGCTGCATTGGATAAGGTCACACGCCAAAACGCAGAGAAATTTGAAAGCACCAACCGCGCCAGCCATTCGTTGCGCCTTAAGGCTGAGGCACTTAGCGGCGTTGTCGGCCGCTACAAGATTGGCGATGAAATCGAAAATACGGCCCTCACACCGCCTTTTGAAACTGATGTGCGCGAACCTGGTGAAAACAGCAATGCAGCTTAGGGTTGTGAAAATCGCGAGGCTCAATTGCGGATCTAAGGACGCCCATTCACATCGATAAACGACGCTCGATATCTAAGGCTTTAAGCAGGACAAGACCTGTCGGTGCAGCGCGGAACTGGCTGCCGACACGACGCGCCCACCCGACGACAATGTCAAACGCTCACCCGACCAATCTGTCATAACCCCGCCTGCAGCCTGAACAAGGGCCGAAACAGCCAAGAAATCATACGGTTGAAGGTCAAAGTCAACAACGGCATCAACGTACCCTGCTGCAAGCAACGCATGGGGATAACAGTCATAGGAAAACCGCCGCGTTTGGCCGGCCTTCATAAGACGACCAAAGACCGAATGCTCTTGTTCAAAGATCTTATCACCCTCGTTCACATAGAGGACCGCTCGTTCCAGTTTGGTCACGGCAGAGACGCCGATTGCATTACCATTGAGCGTAGCGCCCTGCCCTTCGGCACCGATGTAGACTTCGCCAAGGGCTGGCATTGCAACAACTCCGATGCGCGGCAGACCTTCTTGCACCAGCGCAAGCAGAAACCCAAATGCCGGATGACCCGACAAAAACGAACGCGTCCCGTCGATGGGGTCAACCACCCAAAGGGAGCTGGCATCCAGCCCTTCGGCGCCCTGCTCTTCACCGAAAATTCCGTGGTCGGGAAAGTGCTTCGTCAAAAAGTCTCTGACGGCGACCTCAACGGCCTTGTCCGCCTGAGTAACCGGGCTGTCGTCAAATTTAAATTCAACGTTCAGGCGTTTGCGAAAGTGCTGCATGGCAACGTCGGTTGCGATCTGTGTAATCTTTTCGGCGTGGCTGATGTAGAATGCGGCGTCTTTGGGATCCATCGTCAGGCTTTCATCCGCAGCATCTTGGGGTCGTAGAGTGGTTGCATGTGCACTTTGGCCGCAACCCGCTCGGTCGCAACCTCCAGCTCATATTCTCCCGACAGGACATAATCCGCAGTTACGCCGTCCGGACTGCGCACATATCCCAAACCAATCGAACGGCCAACAGTGTAGCCATAACAGCCCGAACTCAGCCAGCCCGCCCGCTCGCCGTTGCGATAAATGGTTTCGCGACCCATCAAAATGACATCCGGATCAACGGTAAAACCGGCCATCATCTTTTTCACGCCGCTCAGTTTTTGCGCCTCAACTGCCGCACGCCCCTGAAAGTCGACACCGCCCACAAGCTTGACCGCCCAACCAAGCCCGGCTTCATGTGGCGTATGATCCGGACCGATATCAGCGCCCCAGGCGCGATACCCCTTTTCAAGGCGCAGTGTCTCAATCGCACGATAACCTGCGTTGATAAGCCCATGACCCCGCCCGACCCGCGTCAATGCTTCATAGACGGTCTGCGCGTATTCAACCGGCAGGTGCAACTCCCAGCCCAGCTCACCCACGTAGGTGACACGCAGCGCCTGAACCGGGCAGCCAGCAATCCCGATGGTTCGAATTGTGCCAAATTCAAAGCCCTCATTGCTTACAGCATCACGCGTCACCGCAGCAAGGATATCGCGCGCACGCGGTCCTATAAGCGACAAGACGGCGTTCGAGGATGTGATGTCGAATACCTGGCAATTCATTCCATCGGGAATATTGCGGCTGATCCAGTTGAAATCATGCGTCGCAAAGCCGGTTCCGGTCACAATGTAAAACTCGTCCTCTGCCACGCGCCCCACGGTCAGATCACATTCGATCCCGCCTTTGTGGTTCAGCATCTGCGTATAGGTCAGCGCACCGACCCGTTTGTCGACGTTGTTGGCGCAAATCCAGTTCATCGCGGCCAGCGCATCAGGACCCTTCAGGGCAAATTTGGCGAATGAGGTTTGGTCGAATAACACCGCCGCTTCGCGGGCCGCTTTGTGCTCGCGCCCGACTGCCTCAAACCAGTTCTGACGCCCAAAACTGTAGTGATCCTGTGGCGTCTCGCCCTTGCTGATATCGGCAAACCAATTGGGCCGCTCCCACCCCAGTTTCTCGCCAAAACACGCGCCAGCATCCGCTAGGATATTGTAAAGAGGTGACTTTCTGCACGGCCTGCCAGAGCTATGTTCCTCGTGCGGCCAGGCCATTGTATAGTGTTTGCCATAAGCCTCGACCGTGCGCGACCGCACCCAGTCGGTATCGAAATGCGGGCGGCCAAAACGACGGATATCTGCCGACCAAAGATCGAAAGGCGGCTCACCCTTATGCGCCCATTCAGCCAGTGCCATACCCGCACCACCGCCAGCTGCAATTCCAAAGGCATTAAACCCCGCACCGACAAAAAAGTTCTTAAGTTCGGGTGCCTCGCCGATGATAAAATTGCCGTCGGGCGTAAAGCTTTCAGGCCCATTGGTCAGGGTCTTGATGCCAGTTGTTTCAAGCGCCGGAACACGCCCCAGAGCCAGTTCCATCAATTGTTCAAAATGATCAAAGTTGCTGTCCAGAAAAGAGTAGTGAAACCCTTGCGGAATGCCCTTTGTCGCCCACGGGATCGGGTTGGGTTCATAGCCGCCCATCACCAGACCGCCAACTTCCTCTTTGTAATAGGTTAGCCGGTCAGGGTCGCGCAACGTGGGCAAATTGGAGGGCATGCCATCAATGCGTTCGGTCACCATATACTGGTGTTCCATCGAAACCAGCGGCACGTTGACGCCGAACCGCTTGGCAAAACTCCGGGTCCACTGACCGGCGCAACAGATTACCTTTTCGCATTCGATGCGGCCCGCTTCGGTGATAACCGCACTGCTCTGCACCCTGAAAACTGGACTATTTTGAGTTGGAGTTTCTGACTGCTACTTTCTTGGCTGGGAGAAGGAGTGGAAGCGATGAAAGCATCCAAATTCACGGACGCGCAAAAAGCGTTTATTGT